>Ga0074199_1000020_pt1 | contig 408283 bp, 433 predicted proteins | sample EPASupsiteSAE347_FD_64528 | JGI IMG/M metagenome (GOLD analysis project Ga0074199, IMG submission 64528) | Bioremediated contaminated groundwater from EPA Superfund site, New Mexico - Sample SAE3-47 | ecosystem: Environmental > Aquatic > Deep subsurface > Groundwater > Contaminated ... | reverse complement strand
ACTGTATCTATACTTTAAATATATCAAACCATAGTACGGGCTTTGTAAGTCCTTTAATCATCTCAGGGAACGAGTGAAATCTGCATTAGAAATCAAAGCGGCAGTATTGAGACGTGTTGCTAATAGCGGCTTAGAGACTGGCCGTTAAGGCTGACTGTTTTGCGCACCACTCTCCCCCAGATATAAAAGCCCACAGCCGACATTACTGCCAGAGCCGCCAGTGTGCCCCAAACCGACAAAGAACTATCAGGGTGAGCATCCAGCAAAGCACCGCCTACCATAGGGCCAAGCGAAAAGCCCAGCATCTCGGAAAAACCATAAAATCCCATATATCGTCCCCGTTGCTGGGGAGGGGAAAGATCCCCCACTACTGCCAAAGTGGTAGGTGCAAATACTATTTCTCCCATAGTAATAACACTCATAGCCAGAAAGGCCATACCCAAACTGGTCGTCCAGGCAAACATCAAGTACCCGACTGCATAAATCAGGCTGCCCATGACCACCACATGTGACTTGGAAACATTGTGCAAAATCCGGGTAACAGGGTACTGGAGGGCAAACACCATAAGCCCGTTCAGAGTGAGCAGCATACCGTAATCAGCCTCTGAAAAATGCAGGCGGTCAACCGTGAAAACGGAAAGAGTACTGATAAACTGCCCCACTACTATGAACAAAAGTATGCTCAAAATTGTAAACCAGAGAAAAGCCCTGTCCTTGCCGGCCGAAAATATCTTGGTCAGGCTAACCCATTCCACCGAATTTGAAAGGGATTCATTTATATATTTTGCTGTTATGTATAGTGTTATCAGGCAGACAACCGCCCCCACCCCAAACAAGTAGGCATACGGAAGGCCGATAAGCAGAAATCCTCCCAGCATCGGCCCAATAGCCCACCCCAGATTATTCCCTATGCGTACCATGCCGTAAGTTTCAGTCAAGCGGTCTTTAGTGGTAAGGTCAGCTATCATGGCTTGCGAAGCCGGACGGGTAGCTACCAGAGTGCACCGCAGTAATACATAGCTTAGAATAATAAGCATAACGGGCATGTTGAATCCTATCAATACAGCCATAGCCCCGTAAATAACGGCACTGCCAACGGCAGTTAACAGCATCACCGGCTTTCGCCCGTAAGTATCCGCCAAAGCCCCGGCAACCATCTGAACGATAGCTGAAACGAATCCGCTCAGCAGTATAACTAGACCTACCTGAGTCATGGAAAGCCCCCGCTCCTGATACAGGTACAGAGAGATAAAGGGCAGGGACAGGGAGAAAGCGGCACTGTTTATCAGACCTATCAGGGTCAGCATCCAGACCCCCCGGTCAAAGCGGTCTATCAAGCCCGTTTTTATACGGGCTTTCAGGTATGACGGGGAAAACCAAAGCAAATTCATCTCTAACTCTGGTGACAAAATAACGAATGCCGGACACCCCACGTGCCCAGCATGCATTTATACTTTACTACCATTTATAGGCATATTCAAATAGTCACTGTTCTTTTATTTCATATATTTCTTTTAGTATTATGATAGCTTCATATATTATCCGGGATTTTTTATATACTCCGCCCATGTGCCAAAGGCACTCTTCAGAGTGTTCTTTTGCATACCGGGGAAATTAAGGTCTATTCCTGGTATGTTGCCCAGACCTTCGGAAGCTTCAAACCCTGTGGCAAGGGACACTATAAGGCAGGTGCTTCAGGAGACTCCTGTTGGGGTTAGAAGCCAGCCCTATATGGGGGGCTTAGATGAAGCAAGGGCTTAATGAAATTGCTATTAACAAGATGCTGAAATATCAGGATAGGCCAGCCGTAAAATAGTTTCTAATCTTAAGTCCGATAGGCTTGTTAGCGGCGAGAGACTAAGCAGGGATGAACTACTGCTGGCAAAGAGCATGCTTGGAGTAGAAGACCTTAACGCTTTGCGGGCTGAGTTTGGCTCCGAGGCGGTAATTAAGTTCTTCTATGGACTTAATCAGTTTGTTTAGGCCAGGTCAAGAGATAGGCTAAACCTGCAAAAAGAGGCCCGAACAATGCAAAGGCGGTAGCCCATGCAACTGCTCGGCGATTATGTCCCAAAGCATGAAAGTACATTCCCCACGCAATGCTTAAGGTCAGTCCGGTAATACTACTTAATAGCAGCACTATATCCCACTGTGGCTCATTCAGATTACTGTCTGACGGGAAAAAGCCTGAAAAAACCAGCATACCAATAAGCATTGAGGCAATAAAAATAAGCACGCCTACGAAAAGACGTGGACGTTTATCAAGATAATTGAGAACTGCATAGAACATTTGAAGTACCAAGATTGCAGTTAGTGTGATAGCCAGTATTACCATTATTGTTTGGGCCATTTTACTTGGGTCTTCAGATTGACTGAATAGTACTAGGCCGATGGAAATAGCACCAAGTGCCAACATGCTTATAACTAATATCAAATTCATTTTTTTCATAAGCATCCTCCCTAGGGGAAAATTATCACATAAATTATTAGATTTCAAGAGGTGAATATGGCTAATCCCGAATACGGCAATTTGGTACCCTTTTCTGGGGCAGGATATTTTGCGGCTGGGTATACCCAACAGGGACACAGTAGAGTTTCATCTACCCAAAGAAATGGGCATAAAGGTAAATGAGAAGCTAAATCATTAGCTGGGTTTTATAAAATATGTATTTTTATTTGTCCTGATAGCCGCAGTGCTGGCAACCGGCACAACCGCTTTTGCCCGGATAGATTCTTTTAAGGCCCTGCTAAACATTGACTTCACATGGTTAACCGGCATCAGTTTGGGCATAGTCCTGACTGGGTCTATCTATATATCCGGCTTCTGGTGCCGCTATTTTTGCCCTCTAGGCGCATTTTTAGGGCTGGTGAGTAAAATATCGTATTTCAAGCTAAGATTTGGTACATCCTGTAAATACTGCGGCATCTGCCATTAAACATACGGTGATTACGGGGTAATAAACTGCAGCGGCAAAGTGCTTAAACTGGATAATTCCGAATGTGTACACTGGGGAGAATGTTTAAAACACTGCCCGAAAAATGCAGTTGAGCTTGAGCATATCCAGATTTCAGATATTCCTGTCAGTTCCAAACCACAGGTGGTCATTTCCAGCAGAGAATTCAGGCCAGATCTTTCAAAAAGCCCTTCATCCGGCTCTGAGCCATAGACAGTACCAGAGCACTGGTAACCATCGCAATAAACACCCCGGGACTAAATCCGGTTATGGCCACACCCAGAGCTGTACCTGCAGCCGGAGCATGTTTCAGATTCATAACCACCATCAGGAAAATACAGAGACCCACTGCCAAAGCATAAATAAGGGCATCCGTCAGCATATGGTGGTGAGGTATCAAATTCACCAGACAGCCTATGCAAAAGCCCAGTAGATGCCCCCAGAAAATGCGTCGCGGCACCGCCGGAGGGGAACTGGGCTGAGTAAAAACGATAAAGGCTGTAGATGCAATGGAAGCAATAACTACTGCATTTTCAATACTAAGGGTCAGAGCTATAATAAAAAGGACAAGTGTGGCCAGAAAGCTTTGGAAAATATATAATTTCCAATGAATTTTAAGCTCACGCATCTGCTTAAGCAAATAACGGTAGGCTTTACCAAGGTAACTAAACTGCATTTAAATTTTCCCATTACTCCCGGCCACCCCAGCCTTTTTCTAGCCGAAATACATGTCTGTTGCTGAAACTACAAACTCATTGTTACAAATGGGACAGTAAAATGCAGCCTTCTCTACTGATTTTTTAGTGGTATCATTTTTCTCCACCCGTGAAACCTGCGCTTCAAACCCGTCTTTAGGGCACTTGGCACAGATATAGCGCTTGAAACCAGACTTTGTCTCGTTGAAGACTTTGGCATCAGCCAACAGTTCACAAATAAGATCGATATCAGACATGTAATCCTCCGGATATTATTATTTTCCATTATACCCTAAAATCATTTTTTTAAAATCCCCGTTTTAAATTATACAGAACAGAACACAGCCAATAACATCTTCTTTTTGCCTGTTTTTAGCCTTAAAATGCCTTTAAATTAACGTTAGCTTAACGGTCAAAGCAAATGAATATTTGTGGTTTCCCCGAATAAAAAACCGGCTCCTTTTGGGGAGCCGGGTAGCTTTCTATTTCAGCTTTGGTTAACCTTGTTATTTCTGGGGTTTGGTTTCATGGGTGGCAAGCTCTGTAGTAATGTCTTCCACCATCTTGTTAAAGACGTTGCGAATCTTCTTCATAACAGCTTCAGCTGCTTCTTCTCCAGCCCTGCGCGCTTCTTCAGCTGCCTGTCTGGCATCTGCGGCGGCCTGTTCTGCCCGAGTAATACTGCCGTCAATTTCGTCCAGTATTTGGGGCAGGGGTTTGCTTAAGATCTCGTGACTGCCTTTTGTTTGTTGGTTCACTGCTTTCCTCCTCCTCTAGCACATCCTGAGAGTATTATACAGTTTATAAATATTTATTATTTAACCTACTCATAGCTGAGGCCAAAATAATTTTTTTTATGTAAATTAGCTTTCGGATATTATCACCCGCAAAATGAATATCCCGCCGGATGAAGGGCGGGACATATATGTGCTAATGCAATGTATATTTACGTATCAGCTTCAGGCTAAAATAATCTCTGCCTTTTCAGGGTTGCTTACCTTCAGTACAATCCTTGCTGTACCCGGAGTTGAATCCAAAAAGGCGTAAAAATAATCTATATTTATATCGGCCTTGCTCAGCGGTTCAACTACGGTTTTCAGCAGTCCGCTGGGGATATCCGGAATTTCAGCGGTAACCATCATATCAGTACGGCTGGTAAATCCGGCGGTTTTCAAGGCTTCAGCCCCGGCATCAGGGTCATCCAAAATCATACGTACAATCCCGAACTCATCTGTTTCGCTGACTGATAATGCCCGAATATTTATCTTTGATTTATCCATAGCTTTGAGTATTGCATATAACCGTCCGGGTTTATTTTCCACGAAAACGGATACTTGTTTTATCATCATTTTCCTCTTCCTCCTGGTTACTACCTGTTTTCAGGTAATTCGGAACGGTCAATAATCCTTTTTGCCTTGCCTTCAGTTCTGGCCAGAGTACGCGGTTCAACCAGCTTGATTTTGGCACGTATACCCAATACGCTATCCAGTTCGGCCTGAAGCTTCTTCTGAAGGGCATTCAACCGTGACATTTCATCCGAGAAAATGCCTTCGGAAACCTCTACCCATATTTCCAGTTCGTCAGAGGCAAAAGCATTGTGCCTGTCTACTATTATCTGGTAATGGGGTTCAATACCTTCTACGGTGAGAAGTACGCTTTCAATCTGCGAGGGGAACACTGAAACACCTCTAACCCGTATCATGTCATCACTGCGGCCAGTAATTTGGGACATACGTACCATGGTTCTCCCGCAGCCGCATTTTTCAGGCATCAGGCTGGTAATGTCTTTGGTCCGGAAACGGAGTACCGGCTGAGCCTGTTTGTTTATGGTGGTAATTACCAGTTCTCCTTTTTGGCCGTAAGGAAGCACTTCGCCTGTTTCAGGGTTTATTATTTCCACCATGAAATTATCTTCCCAGATGTGCAACCCGCATTTCTGGGGACATTCCATAGCTACACCCGGCCCGGTTATTTCAGTCAGGCCATATATATTAAGGGCAGTGATACCCAGTTTGGCTTCTATCTCCCGTCGCATATTTTCACTCCATGGTTCAGCACCCATAATGCCCAGCTTGAGTGAAGAATTATGAAAATCAAGCCCCATTTCCTTGCCGGCTTCATACATTATCAGAGAGTAAGACGGAGTACAGGTAATCACGGTAGTCCCCAAATCCTGCAGCAACATCAACTGACGTTTAGTATTGCCGGTAGAGGCTGGCACTACCGCCACCCCCATTTTCTCCGCCCCGTAATGAATCCCCAGCCCGCCGGTAAAAAGCCCGTATCCGTAGGCATTCTGGAGAATATCTTCGGGCACTACCCCGGCACAGCTTAGAGAACGGGCTACCAGTTCCGCCCATGTATCCACATCTTTGGCAGTATAGGGGGCAATTACAGGTTTACCGGTAGTACCGGAGGAAGACTGAATACGTGATATTTCTGTTTTAGGCACACAGCATAACCCGAAAGGGTAATTCTGGCGGAAATCTTCTTTACTGGTGAAAGGAAGCAGGGCGAGGTCTTTCAACGTTTTTATATCTGCGGGTTTGATCCCTAGTTTATCCATGCTTTGATGGTAAAATGGATTTCTATTATAGACATAGGACACTGTTTCCTGAAGTCTTTTCAGCTGTAACTCTTCAAGCTGCGGCCTGGGAAGGGTTTCATATTCGGGGTTACGTATAACCACTTGCTCCTCCTAATATAACGGCAACTACTTCAGGGTAACCGGTAGTACCCAAATAAGTATTATTTTTACCAAATTAACAGGCAATATTGTACCCCTTTTTTATGAAATGCGGAAATATTTTATAAAATAACCCTGCAATTTTATTGGAATATTATTTGACTAAGCTTCAAATTCAAGAAACAACGGCAGGTTTAAACTAAACAAAAATACACAGGCAAACTCAGATATCAATTTGCCCGTGAGAGTATGCTATTTAACGTGTTTTTCAAGGTTGCAATATTGAAAGGCTTATTAATATAGGGAATACCTTTGGCAACCATAAGGTTGCTAATAGATGCATCAGATGTATCACCTGTTATAAAAATCACCCGTTTAGCCATCTGAGGCCATTCGGCGGTTATCTCAGAATAAAGCTCAAGACCACTCACTCCGGGCATGCGTATATCCAGCAGGATAACATCATAATTATTATTTGAAATCATATCCATAGCTTTTTGAGGGACATCACACTCATCCACGCGATAGCCATCCTGCGTAAGCACAATCCGTATCAAGGCTCTGATTGCGGCCTCATCATCAATCACCAGTACTGATGCTTTTTTAGTCAGACCCTGCACCACCCCGGTCGTATCGTTTGCTGCGGGTACTTTGTCAGAGGGTTTTATGGGCAACTCAATTGTAAATTCAGCCCCCTCACCGAGTATACTTTCCCCCCGAATTGTACCTTCATGCTCAAGTATAATGCCGTGAGACAGGCTCAGACCCAAACCGGTACCTTCACCGGGATCTTTGGTAGTGAAAAAAGGCTGGAACAGTTTACCCAATGTTTCAGTCGACATGCCCAGTCCATTGTCCTGAAAAGACATCCTCACCCATTCCCCTTCTTTTTTAACTCTGATAGTCAGGATACCTTTTTCATGGGCTTTTTTCATGGAATACTCGGCATTTAATATCAAGTTCAAAATCACCTGCTGTATTTGGCCGGAGTCAACTGTCAATAACGGTAACTCAGGTTCGTAATGCCTGACTACCTCTATATTTGCAGTTTTAAGTACATAACTGCGTAAATCCAAAGTATTATCAATAAGTTCGGTGATATTTACACTGCTTCTCACGGGCTTGGCCTGGCGGGCAAATGTAAGCATACGTTTTACAATTTCCACTACTCTTTGACTGCCGGAATTAATTATCTGAAGTTCATCCATGACATCTGCCGGCAAATCCTCCCTCTCCATAAGTATGGAGGCTAAACCAATCACCCCCGTCAGCGGGTTGTTTATCTCATGGGCAATGCCGGCCGCCATTTCACCTACTGCCGCCAAACGGCTGGACATTTCTGACTGGTAACGCAGTTTCTTCTGCTCTTCCTCCAGTTTTTTGCGTTCACTTATATCTCTGGCAAGTGTAATAACGGTACGCTTGCCACCAAACTTAAACATACGTGAGTGCAATTCCACCGGGATGGTTTTGCCGGATTTTGTTTCCAAGGCGTACTCAGATACTACTTCAGTATTTTTCTCTATATACCTAATGTTGTCAGCAAATGCACTAACTGGATATTTCCCTTTGGGCATAAGATCCATGGGGGTTATTTGCAAGAGCTCTTTTCGGCTATATCCCAGCATTGCTAAAGCGGAGTCATTCACTTCTATGAATTTGCCTGGGGAATAATCTGCCGCCGGCTGATGCACTAAAATAGCATCTGTAACACTATTAAAAAGCACCTGATAATTTTGAAGGCTTTCGTTCAAAGCATTTTCAGCCTGTTTCCGCTCGGTGGTGTCACGGATAATGTTTATCAGGGTTGTTGTCCCTTCAATATCCGCCCCCCGTGAACTGACCTCCACAGGGAAAACACGCCCGTCTTTACTTTGATGGAAAGTTTCAAAAAGCATACCACGGACATAGGCCTGATTCTGTTGCCTTGCGGTAAGCACCCTTGCCTGAGGGGCGCGCAGGTTCTGTATTTTCATGGACAATAACTGCTCACGGCTATATCCATAAGCTTTTACAGCCGCACTATTGGCTTCCAATAGTTGCCCGCTTTCCTTGTTCATAAACAGTATAATATCCCGGCTGTCTTCAGCAATCAGTTTATATTTTTGAAGGGCATCTTCAGCTGCTTTGCGGGCCGTAATATCTACAATCATGGCTAGATAATAGAGCAAATTACCCGTTACATCTCTGATACCGGCTACCGACAGATGTGCCCAAAATATGCTGCCGCTCTTTTGAAGATATCTTTTATCCGTTTCATAACGGCTGATTTCCCCGTTTTTCAGACGATTCAAATGGATTATGTCTTTCGCAAAATCATCTGAGTTGGTGATATCACTGACTTTCAGGCTGGTAAATTCCGAGGCAGAGTATCCCAGCATTTGGCAAAATTTTTCATTTACCTGCCGGTATTTAAGATCTAAACCATATATGGCAGCACCTATGGGTGACTGGTCAAAGGTTGAGCGGAATCTAGCTTCGCTCTCACGGAGTAATTCTTCGGCCTGTTTTCTCTTGGTAATATCCTGGATAGTGCCAAACACCACATTCCGTTTGGAATCAAACTCCGCTATAGAGTGTATATATAATATAGCCCCGTCAGTGGGGCGTTTGATTTTAAACTCAATATCATACGGAATATTCTGTTTAATCAGGTTATTCAGTGCTTTATCCATAGCAGGCCGGTCTTCGGGAACAGGTACCTTCTGGACAAAAGGAATAGTTAATATTTCCGCTTTTAAACCATATATCTCTCTAGCACCATCAGAAGGGTGTACTAATCCGTTTGCCAGATCAAATTCCCAGTAACCAAACCCGGCTACCTTTTCGGCTTTTACTAATCTTCTATGGCTTTGCTCCAGTTCGCGGGCGATTTTTTTACGGATGGTAATATCATGAGCTAAAGTGAGTACGGCAGGCCGGCCCTGTAAATCAAATATATGAAATGTCATTTCTACTGAAATATTATGCCCGTCTTTATGCGGGAGATTGCACTCACGAGTGACCATCTTTTGCGCATAAAGTTCATCTGTTATCTCTTTTAATACAAGACCTGAAGAAGGATGGAAAAACAGATTTCGGGCAGATACTTTCAGCAGTTCTTCATGGGTATACCCCAGCATATCACAGGCCACTGCATTCAGTTCAACAAATTCATCCGCCCATTCACGCTTATTGATATAGCAGACAAAAGCCGCCTCGCCAATGCTTTCAAAAAGAGCCTGGTACTTACGCTGGCTTTCCCGTATAGCCTCATCAGCCAGATGTCTCTGGGTAATATCCTGCAAAGCACAATGTGTTTGTTTAAAGTTGCCATTGGCATCACAGCCAATTTTACCGCTAAACGCCATTAGAACTACCGAGCCATCTTTACGGTTCATGTAAAATTCAGTGTCAGCAGTACCTGTAGCTTTGAAAACCGGAAAACGTTTCCTGAAAAGATCCACTTGGTCTGGTTGCAAAAATTCCCCGAACCAATGACCAATAACTTCTTCCCGTTTGTATCCCATATCATCAAGCCAAGCCTGATTGACCTCTAAAAAACGGCCTTCGGAATCCAGTGATTGATAACCAATGGGTGATTTTTGATAAAACTCCCGATACCGCTCTTCAGTTTTTCGTAACAGTTCTTCTGCCCGTTTGCGGTCAGTAATATCGCGGATATTGCACTGGATGATTTTTTCATCACCCACCCAGTAAACATTACTGACAAACTCTACCTGCTGAATTTGCCCGTTTTTTGTTTTAAGAGGAAGGTCTTCGTAGCGGATATATTCTTTTTCCTGCAGGACGGCAAAGGCTTTACGGCTGGAAGCTATGTCTTTAAATATACCAATTTCCCAGAGCTCTTTACCCAGAATTTCCTCCTGAGCATAACCCAGTATATTCAATAAAAAGGGATTGGCATCAGCAATTTTACCTGTGTTGGCGTCAAGGATAAGAATACCGTCTTGAGCCGTTTCGAAAAGGCGGCGATAGCGAAGTTCTGAAGCTTCTAAACCCAACCTTTTGTTATTCATTTATATCCATCCTGATATCAAGAGAGCTGAAAGATTTGATGATATATAATAATTGGACAAATAATCCAGCTAGCCTCTCAAGAATATCACCAACTACATAATATTACTTTACCTCGTAATATTGCCATTGTCTATGGGAATCAAATCTTTAGGCATATCCAGCTATAACACATTTGAAATTAAACTGAGACTTGGATTTCATCTTTGCTGTACAAGCTAGCCGAACCCACGATTCCTTATCATTTCCAGATTTGGCTGTACGCGCAAGATTTAAACTTTTAGCAATCCGCGAAATCCTCTGGAGCTATACCAAGAGTGGGCACTGTTATGAAACACAAAGACATGGCCGTAACGCCGGTCAGCAAAAATGGCGCCACCAAGTTTTCTAATATCGGATGGTGTTTTTATCCAGCTCTCCGTCTTCATATCAAAATTGCCAAGTTTCTGCAAGCCCCTATATTGTTCTTCGGTTAAAAGCTCAATGCCCATCTCATTTGCCGCATCCACAGCGTTACCACCGGGTGCTTCCCGCTTTTTGGCCGCCTCATGGTCATAACACATTTTCCTGCGGCCATAAGGGCTTTCAGCTGAGCAATCATAAAAACTATATTTATCCGTCTCGTTATCATGGTCAACCACATCGGGTTCACCGCCGGTTCTTTCCATTTCATTTAGTGCCCACAGTTTTTCAGTATTATCTGTCAATTTTTCTTGTATTTTAGCCCATTCAAGACCTCTATGTCGGCTCATGTTCTTATCAAAACGAGCTTTCAATACTCTAAACAGTTCGGCATGTTGTTCCGGTGATAATTCTTTTTTAATACTGCTATTCTCAGCCATACTTCTATATTACCTCTATCTTTAAGGTGTTTAAAAGTAAGCATTCAGGTATTTAAAAAGACTTCTCTGTCAATCAAAGCAAGCGGATCGGTATTAGACAACAGGCTCATGAAAATTATACCACCGGTAATTGCCCGTAAAAGCATATTTCAATAATATAGAAGCAGGTACAATAGCTAAACCAATGTAAAGATTACATCTGGATATGTTGAAACCCGGAATGGTTTTGGGGCAAAACCTGTTTGATCAATTTGGGAAATATTCAATGATATTAAAGCCGCCAGCTCTTCGAGAAAGTTTTCTTCTAAAAAACAAACCGGGGGAATATGAAAATATCACATTCCCCCGTTGTTATTCGAAACGATTAGAACTCTAGTTTAAAGACCTTCTCAAAAAGAGTTTTACCTTTTGTACAACATGGTGGGCCATCTTGGTCTCGAACCAAGGACCTCAGTCTTATCAGCTCCAACGGCTAAAACCAGTAACTCTCCTGTTAGCCGCCTCCTTAATGTTTTAACCTCTTGGTTACTTCAATTATTACAGCTATTGCCTGGCATTCTTTTACAGAATGAGTACCATCACCATTCTTAAGGATATATTCTCCATTATGTTCAATGATTTTTGCTACTCTGAGTTCATCGTCAATAAGGCATAGGACAATATCTCCACGCTCAGGAACCATATCTCTATCCACAATTACAATGTCACCATTTTCAATCTTGGGTTCCATACATTTACCCTTAACTATATACGATTCTATATTATGGCGCGGAGCTTCACGTACACGTGTTCGATAAATGTATTCAACTGGTGCAAATCCCGTATCACCTGCATGCGCTCTAAATTCAGAATACACAGGGATACTCATTGGAGTAGCCAATCTTAATCGTTCAAGTATTTCTTCAGGACTTTCAAGCCGACGTTCTGGTACCTGAGCAGTATTATTACGTATTCCCATCGCTTCATAAAATTCATTAATATTTACGTCTAAGACACTTGCGAATTTTACTAGCTTCTCAGCACTGGGATTTGGCCTCCGGCCTTGCTCTAATTGACTAATATTAGTCCTAGGAACACCAATCTTATCAGCAAGTTGTTGCTGAGACCATCCCTTAGCGATCCTTAAGCTCCGTATCTTTTGAGGCAAATTATTCATAAATCACCTATCTTTACCAGATACTATTATACCTGATATTACGCAAAATAGAGAGATTAAGCAAGATAGTAAGCTCAATCAGGCGGTTCATTTTGTACCACTTGGTGCATTTGCTTCCTTTTCCGATTGACCCGTTTTGTGCCAAGTGGTACATTTGTACCTATGAATAACTTGCTAAAACTACTTACCAAAAAACAGTCCGAGTTAAAGCTAAGTGACAATAAATTCGTCGATTTCCTTAATAACCATAGCTCTGTTACCGTCTCTCGTCCTCTATGGTCACAAACAAGCATAGGCCGCCGTCCAATCGGCATCACATTGTTAAGGGCCACAGTACAAACGTTCCCTGATCTTGAAATCGCTGTCATCGATTATCTTAAGAAAGACACCACCAATGAGTAAGACAGCCTGCGGTAATTCCACCTTACAAAAATACGGACCGGAATACTATCGGGCAATAGGTCGTCTGGGTGGTAGACCTAAATACCAAAACAGCAAACAAGGGCGTACAGCCTCGTTAGTATCAAATGAAGGAGTTTGGCATGGAGAAGACAAATCCCTTAAAGGCCTTAAGAGGCTGTACGCAGAAAGGAGTGCGAGGCAATGCCTCAACAACAAGTAACTTATCGTATCAAGAACGAACGCACCGGTCAATGGTGGGAGGGAAAGGCTGACAGCCCAGTAGATGCCATGCGAAAAGCCGCCCTCGAATATCCGGTGAAAAACCCTAAGTCTGGCTGGACAGCTGAGAACTGCTGGGTACGCCTGTGGTGTTCTACTGGTTATGGGTCATGGGTAACTCTGACTATGGCCGCAAAGACAACAGAGATGGTGAAAGCATGAAGATAATACAGGGTTTCAGAGCATCCCATCGGTGGATGATTACGTCCGGATTACTATCTATTTTCATACTTGCACTAGTACTGGCTGGACAGATTTTTGAAGGTATATTTACATTTACCCTATTTATTTTTTCATTCTTGCGATCTTTAAATCTTGCCGCCATTGAACAGGATAAGAAAACTGGATTTTTATCGCTATTCCTAGGATCACACTGGATGTCATTTACGACCGGGGCTGTAATCACAGCGATGATTACAGCATTCAAACGAGGCGACTTATGGTCAGGTGTATTCCTCATTGGAGCAATGGTTACTCTGCTATGGATTACTTCTCTCTATATAAATGATGAACAAACCGGTCAAGAAGCAGAGGCAAAAAATGACTAGTGGGATGGTTATCTTGGCTGAGATACGTACCGAGACTGAACAAGGTCGTCCTGCCCCTACTCCGGGCTGGGAATGGAGTCCAGGGTGTACGCCCATTAAAGACCGCAGCCCTGGTAAATGGATAGTCAGGCGGTCAGTAGATAGTTTTGATGTCATTTTCCGTTCGTACTTAACACCAGAAGCCAGAGAGGGCGGTCCTGAATACCCTATACACAGTTTTAATCCTACTGATGCAGGCGAATTAGGTGCCCGCGAAATGGCAATCAAACTGCGCAATGAATCTTTCAGACAGGAGGCCGAACGAAGTGGTCACAGCAACATCATCTAAACCGATTGAGTTATCACCCCGCCGCTATCGCAAAGGGAATTATATGTTCTGCACTGTAAAGGCTGACCACAACTATAAATGCCCCAATTGTGGTTGCCTGGTACAGCCAGGAGAAGTCGGATTTATGCGCTACCGAATTATACATGACCTGGTAACTGAGCCAATTGGTGACGTACTGCATGCGTGTTGTGTGGAGGTGGGGAAATGAAGAATTATTATTCCGTCACGGACTATAGATGTTGGGGTATATTAGATGCCTTAATACCTCTTTTTGATGGACAATATAATTCCAGCAAGAGCTTATTTAATATATCTCTAGTTTCCTTAATATTCTTCATAAACTTATTTTGTTTTTGCTGGATATTAGCCTCTAGTATATCGTTATATTTAGCAAGGGTATCATATTCAAAAATATCCAACTTATCATTCAGATCCTTCATATATCCGCTTAGTTTTTTCCATGGAAAACGCTCTAACGCAATATTTAAAGAAGAAACTACTGCTTTAAATTCAACCCTATGCTCCTCAAAACTCGTATCAAATGCATTAAGAGTTCTTGCGTTTAGATTAGCTTTACCAGATTCAAAGGCATTGAGTATCTCTTGTAATCGAGAAATCAATCTTTTTAACTCTTCCACATCATTCATTCGATCTTTTTTTCTCGAGCTACACCAGTTATATAAGATACTCCCAAATGTAGCTATAGCCATAAGACCTGTGGCACATGAACCAATCGCAATCCAAACCGTACTTGCATCCATACCTATTTCTTTCCTTTCGTGGCGCATTATAGCATATCCGGATCAGGACGGGGGAGCGTAATCTCCCTCCCGCTTCCCTGTCCTGAATAAATAGTAATCGAGGTCCATTATGGTAATAGCAACACGTAAATATACGATAGACGATATACTGGCCAAGTTGCGGGGCGTTAAGAAGTCCGGCTCCGGATGGATGGCCTTTTGCCCGGCTCATGATGACGGATATAGCCACGGATATAAAGAAGGGCAATCCCTGTCAGTGAGCGAGAAAGACGGCACTGTACTTATGAAATGCTTTGCAGGGTGTAAGACATCGGATATCCTTCAAAAGCTGTACATCAGCCAGGACGAAGTCAATCATGGTTCGGCTCAAGTCCGGAAAGCCAAGCATAAATCTGAAGGCAAGATTATTCAAACATACGATTATACAGATATGCATAATGACCTTCTTTATCAGGTAGTAAAATACGAACCTAAAGGCTTTAAGCAACGCCGACCTGATGGCAAAGGCGGCTGGATATATAAACTGGATGGCATAAATACTGTGCCGTACCATTTGTACGAACTCTGGGAAGGGGTTGCGACCAATAAAACTATCTACATCGCTGAAGGTGAAAAGGATGTTGATAATCTCCGGGGGATTGGACTGGTTGCAACCTGTAATCCTATGGGCGCTGGTAAATGGAAGGATGAATATTCTCAATATCTGGAAAATGCGCCCCAAGTAATCATAATATCCGATAAAGACGAACCTGGACGTAAACATGCGTCCGAGGTTGCCCTATCTGTCCATAACAGAGGCGTACCGGTCAAGATTATCGAGATGCCGGGGGAATTCCAAAAGACCGAGGACGGCTATACCGGGGTTAAAGACTTTACTGACTGGCTGAATGCCGGCGGAACTGCCCCCCAGCTGGAAAAACTGGTAGCCGAGGCGCCGGTCTATGTACCGCCGCTAATTCAGGACTCGCTCCGTGAAATATCCGGAGAGCGGTATTGTGTGGAAAACGGCCGGGTCTGCCAAATAAAAGGCGGCAGAGACGGGTCTTTAACTCTCCCCCTGTGTAATTTTACAGCCAGGGTAACAGAGGAAATAACCAGGGACAACGGGGTAGAAGTATCCAAGTTTTTCCGGATACTTGGCCATGATTACGCCGGTAATAATCTGCCCGCTATTGAGGTATCAGCTTCTTCCTTCCCCGGGTTAAACTGGGTAGTATCTGAGTGGGGTATGAGGGCTATCATAGGCGCCGGCCAGAGCGTTAAAGACTGCCTGAGAGAGGCTATGCAGCTGCTCTCCCAAAATGCCCAAGCCCGCCATATCTACACTCATACCGGCTGGCGCCATATCAACGGGCAGGATATATTCCTCTCCCAGGGCGGGGCTATCGGCTGTGACGGTGTGGATGTAGACCTTGAACCCCAGCTCCAGCGCTACTTCCTGGGCACACCAGATCCAGAGAAGTTAAAAGAATCTATCAGGGCCAGCCTGAACTTTCTCTACATTGCCGACCTATCCGTTACCCTGCCGCTCTGGACAACGATGTATCTATCCCCGCTAGCCGAAGCTCTTGAACCGGCTTTTACCCTGTGGCTGGTAGCCGTATCCGGCAGTTATAAGTCAACACTGTCTGCCTTGGCACTCTGCCACTTCGGGGATTTTGATAATAACCATCTGCCGGCGTCTTGGCGGGATACCGGTAACCAGCTGGAAAAGTTGTTATTCACCGCCAAGGACCTGCCGTTGGTTATAGATGACTGGGCACCCGGTCAGGATAATAATAAAAAACGAGAGTTGGAAGCCAAGGCTGAACATATCATCCGTGCCCAGGGCAACCATCAGGGGCGCGGCCGGATGCGCTCAGATACAACCTCACGCCTGAGTTATTATCCCCGCGGCATGCTTGTTACATCCGGAGAGCATACACCCTCCGGCCATTCTCATACTGCCCGTATTATCAGTGTCCGGCTGGAAAAAGAAATGGTTGACCTGGGCTTAATGACCGAGGCTCAGACTAAGGACCGCCATCTATACCGCCAGGCCATGGCCAACTATATCGCCTGGCTACAACCGAACTGGCTTGAGCGCAAATGTGAACTCCGGCAGCAATTTACCCGGCTGCGGGCAGAGATTACCAATGAATTAAGCGACTGCAAAATACATTCCCGCCTGCCGGATGTAGTAGCCATCCTGTTGATTGCGCTGACTACTGCTTTAGAGTTTGCCAAATCTACCGGCGAGCTTAAGGCGGATGAATACGATTTATTCATGAATGAGGGCCGGCGGTATTTCATGGACATGGCCAAGGAGCAGGGCGAAATGGTTGAAGAGCAGCGCCCGGGCCAGAGGGCTATTGAGGCTATCCAGGCATCACTGCGTATCGGTACGGCAGTACTACGCAATAAAAACGATGCTGCCCTGACTGAACTCCCCTCAGGTAAAACTGCCATCGGCTGGCGAGACTACATGAACGGGCATACCCTGCTGGATCCGGCTGCCACTTACCAGGTAATAGTCCAGCACTGCGCTAAGTCCAACAATCCCTATACCATCAACGAGCTGGAAACATGGCGGGATTTAAACCGCATGGGATTTACCGAGGCCTCAAATGACGGCAGGCCTACGGTTATGGCCAGAGTTACAGCTATCCCGAAGTCATTCAGGGTAGTTAAGGTGAAAAATGAGGCTATCGGGTTGGCAGAAACAACATCCCTGCCGCTGGATGGTATGGAAAATGTGTAAATATTTTTTACCGGCGGGGGGTATATCAAAATTTTGGAAACATGGAAACAAACCACTTTTTCCAATCGTGGCTCACGTTGTTTCCAAGACCTGGAAACAAGCCCCAAATTTTGGAAACATTGGAAACAGACATAATGTTGGCTGGAAACATTTTGGTAACACGATTGAATTACGAATAAATAAACTACTTAACAATAATAAAATGGAAACATTTTGGATACAACGTAACTTAGCTTTGTCTTTAACTCATTGTTTCCGTGTTTCCAAGAAAATAGGAGTTAGATGACATGAAAAAAGCAGCGTTAAAAACACCCTTTATTAAATATGCTTTATATTCCATGTTAGGTGGTAGCATCGCCGGGCTACTGCTCGGTTTGATCGGATTGGTACTGACAGTATTTGAAGTACCCGAAATATATAAATTAGTACTGGTTGCGATGTTAGTGATTATCGGATTTATATCAGGCGTGTATTGGTCATTAATTTTATATTCCATAGAACGTGGAGAGGATTTTAGACTGTGAGAGTCGCGTTATATGCCAGGGTAAGCACCCGCGATAAAAATCAGGATCCGGAAGTCCAACTGATGGAGCTGCGAAAATATTGCCAGGAAAATGGCATGGAAATAGCCAAAGAATATGTTGATCATGCTTCTGCCAATGACTTTGTCCGCCGGACTGCATGGAAACAGTTGCTAGCGGATGCATCAGCCCGAAAGTTTAAGGGGCTATTGGTATGGAAACTTGACCGGGCATTCCGCGACATTATGGTGGCCACTTCGTCCGTTAAATTGCTGCGCAGTTCCGGCATCGATTTTATTGTTACCACTGCCCCTGTTCTATCAGTCCAAGGACCAGCCGGAGACCTGATGTTTAACATCTATGCCGCTTTTGCTCAGTTTGAAAAGGACACCATTATTGAAAGAGTTAACGCCGGACTTTCAAGGGCAAAGGCTAAAGGGAAGGCATTCGGTCGCCCAAGAAAGGCAATAGACTTCAATAAGGTTTTGGAAGCCCACGAGATAGCCTGCTCACGGGTTAGGCGGCTTACCAAGAACAACCAGGGTTATTCAGAGACAGCGCGGATACTGAGCGAGCAGACCGGGCTAAGAATTACAGCCGGTTGGGTCTATAACCGGATAAAGGCCGGCAATTAAAATGCTTCAAAAAACCCACCCCCATTTTTGCATAAATTTTAAAGCCAAAAATCTTATCGGATGGGAGGCTTCAAAAAACAAATGATTTTTGAAGGCATAGTTGAGGTGACGGCATGACAGCCATATACCATGATAACCATGTAACCCTATATAACGCAGATTGTAGAGATATGAAAGAACTGTCTGATAATTCTATCCATTGCGTAGTTACCTCTCCGCCTTATTGGGGGTTAAGAAAATACGATGGGCTCCCGGATAGTGTCTGGGGAGACTATAACCACCATGAGCATCAATGGGAAGACAAACATCCTCAAGGGTATAGAAAAAGTGATACGAATAAAGGTGTTTTACAGAGCAAGGGGACAGATAATAGACAAAATTTGGTATCAAGCACATGCTCAATATGTGGCGCATGGAAAGGGCAATTCGGGCTTGAACCAACAATTGAGATGTACGTAGAGCACACAGTAGAGATACTGCGTGAGATAAAGCGTGTGCTGCGGTCAGACGGAGTATGTTTCTGGAATATAGGCGATAGTTATGCGGGTGGTGGAAATAACCGCGGGAATAATTCTCCTCTATCTTCCATGCAGTCCAGTAATAAAGGTGCAACCGGGCAATGCGCGGAGCATCAGAAGAATGTTATACGCAGTAAGCGCATGCCTAGGGGTACAGGTAGATGGGGTGGGGGGAATATTCGTGCTTTGAAACCCAAAGACCTCTGCCTTATACCCTTCCATGTAGCACTCGCCGCTCAGGCTGATGGTTGGTGGGTCAGGTCAGCCATTGTGTGGAATAAACCTAATCCTATGCCGGAAAGTGTAACTGACAGACCAACTGATGCCTACGAATACATTTTTATGTTCACAAAGTCAGCCAAATATTATTGGGATAGTTACGCCTGTATGGAAAAGGCTGATTATGATGGGCGTAAAGACACTTTCATGAAGCCAAGCGGTAAATACCAAGAAAGCGATTTTATGCCATATGCCGCTGATTCTATGCATGTTAATGGGTATGAGAGATGGCCAAACCAAATAAACGGTGTTCCAGTACGAAACATGCGTAACGTCTGGACATTCCCACCCCAACCATTTGTAGGAGCTCATTTTGCTACCTTTCCTGAAGAACTTCCTGAACGATGTATTAAAGCTGCCACGTCTGAATTTGGAGTATGTTCTCAGTGTGGTAAGCCGTATGCACGACAGATAGAAAAGACAGGTTTTCTCAACAATAGAGAACCGGCACATTGTTATGGCAATACACCCACAAAGGTTGATAGCACCGGGTGGAAGCCGTCTACTCGCCCAACTGATTTATGGCGGCCCAGGTGTGAATGCAATGCCGATGTTGTACCAGCTACAGTGCTTGACCCGTTTGGCGGTAGTGGTACTACAGGGTGGGTAGCGAAAAGGCTAAATCGTAAGTGCATCATGTACGAAGGCAGTCAAAAGTATTGCAATTTGATAACTCAGCGTAACCAGCAACAGGCAATAGGAGTGTAGATAGTGAGTAAGTATCAGATTATATATGCAGACCCCCCGTGGTCATACCGGACGTGGAATGCCAAAGGTGGTCATAAATCTGCCTCTGCCCACTATAACACTATGGATATCAATGCAATATGTGCATTACCTATTCAAGATTTAGCAGATGGCGATTGCGCTCTGTTCTTATGGGCAACATTCCCTAATTTACCAGAAGCATTCCAAGTAATTGAAGCGTGGGGATTTGAATATAAAACTGTCGCATTCACGTGGGTAAAAACTAACTCTAATACATGGGGTTATTACATGGGACTCGGCTATTGGACTAGGGCTAATGCCGAGATTTGTCTCCTAGCCACTAAGGGTAATCCCCGCCGTATTTCAAAGTCCGTAGAACAATTAACAATATCGCCCCGAATGGAACATTCCCATAAGCCAGCTATTATCAGAGAAAAAATAGTGCAGTTATTGGGTGATTTGCCACGAGTAGAATTGTTTGCTCGCCGTAAGGTAGGCGGATGGGATTGTTGGGGAAATGAGGTTGAGAGTGATATCCAATTACAGGCAATAGGAGTGTAAGAGATGAAAAGATTACTTAACTATACTACTGAAGTCCCATCTACTCGTACGATTGGTGAAATTCAACTTGTCCTAGCAGAGCATAAAGCCTCAGCTATCCTGACTGAATATGACGATAATGGCAGAGTGCAGGCTATCTCATTCAAAATCAGGACTCCAGCTGGTGAAATACCATTCGTACTGCCTGTACGCGTTGATGCTGTTTATAACCTATTGCTACAGCAACGAGTACGGTCTGTAACTGGCAAACAAGCGCAGGAATTGGTCTACAAGCAGGCAGAACGAGTGGCGTGGCGCATATTAAAAGACTGGGTAGAGGCTCAAATGGCAATTATAGACACGCAGATGGTTACGATTACTCAGGTATTTATGCCATATATGCTGGTAGATGGGCATTTAACACTGTATGACCACATGGCTAAAAACAATTTCCTGCTGCCTGCAGGACACTAAGGAGTGTAAGAGATGAGAGACATTAAATTCAGAATCGGGAAAGTTATAGCACGAGAAAAGGAGAGCGAAGTAAATGACCAACAGCGCTAAGCAAGAGCGTAATTATGACATCATAGACTTATTGGCGTGGTTACGTGATAACAGTCGGAAAGACTTAACTGAAATGATGCATATTAGTAAGGGTGTAATAAAGCGTATAACAAATTCAAATCCACCTAAAAGACTTAATGGCAATATAACTCTTGATATTCCTTCAGGCTGGGCAAATAAATTCCTGAGAGATGAGGGAGAGATAGAGATAGCTTGTATGGTTGTTGTTTTCAAGGGAGCAAATAAAGCATTTTTCAATTCCATAAATATGGCTGATAGCATTACAAACCCTACCCCTGATGGAGGTAATTTGTGAAAGCTGAAAATGACCAGGCCGGAGAGGGATTACAAAAGAGCTCCTTTGTAAAGAGATAAGACATCAAAATTCACAATTGTAAAAAATGATGGCCTATCTTAATAAAAATTGTGCTAAGGGAAAGGAAAGAAAATCAATGAAAACTGTTTTAACTAAAATCAAAGGTATCACCCCATTATTGATGCACAGATTCCCGATGGCGGGGGCAGACGATACGTCAAAAAGACGCACCGGCGTACCAGATTGGAAGGCAGAGGCTGAACTATCGTTATACAAGGATGATCATGGACAAATTTATCAGCCAGCGAGCCATATTGAAGCCTCGCTTAAAGAGGCCAGTAAAACACTAAAAATACCAGGCAAACGAGGGGCAACCTATTCAAAACTCATTGGTTCCGCTGTCTCTGTTTCCCCTGATGCTATCACTCATTTGATACAGAATTATGAAACCGATAGTCGTCCTGTTGTCATACAGAAAGCACGGATAGTACGTTACAGACCAATATTTAAGGAGTGGGAATTAGAATTTGAAATCAATATTGGAGATGAACAAATTCCTATTGAGGTTGTTAAACAGGCCTTAGATCATGCCGGACTATACGTAGGGATAGGTGATTTTCGCCCAGGACGTGGGGGTAAATTCGGTAAATTCATAGTTACAAAATTTATTGAGCAATAATGCAGCATACAGGGTAGGGCGGGGCATGGTCTGGTAAGGCACGGTGGGGCTAGGACGGACCGGGCGGGGAGGGGTAAGGCAGGGCAGGGTAAGGTTTTAAAAAGTGAGGAGATGATAAAAATGAGACATCTTAAAGCAGTCTGGCCGGATGGTTCTTTTATTGAAGGCATTCGTCCCAAGAATAGACTATTCGAGAGCCCCGGCACGCATCATTTAATAGTTACCGAAACGAATCTTGATAAACAAAATTTAATAGGTAAGCGAGTCGCTATTCCGATTTGCGGACCTCAGTATTGGGTGGTTATGGAATAAACACAAAAAAGAGGAGTGAACAGCATGGAAAAAGCAATTGTAAATTGTCCTAAGGTCGTAACGTTCGGCCAGATACGGTCATTTAAATCCAAGCAGATTATAGAAGAAGGTGAACCGGTCTGGCTGGATATAGAGTTCGAGGCATTTTTAGAGCAGTATGAACTAAAACTGCTGCTGGATATCAATAAAATGAGATATCCGATTGATTTCATAGCGGTTTCATTTGCTGGAACGGATGAAAATACCCCTCACAGAGTAGTTACGTTTGAAGAGATAGACGACGTTCAGATGAAACCATCTGTAAACGTACCTGGGCGTGGGCAGAATAATCCAGGCTCGATGCTAAGTGCCTTAATCCATGGAAATATTAAGCCAATCATGCGGGTATCGTTTAGCGCAAACGTGCCCGAGAACTATCAGGAACCCCGAATCGCTTCATCAACCATGGGAGTAAAAACAATCATATTCAACTTTATGGGGACTAAATAGAGAGGTGAATTTATGAGCAGGACAGGTGTTGTTGAACGGGGAGAGGATGATTTTAACCTACGAATGCTTCAGAATGAACTGGATATCTGCGCCGAGGAAATGGGAAGCGCTGGCTGTGAAGGGTGTTCATGCCAGCGCCTCTGTGACCGTTTATGGGCGTCAATAAAACCCGCCAGAGATAATATGCTGTCAGTGGATGAGTATTTTGATTACAGCCGGAAGTTTAAAGAGCTTCGGGCGGCAAGATACTGCTGCCAGTATTTGCCGTTGATTATCGCCTGAATGACAGGATTACGCCTAAAACAGTACCGGCTGATATAGGCCAGAGTAAAAACCACTTGATTACAGACCATCCGCCATCCAGAAATGAATAATCCCATGCTACCAGTTTCGGTAAAGCGTGGGTGAAAAACCCGATTAAACCGTTTGTGAAATTCGCAATTGTAATGCCAATATTGGCCATCGTGCTATCGGTATAACTCATTACCTGGAACCCCAGTAAGGCATTAAAAAAATTCTGCTCGGCAGTACCTATCCAAACACCGTCAAGTATCAGACACATAGCATTGCCGATTACGAAGGCAAATACTACCCATACCAGCCATTGAGGACGCATCAGAGACTCACCGTCTTTCTGTTTACCAGTTCAGTAGCCGCTACGACTACAAATGGCAGGACTGTCCATAAATCAGCTCCCAAAGCGGCAGACAAGAACCCTGTCCAGATACCACCTGCGATGATACATGGCAATAATTTACGGGTTACTCCGAACGATATCATGGTAATAGCAGCTCCGCCGCCGAATATAAACGGATACCAGACAAATTCAAGCGGGATACCTGCTTCGGATATAATCTCATTTATAGGGGACAGGAATTCAAGCCGGTCAGGATCCAGCGCTCCGAAAAATCCGGCAGGCGTATCAGAAATTTCATCATCATCTATAATCTGAATACCTTCGTCATCTCCAGAAACTACTAATGCGCTCAAATTATAGGCGTTGTAGCTGATTATAGCTGCCGAGACATCCGCATCGGTGCTGATAGTTTTAAATGAGGGAGTGGCGTCATTGCCATTTCCGGATAGGTCCGTAAAGGTATCTGAGTATTCCCATGCCCACGAACCTCGCAATACCCCGCCGACCGTTATTTTGGCGTAGTAGAGATATGGCATCGAACCGTTAGCCCCAATAACCCAGTTGTTTGCGTTATCAGGAACAGAACCAGCAAATGCCACTGAGTCAGCTAACACGCCATCTATGTAGAGGCTCATTGCCCCACCGGATAATGTCACTTTAATTATATGTTCACCTTGTTCAACAGAGGCTACAGATCCGGTAGGAGTAATATAAGTTTTAAATCCAAAATCATAGCTAGTATTTATTGTCCATGTTCCACCGCTATTAGTTGAGAGCACTATCGTTCCATCGGCATAATTATTTGAACTGCCCCTGCCTAAGAACAAATCATTTGATCCACTGCTAGCGCTAGGAACGGATAATACAATCGCATAAACGGTGCCAGATGAAACATATAAAGGATTTTCAAATATAACGGGAGTGTTAAATGTACCATAAATTGTAGACCAAGTTGTTGGGTCAAATGTAGCACTGACCAACGGAGACCCTGTGGGTTTGCCACTCGCAGTGAGATAGACTGATACAATTGCATTACCAGGCGGAGTGCCTACTTTGACACCTTGTAATGAGATGCTGGTTAAATAACCACTATTTGAGGGTAGGAATGTCTGAGCACTCCAGTGAGTTCCATACGTGTGTTCACCACTGCTCCCACCTGCCCCGTTTGCATCTAGAGCAGCAGGACCTAAAATACTTATTTCTTCGTTATCAGAGATAAATAACGCTATTGATTCCTGTTTTAACATCAAATATGAACCAATAGCCTCAGAAGTGTTAAAATATCCGCTCAACTCAATCTCAAAGCTATTTCCCAGCTCGAGAGAAGCCGCATCAGCTATTGTCATACCGGCTGTGTCCGGGAAATAGGCCAGTTTACCGCCCATAGCAGTTTCACCGCCTGTATACAGGCTGTAATTAAGAACGGAATTCTGGGATATCTGGTTTATGTAGAACATCCACGGGTTTGTATCCCAGCCTGGCATAAAAGCGATATCCTGCCCGTTGGAATCACGCAGGGCCAGATTAGTAAAGCCCGAATTAATGTAATACCCGTCCAGCAGGCTTTGGGTCGACCAGGTAAACGGCGCTGACACTTTCATGGCCGTATAACTGCTATTGGTAGCCCGGATATCCGCCCGGTATATAGCATCTGTTATATCAGACGCTAAGATAGTGCCCGGCCCAATCAGCACGGACATGACAAACATACTGACTGCGATAATAAATTTTTTCATGCGTGTTTACCCATCAATAAATATCCCAGATACAGAGCATTAAGCAGTGTCAGAATGGCCAGAATAGCCGGATGCAAAAAACCCATCAGGGTTGAGCCATTCAACACATGGATGCCCGCAATCATAGCCGCCTGGTTGTCTGACCATTTGCTCTGTCCCCAGACAAACAATAGAATAACCAGTACTCCCACCCCGAAGCTGGTCACTATCTGCCAGTCCATGGAGAACAGTTCGGCCAATCCGGCTAGAAAAGCTCCTACTACTGTACCGTCCCATTGCAGTTTCCATTCATCAATTTTAATCGGGTTCCAGTCACGGTCTGAAGTATCAATAGTCTGGTTTTGCACCGAGAATATCTTGGGGCACATTGTCTGTAATCCAGGGATTGTGCCCTTGCCATAGGCCGCGCCGGTATCGTTTAAGATCGTGCCCTGATTAGTTTCAGTAAGGAGTTTGACCGCCCAGTTGATTTCCAGGGTACGGCATACCTCTATAACCCAGTTGCCCATCAGCACCTGATTCTCTGATTTGGTATCAAGCTGACTGTAATCAGAGCCGGTCAGGGTATAATTAACCTCCGGCGGGCTCCCCCAGTATTGTGGAGAGCCAACCATTTTTACTATCAGAGCAGCTTCCCATACGGGTGAATTATCAGCTGTAAAATAGAATGCTGAATATCCCATGCCATAGCCGGAGTCAGCATAAGCGTAGGGTTCTACCGCTCCCAGCTGGGTTACTCCGTCAGTATCCATTAAGCGGAAGTGGAACAACTTGTTAGCCGGAGTAGTAGGCTGTCCAGAATCATAAGCAATAGTGTATTTAAATGCATACAGACTATCGCCGGCCTCAACGATATTATGAACCACTTGCACATCGTCTATTGAGAAGGTGGTAGGAGTAGTGGGATCAGCCGCCATTACCTGGGCAGCAGGACTTCCCAGTACCAAGACTACCGCCAGTAATAAGCCGCAAAGCACCTTTTTCATAGTGATTTATCCCTGGCCAGGCGTTTATGCAACACTCCCATTGTTTTGGGACTAACACCCTGTTCGATTAAATCATCCATAATCCGGCGGTCCATTTCCCGGTGTTCTACCTCATCTTTGGGCGACAACGGCTCTTCTTCCAATTGTCCCGGCCGCAGGTCAATTCGGGTTGTCGGTTTGATTATTTCAAACTTTTTCATACCCTCAAATATATCTACAGCCGCGAAAGTATCATAGTATTCGCGAATAGGCTTAGCAGTCAGCAATTTCGTCTTCAGCTGAGACCAGGGCTTACCGGTAAAAAAACCCAGGCAGTCAAAGGTAACCCAGCGGATTATTTCGCCTCTTTCCAGCTTGCGGTCTTTTCCCCAAGGCGACCAGTATAAGTCCCAGCATAGGGTTAAGAGATGGGTCTTATTACGCATCCGGTAATACAGATCGCCCCATTCCTGAATGGTATAGTTAAAGCCCATGCCACTTTTGCGCCGCTGTTTGGCGATATACGACATAAGCAGATTGAACATTGACATAGAACGTGACGAATCCATGAAGTTGTCTATTTCATCAATAGAGACTATATGCCCCCTGAAATTCTCTATCGGGGTCATAATCATCTGTTCCATGGTGACCGGATGGGAGAGCAGGATTCGCTGGCCTTCAGAATCCCTCTCTTGCCGCAGATAAATATTGTAGCCCGGGAAAGTAGCAACCTGCCCATTCTTGGCAAGGTGCAATACATCGAGATAGGTCATGCCTATACTTTTTCCGGAGCCTTCTGGACCGATAAATCCCCAGTTAAACGGCATCTTTCCCCCTTACGGTCCCCGGTCATCTTTGGCGTCACGGTTTGCCGGCAGCTTCTTTGAGGTATAAAGCTCAGGTGCAATCCGCTGCGATAGCGCCATTACGACTTCCTTGCGGGCCATCCCGTCTATGGAGACATTGGCAGCCATTTTGAAAAGGAGTTTTTCTTCTCCCTCTCTGTCATTGGTGGCTTTACAACGTGAAAGGTATTCGACCGCGGAATTTACCTGCCCTTCATTCTTGAAACAGGTTCGCATAAGGAGTTTGAGAGGAGTCTCACCGGGGTCTACCAGCTCCTTAATAACTGATGGGACTTGAGCGTCTCCTATCAGACCTTGAACGTCATCGACGTTTATGCCATTGCCATTTCCATTGTGGTTAGACGATGATTGGAAAGGGGTGAAGCTGTTATCTGTGCCAAAAGGAGTTTTCCTAGCCATTTATGCCCCCGTTCCTGTAAAAGAGCTATAAATGAGGTAGATAAAAAACAGGAGAGCCAGCACAATCGCTACCTGCAAACCTATTTTTATGCGTTCAGGCCAGGGATTAGTACGGGAAAAAAGCTCTTTCACCAGGTAAGTCCAGTCAAGATATCGATATGTCCGTTCGGGTGGCTCTTTCATTTCAGCCGGTACACGGTATTCACTGAGAACACCGCTTACAGATTGATACAGATAAGTCTGCTGGCCTCTGAAGCGCCAACGCCGGCCGGCGGCATTTTCTATATACTGAAGGTTGTAACCGTTATCACGGTCCAGCACCAGAGTGTTCGGTTTAAGATTGTTATTATTTTTATTCTTCATAATTATTACCCCGGTAAATGGAGTGTGCCGTTAGAGATAAGCCCCACTATAACCATCAAAATAAAAAGCAAGGTTATGGATAAAATCGTTATGGGAAGCCAGTTATTCAACCAAGACTGCTTGTGTTCTTTATCCAGACTGACATGAGCCTCTTCCCTGCACTCATGGGAGATTGCATTAACCATTTCACGTATGGATTTGACATCACGGGTATTTTCTTTTGTCCCACCGAGAAGCACGGGAGCTGTATCCCGTTCGTTTATTACCAGAGTGGACGGCCCGATACCGTTTTCTCCTGGAATTAAAGCGTCAGGGAAAAGCACCCATGCCTCTCGTGTCTCTTCATCTACAACCACGCCCTTAAATACCGGCAGAGCTTGTTCCAAGATGCGCGAGTCTTCGGTAAGTTTGAGTACCGGTTGTATCCGCTTTGATTTCTGCCAGGGCATGCTCATAGTAAAGAGTGGGGACTAAGAATATTTCTTGCCGGATTTGCTTTTGCTGCCGCTGCGCATACCACGCGCACCCTGGAAGGTGAACAGACCTCCGCCGAAGATCATGCCAACCAGGATAAGGAGAGGCAGTACATTAGCAAACGCTGAAAGACCGGTGTAATCGGCTATGTTGGCATTTGAGGTAATAGCGGCCACCCCGTCCAGGATGATCGGATAAATTACCAATGAAACCGCCATAGCAGCTACACCAAGAATTACCTTCCAAATATTCCCCACTTTATTCACCTCCTCTCGTTACTGTGTTATTTAAATAATGGCCAATCAGTTAAAAAATTAGGTTTTCATTACCCGCGGCCTTTGAAACCTGACCAGATTCCGGCAACTAAGACTGAAATAATCGCAACCAATATCAACAGAGGAATAATGCCCGCGAATGCGCTCATGCCGGTAAAGTCAGTCAAAGCATCGTATTCATATGTAATAGTCAGAGTTCGGGAATCCTCAGCTGCTAGACCAGTCACGGTTAAAGTTTTGGTAGCTTGAGTCCATGTGCCAGCAACAGGAACATCAGTAACCTCATCTGAGGTAATGGATATAACCGAAGTATTGACGTTGTTATAAAGCTCATACGTAAGTACAACGCCCGCTGAAGTTTCACCCGCTCCGGTAGCCACAGCCGCTTCTGTTTCTACATACCTATCAGTCTGGACGTCATGAGTACTATCCATAATCATAGGGTAGAAAATAAATACGATTGCGATGCCAATAATTCCGACGACTACCCCAAATATCTTCTGCAAAGCCTTCTCACCCCCTTTCATAACAAAATATTTTTCTGTTATTTGCGATTGTAGAGGGTGTTTTTTTATTTAAGGTCTACTCAAGTAGGCGTTAATCAGATAAATCTTTAATAAAATTAAGAAAATCTTTACTGAGGAATTTGGACATGTACACTGTAACTATGAATGTAGAAAAGCAAGAGAGGCAGAGGATGCCAGGCAGAACACATGCAGTACTTGGACTCAAAGAGGCGTCACACGAGGTACTATCTTTTGTCGACGATATCAATTACCTCAGGAAAAAGGTAGGACCTCGCTCTCTTGCCCGGAGTTTAGGTGTCAGTAAAATGACTGAACTCTATTGGGCACGGGGTGAGCGGATGCCATCAAACCCAATACTCTATGAAAGTGTTAAAGGCTGGGCAGAGAGGGAACGGGCTTTAGATGCTGCCGCGGTTAGTTAAATTAATACCGGTTATAATCTTAACTCTCAGCTGCTGTTTTACCCCTGCGCCAATTGCGGCTGCCAGCTGGTTGACTACTCAGTTTAGTTGCCAGGAAGCCACGTCAAACAATATCGTGTTTAGACTGACTATTACTAATGCAGCTTATGCTCAGGACCGTCTGTTGCCAGTATCAGCTACTTTGGGAGAGCACGGTAATTATGAACTTGGCTATGACGAGCTGTCGCTTTACCTGGTATATAAAGACGCCGATACCGAATACTTTACTGAGATTACATCGGCTGCTGTTTTACCAAGCCATATTAATGATCTATACGGGCAAGGCTCCGGCATAACTGTTATTGAGGCACGTATTGTACCTCGCTTAATTTATGGAGCGGATGAATGGGCCACTTCTGGAATCTTGACCATATCAATTGGAGATACCAGCTATACAGATACCGAAAATTCCTCTTGGGAATTTGTAGACCCTACTGCTGGTTTGCCATTACAGCCCGCCACTCTCGAAGTTTCTTACCAGGGGAATAACGCCCTCCTGTCATGGATACCCGGATCTGGAGCCACAGAGACAATAGTAGTCCGAGGGCATGCCGGATATCCTCAGGATATTAATGACGGAGAGTTAGTTTACAGGGGTACAAGCACAAGCGTAATAGATCCTGATATCGTTACGTATTTTGGAACAACATATTACAGAGCATGGTCGGTCAATAATTGCGGCTTATCAATTAATTATGCAGAACAAACAACGGAGGGCAACATGTATGGAGTCATCATTACCTTAGGGCTGATAGCCATTGCCTATATAAAACGGGACACCGTTATGACCATTATCGCCGGAATATCCTTGTTGTTCTTGGGATATGGCATTATAGACCCAGATATCGGCAGGAATGCCATTGTACAGGCTCTGCCGATTATTCTGATGAGTGTTTATATGATAATCCGGGCGGCCATCTACGCCACTAATCGAAGAGAGGTATGATATGTCAATATTATACGATCCTGCGAATCCCTTAAGCGGATCTCCTACCAGGGCAAAATTGATTGAAAATGTCTCCGGACGTGATGCAGTTATTATAAAGGCCGCTGAAAAACAACGCGATGATCAGGTCATTAATAAGAACAATACAGGCCAGCCTGATGTATCGGTCACAGTGGCCAACGATATCTGGACCATAACCGCTCCCGGTGGTTTAAAGTATGAAATCAATACAAAAAATGCTGACGGAGATGTATCCCAGTATATCAACAATTTCTTAGTCAACGCCCAGGCTCCATATAACATTATCCAAGGAGCAACAGCGCAAGTACCCAGGATTATCTCTAGCCAGTCTAGCGATAAGAAAAACTACATATCTGCAACTAACAAGAGTGATACAGCAGGCAGCAACAAGGGTGTAGCTCAGCAAGAAACCAAGACAGGTGATAAGCAATACACTTACATAACCGGGGAAAGTATAGCAGCAGGCAGCGGTAAGAGATTCATCGGTGAACCGGTAAATGATACTGACACCAGCACCGATAACAGTTCTGATACTACTAGTACCGATAACGATGTGTCAGTTACGGTTGATAATTCTACTGCATGGACCTTTACTACCCCTAACGGCACAGTCTACACCGTGCCTATGGCGGGCTTAGCCTGGTCAGACCCCGCCAAAATGCACGCTTATATAACAGAGTACCTCGCCAGCATCGGCGCACCCGCAAATGTCATTCTGGCGGCTGTAGAAAAAACTCCGGATGTACTCCAAAATGCCCAGCTCCGGACTGATGATATAGACGAACTCAAAAATACCCTGGCCGGCATGGATAAATCTACCGCCACCGCTAAAGCACTAGAAGCGCTACTGGATGCTAAATCGTTTGCTAGTTTATCTCCTGAAGATAAATTCAATAAGGCTAAAGAATATGGACTCATACCGGCTGATGCAGTGTATATACCTCCAGACACAGGGTACAACATAGGCCAAAACGCACCGCCCGGAATGCCGGATGATGTAGCCGTCAGCCTGGGGCTATTACCATCAAATGAACAGATTGAATACAATGCACCCAATTTTAACTGGGCGTATATGACCAAAGATGAAGCTGCCAAGTATTTTGCCGAGCTTAAAGAGATTGTTGGCTACGATGTTAGCTCGGATAACTTAAAACAGGCTATTAAAGAAGCAAGAGAGATCATTACTGACCAAATTTTAAAGCAATCTAACTTTGAATGGCGTTTGAATAAAGGATATCTCATAAAACTGCCTAACAACGAATATATGGAAACATCGGAATTTAATAAGCTCTCCCCAAGTATGCAGGAATATATTAAGACCAATGGCATTGAAGCTGCCAAAACTCGGCAAGCATGGGCTGAAAATATACTTGATAAATACTCCTCAGGCTCGGGAGATGATAAAAACATTAACATACAATCAGCCTTAAATAGCTATGATAAAGACGTATATGAAGCATTGCAATTTCTTTTCCCAGATGTTTGGGATGGCCTTAAACGTAAGCCTGAAATAAGCGGTGCCACTGTGGCTGAATTAGATAAAATTATTAATTCCTCTTGGTTTAGTGAAAGTGATAATCAACAAGAGATTAAAACTTTATTACGGAGAATGGGTTACTGGACTGGCGTTGGCGGAAAGCTATCTGATAAATGGAATGAATTATCAGAAGATGATAAGCAAAAAGTCGCTGATAATTACTTAAAAAATACCAATGATCGTTGGTTGCGCGAAATGGGTGATATCCAAGTGACGTTTGCGAATGCCATAACTGATATTGTTACTGCAGTAGATGGTATGTCGCAAAGCGATAAGGAAATCACCAACTGGCTAGTGTTTTCACCTCCGCTCAATTTTATGAAACAGTACCTTAAACCTGAAGCATGGGAAAAGATAACTGATTGGTTGAAAGATGCCGGTGATAAAGTAATTCAATCGCAAGAGAGCTTTAAAGAATGGATAGACAAGCAACCAGATGCAACAAAAATACCTTTATCGGCAGTACGAGGTATATACGACACACTAACTGCAGTAGGAGCATCAATACCACTGGCCTTGATGGAAACCGCTACAGGGTATGATCCTAAAAATCCAACGCCAAGTATTAAGCGTATATTGGACATGGGAGCAGGATTAGTGACTTGGCCAACTGCCCTGCCATATGAAATCGCTCAGGATCCAAAAACTGGCATCCCTTATACAGTGGGATTAGCATTGTCATTAGTAATCGGCCCAAAAACAATTCTCAAATTAGGACAAAGTCTTGGGCGAAAAATATTCATACCAAAAGGTTATGAAATTGGTGCAATTAGACTGGATATAGATTTACCGGGTGGTATAGGACCAGAAAAAATGAGTGAGGTTACTGCACATTCATTGCAGAATGTACTGCAAGACATGTTAAGTAAGCTGTCGGATCCTAAAAATAAAGGCGCTATGACAGACCAAATTATTACAGACCCTATATCAGGAGCCACAATACGTGTTACACCTCTGCAAAGAGCGGAAAAAGCTTTAGCAAAAGATGCGGGTAACTGGTCATATAGTGTTGATCTCAATTATCAATGGTTAGCTGAGCAAATTAAAAAGAATGGAAAAGCTATTGCTGATGTACCGAATAGGGGTGATTGGGGAGCTGGCGTATATAGTTCTGATTCAGCATGGTTAACCAGATTAGAGACAGCTCAGGATAAAAGTGCAGGTGTATATAAACCTGCAATCGTTGCCATTAAATATAATGAGCTTAAAAAAGTCCCCAAGGAAGTTCAGGAACTTTTTGAACAAGGTAAATTTGACGAAGCAAGATCTCTCTTTGCTGAAATGGAACGTGCTGGAAAGATTGAACCTGGTGCTTATGAAATGTGGAAGCACTGGGTCGATAAAAATGGGCGTTTAGTCATGGAAAGAGAAATATACTTTGCCAAAGGTACTGAATTCTTACCTATCAAACCTACATTTTGGAATCGCACTAAGTCAGTTGGAGACTTAACCGCATCAAACTTCACTTGGGCTGATCGGGATTTGAAACGTCCGGATGCCAACGGAAAAGAAACTGTAGTTGTTAAAAAGGGTGACCGTGTCCCAATTATTTGGATAGCTGCTAAGGGAGCTAAACGTTCTGCTCCTCGTTTAGCAGTTCGACAACTATCATCATTTGTTTATCAACCATATACAACCTTACGTCGCATGGGTAGAGTACCTAAAGGGAAAGTTTCTCTGAAATTAGGCTATGGCGACGTGCAATTACCAGAACTACCGGGAATCGAATATAAACACCGTAATACCGGGTATGATTACCTGGCCAATAATGAACACCCTGCAGTCACTAGCCTAGAAGTAAAACAAATTGGAGGTAAAGGAGACTGGGGAACTACTGTAATAGGAGATTTACATGGTGAATATACAGATCTTCTGAAAGATATTAATACCGGATATGATCAGCCTCTTATCCGCGGTCGGTCCGGAGATATAACTAGTTGGAAATGGAACGGTAAAGAACAATCTTTAGTACAAGTCGGGGATATTGTAGACCGGGGCGCCCACTATGAGCAAATTAGGTCGACTTTTAATCGCCTTGCAGATGAAGCTGCCCAAACTGGGGGCAATGTCACACGACTGATAGGAAACCATGAATTAGCCTATCTAACAGGAGAAAAAATACCTGGCATTGATTATTCAAATGCTCCCACAATCAGAAAAGGAATTCTAGATGATATCAGTGCAGGTAAACTTAAGGCCGCCGAAGCGATTAATGGAGAACTATATACCCATGCCGGCGTTAGTTTAGAGAAATTTCCAGAATGGAGAGGAAAGGATGCAGCTTATATTGCTGCTGACATAAATAGACGATTTAACAAAGCTCTGGAACAAAATAAGTGGATAGACCATATATTCGATAAAGGCTCTGGAGAACGCGGATATAAAGGTATAGGAGGTCCATTCTGGTTACGTACAAAGGAGACGTCAGCAGAAGCTATTAACCTCGGTTATAAACAGTATTTTGGTCACACTCCAAGACCATCAGGTATTAATGAGGAAGCTTCTAATGCGATAAATGTCGATATAGGCCGCCAATGGACAGAATCATGGCCTGGTAAAATCGGTGCTTATCAACATACTCCTAAACTAGAAACAGTTGAACGTGGCACTAACCTAATAGAATCTTTAGGAGAATCTCCCGTTCATGGACAAGGGTTTATGCTGGTACAATTTAGTCTAGACATACCCACTATTGAAGAGGGGGCTATTAGCCAAACACTTAAGTCTCTATCAAGGCATGATCGCGGGCAAATAGATTGGATGAAACCTGAAGATATAAGAGTCACAATGGAGCCGCCAACCAATCTTACCCCCAATCAAATAAGTGCTGCTAACAGATTAATAAAATCTGTGTGGGATAAAAACGGTACGGTAGATATGCAATTCAAAGGAGTTATCGGTATCTCAAAAGATGGTATGCCGGCTTATAATCGACAAAATATTTTATGGCAAGGTGAAGCTAGCCTGCTCAATAGCAATCCTAAGAATCCAGCATATATCGCAATGCCTCTAGTTAGCAAATCGCAGAAATTATTTGAAAATCAACGAGAGATAGATGCAGGTCTTAAACGGCTGGGTATAAATGCAAATTATGCCGAATTTAGGCCGGCTATTATTCTCGGTAAATTTAAACCTAAAATTTCCATGAAAGATCGAATGGAATACATGGAAAAAGTAATGAAAAATCAACCTAAAAGTGCAGTAATGATCCGGGCAGAAAAAGTGGATTTACTAAAAGCAAAACCCGGAAAGAATAATAAAAAATCTAATGAAACCAATAATAAACTTGATGAGAATTATGACGAAAGTCGTTATGATGGGAGCGAATCAAATCCAAGCTACACAAAAGTTAAAGTAGAACCAAAATTAAGATATAAACCACAAAATAATGAGGAGTATAAACGTAAAATCCCTGCTGATAAGTTATATTATCCGGTAAAACAGAGTGAACGTTCAAAAACAGTAGAATATAAGCCAGGATCCGACTACATGGCGGCAGAGCCTGTTACTGGATATCCAAATTCAACTTATAAAACTACCGGATATGGCTCTAAGCCTTACGAGGGAAAAGATAACACAATAGAAACTATACCTCCCCCAGTTATACCTACAGATGATAACCAGATTACTAAAAGACAAGATTCTAAAGCTGCATCCGAACAAGATCGTCCTAAATTGAATAATGGAGATGTGGCATGGAAACAGGGCGCTTTAGGGAGTGGAGATAATCAACGGCCAGTATGGTATATACAACGTGCTGACGGCGATGTTGATATAGTATTTCAACCGCCTGAAGATGCGCCGAGGCTTGAGGGTACTCCGGAAGAAACATTCTTTACTCGTGGCAAAAAGCCACCCACTAATCTTACTCAGGAAATGGGTATTACCACTGCTAAAATTGATATTGAACGTAATCCGGAGATAAGGTTTGTTCAGTCGAAAGCACCTAAAATCAGGCAGAGTATTCCCAGGCATATTCGCCGCTCAATTGGTATGTAATATGGCGCATAAATATCGCCTTGCAGTAAATAGAGGACGATTTCACCCGTCCTCTATTTACAAGCTAACCCAACGTATGTATATCTTTGATCATTCCTAATTGTAACTGCCCCATATTTAAACCTACTTTTTGTTATATGTTCATTCCACAAAAGATCAGCAATATCTTCCGGAGAAGTCCAATGTGCACAAATACAAGCACTAATCATATGTCTAAATCCCCATTTCTTGTTCGAAGTAAGATCAAATGTTTTCGAATGAGGCTTCACGGGGCGCCTATAATATATACCTCCATCTCTTTCAAATTCATGCATATATTCGTGATTATTGTCCGAAACTGTAATGCTATAAGTATCATAAGGACAAGCATTTTCAGGTAGTGATACTGACGCTTGCGCATCTTGTACCCATTGAGGCACATTTTCTAAACCACCTTGAGGTCCCCTACGCCATGCTCCAATTTGTTCCCAGTCATTATTCTTTACTGAATTAACATATGTACGCGCTTCATCCTCTAATTTATTATCCCAATTCAATTCAGGCACTTTAAGAAAACGACGTTTTAGATTTAATACTATGAAAGTATTGATTTCCCAATTATCAGCTGCCATCTCAAATCCTAAATGTATTTAATATATTAACTTCAATTCCATCATCATGATATGATAGCATTATGAAAAGGATTTGGGGAGCTATCATATTCGCAGTTTTACTGCAGATAGGTTCATACTTCCTCTATGTGCAATCAGAGACCCATCTTCCGTTGGAGAGTATAGTTACTCCAAATATACTTTGCGGTGACGGCCATCAGATGACACTTATTAATAAATTAAATGCGCATAACCCTTCATGGGATGAGCTTATGAATTTTCTTAAATCTAACCATGTAGAAGATATTCCATATGAGTTAGATAAATGGATATGTGCTGATTACGCCGAAACCATCCATAATCAAGCTGAATATGCCGGTATCAAAGCGGGAGTAGTGGTAACAGGTATTTCATTATTTACACATGCTTTTAATGTATTTGAAACAACTGATAAAGGTTTTGTCTATATAGATTGCACACCAGGAGAAGACTGCGAAGCATTAGATTTTGATGATATAGCACACACCTATAAATTAGTCGGTCTATATAGTCATGAACAGTATTATGATATCAACGGATATTCACCTTTTTTTAGCCAGCTATGGGTTGTATGGTAAGCTATAAGAAAAGAGGCCGAGTGTTTTACTCAGCCTCTTTTACTTTTCCATTTAATATTACCAAACATGTCCTTCCTTAAGTGCAGAATCATCTGGAATTTTAAAAATCTGGCTGATATCATGCTGAGCCACTTCATAACCGGTGTAAAACATGTTAGCCAGACCTTCCAGTTCATTCATGGTAGTCTCCTCAACTATTTCTCCCTTGATTATATCCTCATAAAACTGGTAAATGAGATCCTTTGTAGCATTAGCTGAAAGCCACGCCTGGGGTGCTTTACAGAATCCGGCTTCCATCACCTCGGTAATACCCATCTCGCGTAAAAGATACGGAAGGTATTCCAGCTTTACTCTATCTTGTGGTTTAAAAGGCAACTCCCCTGTTTCTTTAGTTTTAGTTGGCATATTCTTTACTCCTAAACATATTATACTTTATTTAACTTAGTTTACACATTTACACACTAGTTGTCAACTATTTTTATTATTGTATAAATACGTCAATATTGGTAATATATTGATATATGAAAACGTTGAAAGAACTAAGACTAGACAGACTGATAACTCAAACTGAACTGGCTAAATTAGCTAACCTAAGTCGAGCGTATATTAGTCAAATAGAAAAAGGGCAGCAAAAACCCTCCGAATTAACAATTCGTAAGATTTCTAAGGCGCTCGAAATCAATCCAGAGGAAATTGAATTCTAATGAAGTTCGAGTGGGATACCCGAACCAGAACTTGGATTGGATACTTCTTTATCGTATTGGCGCTTGGAATCCCTACTTTTGGACCCGGTTGGAATGATGATTCATGGTTGGCTGTGCTAATCCTAGCCTCACCAGGTATTGCATTAGTTGCTTATAACCTTATTAAATACGGCCAGCTTCGTGATTATTACTGGCTATGGTGTATGGAAACAGACGAATTCTTCGGCCCGTTCAATAACGATATTGAAATGAAACTTTTCCAGCCACCGCATTATCTGCCTGGCGGGTGGCAAATCTTCTGGATACCGGCCAAAGACCCTCTCAAAGCTACTAAAATCATCCACAAGTGGGTTAAAGATGCCGAGAAAGTTCTGCGTAAAGACCCTGAATATAAAGGCAGAATGCCAAAATAAGGGAGAAAAATGGCTAAAATAAGATGGCGTGGTTTTATTCATAAGCAAAGTACTTTAAATGGTACGAGTAAACTTGTAACAACAAAGACCAAGGTTTGTCCAGTATGTTTAAGCACTCATTTTGAAGCGTCATATCAGCCTGGGTTCCATCCGCTGGCCAGATATTATTGTAAAAAACACCACGGATTCTTTTTTATGCCCAAGACGCAAACAGAAATTATCCGAAAATAATGAGGAGAACAAAATTATGTTAGACCCACAAGTACAACTTGAATTACTTAAGCGAGCATGGGACTTAGCAGCTATTGGAGCCAGCCAATATCAAGATCGAGCTGTTCAGAGAGAAAAACTTATAGATATATTCGATAAAACTTACACCCCTTTGGCTACCATTTTAAATAAACCGTTAAATTCCTAATAATAGAATTAAGTTTTATTTGGTCTGCGGAATAATAAAGGCCGGATTTTTAAGCCGGCCTTTATTATATCTGAAGTCTTTATTTAGATATCATATTTATCAATAAGCTCTAACAACCCATCCCTGCCAATACCTGTTTGTTTTGGCCCGAGAATTTCATGCAGTGTGCCTTTAGGCATGGAATCACTTTTGTCTGGTATAACAGTAACCTTCCATCCATCGCCGAATTTTTTTTTAAGAGCTCTCCCATGATTAGCTTTTCTTGCATCTTCCCAACCATCTTTAGTAAGTAATTTTATCAAATCTTTACCGGAGATGGATGGCAGATCACGCGAAGTCATGCCTACTAGCACCCAGCAAATACGGGAATAGATTGAACGTATGGCCTAAAGAAGGTTGCACCATCACTGGCCTCATCTACAGTAATACTAACTTTTTCTTGACGAGGTTTAATGTGATGAAGAACTATATTGTTTTCCTTAAAAAAGCGCTCACTTTCTTGAACATCTTCTAATGTATTAAGATGGAGGCAAACAGCCTCTGTCAATTGTTCTTCAACTTCATCAACAGTACGGCCATACGCTGAAGTACCAAGTTCCTCGCATATACCTACCCAGAGACGACCTTCCTTATGGATTTTATGGGTTAGAGTAATATACATAACTGGATCTTTCATATTACTCCTTTCTTTTTGCTCTCTCTATTATCAGATTATATATCAGTTGTCAATACCCTTCAACTCCGGCTACAGCTTTAGATTATCAACCGGGCTAACCTGTCTGTGAACACGTAGCATATCTTCAGTTCCGAGAGTGCTAGTATAACGCCTGGTCATGGCGAGGGTAGTATGCCCGAGCATTATCTGCAGGGTAAATTCATCTCCTCCATTACGCAGATAATTAATAGCAGCTGTATGACGAAACGTGTGCGGTCCCGGTTTTGCATCGATAATATTAGCTCTGTAGCAGAGCTTTTTAATTGCTTCCTGAACACCCCGTATAGTTAAAGGTCTGTGTTCTTCTGTCAACCAAAGCCCAGGATAATTATCATTCCGGCTGAGCAAATATTTTAGTAAGGCCTTTTGTGTCTGCTTACCAACCCTTACAACGCGCTCCTTAGAACCTTTGCCAAATACACAAATCGTCTCTTGATCGAAATCAATGTCGCTGATTTTAATGCCAGATACCTCAGCTAATCTTAATCCGGTATCAAGAAACAGCAATATAAGCGCTCTATTCCGCAAAGACAAAAAATCTGTTTTTGCATTCATGGCCAATAAACGTCTTATATCCTCATTGGTAAATGGGCGTATAACTTTTTTCTCTAAGCGTGGGGGCTTTAACGTTTTCATTGGAGTGCTGGTAATATAAGCTTCATTGACCAGCCAATTGAAAAAGGTTTGAATGGCTCTATAATAGGCATTCACTGTATTATTCGAACACCCTTTTTCCTGTAACGATAATAAAAAGGCACGAATAATTTGTGGATTGATAGCAGGAGTGATCAATAGATTCTCATGCAAACAGAAGGTGACGAAACCACCTACCCGGCGGCGGTAAGTATCAATAGTCGCGGCAGATTTGCCCTCAACTTTGCAAGCCACTAGATAGAAATTGAGTAATTTATCTAATTGATTTGATGCAGGACTGTGCTCTATGTTACGTATGAGGCAATCGTAACTACCGTTGCTAAGACTGTGCTCTTTCATTCACTTTACGGCATGGAGAAGACCGTTTTTAGCTTTATGGTGGGCCATCTTGGTCTCGAACCAAGGACCTCAGTCTTATCAGGACTGCGCTCTAACCAACTGAGCTAATGGCCCATTTGATAACAATATAAACAAACTCAATCTTGAGCTGTCGAATGCATTAGCAAGTGAATTACTATTTGAAAAACGTCATTATAATATAGCAAACAGGATGCCTAGCGCAAGTCCCTTATCACCATGAACACTGATAAAACAGGGATAAGTTAAGCAGATGTGAGAGTTCAGGTTATCAGCTTTCAGGGAAACTAATTTATCCCCTTATAACACTAACACCTTAACCTCTGGATAGCGGAAAGAAAAGCGAAGTATCCGTTTTAAGTCGGATATCGACCTAGGTTAATAGGCACGAGGCCAATTATCCTTAGAAAGGAGGTGATCCAGCCGCAGCTTCCGCTACGGCTACCTTGTTACGACTTCGTCCCAATTACCAGTCCCACCCTCGGCGACTGCCTCCTTGCGGTTGGCACATCGACTTCAAGTGTTACCGGCTTTCATGACGTGACGGGCGGTGTGTACAAGGCCCGAGAACGTATTCACCGCACCATGCTGATATGCGGTTACTAGCAACTCCAACTTCATGCAGGCGGGTTTCAGCCTGCAATCCGAACTGAGGACAGCTTTGGGGATTAGCTCCAGTTCGCACTGTTGCAACCTATTGTTCTGTCCATTGTAGCGTGTGTGTAGCCCAAGATATAAAGGCCATGCTGACTTGACGTCATCCCCACCTTCCTCCCCGTTTCGCGGGGCAGTCTCGCTAGAAAATTTAACTAGCAACAAGGGTTGCGCTCGTTGCAGGACTTAACCAAACACCTCACGGCACGAGCTGACGACAGCCATGCAGCACCTGTGCAAGTTCCTGACTTAACAGGTCGTTCCCCTTTCAGTTCACTACTACATGCATGTCAAATCTTGGTAAGGTTCTTCGTGTAGCATCGAATTAAACCACACGCTCCGCTGCTTGTGCGGGCCCCCGTCAATTCCTTTGAGTTTTAGCCTTGCGACCGTACTCCCCAGGCGGGACACTTAAAGCGTTAGCTTCGGCACAGAGAGGGTCGATACTCCCTATACCTAGTGTCCATAGTTTAAGGCGTGGACTACCAGAGTATCTAATTCTGTTCGCTCCCCACGCTTTCGAGCCTCAGTGTCAGTGACAACCTAGAAAACCGCCTTCGCCTCTGGTGTTCCTCCCGATATCTACGCATTTTACCACTACACCGGGAATTCCGTTTTCTCCTGCTGTACTCTAGTCCAACAGTATTGAATGACTCGTCCCGGTTAAGCCGGGAAATTTCACATCCAACTTGAAAGACCACCTACGCTCACTTTACGCCCAATAAATCCGGATAACGCTTGCTTCCTACGTATTACCGCGGCTGCTGGCACGTAGTTAGCCGAAGCTTATTCCACAGGTACCGTCATTATTCTTCCCTATGAAAAGAGGTTTACAACCCGAAAGCCTTCATCCCTCACGCGGCGTTGCTGGGTCAGGCTTTCGCCCATTGCCCAAGATTCCTTGCTGCTGCCTCCCGTAGGAGTCTGGGCCGTGTCTCAGTCCCAGTGTGGCTGATCATCCTCTCAGACCAGCTACCGATCGAAGCCTTGGTAGGCCATTACCCCACCAACTAGCTAATCGGACGCAAGCCCCTCACCAAGCGCCTTACGGCTTTAGTGAACCAACATATGTCGGTCCACCACATGCGGTATTACCTTCAGTTTCCCGAAGCTATCCCCCACTTAGAGGTAGGTTACTTACGCGTTACTCACCCGTTCGCCACTATCTTAATTGCTTAAGACCGTTCGACTTGCATGCATAAGGCACGCCGCTAGCGTTCATCCTGAGCCAGGATCAAACTCTCCAAGCTCAATATTAATTACTAGTGTATTGTTTAAAACTTTTCTTTCCGCTATCCAGTTGTTAAGGTGCATCAGTTCCAGACAAAGAGAGATAGTATCACATTTGGCTGCTCTCTGTCAAGGAAAAACCCCAGCCTGTTAAAGGCTTTTGTGGAGTTGTCTACCGTGTAACCTGTCTTTTAAGGTGGCCGTTTTTTACTCGGCAATCAATTTCAACGTGGGAGAGTATATCATAGGGTTTAGGGGAAAGCAAATCCCGTTTTAGCTTTGGAGAAGGGTAATTTTCAAAATATCTGGCATATTTTTTGTTATTTTTGCCCATCTGTCATATAACCTTGCACACATACAGTGGTCACATCATGCACTCGTAGAGTTTTCTTTGGTATGACGTGGCTTGATTATTGACAAAAAGTGTCCAACTATATTTTTACTCCCGTCCGAAATAATACCACCAACCATAATTTTGGTTTTAGATTTCTAATGATTCAGATTGGATTTTTTAACCTTGTCAATCCGCCGCATAACGCCAAATGGAGGCATATATATTAAACTGGTGCAATCTTGCTAACAGCAGATTTATACCGCCCATTTTACAGCTAGGGAGCGTATAACGCACACAAGCGGCAAACACGAACTCAAACCAATCTTTTGCAAAATGGTAAAGTACAGCCTTCACTAAATTGCCAACTTCATAAAAAGTTTACACCGACTTACAATATTTTATATTAATTTTGTAAGCCCACGATATAATAGATACATGAAAAGTAATACTGTTTCGAGTCCCAGACTACAGGGTATCTATGAACAATACTATCGTGCTAAACGATTATTGCAACTAGCTCACCGTTCCAAGAAACCCCATACCAAATTTACTAATTTAATTGCTGCGGTATATCCAGCCCGCTCAATAGTTGAATTGATACTCGAAGCTGCTGAAAAACAAGAACTTAAATCTCCTATAAGCAACGATATTAAAGAAATCAGAAGAAACCTTGAGCGAGAAATCTCTCAAGCTATTCCGTTCTATCATCTCTTGGAAAAAATTCGTATTCACGACTTTCATCGATTTGGTTGTCTTCCTCCAACAAAAAACAAGAGGATATTCTATGGAGGTCCAGTAAAGCTAATTGCGAACCAAGGTGTTGTCGCATTATTAATAACACCAAATGGACCAAAATTAGTTAAGACAAGAGATTCGGCTATCGAAGGGCAAAGACCTTTATGCCAAAGTAATGGTATGTTTTTCGAGGAGAAGAGTGATAAATTTGTTTCACTTGAAGAAATACTAAACGATTACTTGGAAGCAATTCCGAAAGTCATTTCCAATTTTGAGACTTTACTTAATACGACACAATAGCGTCATCCGACTGTATTACACGTTAAATTTTTGGTAGCGCATACCGGATTCGAACCGGTGATCTCGTCCTTGAGAGGGACGCGTCCTGGGCCGCTAGACGAATGCGCCATAAGAACGAAGTGGCTGGGGAAGAAGGATTCGAACCTTCCCATACGGATTCAGAGTCCGCTGTCCTACCGCTAGACGATTCCCCAATATGCACACGGATTATACCAGTAAGCCAAGCTACAAAACAACGCCGCATCAATATTTAAAGGTGCGGCATTGTCTTGCTAAAGCCAATTTATGAAATAGGGGTGATTGCAGGAGGCATATAAAGGAAGCCATAGAAAATAACTAAACTTATGCCAAAACAGCAAAACAAGAAGGCTAATATGAAAGCTATAACGCCGGCATTCTCTATCAGTTTACTCATTCCGTTTCCTATCTCCTATATACATTTTTATATCAGAAATATCATAAATGCTTTTTAATCTTAAGTCAAGAAAACCCTGCATTTACTTCAGCTTGACATGTATTTGCCGAATGGCATAATCTTATCTGAAATGTTAGATTTAACTGAACTTGAAAACTCTCTGGGAGTAAAGTTTGAGCAGCCATCGCTTCTAGAGCAGGCACTTATACATACTTCGTGGGTAAATGAAAACCCTAATCACTCAAGCGGCTCTAACGAAAGAATGGAATTTCTGGGTGATGCCGTTCTGGGTGTTATCTTTGCAGATCGTCTTTACCATGATTTCCCTGATATTCAGGAAGGTGATTTGACCCGTTTCCGTTCCCTGCTGGTGCGGCGGGAGAGTCTGGTAAGGGTAGCTTTGGGAATAAACCTTGGCAAGTATCTCTATCTGGGGCGGGGGGAAGACGTATCCAAGGGGCGTTTCAAACCGGCGAATCTGGCGGGTGCCTTTGAAGCAGTCCTGGCAGCTATATACATAGATAAGGGTATGGATGTAACCCGGGAAGTGATTTTCCGCCTTTTCAAGACCGAAATGGAGCGGGTACAAACCCTTAGTTCCAATATTGACTACAAATCCCGCCTGCAAGAGCTTATTCAGGCTCAACTGCAGCTTACACCCCGCTATCGTATTACAAATTTCAGCGGGCCAGAGCACAATCGTTTATTTATAGCAGAGGTTTATGCAGAAGACAGGGTATTTGCGGAAGGTTCCGGGCGAAGCAAAAAAGAGGCCGAAACCAATGCCGCCAAGGTAGCTCTGCAACAGTTTGAAAACAGCTTTACAGACGAAGATAACATTTGATAAACTTCTAGTATTACAGGAGGATATATATGGGTGGCAGAGATTTTCAATCACGAGAGAACAAAAAACAGAAGAAGGATTCCAAGAAACCGGGAGTTTCGGGTGAATTTTTCCAGCCGAATATAGAACCGGAAGTAGTCCGCAAAAAGAAAAAAGGCAAAGACGTATAACCCGGAACATGAGGCTTTGGCATGCATTGTCTGAGAGCCATTGTCAAAGGGAAGGTACAGGGAGTTTACTTCAGAGACTTCACCCGAACACAGGCAACGCGTCTGGGTCTTTGCGGATACGCCAAAAACCTGGCCAACGGGGCTGAAGTGGAAGTGGTAGCTGAAGGAGACAAAGACGCACTCCTTGAGTTCTTGGATTTGCTCCGTTCAGGTCCTCCCCGTGCCGAGGTTAAAGATGTGGAAACCGGCTGGGAAACAGCAACCGCCAACTACAGTGATTTCCGCATCAAGCATTAACCCGAACTAAACAGGAACAAAGCACTTTAAGTCCAGCGTTCAAGTTCAACGCTGGATGTTTTTATTAACTCCAAATAGTCTGTCTTAATATTCAAGGTACGTGAAACTTCGGTATCCACTTCATAAGGTTCACCGGCAAATATCTTGCCCAAATGCTCAATCTCGCCTTTGGTCGGGTCCCCGTGGCTGGTAAATTTCTGGGTAGCTTCTATAATGCCCATATCAAACGGCAAAGTGAAGTAAAGGTCAGATAAAACCTTTTCAATACCCTGACTGTAAAGTGAATCCCAGCCCGTCTTACCGCTACCGTATTTGCCGGAGGGCAATACCGGCAGCAAATTTGAGATAGAGAAGTTGCCCTTGCCGTTAATAATCTGCAAGGGAGTGACGCTAATCAGAAAATCACTGGACAAGATAACATTCGGCACCCAAAAGGTGGGAACAACCAGAGGCTTGTTCAAAGGGTTATCCACCTCAACCCAAGTGCAATCATTCACATCCAGCAGAACCACTCTTTGAAAGTCGTATGAAAGAGCTTTATAAATGCTCTTCACAGGGGCTCCTCCGGGTGCGCCTTCAAGTATGATAATATCCGCATCACTTATCCTGCGTATGCCGCTAATAATTTTTTGAATAAGTTCGCGGCTGGTGCTGACCGGATATTGCACCGGATAACGGGCACATGGCTTTATAAGGACTCTTCTGGCACGGGAAAGTATCTCCGGTGCCTTAAAATTATATTCGGATGCATTGTATATCAAGAATTTACTCCTGGTTTATCATAATAAGTAATTGGCATGTTAATATTCCGTTGTCTCAGGTCAAACTGCGATTGACATTTTACAGGCACAAGGAACAGGTCAAAATGCCCCTGCCTCAAAAACGCCCCCGACTTGCCGGCTTGGTAAGTCACAAATCGGATACCTCTGTTTATCCCGATATTAAAGCACAAAACCGATGCCTTTATTCCGGCTAAAAAATACTCCGCCAGAGTTTTTACCCGGTTAAGCATCGGCAGTTGGCTTAGCCATATTGCAGCTTTTCCCCAGATATTAACACCCGCCTGTGCATTAGGCACCAAATAACGAATAATACGCCTCCAACCATAAATGCAACTTTGGCAAAACCAAAATTGTAGAAATTTGAGGCATACTATTCATCCTGGGCGAAATCCCGACCGGAAACTTTTCCCTCTATCTAAGGGATTGGCAATTAATTATCTGCAAGAACATCGGCCGCACTCGCAACCTATTCATTTTAGCACAAAAGTCAAGATTTTCAGCTATATTATTTATAATATTTTTGCAATATTTAATGCCAGACTTATCAGAGTAGGCACAGATGCCCCTGAACCACCCTTAACCTGATAACCATTGTCCTTATCCAGATAAGCAGTTCCAGCAATGTCCAAATGAACCCAAGGCCTGTTTTCAACAAACTCCTCAAGGAACAAAGCCGCCGTACTGGCACCGGCAACCGGACCACCCACGTTTTTAATATCTGCCACGTCACTTTTTATCATTTCTTTATACTCTTCAAAAGTGGGTAACTGCCAGATGCACTCACCCGACTGTTTGGCAGCAGCTACAACCTTGCTGTAAAACTCATCATTATTGGTAAAACCACCGCTGCAGGCACTGCCGAAAATGCGTGAGCAGGCACCGGTAAGGGTAGCTACATCTACCATTTGTTTAGCTCCCTGTTTGCAGGCATAATCAAGGGCATCAGCCAGTATCAGCCGCCCTTCAGCATCTGTAGAATGGATTTCTACGGTCTTTCCACTGGCCATGCGCAGAATGTCACCCGGCTTGATTGCACAACCGCTGGGCATGTTTTCAGTAGCTGGAACAATGCCCATAATATTTATCGCCGGCCTTAGTTTGGCAATAGCCCCCATGGCTGTAATCACCGCCGCCCCGCCGGACATGTCAGATTTCATTTCCCACATTTTATCCCAAGGCTTGAGCGAAATACCACCGGAATCAAAGGTAATAGCCTTACCGACATAAGCCATATCAAGTTCATCACTGTCACGCCCGGTATATTTCAGGATAATAAACTTGGGTGCCTGGCATGAGCCCTGCCCTACCCCCAGTATTCCGCCCATTCCTTTTTCAAGCAACTGGCTTTCGTTAAATATTTCACAGTCAAGACCGGATGATTCGGCCAGACGCCGGGCAAAATCTGCCAGATCAGTCGGTGTCATGTTACTGGATGGTTCATTTACAAGGTCACGGGCAGAACATACTGCCTCTGCTACAATCTGCCCCTTTATAAGCCCCTGTGAGGCGCTTGCAAGGTCAGCCTTGTCCCCCAGCACCAGCTTTATCTCGTCAATTATCCCGTTTTCATTGCCGCTTGTGAAATATTTGCGAAAACGGTAACTCCCCATCAGGACACCCCCAGAGGCGGTTTCCGCCAGCACATCTGCCGCCAGCGGCATCTCTCCTAGCCAGATAGCTATATTCTTGAAATTTTTCTTGGATAAAGCCCTTGAAAGCTCACCCGCAGATTTTCGGAATTCATCAGCATTAAATTTATCAGCTTTGCCCAAACCAAATACCGCCAGATAGCGAACCGGAAGGTTGCCTAGAGTATTTACCAGATGAAGTTCACCTGTCTTGCCTTTCAGTTCGGCTTTGGCCTTCATTTCACCAATACAGCCGCCCAGTTTAGCATCCAGTTCCTTAAGCTCAAAGCTCAAATCCTGTCCTTCTAAAACAGGCATAGCCAAAACATCAGCCATAATTGACTGCGGTCTTTGTTTTACAATTTTGATTTCCATTATCTACACTCCTCCTGCTCTATATAGGTTTTTACGTCTTTTATTACACGTGCCAGCACCGGCTGAAAATCAGCCTCGGTCTTTATACGATAACACTCCTCGGAAACAGGCTCAAACATAGGCTTCAGCATCTGATAAATTGTCCAATCCGCATCAGAGCGGGACGCACCCTGTTGCATCCGCCGTTCCATGCGTTTTTTAACTATCCCCGGCGGCAAATCCATCTCTACAACAAACCATTTTATACCCAGCCCGTCGGCAAGGTTATATAAAGGTCTGCGGTCTTTGGCAGTCATGCTGGTAGCGTCCAACACCAGCGATACGCTCTGCCCAAGTAATTTGCCCATCAGTTCATGTATTGCCTTAAATACTCTGGTGTGCTCTGAATCGGAATAAACAGGCTGATTTATCAGAGTTTTACGCAGAGCGTCACTTTCCAGTATCACGACCGGAATTTGTTTTGCAAAACGCCCGGCAAAGGTGCTTTTCCCTGTTCCCGGCAGACCCACCAGTATAAGCAAAAACGGACACTTCTCAGCCGGAGGCAAGTCACCCAGACTATCCAGCAGTAATCTTATATCATCTTCAGGTATAAACGGCATAATAACTAAATATTATATTCCAAAATATCTAAAAAACCCAGACAGTTTTTATGTCTCGTAAAAGGCCACACCGACTACCCCCGGACCGGTATGAACTCCCATAACCGGGGTAAATTCCATAATCAGAATTTCCGCCTCAGGGAATTTTTCTTTTATATTTTGCTCCAGCCTGTGTGCCCGTTCCAAAGCATCAGCATGCATTACAGCCACTTTCAGTTTCCCTTTGCCTTTTACGTGCCCCATCATCAGATCCAGCATATTCTGCAAGGCTTTTTCGGCAGTGCGGGGCAGGGCTACTGTTTGAGCATCGCCGTTACGCAGGGTGAAAACAGGTTTTATCTGAAGCACAGAATCTGCCAGGGCGGCTATTTTGGGTATACGCCCGCCCCTAATCAGATAGTCAAAAGTATCCAGCGCCGCATACAGATATACCCGCTGCATCAGGGTACTTACTATGCCTACCAGATTATCAAGGCTTTTTCCGGCTTCGGCTTGGCGGGCAGCTTCCAAAACTACCAACCCCAAACCGGCAGCGGCAGTTTCGCAGGGGATAACTTTTATACGAAGGTTGGAGTATTTTTCCAGCACTTGCATGGCAGCCAGCTGGGCGGCATTGAACATACCCGAAAACCGTACAGGTTCGGTAATACACAAAATCTGGTCAGTTTTGGCTGCCAGCCGGGTAAATGCCTCAATATATGGACCCGGCAATGAGCCAACCGTTTTGAGTGTCAGAGGGGATTCCTTGAGTATCCGGTAGAACTGGCTAAGGTCAAGTTCCGCATCGGGATAAGCTTTGCCGCCGATAACAATTTGTATAGGAATAACTTCTATCTGGTACTTTCTGACAAGTTCGGCCGGTATACAGGCAGTAGTATCGGTAACTATGGCTACACTATTCGCCATGTCGCACCTCTCATCAGCTAAAGCATTTAAACTTATTATACACATAGACGAGAGTTTGGCAACACATCTTGCCCTGTCATTTTTACATTTGTTTAAGACTGTCTCTACAGGGCAATCCCAGCAAATCACGGGGTAAATCTTTCAGAATATAAATTTCCCGGGGGGTTTTATACTGTGCCAGATTATCCAGACAGTACTTCTTAATACCGGCAGAAGTCTGGGTAACCCCATCCCGAAGTACTACCGCCACCCGAACCACCTCACCCCGCATACCATCCGGATCAGGTATCCCCACCGCCAGTACTTCTCTCACCCCCGGGCATGAAAGAAGCAAATCTTCAAGGTCAGAAAAATATATGTTCTGGCCTTTGGTAATAAGCATAGGTTTGATAAAATATTTTATGTAAACAAATCCGTCATTATCTTTATAGCCGATATCACCGGTATAAAGCCAGCCGTTACGTAACATCTGGTTGGTTTTTTCAGGCTGGCGGTAAATTCCGTCCATCACAGGCCCACGGATAATTATCTCTCCTGCCTGAGACGGCGCTAACAGTTTGCCGGCCGAATCCACCACTTCCAGCTCAAACCCGCCAAGCACTTTGCCTACTGAGCAAGGCTTACCGCTTCTATCCAGAGGTTGGCAGGTTACATGAGAAGTAGATTCAGTAAGGCCGTAAAAATCCACCAGGTCTTTATCCAGTAAAACTCTGTATGACAGCACCAGTTCCGGAGGCAAAGGTGCACCGGCACTGCCGCACAATCTTAGTGAAGCCAGATTGTATTCAGAGGAATTTTCCCGCAGGTGGCGAACCAGCATGGCATGAATGAAAGGAACACCCAGAAATACTGTAATGCTTTCTTTTTCAATAGTCTTTAATAGGCAGTCTACAGAAACACCTGAGAGCATTATGACACTCCCGCCGCTGAATATAGTACCCAGCATAACCACCACCAACCCTATTATATGATGCAGAGGCAGAGCAAACAGGATAACCCTGTCTTTGTTGCTTTGCCCAAACCCGCCGGCAGATATTGCTGCCGTCCTGACCAGATTTGATTGGCTTATCATCACACCTTGCGGGCGTAACTGGGCTGCCGAGGTATAGGCTATATGGGCAGTCTGAGTTTCTGGCACGTCAAACTCAAAGGGACTTTCAGGTACATTTGCCAGAAAATTTTTTAATAAAACTATGTCCGGATAACTGCTGTCTTCCAGACTGATATAATGCTGTATAAAACCTAATTCAGACTGGTGGTGATGCAAAATATTCAGTCCATCTGTTTGACAAACCAATACCTTGGGCTGGCAATCATCAAGCAGGGCTTTAAGCTCCGGCCATTTGTATTTTGGGTCAAGCGGCACGGCCACAGCCCCTATTTTGACTATACCAAAATAAAAATATATAAATTCAAGGCAGTTTGGTATCAGAAGTACCACCCGCTCACCCGCAAGTGCCCCCAGACGGGTAAGTGCCCACGCATAACAGTCAGAAATCCTGTCCAGCTCTGCATAGGTAATACTTTTATCTTCAAATTTCAGGGCCACAGCCTCAGGACAGGCCGCAACTACTTCTGAAAGCCTATCAGCAAGATTCAAATGTCACCACCGAACATATATTGTTTGAAGCATTTGGATGAGCCAGTGTACCAGATTTTATATTTTGTATCAATTTTTTAATATCATTCATTTATTCCAATTAGGCCAAATCAGCTTGACAAGTAGTCTATGAGTGATTAATATTTACCTAATTGAATATCTAAAGGCTATGAACAAGACTAGTAAATTTCAAGCGAAGCTAAGAGAGCCGGGCAAGGTGTGAGCCGGTGCTGACGCAGGGATTGAATGGACTTGGGAGCCGCAAACCGAACGGTTTATCCAAGTAGGCTTTGCCGCAGGGGAAGCGTTAAAGTATCCCAAGGTATAAGGGGGTTACCCCAAGTACCTGTTAAAGATGGCCGGTATTTTATGATTCCGGCTAATTAGGGTGGTACCGCGGAAGTAAACCTTCTGCCCCTTTCAGGGCAGAGGGTTTTTTGTTGTCCCTGCCCCAAAAACGCCTGATACGGCTAAGGAGGCTTTAGATGAACTGGGGCTGACTGGCACAGGGTAAACAGGTAATTAATCAAGGCTAAACAGGTATTAAAATAACGTCAAGGAGAACAGAAATGGTTCAAACCAAGTTCATACTGCAGGAAAAGGATATGCCTCAGGTCTGGTACAATATCCAGCCTGATTTGCCCGTACCGCTGCCTCCCGTTTTGCATCCGGGCACCGGCAAGCCGGTCACTCCGGCTGATATGGAAGCTATATTCCCTATGAACCTTATCATGCAGGAGTTCAGCCCCGAAAGGCATATACCCATCCCGGAAGAACTGTTGGAACTATATAAAATCTGGCGGCCAACCCCTCTTTACCGTGCCCACCGGCTGGAAAAGGCTTTGCAGACTCCGGCTAAAATCTTTTACAAACTGGAAGATGTCAGCCCGGCCGGTTCACACAAACCCAATACCGCCCTGGCTCAGGCTTATTACAATAAACAAGCCGGCATAAAGCGGATTTCCACCGAAACCGGCGCCGGACAATGGGGTTCTTCTCTGGCTATGGCTTGCAAATTCTTTGACATAGAGTGCAAGGTCTATATGGTAAAGGTAAGCTACAATATGAAACCTTACCGCCGCATTATGATGGAAACCTGGGGTGCCTCTGTCGTACCCAGCCCCAGCCCGGATACCCGAATAGGCCGTGAGATACTGGAACGTGACCCCGAATGCCCCGGCAGTTTGGGTATTGCCATAAGTGAAGCTGTGGAAGATGCTGTAACCCATCCCGGCACCAAGTATGCTCTGGGTAGTGTACTTAACCATGTACTCCTTCACCAGACTATTATCGGTCAGGAAGCTAAAAAGCAGATGGCCATGGCAGACTGCTACCCTGATATTGTTATTGGCTGTGTTGGCGGCGGTTCAAACTTTGGCGGTATCGCTATACCCTTTGTGGAAGACAAACTGAACGGTACTCACAAGGATACCCGCATTTTGGCAGTTGAGCCCGCCAGCTGTCCTTCACTGACCAAGGGTCTGGACGCCTATGACTTCGGAGACGAAGCCGGTATGACCCCTATGATGAAAATGTTTACGCTGGGTCACCAGTTTATGCCACCTCCGGTACATGCCGGCGGGTTGCGGTATCACGGCATGTCTCCCCTGCTGTCTCACCTCAGCCGCCTGAAGCTGATTGAGGCTACAGCGGTTCAGCAGATAGAGACCTTTGAAGCGGGCATGCAGTTTGCCCGGACTGAAGGCTTCATAAGCGCACCTGAAACCAACCATGCCATCAGGGCTACAATTGATGAAGCCCTGAAATGCCGCGAAACCGGCGAAGCCAAGACTATTCTCTTCTGCCACAGCGGTCACGGCCACGTGGACATGGCTTCTTACGACCTGTACCTGCGGGGCAAGCTCAGTAACTACGAATACCCGGCAGAACTGGTAAAAGAGGCTCAGAAGGGTTTGCCTAAAGTCAACGTCTAGGTAAAAACGGCATACTATGTCTTTTAAGCGGGAGGGGAATAACACCCCTCCCGCTTGTTTATCAATAATTTTTTCACAATTTCCTGCTATAATAAAATCAATACTCCATACAGGAAGAGGCAATGAAAAAACTTTTCAAAAATTTCTTCGGTCTGTTTATTTCAATCAGTCTGGTTCTGTCCATGTTGCTGGCACAGGGCTGTGACATACTTCAGGATTTCAGCAATTCCCCTGAAGACAACACTCAAAACCAAACTAATACTCAAAACCTGCCAGACCAAAGTGATGAAATCGGCAGTGTACCAAGTCCTGTCAATTTCGTAAATGCGGTAAAGGCCGTAAAACCTTCGGTAGTATCTATAAATGTTGAACTGGTCACCCGTGATATTTTCGGGCGGACAATAGTAGAGCAAGCCGCCGGCTCAGGCTGGATTATAGATTCAAACGGTATTATCGTAACCAATAACCATGTAGTGGAAGACGCCACCAGCATCACGGTAACGCTGGATGACGGGCGTACCTTTAATTCGGTAGCTGTACGTACTTACCCTGCCAATGATCTGGCGGTAATAAAGATAAATGCCACCAATTTACCCGCAGTCAAACTGGGAGATGCCTCCAAACTGGCAGTAGGCGAACCGTTGGCCGCCATCGGCAATGCTCTGGGCATGGGTATTTCCATGACCGGGGGCTGGGTAAGCCGTTTGAATACTACCGTTGAGTTCAGTGATACCGAAAGCCTGACCGGACTGATAGAAACTGATGCCGCCATAAATCCGGGTAACTCCGGCGGTCCGCTGGTTAACTATCAGGGTGAGGTAATAGGCATCACCAGTGCTAAAATACAAGAGGTAGGCGTGGAGGGCATTGGCTATGCTATCAGCCTGTATATAGCTTTGCCCATTATCAATAACCTTATCTCCCAGTTGCCGGCTTGAGCAAGACAATGAAAAAGAAACTACATTTATTCAGCCTGTTTCTTTGTATCCTGATTGCCACTGCTGCTTTTAGTGCTGGTGGCTGTGATTATCTGTCCCAGCCCATAAACACTGATAATTCAGACCATACCCCTAATACCTCTACCCCACTGGATGAAAACTGGAAATTTCCCTCTCCTCAGCAGAACCTGCCCGAACTGGCAAACTATGCCTTGGTGGTTGCCAGAGTAAAACCGGCAGTGGTAGCGGTAGACGTGGAATATATAACCCAGGATATATTCGGCCGCCAGACTGTGGCCATAGCCTCAGGTTCAGGTTTTATAATAGACCCCAGCGGTTATATCATTACTAATAACCATGTAGTTGAAGGCGGAAGCACTGTAACCGTAACCCTCTCAGACAACCGCACCTTTACCGCCAGCCGTGTTGTGACAGATTCACGTACAGACCTGGCCGTAATCAAGGTGGATACTCTGGGAGAGGAGTTGCCTTTTGTGTATATAGGTGATTCATCCGCTCTGGAGGTGGGTGAACCGGTAGCGGCCATCGGGAATGCCCTTGGTCTGGGAATAACCATGAAAGGCGGCTGGATAAGCCGTCTGGATGCCCAGATAACCGTTGACCAAAGTGTAACCCTGTACGGATTGATAGGTACAGATGCGGCCATAAACGAAGGTAATTCCGGAGGCCCTCTGGTAAATATGGCCGGTGAAGTTATCGGCATTACTTCTGCCAAAATTGTGGAGGTGGGAGTGGAAGGCGTGGGTTACGCCATAAATATAAACTCCGCCCGCACTTTTATTGAAGAACTGGTAAACAAAGGATATATTACCCGTCCCTTCATGGGGGTAATAGGCATACTGACCGTAGATGCAGCCATCCAGTCTTATTTCAAGCTGGGCATAGATAAAGGCGTGCTGTTACGGGGTGTAGCTGAAAACGGACCTGCTGAGAAAGCCGGACTTAAGGCTAATGACGTTATCCTGTCAATAAACGGCCAAGCAGTACTTACTGATGAAGAACTGATACTGGCTATTCACGGTAAAAAGGTAGGGGATAAAATAGAAGTCAGCTATTTCCGGGACGGAGTAACCAGTACCGTAACCCTGATACTGGCTGAAACTCCGCCACCGGAAAGCTAGTTTTGTAGTCCTTTAGCGTACCACCCACAAACTTAAGGGGTGACCGTCAATATCCAGACTTTCGGTATACGCTCCTTCAGGGGCGTTTCCGTTTACGATCTGGTTGGAAAGAGTTTCTTTCTTTATGTACTCGGCATGCGTCCGGATAACACTTTCCAGATATTCATCCGCCTGATAATGGGTATTTATATAATCTGCAATCTCAAATTCGGCAGATTTCCGCATGGTTTGCAAACGGTGGACAATCTCACGGGCAGAACCTTCAGCCAGCAGTTCAGGTGAAAGCCCGGTATAGACCGCTACCGTATATGCCCCTTCGGTACTGGCGGCATAATTTTCCTGAGGGATAGCTGTACCCGGTTCTTCCGCTACCAGTGCCTTTACATTAAGCTCTTCCAGCACTTGCTCAGCCAGACGCATAAGCCCGGTTCTTTCCGCAGGTGAAGAAAGAACTACCCGCACTTCTGCCAGCGGTTGGCGTACCTTGAGCGCCGCCTTGCTGCGGGCAGAACGCCCCATACTGGAAACCTTCATTACCAGACGGATCTCATTGTCCAGCTGTTCGTCTATAAGAGCCTTATCCGCTACCGGGAAGTCCGTAAGGTGTACACTTTCCAAAGCAGACTGGTCTACCAAAAGCACCAAGTTCTGGTACAGTTCCTCCGCCACAAAGGGTGTAAAGGGAGCCAGCAGTTTGGAAAGGGTAACCAAACAGGTATACAGCGCCTGATAGGCCGAAAGTTTATCGGCATCATTTTCACTCTTCCAGAAACGGCGGCGGCTGCGGCGTACATACCAGTTGGAAAGATATCCCACAAAATCTTCAATCCGCCGTCCGGCTTGAGTGGGATCATAATTATCCAGCCCTTTGTCTACGTCCAGTACCAGCTGGTTAAGCTCGGATAAAATCCATCTATCCAGTTCGGGTACTTCACCGGCCAGATATTTTTCAGAAGGTGTAAAGTTATCTATATTGGCATAAGTAACAAAAAATGAATATATGTTCCAAAGCATCAGCAGGAACTGGCGGGTTACCTCACCTACCAGTTTCTCTGAAAAGCGTCTGGCATTCCCGGGCGGCGCTGCGGTATAGAAATACCAGCGGACAGCATCTGCCCCGTATTTATCCAGCACAGTAGCGGGCTGGATAACATTATTTTTGGACTTGCTCATTTTCTCGCCGCGTTCGTCCAGTATATGCCCCAGACAGATTACGTTCTGATAACAGGGGCGGCCGAATATCAATGTAGAAATGGCATGCAAACTGTAAAACCAGCCCCGTGTTTGGTCTACAGCCTCGCAGATGTAGTCAGCCGGGAAACGCCCGTCACTGGCAATAGTCCGGCTTTCAGGCTCAAAGGGGTAATGATACTGGGCAACAGGCATAGCGCCGGAGTCATACCAGCAGTCCATAACCTCGGTAACCCTTTTCATGTTGCCGCCGCATTTGGCGCAATCATAAGTCCATTCATCTGCATACGGGCGGTGGATATCCAGTTTTTCCTGCATGCCTTTAAAATTCGGCTTGGCTTTTAGTTCGTCAATCCCACCCACACACTCTGTCTGGCCGCACTTCTCGCACCGCCAGATGGGTACAGGCGTTCCCCAGTAACGTTCACGGGAGAAAGCCCAGTCAATATTATTTTCCAGCCAATCTCCAAAACGACCGTCTTTGATATGTTCGGGATACCAGTTTATCTGCTGGTTGCCCTTTATCAGTTCATCCCTGACTGCGGTAGTCCGTATGTACCAGCTCTGCTTGGCGTAATAAATAAGCGGAGAATCACACCGCCAGCAAAAGGGGTAGGTATGGTGCATGCGTTCATTACGGAACATAAGTCCCCGCTCTTTGAGGTTACGGGAGATATCCTTATCAGCTTCTTTGACAAATTTGCCGGCAAACGGATATATACCGGTTATCCTGCCCTGTAAATCTACATGGTGGACAAATTTCAGCCCGTATTTAACCCCGGATTCATAGTCCAGTTCGCCATAGGCAGGGGCAGTATGGACTATACCCGTTCCGTCATCCATAGATACATAACTGGTGGTTATCACAGGGTAAGACAAGGGCTCAAGAGTATCTATTTCAGAGTTATCCTGCATATTTTTTACAGATATGCCGAATTCACGCGGGTCAAACAGGGGTTTGTAGGTAAGCCCTTTCAGGTCACTGCCCAAACACTCCCCCGCTATGGGGTTTTCTGTCAGTTTCAGGCTGGATAAACGGGGCTTAGCCAGTACCATATAGTAGTCTGCCATATCCAGTATGGCATATTCATCTGTGGCTGATACAGCCAGAGCGGTGTTGGCGGGTAAAGTCCAGGGCGTAGTAGTCCAAGCCAGCAGATACAGCGGTTTGTCAAACGGGTTAACCCACTTCTGCCCCAAACCTGTCTGTGCCAAGCTCTCATGGTTTATTTCAAACTTAACAAACACCGAAGGGTCTTCGGTATTATCTTTATATCCTTGAGCCACCTCGTGAGAGCTTAGGGAAGTACCGCAACGCGGGCAATGAGGGGTAACCCGATGTCCCTGATAAACCAGCCCCTTATCCCACATCTGCTTAAGCGCCCACCAGCCGCTCTCTATATATTTGTTATCCATGGTTATATAGGCATTATCCAAATCCACCCAGTATGCAATCCGTTCGGTCAGTTTGTTCCATTCGGATACATATTTAAAAACACTGGAACGGCAACGGGTATTAAACTCGGCAATGCCATATTTTTCAATGTCATTTTTACTGGTAAAACCCAGCTCTTTTTCCACCTCAAGCTCAACCGGCAGGCCATGTGTATCCCAGCCGCCAATCCGCGGTGCATAATAACCCTTCATAACCTTGTAGCGGGGTATCACATCTTTAAAAACCCGCGAAAGCACATGGTGAATACCAGGACGGCCATTAGCAGTGGGGGGCCCTTCGTACAGAGTAAAACGTTTGCCGTCACGGCGGTTTTCAATACTCTTTTTAAAGATGCCCTTATCCTGCCAAATTTTCAGGATTTCTTCCTCCATCTGGGGGAAATTTTGTCTGGGATTCACAGCCTTAAACATTTATCACCTCTTAAAAAAGAAAATCCCGTCCTTATCAGGGACGGGACTAAATAAGCCCGCGGTACCACCCCGCTTCCCCTGCTTTCAAGCAGAGGCTCTCTTGTGGGCACTAACATGCCCCGCCCCTTATAACGGGTGGCGAACCCGGCCAGGTCTACTCAGCCTAAAGGCTTTTTGGCTGGCGGCTCAGGAGTGATTTTCGGGATACCAGCGCAAAGTTCTGCTTTCACCGTACCAGACTCGCTTCTGCCCCGCAGATAACCTACTCTTCTCCGTCACTGCCTTTTGTAAGGTTTATTGTACTATTCTTTTAAGACTACCACAACTTTTCTGGATTCGCCAAAGCCAACGCTCTGGGTAGTTACTTCTTCATCTTCAGCCAAAGCCAGATGAATAATCCGCCGTTCATAGGCAGGCATAGGCTCAAGTGAAAAAGGCATCCGCCGCAGCTTGACCTGTTCGGCAGTTCTCCAAGCCAAAGTCTGAAGCGAGCTCAAGCGCCTCTGCCGATAACCATTTACGTCAACCACCACCGGCTCAAACCGCCCCAACTGGTGGGAAATCATAAGCCTTACCACTTGTTGCAAACTTATCAGGGTTTGACCCTTGCGTCCAATAAGAATACCCAGGTCTTCGCCTACAATATTCAAAACAGTACTCGGCTGTGACTCCTCATCGGTAACCATTTTCTCAGGCAGAATATCTACATATGCCTCAATATCCATCTTGTCCAGCAGGGTTTCCAGAATGTTTTGAGCAAGATCACTTGCATCCATCTGATTACCCGGTGCTATGTCATCTTCGTATTCAGGTTCAATTAGCCGCAGGCAAACACGGGCATCTTCTCCGCGCAGACCCAGCAAACCATGCCGGCCTTCAGACAGAACCTCTATCTCAACTTCGTTTCGGCTTACGTTTAGTTGATTTAGACCCAGTTTTATAGCTTCCTCCACTGTCTTGGCGCTCGTCTCGACCTTTTTCATCTATACTACCTTCCATCTGCTTACCTTTGGTCGAAGAATCGGATAACTGACCAGCCGGAGTTGCAGCTTTTTTTTCAGTTTTATATATGCTACCTGACCGCACCTGGCGGCCACCGCGGAAATAGGATATAACCTTTTCAGCAATAGGCTCAAGCTGACCCCAGCCGGTAATAAAGTATTGCATAATAATACCCACTACCGCTGAAACAAACCAGTAGAAAGCCAAACCGCTCGGGAAAGACAAGGAGAAGAAGAAGAACATAAACGGCATCATAAAGCTCAGCATCTGGCTCTGGGCTGCCTGTTGCTGGTTAATAGCCTTGGGAGTAGACATCTTTTGCTGAACGAACATGCCCAAACCTACCAGCAAAGCCAATACAAAGTCAGAACGGGAAAGATCCATCCAGAGGAAGTTATTGCTCAGGGGCAAGGTTTCATAAACCACCGGCCAAGAATAAAGGTGATTGGAAAGATTCATAAAGTCTTCCGGGGTAACAGCCAACACCCTGACAATAGCCTGATACAAGGCTATCCAGATGGGAAACTGTATAAGCATGGGAACAAGACAACCGGTAGTGGAAACGCCGGATTCTTTGTAGAGCTTCATTTGCTCTTCTGCCAGTTTCTGGCGGTCATTACCGTGCTTTTTCTTCAGGGCGTCCATATGGACAGTAATTTCCTGCATCTTCTTGGTAGCAGTAAGTTGTTTACGGTTAAGCGGCCAGAGGGCCAGCCGTATAACAACAGTTAAAACTATAACTGTCAGCCCGAAACTTCCCCATAAATTGTGGGAAAGCCAGACCATGCCGTTTATCATCGGCGAAAGTATTATTAAATCCCAAATAGCACCAATATCCAACGACTACCTCGCTAACTTACTACAAAAGTCCAGATTATAGTCCGGCTCTCCGGATTTATAGCATAGACAGTTTCTTTTTCCTGGGTATGTATATACACAACTTCACCCGAAACAGTAACCGGCGCAATCACTTTCAGGGCGAGGTCGGTAACGGCCTTCATCTCAAGTGAATATATATTGATGGAGAAAATCTTGCCCGTTTTGGTGGCCACAATTACATTATCACCCAGCAGGGCCGGCGAAGAAGCCACACCATCAGTCATATTAATTACTTTAAGCTGAGTGCCGGTCAAGGCGTCCAGAATATATGTATTGCCATCCAGATTGGGGGCGAATACTTTGCCGTCAGCAATAACAGGGCTTGCCCAGAACCAGTTTGGTGAAGCAAAAACCCATTTCTGGCTGCCGTCAGTAAGATCCAGCGCATACATATTGCGGTCAAAACAACCCACATAAACAGTGCCGTTATCTACCACAGGGGCGCTTGCAAAGGGGCTCTTGGCTTCAAACGTCCACACGGGGTTACCGGTATTGATATCCAGAGCATATACCTTTTTATCAAAACCGGGCACAATTACCAAATCACCTGAAACAACCGGAGAAGCCCAAATTTTGGCACCTGTCGGGTATTCCCAGACCTTTTGTCCGTCAGCCTTGCTCAGGGCATAAACAACGCCATTGGTATCTGCAAAGAAAATTTTGTCTCCGTTGGGAGCAATACCGCTGACAATGGCAGGCAAGGCATCGGTTACAGGATAAACCCACTTCAGATCACCCTGATCCTGATTGTAAGCATAAATCTTGCCGCCATAGGTAGAAATATAGATGACACCGTCTGATATTACCGGTGTACCGTATATGCCAACGGTGGTAACGGCACCGGCACAACCGCCGCCACTTGTAGTAGTCTCAAGCGGTACCTGATAACGAGGAGTGCTGGCATCTTTGTTAAGGGCTATAAGTTTACCGGTCATAGAGCCGAATATAGCGTCATTATCAGAGACAACAACACCAGACCAGCCTAAAGGTTTCTGTCCAGTACCCATACAACCGCTTAAAACAGCTAAAACGCCAATAAGGCTAAGCAGCAAAATAAGTTTTTTAGATATGCGATTGGTTTTGAACAATTTTCCGTCCTATTCTGGCACTGGGTCGTAGCCACCCTTGTTCAAAGGGTGACAACGGCTAAGCCGTTTCACACCCAACCAAATTCCCTTAAAAATTCCAAATCTTTCAATAGCTTCGTAGGTGTACTGTGAGCAAGTGGGAATAAACCTGCATGAGGAGGGTGCAGTTTTAGAGTAGGTATTTTGGTATAATCTAATCAGTTTTAAAGCTAGTTTTTTCATCTGTTTTTGATAGTATCTGCGCCTTGCCAAGCAAGTGCTTAACTACCCTCTCCATTTCGGCACATTTTACTGTAGCCGCTTTTGCCCTAGCTATAAATACTATATCCCAGCCCTGTTTCAGACCGGTAGTCCGCAGGCTTTCCCTTAATATTCTCTTTGCCCGGTTACGCTCTACAGCCCCGCCTACTTTTTTACTGACTATAAAACCGACACGGCTCAATTCAAGATTGTTAGGCAGCGTCTTCATTATGGCCAGCGGCCCTATATAGGTACCGCCGCGGGCAAGCACCTGGGAATATTCTTCCCGTTTGGTTAGCCTGTTAGCCTGTTTCATTGTAAATAGTGTAACCATACTCCGGATGGATAATCAACCGGAGCACAGCCAAAACACTCTAGACTACAATCAATCTCTTGCGGCCTTTAGCCCTGCGGGTACTGAGCACACCACGTCCACCCCGGGTACTCATCCGGGACAGGAAACCATGAACCCTCATACGGGGAATACGCTTCGGTTGATATGTCCTCTTAGGCACATTAACTCCTTAAATGGAAAGCAATAATTTACTATTTATGCAGATTCAGCAGGTTTAGAAGCCTCTGCCGCAGGTTTAACCTCTGCTTTTACTTCGGGTACCGCAACTTCGGCCTTGACTTCTACTTTAGGCTCAATCTTGGCTTCGGCAATTTTGGGTTCAGGCCTAAGCTCACGAATAGGCGAAAAAGTAGCCACATTGCCTTGGCGGCGAACATGTTCGGATACAAAGGGCATCAAGGCAATAAAACGAGCCCGCTTAATGGCATTAGCCAAAGCCCTCTGGTGCCGGGCACAGGTTCCGGTGCGGCGGCGAGGTTCTATTTTGCCACGGTCAGATATGTATCTGGCCAGTTTAGCCGAATCCTTGTAATCAATACGGCTAACCTTTTCAGCGCAGAAAGAACATATCTTGCGCTTCGGGGTATAGCGGCCACGCCCACCCCTGGCTGGTCTGTTAGGTCTATCCTGGATACTCACTCAATCAAACTCCTATCAAGAGATTTAATATTCACTAAAACGGAATGTCTTCCGGTTCTAATTCACCGCCGCCATTGTCATCTTCACGGGCATCTATACCAGTGCCCACATTAGCTTTCTCAAGGAAGGTAACCCTTGAAGCAATCACCTCGGTACGGTAATGCTTCAGGTTATCCTGCCCTTCCCAGCTACGGGTGCGAAGCCGTCCTTCCACATACACCAGCCGTCCTTTGGAAAGGAACTGGTTGCACTGTTCGGCCAGCTTGTTCCAAGCCACCACCGTAAACCATTCGGTTTCCTGCTTGCGCTCACCCTCAGGGGTATTATAAACCCAGTTGGTAGCAACTTTAAAGGAGGTAACGGGATGCCCGCTGGGGGTATACCGCATCTCCGGCTCACCGCCAACATTGCCAATTATCATAACCTTGTTCAAACTCACCATCTCTCGTGTCTCCTCTCTGGCAAAATCCTCTAGCGGTAATCAGTCAGATATTATTCTTCGTCCATATTAATGGCCATATGCCGAATAACCTGCTCTGAAATGCGCAGGTCAGTGCTTATCTTGCGTATGGAAGAAGGCTTGGCCTTCATCTTGATAAACACGTAATAACCCTCAACATACCTACCTATAAGGTAGGCCAATTTACGCTTACCCCAGTGGTTTACTTCGGTAAAGCTGCCTTCTTTTTCAGCTATGGTCTTGCTAATGCCTTCCAGAATGGCCTCAACCTTTTCCTTCGGGGTGTCAGTGGTTAAGATAACCACCAGTTCGTAATCACGCAGGTTTTCAACTCTGGATTTAAGTAGTTCGCTTGCGGCCATGTTTTCCTCTCTAAGTTAAAGGCAATATATTCCCTTAAAAAATCTGACGGTCATTATAGCATATAGCGAAGAAGCAAACAATATTAGGCAGAATGAACCTGCCTACCCCCAAATCATATTTGACAGATTGCGTCAAATACTCTAAACTGTTTTCCGCTTCTAGGCCCCATGGTGTAGCGGTCTAACATGCCACCCTGTCACGGTGGAGATCGGGGGTTCGAATCCCCCTGGGGTCGCCATTGAGCTTATTTTTGCTTTCAACTACCAGAGTATACCACATTGCCGGTCTAACTTTCTTTCCTTCTTGTTACAACCGGGATTTGCCCCACTGCCTGAAAAACATTACCTATCCCTGAACATTATTTTTTACTTTTCTGTTACTGCCGCATATTTCAAAAAATACTTTTCCCGGTGGCATATTCAAATATATATACACTGCCGTCAATAATAAATTTGCCGCAAGGCTTTCTTATTAAGCAAAGATAGTTTAGAATATTCCCAGAGTACTCTTAAGGAGCTACCAGTGGAAACTGAAAAATTTGAAATTGTGATTACCAGCCCTAATGCCAAAGACATAAAAACCATAACCATGGAAGGCACTCTTGATGAAGTCAAGGTCAAAACCGACCATATTGCCAGAGAAAACATCGGCAGCATTGTCTCCGCTTTCGCCACCAACGGCTTCAAGTCGGTTTACCAGAAGCACTATCTGTCGGCTATCAAATGCCCTAAGTGCGGGGAGATTATCCCCATAGAACATCTTTAGCCCAATAAATGTTTTCAAATAATAAAGCCGCTCACAACTGAAATGTGAGCGGCTTTGTGCTTTAGGGTGTAATTATGCTTCCGGTAAATAGGCTACCGCCTCTATTTCTACCATTATTTCAGGGAACACCATGCCGGCAATGACCGTGGAACGGGCAGGTTTTGCACCGCTGAAAAATATAGTGTAAACACCGTTCATTTTGGTAAAGTCTTCCTGATTCTTCAAAAATACGGTAGTCTTTACCACATCATCAAAAGAAGCACCTGCCGTCTTAAGAAGATCGGCCATTTTTTCCAGACAACGTTTGGTCTGGGACTCAACACTAGCCAAAGGCCGACCGTCTGCGTCAGTGTGGCCTATCTGTCCGGAAATATACAGGTAATCGCCTGCTTTAACCGCCAGTGAATACGGCCCTTGTGCTCCAGGTGCTGAAAAATACTTCTTGCTCATTTATCATTCTTTCTTCATTATTTATTCGCCAATTGCCTGCCGTTCAGAACAACATTTTAAAGCGTTGCTATGGCGGATTTTTAATTGTAGAATAACTTGTCTAAAATTACCAAATTATATGAGGTGGAAAATGACCGAAGAAACCGGCAAATCAGCCAAAGAATCTGCTGAAGAATATTTAAAAGTTACCCGCATAGCCCTTAAACAGGCTGAAGACCAAGCCAAAGCCGCTAAGAAAGCAGCCGAAGCTGCTGCCAGAGACTCTCAAACGGCCATAGACAAGGCTGATACTACGGCCAAACAGTATCAGGACAGCATGGATAAATATACCGCCCTTTATACCCAAAAAGCTGAGGAAGCCAGCCGCCGGTCTGAGGAGATGCTAGCTAAATATACAGACCTGTTTGAAAAAGCTGTAAAACGGGCAGATGACACCAGCCGCTGGGCTAAGGACAACTGCGAAGCGGCAGTGGGCCAGACTAAGGAAGCCATGCTCCGCATAGAGGACGCCACCCGTTCTGCCAAGCAAGCCGCTCAGGACAGCATCCGTACCGCCAAGGAAATGAGTGACGAGTGCATAAGAGCCTCGCGCGATGCTGTTTCCCAATCTGACGAAACCATAGATATGCTGAAAAAGACCGCGGATGTTTCCGTAAGGGCTTCTGAATCTGCCCTGCTCAAGATGCAAGAAAACGGCGCCCGCATACGCGAAAATGTAGATACAAATGTTAAAAATTCCACTAAAGCTATAGCTGAAATGAACCAGCTCAGCCAGAACTCTTCGGCAGAAATTTCAGAGCTTATAAACAAGCTTCAAAATGAAATCTGCAAAGCGGAAGCCATGAATGCCCAAATGAAGCATCTGGTAGATTCTTCCAATGCCCACCTTAAAGAAACTGTATCCAGGGTTGAAGAAGTCCAGCAGAATACAGTACAGGCAGTGAAACAGATACAGGAAACCTCCCACAAGGCTGCTGATGATGCCAAGGCTGCTTCCGCCAAAGCTGTTGAGGCCAGCCGTAAAGCCGCTCAGGAAGTATCTCAGACTTGGGTCGGGGTATTTAAAGAACTTATCAGCAGTGTAGATACCTCAAAACAGATTATAGCCGCTGTTACCAAACAGACCGCTGAAAAACTGGAAGCTGCGGCAAGTGAACCGCCTGTCACCCGCCCGGCAATCTCGCCCCGCCCTGCCCACCAGCCGCAGGTCGTAACGCCTGAAGCTATTAAAGCAGACGCAGCGGCAGATAATACTCAGGAAGAGACCGAAGCAGTTTCCGAAGAAAATCCCTATTACTCCGAGCCTGAAGAAAAGAACAACAGGGTAGACTTCCCTGCCAAAGAGGTAAATGAAGTTACCCAAAACCGTCTGGAGTATCTGGCTAAAATGTATGCCGCTAATAAAGCCAGACGTCAGAATGAACCCGGTGCCAAAGAAACTGACGAGGACGAATAATAATAGCCCCGTAAAATAAAGCTAAATGCCAAGAGCCGCACCACAAGGTACGGCTCTTTTTTATCAGTTATAAATAGCAACCCGCTTATTAGTCCAGCAGAGAGGGTATACTTCCAAAAGCATCTTCCATGTTGAACCCCTGTGACAAACGCTTATCCAGCGAGATAAAGCGAATGGTGCGGTCAAAATAATCCATAACTTTTTTGGGGCTGGAAATCTCAGACATAATGACAGTCACACCCATATTGTCACCACGGGGGTAATCACCGCTGCGGATAATGGCATGTTTGGCATTATCCCTCAGGGTAGATGACAGCTCTTTAATGATATCTATGCTCATCTTGTTGGGATGAGCAGACAGCAGATAAAGAGCCCGTCTGGCGTCTTCAGGGCGGCATTTCAAAGAAAGCTCGGAAATGGCGTCTTCCATAGCCTGTGCGCCTTTTTGGGTTTCGGCATGCTTGCCTCTGAAATCCAGCTTGAAAGGCAAAAATGAATTCGCGATCTTGCTGTGTCCGATAACCGTCCAGCCGGATAGGGTCTGGATAATATCGCCCGCGTCCAGCACCTTTGAGCCGATATAACGGGGGGTGGTTTCCTCACCGGCAGAAAGTATGTTGTAAAAAGGCTCTACAAAACGGTAATTTATTTTACTGAAATTGTCACTTATAGAAGAGGAATCACGTACATAACGCTGGTTATCAGCCAGTATCACGGCATCAGCCACACCGTAAGCAGATTTCAGACAAGTACCTACGTTATAAATAGTCCGCTCTTCAGTGACTTCTTCATAGTTAAAGGGCAGAACAATCATATTGTAAACCGGTTTATCTACAAACCGTTCTTTTATCATCTTGGTCAGTACCGCAATAGCTCCTGAGCCGGTACCGCCGGATGCCCCTGCTACCAGCAAAAAAGCATCGGTATCCTGAAGGAGGCGGGTTTCGCGGATACTGTCTAATATTTTATCACCGTCTTCACGTGCCAGCTGGGCTCCAAGCTCATTAAGTTTACCCACACCATGCCCGGCGGTTTTACGGCTGCCGATAAGAATACGGTGTTTATAATCCGGCTTCACATGCACCAGACCGGATAGATCTGCAATATCGGTATTTATCGCCAAAACATTTGACACTATGCTGATGCCGCGCTGACGTTTGGCATTTTTACCTAACAGGGCAAACTGGTCTGCAATGCGCCCGCCGCATTGGCCACAGCCTATGACCATTAATTTCACTTTTTCACCCGCTTTTCAGCAAAAAATCCAAAAACCTTTAAAAGTTTAACTGCTAAGGTAGCAATAGTCAATCAGAAGCTCCCAATTTGATATCTCACAACCTGTTTTCTTGATTTTTCGGCCTTAAAACCAGATAATGGTTTTAAATATAAAAAACGGGTTTGGCGCGGTGTTATGCTAGTTGAACTTCGGGTAAAAAATTTTGGCATTATTGAAGATATCACCTGGTCACCGGGTGAAGGCCTTAATGTCATTACCGGTGAAACCGGAGCCGGAAAATCACTGGTCATAGATGCGGTGGAAAGCCTGCTTTCCGGGCGTATCGGTGACGAACAAATCCGCCACCAGACCAACGAAGCTACTCTGGAAGGAATCTTCTATTTAAACCCCGCCAGCCGCCTTAAAATAGCCGCTCTGCTGGCAGAAAATGGGCAGGAACTGGAAGATGATACCCTTATTATCCGCCTTGAGTCCAAACTGGCTGGACGCAGTGTTCTAAGGTTAAACGGCAGTGCCATAAGCCGTTCTGTCCTAAGCCGCCTCTGCCCGTATCTTATTGATATACACGGCCAGAGCGAACACCTGTCCCTGCTGAACAAGTCTTTCCATCTGGATATGCTGGACGGTTATGCCCATACCACTACCCAGCGCACTGAATTTGCCCGTCTGGCGAATGAACTAACCAGTCTGCAAAGGCAACTGTCTGAGCAGGGAAAAATAAACCGTGAAGCTGTCCGCCAGCAGGAATTTCTGCGTTTTCAGGCAGATGAAATAGAGGCGGCTAACCTTGCCGAAGGAGAAGAGGAAAGACTGCTTTCCAAACGGCAGGTTATGGCTTCCACCGAAAAATTAAAAACCCTGGCTCACCAATCACTGGAACATCTCTGTAGCGGGCAAAACGGTGGCGCACTGGCAGATTTAAACCAAGCCATGCAGTCTATAAGAAAAATAGCCGAAATAGACCCCGCCCTAAAAAACACGGCAGATGAAGTTGAGAATACCTACTTCATCCTTGAGGAAAGCATCCGCTTGGTGCAAAGCTATAACCGTGGGCTGGATTTTAACCCCTCGGAACTGGAAGATATTGAAAACCGTCTGGCACTTATCCACAGTCTGGAAAGGAAATACGGACGGGATATTCCCCAGATACTGGCCTTTCTGGCTAAAACCAAAACCGAACTGGATAATATAGGCCACTTTGCCCAAAATATAGATAGACTAGGCGGTGCTATAACAGACTTAAAAAGCCGACTTGGAGATATGGCTTCTTCACTAAGTGCACTTCGCAAAGAAGCCGCCCAGAAACTGGAAAAAGCCGTTCAAACCGAACTCTCAGACCTTAATATGGGTCAGGTAATATTTAAAGTAAATTTCCAGACCCAAGCGGATGAAAATGGTTTGCCGGTAGACGGACAAATACTTGGTTTCTCATCCAGCGGTACAGACCTGGTGGAGTTTTTTGTAAGCACCAATCCCGGTGAACCTCTCCGCCCTCTTAACAAAATAGCTTCTACCGGTGAAATATCACGCATTACTCTGGCGTTAAAGAGTGCTGCTTCTCGTTTGGATGATATACCGGTAATGATATTTGATGAAATTGATATAGGCGTAGGCGGACGCTCCGGAGATATGCTGGGGCGAAAACTCTGGAAGCTGTCACAGGGGCATCAGCTGATAAGCGTTTCTCACCTGCCCCAGATAGCTGCTTACGCAGACCACCACTTTTATGTTTCCAAAACCGAGTTTAACGGCAGAATAAACAGCCATATTGAACACTTAAATACTGAAGGACACCTTGCCGAACTTTCAGTAATGCTGTCAGGCAACCAAACGGGCGAGAAATCGCTGGAAAACGCCCGTGAACTCTTAAAAAAGGCATCTATATTTAAGGAGACCAGCCCCGAACAGCCCGAACTGAACATACCCCTAAGCGGTAGATAGCCATGCCAAGACATATTTTAATAGCCCTTGTCTTTACTACTTTATTCTGGGCATCCGCCTTTGCCGCCATACGGGTGGGTCTGGAAGACTACAGCCCGTCCCATATGGCACTCCTGCGTTTTTTGGTGGCTTCGGTGGCTCTGGTTATATACGCCCTGATAACCCGCATGCGCCTGCCGGACAAACGGGATTTGCCGGCCATATTTCTGCTGGGGCTGGTGGGTATAAGCCTGTATCACTCCGCCCTCAATTATGGTGAAAAAACAGTCACCGCCGGCGCTGCCAGTCTTATCATTGCGGCCGCCCCCATATTCAGCGTTTTGCTGGCCAGATTTTTCTACAAGGATAAACTCACTCCGGCCGGCTGGCTGGGCATACTTCTCAGCTTCGGGGGAATTGTTATAATCACTCTGGGCGAAGGCCAAACCCTCAGCTTTGAGCCCCATGCCTTTTTTGTGTTGCTAGCCGCTATCTGTACCAGCCTATATATAGTATTCCAAAAACCCCTGCTCAAAAAATACAGCGGATTTGAGTTTTCCACCTATGCCATCTGGGCAGGAACTTTACTGCTCATGGTATTTGCACCCGGCCTTTTCAAAGAAATATCTGAAGCCCCTCCGTCATCTACCTGGGCGGTGGTTTATCTGGGCATATTCCCTACTGCCATATCCTATCTTTTGTACAGCTATGCTTTGTCCAAAGCCCGCACCTCACAGGTAATCAGCTTTCTGTATCTGAACCCGGTTTTTGCCATAGTCATAGCCTTCTTCTGGCTGGGTGAAATACCGGCCGTAATCAGCCTGCTGGGCGGCTTTTTGGCACTGCTGGGGGTCATACTGGTAAACCGTTACGGCCACAGCCGCTGATAATCTGCTTGAACCAATTTTGACATACCATTTACATACCTCCTCCATAATATCTCCACACACACCTTGTATAGTTATTGCATAACAACCTGAGGAGGTTACAGAAATGAAAAAGGGTCTAAAAGTTTTTACCATCGTGGGGGTAGTGGCTGCCCTCTCTGCCCTGTTCCTGTTTTCCACTGTCTCAGCTGCCGGTCAAACCCGCAGTTTTGCCGGGGAATGTGACGGAACAGTACTGACTTTGCTCAATATGACTCAGGCAGAAATTCAGGCTGAACGCCAGAGCGGTAAAACTCTGGCCGAAATTGCAGCCGAACAGGGTGTCACTGCTGAAGCTCTGGTAAATGCCCTTATGGAACAGCATAGAGCCGCAGTACAGGCTATGGTAACTGCCGGCCAGATTACCGGGGAGCAGGGTACTTACCGCCTGCAGATAATGGAACAGAACGTTATCCGCATGGTCAACCAGATTTCCGGTACGGGTAACGGGTCAGGTGCCGGAAATGGCGTCTGTGACGGAACCGGAATTGGCAGCGGTGCAGGCTTGGGAAACGGTGCCTGTGACGGAACCGGGCCTATCAGTGGTGCCGGTGATGGCACAGGAATTGGCGCCGGCAATAGTAGTGGCAGCGGTGTCTGCGACGGCAGCGGTGCCGGACAAAGGGGCAGCGGAAGATAATCCTGCCCAGTCCTGCTAAGCGCTTATAGCTGATATCAAAGGGGCAGGTCTCAAAAGCCTGCCCCTTGCCGTTTGGCAGTTGACATTATAATATGAGAAGGACATGTCCAAGAAAATACTGATAGCTGATGATGAAAAAAGGATAGCGGAAATCCTGCAAGCCTATTTGGAACGTGAAGGCTTCAGGGTGATAGCTACTTATGACGGCAAGACAGCCTTAGCCAAATTTCACGAAGAAAACCCTGACCTGATAATACTTGACCTGATGCTGCCTGAAATATCCGGCTGGGATGTCTGCCGCGAAATCCGCAAGGAAAGCCGTGTACCTATAATAATGCTTACCGCCCGTGACGAACTCACCGACAAGCTTATAGGACTGGAAATTGGGGCGGATGATTATATGACCAAGCCCTTTGAGTCCAAGGAACTGGTAGCCCGCGTCAAAGTCCAGCTCAGACGGTCTGAATACCCCCCCAGCCCTGATTCAGCACTGGTTATTGACCAACTGGAGATAGATCAGGAACGGCGTCTGGTCAAGATTGATGGCAAAACTGTAGACCTGACCACCACCGAATTTGATATATTGATAAGCCTGGCCGTAAGTCCGGGTCGGGTTTTTTCCCGTATGCAGATATTGGACAAGCTGGGCGAAGCTTACGAAGGATATGAACGCACCATAGACAGCCATATTAAAAATCTACGAAAAAAAATAGAGCCTAACCTCGAATCCCCTACCTATATCCTGACCGTACACGGGGTGGGCTACAAGATGAAAGACAGAGGATAAAAATACGATGTCCCGCCTGAGTTATAAAATATTTGGCGCTCTTCTGCTTACGGTTTTACTTTCGGTAGGCCTCACTTCTTTTGCCGCCAACCAGCTGACCGCCAGCCAGTTTCGCCAGTATATTATCAGGGGAAACAACGAATTTATAACCAGCGTGGAAAGTACTCTGGGTACATATTATGCCCAGTACCAGAGCTGGAATAACGTGGATAACATACTTGTCCAGTTGCTGGGCAGTAACGGCGGGCGTCTGGTTTTAAGTAATGCCGGCGGACTGATATTAGCTGATACCGAGAACAAATGGGTAGGACACTTAACAGACGAATACAACCTATCAGACGGCAATACGGTAAGCGTTTCCGGTACGGCAGCGGGTTACTTTTACTGGCTTGGCAGTGACATCAGTGCCTCCGGCAGCGGTTATGGCAAGGGTATGCACAACGGTCAAAACAGCACCGGCAATTCCGCCGTTACCATCATTACCGAACCCCAACAGCAGCTTTTAGACGAGATGAACAGGTCTATCTGGATATCCGGTGCACTGGCTGGGCTGGCCGCACTGGGGCTGGGACTACTGCTGGCTAATCAGATTATCCGCCCCATAAATATCCTTAACCGCAGTGCCAGACAAATTGCAAGCGGAAAACTCTCCCAGCGGGTAAAAGTGAATTCCCGTGACGAACTGGGGGAACTGGCTGAAAGTTTCAATCACATGGCAAAAAACCTTGAGAACAACGAACAGTCTCGTCAGAGGCTACTGGCGGATATTGCCCATGAACTGCGTACCCCGCTTACAGTTATTGAGGGCACTGTAGACGGTATGCTGGATGGGGTATTCGCGGCGGATACCCATCACCTTACCACCATTAAAGAAGAGTCAGCCACTCTTACCCGCCTTATCAAGGACCTGCGGGATATATCTCTGGCTGAATCAGGCAAGCTAAAACTGGAAATGGCCCAGGTGGATATAGCAGATATTGTTCAGCGTCAGGCCAGGCAGGCATCAATACTAGCCAAAGACAAGTCCATTTCCCTTATAACAGATATCTCAAGCGGTTCATCTGCCATTACTGGTGACGCCATCCGCTTAAACCAGATAACCTCCAACTTGCTCAGTAACGCCCTGCGGCACACCCCTACAGGGGGGCAGATTACCCTTAGCCTGAAGAACATGCTTTATCAGGGCAAACCCGGGGTAATGGTATCAGTAGCTGACACCGGAGAAGGTATACCCCCGGCAGATTTACCCCATATCTTTGACCGTTTTTACAGGGTAACCACTTCCAGAGCCCGAAGCGAAGGCGGAAGCGGACTGGGTCTGGCTATTGTAAAAGAGATGACAGAAGCCCACGGCGGTTATGTCTGGGCAGAAAGCACACTTGGAAAAGGCAGCACCTTTAATTACTGGTTGCCTGTCAGCCGCGGCTAATCTATAGCTGTTAAACCAAACCTTTTAAGGCCAGCATTCTTTATAAAGCAAACAAGCCACGTGATGATCGGGCGAAGTCTCTCCCATTACCGGCACCACTTTAGGGCAATCTTCAAAGGCTTTGAAACAACGCGGGTGAAATACGCAGCCGGTGGGCGGATTCAAGGGGCTGGGCACTTCACCCTTCAGAATAATAACTTTGCGCTCAGCCTCAACCGCCGGGTCAGGTATAGGCACGGCTGAAAGCAGTGCCTGAGTATAAGGGTGCAAAGGTTTTTCATACATACTGTCACGGTCTGCCACTTCCATCAGTTTGCCCAGATACATTACCATTACCCTATCTGAAATATGTCTGACCACAGACAGGTCATGTGAAATAAACAAGTATGAAAGACCAAATTTATTCTTCAGGTCATCCAGCAGATTTATTATTTGGGCCTGAATAGATACATCCAAAGCCGAAAGTGGTTCATCACAAACTATAAATTCAGGCTGGAGGGCCAAAGCTCTGGCCACCCCAAGACGCTGGCGCTGACCGCCGCTGAATTCATGGGGATAACGCTCTGCCATATATGGAGACAAACCCACCAGCTTTAAAAGTTCGGCTATGCGTTTATTGTATTCTCCGCCTTTTACTTTATGTAACCTTAAAGGTTCACCAATAATGTCTGCGGCTGTAAAACGCGGGTCAAGCGATTCATACGGGTCTTGAAAAACCACCTGCAGTTTCTGGCGGTAAGGACGAAGTTCTTTGTTGCTCAAACTGGCCAGATCTTTATTTTTAAACCAGATTTCACCCGAAGTGGGACGCTGAAGCTGAAGTATGTTTTTGCCGACAGTAGTCTTGCCGCTCCCGCTTTCACCTACCAATCCCAATGTTTCTCCTTTGTGAATAGCAAAACTTACCCCATCTACCGCTTTGACTTCGGCCAATTTTTTACGGCCGAAAAATCCGCCGGTAACAGGAAAATATTTCGTCAGATTGGTTACTTCAAGGATAATATCTTTTTCCATGGCAACGCCCCTTCCTGGGCAACCAGACAAGCTGTAAAATGGCCCGAATTTATTTCTACCAGCGGAAGCCGTTTGAGTTTGCATTCCGGCTTAACGTATACACAGCGCGGGGCAAACGGGCAACCCTGCGGCGGTGCAATCAGATCTGGGGGCTGGCCGTCTATAGGCTGCAAACGGGTGCGTCTGGGTTCGTCCAGCCGGGGTACAGAACCAAGAAGTCCGGCCGTATACGGGTGGAGAGGGTTATGATAAACATCTATAGCAGTACCCTGTTCCATAATTTGCCCGGCATACATCACATACACCCGTTGGGCATATCTGGCTACCACACCAAGATTGTGGGTGATGATAATCAGAGCTGTATTCAAACGTAAGGTCAGGTTGCGTATCAGGTCAAGCAGTTGAGCCTGAATAGTTACGTCTACAGCAGTGGTAGGTTCATCTGCGATAACAAGCTGAGGTTCACAAGCCAAAGCCATAGCTATCATAACCCGCTGACGCATACCACCGCTGAAGTGATGGGGATAATCGTTTAGCCGCCCTTCAGCATGTGGAATACCCACTGACTTCAGGAGTTCCACCGCCTGGCGGGTAGCTTCTTTCTTGTCCAGCTTGAGATGGAATTGAAGCCCTTCGGTCAGTTGCCGCCCTATGGTCAATACCGGATTTAGCGAAGTCATAGGCTCTTGAAATATCATGGAAATACGCGAACCGCGTATTTTTTGCATCTCTTCTTTGCTCTTTTTGAGCAAGTCCATGCCGGCAAATATTACCTTACCATCTACTATCTTGCCCGGGGGCTGGGGTATCAACTGGAGTACGGACAGAGAACTCACGGTTTTACCGCAGCCGCTCTCTCCCACCAAGGCCACAATTTCACCTTGATTAACCTCAAAGGAAACCCCGTTGACTGCCTGAACTATACCGTCCTGAGTCACAAAATGGGTTACCAGATTTTTTACTTCAAGCAATTTAGTCATTTTATCTTCTCAATCTCGGGTCAAGGGCATCTCTCAGGCCGTCTCCCAGGAAAGTGAATGAAAGCATAAGTATAGCTATGGCAATAGCCGGGAAAATAACCAGATAAGGTGCGGCATAGATAACATTATTGCCATCGGCTATCATAGTACCCCAGCTGGGAGTGGGGGGACGGACACCAATACCAATATAACTAAGAGCGGCTTCAGCAAAAATAGCTCTGGGTATGTTAAACGTTATGGCAACTATAATGGGACCAAGTGAATTTGGCAGCAAATGGCGAAGGGTTACATAGGCACCGCTTCCGCCCATGGCTCTGGCCGCAGCCACAAAATCCCGCTGTTTGACTGACAGTATCTGCCCACGTACCAAGCGGGCAATACCCACCCAAGCTACAAGCCCTATGGCCAAAAATATCATAAATATACTGCCACCGAAAATGGCACGCAGCAGAATTATCAAAAGGATATCAGGGAATGCATACATTATGTCTACGAACCGCATCAGCAGGTTATCTACCCTGCCGCCTGCCGCGGCTGCAATAGCCCCTATGGGCAGACCAACCATAAGCACTACCAGCTGGGTAAACAAACCTACCGCCAGTGAAGTGCGGGCACCGTAAATAAGGCGGGAAAACACATCCCTACCCAGTTCGTCAGTACCCAGCAAATGTTCAGTTGAAGGCCCTACCAAAATAGCATCGTAATTCTGGGTGGCAAAATCATACTTCAGGTACAGCGGCGCAAATATAGCGGCCAGCGCCAAAAGCAGGATAATAGACCCCCCGAGAACCGCCAGTTTATTACGCCGCAACCTTACCCAGGCATCACCCCAAAGCGTATGATGCTGCCGGGAAGATGTTTCCGGTTCAGTAACCTCTTTTTTTGCCCGATAAAACAGGTTAAACATATCTCACCTAATCATAACGGATACGCGGATCTATCCAGCCGTACATTATGTCTACTATCAGGTTTATAATAGCCACCGCAAAGGCATAAAAAAGAATCGTCCCCATAATAAGCCCGTAATCCCGGGCAAATACCCCCTGAACAAACAGACGTCCCACACCGGGTATGGAGAATATGTTTTCAATTATAAATGAACCGGCAATCAGAAATGCCAGTTCAGGTCCGGCCACAGTGACAACTGGGATAAGAGCATTCCGCAGGGTATGCCGGGAAAGAATAATCCGTTCACTCAAACCTTTGGCTCTGGCAGTACGTATGTAATCCTGTCTGACTACCTCCAGCATGGAGGCACGCGTAATGCGGGCGGTATAGGCTGCCGGCAGTGCCGCCAGAGAAAAGGCAGGCATGATAATCTGCCGCCAGTCTCCCCAACCACTGGTAGGCAACCAATGCAACCAGACAGAAAAAATAATAACCAGTAAAATACCTAAGACAAAGCCAGGGATACTGGCAAACACCGTTGAAAAAACTACTGCCACATAATCTATAACCGAGTTTTGCTTGAGAGCCGCCGCCATGCCTAATGGAATGCCTATAACCAGTGCCAATATAAAGGCAATTACCCCCAGAGTAGCCGTTATGGGAAGACCTGTACCGATAATCTCGGTCACACTGCGGTCCTGATACTTATAAGAAACACCCAAATCCCCATGCAGAGCATTCCAGACATAGTTTATATACTGCTCATAAAAGGGTTTATCCAAACCGTATTTTATGTTCAGATTTTCTACAATCTGGGGAGCAAGCTCTTTTTCCCGGTCCCAAGGCCCCCCCGGAACCAGATGCATGAGACTGAAGGTGATAAAGGACACCGCCAGAAGTACCAGCCCCAGCCAGAGTATTCGTCTGAGAATATACTTTCCCATAGCTACCCTTTAATATACGCAGGGCCCGACGGGTTTATGTTTGCTGCCGAGCCCTGCATATTGACTATAAGACTTACTACTTCACAATAGAGACATTGACCAATGAAGTATCACCCATTATGCCGCCATCCATACCGGTTGGTTCCAGCCCTTTAACATACGACTGTACAACATAGAACCGTTCACGGTAGAACATGGTTACAATGGGCATATCTGCCATAACAATTTCCTGAGCCTGAGCCCACATTTGAAGGCGCAGAGTATTATCAAGTTCCATCATGGCTTGTCTGGCCAGCGTATCAAAAGCGGGATTTGAATATCCGGTATGGTTGTTGCCACCACCGGTTCCGAACAGGTCAGGTAGCCAGTTGTCCGGATCAGGATAGTCAGCACCCCAGCCAAACCAGGCCCAAGTATGCTGTTCGCTGTTCACAAAGGCACTAAAGGCTGCCGGTTCCATAGGCTCAAGGGTAAGATCAAGATTTAAATTGGTCTTTAGCTGAGCCTGCAGGAACTGGGCAATAGTTCGGTTGCTCGCTGTATCTGCATACTGGAATTTGAGTTCGGGCATGCCAACCCCATTAGGATAGCCGGCATCAGCCAAAAGCTGTTTGGCCTTGGTGACATTAAAAGCAAAATCTTTGCCCAAATCAGCATCGTAACCAGGCATGCCGGGCGGAATCCACGAATAAGCCGGAGTACCTACCCCGCCTCTAACCTGCTCCACAAAGGCCACCCGGTCAATGGCACAGGACATAGCCTCGCGTACCAGCAGATTATCAAAGGGGGCTTTATTAACATTGAACTGGAAAGCAAAAGTAGTAAGGTCATTGTTCCGTACCACTTGCTTACCGTAAACCGGATCAGCCAAAGTAGCTGTTTCCGTGCCTACCGGGACTCTGGCCATATCAAGCTCACCATTCTTGTAAGCCGATAATTCCTGGGTTGCATCCAGAATCATCAGGTACTTAATCTCAGTCAGGGTGGGCTTGGTATCCCAATAATTGGTATTGAGAGTGAACGTCATGTGGTCCTGATGCACCCATTCTTTCAGGGTATACGGCCCGTTACCTATAAGGTTGCCGGCTTCAGTCCACAAATTACCCTTGGCAGTAATAACGCTTTCCTTTACCGGTGAGGTAGGCCAAAGAGCCATAATAGACAGGAAGGTGGGGCGGGTCTGAGCCAAGGTAATGCGCAGACTGGTATCGTCTACCGCTGTCACCCCCACAGCATTCCGCAGGGCAGTCTTGGTAGCTGCATCAGCACTGGCCGCAGCATTAAATGCCGCCGCACCTACAATATCAAAGTAGAAAGATGCATATTCTGCAGCTGTGTCGGGATCCAGCATTCTCTTGATGCTATACTCAAAGTCATGGGCGGTAACCTTTGAGCCATCGCTCCAGGTCACGTTTGATTTGACTTTGAAGGTATAGGTCAAACCATCTGCTGAAATACCCCCGTTAGCCACGGTGGGAATTTCCTGGGCACACGCTGCCTTTAGGGACAGGTCTGAGTTAAAGTCCAGCAGACCTACAAAGAGTAGCATGATTACAGATCTCTCCGTAGCCCAAGAAGCCTTGTTGGGATCTATGGTGTTGGGTTCACCTGCCAGATTGACACGGAATACCTGAGGAGTGGTGACAGTTCCGTCATCCCCGTCGTCATCGTTGTCGTCACTGGTACAACCGCTAAACACTATTGGCACAATGATTAACAGGGCTGCCAGCAGGTATAATAACTTCCCTTTCATACAACCTCCTTTCTGGTATTGTTTTATAAGTTTATTATACTCATGTATTATTATTTGTCTATAGACTTTTATTTGTTTGTTATCATTACATTCTTATAGTGTTATTGGTTTTTATATATTATTGTCCTATATGATGAAATATCTCCTTATTTACTAACTTTATATATATGTCCAGATGCACACTACTATTTACCGCAAAATACTGAAAGGTTAAGGTATAATAGGAAAGTAGAGGGTGCATATATATGAGTATAAAAATACAGTTTCTGGGGGCTGCCCAAAATGTTACCGGTTCAAGATACCTGCTACAGACAGACCGCACCCGTCTGCTGGTGGACTGTGGACTCTACCAAGAACGGCATCTGCAAAACCGAAACTGGCAACCCTTTGATGTACCGCCTGAAAGCCTGAATGCCGTACTTGTCAGTCATGCCCATATTGACCATTGCGGTCTGTTGCCAAAGCTGGTAAAGGACGGGTATAAAGGGCCGGTTTATTTAACAGCAGCCACAGCAGAAATTGCCCGTATATCTCTGGCAGACGCAGGCAAGATTCAGGAAGAAGATGCTGCTTTTAAAAAGACCCGTCATGAACGAGAAGGCCGAAAAACCCAATATCCCGAAATACCCCTTTATACTGCAGAAGATGCACGAGCCGTATTCCCCCTGTTTAAAACGGTGGCATACAACCGGGAAATAACTATCTCCCCTGACATAATCGCCACCTTTCATAATGCCGGGCATGTTTTCGGTTCAGCTAGTATAGAACTCAAAATAACGGAAAATAATCATCAAAAAGTAATAGCCTTTTCAGGTGACTTGGGTAACTGGGACAGACCCATTCTGAAAAATCCGGACCTGATAAATCAGGCAGATTACATTGTGATAGAGTCTACTTACGGTGACCGCACCCATGAAGATATAAATGGGGCTTTGCTGAAACTGGCAGACATAATAAACCAGACTGTTAAACTGGGAGGGAATGTTGTTATTCCCAGTTTTGCTTTGGAACGCACTCAGGATTTGTTGTTTTTTCTGAACCGGCTTATATCAGAGAGCAAAATACCCCGTTTAAAAGTCTTTGTAGATAGCCCTATGGCTATCAGCATTACCAAAATATTCAAAGAACACCCTGAGCTATATGACCGTGAGACCACTGGTTGGGTAAAAAACGGCAGTTCGCCATTTGAATTTGAAGGGCTTCACTTTACCAATAAGGCAGCGGACTCCGAAGCTATTCTGGCAGAAAAAGACTCTTGCATAATAATAGCTGGCTCAGGTATGTGTACCGGAGGACGGATAAAACGCCATCTTGCAAGCAATATCAGCCGCCCCGAATCAACTATTCTGTTTGTGGGTTTCCAGGCAACCGGCACACTGGGCAGACTGATAACTGATGGAGTAAAAGAAGTTCGGATACTGGGGCAATACTATCCGGTGCATGCCCGCATAGAGGAGCTAAGGGCTTTTTCAGCTCATGCAGACCAGCCCACCCTGCTTCGCTGGTTAAAGGGTTTTAAAAACAGACCTGAGCAGGTATTTGTAACCCATGGCGAACCAAAAAGCAGCCAAACACTGATAAACGCCATCACAGACACTTTTGGCTGGGAAACAATCGCACCAGCATATCAAGATGAATGCCAACTGGATTAAAGACAAATAAAAAACCGCTTAAACAGCGGCAAATTTTGATACACAATCTTAATTACCCAAGCTTAGCAACCATCTTTAGCCTAATGCTCTTTTAGCATCTCATGATTACCAATACTAAGTATAAGGGCTACTAATATGAGCCATAAACCCAGCGCAGACATAACAAACCCCAATAAATATTTGGCAGATCCTTCCGATAACCGATTACACCTAGGGCTCAGCACACGGCAGGGGACCTGGATGAAATTTAAGCTTTAGCTGCCTCTAACTAAAGCACCCTAGTTTCCCCCGAAAGGATCCGCCCGCAGTTAATATAAACCATAACTATTCTAATATATATACGTATGTTTACGTAATTAAGGGACGAATTATCCCGTAGTTTCCTCAGGCATATTTTTTCCAGACATATCATACTTGTTTTCAGGGGGGATTATGCCCCTCTGCAAAGCATACCGTAACAGTTGTGTCTGGTTGCGTAAATCCAGTTTACGCATCATATTGGCACGGTGGACTTCGACTGTGCGGGGTGATATAAACAGCTTTTCGGCTATTTCAGCGCAGGTGTACCCTTGGGATACCAAATGCAGTACTTCCCTCTCCCGTATGGTCAAAGTCTCATACGGGTCAAGCGATGTAGCTTCAGCCGTCTTTTCCATATAGGCTTCAATGGCTTTTTCAGATAACGGCGGGCTGAGATAACGATGCCCCTGCATAGCTTCTCTAACTGCTCTTACCAGTTCCTCAGAGGTGGAGTCTTTAAGTACATAAGCCCATGCCCCTGCCCGAAGAGCTTCATGCACATAGGCCTCATTACCATACATAGACAGGATAACCACCGCCGTTTTGGGGGAACGCTTGACTACCTGATAAGTGACCTCTATGCCGCTCATACCCCCCATCATCAAGTCGGTTACCAGCACATTTGGTTGCAGGTTTTGAGCTAGATTTACCGCTTCAATACCATCCGAAGCTTCACCCACCACATTAAAATCAGCTTCGGCCTCAAGCAACGCTTTCAGACCATGGCGTACAATGTGATGATCATCTGCAAGTACAATACTAATCATGGCTTGCCTCCGTTTATCCTGCCCATTTCTTCATTCAAAGGAAGTTCAACTATAATATGAGTACCCTCGCCCGGTTTGGATTCTATATCCAGTTTACCACCAAGGAATCGTACCCTTTCTTTCATACCTTTCAAGCCGCTTGACATGCCAGTAGCACGCTGGGCCGGGTTAAAACCTTTGCCGCTATCCTGAATAACTAGTGCCAGCTGGTTTTTGTCTGCCCTTGCCCTGACCAGCACATGGTCAACTCCTGCGTAACGTACCACATTAGTCAAGGCTTCCTGAATAATACGATACACAGCAGTGCCCAGCTGGGGAGAAAACTTGCGTTTAAGACCGGCATGCTGGAAATTTACATTTATACCAGTCTGGCTTGAAAAACGGTCAAAATACCAGAGCAAAGCCGGCAGGAGACCCAAATCATCCAACATGCGGGGGCGTAAATCAAGGGACATATTTCTGACACTGCTAATAAGCTCACTAACCAGAGGCTGGGCTTCGGCCAGCAACTTCTCTGACCTATCTGGAAGACTATCTTTAGCTTTATCCAGCATCAATTTCAAAACTGTGAGTGACTGTCCCACCTGGTCATGCAATTCACGGGCAATTGTGGCGCGCTCTTCTTCCTGAAGCTCAACCAGCCGCTGGGAAAGGGTGTGCAATTCGTATTCCGCAGCCTTTCGTTCACTTATATCACGCGAAGCCCCAAGTATACCCAAAAAATGATGGTTTTCATCATACAGGGGACGCATAAGTGTGTCTGTTATTATGACTTTGCCATCCTGTCGCTTAACTTCCAGTTCAAGCGGGTTCACAATAAGCTCAGAACCGGTTTTACGTACCTGTTGGTAGACATCCAGCAGTTTTTCGTAAGATTCGGAGGTGAATATCATGGAAATATGTTTACCAAGTATATCCTCAGGGTAGTAGTTGAGCAGGTGGATAATTGACGGAGACAAATAACTGGTGTTCAAGTGTTCATCAATAGTCCAGATGAATGCCACCATGTTATCCGCCAGCAGGCGATACCGTCTTTCACTATCCCTAAGGGCTTCTTCGGCCAATTTACGTTCAGTAACATCCTGAACAGTGCCCAGTACCCTCAGCGGAACACCGGTATCGCTTAAGATTATTTCTGCCTGATCATGGACATAACGCAAATGTCCGTCAGGACGTATTATCCGGTGTTCTATATTTATCTTTGAGCCGGATACCATAGCTTTTTGAGCTTCAACCCGAACCATATCCCGATCTTCAGTGTGGAAAATTTCCATAATCTGTTTAATATTTGGAATCCCGTTTGCAGGAGATAAACCTAGTATATTGTAAGTCTCATCTGACAGCAGAAGACTATGCCCTAAAAGGTCATAATCCCAGTTGCCGATGTGGGCAATCCTTTCCGCCTGAGCCAGTAAACCGGCCTGATACCGTAAAATAATCTGCTCCATCTGACTTCGCTCGGTAACATCGTGGAAAAGGGTCAGTTTGGAAGTAGTGCCGTCAGGATTTTTAACGGGGGTCGCCATAAGCTCATAATCCCGCTGGTTGTAGGGAGAATGCCATTCCCAGCGAACTGTCTGCCCGCTTAAAACTTCTTTGTTCTTGCAGTATTCACAGGGAATGTTGCTATGATGGAAATAGTCATAACACTTCTTGCCTTCGATAGCCCCGAACTGGGACATAAGAGGAGGATTAACATATTCTATTTCGTAGTCTGCATTTACAATATAAACCCCGTCTTCCATAGCATCTAGTATACCCAGCAGTTTATCTCTTTCCATTTTCAGGGCGGCATCGGCCTTTTTACGTTCGGTAATATCCCGGGCTACCGAAATGACCATAAGCTTCCCGCCCAGCTCAAACTGCTGAATATTAAGTTCAACCGGTATAAATGTACCATCACGGCAAAGATGCCTCTGCTCTGTAATAACCCGCCCTTCTTCCTTTAGTTTCCTGCCGACTTCAGCCGATAAACCAGTAAACACAGGATCATCTATCTGGCAGGGAGACATATTTAACAATTCCTGACGGCTGTATCCAAGGCGTTGGCACGCTACCTCGTTAACTTCAATAAAGTTGCTGGTTTTACCTTCCGGAGTTATGTAATGTACAAAAACCGCATCACCTGAACCATTAAATAAAAACCGATAGCGTTTTTCACTCTCCTCCAGCATTTGGCGAGCCCTGTTACTCTTGAAAGCAATAGCCGCCAGAGCGCCGAAAGAAGAAGCCACCCTGATATCGGATGCTCCAAACCCACCCGCTTTATTAAAAAGCGCCAGCAAGCCCACACTTCGCCCGCCAAGACGTACCGGGGCAAAAAGGGCATTTTCTGCTTTTAAGTAATTAGCCGGCAAAAACGCATAATAATCATCAGCCTTGAAATCATTTCCCAGTACAGTTTTTCCGCCTTGACTGGCCTGCAAAGCCAAACCTGCCAGAGGTATGGAAAGGGGAAGTTCCGGCTGTCCTTTAGTACTGTCAAAGTAAATGATACGGCAAACACCGCCTTCTACATGCCCCACAAAACCACTCTGGCAAGAGGTGATTTTCTTGCAGGAAGAATACACAGCCATAGCAGCTTCTTTAAAACCGGAATGTTCCAGTATGGCACGTGATGCATCCAGCAATGCCGCTGTTTCACGGGTACGCCGGCGGGTTTCTTCCAGCGAAAATTTCAGGGCTATTTCCATTTGCTTGCGAACAGTGGTTTCTATAAGGGAAAATACCAGCCCCTGTACTCTTCCTCGGGAATTTTTAATGGGTACCAGACTCCAATCCCAGTAGGTAATACCTCTCCAAGGTTGGTCAGGGTACTCAAAGGGTTTGTCACAAAATTCCACTGGCTTGCCTGTTTTGATCACCCGTCTAAAAATAGCTTCATTTTCAGCACTGGGGAAAAGGGCAAAATGATTTGCACCTATCAATTCAGCTTCAGTATGACCGCAATTTTTCATATAAGCCTGGTTAACTTTTATGAAGTTGAAATCTCTATCCAAAAAAGCCAGCTGGGTGGTTGTATTATCCATAATAGATTGAAAAGACTGCTTGTCACGTTCCAGGGTGCTGACCATTTCGGCTATTTTTTTATCATGCAGAGCAGCCTGCTTAAATAGTTTTTTGCGTTCGCTGATACCATTTTTATACTTGCTTATATCTGTAACCGTAGCTAATATACCGTTAAACTCTGTATCCTGCCCAAATGGCACCGAAACACTGAAAACCACCCATACCAGCCGCCCGTTACTCTTTTTCAGCTGGAGTTCATACCGGGCTGAAGTACCTTTTTTATGTTTTTCCCACTGGGCAAGTGCAGTTGCCAAATGGGCTTTACTGACCAGCTCAAATATCGTTTTCTCATGGAGTACCTCAGAGGAATAGCCGATTATTTGGCTGAAACAGGGATTGACCAGTGTTATCCGGCCGTTGGCATCGGTGAGTATCACACCCTCATAGGCAGTTTCTATAATACGTCGGCAAATTTCTTTGGCATCTGGTGTATTTTGTTGACGAATCTCATCAGAAGCTGCTTCGGGAGCATTTTTTAAAATCTGAGCAGGCGCAAACGGAGATGCCCTTCCGGAAAAATGAAGAGCGGTTTGGTTTAAAAGCAATTTATCGTAGTTACCTTGCAGGTCTTCAAGTTCTGCATCCAGCCTGGCATTGGTTTTGCGAATTTTACGCATAATCCCCCCGGAGAACCAATTGTCTTAATTTTAGGCTATAAGTAAACTGGTAACAAGACATATTTTTAACCCAAGCTATATCCTGTCAAAATTAAACGCAAAACCTATATTTATGCTACAATGCCCCCTGCATATGAACGAAACTGCACCTGAGATAATTGAAAATGTCCGTCTTGAAGAAGGCCTGAACTTCGGACTTACTTCAGCCAGTCTGCCAAACCGTACCCTTGAGGTTTTTGGAGGTATTCAAGGTGAAACAGTGGATATCCGTCTTTTCGCACACAAGGCCGGGCGGGGTTATGCCCAAGTAATAAAAGCACACACCCCTTCAAGCGAAAGGGTCATTCCTTCCTGCCCGTATTTCGGTGATTGCACCGGCTGTACTTTCCAGCATATAAACTATATTCACCAGCTACAGCTAAAACACAGAATAGTAACCGCCGAATTCGAAAAAGCCGAGCTTTTCGGCATTGATATATCACAGGTAGTCCCTTCGGACGAGGAAAGCGGCTACCGCAATCATGCCCGCCTTTCCATTTACCATGCCAATCTGGGCTTTGTAAACCGCTTTTCACGCCGCCATATACAAATAGACCATTGCCGGATAATGAACCCCGGCATAAACAAGGTACTGGCCGGACTGCAAGGCAAATGCGGTGAAACCCGCCAGATTTCCATCCGCTACGGAAGCAATAAAGACAGCTACCTTATCCAACCAAAGCTGGTAAAAGCCAATGTAGATATTGAAAGCGGACAAAAAGAATACCATGATATTTTGCTGGGACATGATTTCTGCATATCTGCCGCTTCGTTTTTTCAGGTAAACAACCCTCAGGCTGAAAAAATGGCCAACCTCATAAAAAACCATCTGAATCTTAGCGGCAGTGAAACGCTGGTAGATGCCTATGCCGGAGTGGGTACATTTGCGGTACTTCTCAGCCCGGACTGCAAACGGGTGATAGCCATTGAGGAATCTGCCGCCGCCGTCAAGGATGCCTGTTTGAATATTTCGGGCATAGACAATATTGAACTCATCCAGTCCAAGACAGAGGACGTTATAAACCAGTTTGAAGGGCAAATGGACGCACTCATACTTGACCCGTCGCGCAGTGGCGCCCACCCGTCTGTCTTAGCCACTATATGCCAAAATCCACCCCGAAATCTGGTGTATGTGGCTTGTGACCCATCTTCTCTGGCCAGAGACCTTAAAATCCTGCTTGCCGGCCCGTTTGAACTCTCAAGTGTAATACCGGTAGATATGTTCCCTCAAACTTACCACGTTGAGACACTAGCTTTATTAAAATGCAAACTTTAGCTTTTCACCGTTAATCAACCGTAAGGTGGGCTTTTATGAAAATTGTAAAAATAACTGATGCCAGCCAGATACCGTCTGAATACACCGACACCCCTATTGCCGAACTGATAGAGTATCAGAATCTGGGCAAGGAATTACATACCTGCCATTCTGCCCGCCTTCTAATAGGTATGTGCATGGATAACCGAAAACAGTTGCGCATACCTGAAAACTTTGCCTATATACTCCGAACCGGCGGAGCAAACTTGCGAAACAGCGAATTCAAGGTCTCGTATGCAATAGCTATCGGCGAAGCCAAACATATAGCCCTTATCGCCCATAATAACTGTGGTATGGTAAATTTAGCTTCAAAGAAAGCCCAGTTTATACAGGGGCTTTGCAAAAATGCCGGCTGGAGCAGGGAAAGAGCTGAAGAGCATTTCATGAACTACGCCCCGATGTTTGAAATTGACAATGAAGCTGAGTTTGTGGTTGCAGAGGCCAAACGCCTGGTGGATAAATACCCCGGTATAATGGTTGTGCCACTCTATTATAGTCTTGATGATAACCTGCTCAGCCTGATTTTAGATTAAAATACCCTGTACGAAAGCAAACAGATATGCCTGATAATCCAACTGGCACACTACCTGAAATAATACTGGCTTCAGCCTCACCCCGCCGACGCCAGATACTAAGTGAGATGGGCTTTATATTTTCAGTATGCCCCTCACAGGCCGAATTATACCCTGACGGTTCGGTTGCACCTGCCGAATTTGCCGTTTTAAATGCTCAAATCAAAGCCAGAGACATTGCCAGCAAATATAGCAACGGGCTGATAATAGCCGCAGATACCATAGTAGTAGATGATTTCGGCATACTGGGCAAGCCCTCTTCCAAAAAAGTAGCCTTAAACTATCTGTCAAGGCTGGGCGGCAAACCCCATACGGTTATAAGCAGTGTTTGTTTACTAAATACCGAAAACGGCCAGATTCGCTCTGCTACCTGCCAAAGCACCTTGACTATGCGCCCATATACTCAGGCAGAAGCTCAAAGATATGTAGACAGCGGCCTTCCCATGGACAAAGCCGGTGCATATGGCATACAGGACAAGGAATTTAATCCGGTGGAAAATATACAAGGGTGCTACCTGAACGTAGTTGGTTTACCGGCCTGTACTTTAGTGCGGTTGATAAACGAAATGGGTTTTAACCCAAAGCTTGCCCGCAACTGGAAACCTGAGGGGGATTGCACCCTCTGCCGTATATATCGCACCGAAATATCCCGTTTACGTTAGCCTGCCAGCCTTTCCTGCGGCTAAACCCCATAGCATACAGCCGACTAGACAGGGTGATTTATCGGGTATGTTTTAAGGCAACTGCTACAGGTGCGGTTATGAAGGCAAACTATCCCTTCACATTCGGGGCAGGTCCAGCGTTCCTTTTCTCTGGCTGAAAAAACCTCAAAACCGTTCTGCTTTAAAAACAGCTCGTTTTCAATCAGACTCAGCCCGTAACGCAGTCTGTATCTTTTATCTATATGGCCAATCAGGGGGCAGGGAAATGCCCCGCACTCGGCACAGGCATTCACCCCATGTTCTGTGGCACATGCCTTTATCCGGCAATTCCGGCAGCTTTCTGATTTGGTGATACTATCGGTAAAACATCCCGGACAGACTTTCTTTTGCATAAGGTGAGCCCGACACGCCAGGCAGTTTATGCCGCAGGGGGCAAGCATTTGGGGATTGAGTGTTTCCGGCATTTTCATATTATTTACCCCACCCCAATTATCTGTTTAGTTTGCGTGATTATAGCGGTTGGTAATCGGCAGGCGACGGTCACGCCCAAAAGCTTTGGGGGTGATTTTTATACCCGGAGGCGCCTGACGGCGTTTATACTCACTGCGGTCTACCATTTTGACCACCCGCTTTACAATATCCGCTGCAAACCCCAATGCCACAATCTGGTCTATGCTTTTATCCTGCTCCACGTAAGCTTCCAGAATAGGATCAAGCACCTCATAAGGGGGCAAGGAATCGGTATCAAGCTGGTTAGGTTTGAGTTCGGCAGACGGGGGTTTGGTCAGCACATTGTCCGGTATCAAGTCAAAACCGGCCAATCTGTTGCGATTGTGAGCCAGACGGTAAACCAGCACCTTGGGAACATCTTTGATAATAGCAAAACCGCCTGCCATGTCGCCATAAAGGGTGCTGTAGCCTATAGCCGTTTCGCTTTTATTACTGGTATTGAGCACCAGCCAGTGGAATTTGTTTGACAGCGCCATAAGCAGATTACCCCGAATGCGTGCCTGAATATTTTCTTCGGTAGTATTAGCTTCAGTTCCGGCAAATACATCGGAAAGTGTATTTAGAAATGATTGAAAAAGCGGGTCTATGGGAATCTGAAGGGTTTTTATGCCCAGATTTCCCGCCAGATGCAGGCTGTCTGAAATACTGCCCGCAGAGGAATAACGGGAAGGCATGATAACCCCCACCACATTCTCAGGGCCTAATGCATCAGCGGCAATAGTAGCCACCAAACTGGAATCTATTCCGCCGGAAAGGCCGATGACTACTTTTTTAAAACCGTTTTTATTTATGTAATCTCTGGTACCCAGTAACAGTGCCTGATATACCTCTGCATCTGCTTCCAAAGGGGTAAAGGCAATATTTTCAATAGGCGGCTTGAGGGTTTCAAACCCGGCAGACGAAACAAAAATAGAGTCCGGGACATTTGCATTTGTATCCGCCTGTCTGGGCAAGACCGGTATATCCAGATCCAGTACCACCAGGTCTTCCTGAAACTGCTTGCCTCTGATTAGCAGGTTGCCGTTATAATCAAATACATCACTGGCACCGTCAAATACCAGCTCATCCTGACCACCCACCATATTGGTATAGGCAATATACACCCGGTTTTCCCGGGCACGGTCAGACAACATTTTTTCACGCTGGTTTCTCTTGCCGAAATGATACGGTGAAGCACTTATATTGATAATCAGTTCCGCCCCTTTATTTGCCTGAGCGGTAGACGGGCCTGAGGTAAACCAAATATCTTCACAAATATTCACCCCCACCTGAAGCCCGCAGATAGTATAAACGGGACAGCGGTTACCCGGCAGAAAATAGCGGTTTTCATCAAAAACGCCATAATTAGGTAAAAATATCTTGTGATAGCTATCAATCAGACTGCCATTATGGATAATGGCGGCAGCGTTACGAAGGCCGTCATGGGAATCTACATAACCCACAATCACCGTGATGCCTTGTGATGCTTTTATTACAGCATCCAGCGCCTGCAAGTTTTCTTCAACAAAACGGGGCTTATGCAGTAAATCTTCAGGTGGATAACCACAGATAGCCAATTCGGGAAAGGCTATAACATCTGCTCCAAGTGAACGGGCTTTTTGAACATGACTGACAATGCAGGCGGTGTTACCTGCCAAGTCACCCACCACACTATCAATTTGCGCCATGGCTAAACGCAGTTTTCCCATATTGCCCTCATATATAAAAACAGGGTCTGGTATAGGCTATTGTAACCTATTTGCCAGACCCTGCGCCAATTTATTCAGTAAAGGTTATAGAACGGGCAGATATCTCTTAAGTTCCCAGTCAGTAACAGCTATGCTGTACTGGCTCCATTCTATTTTCTTGTTAGCCACAAATGCATCAAAAACATGGTCACCCAGAGCTTCACGCACCAGTGAACTGCCTTCAGTCAGCTTCAGGGCTTCCAGCAAACTGCCGGGCAAAGTCCCGATACCGCGCTTGGCACGTTCAACTTCGTTCATTTCGTAAACATTCTCTTCTATAGGAGCAGGAGGTGTCAGTTTTTCCTCGATACCCTTGAGACCGGCGGCCAGCATAACGCTGAAAGCCAAGTAGGGGTTACAGCCCGGATCAGCAGAGCGAAGCTCAATACGGGTGGACTTTTCATGTCCCGGTTTGTACTCAGGAACTCTTACCAGGTCAGCCCGGTTACGGCGAGCCCAAGAAAGATATACAGGGGCTTCAAAACCGGGTACAAGACGCTTGTATGAGTTTATCCACTGATTGGTAACTGAAGTAAATTCGGGAGCATATTTGAGTATGCCTGCAATATATTGCTTGGCCATGGTGGACAGGTAATATGAATCTTTGGCATCAAAGAAAGCGTTCCTGTCACCCTTGAAAAGGCTCTGATGAGTATGCATGCCGGAACCATTTACGGAACCGACGGGCTTGGGCATAAAGCTAGCATGCAGACCATGCCGCATGGCCACTTCTTTAACCAGCAAGCGATAGGTCATAACATTGTCCGCCATGGTCAGAGCATCAGTATAGCGGATATCTATTTCATGTTGGCTGGGAGCAACTTCATGGTGAGCATATTCAACGATGATGCCCATATCTTGCAAAGCCACAATGGTTTCACGCCGAAGGTCAGTAGCCAAATCACGGGGAGTCAGGTCAAAGTAGCCGCCTTCATCCAGAAATTCGGTTGAATGGTCATTTTTGAAATAAAAATACTCCAGTTCAGGACCAATATAGAAGGTAAAACCCATCTCAGCCGCTTTTTTAAGATTGCGCTTAAGGACATAGCGGGGGTCACCCTCAAACTGTTCGCCTGACGGCTTCTTGATATCGCAAAACATGCGCCCAACCTGATAATCACCATTGGACCAAGGTATAATCTTGAAGGTATCCGGATCGGGCAAGGCTACCATATCGGATTCGTCTATGCGGGCATAACCTTCGATAGATGAACCATCAAAACCCATACCGTCTTCCAACGCTCTTTCAAGCTCGTTATAAGCAATGGAAAAACTTTTCAGTGAACCCAAAATGTCAGTAAACCATAGGCGAATAAACCGAACATTATGATCTTTGGCCGTTTTAAGAACGTACTCTACGGATTCTGCTCTCGTCATTTCTAACGTTTCTCCTTTTTATTGCTGGGGAAATATCTTTCCCTATTTTAGTTAACAGTTTACCAGTTATTTGTTTCGCTTTTATTTCGCAATTGTTTCCGATATGTTACGGCAACCGCCATAGCCCTAAACTGCATCGTTTCCTGTTTCACCGGTACGAATCCGTATAACTTGTTCAACCGGCAGGATGAATATCTTGCCATCACCTATACGCCCGGTCCGGGCAGCTTTGATAATGGCATCAACTGCAATCTGGCAGTCATCGTCGTGGCAAATAACCTCCAATTTGAGTTTGGGTAAAAATTCAACCCTATATTCACCCACTCTCCATTGTAAAGGAACACCCTTTTGTTTTCCGCGTCCGCTAACCTCTGAGACAGTCAGCCCTGCAAAACCCACCAGTTCCAATGCTTTTCTTACAGGTTCTAATCTTTCTTCACGGATAATAGCTTCTATCTTTTTCATCTGATGCTCCCCCCGTAAGCCCGTTCAGCGTGTTGGGCAATATCAAGACCTATGAGTTCTTCGGGTTCTTTTACCCTCAGTCCGACCAGCTTATCTACAACTTTGGCTATTATGAAGCTGCCTCCAAAGGCAAACCCCGCAGTAACAGCCACGCCCAAGGCTTGCTTAAGGAATAATTCCACGTTTCCGGAAAGAAGTCCGTCCGCACCGGCAGAGTTGACCGCCAGACTGGCGAAGATACCTGTTGCCAAAGCACCCCAGATACCGCCAACACCATGTACCGCCATAACATCCAGTGAATCGTCAAATCCGCGTTTTATCTTGAATATCATAGCACCGTAGCAAACCAGAGCCGCCACTGCACCGATGGCAATAGCCGCCATAGGTGTTACAAAACCAGCCGCAGGAGTAATAGCTACCAGTCCGGCAACCGCACCAGTAACTGCCCCCAGCAAGGACGGCCGGCGATGCCGCCAACTAAGGAATATCCAGCAAAGAGCTGCACTGGCAGCCGCAGTGTTTGTAGTAACGAAAGCGTTTGAAGCTAAACCACCGGCGGTCAAGGCACTGCCGCCGTTGAAACCGAACCAACCAAACCAGAGTAAAGCCGCACCCAGCATAACCATGGGCAGGTTGTTGGGCTCCATCTGTTCTTTAAGGAAACCGCGTCGGGCACCAAGTGCCAAAACCAGAGCCATAGCAGAAACACCGGCATTGATATGCACAACCGTACCACCGGCAAAGTCCAGAACACCCAGATTAAAAAGCCAACCACCATCGCCCCAAACCCAATGGGCAATAGGTGAATATATAAGGCAAAGCCAGAGTGCTCCGAACATGAGCAAAGCGCTAAATCGAATTCTCTCAACTACTGCACCGGTAATGAGTGCCAGAGAGATAATAGCAAACATACCCTGGAACATCATGAAGGCCAAATGAGGTACTGTGGTGGCATAAGTATCAGACGGATCCTGCCCCACACCATTTAAACCAAAGAAATTCAGACCGCCTATCAGCCCGTTTATATCGTTGCCGAAACCAAGGCTGTAACCGATCAAAACCCAGAGCACGCCACCCAAAGCCATAGCTCCAAAGCTCATCATAAGGGTGGAAACCAGATTTTTGCGCCGAACCATGCCTCCATAAAACAGAGCCACGCCCGGGGTCATTAGCATGACCAAAGCGGTGGAGACAAGTAACCAAGTCGTATCGCCGCTGTCCATAACTAAACCCTCCTCCTATATCTTTATATATACAGTTTAGCTATGGCAGGTTAAAAACAGATTAAGCCTGTATTGCAATCAAATTAATTTTAAGTTTCGGGGATGTTACAGCGGAAAGAAAACCGGAATTGAAAAACGCTAAAAACGACGTTTAAAGCGGTAGCCAATGTTACGTACCGTCTCAACAAATGTATGAGTTGAATCCTCTATTTTGCCACGCAAACGGGTAATGTGGACATCTACAGTGCGGTCACCGCCGTAATAGTCATATCCCCACACCTTGTTAAGCAAGGCCTCGCGTGAAAAAACCCGTCCCCTGTTTTGGGCTAAAAATTTTAAAAGCTCAAATTCACGGAATGTCAGCTCAAGCAATTGCCCTGCCAGAGTAACCTCGCAACCAAGGGTATCTATTATAAGGTCACCGGCCTTAATAATACCCGGCTCACCCATGCCCCATTTTTCAGCCAAACGCGCCAAGCGGACTTTGAGTTCATTTACCGAACCGGGCCAGCGAATAAAATCATCCAGCCCCGGTTTAAGGGCTATATCTTCGTAATCATCAGCCGGTAATAAACCCATAACCAGAGGGTTTTTGTCCAACTGAATATCTTCCGGTATTTCCCATTCGGATTGTTCCGCTTTAAGACTAAGAAAGTCCAGCAGAATAATGTCAGGAGCAAATTCGAACAAAGAGGGATAGGCTAAAACACAAGAGACCGCCTGTTTTATCTCAAACCGGTCAGCCTCCAGTTCCTTCAGCAAATTACCATTTTTTTTAGCATCAGCAGTGACAATAAACAGTTTTAACAACTGACCCGCCTTAAGTATTTCCTAATAAGCGTACAGCCTGCCATAAGGCCTGAGATACTTAGGATAGAGCTTGTAGAAAGGCCTAGCAGCTATCTCCTCTGCATTATAACCAAAGTGCAGGGCAAATTCATCAATCAAGGGGCGCAATACTTGCCAGTCCGATTCATCCAACTCGGCCTTAGCCACTTCTTTGCCCAGCTGGTGGTCTTCTACCTTGCCGCTCATATATATTACACCGCCATGCATGCCTGTGCCTATAAAGTTGGCCTTGTGGGTTTCATTTTCTTCAAGACCCAAACCCAGCACAACCAGCACGCCTCCGGCCATGTACTCACCCAAAAAGTCCTGAGCGGTACTGCCGATAACCAGTGAGGGTTTTTTATCCTGATAGGCTTTCATATGTATACCGGCCCGGTAACCCACATAATCACGCACAAAGAGTTTGCCGCCGCGGGCAGACATGCCAAATATATCCCCTCCATGCCCGTGCACCACTATACGTCCGTTATTTAGAGTATTGCCGCAGCAATCCTGTACATTCCCGTTAACAGTTATGCTTGGGCCATCCATAAAAGCCCCCAGGTCATTACCGGGTGTGCCATTTATGGTTATTTTCACATCCCCTTTAAGGCTGGTACCTATATACCGTTGACCGCAGGCATTATTGAGCTCCAAGGAACGGGTGCCTTCATTTACCAGCTCACACAAACGGGTATTCAGATCACGGTAGTAAACACCGTGTAAATTAACACAGGCATTATCCTGATTTTGTTTTACTTCAATGCTAGTCATTTATTCACCTGCCGCCCTTACTCCAAGTATTTTCAGCTCTTCAGCGGATAGACCCACACCCCGCAGATGGAGGCGGTTACCTCTGAGACTTTCAATAGCATTTACGCCCAAGCCGCCCAGCATATCCTTAATCTCTAAACTCCAACCGCGAAGCAGATTGGAAAGGCGCTTGGCGCCTATTTCAGGGTTGATCCTCTTGGTCAGAGCCAAATCTGAGGTACAAATACCCCAAGAGCATTTGCCAGTATGGCATTGCTGGCAGAGATGACAGCCTAAAGCTACCAGAGCGGCTGTGCCGATATTGACAGCGTCAGCACCCAAAGCAATAGCCTTGAAAACATCACCGCTGTTGCGGATACCGCCTGAAATCACCAGCGAAGCCTGATTACGGATACCTTCTTCACGCAGTCGTGAATCAACCGCCGCCAGAGCCAGTTCAATAGGTATACCCACGTTATCACGGATAACCTTGGGAGCAGCACCGGTAGCACCCCGCATACCGTCAATAGTCACAATATCCGCACCCGCCCGGACAATACCGCTGGCAATAGCTGCCACGTTATGTACCGCTGCAATTTTTACTGAAATGGGCACGCGATACCGGGTGGCTTCTTTAAGGCCATATATAAGCTGTGAAAGGTCTTCAATAGAGTAAATATCGTGCTGGGGGGCGGGAGAAATAGCATCTGTCCCCATGGGTATCATGCGGGTAAGGGAAACATCTGCACTCACCTTTTCACCGGGCAAATGTCCGCCAATGCCGGGTTTGGCACCCTGGCCTATTTTGATTTCTACTATTCGGCCGGAGTTCAGATAATCATTCTGGACACCATAACGGCCGGAAGCCACCTGCACAATGGTATTATCCTTAAATTCCATCAGGCTGGAGTGAAGACCGCCTTCACCTGTATTCCACATAGTGCCCATGTTTTTGGCGGCCTGAGCCAGAGAACGGTGGACATTCAGGCTGATAGCGCCATATGACATGGCAGAGAACATCAGCGGTACATCAATCTTTACCTGAGGAGCAACGTTCACTTCTATATTGCCGCATTTATCAAAAGTGGCTTTTTCAGGTTTGCGTCCCAAATAGGTGGTCAGTTCCATAGGCTCACGCAAAGGGTCTATGGAGGGGTTGGTAACCTGTGAAGCATTTATAAGCAGTTTATCCCAGTAAATGGGCTTGGCCTTGTCCATACCCATACCGGTAAGTAGAACACCGCCTGTTTCAGCCTGCTTGAAAATATCTTCTATCATTTCAGGCGTCCAGTTGGCATTCTGGCGGTATTCCAGAGGATTATTCCGAACTACCAGCGCACCGGTGGGGCAGAAAGTCACACAGCGGTGACAACCCACACAGTTCTGGTTGCGAACCTTTATCTGATCGTCATCCGCGTCGTAATAGTGGGTATCAAAGCTGCACTGGGTTATGCAGACCTTGCACTTGATACAACGATCTTCAATTCTGTCTACTATAAATTTAGAAGGTAAAAATGTCTTCATTTTAGTTCTCCAGCCTTACCGGCAAACCCTTGCTCTTAAGATACTTTTTTACTTCGGCTATGCTATACCGCCCGTAATGGAAAATGCTAGCCGCCAGCACCGCATCTGCCTGCCCCTTATCCAAGGCGTTATACAGGTCTTCCGGGCTACCTGCTCCGCCGGAGGCGATAACAGGTATATTTAAGCGGGAACTTACTTCCCGATTAAGTTCGTTGTCATATCCGGTATTTTTACCGTCGGCATCAATACTGGTCAGGAGTATTTCCCCCGCACCCAACTGCTCTGCTTTCATCGCCCACTCCACCGCATCCAGACCGGTGGGTTTCTTTCCACTATGGGTATAAACCTGCCAACTATTGCCTTCCCTTTTGGCATCAATGGCTACCACGATACACTGGCGGCCAAATTTTTCAGCCCCACGGCTTATCAGATCAGGGTCAGATACTGCTGCCGAATTTACAGAAACTTTGTCAGCACCTGCCCTGAGCAGCGTAGTCATATCAGCAATGCTCCGCAGACCGCCCCCCACACACAGTGGTATAAAAACCTCTTTGGATACTTTTTCCACCACCTCAGCCATAGTCTTGCGTTCTTCGGTAGTGGCGGAAATATCCAGAAATACCAGCTCGTCAGCACCTTCACGGTAGTAACGGGCCGCCAGTTCCACCGGGTCACCGGCATCACGCAGATTTACAAAACTGGTGCCTTTGACTACCCGTCCGTTATTCACATCTAAACATGGAATAACCCGCTTATTCAGCATGTAGTAGCTTCCTTCTGAGCTTTAATGGGATTCTTCAAACTGCCAATCACCGGCACGCCCCCAACGGGCAACCAGACCTTATCCAGTTCAGGTTGTACCAGCCTGATAGCAGACTCTTCAGATGAAATAAACAGTTTGGATCGGTATTCACCAACTACCATAGGACGCAGGCGGATACGGTCAGTCATACCTATCATTTCGCCGGTATGAGCTATGATAACGGTAAATGGTCCGTTCAAGAGCAAACCGCCATAAATCTGACGAAGAGTAATCATAATCTTCCGTTCGGCTTCCGGCATACGGGCAATCTGGCTCCAAAGAGGGGCGGAGAATACCTTGGCAGCCATCTCAACAGACAGGCCGTGCTTGCGCATCAGCAGGTCTACTCCATAAGCTATTACCTCAGTATCGGTTTCCATAGTACACTGGTAGCCGTATTGCTCCAGAAAACGCTTGTTTATACCATAGGAAGAAATTTCACCGTTATGCACCACCGTCCAATCCAGCAAGCTGAAAGGGTGAGCACCGCCCCACCATCCCTTGGTATTGGTAGGAAAGCGGCCGTGGGAAGTCCACAGATAGCCTTCGTATTCCTCCAGACGGAAGAACCGGCCGATATCCTCAGGATAACCCACACCTTTGAAAACACCCATGTTTTTGCCGCTGGAAAAGACGAAAGCATCATCTATACAGGTGTTTATATACATTACCCGGTCTACCACATAGTCTTCTTCGCTAAACTGCCCGCGCTTTTCAGCACTGATAGAAACAAAGTATCTCCAGACAATGGGAGGGTTAACAATCCCCTTCTGGTCACGGATAGGAACTTCTTCTTTGTGTTTAACATTCAGGAATTTTTCCAGAAAACACTCCGTCTCGGTTTTAGCTTTCTGACTAAGGAACATGATATGAAAAGCATAATCATCTGCAAAATCAGGGTAGATGCCATAAGCGGCAAAACCGCCGCCCAGTCCGTTTCCGCGGTCATGCATACTGCCGATGGCAGTAATCAAATCTTCCCCGGAAAAACGCCCTCCGGAAGTGTCCATCACCCCAAAAAGCGAACAGGCATCTATAACCTTGCTGTCCGAATGGCTATTGCTTACTCTAGTTAAGTCTCTCATGGAAATCTCCTGCTAATGCTTGAAATCTGCCGGGGCTACCCTGCCCGAAGTGTTGCCATGAAGATGTTCTTCACGGCTGTCAGCCGACAGATAGGCCAGACCAAAATTTTCATTAAGTATATTATCTTTAATGGGGCGTACATCACTCTGGTCACGCATGAGGCCGAAGATAATGCCGGCGGTATCTGTTTCACCCAGAGTCAACATGCCCACAATCTTGCCTTCGGCATTTAAAACCAGCTTCTTGTAGCCGTTGGCAGTCAGAGTTGAAAGAACCTCAAGACCGCTGGCGTCCGGCGGCAATACTGACATACCGGCAGTGGCAATATCCATGCCAAAGTAGTTTAGCGAGTTCATTACTGTACCGCCGTGATAGGTGGTATCCATGCCGGCCATATTGTAACCGGCTATCCGCCCGCCTATATAGGCATTCGGCCAGATAGGGGTAACCCTTCGGCTGTTATAAATAAAGTCAAAAGATTCGCAGGCATCGCCGCAGGCATATACGTCAGGGTTGCTGGTGCGCATATTATCATTTACCACCACCCCGCGGTTTACTTCCAATCCGGCGGCTTTAAAAAGCTCTGTCCGAGGAATAACACCAATAGCTATTACCAGCATCTGGCTTTCTATCTGGTGGCCGTTATCCAGCTCAACTCCGGCAACTTTGTGCAAACCCAGCACTTTACTGACGGTCCGCCCGGTATTTAATTTCACACCGTAAGAAGTGACTGTCTGAGCGGCTATCTTACCGGCTGCTTCATCCAGAATAGTATTCAGGATATGACCTTTAAGCTCAATTATGTCTACTTCTATACCCAGCTTGGTCAAGGCATCTGCGGCACTCATGCCTATAAGCCCGCCGCCGATAATCACCGCTTTCTTTACATTCTCGGCCTTTACATAGCCGTCTATCAAAACAGCGTCTTTCATATTAATAAAGTTAAAAACACCCGCCTTGTTTGACCCGTCAATAGGCGGAACAATGGGTTTGCCGCCGGGGGCAAGCAGGAGTTTGCCGTAACTAATCTTTTCTCCGTTTGAAAGGCTGACTTCATGGGTGGCTGTATTCACTGCTTCCACTTTGGTATCAGTCAGACAGGTAATGTTGTTGTTAGCATAAAACTCCGGGCGGCGGAAAAGTATTTTTTCCACGGTTTTCTGTCCGGAAAGATACTTGGCTATCATGGGGCGTGAATATGCCAGATAAGGCTCTTCCCCCACTATTACAATAGAACCGTCACGGTCTACTTCACGAATAGCCTCTGCCGCGCCTATACCGCCGGCAGAACATCCTACAATTAAATAATCGGCTTTCATTTTTTATCTCCCAGAGCCATCTTAAAAAAGTTTTGATATAACTTTAAGCCGTAGCTACCGCTCTTTTCCGGATGGAACTGGGTAGCGATTAGGCGTTTATTGATAACCAGACTGCAAAAATCCACTCCATAGTCTGTGGTTGCCCCTATAATATTCCGGTCTGCAGGGCTGGCATAATAACTGTGAACAAAATAAAAATCTGTCCTGTCAGGAATACCTTCAAATAAAGGGTGGGACACCCTTTGCTTCAGCTGATTCCAGCCCATTTGGGGTATCTTTACCCCATCAGGCAGGCGTTTTACTTCACCCGCCAAAATACCAAGGCACTTAGTCTGACCGCCCTCTTCAGTGGAGTCAAAAAGCACCTGCATACCCACACATATAGCCAGCAGGGGAATATCCCTCTTTACCAGCTCTTTTATAGCCTCATCCAACCCTTTTGCCCGCAGACCGGCTACCGTGTCAGCGGCTGCACCTACTCCGGGCAGGATAACCGCCTGGGCTGAAAGAATCTCTTTCGGGTCTGAAGTCAGGGTAAACTCATATCCCAAAGCGTGTATGGCATTCGCCACACTCTTCAGGTTACCCCCTCCGTAATCAACAAGCGCAATCATCGTTTAACTAACTCTTTAGCCGTCAATCAGTTCCAAGGCTTCATTCGGGCAGTTAGCCACGCAGGCAGGTATTTCTTTACCGCCGCACAGATCGCACTTGAGAATCACATGGTTTGCCTTGTCTTTTATAAGGGCGCTGTTCGGGCAGGCCACAATGCATGTCCAACAGCCGATACATCTTTCAGGATCACTGGAAACAATTCCAGTTATGGGGTCACGGGTCATAGCACCGCTGATACAGGAATAAGCGCACCATGGTTCGTCACAGTGGCGGCAGGGTACAGAGAAACTTATCTCTCCCTTGCGTTCCACCCGTATTCTGGGCTTCTGATTTTCCTTTTTGACGGCCTTAATAACGTCATGAGAGACCGAGTGTTCGGTCTGGCAGGCTACGCGACACAGGCCGCAGCCCATACAAAGTTCTTCTTTAATCTGTACCCTTTTCATACTTACCCCTACATACGGTATATAACTTCCGTATTTATATAAATTAGCACTTAGATAATCGCTTGTCAAATACTGCGCAAGCTAAATCAGACAAAATAAACCATTATTATTTCGCAATCATTTCGCCTGCATTACAGTAATATGTCCCAACCCAGGGTATGTTCTGCCAGTATTTTTAGACCTATAAAAACCAGTACCAGCCCGCCTGCTACACCAACCCAACGGCTAGCCATAAAGCTAATGCGATTGCCCAGTTTAAAACCCAGAAAACTTACAGTCAGTGAAACCAAACCTATCAGCAAAGCTGCAAGCCCGATATTGGTTTCTTCCACCGCAAACGCCAAGCCAACTGCCAATGCATCTATAGAAGTAGCTACCGCTACTCCCAGTAAACCAAGCCCCCGGGTAAGGTCAAGTTTTACCAGCTCCTGGTCATCTTCTCCTTGCAGAGCTTCGTATATCATGCGAACACCGATAAATAACAGCAGGCCAAAAGCAATCCAGTGGTCAAAAGCAGAAATAATATCTATGACACTCAGGCCGGCAAAAAAACCGATAACAACCATACCCGCTTGAAATAAACCGAAAGTACCGGCCACCCGCCATATAACTCGGCTTTTAATGCTTGCATGGGTACATGCTATGCCGATTGATACGGCAAAACAGTCTGCCGAAAGTCCCAGAGCGATAAATATTACCGACAATAAACTCATAATAAAGTAGTAGTATAACACGCATTATGCTATTTTTAAAACATTCTTGACAAACCCGCGGCCATGCCCGACAATCCTATTTATACCGAGTTTTCGAATATCAAGCTGAAGGGATTCTGGTATGGAAAATAGAACATCTAAATATAATATCCATAATGGACGCGGCATTGCGTCAAACATTACAGAACTTATAGGCAATACTCCGCTGGTACGTTTAAATAAGATAGGCAGCGGGCTAAAGGCAGAAATTATACTCAAACTGGAATCGTTTAACCCCACCCACAGTGCCAAAGACCGTCCGGCTCTGTATATGATAAAAAAGGCCGAGCAGGAAGGCAAGCTTATACCCGGCAGTATCGTAATAGAGTCAACCAGCGGCAATACCGGCATAGCTCTGGCTGCCGTTTGCGCTGCCAAAGGTTACCGGTTGATGCTCACCATGCCTGAAAACTTTTCGGTGGAACGCAGGCGTTTACTCCGTCTGCTGGGAGCAGAGCTGGTGCTCACCCCGGCAGAACTGGGCATGCAGGGGGCTATAGAAAAGGCGGCCGAACTTAAGGCTAAACTGCCCCAAGCCTTTATACCGAACCAGTTTGAAAATCCAGCTAATCCTGAAAGCCATTATAAAACTACTGCCGAAGAAATCTGGCGGGATACAGACGGCAAAGTGGATATACTGGTGGCAGGCGTAGGCACCGGCGGCACCATAAGTGGTATCGCCAGAGGGCTAAAGGCAGCCAAACCATCTATACGGATAATAGCGGTAGAGCCGGCTGAGTCACCCGTAATTTCTGGTGGCGAACCTCAGCCTCACCTTATTCAAGGCATAGGGGCAGGCTTTATACCCCGCATACTCTCTCTGGAACTGATAGATAAAGTTATCAGGGTACCCGGAAAAGAAGCCGTCAACATGGCTCTCCGGTTGGCACGCGAAGAAGGGATTATGGCTGGTATTTCTTCCGGAGCGGCACTTTGGGCGGCACTGGAAACAGCCAAACAAGCAGAAAACTCAGGCAAGCTTATCGTCGCCATCATGCCGGACAGCGGCGAACGGTATCTGTCCAGCCTGCCTCTGGGTGACTAGGAGCATCTTTACCTATATAAATATGTGTATATATTGCTAGACAATTGAAGGGGGGTTTAATCCCCCTTCAACGCATTAAACCGGTTTGGATAGATAACGTTAACCCAGACCAAAAATCCCCTTCTTTACATCCAGCCTATCTCCCAGTACAGCTTCAAACAAACCTATCATTTCCTTGTTGCTGCCATCAATAAAGTATTCCTGCTTGCCGCTTACAGCCTCTATCTTTATCTCGGTAGTATCCGACTGATTCTCATCACCGGTCTTCTTCCTGATAGTTACTCGTGAAATATTGGCAATAAGCAACTGAAAGTTGTCTTTATTCTCATCCAGTATAGCTTCGGCGGGCATGTTGTAATACTTTTTATAAAGAGTAAATCCGCTTTTTATCTGGTCACCCCAGCGGGCAAAAAAACCCTTGCCGGACTCCTTGCCGCTTTTCTGGGCCTCTGCCGCTGCATCTTTTACCATTTGGCTGGTCATCATAGCAAATATAACTCTCTGGTCAGTAACCACCAGAGAGTATGTATCCCACCTGCCCCATGACTTGGACTTCTTGAAATTAGGCACCACACCCAGGATTTTTTCTTCCACCGAGCACCTCATCTATATATTATTCATTCATAATAACAACCCCTTGCCTTTTTGCCAATACTTCAGCACTACAAGCCTGAAAAAACATTTTTAAGTTAAGCAAATCCAAAATTTCTAAACCGTTTCGGGGAAATATTGTGTTATAATGTTAGATAATTTTTTATAGGAATATTACATTTATGACTGCAAATTCTCATACCCCGCGTATTATGCCTGACCGTCAAACCAACCCGGATATGACCAACGTCTATCATATAGCCTATGCACCTGGCATCAAAAAAGCCTACCTGTTCCACTGGAACTGCAACCTGAAGTGCCGCGGTTGCCTTTGCAAAAAAGAAATCAACTGTCTGGCTCTGGAAGAAAATCTGGACGTGGTTGCCCGTGACCCCCATTTAGCCCCGCCCCGTGGTCCTGAATCGTTCCTGAGTCTGAATGGCATTATGGAAACCCTGCGTAAAGTAGAGCTCAAAGAGGTCCTGTTTGAAGGGCAGGAAGCCACCATCGACCCCCATTTTGAGGAGATATGCCGCCGCCTCAAATCAGAGTTTGGCGTCTATATCACCCTGAATACCAACGGACTGAAATTGCCTGACCTTGCCAATGTGGACGAGGTGGTTTTCAGCCTGAAAGCAGTTACTCCGGAACTTTATCTGGATTACACCGAAGTACCCAATACCAAAATGCTGAAAAACTTTGAGACTATTTTCCGTTCGGGTAAAAAGCTAAGGGCCGAAATGGTATTCATACCCGGTTATATAGACATGGCTGAAACAGAAGCCATTGCCAGGCATATTGCCCGACTCAGCCCGAATATCCCACTCAGGATAGATGCCTATTTTGAATGCGGTGACAATACATGGCGAAGAGCCACCCCGGAAGAAATGAGCCAGGCAGTGGCTCTGGCTAAAAAACACCTCAATACCGTTACCTGCACCCAGCAAACCACTGACAATCTGGATAAAAAAGACCTCTTCTTTGAGGTAAAACGGCTATTCTAAGCAAACAACCCATCTTTAAAATGTTAATCAGGTATAGATTTTAGATAACTGTGGAAACTGTATATATAATTGTGCTTGCACTTGCCTTAGACCTTGTACTGGGTGAATATCCTGCGCCCCTTCATCCGGTAGTTTGGCTTGGCAAATTTATCTCGTTACTGGACCGTTTCAGCCCGTCCCGTAACCCTAAACTCCAGTTTACTTACGGGGCATTTTTGAGCATACTAACCGTGAGTGTAGCTTTTACCGCTGTATTTTTCATTCTGGGTTACCTCAAAGAATTTAACACCGCACTCTATGTACTTGCGGGAGGACTGATACTTAAACCCGCCTTTTGCCTGCGTGAGCAGTGGGTAATAGCTTTGAAAATAAAGAAACTGCTGGAAAAAAACCGCAGCGGCGCACCCCCTAAAGAACTGGAAACCCTGCTAGGCACAGTACCCCACGCCGAAGACGGCCTCAGCCGTGAAGATGTTATTTCTGCTTCCATACGCTCTATCTCGGAAAATGCCAGCGATTTTTTTGTTGCCCCTCTGTTTTACTTTATATTCCTAGGGGTACCGGGAGCATTTGCCTACCGGGCTATAAATACGCTGGACAGCATGATAGGTTATCATGGAAAGTACGAATATCTGGGCAAATTTGCCGCCAGGCTGGATGATGTGGCAAATTTTGTTCCAGCCCGCCTGACCGCCCTGCTTTTTGTAATCGGGGCGTTTATTCTTCATCAAAACTACAAACAGGCACTTCGGTCTGCCATCTCGGACCACGCCAATACCACCTCCCCCAATGCAGGCTGGCCAATGGCCGCCATGGCAGGGGCTCTGGATGTTTCGCTGGAAAAGTCCAGATGCTACACTATGGGTAAATCTCTCCGCCCGCTCAGCACCTTATGCCTGACTGGAGCGGCCAGGCTATATAAAACCGGTATGTTTATCTGGGCAGGCATATGCATAGCCATTGTCTGGATGTAAATAATACCCACCCGAATATTTGCAGGAGTTAAAAAGTGAACAGTACCCAACAGATCAATAAATATAATACCGGGCTTGTCCAGATATTTACCGGAGACGGCCGCGGCAAAACTTCGGCGGCACTGGGTACAGTCATGCGGGCATCCGGATATGGGCTAAAGTCTTATATAGTCTTTTTTCTGAAGGGTATTCACGAAGGCGGCGAATATAACTCACTCAAGCGTCTGCCGGGTATAGATTACGCTATTTTCGGCCGCAGTGATTTTATGGGCCCCCAGTATACCACTCAGGCAGATTTGGATTACGCCCAACAAGCCCTTACCGAGGCAAAACGGGTAATTTCCAGTGGTGAATACGATGTGGTCATGCTGGACGAAATAAACACCGCCTCCGCCTGGAAACTTATAGATATTGAAGATGTGGTCGAACTGGTAAAATCCAAACCCCAAAAAGTGGAGCTGATACTGACCGGACGCCATGCGGATACCCGTCTGGTAGTGCTGGCAGATCAGGTAACCGAACTGGTTAACCGCAAACATCCTTTTGAAAAAGGGGTGGATGCAAGACAAGGAATAGACTACTAATGGCGAGCATTTTCAAAGTAGCCATGCTGCATATTGAACCAAAAACCGCAGATATTGAAGCCAATCGTATCTTAATCTCACGTTCCCTCCGCAAAGCCGCTCAGGCTGGGGCAAAGTGGGTGCTGACTCCGGAAATGGCCGTTTCGGGCTATTTTTTTGAAGAAACCATAGGTACAAAATGGATATCCCCTCAACCTGACCGGTGGCTTAAAGAGATAATGGAGTTATGTAAAACCTTAGACATAGGATTATTCCTTTCCTACCCTGAAAAAGACCTGTCAAGCGGCAAATGTTATAACTGCCTGTTTGCTGTAAACCGAAAGGGTGAACTGGCCGGCAAACACTGCAAAATAGAAATACACCCCGGTGCCGAAGAAGGTTGGTCAAGCCCCGGCAGCAGTCTTTCAGTCTTTGAAATGGACGGGTGCAAACTGGGTATGCTTATCTGTGCAGATACCTATGACAGTGAACATACTAAAGTGCTGGCCGAACAAGGTGCCGAACTTCTTATTGCGGCCGCCGCCTGGGGAAATAAATACCCGCCGGAAGAACGCTGGAAGAAACGTTCCACCGAAACAGGACTGCCGCTCTGGGTCTGCAACCGCACCGGCCGGGAACAGCAGGTGGATTTCACTCAGGCCAGAAGCGTGGTAGTTGAAGACGGGCATGAAAAACTGGTTTACTTCGGGGAAAAACCCGCCATTCTCATTTTTGATTTTAATACTGCCACCCGAAAGACCGCGAGCCAGTCTTTTACAATTCTTGACATCCCTCAGCTATGACATATTTTGACATATAGGCTATAATAACACCGTATGATCAGCGTTGTATTGCCTGCTTGCAATGAGGAGAAGTTTCTTCCCCGTTGTCTCGACAGTATCTGCCGACAGGACTTTGACAGCTATGAAATCATCGTAGTAGTCAACGGCAGCATAGACAAAACCGCACTGGTTGCCCGCAAATACCCCGTAAAAATACTGCACTGCGAAAAGCACAGCGCCTTTTATGCCCGGCAGATAGGTGCGGCAGCCGCCTCAGGCGAAATAATCGTTCAGGCAGACGCCGATACCATTTACCCCCCGGACTGGCTCTCCCGCATATATGCAGATTTCAAACATCAACCTTCTGCAGTAGCAGTGGCCGGTATTTACCGTTATGCAGACCCTCCATGGTGGGCATTTCTGGAATATTTACTGCGTCTGGTATGTAACGCTTATACCTGCCTGTTCCATAGCCGCCCCATGCTTATCTCAGGGGCTAACTTTGCCTTTAAACGCCATGTATTTGAAAGAATCGGCGGATACCATGTCACTACCTTTTCGGCAGACCAATATGATATATCCACCCGCCTGAGTAGACAAGGCAAAGTACTTCTTGACCGCAGTCTTATAGCCGTCACCTCTGCCCGAAGAGTAAAAAAACCATTCCTCAGGATACTGCGTGACGTATTTAAAAATATAGCCATGGTAACCGGCTGGGTCTTACAGTATATAAACCAATTTTTCCGCCATTTATTCCGCAGTCCCCTGTTCTTCCGTTCAGTCAAAAATACTTTGCCGATATTCGGTTTAGTGGGCATACTGTTCTGGGGATACGCCAGCCCATCTTCGCAACTGTTCGGCAAGGTTTATTTTGAAGGGGAAGGTGAGAGCAAAACTATCTCCCTGACCTTTGATGACGGCCCCAATCCCGAGTACACCCCCGAAATACTGGCTATACTGGATAAATATGGTATAAAAGCCACCTTTTTTGTGGTGGGCAAAAACGTAGAGACTTACTCTGAGCTAACCCGGGAAATACTTGAGCGTGGGCATATACTGGGCAATCATTCGTACAGCCATGACGCCAACCATGCCCTGTCTGATTTCGGGGCAAAAGATATGCTAAGGTGTGCCGAAACTATCTGTAAATATACCGGTGTTACCCCCTGTCTTTACCGCCCGCCATACGGAAAACGGTCTCCCTGGGAACTAGCGGCCGCCAATGAAATGAATATAATAACTGTCAACTGGGGATATGCAGTGGAGAGTAAAAGTCTGGATGAAACGGACAATGCTCTCTCCAAAATACTTGATAAAAGCGGCCCCGGCTGTATCCTATTATTCCATGACGGTTACGGTATAGACGCCAATAGCCTCCAATCTGACTGCCAGCTGACTATCAAAGTCCTGGACAGCCTGATATCAAACCTGCTCCAGCAGGGCTACAAATTTGTAACTGTACCCGAATTGCTTGGGCTGGATGCTTACTCTTAGGGATTATTGATGGATTTTGAAGCGCTAATTACCCAGGGTGTTGCCATGCTCTCCGAATTCAATCTGGTGGTTTTGCTGATTCTTTTTGGCATTTGTTTTATCAGTGAAACAGTGGGCCTCACTGTACCATATCTTTTAGAAACAGTCTGGCTGATGGGCGGCTATCAGGTAGCCAATGGAGAACTTTCCATATGGCTTCTTATCCTGCTGATACTGGTGGCTCAGGCTGGCCGCCAAATAGGAGCTTTGGCTCTGTCACGTTTGGGGAGGGTGGGCAGCGGCCCTATTGAAAGATTCATTACCTTCCTTCGTACCCGAACCCCTCTTAAGAAAATGTCTGAATCACCGGCTCTGCAGAAGGTAAACCTGTATTCACCCTTTGCAATAGCGGTAGGCAGATTTATGTGGCTCCGAATACCGCTGACCCTGCTTATGGGAGCCAAACGCAAAACCAAGGTACTTATGTTGGGGGTATTGATATCCGGTATTTTTTACGATGCCCTGTATGTTATCTTCGGGGCAGTTGTAGGCAAGGTATTCACCCTGAATTCAGTCCAAATGGTAATTATTTTCACGGGCGGATTAACAGTTCTTTATATAGGTACATTCGTTGTCCAGCAAATCGTAAGCCGCCTGAAAAATAAAAGGAAGAAAACACCGCCACCAGTTTAAACAGTTGAATTACCCCCTTCGCAACTGGTATCGGGCATGACGTATAGCCCGAATGAGTAAAAGCAAACTTAAAACGGCCACCGTTAATAATACGATTACCGCCCAAACAACGGGCAGATTCAATCCACTGGCTATATCCCAGACAATATGCAGGCCCACTGCCAATATAAAAGCCCCTATAACCGCCATATTTACAGGCCCTCTGCCATATTCGGCGCGCTGTCTCCACAGGATAGCACAGACTATGCCAGTCCAGGCGGCATGCCCGGCAGGAGATAACAGCCCTCTGAAAAGAAGCACCTGTTCCAACAGGTTTATATCCCCCTGACTCTGGATAAGGCTGACCACCCCGTAACCCATAGTTTCCAACGCTGCAAAACCCATGCCGGCTGCTACTCCAAACAGAACTCCGTTAGCCTCAGCCCTGAAACCGCCGCCCCAAAAAAGCAGAAAAGGGAATATCAGCTTGGCAGCTTCTTCTATAACTCCTACCCGGAGTAGTCCGGCTGGGCTCAGGCTGGAGCCAGTGGCATATTCCAGCATACCTGCCATTAAAAGCCCAATCATACCGCCGACAAAAAAACTGGCCAGCACCCAACGAATAGTTATGTTAGCCAGAGGTAAACGTTCATAAATAAACACCACAAAAGTCACCGGCATGATGAATGCACCCAGAACTACCAGTAACGGCAAAAAATTAGTCCCATGCGTCAGTTTTATAAGCTGTTCCGCACCCAGAAACAAACCCAGCCCGCCTATCAGTACCCAAGTCCAGCGGTAGGTTGTCAGGTATATTTTAATATTCTTCAGATAACTCATATCCGTCAGTATAAGCCTAACATCAAAAAGCCGCGCCTTCAATCACCCGTGTGGCTAAAATATAAATATCCGCTCTGCCTATTGAATAACCAAACGGGAACACGTATAATCCCTTCGTCTTTAAAGATTAAAACGAACAGGAGGGTTAATAGATGGTAAAAGGTATTATCACTGCTGTTATAACATTTATAGTACTTTTACTTGTCTCCGCAGTACTGGTTATGGGTTATCTGGGTATAATGCCGGGTGTTTCCAGCCTGATGGGTTCTGACAAACCGCGTGATCTGGGCATAACCGCCACCAGCCAGGACTATCAAACCATGGTTACCAAAAGCGGCGTCACCGTGGGTGCTTTGCCGTCTGACACCCTTCCGGCAGACAGCCTTACTTTTTCGGGTTCCCGCGTAGTTAATACCTTTTACACTTCAGAGGAATTAACCGCTTTCGTTAACCAAACAGATTACAAATACAAACCGGTAAAGAACTTTCAGGTAAGAATAAACAGTGACGGCACTGTAGAATGTTCAGGCATTTTTGATATAAAAGTAATCCAAGATTTTATTACCGCCAGCAGCGGCAACGCTGAAATTTCCCAATATTGGGATAAATATAGCCGTTACTTCTTGTCTAATCCGGCTTTTTATGTCAAATGCACACCCTCCATGACCAATAATCACCTGTCTTTACAGGTGGAAAAGTTTGAACTGGGCAGGTTTTCTATACCCCAGGCAGCTTTGGATGAACTTACCAGCAAACTTATCACCCTGACCGATGGTATCCTTAACCATATACCCGGACTTTCGGTAAACTCCATTACTATAGTAAATGGCAAAGCAGTATTCAATATGGTCGGTCACAAATATATCTCTATAGCCACTCCATAACCACCATTTGAACTTATATACCAAGGGGGAAGCAAATTTGCTTCCCCCTTTTACTAATAAACCTAAACTTTCAATTACCCAGATAAAAACAGCTAAACAAGACCAAATTTGGCAGCCGCAATGCCTGCCAGAGTCCGGTTAGAGACATTAAGCTTGGTCATAATACCTTTTACATATTTCTTGATTGTAATTTCAGCATAATCCAAATTAACGCTGATTTCCTTATTGGTATAACCGCGTGCCACCATAATAAGTATCTCAAGTTCACGCGGAGAAAGTACATCCTGAGGTATAACATTGACAGTAGCTGACGAATATTCACCGGCAGGACTTCGGCCCTCAGCCTTGGTATTTACAAATTTGATAAAATTTTTAGAGGCACTTTCAAGCAAATCCCCCTGCCAGACGCTGCCGCCGCAAGCTACTACCCTAATAGCATTGGATAGAAGTTCAAGCGGACAGTCCTTGGTCAAAAAGCCATTTATGCCGTTATACAAAGCTTCAGTCACATATGGTTCCGCTTCGTAGCCGGTCAGGAATACAACCTTGACCGGAGGATATACCCCTTTTAGCTTATGGCTCAGCTCACAACTGTCAAGGCCGGATATTTTGATATCAGTTAACACAACTTGCGGTTTTAGTTCTTCTACTAGCCTAAGTACATCTGAAGCGTTATCAGCCTCCCCCACTATTTCAATATCTGCTTCGGAACAGAGTACCTTTCGCAGCCCTTCTCTGGCAACTTGGTGGTCATCCGCCAAAAATATCCTGACTGGAGAAGTGCAATGCCCTATCTTGGGAGAGGATTTGTTGGGTTTCATGATTATTTTGTCCATGGCCATCCCTTACGTTTTCAGATATATGCAAAGATAAAAATACAATCTGTATCCATGCAACCCAAGTATTTTACATCATACTACGCATAGGTTCAGAATAAAAGACCTGACTTTATCTAAAACAGCTATTCCTCTATTATCAAATGAAACCAAGAAGGCGGCTCCGGTATCCGGAGCCGCCTTCAAGCAATAATTGTCTGGTTTTGGTCTTAGAGTTCCAGATTAACCTTGTACTCGGTGGATTTATCTTTCTTAACGTTAAAACCGAAATCCTTGCACAGGTTCAGCATAACCACGTTTTCAGCCAGTACCACACCGTAGAAATTCTTCAAACCCTTTTCGCGGGCAATGCCAATCAGCATATCCAGCAGTTTAGCCCCCAGTTCATGGTGCTGAAAATCATCAGCCACCAGTATTGAGAATTCACCGCTCAAACCGTTGTTGTCTATAATCAGACGGCCTACACCCACGTTGCGTTTTTTGCCCTTGTCGTTATATTCGGCAATAATGGCCATTTCACGGTCATAGTCTATATTGCAGAAACGCACCAGCAAGGCATGGTTGATATCCTTGAGTATATGGAAGAAGCGCATACGGGAAGATTCTTCTGACAGACCTTCCAGCAGGGCTTTTTCCATAGGTTCATCTTCAGGGCGGATAGGCCGCAGGATAACATCACGCCCGTCTTTGGTATGCCAGGGCTTGATATATTTGGCCGGATACGGAGTAATGATAAGGTGGTTATGGTCACCAGTCGGGTTCTTTATATATTCTTCATCTATTATTATACGGGCATCCAGAGCAATGGCCTCTGAACCAAGCAGTGCCAGCGGGTTAATATCAATTTCCATAATTTCAGGGAAATCCACCAGCAAATTGGAGAACTTCACCAGAGTTTCCTCAAGCAAACGCAGGTTTGCCGGAGGCTTGGTGCGGAAGCCCTTGTAAAGCATCTCGTATATTTTGGTGCCTTCCATTACCCGTCTGGCAAGCACTTGATTGAGTGGTGGCAGGCCTACCGCCACATCCTTCTGGAATTCGGCTTCAATACCGCCGGAACCAAATAGGATAACCGGCCCGAACACAGGATCTTTCTTTGAGCCGATAATCAGCTCGTAGTCATATTTGTCTACCATACGCTGCAGGGTTACACCCTCAATATTGGCCGCAGGACAGGCAGCTTTCACGTTTTCCATCATGGTGGCAAAGGCTTTTTCCACCTCGGCCTCGGTTTTAAGACCAAGGATAACCCCGCCCACATCTGACTTATGGGAAATATCCGGCGAGGCAATCTTCATGACCACCGGGAAACGCAGGGCGGAAGCAATCTGGGCAGCATCTTTGGCATCACGTGCCAAGAACGGCACCGTAGCATCAATGCCATAAGCCTGAAGGAACTTTTTGGACTCGGTTTCGGAAAGAAGGGTGCGACCTTCGCTGGCTACCTTCTTGAGAATGGTTCGTATATATTCCTTGGACGGGTCTACATCCACCGCCAGTTCTTCAGGGGTTTCATACAGATTTTCAAGGCCTCGGGCATAGCGGTACATGAAGATATAGCCCTTAACCGCCTCTTCGGGAAATTCAAAACTGGGTATATTGTGCTGATAAAACAGCTTTCTGGCTTCGGCCACGTTGGCATCACCCATCCATGAGGTAAGCACCGGTTTTTTGCTCTTCTTGGCAATTTTGACAATAGTCTTGGCAATATCCAGAGGATTAGCCGCACCCTGAGGGGTATAAATAACCACTACACCGTCCACACCGGGGTCTTTGATGGCGGCTTCAAGGGTGACGGCATACCTTTCAGGATCGGCATCTCCCAGAATATCCATGGGGTTGCCTTTGCTCCACGAAGGAGGCAGAACCGGATTCAAGGCGGTAACAGTCTCGTCAGATATGTGAGCCAATTTGCCTTTTTGTTCCATCAGCGAGTCCGTAGCCAATACGGCAGGACCGCCGGCGTTGGTTACAATAGCCAGATTTGCCCCCTTGGGCAGATTTGAGGTATTTAATATAGCGGCACAGCTGAAAAGGTCACCGATATTGTCCACCCGAACCACGCCTGCACGCTGGAAAATAGCGTCTACAAACATGGCATTCCCCACCATTGAGCCGGTGTGGGATTTGGCGGCCTGAGCACTCTCTTCAAAACGGCCGGGCTTGATAACGATAATGGGTTTGGTGCGGGCAAAACCGCGGGCGGCACTCATGAATTTCTTGGCTTCGCCCATGGTTTCCAGATATACAATAATACTCTTGGTATTTTCGTCAGTACCGAAGTAGTCAATAAGGTCACCGAAGTTCACATCCATCATAGAGCCGATAGAAGCAAATCCGGAAAAACCTACATTTCGGGCAATAGCCCAGTCAAGCACAGCTGAACCCAAAGCGCCGCTCTGTGACAGGAAGGCCACATTGCCGGTTTTGGGCATTTCCATGCGGGCGAAAGTGGCATTGAAACCGCTTGCGGGGCTCATGGTACCCATACAGTTGGGGCCAATAATGCGGATACCGTACTGCTTGGCAATCTCGGCTATCTTTTCTTCAAGGGCTTTGCCCTCAGACCCAACCTCTTTGAAGCCAGCCGAAATAATGATAACAGACTTGGTACCCACTTTGCCGGCGTCTTCAATAACCTGGGGTACAAACTTGGCAGGGACCACCACCAGCACCAAATCAGGTACTTCGGGCAAGTCTTTCAGAGTAGGATAGCACTTCTGTTCCAGTACAGATTCACGGTTCGGGTTTACCGGATAAACAGCCCTTCGGTCTTTACCTTTTATAAGATTCTGAAGGATGATTTTGCCGGTAGAACCTTCCTTGTCTGTTGCGCCTACCAGAGCTACACTCTTAGGGTTGAAAAATAGCTTGATTTTGTCCACGTTTCTCCTCTAGTAAATTACTTGTGGGCAAAGAGGCTGATAAGTCCGCTCAGGGAAGATTGTCACGGGAAAAATAGAAAAACTTCCCCCACGGTATTTTTCTGCCCAGCGCCAATGTGCAATAGAATACCATGACCCAGACTCACTTTTCAAAGTTTGCAGGCAGTTATTTAAATATTCTAAGTCATTTTTCAAATTTTATACCTGAATGTCAGAGTTATCTGCCGCAAATTTCAGAAAATAATCCCCGCCGCAGGGGAATTGCACCCTTGACCAACCCGTATACCTTTCAAGCACCTTAACGGGAAATGATACCGGATTTTTTCCGCTTCAAACATATTGCCTGTATCTTTACCTTGCCTCTGGCAATACAATGAAGATAGCCATATAATGGAAATATGTTTAGACAAGTCTATTTGTGACTGCTGTTAATTTAAAAGTAAATATTTCAGCCTAACCATGATAAGGAGTATGAGCTATGATTTTGAAGCAAGGCCTGAAACTAGTTAGCCGTTTTGCACTCACTTTTGCCCTTCTATTCCCTACTCTTTTGGTTATTTCCCCAGCCAGTACACTCTCCGCCAATACCTTCGCCGCATCAAGCCAGCTCTCGGTAACAGACGGGGTCTACACTGATTGGGGAAGTATGGCAACTCCCAGCCAAGGGGTACATGTCTGCACTGACTATTCCAATAACGGCGCCGGTGACGGGTCAGGCTTCACTAATACCAGCAGCGATATTACCAATATCTGGGTAGCCCTTTCCAGCAGTTCAAACGGGCTGCTTCCTGCCAGCCCCTCCAAACTTATTATCTGACTGCTACCTACCCCACCTGTGACCCCAGCCCCGCCAGCCAGGGGATGGTAAAAACAGGTAAATTAAAACGCATTCACCATGACCTTACGCTGGTAATACCCAAAGAGTAACCTTTGGCAAAATCAAATAAATTAAAGGGGCGGAAAACAAGCTTTCCGCCCCTTCTTTATTAAGCTTAAAAATATATCCCTGCGAATCTAAATGGATATTTCAGTCCGGTCAGAGTTTATTTGCGGCAATCAGCGCAAATACCGTTTATAACCATGTGGCTCAGGTTCGGGGAAAAACTGTATTTGGCCTGAATATCCCTGCGGAGTTTAGCCAACATATCGTCACTGCATTCTATCCGCTGCCCACACCGGCTGCATATCAGGTGATGATGATGTCCTTCATCAGAATGGTGATAGATAGTTTGGTCGTCTATCTTGCTTTTAACCACACAACCAATACTCTCCAGCAAATCCAGAGTGCGGTAGACTGTTGAGCGGTTAATATCCGGAAATTTTTCCTGAACCTTGTTTATTATCTCTTCGGCAGTCAAATGGGCAGAAACGGAATGGATAACATCAACCACCAGCTTGCGCTGGAGAGTAAGTTTGTAGCCGGATTGCTTTATGGTATTTAGACAACTCATCTTAGTTCTACCTAGTTGCATTATAACAAGCATCAGGCATAAGTCAAGAATAACGCGGCAGTTATTCTGCCATATTTTTAAAGGTCTTTCCCTAGCACAAACCCATCAGATTAACCGTCAATTTACAGCATTCGCAATCATATCAGATCTCTTTTTGGAGACAAGCTATAAATTCTTCCCGTGCATATTTCTCCTGCCATGGGCAATGCCCGCAACGCTTAAGCAAAACTGCCGAAAATCTTTCCAGATGGTTTGCCAAATAATCTAAAACAGGCCGGGCCGGATGAGGGTCGTAATCTCCATGTATGGCAACTACCGGGCATTTCACCGCAGACAGATATTCTTCAAACTTGTTTTCCAGCCTTAATTTGAGTGCTTCCTGCCAGATGGATTTATAAGTTTTGTAACTGCACTCTAAAAACGCATCAGGCAAGTATAAGGGTGAGTATGCATCCACCTGTAAAACAAGTTTGCCTATTTCGGCCAAAGACTCATCAGCCATAGCATCATTTTCAGCTTCAGCCAGAAACCGGGTTAATGTTGCCAATTTATTTTTCTGACCTTCATCCATCCGCCTCAGGCGTGTATCCATAATATTCTTTGCCTCTGCCGATTGAAACGGCGGGCAGGACACCAATATCAATTTTGAAATAAGCTGAGGGTAAGTACCGGCCAGCATAATACCCAGCCACGCCCCCCAAGAATAACCCGCTAAAACTACTTTTTGGTCTCCAAACCGGGTAATAATGCCAGAGAGATATTCCAGCTGTTCCTTGATGCCAAGACTGTAAAGGCGAGGCTCAATAACCCCCTTGGCGGGGCTTATGTCCTCTGCCAAACCAGCCAGTTCACCGCCTGCTCCCGGTCCGCCATGTAAAAATACCAAATTGTATGGCGGTTTACCGTGAAGAACAAATCGGTTGGTCAAAACACTCATACAAAATATTAACATTATCGGGACTAAAACCAAATAACCCTGTCAATTTCGCTTCAATAATATTTAACTTCTTCTGTTGACAACGAAAATATTGAGGAGTATAACTATATATAACGATATATAGTTATAGCTTATTATAGAGGTGAATAAATATGTTTGGCTCACCATTTCATAACTTTGAAAGGCATTCTCATCCTTTTGACAGATTCTCTCATTCATTTGAAAAACGCGCCCGCATGTTTAAAAGGGGCGATATGAAATTTGTTATTTTAGACTTGCTGAAAGATAAGCCAGCTCACGGCTACGAGGTAACTCAGTCCCTAGAGGAACGTTTTCACGGCCTTTATTCCCCCAGCACCGGCAGCGTCTACCCGGTATTACAGTTACTGGGGGACATGGAATACGTAACGTCAAGTGAAGTCGAGGGGAAAAAAATATATACGATTACCGATGGCGGTAAAAAGTTTCTGCATGAACAGGAAGAAACCACCAATAAAATCAAGGAGCGGCTATGGGGCTGGGGAAACGCCAAGAATCAGGAGTACCTGCAAAACATTCGTACAACCATGAACTATCTGGATGAAATCAGGGAACTTATGGGGCACATAGCCGTTCACAATGACCCTGCCAAAATTATCAGGGTCAACAATATTTTGGATAAAACCCTGGAGGAAATGGAAATAGTATATCGGGAAAAATAAACCGTTTTCCCCAAAGCCAAATATAAAAGGCCCTGAACAATCTTTAGAATACACACAAAGTTGACCTGCTACGCGAGGTTATCCTTGATAATAAACTTGCTTAAGGCAACCAGTCATTCATTTGACAAATATCTGTTAAGCTACTAAATTATATAGCAACTAAACTATTGTGGACAGGTTATAAAGGCAGATGGCAGAGCAACAATTTCAGAATGAAGCAGACACCGGGAGAGACGAACTGTTACAGCAGCTTCTTGAACGTATGTTTTCTTTGATGAGGCATGTTCAGCGAGATGTTTCGGTTATAAAGCCCTCTCTCAGCCACCCCCAAGCCAGGCTGGTTTTTATAATTAACAAATATGATGATTCGGGAATATCCGTCAAGGAATTAGCCCGCCTAACATCGGTTACACCGGGCGCAATCACCCAGTTAATAGATGCCCTGATTGACAAAAAACTGATAACGCGGGAAACAGACACGGCTGACAGGCGCAGCATAAAGTTGAAACTGACCTCTGCGGCCAGAAAAGAAATACATCAGTTCAGAAAAGATTTCTTCAGCTCCATAGCCGAAAAATTTAATGTCCTGAGTACTGATGAGCTGAAAGAGCTAGTCAGCCTGATCACCAAGGTCAGTCCTGAACCCGTTACCAAAGAAGATATGCCGTAGCCAAATACCGGATAGATTACGCTTATTCAGGAGGAGATATCCCTTGTGGAAACTAATTAAGTCTCTCAAACCATTTACCTGGTCTATCATCCTTATTTTTACCCTGCTGCTTGGGCAGGCTATGAGTGACTTGTCTTTGCCGGACCTGATGTCACGGATAATAAACGTAGGCATACAACAGCAGGGCATTGAAAATGCAACCCCTAGCGCCATACGTTCCAGTGAAATGAACCGGATACTCCTGTTTGTGGATAGTGCTGACAAGGCATCGGTAACCGGATACTACACACTACTGGATAAAGATTTGCTATCTCCAGCTGATTATAACCAATACATAGAATCCTATCCTGGGTTGGCAAATGAATCAATATACAAGCTAAACACTAACGATGAAAATGCCGCAAACCGCCTAAACTCCATCCTGTCTGTTCCCATACTAATGGTATCGTATATCGAAAGCGGAGCGGCTACTGATATTTTGGGCAGCCAGTTTGACCTGCCTGATGGAGCAGATATATTTTCCGTACTGGCAAGTTTGCCTCAGGAACAGCTTGATGCCATTATTCAAAGTGCCGCAAGCCACCTGTCCGCCATACCCGAAAGTATGGTTGCCCAGTCAGATGTAAGCTACCTGGCTACAGAATACCAAGCTATCGGCATGGATCTCAACCAGATGCAGATGAATTACATGGTCAAAATCGGCGGGTTGATGCTGCTGCTGACACTGGTCAGTGTTACTTTTTCGGTTGCCGTAGGTTTTCTGGCCGCCCGGGTGGCTGCCGGATTCGGACGGGATACCCGCCGTAAGGTTTTTACCAAGGTAGAGAGCTATTCCAACAGCGAATTTGACAAATTTTCTACGGCTTCGCTTATAACCCGCTCTACCAATGATATCCAGCAAATACAAATGATACTGGTAATGCTGCTGCGGATTGTGTTCTACGCCCCCATTATGGGTGTAGGAGGCATAATCAAGGCTCTGGGGCAAGATGTCTCCATGTCATGGATTATTGCCTCAGCCGTAATAGCCATACTGGCCATGATAGGTGTGATTTTCGTAGTGGCAATCCCCAAATTCAGGATAATCCAGAAGTTTGTTGATAAATTAAACCTGGTTACCCGCGAAATGCTGAGCGGCCTAATGGTAGTCAGGGCATTCAACAAGCAGCAACTGGAAGAAAATAAATTTGAAAAAGCCAATGTAGACCTGACCAAAACCACTCTGTTTATCAACCGGGTTATGGTCTTTATGATGCCGGCCATGATGCTGATAATGAACGGGGTCGGGGTGCTGATTATCTGGGTGGGTGCGCATCAGATAGATGCGGGTGCCATGCAGGTAGGCAATATGATGGCTTTCATGCAATACTCCATGCAGATTATTATGGCCTTCCTTATGGTCTCCATGGTATTCGTCATGATGCCCAGGGCTACAGTCTCTGCCCAACGCATTGCCGAAGTGCTGGAAACTGAACCCGGTATTGAAGACCCAAAGAAACCTGTCAGCTTTGATACAAATATCAGGGGCAAAATAGAATTTCAAAATGTGGGCTTCAAATACCCCGGTGCAGATGACTATGTTCTGAAAGATATTTCGTTTGCTACCAAGCTCGGGCAAACCACCGCTATTGTAGGCGGTACCGGAAGCGGTAAATCAACTCTGGTCAACCTTATTCCCCGTTTTTACGATATAACAGAAGGCCAGATTTTGATAGACAATACCAATATCCGTAATGTCACCCAGCATGACCTGCGGGATAAAATCGGGTATATTCCCCAGAAAACCAACTTGTTCTCCGGCACTATAGAGAGCAATATCGCTTATGGAAACGAAAATGCCGATGCAGACACATTAAAGAAAGCCGCCCGGATTGCCCAGCTGACAGAATATATTGACACCACCGAAAACGGTTTCAATACACCCATATCCCAGGGAGGGGCAAATATCTCCGGCGGGCAGAAACAAAGAATGGCTATTGCCAGAGCAGTAGCCAAGCAACCTGAAATATATATCTTTGATGACAGCTTTTCCGCCATTGACTTCAAGACCGATGCCACTCTGAGAAAAGCCCTGAAGAAAGAGACTCACAATGCTACGGTATTGATTGTAGCTCAAAGGATAAATACGGTTATGAATGCCGAGCAGATTATCGTGCTGGAAAATGGAATGATTGTCGGGAAAGGCACCCACAAAGAGCTGATGGAAAACTGCACAGTATACCGCGAATTGGCCCTGTCACAGCTGTCCATGGAGGAGTTATCAGCATGAGCCAGAACAGAAATAACCCCCAATCCCGGATGCCGGTGAGCGGCGGCCCTATGGGTGGCGGCATGCACATGGGTGGCGGCCCAATGGGCGGAATGCGTATGGCACACTCAGGTGAAAAGGCCAGAAATTTTAAGGACACCATGACCAGCCTTTTAAAATACCTGACACCTTATCGCTTTACGCTTATCATTGCACTGGTATTAGCCATTTTCGGTACGGTCTTTACCATCATCGGCCCGAAGCTTCTGGGTAATGCAACCACCAAACTTTTTGAAGGTCTGGTAAGTAAAGTCATGAACGCTCCGGGGGCCGGAATTGACTTTACTTATATAGGCAATATAGTACTGATTCTGGTCGGGCTGTATGCAGTCAGTGCCATATGCAGCTATATTATGGGTTATATAATGACCGGCGTATCCATCAAGGTTACTTATGACCTTCGCAAGCAGATAGCAGAAAAAATAAACCGACTGCCAATGAAATTCTTTGACAACAAGACCTATGGCGAAGTTTTAAGCCATGTTACCAACGATGTTGATTTAATATCCAATACCCTAACCCAAAGCATGTCCCAGATGGTTACCTCTGTAGTTACCATACTGGGTGTGCTGGTGATGATGTTCACTATCAACTGGATTATGGCACTTGCTTCGCTGATAATAGTCCCCGTTTCTATAGGCCTGATTTCCCTGATAGTCGGCCGGTCACAAAAATATTTCCGCAAACAACAGGACTATCTGGGGCATATAAACGGTCACGTTGAAGAAATGTATTCCGCCCACAATGTTATGAAAGCTTTCAACGGCGAGGAAAAATCCATAACCAAATTTGAAGGGTTGAACGAAGAGCTGTACGGCGCATCATGGAAATCCCAGTTCCTCTCCAGCATTATGATGCCCATGATGAACTTCATAGGCAACCTGAGCTATGTGGTTGTATGTATTCTGGGCGGCTTTCTGGCCATACAGAAAACCATTCAGGTAGGCGACATACTGGCTTTCGTCCAGTATGTCAGGTCATTCACTCAGCCGCTGGCCCAAACCGCTAACATTGTAAATATACTCCAGTCTACCGCTGCGGCAGCCGAGCGTATTTTTGAATTTCTGGGAGAAGGCGAAGAAGTCCCCGAACCGGCTAATCCTGTCAGCCTGAAGGATATTTCAGGGGCTGTCAGCTTTAAAGATGTGTCTTTTGGTTATAGCCCGACCAAAGTTATAATCAAAAATTTCAACGCAGACATAAAGCCCGGCCAGCGGGTAGCCATTGTCGGCCCTACGGGTGCCGGAAAAACCACTATGGTTAAGCTACTGATGCGCTTTTATGACGTAAACAGCGGGGCTATTCTGGTAGACGGGGTAAATATACAGGATATCAAGAGACAGGAGTACCGCAGTGCCTTCGGTATGGTACTTCAGGATACCTGGCTGTTTAACGGCAGCATTATGGATAATATCCGCTTTGGCAAGCTGGATGCAACCGATGATGAGGTTTACACAGCGGCCAAGACGGCCTACATAGACCATTTTATACATACCCTGCCAAATGGTTATGAAATGGTAATGAACGAGGAATCCAGCAACATCTCACAGGGTCAAAAACAGTTGCTGACCATTGCCAGAGCCGTTTTGGCCAACCCCAAGATTTTGATTTTAGACGAGGCTACAAGCTCGGTGGATACCAGAACCGAAATGCTGATACAGCAGGCTATGGAAAACCTGATGCAAGGCCGCACGGCATTTATAATTGCCCACCGTTTATCCACCATCCGTAATGCAGATATCATACTGGTGATGAAAGACGGAGCGATTGTAGAACAGGGCAACCATAAAGAACTGCTGGAGGCTAACGGTTTTTACGCTTCGCTATATAACAGCCAATTTGAATCAGGACTGATAGAAAATAACTAATGCTTGATGCTTTCTTGATATATAACAAATATCTGCAGTTATGTAGTAAGGCTAATGATATTTATATGAATCTATTTTAATTTAAAAAGGTAGAACATGAAGTCAAATAACCAGCAAGAACAAGCCCATAAACACACTCCCGGTGATTTTGTACCGGTAATAAACACGTCAAAATGTGAGGGGGATGGAGAATGCGTCTTGGTTTGCCCCAAAGGCGTATTTGAGATATACTAATTATCCGCCCTTGAGAAAAACCAGCTGCCCTTTATATCCAGACTTAAGGTATCTGCTCATGGCAGCAAACAAGCCAGATTAATACACCCGGAACGCTGTGAAGGTTGCGGTAATTGTGTAAGCGCCTGTCATGAAAAAGCAATAAAACTTAAAAAAAATCTTCAAGGTTGATACTATACGAATAAATCAGATGGCCTTGGGTTGGGTTTATACTTTAGCAAATTGATAATAACTTTTGATGGCAGGAATATCCGGGTTGATGCGACTAATCACCCGGGAGAAACTGTAAAATTTACTCTGCCCATAATCTCTGAGTGATATTTGAAAATACTATTATTGAAGACGATAACTATATGTGAAAACCGCTAAGCTTATTTGCATGTACACTGGCCAGCGGCACAAATATTCTGTTCCTAAAGCAGATGATTATCGGGATAAACCATTCTGAAGATTAGAATTAATCACCGGAATCTAGGGCGTATTTCAAAAGAAGATGGATTTTGACTTTACCAGAACATGTCCGTATCGCGGCTTAAAACTATTTTCTCATAATAACGCACTGAATTTTGAGGAAATAGGACCGACTTGATTTGAAGATTATGGATATACACCCGCAGAAGAGAAATTTAGATTAGCAGGGGAAGTTGTTGCTGTTTCATTGTTCCAGTTATATACAATCCGCCGCCAAATTATCCTATCCTTTTTTATCTAAGCGTTTCAGGGTAGCATCCAGTATTTTCTTCAGAAGCTTCTCCAGTTGCCCGCGTTCATCATCTGTCAAAACCGCCGTAGATTTAACCATAGTTTTGCGGATATCCAGCATTTGCCGGTAAGTATTATAGCCTTTTTCGGTCAGGGATATAGTTATCATGCTATGGTTATCCGGGTCTTTTTCTTTATAAATCAGGCCATTGGCTTCCATCCTGTTGATAAGTCCGAGAATGGTATGAGGTTCTCTCAGTAAACGCCTGGTGATGTCATTTATGGTAGCCTTGCCTTTAGTAGCAATCTGGTCAAAAACTCCCGCCTGTTCAGGGGAAATACCGATTTGGTAATAAGCCCTTTCCAGTTCTTTATATATAGCCCGGCGGGTGCGCATTAGTAACAGTCCTGCTGCATCATTTGGATCCCATTTATAAAAGTCGCTAAATTCCATAGTCTCTTCCCGATACTTCTTTAATACCTCAAATAATATCAACTTGTAGTTGAATCGTCAAAAAAATCAGCATAAAGTACTACGCCATTTGGACGATGTATTTACAGATAGTTTAGTGTATCGTACATGATAAGTATCGCATACGATGTATTTCGTATACGATATAGGGATACTAAAGTATATAACGGCTGTTCATTCCCAAAGAGAGGTGGAAATGAAACGTTGACACTCGGGAAAGACTGAGTGGTATTTGGGAAGACAAATGATTAACAAAAAGTGAGAGGAATCATGGCAGAAGTAAATCGTAGAGATTTCCTCAAGGCCGCAGGAGTAGGGGCGGCCGGGTTATCAGTGGCTGCCGCCGGCAGTTACTGGAATTCTTATCATGAGGGCCAATCTGCATTCTCCATGCAGGGCCAGGAACACCGTCAGGGTCATGAATATTTTAACCGCGAACCATTCAGAGTAGACAAAGTTACTCCTTTCAGCTGGGAAGTAATTGGGCCTGATTTACCGGATAACCACTCTGTGGGCGGCATACATCGTATTGATATGCGTTGGTACTATGGCGAAAGGTTCAAGAGTGCCGGACACGCAGTGGCCGGTAGTAACCCGGCAGTCGGCTATGATTTAACCAAAGGCGACCTGGACTGCATGCCCAATACTTGGCCATCCAATGGTTTGGCTGGTTTGTCCACTTTCTATCAAAAATATTATGATCTGTATCCAATGATGGTAGATGTAGACAAAGAGTACAAGTATGATTGGCTTCCTCAGCTTGTAGAACGCTTTAAATCAAGCATCGATAGCCGTGCCAGTTTCAATGCCAATGAGGGGCTTATTGCTATGGCCAGGTCTGAAGCTCAGCGGGCTGTCCCTGTTTCAAGCATAACTACCCCGCCAGAGGAAAACGACTGGTCGGGTGTTTCGGCCCGCCGGGCTGTTTTTGAATCCCCCGAACTGGCCAGCCAGTTAATCAAACGTATGGCGGCTGATTTGGGTGCAACCTTCGTAGGTGTAACACCCCTAAACAAGGGCTGGGTAGCCTATAGCCATGCCCCCTTGGGCGGTCTTGGCGGTGGCACCGGCGGCCGTGGTTTTGGCCTGAATACCCCCATTAAAATACCTGAATGGTGGGACAATGCCATCTTGGTAACCGGTACAATGAGCTGGGATGTAAATGCCGGAGACCCCAACTATGGTGACTCATGGACGGGCTACAATATTTCATCCCAGATAGCCCAGCAGATGGTTAAATTCCTTAAATACCTTGGTTATCCCGCCCGCTGGCATTCCCCGTTTGGCGGTTACGATTTCCCTGTTCCAGGTATCGCTGCTGAATGCGGTATGGGTGAAATCGGGCGCACTTCAAACTGTCTTGCCCCGGACTTTGGCGGCAACGTACGTCCGGCAGTTATCACTACCAGCCTGCCTTTGGCGGCTGATAAACCGGTAGATTTTAACCTGGCTGAGTTCTGCAGCCGCTGCAAACTGTGCGCTCAGGTCTGTCCTACCCAGGCTATCAGCTATGCTGACCAGCCGGACTTTGAGATTTATGGTTTGCGCCGCTTCTGCACCAATCTGGCTAAATGCCGCGACGGTTGGAACCTTGGAGCCGGACCTATGGGTTGCCGTGCCTGTATCTCGGTATGCCCGTGGACCAAGAAGAATACCTGGGTACATCGCTTTGTACGCGAAGTTCTGTCTCATGACGCTACCGGCACATCCCAGAATGTGGCTATTTGGGCTGAGCGGACACTCTATCCCAAAAATTATGCAGATGATCTCAATCCTCCTAACTATAAAGGTGTCTACGAACCTCCGAAATGGATAACTACCAATGAATATGTCAGTAGTTTCGTTAATACTCCGATGGGGGTGAAGTAATATGTGGATGATGCTTTTAAATGTACTAATGGGACTGGGTCTGGCCGCCGCAGCCTGGGCAGTATATTCCGTAGCCAAAGGGTACGGGAAAGCTGTTAAATGGTGGCACTGGGCCATGCTGCTTGTGGCCGGCGTTTTATGGATTGTCGGTTTTTCATGGCTTGGAGCCCAGATGGGCGAAGAATTGGGAGGTATGGTATTTGTTCAGGGTGCCCTCTTCGGTTGGGGTGTTTTGTTCATACTAAGTATTGTTCTTACCCTTATTACCTTCCAGCTAATCAGACGCCAGGCAAAATAAATCAAAGTATTCAGCGGTGCGGTTAAACACCGCGCCGCTGACATAAGTGAGGGAAAATGCCTTTATATGAATTCAGATGCCAATTTTGCCAGAGCACCTATGAGAAAATAGGCAAACCGGATGATAGCCCGGTTGACTGCTGTCCCGGTTGCGGCGGCAGAGCTCAGCGGGTGGTGTCCGGCTTTTCGTGGAAAAACCAAACATCTAACCTGGTTAAATTTAAGGACAGCGCTGATGAAAAAATGCATTATGCCGAGAGGCGCTTAAACGAAGATAAAAGTCTTGATCCCAATGCATGGCTATTAAAGGTAGCCCAAGATAAACTGGCTGAAAGAGCTGCGAAATCAGCCCAAACCTGAATATGATACTTAACTTTTTGCTGAACCGATTTGGAAGAATGAAATCTGCCTTGCTTGCACTATGTATCTTGCTGACAATCACCTGCTGCGGTTGCGGTGAACCTAAAACGGAAAAGGTGATACCGGATGCCTGCCCTGACCTAGGGCTACTAGTCACCCAAGCCGATGTCACTGATACACTGGACCCATATGCCCGACCGATTGTTACGGGTAATATATTTCCGTCATCTGCTAAGGCAATTTATTTGGTCTTCTCTCTGTCAGATGATATGTGCTGCAAGACCCTGAACGTACGCTGGTTTCGAGACAGCCAATTGGATCCTATAAAGATAGAGGATAATCTGCATGCCCAGTTTCCCATCAAACTAACGTTACAAGCACCTTCAGGAGGATTTATACCGGGTGAATATCACGTGAACATATATATAGATTTTTGGGAGAGACTAAGCCTGCCTTTTGTAATAAGTGAGTGAGAAACCGAATATACCTGAAATCACAAACAGACATCATAAAGCAGTTTTTGATTAATAAACGAATAGAAGTACTTACCTGAAGCTCCCCTTTTGATAGGGTTAAAGGGAACAGAAATCCGGTGCAAAACCGGAGCAGTACCGCCTACTGTGAGTGGGAAACCACCAGCCAGTAAAGCGCCCTGTTTCAGGTATCTGCCATTCCGGTGGTTACGGAAGACAGGTGCGGAGTTAAAGAAATTTAGCCCCCTCCTGTTTTTGGGAGGGGGCTGTTTTTTAAGAGTCAAGGGAATCAAGCATAATTTGGAGGAACAAAGTGTTACAAGAACTTAAGACAGATACTTACAAAGAACTGGGCTGCTTCCACGGGGTAAGAGCAGGTATTGCCTATCATAAGGCCTTGGGGGCAACTACCAATACTCTGGTTATAGAACTGCCGGAGGAAAGGAATATACTCTCCACCCGCACCGGCCTGGGCAAGGCCAAATATATACTCAATACCCATATCCCCCCCGAACTCTGGGACTTTATGCATGACAACTCGGCAGACTGGCAAACAGCCTACTCGGTAGTACTGGAAGAAGTCCTCCAAAGATACGATACAGACCTGGATAATGTCTCATTCCTGTCCACCGGGGTAGACCAGGACAATATTGCCTGGGCGGAAGAAACCTATGAGGAATTCTGGGTGCTGGCCTTTGCCACCGCCGGGGTTAAGACCAACGCCATGCGGATAGGCTGTGACGAAGCCAGCGGCATAGAGCGTAACGGCAAGTTTGAGAAGATAGGCACGATTAATGTTATCCTGCTGACCGGCTCAAGCCTTGAGACACCCACCCTGGCATCTTCATACATTACCCTGACCGAAGCCAAGAACGTAGCCTTGCAGGAGCTGGATATACGGAGTGCAGCCCACCCTGACTGGCAGGCAACCGGCACGGGTACAGACCAGATAATTACTGTATCAGGTACAGGGGGCAAATACACTTATGTAGGCGGGCACACCAAACTGGGTGAGATGATGGCCAGAGCAACCACCAGAGCCGTCAAACAGGCTATCAGGAACTGCCGGGGGTACTAGAGAATAGCTGTTGCTTTTAGTCTATTGTACAAGATGGTGGGCGGTATTGTTCAATAGACAGAACTAAAATCTTTGAACTTAGCTTCAAACTCCATCTTTAGGAAACAGGATAACAAAATATAGTGGTATTTATTTTTTTCATTGTAGCTTCGATTTTACTTTGCGTTTAACAGAACGATTGGATTTGCTGAAGTGATAATCTCCAGATTGCGGGTGATCTTTTCAATATCCCAATCCCACCATTTTACATCCAATAGCATTTTTATTGTTTCTTCTGGAAAACGCGCCTTGATTGACTTGGCCGGGTTTCCCCCAACTATAGTATAGGGAGCCACATCATTTACGACCACAGACCGTGCAGCAACAATTGCTCCATCCCCTATATTTACTCCCGGCATTATCAAGGAATCATAACCTATCCATACGTCATTTCCAATTACCGTATCACCCTTAAAAGGAAGTTCTTCTATTTTTGGCATTACCCGTTCCCACCCATTACCAAAGATGCTGAATGGATAAGTGGAGATGCAATTTAACTTATGATTAGCCCCATTCATAATGAACTTAACATCACAAGCTATGGCACAAAATTTACCGATTATTAGTTTATCCCCCATAAATGGATACAGATATAAAACGTTTCGCTCAAAGTTCTCTGAACCGTTTGGATCATCATAGTAGGTATAATCCCCAATAACAATCTGTGGGTTAGAAATTGTATTCTTAATGAAACAGACCTGTGGAAACCCTTTCATGGGATATGTTTCTGTAGGAGAAGGTCCATTCATCTAATTTCCTGACCTCGGTCTATAATAAATCTATTGTTTTTCAATGCATTAAATAGCCGCTTACATCGTAACACCAATTGAAGAAAAGCGTCAATTATGGACAGAAATTATGAACCTGAGGAAACCTAAAGATAAACATATTGGGGAGTTCTATCTATTGAACAATACCGTTATTTTTAAGCGTAAATGGTGGGCGGTATTGGGGTCGAACCAATGACCTCAGCGATGTCAACGCTGCGCTCTAACCAACTGAGCTAACCGCCCAAGAGAAACATATTTTACTAGCTTAGCATCTTAGCGTCAAATAAGACCTAGAAGATATTCCAGCCCGCCATTTTGTGGGCATCCAGTTCAGTGCCAAGAGCTTTCTTAGGGGTAACACCCTTAACAATAAGGGCAGCAACACCTATTTTGATTATATCCCCTACAACAAAGGGCACAAGCCCCATGGAAAGCAAAGCGGCAAAGCTGACCGGTTGCCCTAAAACAGAGACTAACCAATAGTTGAGCCAGACAAGACCGGGGATATATACCAAAGCAAAGTTCGCAAATAACATCAGGCCAAACATAGTGGTAAAACTGCGTGCCCGAATATATCTGTCAGAAAAATAGCCAAGGAAAAGGGACAGGATGACAAACCCCGCCAGATAACCGGCAGTAGCGGTTATACCGGCGCCCCAACCATTAAAAACAGGCATACCTGCCCAACCTGCCACTGCATATATGGCAACAGCCGCACCCCCCCACCATCGTCCCAGCAAAACAGCTGTGAGCAAAATGGCAAAGGTATGCATAGTAACAGGTATAGGAGTCCATGGCAGAGGCAACTTAATCTGGGCAGACAGGGCAATCAGCCCGGCAGCCGCCAGAGTAAGACCTATTTTAGCCCATATATTCAAGGCATTGCGCCGTTTAAACACATCATAACGGAACTGGCTGAGTGCGCCTACCATTTGCATATATACATACCTCCCATAAAGTACACAGGGGAAATGATACACAAAAGTTTTTCTACTTGGATACAGTGGGTCTGCGGTTGCCTACCAGAGCAATATCCAGATTCTTGCCGCAGTGAGGGCAAGTAGTGGATATAGTTATCGGCTGGCTCATCACCCGTTCAACCACTGCCGACACTACCGAATCAATATTATCCAGACGCTGATCAAAAAGCTCCAGACGATTATTCATATCGTCAAGGCTCATATCATCACTGTTTCTTTTCATGGAGGGCTTGTCTTTATTTGCCAAGTGAAACCTCCGTTTAGATTTAACCCATTATAAGTAAGAAAGCAGAACATGTCAAAACATTTATCAGTCTTTTTGGAAAGGGTATTGCCTGCTATCAAAAGTGGTTTTATACTGGAAGCGAGAGGGCGGAAACGGAGAAGGAAATGCCTGAACTGCTGGTAGGTACGGTTTCCGATTATTTTGCCCATCCCGGAGTGGCCGGTATAGACCTGATAGACCAGCTCAAAGTAGGGGATACAATACGCATAGAAGGCCATACCACTGATTTTGAGCAGGAAGTGGACTCTATCCAAATAAATCATGCCAACCTTACCGAGGCCAAAGCCGGCGATAGTGTTGGCATAAGAGTCTGCGACCGGGTACGGCCGGGAGACATGGTTTATAAAGTTACCTAGGTCAGGTTTTTCATCAGATTGGCCACCTCAATAGCCTGAGTAGCGGCATCAAAACCCTTGTTGCCCATCTTGGTGCCTGCCCGCTCAATAGCTTGTTCAATGCTATCTGCGGTTATAACTCCAAATATCACCGGCAAACCGGCATCAAGCCCTACTCTGGCGATACCCTTTGAAACTTCGCTGGACACATATTCAAAATGGGGGGTACTGCCCCGAATAACCGCTCCCAGACAGACAACGGCGTCGTAGCGGCCACTCTTAGCCAGTTTCTGGGCAACCAGAGGGATTTCAAATGCGCCCGGCACCCAAGCTACGTCAGTATTGTCAGCGCTTACCCCGTGTCGTTCCAGACTGTCTTTTGCCCCTGATAACAGCTTTGAGGTAATAAATTCGTTAAAGCGGGAAACCACCAGAGCAATCTTCAGACCCTGCCCGTTTAAAACACCCGAAAACTCTTTACCCATTTTGCATACTCCTTAAGATATATCTCGCTTAGTTTGCCTTATCTACGTTTAGTATATGACCCATTTTTCTCTGCTTGGTTTCCAGATAATGGCGGTTAAAACTGTTAGGTTCAACTATAATCGGCACAGTTTCAACTACCTTAATGCCGTAACCTTCCAGACCAACCACCTTTTTGGGATTATTAGTCAGCATACGGATTTTACTTAAACCCAAATCCACCAGTATTTGGGCACCAATGCCGTATTCACGCAGGTCAGGTGCAAAACCGAGTTCCAGATTAGCCTCAACTGTATCCAAACCCTTGTCCTGCAGGGCATATGCACACAGCTTGTTGTGCAAACCTATGCCACGGCCTTCCTGCCTCATGTACAGCAACACACCCCGCCCTGCCTGTGCTATTTGATTAAGAGCCATATCCAGCTGTTCACCACAGTCACAGCGCTTGCTGCCGAAAACATCCCCGGTAATACATTCACTGTGAACCCTTACCAGTACCGGCTCAGGACCGGAGATATCTCCCATTACCAGAGCAATATGTTCGTCAGCATCAAACTGACTCTTATAGGCTACCGCTTTAAACTGGCCGTGAGAGGTAGGCAGTTCTGCTTCTGTTACCTTTTTAACCATTTTTTCAGTACGGCGGCGATAGGAAATGATATCCTTGATACTGATTATCTTGATACCCCATTCAGCCGCTTTTTGCTCAAGCTGGGGCAGACGGGCCATAGTGCCGTCATCATTCATAATTTCACAAAGCACGCCTGACGGATACAACCCGCTCATTCGGGCTAAATCCATAGAGGCTTCGGTATGACCTGCCCTTACCAGAACCCCGCCTTCTCGGGCACGCAGGGGAAACATATGGCCGGGCATGGCAATATCTTCACGGGTAGCGGCCGGATCTATCAGAACCTGCACTGTAACCGCCCGGTCAGCCGCCGAAATACCGGTAGTAACCTTTTTGCGGGCTTCTACCGTAACTGTAAAACCGGTGCTGTAAGGCGAGGTGTTTTCAGTAACCATCATGGGTATTTTAAGCTGTTCGAGCCTTTCGGCAATAAGTGAAACACAAATAAGGCCGCGGGCATTTTTTGCCATAAAATTTATGGCATCAGGTGTTACCTTTTCAGACGCCATCACCAGATCGCCTTCGTTTTCACGATCGTAATCATCGACTACAATAACAAACCGGCCTGCTTTTATATCGGCAATGGCTTCTTCAACACGGGCATTAGGCATAAACTATATTCCCCCTGAAAAGCTCAAATGGTTTAAAAACCGTTTTCGGCTAAAAACTCCGGGCTGATGCCACGTTCCGGCCGAAACAGTTTCTCCACGTATTTACCTATTATATCAGTTTCTATGTTTACCGTATCCCCCGTCTTAATCAGCCCCAGATTGGTTGATTTACGGCTCAGCGCAACCAGAGAAACGGAAAAACGGGTTTCCTGCAAGGCGGTAATAGTTAAACTGACCCCGTTTACTGCCACAAAACCCTTGTGTACCATATAACGGGTCAGGTTTTTGTCTGTTTCAAAAGTAAGCACATGGGCATTGCCCTCAGGTACAGAAGAAACCAAGCGGGCAGTACCGTCTATATGTCCCTGCACCAAATGCCCCCCCATTCTCCCATTTAGAGTGATGGCACGTTCCAGATTTAAGGGAGAATTGAAGGGAAGTTTGCCCAGATTTGAAAGGCGAAGGGTTTCGGGCATGATATCTGCATGAAATGAAGACCTGTCAAAACGGGTGACTGTCAGGCAGACGCCATTAACCGCGATGCTGTCCCCTACTTTTAATGATTCCAGCACCAGCTTTGCCCCGATGTGTAGCCCTGCGGGGTTTTGGGTTTTGAAAAACCCAAGTTCCTCTACTATGCCTGTAAACACGGTTACTCCTTAATAACGTAACCGGAAATCAACACGTCCTGCCCGAATATGGTAGTGGTAATATCCTTGAACTTGGCTGAATCTGTAATAAGTTCTGCCCCGACACCGGCAACCGGAATCTTGGCGTCTTTGCCGCCTATAATGATAGGAGCTACAAATACCAGCACTTTATCCACCAGTTTCAGGTCAAAAAGCGAACCGAGTACAATGCCGCCGCCTTCCACCAGCACACTGGTTACCCCGTTTTGCCCCAGATAACGAAGCAGGGCTTTGAGGTCTACCAGTCCCCGTTCATCCGGCAGCTCCACCACTTTAGCCCCAACCTCATCATACGCCTGTTTTTCTTCAGGGGTAAGACCTTTGGCTACAGCCACAATAGTATTACCGGGAACATGAAAAACATTGGAACTTAACGGCGCTCGGCCATTATCGTCAATAATTACCCTAGTGGGCTGACTGTGTGATGTACCGCCCCGTCCGCAGTTAACTCTGGCAGTCAGGTGGGGGTCATCTTTAAGTATGGTATTAAGTCCGGCCATAATGACATCTGATATATGGCGGATATAATGGGCAAAATGGCGCGATTCTTCGTTGGAAATCCATTTGGAATCACCGGTACGGGTACCCGTTTTACCGTCAAGGCTCATGGCATATTTGGCGGTTACGAAGGGCATTCCGGTGGTAACATGCTTGAAATAAGCTTCGTTCATCTGGCGGGCTTCACGCTCCATCATACCCAGATGAACCTTTATACCGGCATCTTCCAGCTCTTTTTTGCCTTTGCCGGAAACCAGAGGATTATCATCCAGCGTAGCAATATAAACTTCTTTGATGCCTGATGCTATGACAGAACCGGTGCAGGGCGGGGTTCTCCCCTGATGACAGCACGGCTCTAAAGTTACGTATAAAGTAGCCCCTTTGGCTTTTTCGGCAGCCTGTTTCAAGGCCACTATCTCAGCATGGTCACCGCCGGGCGGCTGGGTAAAACCCTGCCCGACTACTTCGCCGTTTTTAACAATAACAGCCCCTACCGACGGGTTAGGGCTAACCTGACCTATGGCCAGTTTGGCAAGCGACAAAGCCTGAGACATATATTTCATAGTGCTGGCATTCTAGCATCAAATCTTTATTTTTTGCAAACCCGCACTTGTTCTAATGATTTGACGGATATTAGTATATTCTGAACCTATAAACCCGGAGCCGCCTTTTCAGGCGGCTCCGAATCAGCTAGTTGGATATTCCGGGCTATTTTATACTGTAAACAGCCTGAACTGATACCGTCACCGTGGTTTCCCCTGAACTTATGGGGGTAACTTCGGGGACAGAGCTTGCCATGCCGGCATCTTTGGCGTAATCCCAGCGGGGTATATAGTTGCTGGTCTCAGATATGTAGATAAGTTTTCCTAAGCCTACATCTGCCACTGAGGCCATCTGTTCGGCCTTAGCCTTGGCATCCTGAATGGCAAGGGCGCGAGCCTGTTCATAAGCGGCAGCAGGGTCATCTATTGAGAAATACAACCCGTTTACCCGGCTGTCATCTCCGCCAGCCCTGACTGCAGCATCAAGAATACTGCCTGTCTGGGCAATCTGCCGGATTTTCACTTCAGCCTGATTGCTTACCCGGTAACCTACAATAGTAGACCTATTATCAGTCCACTCGGTAACAGGGTAGATATAATAGCTGCTGGTCTTGATATCCTTGTCCAGCACTCCGTTTGCTTTGAGGGAGTTTATAATGGCATTCATAGCTTGAGCAGCCTGAGTCTGGGCTACATCTATGCTCACACCCATGCTTTCTACCCCAAGGGTCAAAATGGCTACATCGGGGCTTACGGTTACTTCACCGCTGCCATTTACCCAGATACCGGTATTTTGCTGACTCCAGATAACTCCGGGGCTGTCAGTATTATCTGTTTCGTCAGTGGTACCGGAAGCACAACCTGCTATACCTCCAGCCAGTGAAACTACCAGTAAACCGCTTACTATGGGCAATAATATTTTTTTGTTCATCTTTACCTCCTTGATATTCAAATAATATAACGCCTCAATCAAAAAGAAGTTAGTAGCATTATAAAAATTGGATATATTTTTTGTAGAATGAATAAGCGAAAGGTTGTATAATTTGCCCCAGATGAATGTTACTAACGTGAAAAGCCTTCTGTTGGAACTTGCCGGTATAATCTTGGTAGCCCTGGTTATAGTCGGAATATCCAAAGTTACCCTGTCTTACTCTATAGTAGACGGCACCAGCATGGACCCCACTCTTCAAAATGAACAACGCCTGCTGGTAAACAAGGTTTCGTACATGTTTGGGGAACCCCAGCGGGGCGATATTATCGTTTTCCCCCCTCCCGCCCAATATTCCTACGAAAATGATTTCATCAAACGGATTGTAGGGTTGCCGGGTGAATCTGTAGAGGTAAAAGCAGACGGCACAGTATATATAAATGACCAGCCTCTTTCAGAACCGTATGTTGTTTACCCCAAAGCCTTCCCCGTGGCCAAGGTTTACGTGCCGGAAGGTCAGTACTATGTAATGGGAGACAACCGGGTAGTCAGCCTTGACTCACGTTACGGTTTTTTTGTTGCCCGGGAGGATATCGTCGGCAAAGCATGGCTATCAATCTGGCCTCTGGGTGAATTTCACTTTTTGGCCGTTTTACCTATTTTATTAATAATGAAACGGGATTAGTGATGGAAGACGTAGAAACACTCTTTGAAAAAACCGGAGCAATACTAAAGGGACATTTCCTGCTGACATCGGGACTCCACTCCCCCATTTACTGGGAAAAATTCAGAATCATTGAAAACCCTGAATACAACCAGCAACTCTGCAGCATGATAGCTGACCACTACAAGGATAAAGGTATAGAACTGGTAGCCGGCCCTACTACCGGCGGTATAGTACTGGCCCACGAAATAGCCCGTCAGATGGGGCTGAAATGTGTCTTTGCCGAAAAAATTGCCGATAGTGAGCGCGGTTTCCGCCGCGGGTTTGTAATAAAACCCGGTGCAAAAATACTGGTGGTAGATGATATTCTGACCACCGGCAAATCTATCCGCGAGGTACTGGCGGCGGTTAAAAAGGCCGGCGGCGAAGTGGCAGGCATAGGCGTGCTGGTAGACCGTTCTGATACCGCTCTGGAGTTTAATGCACCTGTTTTCAGCTGTCTGCGTTCAGCCACCACTACCTATAAACCGGATGACTGCCCGCTTTGCCAAGAGGGTCTGCCCTTAACCAAACACGGCAGCAGTTAAACCTCACCCAGAAAGGTTTTAAAGAAGTATGGATACCCCCTTAATAGTAGCTCTGATTGTGGTTATTACTGCCATACTTTCCCTCTTTGCGGTTTATTATTATATGCGCTGGTCTTTTGAAAAGCGTTTCAAACGCTGGCAGGATGCGGCGGTAATCCTTTGGCAAAAAGACATGGAACGGGTACAAAAACAGTCGGTTGCCCAAAGCCGTGCCACTCTGGGCGGCCGCTTTGCCGAACAGTTAACCCCTTACCTGCCTGAATTTAAATACGACCCTACCGAAGCCCGCTTTCTGGGAAGCCCCATAGACCTGATTGTTTTTCCGGGACTGGCTCAGGGCAACCCCCGTGAAATAGTTATTGTGGAAGTCAAAACCGGCAAACATTGCCAGCTTACAGAGTCCGAAAAGAAAATCCGCCAGCTGATAGAAGACGGCATGGTACGCTGGGAGCTTATCCAGCCGGGAGTACTTTTGGAAAGACCCTTGCAGGAATTGCTTGACCGCAACACCCCTGAGGCAAGTTGTCTGGAAGAGCCGCTGGCAGATACTGATTAAGTACGCTTGAAGTCTTTTTCCAGCTGGCTGAAGTCAATCTTTACAATAGTTGGGCGCCCATGCGGACAGTGACCGGGTATACCAGTTTTCTCCAGCTTTAACAGCAGTTCACGCATTTCCGCATCGGTAAGCACCTGTCCTGCCCGAACCGCAGTATGGCAAGCCATAAGCCGTATTAAACGTTCTTTTATTTCAGCAGGAGCATCTTTCGGGTTGTCCGCAAGCTCAGCCAGCAGTGCTTTTGCCTGATGGGCTTTCAAACCGGCCGGTATGGACTTTACCCTGTATACCCTCCTGCCAAATTCTTCCATTTCAAAACCCATTAACTCCAGTTCGGATTTGCATTTCTCAATCATGGCTTCCTGTACCGGGTTCAGTTCCAGAATAAAAGGCTCAAGAAGGCTCTGGCAGGCCCTTGCAGAACAGGTTTCTGCCGCAATCTCTTCATAGCGAATACGTTCGTGGGCAGCATGCTGATCTATTATGTAAAGCCCGTCCGGTCCTTCTGCCAACAGGTACAAACCGCCTACCTGCCCCACCAGCCTGAGGAGCGGCAAAGAAGATGTTTTGGCACTCTGGATAACAGGTGAAATATAAGAGGTATTGGCGTTTGGTAGTTTTTGTACCTCAGCCCAGATATGCTCCTGCCTTCCAACTTCCGGCTGGTAAACAGGCCGGGCTTCTTCTACATGCAGAAGAGGCGGTTTCTCTACCAGTACCGAACGGACTGCCCTCTGTACAGATGTAAAAACAGCACTTTCATCTGAAAATTTGACCTCCGCCTTGGTGGGGTGAATATTTACATCCACCAGTGCCCCGCTAAGCCGGATATTTATCACCCCCATAGGGTAACGCCCTGCCGTAAGTAACCCGCTGTAAGCCTGCTCCACTGCCCTTTGCAAAGCCCGGCTCTGGATAAGACGGCGGTTAACAAAGAAATGGAGAGAGTTCCGGTTGGAACGGCTGACTTCAGGCGGGCTTACCAGCCCGCTGATATTTATGGCAGATGAACGGTAAGTGTCATTTTCCAAATCCAGCATTTTGCTTGCGGCATCACTTCCGTACACTTCCAGCACAGCATCACGCAATTTGCCGTTACCGGGGGTGTTTAAAGTGTTGCGTCCATCAACATTAAGGCTGAACTTTACCTCAGGGTAGGCCAGAGCATAGCTGACCACTACTTCCGTCACTTTGCTAGCTTCGTGCTGGGGGGTTTTAAGAAATTTGAGACGAGCGGGTACGCGGCTGAACAGGCGGCTCAGCTTTATGCTGGTACCTGCAGCACGTGCCATGCGGGTATGCTTGAGCATTTCGCCGCCGGATAGAGATAGATATGTACCGCTTTCTTCGGTTCGGACAGCCGTCAGCATTTCCAAATCTGCCACCGCCGCAATACTGGGCAGGGCTTCGCCCCTGAAACCCAGACTGTCTATAGCATATATGTCTTCAAAGCTGGAAAGCTTGCTGGTGGCATGCCGCTCAAAGGCCAGCAATACTTCAGAAGAGGTTATACCGCACCCATCATCACTCACCTCTATATAGCCGATACCACCCTCGCGGATAACAATATCCACCCGCTTGGCTTCCGCATCAAGAGAGTTTTCCAGCAGTTCTTTGACCACTGAAGCAGGCCTTTCAATGACTTCGCCAGCGGCTATTCGGGCAATAGTAGCCTTGTCCAACAATTTTATAGGCATAAATACTTTCCCTTTTAGAAAATATATTTCATTCTAAACTCTAAGGGGGATTTGGTAAATAGGCAGCGGGGAAAAACGGCTAATTAAAACAGCCCCGATTAGTTTTCCAGTTTGGTCAGGCGGGCAAAACTGAGCAGCAGGCGCTTCATGCCGACAGAATGGAAAGATATCATAACCTCGGCATCATTTTTCATCCGGTTGATACTGGTCACAATCCCTTCGCCAAACTGGGGGTGCAGCACTCTGTCACCCGCTTCCAATTCCAGTAATTTGGGGGCAGGAGACGGGGCAGACTTAACGAGCATGCCCGCACTTTGCACATGCTGTTTTATAACAGGCAAAACCGCCTGTCCGGGGGTTTGCTGCCCAAGCAGAGGCTGTTTTTCACGGCCTTTGGTAATGCTTTGAGGTATGTCTTTAAGATAACGGGAAGGTTCATTTACGTTGCTCTGCCCCATAAGTGAGCGGCGGAAAGCCCGCACCAGATAAAGGCGTTTCTTGGCACGGGTTACACCCACATAGCACAGACGGCGTTCTTCCTGCATCTGGGCAGGGTCATCAAACGAACGGTTGTGGGGCAAGACACCCTCTTCCATACCCACCATAAAAACCACCGGATACTCCAGCCCTTTAGCCTGATGCAAGGTGATAAGGGTAACTGCCGAAACACCTTCTTCAAGGCTATCCAAATCCGAGACCAGTGCCACACTTTCCAGAAAGGCCGAAAGCCCTTCGGGCGGGAGTATTTCCTGATACTGCTGGGCAACAGTCCGCAACTCAAGTATATTATCCCAGCGTTCCTCTCCATCTTCGGATGCAAACAGAAATTCACGGTAGCTTATACCCTCAAGCAGCCTGTCCAGCAGGTTTAAAAGGGGCAGGGTTTGAGCATCAATGATAAGTGATTTCAGCAAAGCCCCAAAATCAGTCAGGGGTTTCAAACCGCGGCTGGGTATTGGCGGTTTGGGGGCATTTTCATCTGACAAATTTATAAGTGACTGGTAGAGACTTATATCCTGCTCTCTGGCAAACTGGGCAAGGTCTGAAAGGGTTTTAGCCCCTATTCCGCGGGTGGGTATATTTATAACCCTTTGGAGGCTGACGCTATCTTGCGGGTTTTGAAGTAAACGCAGATAGGCCACAATATCTTTAACCTCGCGCCGCTGGTAGAACCGAGTGCCGGAAACCAGACGGTAAGGCATGCCGTAACGGATAAAAGCTTCCTCCAAAGCCCGCGACTGGGCGTTGGTGCGGTAGAGAATAGCTATATCTCCGGGGCTGAACTTTTCATAGCGGGTGAGCTTCTCAATTTCAGAAACCACAAACTGGGCTTCTTCCTGTTCGTTAAAGGTTTCCACCACAGCTATAGGCTGGCCGGATTCGTTTTCGGTCCACAAACTGATAGGCTTGCGTCCGCTGTTCGGGGCAATAACACATGAAGCTGCTTCCAGAATATTTTTAGTGGAGCGATAGTTCTGCTCAAGCAAAATCACTTTCGCACCCGGATTATCAGTCTCAAAGTTGAAAACATTTCTAAGGTCTGCAGAACGCCATGAATAAATAGACTGGTCAGGGTCACCCACCACACAGATATTTCGGTACTTGGCTGAAAGCATCTTGACCAGTTCGTACTGAACCAGATTGGTATCTTGAAACTCATCTACCATTACATGCAGATAGCGTTCCTGGTATCCGGCCAGCACCTCAGGGTGTTGCTTAAAAAGCTGGACAACCTTTAACAAAAGGTCATCAAAATCCAGAGCCTTGTTCTGCTTGAGGCGTTTCTCATAGAGTTCATAAACCCTGCCTACCATCTCTTCAAAATAGCTCCTGCCCTTTTCAAAGTAATAGGCCGGAAGCACCAGCTGGCTTTTGGCTTGGCTGATAGCATTTTTTATGGAAGCGGGCGGATAACGTTTCGGGTCAAGCTCAAGCTCAGCCATGGCCTGTTTTATAAGGCTCTGCTGGTCGTCATCATCGTATATCACAAAGTCAGACGGCACACCCAGAGGAAGACCGTCCTGCCTTAGTATGCGGGCACAAATAGCGTGGAAAGTACCCATGGTCAGGCGTCCCACCGCTGAAGGAGCCAGCTGGTTCAAGCGGGTTTCCATTTCGCGGGCGGCTTTGTTGGTAAAAGTAACAGCCATAATGCGGTGGGGAGTTATACCTACTACTTTTATCAGGTAGGCAATCCGGTGGGTAATAACTCTGGTTTTACCACTGCCCGGACCGGCCAGTATAAGCACCGGCCCTTCCACGGCTTCAACGGCCTTTTTTTGAGCGGGGTTTAGACCTGTTAGTATGTCTTGCATGAAACAGGGGTATTATAACATTATTAGCCGCCAAGGTCATTTCAGTTAAAGTCAGGAATAAACCCGAATAAACGCCTGTTTTGCCCTTTAAATATTTTTAAATATGCTGAAAATAAATTTGCCCGGCTTGACCACTGGTGATATAATAACTGAAGTAAATTGAATACAGGTTTACCTTTAAGCTGGTCCTGAGAGGCCGGTAAGGGATTTTAGACAAAGAAGCGTCTTTTGACCTCTTGCCGGCAAATGTTGGTAAGAGGTTTTTTTATGGCACAAAAAGTAATACTGGGCGCCGAAGATATCCGCCGGACTTTAGCCCGCATTGCCCATGAAATACTGGAAAGAAACCAGTCCAGCCGGGACTTGGTGATTATCGGCATGTATACCCGGGGCGTACCGCTGGCAAACCGCTTGGCCGAAAATATTCTCCGCTTTGAAGGGCTTGAAATCCCGGTGGGGACACTGGATTTTTCTCTCTACCGTGATGACCTTGATTCCCAGCGTTTCCATCCCACTATCAAAAACACGGATATACCTTTCAGCATAAATAACAAGATAGTGGTGCTGGTAGATGACGTTCTCTTTACAGGGCGTTCCACCCGGGCGGCTATGGATGCACTGATAGATTACGGACGCCCCAAAGCCATCCAGCTGGCGGTACTGGTAGACAGGGGTCACCGCGAACTGCCGGTAAGGGCAGATTACATAGGTAAAAATATACCCAGCGCACGGGACGAGAAGATAAAAGTCCGCCTGACTGAAACTGACGGACAGGACGAGGTACTGATACTGGATGACGAAGCAGGTGAGGTATAAATATGACACACATACCCAAGACACCCGCAGACACAGAAACCCTGCTTTCAGAAGTACAAGGCTGGAAACACCGCCATGTACTTGATCTGGATAACTTCAGCCGTGAAGAACTGGATATGGTTATGCAGACAGCCGGCGTTATGCTGGATATCCTGTCCCGCCCGGTAAAGAAAGTGCCGGCACTTAAGGGGAAAACCATAGCTACCCTTTTTTACGAACCTTCCACCCGTACCCGTTCATCATTTGAGCTGGCGGCCAAAAGCCTTTCAGCCGATGTGTTAAACCTGAATGTTTCCCAGAGCAGTATCTCCAAGGGGGAAAGCCTGCTGGATACGCTGGATACGCTGGAATCACTGGGGGCGGATATGGTAGTCATGCGCCACCCCCTGTCAGGAGCGCCTTATCTGGCGGCAAACAACTGCCATGCAAACATTATAAACGCCGGTGACGGCTGGCATGCCCACCCCAGTCAGGCACTGCTGGATATATTTACCATACTAAGGCACAAATCCAGCTTGGAAGGGCTGAAAATAACCCTGATAGGGGATATAAAACACAGCCGGGTAGCCCACTCCAACATCTGGGGGCTAAGCAAAATGGGAGCCAAAATCACCCTGTGCGCCCCGTATACACTGCTACCTGAAGGACTTAATACCAATAGCAAAATCTTCCCTGAAGTCACACTGGAAACAGATATAAAGCAAGCAGTCAGCGGAGCTGACGTGGTAATGGGGCTGCGCCTGCAGCGTGAACGCCAGCAAAGCGGGCTTCTGCCCGGAATACGGGAATATGCCCGCTATTTCCAACTGAACGAAGAAATACTGAAACTGGCAAAACCAAACTCCCTTGTCATGCACCCTGGCCCGGTAAATGAAGATATAGAACTTTCACAGTCTGTAGTGCACGGAGAACAGTCTGTCATAAACGAACAGGTAAAAAACGGGGTAGCGGTACGCATGGCACTCTTCTATCTGTGCAGCGGAAGCAAGGAAATATAAACATGAAAATACTGATTAAAAACGGACGCATCATAGACCCCGCCAGCGGCACGGATAACGTGGCTGATTTGCTGATTGAGAATGGACTGGTTACCGGAATAAACAAGGATATTTCTCGTGAAAAAACCGAAAAAGTAATAGACGCCACCGGCAAAGTGGTTTGTCCCGGCTTTATAGACCTGCACGTACACCTGCGTGAACCGGGGTTTGAGGGCAAAGAGACTATTGAAAGCGGGTGCAAAGCAGCCGCAGCCGGCGGTTTTACCTCCATCTGCCCCATGCCCAACACCAATCCCGCAGCAGACTGTTTGCCGGTCATAGATTTTATTAAAAACACTGCCACAAAGGTCTCACTCATACGGGTACTGCCCATTGCCGCCATCACCAAAGGACGCAAAGGACAGGAACTTTCCCCCATGGGAGAACTGGCCGAAGCGGGAGTGGTGGGATTCTCGGATGATGGTGACTATGTATCCAGCAGTTCCCTGCTCTTAAACGCCCTGCTTTACAGCCGAACCTTTGACCTGCCCATTATGGAACACTGTGAAGATGCCTGTCTGGCAGAAGGCGGACTGATGAACGAAGGGCTTCTGGCCTGCCGTCTGGGCTTAAAGGGTATAACCAACGCCACTGAAGAAATTGCCGTAAACAGAGATATTGCCCTTGCCAAAGAAAGCGGCGGGCGGCTGCACCTTTGCCATATCAGCACCGCCGGTTCGGTGGAACTGGTACGCCAAGCCAAAGCCGCAGGCATACGGGTAAGTGCGGAGGTTACTCCCCACCACCTGACCCTGACCGAAGCCGAAGTAAACGGCTACAACACCAGTGCCAAGGTCAACCCGCCGCTTCGCACCCAAACGGATATTGAAGCACTTATAGCTGGGCTTAAGGACGGTACTATAGATGCCATAGCCACAGACCATGCCCCACACACCAGAAATGACAAACTGTGTGAGTTTGGTCTAGCCGCCAACGGCATTTCAGGGCTGGAAACCGCACTTGCCAGCCTGATGGGTCTGGTGCACTCAGGCAAGCTTAGTTTAAGCCTGCTTATAGAAAAGCTGACCCTTGGACCTCAGCAGGTACTGGGTGAAAAATACCAAAATATCGGCAACCTGAAAGCGGGCTCATGTGCAGACGTGGTCATATTTGACCCTGATGAAGAATGGACGGTAGATACCGCCAAATTCTTCTCAAAGGGTAAAAATACACCCCTTGAGGGACGCAAGCTTAAAGGCAGGGTAAAGACCACCATTGCCTGCGGCCAGATAGTTTACCAACAAGCATAGAACAGCCAGTTTAGAAAGTGATAAGGACAGAGTAAATGACGAATACAGCATACATGGTACTGGAGGACGGAACAGTATTTACCGGCAAAAGCTTCGGAGCGGAAACTGAAGCTATAGGCGAAGTAGTCTTCAATACCAGCATGAACGGATATCAAGAAATGCTGACCGACCCTTCGTATACCGGCCAGATTATCGTCCCCACTTACCCCCTTATAGGTAATTACGGGATAAACCCCTTTGATAATGAATCTGCCTGCATCAGAGCAACTGCCTTTGCAGTCCATCAGGAATGCCGCCAGCCCAGCCACTACCAAAGCACCCAAACGGTTCATTCCTTTCTGGAAAAGGCTGACATACCCGGCATAAGCGGTCTTGATACCCGTGCCATTACCCGCAAACTGCGCTTAGCCGGGGTAATGAGGGGCATGGTAACCAGTACCAAAACACCTGAAGAAGCCCTGAAAATTATCCGCAATACGCCTGACTACGGACAGATTGATTTTGTACGCAAAATAAGCACACCCTCACCATATGAATGGCAGAAAGAAAAACCCTCTTTTGCCGGCTTCCATGTAGCAGTACTGGACTGCGGGCTTAAGTATTCCATACTTAACCAGCTTAAATCCCACGGCTGCAAGGTAACCGTGTTGCCCTGCACCACCAGCCCCAAAGAAATTGACACACTTAATCCTGACGGCATAGTTCTTTCGCCCGGCCCCGGCAACCCCGAACTGCTGGACTATCTGATAACCACCGTCAGACATGTGTGCGAAAAATACCCCGTCATGGGCATCTGTCTTGGCAACCAGCTGATTGGCAGAGCCTTCGGTGCCAAAACATTTAAACTGAAATTCGGACACCGGGGTGGAAACCACCCGGTCAAAGACCTTGAGAGCGGACGGGTGTATATAACCTCGCAAAACCACGGCTACTCCATTGACCCTGTCACCCTGAAAAATGACCTGAAAGTCAGTCACCTTAACCTGAATGATGGTACTGTGGAGGGGCTTCGCCACCGTGAACTGCCCGTATTCTCTATCCAGTATCACTCTGAGGCCTCACCCGGCCCGATGGATTCCACTTATCTGTTTAAGCAGTTTGTGGAAATGATAAAGCAAACCAAAAAGTAAATAACTAAACCCATAACTGGATTATTTGAGAAAGCAAAAAGGAATATGCGAAGTGATGAATAAACCCAAGAAAGTTCTTATTATCGGCTCCGGCCCCATTATCATCGGACAGGCAGCCGAATTTGATTACGCCGGTACCCAGGCCTGCAAAGCCATGCGTGAAGAAGGGGTGGAATCCATACTGGTAAACTCCAACCCGGCTACTATTATGACTGACGAAAATGTTGCGGACAGGGTATATATCGAACCCCTGACCGTTGAATCTATAACCAAAATCATTGAAAAAGAACGGCCGGACGGTTTGCTGCCTACTCTGGGCGGACAAACCGGACTTAATCTGGCGGTAGATCTGGCAGACGCAGGCGTGCTTGCCAAGTACAACGTGCGTTCACTGGGTACACCCATAAATACCATCCGCACCGCCGAAGACCGCGAACTTTTTAAAGAATTGCTGACTAAAATAGGCGAACCTGTTCCTCCTTCGGAAACTGTGACTACAGCCGAAGACGCACTCCGTGTTGCCCATATGATAGGCCTGCCGGTGGTAATACGCCCGGCCTATACCCTTGGCGGCACCGGCGGCGGGTTCGCCCATAACTGGGACGAAGTTGAGGAAGTGGCTCAAACAGGCTTGAATGCCTCACCCATCCACCAGATACTGGTGGAAAAGTCGGTTGCCGGCTGGAAAGAAATTGAATATGAAGTAATGCGTGACGGGGCAGACAACTGCATAACTATCTGCAATATGGAAAACTTTGACCCGATGGGGGTGCATACCGGAGACAGCATTGTAGTTGTGCCCGTCCAGACCCTTACCAACAAAGAATCCCAGATGCTCCGCACCGCTTCCATCAAGATAATACGGGCATTGGGTATTGAAGGCGGCTGTAACGTACAGCTTTCTCTAAACCCGAATGGCAACGAATATTATGTAATTGAGGTTAATCCCAGAGTATCCCGTTCATCAGCCCTAGCCAGCAAGGCCACCGGTTACCCCATTGCCCGGGTGGCTTCCAAGATAGCCATTGGCAAACGGCTGGATGAGATACCAAACGCCGTTACCGGCAAAACTCTGGCCTGTTTTGAGCCTGCCGTAGACTATATTGTAGCTAAAATCCCCCGCTTCCCCTTTGACAAATTTGCACTTGGAGACCGGGGCTTGGGCACGCAGATGAAAGCCACCGGGGAAGTCATGGCCATTGACCGCAGTTTTGAAGCGGCTATCCACAAATCCATCCGCTCTCTAGAGTTCGGCAAGAAAACCGTACTCTGGGAAGACCGTAGCTGGATAATGGGAGATGACCTTTCCACCTATCCCCTTCATGCCCATGATACCCGCTTGTGGACAATACTGGCCGCTCTCCGCCGCGGGCATACACCCGAAGCTGTCCATGAAAAAACAATGGTAGATAACTGGTTTTTATACAAACTGAAAAATATTACCGACATGGAAAAACGCCTGCTTAAGGAAAATCTGACCCCCCTGCTTATGCTTGAAGCCAAACAAATGGGTTTTTCAGATGAAGAAATAGCCACCCTGTCAGGCAAACTGGCCGAACAGGTCAGGCAGACAAGGCTGGAATGGAATATAAAACCGGTATTCAAAATGGTGGACACCTGTGCCGCCGAATTTGATGCCGCCACGCCATATTTCTACTCCACCTATGACGATGAAAATGAAGCTATCCCCCAGAATGTTAAAAAAGCAGTGGTTATAGGTTCGGGTCCTATCCGTATAGGACAGGGAATAGAGTTTGACTACTGCTCGGTGCATGCCGCTTGGGCTTTAGAAAAGGCCGGTTTGCAGAGCATTATGATAAACTCCAACCCCGAAACGGTCTCAACAGATTTTGATACCTCAAACCGTCTGTATTTTGAAGCTCTGGACGAAGAAAGTGTTCGGGATATTCTGGAAAATGAAAACATATCCGCACCCGAATCCACCCCCAGCATTGTCCAGTTCGGCGGGCAGACGGCTATAAACTTGGCAGCTCCCCTTACCCGAAATAGCAATCCCATTATCGGTTCATCAGCCGAGGCTATAGATCTGGCCGAAGACCGCCGCCGTTTTGAACGCCTGCTATCCGAGATGGGCATTCCCCAAGCACCGGGGGCCGGCATAACCAGTCTGGACGAGGCTCTCAGCATAGCCGACAGTATTGGCTACCCGGTGGTAGTCCGCCCAAGTTACGTACTAGGTGGACGGGCTATGGAAATAGTCAGTGATGCATCCGACCTTGTACGCTACATGAGCGCCGCCATAGAGCTGAATACCGGACACCCCATACTGATAGATAAATATCTGGTGGGCAAGGAAGTGGAAGTAGACGCCATTGCAGACGGGGAAACCGTGTTTATCCCCGGCGTTATGGAGCATATTGAACGGGCAGGCGTCCATAGCGGAGACTCCATGGCAGTTTACCCCACCCAAAACCTGAATGAACATGATTTGGCGACCATTACAGACTATACTATTCGCATCGGCAAAGCCCTGAACGTACGCGGGCTTATGAATATCCAGTTTGTAGTCTCCAAAGACCCCGAAGGGGGAGATAATATAGTATATGTACTGGAGGTAAATCCCAGAGGCTCACGCACTGTCCCCTTCCTCTCAAAAGTAACAGGCGTACCCATGGTGGACATAGCTGTAAACGTTATGCTGGGTAAAACTATAAACGAACAGGGCTATCAAAACGGTATTATGCCTAATACGGATTTGGTAGCCATAAAAGCCCCTGTCTTCTCCATGGCAAAGCTGGTGGGGGTGGATACCTACCTTGGGCCGGAAATGAAATCCACCGGTGAAGTAATGGGAGTAGACCACACCTTCAATAAAGCTCTGGTAAAAACCCTGCAGGCGGCATCTATAATGCTGCCCGAAACAGGCACTCTCCTATTCAGCATAGCTGACCGTGACAAGGCCGAAGCCCTGCCCCTTATCCGTACCCTGCATGGGCTGGGATATAATTTCTATGCTACCGAAGGCACTGCCGCCATGATAACCGCCGCCGGTATAACAGTTAAGCAGATAAGCAAGAAACTGGACGAGGGTCACCCCAATATTGTGGATATTATCCGTAACGGCACAGTCTGCGGAGTGATAAATACCATGACCGGTGGCAGAGTACCCCTGCGGGACGGTTTTTACATCCGCCGGGCAGCCGCCGAACGCAAAGTGCCTTGCTTTACCTCCATGGATACCGCCAAAGCCGCTGTGGAAGCTCTGGCAAACGGCAACCGCCAGATAACAGTCTTGCCCTTAAATGAATACCGCCAGGGTAAAAGCGGCAGTTAGGAAAATATAGTGACGACTACCCAGCTAAACCAGCTTTCAGCCGGTGTAATTGAAAATGAAGAGGTCATGCCCGGCATCTGCCTGATGTGGCTTGAAGCACCCGAAATAGCCGCCGTTGCCAGCCCGGGGCAGTTTGTAATGCTATCCTGCGGCGGTGAAAACCTGCTCAGGCGGCCTATTTCCATCTACCAGTGCCTCAGGGAAACAGGGCTTATCGCCCTGATGTATGCAGTGGTAGGAAGCGGCACAAACTGGCTCAGCAAACTCCAAACCGGAGACAGCCTTTCGGTACTGGGGCCTTTGGGCAACGGGTTCAGGATAAGCGAACAAAGCCGACACCTGCTTCTGCTGGGAGGAGGACTGGGTATAGCCCCTCTCCGTTTTCTGGCAGACGAAGCCTTGAAGCAGGGCAAACGGGTCAGCCTGATACAGGGTGCCAGAACCGAGCTTCAGGTTTGCCCCGCCCACCTGCTTCCGGAAGAAGCCAGTTGCCATATTACCACTGAAAACGGGGCTATGGGCAGAAAAGGGCTTATCACCCGCCATCTGGCGGAGTTTCTGGCGGATGCAGACCAGATAATAGCCTGCGGACCTATGCCCATGCTGAAAGCCCTTTCCAAGGAAAGCGGACTTGCCCAAAAAGACGTGCAGGTTTCACTGGAAGTACGTATGGCCTGCGGTCTGGGTATCTGCTACGGCTGTGCTGTAAAAACCACCAAAGGTATGAAAACCGTCTGTCACGACGGGCCGGTATTTGATATACAGGATATCTATTGGGACGAAGTCAAGATATAAAACTGCTCTTCCAGTAAATGTACAACCGAAAAGGGGCTTTAAAGCCCCTTTTATCATTTCATATTTATTTTAAACTTTTAATTAGCCCTTGTGCTGGATAAGCGAAAGAAACTCTGCTCTGGCAGCGGGTGACTTATGGAAACTGCCGCGAAGTGCCGAGGTTATCACCCGGCTGCCGGGCTTTTTGATGCCCCGCATCACCATGCACATGTGTTCGGCCTCTATCACTACGGCCACTCCGTCACATTTAAGCCCGTCCATAATAGCGTCCGCAATCTGGGTGGCCATGCGTTCCTGTATCTGGGGGCGTTTGGCATAAATTTCAACCACTCTGGCAAGCTTGCTTATTCCTACTACCCGCCCGTCAATGTTGGGGATATAACCTATATGGACTACCCCCGAAAAGGGCAGAAGGTGATGCTCGCACATAGAGTAAAAAGGTATATCTTTTATAATAACCATCTCGCGGTGGCCAAGTTCGTATCCAACCCGCAAAACTTCAGCCGGGTCTTGGTTCATACCTGAAAACAGCTCGGTATACATCTGGGCTACCCGTCTGGGAGTTTCTTTGAGCCCCTCCCTGTCCGGGTCTTCGCCAATGGCTACCAGAATATTTTGTACCGACTGTTTTATTGCCTGTTCATCAAACATTTACCAATTCTCCAGAATTATTGAGCCGACGGCCTACCAGCCCAGTACTTTTTCCACTGCCCCAAGGCTGGCTTCGGTTTCGGAAAAACCTCCCGCCCCTTTTATGGCAATATCACTGTCCTTCAGACCGTTTCCGGTAACTACACAGACTATCTGGCTTGCGGAAAAATCCTGACCGCCCTTTATCCGTTTTATCAGCCCGGCCAAGGGTGCGGCGGAAGCAGGTTCGCCAAAAATACCGGCAGAAGCCATTTTATGATAAGCGGCCATTATTTCAGCATCTGAAACCATATCTATCAGCCCGACTGATTCATCTCTGGCTTCTTCGGCCTTTTTCCAAGAAGCAGGGTTGCCGATGCGGATAGCGGTAGCCAGTGTTTCAGGCTCGGCAATGGCGTGACCGCGTACAATGGGAGCAGCCCCTTCAGCCTGAAAGCCCATCATTTTGGGAAGTGAAGCTGCTTTGCCCAACTGGTGGTATTCTTTAAAACCCTTCCAGTAGGCCGTAATATTGCCGGCGTTGCCCACCGGTATAAAGAGATAGTCAGGTGCTTTGCCCAAAGCGTCTACAATCTCAAAAGCGGCGGTTTTCTGGCCTTCTATACGGTATGGATTAACCGAGTTAACCAGAGCCACCTTGTGCTTTTCAGTAAGTCTGAAGACTATCTGCAGGGCTTGGTCAAAGTTGCCTTTTATCTGGATGATTTTTGCCCCGTAAACAATAGCCTGAGCCAGTTTGCCAAGGGCTATTTTGCCGGACGGTATGATTATTATAGACTCAAGACCGCTTGCGGCCGCATATGCGGTAGCCGAAGCACTGGTATTGCCGGTGGAAGCACACACAACCGCTTTAAACCCATCTTCAATAGCCTTGGCAACCGCCATTACCATACCCCTGTCTTTGAAAGAACCAGTAGGATTGCAGCCCTCCAGCTTGAAATACAGCTCACCTACCCCCAGTTCTTTTTCCAGTTTTGGGCAACGTACCAACGGGGTATCGCCCTCACCCAGAGTAAGTGGCGGGGTTTTATCTGTAACCGGCAGATATTTCCAGTAATGTTCAATGACACCCTGTTTCATATATTCTCCTAAATACCCACCCGAACAAAATTATTGATTTCCTTAACCTTATCCAATCCGCCCAACTTCACCAGCGCCTGCTGGACAAAAGCTTCTTTGGCGGGATGAGTCATGATAACTATCTCGGCAGTCAGGTTTTTCTCGTCTGTTTCTTTCTGGATTACAGACGAAATACTGATACTATGGTCACCCAGTACCTTGGCGATAAGAGCCAGCACACCCGGCGAATCAGTAACAGTCATCCGCAGGTAGTAACGGGTGAGAATATCACTCATGGGTTTTATGCCAAGCGGTTTGTCCATATTCCAGCGCATGCGGTTGCCCACCCCAAGGTGGATATCCTGAGCGGCGGCCAATACATCGGCCACTACTGCACTGGAAGTGGCCAAAGCCCCCGCCCCCTGCCCCTGAAAGAGAACCGGCCCAACCAAATCTCCCTCTACCAGAACAGCATTGAAAACCCCGTCCACCTTTGCCAGCCAATCATCTTTGGGTAAAAACACAGGGTGAACTCTGGCTTCTATCTGCCCGTTGCCGGGTTTGGTAATAGCCAGCAATTTTATGTTAAACCCAAGTTCGTCTGCATAGCAGAAATCACGGCTGGTCAGGCGGGAAATGCCTTCGCGGTAAATATCTTCCGGCTTTACCACGCACTGGAAGTTTATGGAAGCCATAATGGCCAGTTTATACACGGCATCTGTGCCCTCTATGTCATTAGAGGGGTTAGCTTCGGCATAACCCAGAGATTGGGCTTGTTTAAGAGCAGTTGCAAAGTCCAGCCCTTCTTTGGCCATACGGGTCAGAATATAGTTGGTAGTCCCGTTGATAATGGCGTAAATGCCCTTTATATGGTTAGCCGCCAGATCATACTGGAAAGGTGAAATAAGGGGTATGCCACCGCCCACGCTGGCTTCACAGCGAAGACCAACGTTATTGTCTTTGGCCAGTTTGACCAGTTCCGGGGCATGCTTGGCTATAACCTCTTTATTAGAGGTAACTACGCACTTGCCCATTTTCAGTCCGCGGGATAGCAGGTTGAAGGCCGGGTATTCCCCGCCGATAGCCTCTACCACTATATCCAGACCGGGGGTATTAAAAAAGTCATCTTCATCAGTAGTCAGCACGCCTTCCGGCAAAGACTTTGCCAAAGGGCGGGGCATATCCTGAGGGAGAACCTTAACTTTTTTCAGTTTCAGGGGAAATCCCAGCTGGGCAGAAAGGAACTCTTCCCTTTCGCAAAGCACTTTGGACACCTGTCCGGCTACTACTCCCAGACCGATAACTCCTACCCCTATATACTTTTTTTCCATTGGAATTGTCCCCTATCCTATTTGTCTAGCTGGGTTATAGCAAAGGTAATAAGTTCGTCACTAAAAGTATTGGTCAGCTTGTCCAGATTGGCAGCCTTCAGGTCGGCAGTCCATTGGTCCAGTTTGCTACTTATAAGAAGTTTCCGGTCATCTTCGCTGAGCTGGCGGTTTTCATCAATACTTTTTAACCTTACTATCCAGCAACCGCCGCGAGTATAATTGGTATCGTCCTGAATGGGGTCAAGAACGGTATTCAGCTCTACATCAGTGGCAAAGATAATATCAGCCACGTTCTCAGGTACGCTTGAGAAGGTTATCCAGTCCATATCGCCCTGGTTTTCCTCTACATTGGCCAGTTGTGAAAACTCAACCGCCAAATCCCCCCAGCTTTCACCGGCTGCCAATCGGGCTTTTACCTCAAGTGCCACCTGTTCCGAGGGCAACAGCATACCCAAAGTATGAATCTGCTCGGAATCAGTCTTGCGTTCCAGCACTTCTATCAGCCAGTAAGCCCTCTGTTTGCTTACGTCAGCATCCTGTACCAGAGCATAGTCATACCCTTCGGTTGAGAAAATATACTTTTCCAATATCTCTGAACCGTAAAGGGAAGTTATGGTATCGGCAGGTTTGAAACCTATACTGCCGCTGTCAGTTTTGGTATTTGATTCCAGAGACAGTTCGGCAGCTTTAGCGGCAAATTCTTCATCGGTGATTATACCGGCCAGTACATCACTGGCGGCGTTTTCACTCTCAAGGAGCATAGCCAGAGCCTCACGCTGTTCAGCGGTCTGGGGCACCTGAGTATCAAAATATTCGGTCTTCAGTTTATCAGTCAGCAAGCTTGCCCGTACAATATCCCGTACGGCGGGCACATCTGTCAGGCTGTTTTCCTCTATAGCGGCATCTATTTCGTCATCAGATATGGTGTAACCCATTTCAGATGCTTTTTCTACCATAAGCTGGTTTAGCTGGATTCGCTCAGATACTGCATCTATAAAATAATAGGCATACTGGGAATCACCGCCAGTAAAATGCCTGAGGGCGTCTACAAAATAAGCAACGTTGTATTTGGTATCTCCAACGGTAAGTACAGTAGTGTGCATGGGTTTGTACTGATCTACATACCAGCCCTTGTATACGCCGATACCCACCAGAGCCAAAACAATGCCTATCACCGAAAGCCCGGTGGCAAAGATTATCCTCTGGCGTTTCCTTTGGGCTTCAAATTTTGCTACCTGATGTTTGCTGTAATGGCGTTTTACGGGTTGCTGCGGTTTTTTAGCCAATTTTGTCTATCCCCCTAATATTATCCTGGTACTTAAAACAATCCCCATTCCAGAAAGGGCAGTTTGTTGTCCATAAATCCCTTCTCCGCAAATGTCTTAACCTCTTTGCGGAAAGAAAGTCACATAATTATAGATTCTACCAATATATAACGCAACGCATCAGTTTTGGTTAAACTTGATTTAACCGCCCCGAATATATTAAGATAAGTTCTCATTGCAATATACACTTATCCATCTGTTATCCTTTTCCTGTACCCTATCCCTCTTAGCTTATAGAATTTGCTTAGAAGAGAACAAGAACCGATGAAAGCTATTATTCTGGTCGGTGGACAGGGCACAAGGCTTCGGCCACTGAGCATAAACACGCCTAAATCCATGGTCCCGGTACTTAATGTACCTTTCCTCAGCCATGTTCTGCGTCACCTGTCTTCTTACGGCATCAAAGATATTATCCTTACCCAAGGGCATCTGGCTGCCCCCATTGAACAGTATTTCGGCAACGGGCAGAGCCTTGGAGTTAATTTGGTTTATTCGGTTGAACATGAGGCTCTGGGCACAGCCGGAGCAATAAAAAATGCCGAGCGGTTTTTGGATGATACTTTTTTCACTCTGAACGGGGATATTTTTACCCATCTGGATTTAGACGCTATGCTGCAATCACACCGAGACAGAAAAGCACTGGTCAGCATAGCCCTGACACCGGTAGATGACCCTACCAAATACGGTTTGGTGGAAACAACACCTGACGGAAGGGTAAGCCGCTTTTTGGAAAAACCGTCACCCTCCCAGATAACAACCAATATGATAAATGCCGGTACATATTTAATTGAACCCGAAGTACTCAAATATATACCTGAGGGTGAGAACCACAGCTTTGAAAGACAACTTTTCCCCCGCCTGCTGAATGAATGCCAGGCGGTTTATGCCTATCCTTCCAGTGCATACTGGATAGACATTGGCAGCCCCGAAAAATACTCCCAGCTAAACAGGGATTTACTCTGCGGCGAGGGCGGAGATTTTGGTTTCAGCCGAGGTAATGAAATAATCATTGGCCGCGGTTGCCAGCTTCACCCCACAGCCCAAATCAGCGGGCCGGTACTGGTGGGAGAAAATTGTGTTATAGGCGCAAATGCCCGTATCACAGGGCCAGTAGTTATCGGCGCGGAATGCCGGATTGAAGATGAGGCTACCCTTACCGAATCTGTTATCTGGCGGAATGTGACCATAGGAACCGAATGTAAAGTTGTTTCGTCCATCATTGCCAATCATTGCCACCTGAAAGCCGGCGGCAAATATGAAAACGTGGTGTTGGGAGACAATGTGACCGCCGAATGCGGTTGCGCGCCGGAACCCGGCAGCAAAGTCTGCCCGGGTATCCTTATGATCTAATCAGAGACAAGAGGAGGAAAAGACATGAGTACCGAAGAAAAGAAGTTTGACACGCAAAATCTGCCTACCAAGACCTATTTCTGGCCACTTAAAAGATACCAGGATCTATACAACAGCTCGCTATCTGACCCTGAGGCTTTCTGGGCAAAACACTCAGATGTGCTTTCATGGGAAAAGCCATGGGAAAGAGTACTGGACTGGAATCCGCCTTATGCCCGCTGGTTTGTAGGCGGCAAGCTGAATATGTCTTACCAATGCGTAGACCGCCATGCCAAAAGCTGGCGTAAAAGCAAGGTAGCTATCTACTGGGAGGGTGAAAACGGGGATACCCAAACTATCAGCTATTCGGACCTTTACGAAAACGTAAACCGCTATGCCTCTGTACTGAAAAAGCTGGGCATCGGCAAGGGAGACAAAGTAACCGTCTACCTGCCCATGATACCTGAAATGGTCTATATCCTGCTGGCCTGCAACCGGGTTGGGGCCGTCCACAACGTAATATTTTCAGGTTTTTCTTCCCAGTCTATTGCAGACAGGGTGAATGACTCCGGTTCAAAAATGATTGTAACCGCCAGCGGCGGCCACCGCCGCGGTAAAATACTGCCGCTCAAGGAAATAGTAGATGAGGCAGTCAAATCCACCCCTACTATTGAACATGTACTGGTTATTAAATATACCGGCCATGAAGTGGTTATGGACCCCACCAAAGATGTGTGGGCACATGATTTGCTTAAAGATGCCAATAAATATGTAGCTCCTGAAGCCATGGAATCTACCGACCCGCTCTTTATCCTGTACACTTCAGGTACTACCGGCAAACCAAAGGGCATTCTGCATGGTACGGGCGGTTACGGTGTCTGGGCATGCAATACCTTAAAATGGGCTTTCAAACCCACTGATGAATCAGTCTTCTGGTGCACAGCAGACGTAGGCTGGATTACCGGGCACACTTACGTAGTATATGCCCCGCTGGCTCTGGGTCTGACTCAGGTTATCTACGAAGGTGCACCGGACTATCCTTCGGTTGACCGCTGGTGGGAGATTATTGATAAATACGGGGTAAGCATATTCTATACCTCACCTACCGCCATACGCATGTTTATGCGCCACGGCGAGGAACTGCCTGCCAAACATGACCTTAGCACCCTTGAGATGCTGGGAAGCGTAGGCGAACCCATCAACCCTGAGGCATGGGAATGGTACTACAAAAATATAGGCCATGAGAACTGCCCTATTTCTGATACCTGGTGGCAGACCGAAACAGGCGGTTTTATGATTACCCCCTGTCCGGGTATCCAGTCCTTCCCGTTAAAACCGGGCTCGGCCACTTTGCCTCTGCCGGGTGTTGATCCTGTAGTGGTAGATGCTGAAGGTAAAATCCTGCCGGCTAATGAGACCGGTTTTATTGCTATCCGCAAACCATGGCCGGGCATAATGCTGGGCATATATAACGGAGATGAACTTTACAAAAAGACCTACTGGAGCCGTTTCCCCGGCTGGTATTGTCCGGGTGACTTCTCCATGAAAGATTCAGACGGCTATCTCTGGCTTTTGGGACGGGCTGACGAAGTTATCAAAGTAGCCGGACACCGCATAAGCACCGCCGAACTGGAGCATGCACTGGTAGGCCACAGTTCAGTTGCCGAAGCGGCAGTAGCTTCACGCCCTGACGAAGTAAAGGGCGAGGCCATTGTGGTTTTCGTCACCCTGAAGAAAAACGTGGAAGCCTCTGCAGAGGTAAAAAGAGAACTCACCCACCATCTCCGCTCGGCTATCGGCACTATTGCCACTCCGGAGGAGATTATCTTCGTAGAGAAACTGCCCAAAACCCGTTCGGGCAAGATTATGCGCCGCCTGCTGAAGGCTGTTGCCAACGAAGTACCTATCGGTGATACCACTACCCTTGACGATGAAACTTCGGTCAATGAAGCCAGAGCGGCTTTCGACGAACTGCTGGCGGCACGCAAACACCACAAACACTAGCTCAGGTTTTAAAGGTTATGCGGCGGGTACAGTTTCGGCTGTACCCGCTCTCTTTTGTAAAATTTTTGACTATAAGATAATATTTTAACTGTCATCAAAGAAATAAAGGTTTAGGCCAATGCTTGAAAGATTAGAAAACTGCGAAAAACGCTTCATAGAAATTGAAGAGGAAATAAGCAAACCGGAAGTCATAAACGATGCACGGCTGGTGCGTACACTTGCCCAAGAGCGGGCTGATCTGCAGGATAAAGTGGAAATGTACCGCCGTTACAAGACAATGGCCAAAGAGCTTGAGGAAGCCAAAAACCTGCTTGAGAGTGAAAAGGACGAAGACATGCGGGGAATGGTTCGCGGAGAGATTGAAAACCTCGAAAAATCCCTGACAGACCTTTACGAACAGATGACCTTTGAACTTCTGCCTAAAGACCCCAACGATGACAAGAGTATTATTATGGAGATACGGGCAGGCACAGGCGGTGACGAGGCAGGTTTGTTTGCCTCTGACCTTTACAAAATGTATATACGCTATGCCCTGCTCAAAAACTGGAAGACTGAAGTCATTGATATAAACGGTAACGTAGCCGGCATTATAAAAGAAGTAGTTTTTGAGGTAAATGGCAAAGGGGCTTTCAGCCGCCTGAAATACGAACGAGGCGTCCACCGGGTACAGCGCGTCCCCCAGACAGAAGCATCCGGCCGTATCCATACTTCTACCGCCACCGTAGCCGTGCTCCCTCAGGTAGAGGAAGTAGACATAGATATAAATATGGATGAAGTACGGGTGGATATTTTCCACTCCAGCGGTGCCGGCGGACAGAACGTTCAAAAAGTGGCTACCGCTATCCGCCTTACCCATATGCCCACAGGTCTGGTAGTCTGCTGTCAGGATGAACGCTCCCAGTTAAAAAACAAGAATAAAGCCTTTGCCGTACTTCGGGCCAGACTGATGGAACTGGAACAAAGCAAGGTTGATGAGGAACGGACCGAGAGCCGCCGTGCCCAAGTGGGACAGGCAGACCGCAGTGAAAAGATACGCACTTACAACTTCCCGCAGGACCGCCTGACTGACCACCGTATAGGCCTTACCGCCCATAACCTGCCCCACATACTGGAAGGCTATCTGGACGAAATTATTGACACCTTAGCCACCCATGAGCAAACTGAACTCCTCAAAGGCGAGGACTAATGAAATACCGGGAGGCGTGGCAAAAAGCCGCCGGTCTCCTTCAGGATAACGGGCTTGAGGAAGCCCGTCTTGAATCTGAAATACTCCTGCGGCATACTTTGGGTATCAGCCGGGTACAGCTCCATCTGGAACTTGAACGGGAACTTAAGCCCGAAAAAGAAACTGTTTATTTTGAAACACTCCAACGCCGCCTTGAGGGTGAACCAAGTGCTTATATAACTGGCGAAAAAGAGTTCTACGGCCGCACTTTTCTGGTAGACAAACGGGTGCTTATACCCAGACCGGAAACCGAACACCTTATAGAAAAAGCCCTCCAGATTGCCCGGCATTACGAGTGCCCATATATTGCAGACATCGGCACAGGCAGCGGAGTTATTGCCATCACTCTGGCACTGGAACTCAAAGATGCTTACGTATATGCCGCAGACATCTCTGAAGATGCACTGGAAGTAGCCCGCCAAAACGCCGAAGAATACCGCCTGGAAAAACGGCTAAGCTTTTATCAGGGAGACCTGCTCTCCAGCCTGCCCGAAATGGTAGACATACTGGCGGCAAATCTGCCCTATGTACCCAAAGCCGAAGCCGGATTGCTTAATGGCGAACCTCGGCTGGCACTGGACGGAGGAAAAGACGGTCTGGATTTATACCGCCGCTTAATCCCCATTCTTCCCGCCAGACTTCGTCCCGGCGGCACTGCCCTGCTGGAAATAGGCATACACCAGTCAGAATTACTGGCAAAGTATATAAAAGACACCCTTCCCCAAGCGTCATTAGAAATAATCTCTGACTATGCAGGTATACCCAGAATAGTTGCCCTTACCCTGCCCATCTGAAAAAACATTTTGCCGTTTGCCGTATAACCGCCAAATAAGAAAGGGGGCTTTCGCCCCCCTATAATACCTTGAAATACAGCAGGTTTAAGTCTTTTCCGCCTCCAGTTGGGCTTGCCTGTCGGCAACCAGTTTCTGGGTAATATGGGCCGGAACCTGCTGGTAATGGGCAAACTCCATCTTGAAATGCCCGCGCCCCTGGGTGATAGACTTCAGGTCTATGGCGTAGTGTTGCACCTCACCCAGCGGAGCCTGGGCAATAATCACGCTCTCATCATCTTCGTTATCCATACCCTGTACTTGAGCGCGTTTGGTATTCAAATCACCGATTACCGCCCCCATATAATCCTTGGGAACAATAATCCGCATATTTTCCATAGGCTCCAGTAGTATGGGCTGAGCCTCGGAAAGCCCTTTCCTAAGCGCACCTGCAGCCGCAATCTTGAACGCCATCTCCGAAGAATCTACCGGGTGATAACTGCCATCCACCAGTGTTACCTTGATATCTACCAGAGGGTAACCTGCCATGGGACCTTCATGGGCGGACTCGCGGACACCTTTTTCAACCGCCGGAATAAAGTTACGGGGAACAGAACCGCCTACCACGGCATCCACAAACTCAATGCCATGCCCCGGCTCTACCTTAATAACTACATGCCCGTACTGACCATGTCCACCGCTCTGTTTCTTGTGTTTGTAATCTGCGCTGGCCGCACCAAGTATAGTCTCGCGGTAAGGCACACGGGGAGCAGCCAGATCTACTACCACTCCAAACTTGCGTCCCATTCGCTCCGCCATCACTTCCAGTTGGGTTTCCCCCAAACCGGCAGCAATTGTTTCACCCGTATCAGGGTCACGATGCACCTGAAGGGTCAAATCTTCTTCGCTGAGTCTGGTCAGGGCATTGCCCAGTTTATCCACATCAGCCTTGCTCTTGGGGAAAACAGCCACTTTGTAACTGGGTGCAGGCATTTCAAAACCACTAAGCAGGGCAGTATGACCCTGAATACCCAGAGTATCTCCGGTAGCTGTTACTGTTAATTTGGCTACCGCTCCCATATCACCGGGGCCTATTGCATTTACTGTTTCCTGGGTTTTACCCCTGAGGGAAAATAGTTGACCCACCCGTTCCGGGGCATTTTTATTGATGTTCCAGACCTGCGAATTTGAATGCAACGTACCGGTGAGCACCCTCAGATAGGTCATCTTGCCCACATACGGGTCTGCCGATGTTTTGTAAACCAGCACCGAAAGAGGTGCCTCGGCATCCACCTTTATATCCCCACCCTCAGCCGTCTGGCAGGGGCGGTCAAGCGGGCTGGGCAGATACTCGCAGATATCTTCGCATAAAAGATCAATAGCAGTATTGGTCAGGGCAGAACCACAGAGTACCGGCGCCAATTCTCCCGTCAGAATAGCCGAGTTGAGAGCGGCTACCAGTTCTTCATGGCTTATTTCTTCACCACCCAGATATTTTTCTATCAGGGCATCGTCTGTTTCAGCCACGCTTTCCAGCAGTTTATCCCGCAGGGTATCTATCTCTGCTTTCAGCTCTTCTGGTACCGGTATTTCAGCCGCCGGAGTACCGGCATAAGCCTTCATATTTACCAGATCTACCACTCCTTTGAAATCCTTGAAAGTGCCTATGGGAATCTCTATTGCAACACAACGGTTGCCAAAGTGACTGTGTAAACTATCCATTACCCGCTGGAAACTGACATTCTCGCGGTCCATTTTGTTGATAAAAATAAAGCGAGGCATTTTTTTTGCCTCGCAATACTTCCATGACTGTTCTGTACCCACTTCCACCCCGGAGGATGCCGCGACCACTATTATGGCCGCTTCACAAACTCTTAAGGCAGCTAGTACCTCTCCTGCAAAATCTGCGTATCCCGGAGTGTCCACCGCATTTATTTTAAAATCTTTCCAACCTAAAGGTATGGGCGTTAAGTTGATGCTTATCTTCTTTTTTACTTCATCTGGGTCGTAATCTGAGGCGGTTGTACCTTCGTCTACCCTTCCCATCCTGCCCAGTATCCCGGCGCTGTAAAGCATGGCCTCTGATAGAGAGGTCTTGCCTGCACCGCTGTGTGATAGTAGGGCTACATTCCGTATCTTTCCCGGATTGACACTTGTCATATAGTTCACCTACCGATAAAAATTAAGTAATTATAACATACAAATATCGGTAAACAAGGTTTTAATTAAATTTTTAAAATCAGATACCCAGAGCTTTGTCAAGCAAAAACGGGGTAATAAAAGTCTCTATAGCCGCCGCCGGGACCAGCAGAACCATACCTATACCCAAATAACGCAGATTCAGGCGGAAATTGGCATTAAGCTGTGACCGGGCATCACGGCTGAATACTGCACGGATGGCCATAGTCCCGAAGCTGAGGGCTGCCGCTTGGGCGATTACAAAAGCACTCAGCTCAAATATTCCATGGGGAAGTATGCCGGCTATCACCGCCAGCAGAGACTCTTCTTTGGCAACTATAAGCCCCACCGCTGAAAGTATCCAGCCGTTCAGAAAAAGAGACCCCAGCGGGTAAATGAGCAAAAAAGGCGAAAACAAGAAGGCCAGAAGAAAAACAAGCATATTTTTGAGGAGTATAACAAGGAAAATCCCCAGACTGGAAAATCCCTCTAAAGCACTTGCCGTGTCTTCCAACCCGGTTAGTTGGTCTTCAATAAAATCCACCGGAGCAAAAATACCTGTAACTATGCCGGCAATAAATATAGCCGCCGCCAGAATAAGCCATTTTTTATAATTCATACTATTCCAAACTATACTCTTATAGATAAATAAACCCATGCCTGACTTTTGGGTCAGGTATCTGTACCGGAGAATAGTTAAACAATGAAGTATCTGTCTGGTTCAGCTAATACCGGTTAAATTACCTGCGAAAGCACTACAAGGGCAGCTGCAATAATTACCATCAGAATACCCATCAGCTTTAGTTCAGAACCGATTTCAGGCGGCTTTAAAACTGGCACATTCCGCTTAGCAGTCTGAGCCACAGGCGGCACAGATGCACTTTCAGATTTATTTATAACCGAAGCTTCAGCCTTTGGCGTTTCCTTGGATGGCTGTTGCTGGGTGGTTTTACCTTTTTTATCCTGATAGGCCAGTTTGCCTACACCGCGTTTTTTAGACATTTTCAGAAAGTTCCTCCCTGTATATTAGAACGCCTATTTTGCCCTGGGGTGGGCCTTCTCATAACTCCGCCTTATATGCTCGGACGTAAGGTGAGTGTATATCTGGGTGGTAGAGATATTGGCATGGCCTAAAAGCTCCTGTACCGAACGCAAATCTGCCCCGCCGGAAAGCATGTGGGTAGCAAAACTGTGACGCAGGGTATGGGGGGTAACTACGTCATCCAGACCAGCTTCACGGGCATAGGCTTTCAGAATCTGCCACAAACCCTGACGGGTTAGCCGGTCTCCCCGCCTGTTTAGAAACAAAGCTTTTTCAGCTTCAGCCCGCACCAGATTGGGGCGGATTTCATTTAAATATTCCTGTACGCTTTGGGCGGCCTGAGGATAAATGGGTATCATGCGTTCTTTCCGCCCTTTGCCGAAACAGCGCACAAAACCCTCTTTAAGGTCTACATCCAGCATGTTCAGGTTTACCAGTTCGGTAACCCGCATGCCGGAAGCATATAAAAGCTCCAACATAGCCTTATCCCGTTTTGCTTCCGAACTGCCGGACTTTATGGGTTGGTTGAGTAAAGCCCGCACCTGACTTATGCTGATAGCATCCGGCAGGGGTTTGCCCACTTTGGGAGTGCTGATATTTTCAGTGGGATTTTCTTTAAGCTTACCCTCGGCAACCATAAAGTTAAAAAAACTTTTGGCAGCGGCCATTTTGCGTACCACAGTGGTTATGGCATAATTCCGCTCTTTGAGATCCAGCATATAGGCAAGCATTGTCTGGCGGGTAAAATTATCCCAGCCGGGTATTTTGCCGGATTTGGCAGCCTCTTTGTCAGCAAAGGTTGTCATCTGGCGAAGATCATTCTCGTAAGCTTCAGATGTATTCTCTGAAAACCCTTTTTCAACCATAAGGTAATTCAGAAAACTTTGTATATCATCGCGCATCAGATTCCTCGCTAAACGTTTAGAATTTTATTTATGTATTGTAACATAACTTTTGCCGCCGTCAAATACGCGGAAGGGGTATTTAGCTTTATTTTTTTCTTTAAAAAAATATATCGGCCTTTACTGCCCCTTTGCTTACCTGCTCTGCGGTTGGTACAATTTATCTATGCCAAACGAAACCCTGCAAAACCAGATAGCCAGTTTACCCGAAAACCCCGGCGTTTACCTGATGAAAAACGCTCAGGGTGAAATCATTTACGTGGGCAAAGCCGCGGTTTTGAAAGACAGGGTCAAGTCATATTTTGTGCCCCCTTCCCGTCTTACCCCCAAAACCTGCCAGCTGGTCAGCCAGATAAATGAGCTGGAGTACCTGATAACCGGGTCGGAACAGGAAGCTCTGATACTGGAACTGAACTTGATTAAAAGGCATCGCCCTTATTTCAATGTCCGCTTGAAGGACGACAAAGGTTTTCCGTATCTGAAAATAACCTTGAATGAAAAATGGCCGCGTATATATATAACCCGCAGTATGGCAGATGACGGGGGCAGGTATTTCGGCCCGTTTGCCAATACCCGTTCCGTCCGCCATACCCTGCAGGTACTAAAAGAGCTTTTCCGTTTCCGCTCGTGCAACCGCACCGAACCTGAAAAACGCAGCCGCCCCTGTCTGGAATACGATATTCATCAATGTCTTTCCCCATGCACCGGTAAAATCAGCAAAAGTGATTATGACCATCTTATCTCACAAGCCATACTCTTTCTGGAGGGTAAACAAGACCAGGTACTGAAACTACTAATAAGACTTATGAACGAAGCCTCCGCAAGGCTGGATTATGAAACCGCCGCCCTTCGCCGTGACCAGATAGCATCTATAAAAGAGGTGATTGAAGGTCAGCAACTGGCCGCCAGAGTAACCGGGGAACAGGATGCCATTGCCTTTGCTCAGGAAGGAGACCTGTCTATGGTGCAGGTTTTCTTTATCCGCCGGGGAAAGCTTATCGGGAGAGAGAGCTTCTGCTTGCAGGGTACGCGCGAAGAAAAACCCGGTGATATCCTTTCGGAATTCGCCAAACAGTTTTACCACTCCTCCACCCAGATACCGCCCAAAATAGTTACCCAGTACCCGGTTTCTGACCGTGAAATACTGGAAAAGTGGCTATCCCAAAGGCGGGGAGACAAAGTCCACATAACGGCCGGACTGCGCGGCCAGCCCAAAGAGCTTATAAACATAGTGGCTGAAAATGCCCGCGAACAGCTTAAACAGGCGCGTATAAAAAACCTGTCGTCATCTGTTACCCTGACAGACGCACTGGCAGAACTGCAAACTGCACTGGGGCTTTCCTTGCCGCCACAGAGGATAGAAGGCTACGATATATCCAACATACAGGGTACCAATGCTGTGGGCAGTATGGTAGTTTTTGAAAACGGCAAACCCCAGAAAGCACATTACCGCCGTTTCCGCATCAAGACAGTAAAGGGTGCGGATGATTTTTCCATGCTCAAAGAGGTTATCAGCCGCCGTTTCGGAAGGGTACATAGGGAAGATGCCGGCGAAAGTTTTGCCCGCTTGCCCTCGCTCATGCTGATAGACGGCGGTAAAGGGCAGTTAAGCTCTGTCAAGGAGACACTGGATAAACTGGGGCTGGAAGGACAGGCAGTGATAGGTCTGGCTAAGGAATTTGAAGAAATTTACCTGCCGCACAAGTCCGAACCTATCAGGCTGGCCGCCAATTCCCCTGCCCTCCAACTGCTTCAGCGAGTAAGGGACGAAGCCCACCGCTTTGCCTTGGGGTACCACCTCCATATCCGCCAGAAATCCGGCCTTACTTCGGCTCTGGACGGGATACCCGGTGTCGGCCCAAGCCGCCGCCGTTTACTTATCAAAACATTCGGTTCGGTAGCCGGTATCCGTCAGGCCAGCTTTGAGAAGCTTTCACAGGTAAAAGGCATAAATCAGGCACTTGCCCTATCCATCAAAGAATTGCTCTAAGTGCAGGCTTTTTCAAGCAGGCGCTCAACTACCTGATAGTGGTATAATAGGTTTCAATCTAACGGTAAGAGGTATATATGCTGGAAATACGTACTCAAACCCCTGAAGATGCCGACATGGTGGCCACCCTGACTGAAGCTACCAAAAGCCCCATTCTGGGAGTGCTGTTTAAGAAACTGGAAGAAGAAGACCTGACCACTTTTAACGAAGTAGCCGTATGGGACGGAAAGATAGTGGGCAAGGCAGTAGCCGTAAAAGCCGAGATAGATTCAAAAGAAGCGCCTGCCCCGGTTGTTTACCTTATGCCGCTGGTAGTAATGCCGGAGTATGTAAGGCGGGGCATTGCTCTGGTACTGGTGCGCAAAATACTGGAAGAATGCAAAACTCTGGGAACAGGGGCTTTGCTGGCTCACGGCAACCCTGAGTTTTTTAAGCATCTGGACTTTCTGCCGGCTGAGCTTTTCGGTATTGGGGATACGACAGGCGAAGTCACTGACAAACTTATGGCCAAAGAAATAACCGAAGGTTATCTGGCAGAAAAAGGCGGAAACCTGAAACTGCCTTTCTAAACAGGTATTATTTAAATAAGAAACTTATTGAAAGCGGCTGCAAGGCCGCTTTCTTCTACGTCTAAGGTAACGTAATCCGCTATTTCTTTAAGTTCGGCTCTGGCGTTGCCCATAGCCACTCCGAAACCTGCCGCCCTGAATAAGGGCAAATCGTTGCTTCCGTCCCCGAACGCAATAACATTCCTTAGTGAGATACCCATCTGGGCAGCCATTTTTTCCAGTGCCCTGCCTTTGGAGATACCCGGACTGACAATATTTACAAACTCCACCTCAGGGTAAGCCGGAGCACGGGCAATAGAGAAATGGAAATCATCTTCAAAACGGGACATGAAGAGTTCCGCCCCCCTGCGTTCCGTCTGGTCATGCACCATCAGTTCTATTTTCTGCACGTCCTGCGTCAGGGCTACTTTTTTAAAATCAGTAACGGTAGGAGAAATACGAAAAAATTCGCGATGCATCTTGGCAGACCAGTTTTCGTACTCTACGTAGTAGTCCAGTATAGTATAAAGCTCCAGATAAATATTGTGTTCCCGCACAAACTCAATAGCCGAAAGAAGCGGCCCTTGGCAAAGAGGCTGGGAATAGCAGGTCTGGGCGGTAGCAGGGTTGTAAACCAAAGCCCCGTCACAGAATATATGAAAGCCGTCCAGACCCAGTTCTTCCAGTAGATACGTGCAGGCAGGTACAACCCTGCCGGTTGAAAGGGCAACCAAAATTCCTTTGTCTCTGGCTTTGCCAATAGCCTCTTTATCTGCCGCTGATATTTTGCCCTGTTTATTTATCAGGGTTCCGTCTACATCTATAACCGCTAACTGAAAGTCCGGCAATTTGAGCCCCCTGCATCTTGAAAGTTATTTAGAGCTATACCCGAAAACCAATTGTAACATCATGGCCTTGCAGATAACAAAAATATGCATGCGGAGCCGAGGGATAAACTTTTTCAAGTATCACTTTCCTTTACGCCATCAAGCAGTTAAAATGTAAGCTCATGGAAAATACAACACCCCTGCGTAAACAATATCTGGATATAAAAAAGAACTACCCCGAAGCGATAGTCTTTTTCCGTTTGGGAGATTTTTACGAAACTTTTGAAGAAGATGCCCGCATTGCCGCCCGCGAACTGGAAATAGTCCTTACCAACCGCGAAATGGGCAAAGGGCTGAAAGTGCCGCTTGCCGGCATACCTTACCACGCACTGGACAACTATCTTTCCCGCCTTATAAACAAGGGTTACAAGGTAGCCATTTGCGAACAGGTAACCAAACCGGGTGAAACAAAAGGACTGGTGCAAAGGCAGGTAACCCGTCTGGTCACTCCCGGAACTGTGGTTGAACCAAACCTGCTACAGACCAAACAGAACAATTTCCTGCTCAGCCTGTACCTGACAGAAGACAGTTGCGGGCTGGCCTTTGCGGATATATCCACTTCGGAGTTTGGCTGCACCCAGACGAATATCGGCGAACTGGAAGCTGAAATAAGCCGCCTCAGTCCGGCAGAAATTATACTACCCAAAAACCAGTCTTTAAACCTGCCGATACACCTGAAAGCTACCATAAGCAAACTGGACGGATACTATTTTGAAGCGGACATAGCGCGCGAACGTTTGCTAAGGCATTTTGAGTGCCAAAACCTTTCTGCCTACGGCTGTGAAAATATGCCTCTGGCCATTTCAGCCGCCGGGGCGCTGCTAAACTATCTGGAGGAAACTCAAAAATCATCTTTAAAGCAGCTTGAAAGGCTTTCGGTTTACACCACTGCAGATTATATGCAGATGGACAGCCACACCCTGTCAAATCTGGAAATATTCCGCTCAAGCGGCGGCAACTCACTCAAGGGTTCACTGCTTGGGATACTTGACCAGACCAGAACAGCTATGGGTGGCAGGCTTCTCCGCAAGTTTCTGGGACAACCCCTGCTGAAGCAGTCTGATATTGAAAAACGGCTCTCGGCGGTAGACTACTTTTTTGAAGAAAGTCTGGCACGTACCAGCCTTGCCAAATCATTGGGACAAATTGCTGATATGGAACGCATGGCAAACCGTATCCGCCAGAAAACCATACTGCCAAGGGAACTGATATCCCTTAAAAACAGTCTGGAAACCGTCTCCGCCATTCACCGCCAGTTCGGGCTGATGCCGCCGCCCCGCCTTGCATATTTCTTAAACGGGCTTAAACCCCTGCCTGAAATGCTGGACATTATAAACAAAACTATTACAGATGACCCACCCTCCACTCTGGGTGACGGAAAGGTAATACGAGCAGGTTTTGACCCCGAAATGGATAAACTCTGCTCGCTGGCGGGAGATGCCAGAACCTTCCTCTCCCAAATGGAGACTAGGGAACGGGAACGCACAGGCATAAAATCACTTAAGCTGGGCTATAACCGGGTCTTTGGTTATTATATAGAAATATCAAACGCCAATCTTGGGGATGTGCCGCCGGAATTTATCCGCAAGCAAACGCTGGTTAATGCCGAAAGATTTATAACCCCCGAACTGAAAGAATACGAGAATCTTATCTTAAATGCCAAAGAACGCCTGCTGGAAATGGAAACAGGGCTTTATGAACAGGTTTTAAACCAACTGGGGGGCTTTTACTCCGCTTTACTGGCCAATGCCGTCGCTTTGGCAGCTCTGGATGTTCTTTCAGCCTTTGCCGAGGTGGCAGTGCGAAATAGCTATGTCCGTCCGGTATTCCACCTTGAAAACTTCCTGAATATCCGAAAAGGCCGTCACCCCATGGTGGAACAGGGGCTGGGATACGGCAGTTTTGTAGCTAATGATATTTCCCTTTCAGCTGAAGACTGCCAGATAATAATCCTGACCGGACCCAATATGGCCGGCAAATCCACTTATTTAAAGCAGACCGCCCTTATTGTGCTGATGGCCCAGATAGGTTCTTACGTTCCTGCAGAAACCGCCGAACTCTGCCTGACTGATCGTATTTTTACCCGAATAGGGGCAAGAGAGGATTTGAGTGCCGGGCAGTCCACCTTCATGGTGGAAATGGTGGAAACGGCATCTATACTGAATACTGCCACCAGCCGTTCCCTGCTGATACTGGACGAAATAGGCCGCGGCACCAGTACCTATGACGGGCTGGCTATTGCCCAAGCAGTAGTGGAGTATATCCACTCCCAGCCATCTCTTACGGCCAAAACCCTGTTTGCCACCCACTATCACGAACTGGTGGAACTGGCAAGCTATCTGCCCAGAGTAAAAAACTATAATATTGCGGTTAGCGAAGACCGGGGTGAAGTAGTTTTTCTGCATAAAATAGTCCCCGGCGGAGTAGACAAAAGTTACGGTATTCACGTGGCGAAACTGGCAGGGCTGCCCAAGTGGGTTATCAAACGGGCTTACGAAGTACTGACCGAGCTTGAAAACCCCGCTAAGAAACAGCCAAAAAGCCGCACTTGCCAGTCCCAACTCCAACTACCCATGACGGGGCAGACTTCGGTGCTTGAAGAAGAAATAAAAGAACTGGAAATAGAGTCGCTTACGCCGCTTGCGGCTCTCAACAAACTCTACGAACTGAAAAAGAAGGCCGAAGAACAGGGACTTTAGAGAGCTACAGTGCCGACAAACTCCGGGGAATTAACATCAAATGTCCGGTTGACAATTTCCACGTAATCGTCTTTCTTGGTAGCATAGCTTACGACCAAAATGCCGTCTTTATACTTTTCTACAGTACAATGTTCAAGTGTCTCAAGCATAGCCTGACCGGACTGGTCCCAACCTACCCTGTAAGTAACCGAAACCATATCACCTTTATTAAGCATTCGTTGCTCCCGGAATGTCCGCTTTTTATTTCGGCAGTCACAAACACTGTCGGAAACCGACGGGCTCTCCCTTAAAATATTACAGGCCGCAGGCAGCATGCCTGCAACCAAAACCGTGCATGATTATATCACAAACGCCTCTGCTTTCAAGTTGACGTTCCGGCAGGAATAAAAATCCCTTGACTAAGAGCCTTGGGGCATCTAATATAGGCCAAAGAAGCTAATATTATCTGTGGTTTCATGCATATGAAAAGACCTGACGGTATACTTATTTTGGCAATCTGGCAGTTTTTTGCAGCTGTTCTCAGTCTGGCAGGTGTCTTGCTAATATCTCTGTTCTTTTTACCTGCCATGGCCTGGCTGTATGATTACGCCCGCACCGGAGCTGCCTGGGGGCTAAGCATACTCCTTTTTTTCATCGGCACGTATCTTCTGGTATCACTTATCGGCGGCATAGGTCTTTTAAACGGCAGGGAATACGGGCGTCTGTTCAGTCTGTACCAAGCCGGAGCTTCACTGCTTTTATTTCCTCTGGGTACAGCCGCCGGCATATTCGGCCTGATATACCTGAACAGGCAGGATACCAGAATGTATTTCAAGATACTGTAAGCCTACCGGGATTAAACAAGCTATCTGGATTTCCTAAAAAATATTTGACCACCGGAAACTTATTTCAGGGCCAGGTGGTTTACCAGACTGCCGATACCTGAAATACGTATTTCCACCCTGTCTCCCAGTTTCATTGGCCCGATACCTGAAGGCGTACCGGTTGCAATAATATCCCCCGGAAGCAAAGTCATCACCTCTGATATAAAGCTGACTATACGGGGGATACTGAATATCATATCCGCTGTGGAAGTGCGTTGTTTAAGCTTGCCGTTCAGATAGGTTTCCAGCAATTGCACCTGCGGGTCAAGCTCTGTTTCTATCCACGGGCCGCAGACGGCAAAGGTATCAAAACCTTTGGCGCGTGACCACTGCCCGTCTATTTTCTGCAGGTCTCTGGCCGTTACATCATTAAAGCAACTGTACCCCAGTATATAGTCAAAAGCATCTTCAGGCTTTATATTGCGCGTTTTCTTTCTTATTATAACCGCCAATTCCCCTTCATAATCCACCCGTTCAGACTGACCAGGTTTTATTATGTTATCTTCCGGACCGATAATCCCACTGGCATTTTTAAAAAATATAAGGGGCAATTTGGGCAAGTCTTCTGCCATCTCTCCGGCATGAGCTTTGTAGTTTAAACCAATGGCTATTATTTTGGACGGAACTGACGGCGGAAGAAGCCTGGCCTCTGAAATATCAAAAACATTGCCTGAAAAAACAATTTTGCCGAAAGGATTGCCCTTCAGTTCTTTCAGCTTTGTATCTTCAAGCACTGCATATCCTGCCCGCTTGCCAGAAAGGCTAAAACGTACTATTCTCATATTGATATCATTCTAGCTTTTAGCCCTGCCGGGTGCAACGTGTAACTTGCAGATCCAAATAAAGCTGGCTATAAACATGGATAACAACAGTTTGGCTTGACAGTCCCGTATGCCACTGTTAAACTTTATCTTCGGCGCCAAGCCACATATTTGGGAGGATTTTTTGGCAACAAACCATACCCCTTACCTTGAAAAAGGCCTTATATCTATATTCACCGGTGAGGGCAAGGGTAAAACCTCGGCTGCAGTCGGGAATTCTGTCAGAGCGGCCGGTCACGGACTAAGGGTTTGCCTTATTTTTTTTGCCAAAGGCAAGCGTTTTGACCATGGTGAGTTCAAAATATTGTCTTCCCTGCCGAACGTAACTCTGCAGAGTTTCGGCCAAGCCGGCTGGATACTCAAAGATATATCTGAAGAAACCCGCAAACAGGCGGAGCGGGCATTTGAGGCCGCTTCCGAAGCAGTAACCGGCGGGCAGTATGACCTGGTAGTCATGGACGAAATAATGATAGCTTTGACTGCCGGTCTGGTAACCACTGAGCAGGTTATCCGGATGATAAATGCCAAACCTTCGTATGTAGAGCTGATTATGACCGGGCGAGGTGCTCCGGCTGAACTTATAGAACTGGCTGACCTGGTTTCTGAGATAAAGGCAGTCAAACACCCGTATACTAGGGGCATCAAAGCCCGTAAAGGTATAGACTACTAATCTTCACCGAGGAGAGAATAATGAAAGTAACCCTGAGTGTTATTAAAGCAGATATCGGCGGTTTTGTGGGCCATTCGGACTCACACCCGCAGTGTCTGGCCAGAGCTGAAAAGCATCTGGCAGAAGCCAAAAAGAAGGGCATGCTGATTGATTACCACATAACCAAGTGCGGTGACGACCTTCAGCTTATCATGACCCACCAGAAGGGTATAAATAATAAAGTTATCCATGAAATGGCATGGGATACTTTTGTAAGCTGTACCGAAGTTGCCAAAGAGCTGAAGCTATACGGCGCCGGTCAGGACTTGCTGTGCGATGCCTTCTCCGGAAACGTAAAAGGCATGGGGCCCGGTGTAGCCGAAATGGAGATTGATGAACGGCCTTCAGAACCTATCATCATCTTCATGGCAGACAAAACCTCATCCGGTGCTTGGAATCTGCCTCTTTACAAGATGTTTGCAGATCCGTTTAACACTATCGGTCTGGTCATAGCTGAAAACATGCATGACGGCTTTTCCTTTGAAGTTCATGACGTAAAGGAAAGCAAGGGTATTACCTTTAATACCCCTGAAGAAATTTATGACCTGCTGGTCTTTATCGGCGCTCCTTCCCGCTTTGCCATAAAGAGCGTCTCCACCCGCAAGGGAGAGATTGCGGCTGTTTCCTCCACCCAGAAGCTGGCCCTGCTGGCCGGGCGCTACGTGGGCAAAGATGATCCGGTTTGTATTGTCCGCGCTCAGGGTGCATTCCCGGCTGTGGGTGAAATACTTGAACCCTTCACTCAGCCCTATCTGGTAGAAGGCTGGATGCGCGGCTCACACAACGGCCCCATTATGCCTGTCTCAGTAGAGGACAGCACCCCCACCCGCTTTGACGGCCCGCCCCGGGTAACCGCTTTGGGCTTCCAACTGTCAAACGGCATGCTTATTGGCCCGCGTGATATGTTCAAGGACAAATCCTTTGACAACGCCCGTCAGAAGTCACTGGACATGGCAGATATGATGCGCTCTCACGGTCCGTTTGAGCCCCATCGCCTGCCCCTTGAGGAAATGGAATATACCACCATGCCTCAGGTATCCAAGAAACTGGCCGGACGCTTTAAACCCCTGAAAGACTAGTTTATGCCCAAGCTTCTGCTGGCGAGCAATAACGCGGGCAAGCTGAAAGAGTACCAATCACTCTTAAGCGGCTGCGGATTTGAGGTTGTTACTCCGGCAGAACTGGGTATAAAAATAACAGTTGCCGAAACCGGCACTACATTTGAAGAGAATGCCCGCTTGAAGGCCGCCGCTCTGGCAGAAGCAAGCGGGCTTCTTACTTTGGCAGATGACTCAGGGCTGGAAGTAGACGCACTGGGTGGCGAACCGGGCGTATATTCCGCTCGTTATGCAGGGGAAAACGCCACTGATACAGTTAGAAATGATTACTTGCTTTCTAAAATGGAAGACATACCCGCCAACAAACGCACCGCCCGTTTCCGGTGTGTAATAGCCATTGTCCAGCCGGGACATACCCTGCCCGCCATTGAGGGCTCATGTGAAGGCCTTATAGCCACCGAACCCCATGGGGTGAACGGATTCGGTTACGACCCAATTTTTTACCTGCCCGAATACCGTAAAACCATGGCCGAACTTCCCCTTGAAATTAAAAACAGCCTCTCTCACCGGGCCATTGCCGCCCAAAAAGCCTGCCTCGTGCTTGCCAAACTGGCAAATTGCTGATTATTTGCTTAAGACAACCAGCAAAAACCCTGAACACAGTCTCTCCTTTGTTTTAAGCCCCTTTTTCTCTTCAGATAAACTGAAAACTAACTTCATTCGGGCACAAAAATCTCTTGTTTAAGTGCCATTCTTGGGATATACTGAAAGACTAGTAAATAACCCCGGGGGTGCATATGAAACTTACATGCTTACAGGAAAATCTAAACAAGGGCCTGAACATTGTTGGGAAAGCGGCTGCCGGCCGAACTACCCTGCCCATTACAAACAATGTCCTTATCTCAACTGATGACGGCCGTTTGAAACTGGCCGCCACCAACCTTGAAATGGCTATCAGCTGCTGGATAGGAGCCAAGATAGAGGAGGAAGGGAGCACTACCATACCTGCCAAGCTCCTGACCGAATTTGTCAGCTCTCTGCCCAATGATAAAATAGACTTGAGCCTTAATGCCAAGTCAAAGGCACTTAATATTAAATGTGCCCGCTTTGAAGCACGCATAACCGGCGTGGATTCCAAAGACTTTCCTCCCATACCCAAAGTAGAAAATGGAATCTCCACCAAGGTTAGCATTGATGCCTTCCGTCAGGCCGTAAGTGAAGTCGTATTTGCTTCCGCTGCTGACGAATCCCGCCCTGTACTCACTGGCGTAAACGCCGAATTTGAAGGCAGTACTCTGACTCTGGCAGCCGCTGACGGTTTCCGTCTGGCTGTTTATAAATTGCCCCTGCTGGAGACGGTAAAAACCACTACCAAGGTAATCATACCTGCCCGCACTCTGGGCGAGCTTTCACGTCTGGCCAGCATGGACGAAGAAGAAGCCCTGGTGATAAATGTAGACACAGCCAAGAGCCAGATACTTTTCCGTCTGAAAAATATTGAACTGGTATCTCAGCTGGTACAGGGTAATTTCCCCCAGTACAACCAGATAATCCCTCAGAGCTTTACCACCAGAGTGGTGATAGATGCCAACCAATTCCTTATGGCCACCAAAACCGCCACTATCTTTGCCCGTGACGGCGGCGGCATTGTCAGGCTGATGATGAACCCCGGCGGTGATACCACCCCCGGCAAGCTCACTATCTCAGCCCGCTCTGAAGAAGTGGGTGATAATACCGGTGAACTTGATGCTGTAATTCAGGGTGAAGAGGCTAAAATAGCCTTTAACGGCAAATATCTTCTAGACGTCCTGGGGGTGCTTAAGGCTCAGCAGGTAGCGTTGGAAGTCACCAGCCCCTCAAGCCCCGGTGTGATAAAACCGGTGGGTGCAGACAACTACATACACGTTATCATGCCCATGTTTGTCCAGTGGTGAGTACGTTCAAATCAAGGTAACCTTTGATGCTTACACCTTCCGGGGTAGCTGAAACTTTCAGATCCAGATAGGTGTAAGCATCTTTCTTTTCATCACTTGAGCAGCTATCCAAACAAGGCACTACCTTTGCACAAAGTTCTTTAATACTTTCCTGCATTTACTATCAGACCTCCTAAAACGAAACCAATTTCATGTTGACTTGAAAATGAGTGGAGATTTCTCCAATATTAGTTGGTACAGTTTTGGGATGAGGGCAGTGTAAATACCTTTACCATTACCCAAAATCGGATTGGTTTCAGGATTTATGCAGTATAATAGTGCTAAGGGGATAATAAAATGAAAGCTAGAGTGGCTCTAATTGGGTTATTGGGTATACTGACATTCTCTACACTAAGTCTTACCGGGTGCGGTAGCGACGAAGCATTGTGGGGAGCATCTCCGGTTTCTTCAGAAATAACTTATCAAGGTCATTTATATCGTAACTCAGGTGAAATAGTAGCTAAGCAGCAGATATTAACTAACATACATCTTATCGGTACATATGATGCGGCGACTAATACAGCTACTGACTATCCGGTTGGCAGCTTCTCGTCTCCGGACGATAAGGGTAGTCCTAATCCTATAATTTACTCGATAGATGGAGTAAAACCAGAAGAGACAATTGCATTTAGAGTGAGGTGGACCCCATCAGTAGGACAGAATAGGGACCTTATTAAGAGAGAGTTCTGCCATTCCTGCGGGTTTAGTTATTGATGATTTTACCACGTCGTTACAAGTCTTATCCATAGCACCAGCATACACTTCCACCGATGTCAGGTATCCCAGCGACTGGTGGATACGATTGGTGTTATAGAAGCGGAAATACTTACACAGACTGATTCTAGCCTCACGACCGTCCTGATAGGCTTTCAGATACACCTCCTCGTATTTTACTGTTCGCCATAACCGCTCAATGAACAAGTTATCGTTATAGCTGCCCTTGCCATCCATGCTGATTCCGACGTTGTGCTCTTTCAGTAAAGCGGTAAAGGCTTCACTGGTGAACTGACTGCCTTGATCGGTGTTGAATATTTCAGGCGTACCCTTACTCAGAGCCTCTTCTAAAGCAGCGACACAGAAGTCTGCATCCAGCGTATTGGACAGCCGCCAGGAAATGACATATCGGCTGTACCAGTCAATTATCGCCACCAGATAGAGGAAACCCCGTGACATCGGGATATACGTTATATCCGCCGCCCACACTTGATTGGGCCGGGTTATTTCCAGCTCGCGCAGCAGATACGGATAGACCTTATGCCCGGTTGCCGGAGTACTGGTCCTGGGGCGACGGTAGATGGCCCGGATACCCATGAGCTGCATCAATCGTCGGACACGTTTCCGGTTGACCGTGAGACCTGCTTGTTTCTTTAACTCCAAGGCTATCTTGCGTGCCCCGTAGAACGGCGTCGCCAGATATTGGCGGTCTATTAGCTTCATCACCACCAGATCCCTATCCGCTAGCCCCTTCGCCTGGTAGTACAAACTGGAACGATTAAGATCCAGCAAAAGGCACTGTCTGGCCACCGATAGCGAAGAATGGTTGCGGTTGACTGCTTCGCGCCGCCGCTCTACATTCAGCGACCCAAAGCGTTCTCTAAAAAATCCCGCTCGACCTTGAGTTGGCCAATCTGCTGGTAGAGTTGGGATACTAACTGCTGGTTGTCCGGCTTCTGATGTTTACGCTCATCGCCGAAGATACCGACAGCCCCCTCGGCAAGTTCTTTCTTCCACTTGTGAACCTGACTGGGGTGGACATCGAAACGGCTGGCTAACTGGGCTATCGTTTCCTCCCCCTTGATGGCTTCCAGGGCTACCTTAGCCTTGAAGGATGGACTGTGCTTCCTGCGGTTCTCTTCCATGTTCTGCTCCCTTCCTATTTGAATATTTTAGGGGCAAAACTCTCGCTTAGCTACCTGTCTAGTTTTTGGGGACCACCTCAAAAGTTCTCTTGGTTTCTCATTCAGGAACAGCGTGGTATTACTATTTTAAATATGAAAGAGTATCGTAAAGTCAAAATAGTTAAGGAAAATTTTATAAACATATAATGACATACATGTAAAAGGCAATCTTCGCCCTATTGCAGATATAATAAACAAGTATAATAATATATTTCAAAGAAGGGGCTAAACTATGCGAACAGACCGATTGATAGTTGGATTACTTTGTATAGCTTTTGCCGTGTGGACATTCCTGTCGCATAACCCTACTGGCCCTGCATTCGGTATCGGCATTCTGGGTATTATTACTCTGGCAATTGCCCGGAAAAAATGACTCAGACAACCAAGAGCAGTTTGCCTTCCAAATACTTCTTTCAAGTTATCTTAGCCCGACTTTAATAAACTATCCCCGGTAAATACTTAAAACTTCTGCAGCTGAAAGGGCACGGTTGTATATTGCGATTTCATCTATCAGCCCTTTATACAAAGTTTCGGTTAAATTCCTCCGCCCTATAAACCAGCTGCCTTCATATGTGGGCACGCTGGGAGAGTTATCCGTTATCTGATTTATTAATTGCCCGTTCCGGTAGATACTGTAATCATTGCCAAAACGACTAATTGCAATGTGAGTCCACTGGTTCAAGGGTATATCAAACTCACCAAATTCGTGGAGTGTACTGTCAGCAGAGCGATAGTCAAACCCAAAGAGAGGTTGATTATCCCATCCGCAAAAAATGTGATACCTATTTAGATCATCATTGTCACTTCGGGTCCAAAAAACAGGACGGTGAGTAGTGTCTGCCGGGTTAATCCAAAATGAAATAGTAGCCTCAGCGGATTGGTGGAATATAAACGTTTGAGCCACCGTTACCCAGTTGTCCTCACCATTAAAACTCAAGGCATAGCCCTTTTTACCTGTGACCCAACTGGCGCCGCTTATCAAACCATCATTATGGCTGGTGGTAGAGTCGTAAATAATATTTCCGGTTCCTTCATCCATATACCATACGGTGACCAGACCTGCCAGAATTTCATTACTTTGATTTGAGGAAGATTCAGCAGGTGTATTGTCTTCGGCAGCAGGTGCACCAGTACATCCGCTAAGCATTGCTGCCGCCATAATAAAAGAAATGACTTTAAGTACTCTACAGCCTCGAATCATGGCAAACCTCCTAATGCAATTATGAAGATACCTGTCCGATTGATAAAATTTTAACCTCGCCAACCTGCAAATACAATCCCTGTTTTTAGACAGCGATAACATATTCAGACTAAGGCAATTTTCTTGCCTGCTCTTTCTTTTTGGTTTTATGTAAATGCCGTATAACAAATATAGTGAAGCGGGTTTTTGCAAATGGTATAATCTGATATGCTAAAACCAGTTTCGTCCCAAACTGATACGATAAAAGAAACACCCCCGCTCAAACACCTGTTTCCGGTTGAAACAGAGTATGCCCGATGTGTAAAAGCCCTAAATCAAGCCAATCTTTTGGCTGTCCTGCCTCAAAGCAGGAAACCCGGCATTATTGGCATAGACGGACAGGAATACCCGCTGCCAAGTTTGGAACAAGTTTTAGACCTTTTTGAGATTAACCATGAACTGATATCCATGAAAATTCCTCAGGGCTTTAACCGCTTGGCACTCACACCGATATCTATGCCAATGTCCCTTCTAATAAACCGCTTGGAAACTTCCATTATCAAACATGCCGCCCAAAAAGAAATCTACCAGACCAGGCTATCTGACTCTGACCCCTTTATACCGGTACGGGTTAATAGCCAAAAACATGTCTGGGTATGGGAAACGCTACTTCAAGCGTTGGATACTGACGAACTTGTTTATTTCCCTGAAAAATATTCGAATAACCACCGGGGACAAACTAAGCAGGAAGCAGTAACTAACAAGAGTATTTGTGCCCTGCCCGGCTGGTCTGTGGGACTGGTTGAAAGTATTCCGGTAATACCCAATACAGGACAGGGCAAAATACTGGCAGGCCGAAAACAATTGGAGACAGGTTTATCCCCTCGTGAATACCTGCAAATACTGCATACCCCGCCTTACCGGGGGGAAACAGGCAAAACCCTTGAGGATTTTATCACTAAGTTCCTTGTCCACCTGGAAACAACCGGTGAGGTCAGCCATGACATAGCGGATATAAACGCCATGTGGTGTCTTGGTCAATACCTGAAAATCAGCTATGCGGAAGTAGTGCCGGCGGGGCGCTGGCACCGCAGTATTGGAAGGCTTAGATTGGATGCCCACCGTACCGGCAATAAACTTTGCACATGGAACTGCGGAGGGTCTTCGGCAGTGAGATTAGCCTCCCGCTAAAATATTTCGTTCGCAATATACCCTGTCAAATATGTACTCTAAACCACACGATATATTGAACCTGCTTGAAATTAGCTTTACAATAGATTTGCATACATCTGGCTGAAACTTGGAGAGACGGGGAAATAAACAGATGCTGAATACACCAGACCTAAGCATAGATAAATATATCCAAGGGTTCCCTGAAAACGTCCGGAATATTTTGCATGATTTAAGGCAAGCTATACATGAACAGGCACCGAAGGCCACTGAGACTATAAGTTACGGCATACCCACATTTAAACAAAATGGCAATCTGGTGCATTTTGGCGCCTATAAAAACCATATAGGATTTTACCCTACTCCATCAGGAATAAAAGCCTTTGAAAAAGACCTGTCAGCCTATGAAATATCCAAAGGCACCGTCAGGTTTCCGCTAAATGAGCCTATTCCTTATTCTTTGGTTAAAAAGATAGTGGCATTCAGGGTAAATGAAACTTCAGCTAAAAGAAAATAACCTGGATACAGGTGAGGTACTAATCCATTATCTGGCTGGACCGGATAATGGGCCTCCGCTTGTTCTCATACCCGGCCAGGGGCTTTCGCTGGAAAGTTACCAAAGAGTAATGACACCCTTGGCAAAGAACTTTCAGGTTTTTGCAGTAGACGTGCGCGGTCACGGAAAATCAGGCTGGACAACCGGCAAATACAATTTCCCGAATATGGGAAATGATTTTAAGATTTTTCTGGAACAAGTTGTCAGACGGCCGGCAATAATCTCCGGCAATTCCTCAGGCGGCCTGATAGCCCTGTGGTTGGCGGCAAATGTCCCTGAACTGGTTAGCGGTATTATTCTGGAAGACACTCCTGTATTCAGTGCAGAATGGCCTCGGCTCAGAGATGATTGCCGGGTATACCGCATTTTCAAACGCAATGCCGAAACTATCGGTTCCGCTGAAGGCCGAAATCTGGCTGCATTTTTCAAGGGCATGGAAGTGCCAATTGAAGGCAAACAGAGAGTTATTCAGTTTCCTGTCTGGCTTACAGGAGCAATGGCCGGAATGGTAAGACTGCACCAGTGGCTGAAACCAGGTAAGCCGGTAGACCTAGCTCTGCTTCCAGCTGAAACACGCATGCTGATAAAGGGGCTTTCGCAATATGACCCTGATTTTACCAAAGCATTTGTTGACGGCCGGGCATGCGAAGCCTTTGACCATGCGGAAGCTTTAAAAAAAGTAAAATGCCCGGTGTTTGTTCTGCAGGCCAATTGGTTCAGACACCCTGATTTCGGGCTGGTGGGGGCAATGGATAACCAAGATATAAATCATCTGCTCGCACTCACCCCTCAAGCCCAATTTGCCAGAATAACTTCAGGCCATATGATTCATTTTGAACAGCCTCCAGAATATTTAAAACACTTGAACGCATTTGCTGCCGGCATATATTCAAATCCGAAGTAACTGCCGCCTGCTCCATTATTTCACTACTGGGCAAAAATCCTCCGCATATTTGGCAAGCCATGCCATTTTAGTTTATGATTCACTGGCAGGCACACCTTCCTCCACCTGCCAAATATTTAAGCGGTAAGATGAAATGGCCAAACTGGTTTTAGATTTGCATGACATTTACAATAAGGGCGGGCAGATTGAAGCAGAACTGCACAGGGTAATTAACCAAGCAGTTGAAAAGAAAATCAGCCCGGTAGAGATTATCCCCGGCAAGGGTTCCGGTCAACTCAAAAAACATGTCCTCAGGTTTCTGGCACAGCCGGACATCAAAAAACTCTATCACCGGCTGGAAAAGGACGATAAAAATTTCGGGCGGGTGTTTGTCCACTTCAAGTTTTAGCTGATATTTGCACTTGCCGATACTGGCACAAACCAGAACCCATGTATTTTGCCGATATTATTCAGCACTATTACGTTATTTGCCCTGCAATGCATAGCTGAAAAGATTGTTTTGACGCTAAATAACTGGTAGAGTATGTAGTAACTTTTTATAAAGAGAAAAAACATGGTCAGCGCCACACTCAAGATTCACTGCACGGATAAAAAAGGCATCATTTCCAGTATTTCAAGCTTTATTTACCGTAATAACGGCAATATAATCACTCTGGACGAATTTGTAGACCACCCGTCCAATACTTTCTTCATGCGCTTGGAATGGGATATCTCAGCCTTCACACTTAGCCGTGAGCAGATGGAATCCGAGATTGCAACTATGGGGCAGGAATACAACTATGCAGATAACTGTCAGATATTCTACTCTGACAGGAAACCCCGCCTAGCTATATTCGTATCTAAATACGACCATTGCCTGTGGGATATACTGCTCAGGTATAAAGCCGGTGAACTGAAGTGCGATATCCCTCTGATTATCAGCAACCACCCTGATCTGAAACAAATAGCCGATTTATTCGGCATTGATTATAAAGTAGTAAAGGTTAACCCTGAAAACAAACTAGAAGCAGAAAACGAACAAACCCTCCTGATTTTCAAATACAATATAGATTTCATGATACTGGCCAGATATATGCAGGTACTTTCACCTGAATTTGTAGCCCGTTTTGAAAACAGGATAATAAATATCCACCATTCGTTCCTTCCGGCCTTTGAGGGGGCGCGCCCTTACCATCAGGCTATTGAACGCGGAGTAAAGCTGGTGGGGGCTACTGCCCATTTTGTAAATAATAATCTGGACAAAGGCCCTATAATCTCCCAATCCACTATGCCCATAAGCCATGAAGACAGTGTGGAAGATCTGATGGTAAAAGGCAGGGATATTGAGAAGCTGGTGCTTTCGCAGGCTATGAAGATATTTTTAGACCACCGCATCTTCGTCCACAATAACCGCACTATTATTCTCTGAAACAGCCTGCAACGTGGGGATATATGAGGATAATATCGTCATTTTCCCGGAAAAACCGATTGGCTAATATTAATATAAGGGCGAGTTGCATGGCTTAAAACCCCCTTTATACAGGACGTGCAACCTGCCCGCAGATATAAAATACTTAATACCTGATGGAAAAGCAGGGATTTTTCTGATACCATAAACAGGTACGATTTTTGAAACAGCCAACCAATATAATTCATATCAGAAAGGTAGACTAATGAAATCCACTAAAGCCCTTATTTTGGCTACACTGTTCCCCGTAACTCTGTTTGCCGGCAGCTGCGGCGGCGATGCAGTACCTGAAGTAACACCCATGTCCTGGACTACCGCCCCGGCCATGCAGATAGACCCCGCCAAGCAATACTATGCTACCATTGAAACTACACTGGGGAGTTTCAAGATTGAGCTCTTTGCTTCTGAATCCCCCAAAACAGTAAATAATTTTGTATTTCTGGCTAAGCAAAACTACTACAATGGGGTTATTTTCCACCGCATAATAAAAGAGTTTATGATCCAGACCGGTGACCAGACCGGCACCGGCAGAGGTGGTCCGGGTTACCGCTTTGCGGATGAACTGCCGGTAAAACACTCGTATGACCCCGGCATAGTTGCCATGGCAAACGCCGGCCCCAATACCAACGGCAGCCAGTTCTTTGTCTGTACCGGAGCACAGGCTAAAAATCTGAACTACCAACCCAACTACACCCAGTTTGGCAGGGTGATTGAGGGTATGGACGTGATTACCAAGCTGGCTTCAGTATCAGTGGTGGGTAACAGTTATGGCGAGGTCAGCACCCCATCCAATCCCCCCAAGATTATAAAAATAATCATAACTGAAGGCTAAAACGGCTTTACAGCAGGTTAAAGAAAAAACTAAAGGCGGCTCTTTTACGAGCCGCCTTTTTATAATGCCTTATCCGCAATATACAGCAAACCCTTTAGTAACGGAACAGAAAGCCTGCCATGCAGGCAAGCCACACGTAATATGTTGGACTTGCCCCATAATCGGGTAAGCTAAACAATTTAGTTTAAAGATAGTTGACTAATATCTAATTGTTCACTATATTTAAGGCAATATTCTAAATAAAGCGACAAACTTTTGCCATCAAATGAAATAGCAAATAAGCTGCCCCTGCTTGACCGGTTTCTGACACTCTGGATATTTCTGGCCATGCTTGGAGGCATTGGTCTGGGGTATTTTGTACCCCAGACTTCAGATATTATCACTTCGTTTCAAATCGGCACTACTTCAATACCAATTGCTGTCGGCCTTATTCTTATGATGTTCCCACCTCTGACCAGAGTCCGATATGAAAAAATCCCTCTGGTTTTTAAAGATTTGAAGTTCCTTAGCTTTTCATTGCTCTTAAACTGGGTGATTGGGCCTATGCTGATGTTTGGGCTGGCACTCCTCTTCCTTCGTGATTACCCCGAATACATGATTGGCATTATTATGGTTGGGCTAGCCAGATGCATCGCTATGGTAATTGTGTGGAATGAGCTGGCAAAAGGTGACCGTGAATATGCAGTGGGGCTGGTGGGTATAAATGCTATTTTCCAGGTACTTTTTTACTCGGTTTATATATATTTCTTCATTACCTTTCTTTTGGGGAAAATGGGACTGGCAGATGGTCTGGATATTGAACTTTCTATAGCTCAAGCAGCTAAAACTGTTTTCATTTATCTTGGAATACCTTTCTTACTGGGGGTTATCACCCGTTATAGCCTGCTGGCAATTAAAGGCAAAGACTGGTTTGAAAATCGTTTCATACCCAGGTTTAGCCTGATTACTCCTATCGCCCTTTTATTCACCATTGTAATCATGTTTTCCCTGAAGGGAGAATACATCGTTGAACTGCCTCTGCATGTACTGCGAATAGCTATCCCACTGGTATTATATTTTGGAATAATGTGGTTCGGGGCATTTTTTGTCAGTAAAAAATTGAATGCCGGCTACCAAAAAACAGCCACCGTAGCATTCACCGCCAGCTCGAATGATTTTGAACTGGCTATCGCAGTAACTATTGCCTTGTTCGGGTTAAATTCCGGTGAAGCATTTGCATCCGTCATAGGTCCGCTTATAGAAGTGCCGGCTCTGATTTTATTGGTAAATGCCTCATTGCGTCTAAAAAAGAGATTCTTCTCCGAAGCACCCACTGCTTAAAAACGCAGGCTATTTTAGGTTAAACCGTCTTTCGTAGCTTAGGCAAGTGTTCTTTCAGTTTGGCAAGCTTCGGCTGGATAACAAAGCGGCAGTAAGGCTGGCTTGAATTGGAGGCATAATAATTATGGTGATAGTCTTCAGCCGGATAAAACTCTGTTAAAGGCAACACCTCGGTCACTATCCGTTTAGTAAAAGCACCATTTTCATCAAGTGTTTTTATGGTTTTCTCAGCCTGTGCCTTCTGGGAGGGAGTGGTATAAAAAATAACTGAGCGGTACTGGCTGCCTACATCTTCACCCTGACGGTTTAGGGTAGTAGGGTCATGCATTTGGAAAAAGATATCCAGCAGGGCCGTATATGAAATAAGAGCGGCATCAAACTCCAGCCTTATTACCTCGGCATGCCCGGTATCTCCAGCGCAGACTTGCTGGTAAGTGGGATTCGGCAAAGTTCCCCCGGCGTATCCGGATTCAACCTTGGTCACACCCGAAAGGCTGCTAAAGACTGCCTCCATGCACCAGAAACAGCCCCCGCCGAAGACGGCTATTTCATTCATTTATTGACACCATTGTCTGGCACTAACTTGATTGAAAGCGAATTTACACAGTGACGGGTATCTTTAGGGGTAAAACTCTCCCCTTCAAAGACATGCCCCAAATGCCCGCCGCAGGCGGCACACAGTATCTCAGTCCGCCGTCCGTCCGGGTCAGGCTGACGTTTGACAGCACCGGATAGCTCTTCGTCAAAGCTGGGCCAGCCGCAACCTGAATGAAACTTATCTTTGGCACGGTAAAGCGGTGCATCACACCGGCGGCAAACGTATGTGCCGTCTTTAAACAGATTTACATATTCACCGCTGAAGGCCGGTTCGGTTCCCTTGCGAACTATAACTGCTTCTTCCTGAGGGCTTAATTCATTATATTTCATATGTTTATTCCTTTTAGGCATTTATACTTTTAGCATAATAAGCAAGAGGACAAAACACAATACCTTTTTTAGCTGAAAATAATAAGGCTGCCCTTTAAAAGAACAGCCCCATCGGTTACCAGCATTAAAAAATGCTAATTCAGTTTTTTAAGCAAATCTGCCATATTTTTGCCCAGCTGGATAAAGGTGTTCCGACCCTCTTCGTCTTTTTCAATATCACCCGGCGCCCCGCCAAGAGTCATATTCCAATAACTGGATCCCGGAATTATCATCTGGTTGATGCCGAAGAAAAAGTTGATAGCCGAATAAACAAAGGTAGCACCTGCCCGTCTGGCAGCAACCAAAGGAGCACCTACCTTGCCCTTGAGCACATGGTTATTGGCTCTGGCTACTACTCCTGCCCGGTCAATAAGGGCCTTAACCTCGGTGCTGACGTTGCTGAAGTAAGTGGGCGAACCTATGATAATACCGTCTGCCTCAAACATCTTGGCTATAAATGTATTCATCTCATCGTCATTACGGGCACAACGAAGATTTTTGTTTATTTTGCACTGACCGCAGGCCAGACAGCCAAATACTCTTTTGCCGCCTAACTGGATAATCTCGGTTTGAATACCCTCTTTCTCCAGTTCAGCCAGCACTATTTCCAAACCCCTGCGAGTGTTGCCTTGTTCCCGCGGACTGCCGTTAAAAGCCACTACTTTCATGTCTCAAATCTCCGGATTTTTGATTACTCTGTTGCTATAGAAAAATGGGATTAGCCAGTATCCTTGTGCTAAATAGTATGCCCTCTAATATACCATTTGGATTGAGTTGGTTGTCAAAACTTTCAAAGCTGAATATTCTCTTACAACAGCTAAATGAATGAACAGTCTTGGACTAAGCATCCGGCCGTTTTTCCCTTTGCCGGCTTGTAAAGCTGATGCTATTTATACTTTTTGGAAGCTTTCTTTGCGGCCATCAGCTTTGCCTGCATAACTGAACGCTCTGCCCATTTTATAAACAGCCCGTCGTCTTCAAATACATCTGCCGGCACTTCGTAATACGGCATTGGCTTGAACTGATGGCTGCCATATGAAGCATAATCAGCCAGATTAGTATCCCCGGCCTTGAAATACAAACTGTTTTCATCTGCCAGAAGCCCAAACATAAGCCCTTCAGAATATATGCCGTAGCCTCCAAACATAGCCCGGCTGTCTATTTCGGGCAAGGCGGAAAGTTTATCCATAACCAATTGCAAAAATTCTTTGGTGGCTCTCACCTGTTTGTCCTTTCCTGGCAATCAGACTTTTTCGTACAAACCGCGAGCCTTGTTCTGCTGGACAATATTGTAGTATTCCTGATCTACGCTGACCCCTTTTTCCCGCAGAACCCGCTCAGTCATCTCCACTGCATGGTTCAAATCCAGAAACTGGTGCAGCCATTTCTGGTGGTCTTCGGGATTTTTGGCATATGCCTGAGCAAATTCGGCATACTCTTCAGATATTTTTTTGTACTGGTGGTCAAGAGTAAAGTTGCCTTTTACCCGGGGAAATTTGAAGACTTCTTTAACCCGGTTAAAATGCCTCTGGAAGATATATTTATCCACGTACCAGAAAACGCAGGCCAGTACAAACTGGTTTAAAAGGAAGGCGGGAATAGTGGCAATGCCCAGTTTATCTGCGAATACAAACTGAATAAGGGCACCGGCAATACCGGAAAGCAATAACCAGCGTCCAATTACGTAAATAAACCACTCTTTGGAAAACATCTAAACGCCCCTCCTTGAACACCCTTTTTAAGCCTGAACCAAGTGATTAATTATAGCTCTAATTTGAAAAACTTACACTTAATCTCCATCCTGATACTGTGGGCTTTGCTGCCGCATACACCCGTAAATTAGCTTTCATCATTTAGCCAAATCTACCTCATCAGGCACTGTGAATAAGGAGTGGCTGTTAATCACCCGTTGTGTCCGGCTATTTTTGACAAAACCTGTTCTTGCCTATATAGTATTTCGGTAGATACCGAAATACTTTTTGAGAAGTGTAACTGTTGGATAATATGGTATTTAAAGCCCTGTCAGACCCGAACCGAAGGCAGATACTGAAACTTCTCAGTGACGCCCCTTTAAGTGCCGGTGAAATAAGCCGTGAATTTGACTTGGCTCTATCTACTCTGTCAGGTCATTTTAAATTACTCAAAGAAGCCGGCCTTATCAGGGAAGAGAAGAAAGGCAACCATATATTTTACAATCTGAATACGTCAGTAATGGAAGAAACACTAAACCTGATGATGGAAATATTTAAAAAAGACAAACCTCAACTCCACACTATAAAACAGAAAGGGCAATAATGCACATAAACTGGAAAGAACACCGCCTGAGTCTGCTTATTATTTTGGCCATGTTCATAGCAGGGCTGATTACCTGGCCCAATTCCCCGGATTTGCTGCCGGTTCACTGGGGGATTGACGGAACTGTTGACCGCTACGGTGGCAAGTTTGAAGGCCTGCTGCTTATGCCATTGATAAGCCTTGGGATCTTTTTGCTGTTGATATACCTGCCCTACCTTGACCCCCGCAAGGCCAACTACCTGAAGTTTGAAAAAGTATACAGCATGTTTATCCGCCTGATAGTAGCCTTCTTCGGCGGCATTTACACTGTAACCATACTTTATGCTTACGGGGTTGTAGCCAATACCAATACATTTATCATGGTGCTGGTGGGATTGTTGCTGGCACTGCTGGGAAATATGTTCGGCAAACTTCGCCCCACCTGGTTTGTGGGCATACGCACCGCCTGGACTCTTTCCAGTGACCTGTCATGGGATAAAACCCACCGGCTGGGCGGCCGGATATTTGTGGCCGCAGGCTTGCTCATGGCACTGGCCGGTATTACCGGCTTCACCTGGCTGATGATAGCCAGCATGGCCGGCTTGCTTTTGGGTGTGATAGCCTTATTTATTTACTCTTACCTGATATGGAAAAAAGACCCGGACGCCAGATCCAGCCGTTTTTAGGCGGGCTGATATTATTGCCGCCTAAAACTGATTCATATAAAAGACCGGGCAACTTGGGGTAACCATATTACGTATTTGTACGTATTGCTCTTAATATTACGAAGAGTAGAATAAGCAGTAAGTATCCTTAAGGAGTGCAAACATGCCGAAGAACATGAGTAAGGCTGACCGTACTATACGCATTATCCTTGGCATCATTGCTCTGGCACTTGCCGTTTTTGTAACCACAGGCGGCTGGTCCATATTACTCTATGTACTGGCGGCAATATTTATTGTAACTTCACTGGTGGGCACCTGCTTGCTTTACATACCCTTTAAGATAAATACCAACAAATAACCCACCAACCTGTCAGGAATTTTCTTTCAGCGAAGACGCCAGCGTTTGCCCCATATTGCGGGCAAGGTTGATTAGTTCAGTATTGGTTTTTGCATCTCCCTCACGGGCGGCATAGCCGGTCAAAACCACCAATTCATCAGCTTTGACTTTGAAACTGCTATCCAAGTACTGTACCAGAGTGTTCAGGGTATCATCCAGCCCCTGCTCCTCTGCCAGTATAACAACCCCCACAGCTTTAAACTCCAGTGATACATCATGTTTGTAAAGAAAATAATGCCGATCTATAAAAGCTTTCAGCTGAGCAGTTACATTGTAATAGTAGACAGGGGTAGCCACAATAAAGCCATCGGCTTCACTCATCTCTTTAAAAATGGCATCCATATCATCATTCTGAGGGCATTTTTTATATTGGGCACAGTTATCATGCCCCAGACAGGGCTTTATACTTGCCTGAGCAATATCTATCTTACGGGTCTCAATGCCCTCTTTCTCCAGTTCGGAAAGAATCTCATCCAGCAAAAATGCGGTATTCCCCTGGGAACGCGGGCTGCCCATTATGGCCAAAACTTTCATAGTAAACCCCTTTGATAAACGATATATATCATGATACCTTATACTTTATAAACCGACTATACATCTTGACAAATATTTTGCTTCGGCTGATTATTATAGGGCTGGTAGTTTACGAGGTGAATATGTATAGCAATGTAGTTGAACAAGCGTGGCAAAGGTGCGGCGGCAAATGCGAGTGCAAAGACCAATCTCATGCCCACACTTATATACGTTGTAACCGCAAGCTAATTTACGAAAACAAAGATAAACCCCGCATTGACGGCTGGAAGGTAGTTTACCTGACCGGAGTAGCGGCTGATACAGCTGAAAATATCCGCATTTATTGCCATAGCTGTTTTAAACAGGACTGAACCGGAATAGTCTGCCCTGTTTGATACTGAATGCCAAACCTGCAAATACTATATTCTCCCCATGTTTTCCCTAAATTACGTATTAGCACTAATAGCAATCCCGCAGGATATAAAATAAAATATATTTATACAATCCTGTCTTGCAAGGAGACCGTTATGGGACACACCCATGAATGGGTAAAACAGGAGAGCGGGGTTTATAAATGCCTCTGGTGCAGCCGCACTATGACCAGAGATGACCTGTACCTGTGGCTAACCGGACAACGCAACAGCCTTTCTCAGGCATGGCTGGATTCCCCGGTCCGGGAGGAAATTTTGAACATCCGCAAAGCTGTCCAGACCCGTAACCATGATTAACCGTCTAATAAATACCCGCCCTAAACGGGGTAATTAGCCCAAGTTCAGTGTTGCCTTATCTTGGGATAGGTGACTTTGTATTTTCGCCTCTGCACCTGCCTAAAAGCCCGTTTCAAAATAACTTCTATTGACATATGTTTATTATAGGCTATTATACATACAATGAGTTGTTTATCTGTTATATATCTGAGTGATGTTTATCTGCATATTGGGGAGGTGTAATCTTGATAGAGATATATGAACTTCTGAAACTGGTAGTGGACAAAGATGCTTCAGATTTGCATATCAAGGCCCCCACCTCACCTGTCCTGCGGATAAACGGAGACCTGATACGCCAACCCCAATACCCGCCGATTACCCCGGAAGATGCCGAACAAATTTTCAAGTCCATCACCACCCCTCACCAGCAAGAGGTATTTGCATCTGATAATGAACTGGATTTTGTTTACTCCGTCACCAATCTGGCCCGCTTCAGGGTAAATGTACTCCGCCAGAGAGGCAGTCTAAGTCTGGCCTTCAGGGTGGTACCCTTTGTTATCCGCAATGTAGACGAACTTAACCTGCCCCCCATTCTGAAAAGCCTGATTATCCGCCCCAGAGGGCTGTTGCTGGTTACCGGCCCTACCGGTAGCGGCAAATCTACAACTCAGGCTGCCATGATAGAACACCTGAACAACTGCCGCAGATCCAATGTGATTACTATTGAAGACCCCATAGAGTATCTTTTCCATGATAACGAGTGCATTATATCCCAGCGTGAACTTGGGGGAGACACCCGTTCTTTTGCTATAGCCTTGAAACACGCCCTCCGCCATGACCCGAATGTAATTGTAATTGGCGAAATGAGAGATCTGGAAACCATATCCACCGCTATTGCCGCCGCCGAAACAGGCCATTTGGTAATAGGCACACTCCACACCACCGACGCCCCCCAAACAGTAGACCGTTTGATAGATATGTTCCCCCCTTCCCAACAGCAACAAATTCGCCTCCAGCTTTCCCAAGTATTGGAAGCCATTATCTCCCAGACACTTATCCCCCGCATGGATAACAAAGGCCGGGTGGCCGCCTTTGAAATACTGATTGCCAACAATGCCGCCCGCAACCTTATCCGCGAGGGTAAAACTTTTGAACTGCTGACAGTGATGCAACTGGGTAAAAACGATGGCATGCAAACGCTGGATAATGAACTGACCCGTCTGGCCAAAGAAGGAATCATAAGTGTAGAAAACGCTGTATTAAAAAGCAGTAATCCGGAAAGATTACGCAAATCTTTGTCCAATCTAGGTCACGGGGCCTGAAAATAAAGCTCTATCTGGATGTAAATTCCACCTTATATAACCGCCTTTTCAAATTGCCCTCTGGGTTGGGAAGTGGTATATTCTAATGCTATGAAAAGCAGTATAGATATTTTGCCTGATGGCAGCATTACCACACCCAAAGGTTTTAAAGCCGGTGCGATTTATGCCGGTATCAAGAAAAAATCCAAGAACAATTTGGATCTGGCTATCTTATATTCAGACACACCCTGCATTGCCGCAGGCATATTTACCACCAATAAATTTCGGGCTGCCCCGGTGTATATTTCAGAACACAATCTGGGCTTCACCGATAACCGGGCCATTGTAGTCAACAGCGGTTGTGCCAACGCGGGCACAGGCGAAGCCGGCATGGCAGATGCCATTGAAATGGTGAAAGCCACAGCTGAAAGCCTGAATATGCAACCCAAAGACGTACTGATAGCTTCTACCGGGGTTATCGGACACCGCCTGCCTATAGATAAAATAAAGGAAAATGTCCGCCTGATAGGTCTTTCCCAACGCAACGGGCATGAATTTGCCCGGGCTATTATGACCACCGACACCCGCAGTAAAGAGATTGCGGTACAGGTAAATATAGAGGGTTTCCAGTTTTATATAGCCGGCGCTGCCAAAGGGGCAGGCATGATTCACCCTAATATGGCTACTATGCTGGGTTTTATAACTACAGACGCATCTGTAAGCAAAGAGTTTTTGCAGTTTGCCCTTAAAGAAGCGGCTGACGTCAGCTTCAATATGATAACTGTAGATGGTGACACATCTACCAATGACAGCCTTTTTATGCTCTCCAACGGGCAAGCGGAAAACCCCACCTTTGCCGGAGATACTGAATATTCACTGGTATTCCAGCAGGCACTTACCATTGTCTGCCAAAATCTGGCTAAAAGCATTGCCAGAGACGGCGAAGGCGCCAAACGGCTGATTGAAATACAGGTGGAGGGCGCAGCCAATCTGGAAGATGCCAGACTGATTGCCCGCGTAATAGCCGGCTCACCCCTGGTAAAAACTGCCGTCCACGGGGCAGATCCCAACTGGGGACGGATACTGGCAGCTGCCGGACGGGCCGGGGCTGATTTTGATATAGACATGGTAGACCTGTACCTTGGGGAAAGCCCGGTACTCCTTAAGGGTGCACGCACAGGCGTGGACGAAAAGGAACTTTCTTCGTGGCTTAGACAGGTAGAGGTTATTATAAAGCTTAACCTTAACCTTGGTCAGGGTAAAGCTACTGCTTGGGGCTGTGACCTTTCAGCCGAATATGTAAAAATAAATGCAGACTACACTACTTAAACCGAGATGGAAATGACCCAATCAAGTAACCATATAGTTGTTATAAAGCTGGGAGGTTCAGTCCTTGACTCAAAGGACACCTCCCTGAAAGATATTGCCACCCTGAAACAGCTGGGATTAAAACCGGTGCTAATTCATGGCGGTGCCAGCACGGTAAGCGCTTGGTCTGCCAAGCTGGGATTGGAAACACACCTTGTTAACGGCGAACGGGTAACAGATGACGCTACTCTGGACGTGGTAGCCGCCATTCTGGCCGGGCTGGTAAACAAGGAAATCGTAGCCGCTCTGCTGGATATGGGCATAAAAGCCGCCGGCATCTCTGGGGTAGACAGCGCTACCATAACCGGACAAATACGGGCAACCGAAACCGGCTATCTGGGAGATGTGGTACAGGTAAACACCGAACTTATCACCGCTCTGCTGGATGCGAATATAACCCCGGTAATCTCACCGGTCAGTTTTCACCAAACAAACCGCCCCTCCGGAAGCCGCCGCCTGTTGAATATAAACGGCGACCCGGTAGCCGGAGAAATTGCCTCCGCACTCCAAGCTGAACGGCTTGTATTTTTGACAGATGTTCCTGCCGTAAAGGGCAAGAATGGCGAAGCACTGGGTGAAATAAGCGCAGACCATGCCGCCGAACTGCTGGCTTCAGGTACAGCTTCGGGAGGTATGATACCCAAACTCCGTTCCTGCCTTAAGGCTACACTGGCAGGTTCCTCTGCCTGTATTATAGACGGCAGAAAACCCCATATGCTGATACGTGAACTTACCGAGGGCAATTGCGGTACTACAGTAACCGGCCAGCATCTCAGGCGCAGTTAGACATAGTAACCTGTTAACCCGGCAAATTGCCTCCCAAAAGAAGGCGATAATACTTTAATAAAAGAGGTTAAAATGGATAACTGGCAAGAGCTTGAACATAAGTACTACATGCAGACTTTCTACCGCGCGCCTATCACTATTGTGAAGGGGCAGGGTGCAAAAGTCTGGGACGATAAAGGCAAAGAATATCTGGATTTTGTGGCAGGCTGGGCGGTAAACAGTCTGGGGCACTGCCATCCGGCGGTGGTCAAGGCTGTTACTGAGCAGGCTGGCACCCTTATACAGACTTCCAATAATTTTTACACCATTCCCCAGCTTAATCTGGCCAAACTGCTGATTGATAACAGCTGTCTAGACCGTATTTTCTTTTGCAATAGCGGTACTGAAGCTAGTGAAGGAGCAGTCAAACTGGCTCGCCGCTACGGCAAGCTGAAACTGAAAGGGGCTTACGAGGTTATTACCGCCACCGGCTCTTTCCACGGGCGGACTCTGGCTATGGTCTCGGCATCCGGCCAGAGCAAATACCAGGAGCCCTATACTCCCCTGCCAACCGGATTTGTAAACGTGGAATACAATAACCCTAAAGCTATAAAAGTGGCTATCACAGACAAGACCTGTGCCGTTATGCTAGAACCCATACAGGGTGAAAGCGGAGTTAACGTACCTGATGCAGGATATCTCAAAGAAGTACGCAAAATCTGTGACGAAGCCGGCATACTTTTGATACTGGATGAAATTCAAACCGGTATCGGCCGTACCGGCAAACTTTTTGCTTATGAACATTTCGGCATTGAGCCGGATATTATCACTCTGGCCAAAGGGCTGGCTTCAGGCGTACCCATCGGGGCATTTATGGCCAAAGAAAGCGCCTCGGTCTTTGCCAAAGGCGAACACGGTTCTACCTTCGGGGGTAACCCATTGGCCTGTGCTGCCGGCTATGCCACTATGAAATTTATTCTGGATAACCATATCTCCGAACACGCCGCTGCCATGGGCAAATACCTGATAAAAGGGCTGGAAAAACTAAAGGCTAAGCACAGTATTATACAAGGCTATCGCGGTTGCGGGCTGTTGATGGCACTGGATTTTAAAGCCGATATTGCCAAAGAGCTGGTATCAAACTGCCTGAGCGAAGGGCTGCTGCTGAATGCGGTTAAGCCCAATGCCCTGCGGTTTATGCCTTCGCTGAATATTACTGAAGCAGATATAGATGGGGCACTATCCAAACTGGACAATGTTCTCACCCATTCTGAAAGTGCCGGGGTCTAAAGGCTGATGGACTGGGGCATACTGAAGATTATTTTGGGTATTGTTATCCTGCTGGCAGTAGGAGCTTGCGTGCTTTTGCTGGCTGATCCTTTACCTGTTCCGGGTATATTCCGAAAAAATTCAGGTGAAAAGCTGGATAAAGATGACCTGTCTGAAGTGCCTGAAAATATAAGCACCGAAGCGGCTAAACTGGCTGTCCAGTTTTTCCCTGATAACCCTGCCAAACAGTCTGAATATCAAAAAAATCTGCTTGCGGCCTATCTGACCATCAAAAATATTGATTTACTGCTTCTTTTTAACCCCGGCGGCTTCGGTTATGCCCGAATTTCTGCCTCCAAAGGCTGGGAAAGCATTACGACGGGCATAAGTGAGCTCACCAAAAGCTGGGGGCTTAGGACACTGGTGCTGGATTACCAGCGTACCGCCCACAGCCTGACCGGGAAATTCAGCGAAGTGCTGGCCTCCAGCAGCCATTCCGTCAGCAAGGCCAGGGAGCTTTCTTCCAAATTGATTTTCCTGCTGAAATACCTGCCCAACCTGAAAATAGTGCTGGGTAGTGAAAGTAACGGCAGTGTTTCAGCTAATAATACCTTGCTGTTCCTTAAGGATAACCCCAGCGTAGTCAGCATTGAAACCGGACCGCCTGTCTGGCACAAGGGGTTTGACCATGAAAGGCGGCTACTTCTGCGAAGCAACGGACTGGTACCGGATTCGTTTAGCTACGGGGATATCAAAACCATACTTTCCGCCAATTTCATGGCACTCTTCGGGCGTTCGCCTAAAAGCCCGGGCAATGTGCTTCTGTATATAGGCGCTCCGGGACATGAATATTCATGGGAACATGCAGAAGTAAAAAACCAGATAACTAATTTTTTAACAAATAAGTTAAAAACGTAAAAATAACTGGACTTCAGCCAGAGGTTAGTAGATAATAAATCAATTGTTTAAGGAAGGTTCTTATGTCTGAAAAAGTTGTGCTGGCATACTCCGGCGGGTTGGATACCTCAGCCGCCGTCAAATGGCTTCAGGAAAAATACGGCATGGATGTGATTGCCGTTACTATAGACGTGGGTAATGAAAAAGATTTTACCCTGATAAAGGAAAAAGCCCTGAAGGTAGGCGCTAAAAAAGCCTATGTACGGGATGTGCGCAAGGAATTTGCCGAGGATTATATCTGGAAAGCTATCAAAGCCAATTCCATGTACGAAGGCGTCTATCCGCTGGCAACCGCCCTTGCCCGCCCCCTTATTGCCAAGGTTATGGTAGATATAGCCCTTGAGGAAGGGGCTACCGCCATTGCCCACGGTTGTACCGGCAAAGGCAATGACCAGGTACGCTTTGACGTGGGTATAAATACCCTTGCCCCCCATTTGAAAATTATTGCTCCGGCCCGCCAGTGGGGCATGACCCGCGAGCAGACCATGGAATACGCCCAGAAATGGGGCATTCCCGTACCTATTTCGGTTAAAAACCCCTTCTCTATAGATGAAAACCTGTGGGGACGGAGTATAGAGTGCGGTCTGCTGGAAGACCCTTGGAACGAGCCTATTCCCGAGGTATTTGCCTGGACCCGACCGGTGGAAGAAACCCCGGATGAGCCCGAATATCTGGAAGTAGAGTTTGAACAGGGTGTGCCTGTAGCTGTAAACGGAGAAAAACTGTCTCCTTTGGCGCTAATCCAGAAGGTGCATGATATTGCCAGTTTGCACGGGGTAGGCCGTATTGACCACGTGGAAAACCGTCTAGTAGGCATAAAATCCCGCGAGATTTACGAAGCCCCGGCCGCGGTTGTCCTTATTGCCGCCCATCAGGCTTTGGAGGCCATGACCCTTTCCAAGAGCCAATTACGCTTTAAGCAGATGGTGGAAGCTACCTATTCGGATATTATTTATAACGGTCTGTGGTTTTCTGCCCTGCGGCAGGATCTGGACGCTTTTATAGACTCCAGCCAGCGTTTTGTTAGCGGCACAGTCCGCCTGAAACTCTCCAAGGGAAGTTTCCGGGTAGTGGGACGCAAATCCCCCTATTCCCTGTACCACAAAGGTATGGCCACTTACGATAAGGGCGACCAGTTTGACCCGTCTTCGGCAGTGGGTTTTATAACCCTGTGGGGGCTTCAAGCCAAACTGCAAGCCCAGCTTCAACCTATTTTGGAAGAAGAAAAGGGGAATAAATCCTAAATGAGCCATATCCGAAGCCGCTTTTCAAAACCGGCAGATGAACTGGTGGTCAGATATACCACCTCTCTGCCCTTTGACTGGCGTTTATACAAAGAAGATATAAAATGCTCAACCGCCCATGCCCGCATGCTTTCAAAACAGGGCATTATTTCGACTGAAGACAGCCAGTCCATAATAAACGGGCTAAATGCTATCCTCACCGAAATAGAAACAGGCAGTTTCGTATTTAAACCCGAAATGGAAGATATCCACATGGCCATAGAGGGGCGTCTTTTTGAGCTTATTGGCGAAGCGGCCGGCAGACTGCACACCGCCCGCAGCCGAAACGATCAGGTAGCAACAGATGTACACCTTTTTGTCAAAAATGCCTGTGATAAAACTATTAATAAAATACGCACCCTTCAGGGAACTTTGCTGGAACAGGCGGAAGCACACCCGCAGACTGCCCTGCCTGGTTATACCCATATGCAAATAGCCCAGCCGGTGCTACTTCCCCACCACCTGCTGGCTTACTTTGAAATGCTGGAACGTGACTGCGGGCGTTTTACAGATGCCCGAAAACGGGCGGATGTAATGCCGCTTGGCAGCGGGGCTCTGGCAGGTGTACCCTACCCGCTTGACCGCGAAATGGTGGCCAAAGAACTGGGTTTTTCGGCTATCAGTCAAAACTCGCTGGATGCGGTTTCAGAGCGGGACTTTATACTGGAATACCTTTCAGACGCCGCAATATGCCAGATGCACCTCTCCAGACTGAGTGAAGAGATGGTGATATGGTCTTCGGCTGAATATGCCTTTGTAGAGCTTGATGACGCCTATACCACCGGCTCAAGTATTATGCCCCAAAAGAAAAACCCGGACGTGGCCGAACTCTGCCGCGGCAAGACCGGGCGGGTATACGGCTCTCTGAATACCATGCTGACCGTCATGAAGGGGTTGCCTCTTTCCTATAACCGAGACCTGCAGGAAGATAAAGAACCCCTGTTTGACTGTGTGGACACTCTGGGGGACAGCCTTGAGGTATTTGCCGGTATGATAAAAACCGCCAAGTTCAAGCCTGAACGTATGCTTCGGGCTTTGGAAAAGGGCTATGTTCTGGCAACTGATATTGCCGATTATCTGGTGGGCAAAGGCGAAAGTTTCCGTAACTCACACGGCATTGTGGCACGGCTGGTGAGCTATGCTGTCGCTCAAAATAAAACCTTTGGTGAGCTCAGCCTTGCGGAATACCGCCAATTTTCAAACCTGTTTGAAAAAGATATTTATGCTGTAGATATAAAGTCAGCCCTAAATGCCCGCAACCTGCCCGGCGGAACTGCACCAAAACAAATAGCCCAGGCAATTGCCCGGGCTAAGAAAATACTTGCTGAAGCTGGAGTTAAAAACTAAATGACTGTATTAGGCAGTTTTAGCAAGCTTGGCCTGAGTGCGGATACAACGGGTGCACAGTTTCATGCGAACTTCAGTGCCATTAACGGCAATCTTGGCGGAATGAATATTGGGCATCCACATCCGGTTAGTGCGCCTCTTGGAATGGCTTACATTATGCCCAAACGAAGGGGTCTTGCCACACATTTCACATTTCATAGTTTTAAAAGATTTACTCCTTTGACTGAACCACTAAATTCATATAAAATCCGACCAGTAAATATATCATAGCACTTTGCCCTTTACAAGTTTGACCACTTAGAATTGCTATAAGCAAAGGTGAAAAAATGACACAGAACGGAAACATCAGCGGTGCCCAATTTAGAGATATGGTGGCAGCTGCTACAAACTGGCTGGAAAAAAGCTCCCAAGATATTGACGCTTTAAACGTATTTCCTGTTCCTGACGGGGATACCGGTACAAATATGTTACTAACCATGCGCTCGGCAGTAGAAGAAACCTATAAATACCACGAGCCGGACGTCTCAACCGTAGCCTTGGCCATAGCCAAGGGTTCTTTAATGGGCGCCCGCGGCAACAGCGGTGTCATACTCTCCCAGATATGGCGGGGTGTTTCCATTGCCCTGAAGGATAAGACGGCTATATGCGCATCTGACTGGGCGGTAGCCATGAAACAGGCCTCGGAGACCGCTTATCAGGGGCTGAATAATCCGGTGGAAGGCACTATCCTGACCGTACTCAGAGACGTAGCCACTGCCAGCCAGCAAGAGGTTGAAAGCGGTATTACCAGCGTAAGTGAGCTGGTGGAAAAAGGCATGACCGCAGCCGGTGAATCCGTGGCCAATACCCCCAGCCTGCTCCCTGCCCTGCGTGAAGCCGGGGTGGTAGACGCCGGCGGACAGGGTTTTTATACTATTCTGGAGGGTTCACTCCATTTCCTGCGGGGTGAGATTGAGGACATGCAGTTCCGCAAATCCCGGGTTATTACCGGCAATATCCCCACCGGCAACCTATCCGGACAATACGTAGTAGATGATGAAGAAGCCTTTGGCTATTGTACCGAGTTTTTGCTCAAGGGCGAAAATATGGATATTGACAAGATACGCGAACGCTTAAAGAAAAAAGGCGTCTCGCTTATAGTTGTCGGTGACCCCACTACTGTGAGGGTACATATACATACCCTGAAACCCGGCAGTGTTATGAACTATGTGGGCGAGCTGGGTACCATGCACAAGGTCAGCGTACGCAATATGGACGAACAGCACGAAGACTTTTTAGCCCTGCAAAAAGAACGCATGCCTTCGGTGAATACCGCCATTGTGGCCGTGGTAGCCGGAGACGGGCTGAAAGAAGTTTTCAAAAGTCTGGGTGCCCAGAGCATTATTTCCGGCGGGCAGACCATGAACCCGTCCACCAAGGATATACTACAAGCAGTGGAAGCCGCCCCTTCGGACAAGGTAATAATACTGCCTAACAATAAGAATATTATCCTGACTGCTATTCAGGTGGAAAACCTGACCAAGAAAAAGATAAAGGTCATTCCCAGCATCACCATACCCCAGGGCGTGGCAGCTTTGCTGGCTTTTGACTATGAAGCGGATTTTGATACCAACTTCAACCTGATGAAAGATGCCAAAGAGAGCGTTAAAACTATAGAGATAACCAGAGCTGTCCGTTCTACCAAACTGAACGGTCTCAATATAAAGAAAAAACAGGCTATCGGCCTGCTGGATGATGAACTTTGTGCCGTAGGTGATGAACCCAAAGCTGTTCTTGATGAAATAATATCCAAACTGGATCTTTCCAAGTCAGAGGTCATAACCGTCTATTACGGGGCGGATACTACCGAAGAAGAAGCCAAAATACTGGAGACAGAACTTATAGAAAAACACCCCTCACTTCAGGTTGAAATGGTGAATGGGGGACAGCCTCATTATAACTACACCGTTTCTATTGAATAGAAGGAAAATATGACAGTCAAAATAGTAACCGACAGCACTTCGGATATAAGCCAGAAGCTGGCCGCTGAACTGGGCATAACCGTAGTACCATTGACGGTTTCGTTTGGCAATGAACACTTTAAAGATGGTGTCAGCATAACACCTGAACAGTTTTTTACCCGCCTTACTTCCCAAAATATATATCCCACTACTACCCAACCCTCACCGGGATTATTTTTGGAAACTTTTGAGAAGTTGTGTGAAGAAACAGATGAGATACTGGTTATTACCGTTTCCTCAAAACTGTCAGGTACCCTTTCATCCGCTAAAAATGCCGCTGCCATTATACATGGCCGCTGCCAAGTGGAAGTGATAGATTCCCAAAGGGTTATCATGGGGACAGGGCTACTGGCTATATATGCCGCCGAACTGGCAAAAACCGGCCTTAACCTCAAGGAACTTAGCCAAGCCATCAGCCAAAAACTGGATGACTGCCACCCCATCATGTACTTTGATACCCTAACCTACCTGCACAAGGGCGGACGGATGGGCAAAGCCCAAAGTCTGGTGGGCACCATGCTTTCCATAAAACCCATTCTGAAGATGGAAAACGGCATTATCTGCCCGCTTTCCAAAGTGCGTTCCCGCAGAGCCGGCATGGACTACCTTTATAAGTTTATCAACTCTTACCCGAAGATAAAATACCTGGCGGTAGAACATGCCACCAGCCCGGAAGATGCCGATGAACTGGTGGAGAGACTGGGGAATATACTCCCGAAAGAACAAATCTTCAGGTCAAGAATTGGACCGGTTGTGGGTACTTATACAGGGGCAAATGCGGTAGCTGTCACCGTTCTGGAAGACAAATAATATTAAGGAGCTGAATATGGCGGTGAAAATAATAACCGACAGTACCTCTGATATTCCGCCCGAAATGGCTAAAAATATGGGGATTACGGTAATTCCCCTGACTGTCTCTTTTGAAAATGAACACTTTCTGGATAATGTAACCCTTAAACCTGATGAATTTTACCGCCGTCTTTCACTGAGCGGCATTTATCCCCATACCACTCAACCGTCACCGGCTGTCTTTAAAGAAAACTATGAAAAACTTATGCCACAGGCTGATGGCATACTGGTTATTACCATATCATCTAAACTTTCCGGCACCTACCAGTCTGCTTTAAGTGCCGTAACCATGCTGGAAAACATAAGCTGTCCTATAGAAATAATAGATTCACAGACAGTCAGCCTGGCACTGGGGTTACTGGCTATAAAAGCCAATGATTTGGCCAAAAGCGGGAAAACCTTGGGAGAGATAAAAGAAGCCATCACCCAAAGCCTGCCTGATGCCCAGCCGGTTATGTTTTTTGATACCCTGACCTACCTGCACAAAGGCGGCAGGATTGGCCGCGCCCAAAGCATGCTTGGTTCACTCCTTTCAGTAAAACCCTTACTTACAGTACGTGACGGGGTGGTTACCCCTTTGACCAGAGTACGCTCACTGCAAGCCGGCATGGACCAGCTTTACAACTTTGCCGCCCAACACAGTACCCTTGAATATGTAGGTATCGGTTATGCCACCTCTACCACTGATGCCTTAAAACTAAAGGAGCGCCTTGCCCCCTTGTTCCCGCCGGAAAAAATATACCTAACCCAGGTAGGACCGGTAGTAGGCACATATACAGGGCCGAATACCCTGTGTATAAACATAATCGGGAAAAGCTGATAACAGGATTTTGGAGGCTTTAATTTGAATGTCCAGATTGTAATTGACAGCACCTCTGATATTACACCCCAGATGGCCAAAGCCATGGGTAATGTACATATAATGCCGCTCACAGTGTCCTTCGGAAACGAACACTTTCAAGACGGCATAGATATAACCCCGGAAGAATTTTATACCCGCCTGCCGCAAGACGAGAATATCCCTACCACTACCCAACCCCTTCCCGGATATGTAATAGAATTGGTGACCCGCCTTTCCGAAGAAACCGACCAGATACTTATCCTTACCCTTTCCCAAAAACTCAGCGGCACTTACCAGTCTGCACTTTATACCAAAAAAACTCTGGAAAGCCCCACCTGCCGCATAGAGGTATTTGATACCAACCTGACTACGCTGGGGCACGGACTTAGGGCTATAAGGGCATCGGATATGGCCAAAGAAGGGGCAAATCTGGACCAGATACTGGAAGAACTTCGAAAGCCCCATAACTATTTGGCAGGGGTTATGTACTTTGATACTTTAAAATATCTGGCCAGAGGCGGACGGATTGGCAAAGCCCAAAGTTTGCTGGGAGCAATGCTTTCGTTCAAGCCCATTATCACCGTTCAGGACGGAGAGGTCAGCCCTGTAACCAGAGTGCGTTCGCGTCAGGCAGGCATGGATTATCTTTATAACTATGCCGCCAGCCGCAAAAATATCCGCTATCTGGGGGTTGAGCATGCCAATACACCTGAAGACGCCGAGGCTTTAATAGAACGTTTGGGGAATATTTTCCCCAAGGAAAAGATAATCCGTTCACGGATAGGCCCGGTAATCGGGACATCTATCGGTCCTAACGCTGTATGCGTGGTAGCTTGGGCAGACGCCTAATAAAATAACTTGATCAGAGGTACGGGTATTTGAGCGTAAAAATAGTTACCGACAGCACCGTGGATTTACTTCCGGAAACTATAAAAGAACTGGGCATAACAATAGTACCGGTATACGTAATGTCCGGCAATAAAACCTACCGGGACGGGCTGGATATAACCCAAACCGAAATTTACAACCGCATGCTGACGGGTGAGCAGTTCACCACTTCCCAGCCCACTCCGGCTGACTTTGCCAGCGTTTACAAAAACCTTTCAAAAGAAACCGACCAGATAGTTTCCCTTATTATGAGCGCCAAACTATCTGGCACCTATAATTCGGCGGTGCAGGGGCGTGAACTGGCAAAAAGCAGCAGCAATATAGAACTGATAGATACCAAGGCTACATCCGGGGCTTTGGGCTTGCTGGCTACACAGGCAGCCGAAATGGCAAAAATGGGTGAAAGCGCGGGGAATATAATTGACACTGTCAGAAACAATATCCCTCACGTACACATATGGGCACTACTGGATACCGTTAAGTACGTACTAAGAAGCGGGCGTCTCAGCAGTGCATCCAACCTTATCAGCGGGGTTTTAAGTATCCGCCCCATGATTACCCTCAGGGAAGGTTCTCTCTGGCCTGCCAGTATTCACCGCACCCGTAATAAGGGACTGGAGAAACTGGCCGAACTGGTAAAAACCAACCGTAACGTGGAGGCAGTTCAGATAGTCCAAAGTGTAGACCTGGCGGAAGCCCAAACCCTGAAAGAAAAACTGGCTGACTTTATAGACCAGAGTAAAATCCATGTCTCACAGCTTGGACCTGCTTTGGGTGTTCACGGCGGACCCGGCACGCTGGTAGTGGCTATTAAGGAAAAACTGGGCAATATCGGCACTGCTACTGATGAAACTGAAGATAGAAAGTCATTTAAGCTGCCTTCCATCCACCTGCCCAAGCTGGGTTTTTCCAGCCTGCATTAGTGTTTTATAATATTCTGAACTTCAAGCCCTCCACTTAAAAGGAGGGCTTTTTACAATCTGGAATAGTGTGGACAAGTGCAGGTATATGGTCTATCATTTTTAAAAAACGACAGGCGGAGTATAAATTTGGGAGTAGATACCGGCGCCTTTAAAAAAATACTTCAACTGGAAGCTCAAAAAGGTTTTGCCGATACCGCCGTTATGGGCGGGCTGGACCACTTTCTGTCCCGCTGGGCGAAAGAAGCGGTAACCGGCATAAATAACCCGGATGACCTGCTTGATTTTCACCACCTGAAACTATCTGACCCCAACTATGCCAAAATGACTGAAGACAAACGCAGGGAATGGGTGGATGCGATACTGGCATTTCTGCCCAAACTGGAAAACCAGCCCATCGGTAGACCTGCACCCCAAAAAGCACCTAAAGCCAAGTCTCCTTCCAAAACACCTGCCAAACCCAAAGCAGACACCCGCCTGCCAGCCCTTGACGGGGACGTCTCTCTGGTAAAGGGTATCAGTGCCGCTACCGCCCCCAAATTTCACAAATTGGGTGTTAACACTGTACGTGATTTGCTTTACTATTTTCCAAACCGCCATCTGGATTACAGCCGTTTGAAAAAGATATCCCAGCTGGAAGCAGGACCGGAACAGACCATAATCGCCAATGTCTGGCAGTCCAAAGTGAATTTCATGAGCGGACGCCGCTCAACCGAAGCGGTACTGGGAGACGATACCGGCAACATGCGGGCGGTCTGGTTTAACAACCCGTATATGGTACGTAATTTGAAACCAAATGCCAGAGTAGTCCTTTCGGGACGGGTCTCTATATTTCAGGGCAGGCCTGTATTTGAATCTCCAGAGTGGGAAGAACTACCAGACGAAGCTGACCTTATCCATACCGGGCGTTTAGTACCTGTCTACCCCCTGACTGCCGGGCTTCACCAGCGAAGCCTGCGCCGCCTGATGAAAAACTTTATAGACATTTCTTCCCCAAATATTTCAGATTTTATGCCTGCTGAAACCCTGAAACGCACCCGCCTGCTGCCACTTTCAGAAGCTATCCGACAGGCCCATTTCCCTGATGATGAAGAATTGAAAAATGCCGCCCGAAACAGGCTGGCTTTTGATGAACTATTTATCCTCCAGTTAGGAGTACTGGCCAAGAAAAAACGCTGGCACGAACAGGCAGGACGGGCTTTAAACGTAAATATTCCGGATATAGACCGTTTTGTGTCTAAACTGCCATTTAAACTGACTGATGCTCAGACAAAGTGTCTGGCTGATATAAAAGCCGATATTTCCAAAGGCGTGCCCATGTCCCGCCTGCTTCAAGGTGAAGTGGGTTCGGGAAAGACTATAGTGGCTGTTATTTCCCTGTTTACCGCCGCCGCTAACGGGCTTCAGGGAGCTTTTATGGCACCTACCGAAATACTGGCCGAGCAGCATTTTAAAAGTGTCACCCGTCTTTTTGCCTCCATTGCCCGTGTAAGTACCCTTCTTGACGGGATATATACCTTTGAAGGTCTGCTTGACCGCCCGCTTAAGGTAGCTTTACTTATAAGCGATATGAAGGGCAGCCAGAAAGATATTTTAAAAGAAAAGATTAAAAAGGGTGAAGTTGATATAGCCATTGGCACCCATGCCCTTATCCAGAAAGAAATCCGCTTCAAATCACTGGGGCTGGCTGTTATAGATGAACAGCACCGCTTCGGGGTGGAACAACGCTCTGCCCTGCGGAGTAAAGGCCTAAATCCCCATATACTTATTATGACCGCCACTCCTATACCCCGCACTCTGGCTCTGACCCTGTACGGAGACCTTGACCTTTCAGTTATAGACGAACTGCCACCCGGACGCCAAAGCATAAAAACCCGCTGGTTAAAACCGGAACAGCGGAACAGCGCTTATACCTTTATCCGCAAACAGATTCAGGAGGGACGGCAAGCATTTATAATCTGTCCGCTGGTAGAGGAATCCGAAGTTATCCAAGCCAAAGCCGCCACCGCCGAATACGAAACCCTGTCTAGAGAGGTATTCCCCGAATCCAGAGTAGCCCTGCTGCACGGACGCATGAATGCCTCTGAAAAAGAGACCATAATGAGACACTTTAGCGAAGGCGAAATGGACATACTGGTTTCCACTCCGGTGATAGAGGTGGGGATAGACATACCAAACGCCGCTGTAATGCTGGTCGAAAGTGCCGACCGCTTTGGTCTTTCCCAGCTGCATCAGTTCCGGGGACGGGTGGGCAGAGGCACTGAGCAGAGCTACTGCATGTTTCTGGCCGAAAATCCGTCTCTACTGGGGCAGGAACGTTTGTCCATTATAGAAAGCACCCAGGATGGCTTTAAGCTGGCTGAGGAAGACCTGCGGCTACGCGGGCCGGGTGAATTTTTTGGCACCCGCCAGAGCGGCCTGCCAAAGCTGCGTATGGCCAGCATATCTGACGTGGGGCTGCTGGAACAGGCACGCAAAGAGGCCACCCGTCTTTTTGAGTTAGACCCGGAGCTTAGCTTGCCCGAAAACGCCCCTCTGGAAGCAGAGGTAAGGCGTGTCTGGCCTAAAAAGAGCGAATGGAGCTAAAGGCTCAATGATACCAGGTGAAATCATCTCCTATCTGGATATGTGCCAAGCAGAGGGAATCAACCTGCAAAAAGGCATGAATTTTAAACTTCGAAACGGCAACAATATTATACTTATGAGTGTCCGAGATGGAGCACCATACGCAGACCGTTTTGAAGATGAAGGCAAAGTACTTATCTATGAAGGGCATGACATAAACAGAACTCATCCTTCTATAAACCCTAAAAATTTTGACCAGCCTATGTATACACAGGGAAATAAACTAACTGCCAATGGTCTTTTCTATAACGCTGCCCAGAAAGCCAAACAGACAAAAACTCCTGAAATAGTACGTGTCTATGAGAAAATAAAACCCAGTATATGGGTTTACAATGGAGTCTTCAATTTAGTTGATGCGTGGATAGAAACATTAAACAACCGCCAGGTTTTTAAATTTAAACTTGAAATTACCTCAGAACCAATATCGAACATTATCAAACCTAACCTTGATTCTGACAATAGAGCAATACCACCCGAAATAAAACGGGCAGTTTGGGCAAGAGACCAAGGCAAATGCATAAAATGCGGAATTTCCTCAAACCTCCATTTTGACCATATTATCCCTTACTCCAAGGGAGGATCTTCATTAGTGGCTGAAAACATTCAGTTACTCTGCGCTAGTTGTAATCTCAGCAAGCATGCTAATATTGAATAATTCGGTTTTATTCCAATTTACCATGAAAAAACCCTCTAGCCATTATCATCTTCCCATTCTGTGATATAATCTATGTTCCGGTTTAAACCCGAAGAATAAATACTCGGAGTATAGTTTTGAACAGTATCTTAGCTATCAAAAATATTATTATAGAGTCTCTAAGCCAAGCTATGGAAAAAGCCCGTCAGGAGGGGCAGATTCCGGCCCTAAGCGTGGATATAAGCATAGAGCACCCCCAAAAAACCAACTACGGTGACTATGCCACCAGCCTGCCTTTGCGGCTTGCCAAGGCTACCGGGAAACGCCCTATGGAGTTAGCCCAAATACTGGCAGGCTATATTGAAACCGGTTCCGGCATTTCTAAAGTAAGTGTAGCCCCTCCCGGCTTTATAAACTTCACTTTTTCAAAAGAGTGGCTGTGCAGTCTGGTGAAGACCATTCTGACTGAAGCGGGTAGCTACGGCAATATAAATATGGGCGGCGGCAGCCGTGTTCAAATAGAGTTCGTCAGTGCCAATCCCACCGGACCTATTCATATCGGGCACGGGCGGGGAGCAGTGCTGGGCAGTACTCTTTCAAACATACTCAAGGCCGCCGGATATTACGTTGAAGAAGAGTTTTATATCAATGATGCCGGCAGTCAGATAGATGCTTTCAAAAGAACCCTGTTTGCCCGTTACCAGCAGGCTTTGGGTAAAGATGCCGCTGTTCCTCAGGATGGTTATCACGGCCAGTACATGGTAGATTTGGCGGCCGAAATGGTAACAAAATACGGGGATAAGTACCTGCAAATGCCGGCTGACATTGCTCAAAATGACCTGGGCGAAATAGGCATGGCGCGCATGCTTTGCCTTATAAGTGACGACCTGAAAGCTTTGAAGGTGGATTTTGATATCTGGTTTTCAGAGAGGTCTTTATATAGCGGCGGGCAGTACAAAACCGCCATGGATATACTGTCCGGCAACAACTATATTGCCGAAAGAGACAACGCCACTTGGTTCAGCTCCACCCTGCTGGGAGACAGCAAGGACAATGTGATTGTCCGCAGTGACGGCACGCCCACCTATTTTGCTTCTGACATTGCTTATCACTACAACAAGTTTATTGAACGCAAGTTTGACCGGGTTATAAACATCTGGGGGGCAGATCATCAGGGGCATGTTTCCCGCATGAAGGCTATGGTAAGCGCTCTGGGTATCAACCCCGAACGTCTGACTACTCTGCTGTTCCAGATGATTACTTTAAAACGGGGCGGTGAACTGGTTCGGCTTTCAAAACGCACCGGTGAAATAATAAGCCTGCGTGAGGTTATTGAGGAAGTGGGAGCAGATGCCTGCCGCTTTTTCTTCCTTGCCCGCTCTACTGAAAGCCAGATGGATTTTGATCTGGAACTGGCTAAAAAAGAATCAGCTGAAAATCCGGTATATTATGTACAGTACGCCCATGCTCGCATTTGCAGTATTTTACACCTTGCAGAGGAAAAACAACTGGATTACAGCACCGGTGATACCGCTTTACTAGGGGAAGAAGCCGAACTTGAGCTTATCCGCAAGATGGCCGAACTACCTGAGATTGTGGAGACAGTGTCCCGTACCCTTGAGCCCCACCACCTGACCTATTACGCTCAGGAACTGGCAAATGCTTTCCACCAGTTTTACAAAGACTGCCGGGTAATTTCGGATAACGCCGAATTGACCTGTGCCCGCCTGAAACTGGTAGACGCCAGCCGCATAGTGCTTGCCAGAACGTTGCACCTTATGGGTATGACCTCACCCGAAAGCATGTAGATAGCCAACCCGCACCTTCAGATAAAATAAGGGCAGACTCAAAGTAGTCTGCCCTTTGCTTTTGGAGAGTATAATACTAACCGTAAAATAATTTAAAGAGCCAGACAGGTAACTGTGCGGGTAATGCCCTCCACCGCCTGTATCTTGGAGGTAATAAACTCACCCATTTCGGCAAGGGTATCCTGCTCTACTACCGCAATAATATCGTATGGCCCGGTTACCGCATCTATGCTATGTATACCGGAAACTTTCCTCAGGCTGGCGGCTATTTTCTTGGCCTGAGCAGGAGCGGCTTCAATAAGGACAAATGCTTTGGCAGACATATAAACCCCCTCGAATCTCTTTCAGAGACATATTTGAACTGTAATAAGAATACGCTTAATATTTGAATAAGGTAGTCTGTATGCCCTATAATATAACACACTTTTTGTGCATTTTTTATTTTTGTGACAAATTTATAAAATATTTTGACGGAGAGATATTATGACTCAAACGTCTTACGGGTTGCTCAAGGGTAAAAAGGGAATTATATTCGGCCCTCTAAATGAGCAAAGTCTGGGCTGGAAAATAGCCTTGGCCTGCTACCGCGAAGGAGCTGAGTTGGCTATTTCCAATGTGGCCACCGCACTTAAGATGGGCAATACCGCTGACCTGGCCCGGATTTGCGGTCAAGCCCCCCTGCTGGTAGCTGATGCCAGCAGTGACGATGAGCTTAAAGCCTTGTTTTCCGAACTGAAAACCACGCTGGGAGAAATAGATTTTATAGTCCATTCGGTGGGCATGAGTGCCAATATTCGAAAGAAAATCCCTTACGAATCAACCAATTATATTTTTTATAACAAAGGGCTTGAAATTTCGGCCATATCCCTCCACAAAATAATCCGATATGCCCTTGAGGCCGGAGTACTCAAAGACAACGGCAGTATACTGGCTCTGACATATATTGGGGCGCAAAGGGTTTTTTCCCAGTACAACGATATGAATGATGCCAAAGCCCTGCTGGAAGCAATTGCCCGAAATTTCGGTTCCCGTCTGGCAGACCGCGGCATACGGGTAAACACTGTTTCCCAGTCACCTACCCGCACTTCGGCCGGTTCCGGGATAAGCAACTTTGACGCCATGTACGAATATGCCAATCTGCTTGCTCCGCTGGGAAATGCAAACGGCGAGGAATGTGCGGATTATGTGGTTACCCTGCTTTCAGACCTTAGCCGCAAGGTAACCATGCAAAACCTTTACCATGACGGCGGGTTCTCCAGTGCAGGCATCTCCGAAAAACTGCTCAAGCTGCTGGAACGTAACCAGCCTGAAGCCGGTGTATAATAGCTTTATCATTTTGAAAGAGAGCACCTAATGGCCAAATACTTCAGCCGCCTGATGTTTATATCCGTTTTAGTTTTTCTGGTCAGTTTCTTTATCCATATCATGCTGGTCAGTTTGTTCGAGATTGATGAAACCTTTTGGGTGATTTTGGGAATGGTAGTAGCACCAACCGGTTTTGCCATTGGGATTATAGGGCATTTGGTGCTCCGCCTGAAAAACCGGAGTGCCAAATAATCCCCTTTCAGGTTTTTAACTTGCATGTAATATAGCCTTAATCTATAATAAACTCTGTTTTGTACGAGGAAGATAGTGCTGCAATATAATGTAGCCCAGCTGCTGAAATCAGTCATCGGTGCCACCCGCATCTACCAGCTGGACGATGAAATAAATCTGGAAGGCAGTCCTATCAGGGTATCGGGTGAGATTACCTTTACCCGTATTGACCGCGGTCTACTGGTGACAGGGGTTCTTGATACCTATATGGACTTGGACTGTGTACGCTGTCTTAGGGAATTCAGTTGCCCGGTCAGCATCCGCCTTGAAGAACGGTTTCTGCCCACCGTAGACGTGGTGCACGGCTTCGAAGTGGACAACTCTGAAGAGCTTGACGCCTTTTTTATTGACGAGCACCATATTCTAGATTTGAGCGAAGTTATCCGCGAAGGTGCTATAATGGCAATACCCATGAAACCTCTGTGCTCCGGTGAGTGCCGCGGTTTTGAATATAAAACGAATACTAATTTAACGGAGTAAAATAATGGCTCTACCTAAAAGAAGACTTTCCCATTCCCGCCAGGGCAATCACCGGGCTCACGTAGCCCTTACCGCCCCGGCTGTAATGGAATGCCCCCAGTGCAACAGCCCCAAGCTCTCTCATCAAGCCTGTTCCGTCTGCGGTACTTACAATGGACGGACTGTGATTGATATGGAAGCTATTGCCAAGAAAAAAGCTGATAAATCCAAGGGTCAGCAGTAGTTTCCGGTTGGTCAGTTTTTAAGGCATGACTGAGATTAAAACAGCTTATGTCTTCCCCGGTCAGGGTGCTCAGTTCGTGGGCATGGGACGGGATTTATACTCGGAGTTTCATTCCGCCAGAGAGCTTTTTGACCTGGCGGATAAAGCTTTGGGGTTTTCGTTGTCTAAATTATGTTTTGAAGGACCTGAAGAAGACCTGAAGGACACCCGCCACTCCCAGAGTGCCATTGTCTGCCACAGCCTGTCTGCCCTTTCGGCTTTTATAGAAAGCGGCAAATCAAAGCTTCTGCCTGAACCCTCTTTTGTAGCAGGGCATTCACTGGGTGAATATTCGGCGCTGGGTGCAAGCGGAATACTCCCTTACGTACAAGCTATTTTGCTTGCCCGCAAACGGGGAGAACTCATGGCTGAAGCAGCCGCCAAAACCCCCGGTGCCATGGCCGCCGTTATAGGCATATCCCAAGAAATACTGTCTGATATCTGCCTGAAAACAGGCTGTTACATAGCTAATTTCAATTCTCCCGGACAGCTGGTTATCAGCGGTCTGAAAGAGGCTGTAGACCAAGCATCTGCCCAAGCCACAGCCAGCGGAGCTATGAAAGTAGTAACCCTGCAGGTAAGCGGAGGTTTCCATACCCCTCTCATGTCGCCTGCTTCCACAGGTTTAAAAGAAATGCTGAACTCTATGGATTTTAAGACCGCCCGAATACCGCTGGTGGCCAATACCAGTGCTTGCCCAGTTTCCACCCCGCAGGATGTAAAAGCCGAACTTTATTGCCAATTGACCGGTGGTGTCCAGTGGCAAAAAAGCATAGAGAATATGATTGCAAGCGGGGTAAATACCTTTGTTGAGATTGGGCCGGGTAAAGTACTGGCCGGACTGATAAAAAGAATTAACCGCAGTGTCAGTATCTACAATATAAATGATGCCGCTTCTATCCAGAATTTTAGCGTATAATGGGTAACATGCTTGGTTTAAATGGCAAAGTAGCCCTGATTACTGGCTCCGGCAGGGGCATAGGCAAAGCCATAGCTTTGCGGTTCGCCGAAGCAGGGGCAAAAGTGGTAGTAAACAGTCTGTCTCCCAATGGTGAAGAAACGGCCTCTCAGATACGTTCTCAGGACGGACAGGCCATATTCGTTCAGGCTGATGTAAGCCAAAGTAGCGGGGTAGAAACCCTTTTCAAAGCCAGTCAGGAAGCCTTTGGCGGAGTGGATATACTGGTAAACAATGCCGGCATAACCCGTGACCAGTTGACCATGCGTCTGTCCGAAGAAGACTGGGACAGTGTAATACAAACCAACTTAAAGAGTGTTTTTTTGTGTTCCAAGGCCGCCCTCCGCCAGATGCTGAAAAACCGCTGGGGACGGATAATAAACCTCAGTTCCATAGTCGGTCTGAAGGGCAACCCGGGGCAGGCTAATTATGCCGCCGCCAAAGCCGGCATTCTGGGATTCAGCTATTCTTTGGCTAAAGAAGTGGCCAGCCGCAATATTACTGTCAATTCCATAGCACCCGGTTTTATAGAAACCGATATGACCGCAGCCCTGTCTGACGAACAAAGACAGGCTATAACAGCCCGAATACCCATGCAAAAACTTGGCACAGTGGAAGATATAGCCGCCTGTGCATTATACTTGGCACAAGAAGATGCCAAATACATTACCGGACAGGTAATTTGCCTGGACGGCGGTATGTCTATAATATAAGCGAGTAAAAAGTGACGACCAGCAGACGCAAAGCACGTGAAATAGTCCTTCAGGCTCTATACGAACAAGACCTGGCAGGGCATAATGCCGAGGATGTTTTAAAACGCCTTTTAACCGAAAACCCCCAGACTGAAGAAAACGTAGAGTTTATTTTCAGGCTGACAAATGCCGTAGTCAAGCACAAGGACTTACTGGATGAAAATATCCGCCAGTTTGCCTCTGCCTGGCCGGTGGAACAGCTTTCATATATTGACCGGAATGTACTCCGGCTGGCTATTTTTGAAATTATCCATGAAAATGATGTACCGGTTAAAGTAGCTATCAACGAAGCAGTTGAACTTGCCAAATCATTTGGGGGCAACTCTTCTGCCAGATTTATAAACGGGGTTCTCAGTTCTGTCAGCAAAGCTCTGGCAGATACAGCAAACCAACGGGAGGAGTGAAGTAGTGGCAACGGTTTTTGAAAGAGTAAAAAAAGTTAGTGTTGAGCAGTTGGGCGCCGAAGAAAAAGATGTGGTGCTTACTGCCAGTTTTGCAGATGACCTGGGGGCAGATTCTCTGGATCAGGTAGAGCTTATAATGGCACTGGAGACCGAATTCGGTACTCCCGAAACCAAGTTTGAGATACCTGATACTGACGCTGAAAAATTAAAGACGGTGCAGGCTGTAGTGGACTACTTGAAGTCCAAAGGCATAAAAGACAGCTAATACCGCCTCTAATACCACCAAATTCAAACAGTTTTTAAATTTATAGCCAAAATCCGGTCCGAGCATTTTACTGCCTGTTACAGCTGATACTCTGAAATTTCGGATACCAAGACGTTTGCCATTAAAAACGGGTAAACGGTATAGTGGGTTGTTGCCGGAAAAAGACCAAGCCTAAGGGGTAACCCCTGCCCTGCCAGACGGCTAAGACGGAGGTTACCCCCTAAAAGAGCCTATATATAGGTCAGATTTGGATTGAGACAGCCCTCAGGCGGTGTCCTGCCCGAACTTGCACCCCGTATAACGTTCTAAAACTTTGCGGAAATGATAGCCGTAAATGGATAGGGTAACTGCCAGAGGAAATGCCTTGGGATTTTTTATCAGGGTAGAGCCCAACAACCGCCAATAATACTTCCGGCTGTTGTCCACAATACCCAGATGCCACACAGACCGCATAAATGCCCTTAGCCTCTGGGCTGATACCGGTTTCACCCGCCCTTTGGGTTTGGGATGATATCTGGATATAAGTACAGCTACCCGCTGGTAATATTCGCGGGGGGCATATATGGCTGAGAGCACCCGGTTATAACCGTTTATAAGCACTTCGGTCTTCATGCGGGGTACAAAGTTCAAACTGCAATCTGTATTATCTCCCCGAAAATCTTCCAGCAGACGTTTTTCCTTCTTAAGCCTGTTCCACAAACGGGTGCCTCTGGGGGCATTTAAAAGCCCGACCATGGCAGTCACAATGCCGCTTTGCTGAATGAAATTTATCTGGGCACGGAAAATAGAAGCCGGGTCACTGTCAAAACCCAGTATGAAACCGCCCTGAACCTGAATACCGGCCTGCTGGATTTTCTCAATTGAAACCAGCATATCCCTATTGGCATTCTGGTGCTTGGAACATTCCGCTAAACTTTCGGCATTGGGTGTTTCCACTCCCACAAATACGGTATCAAAGCCTGCTTCTACCATCAGGTGAAGCAGTTCATCATCGTCTGCCAGATTTATAGAAACCTCGGTATTAAATGAAAAGGGGTAACCCTTTCGTTTCTGCCAGGCTATGACTGCCGGCAATATGTCGGCCTTGAGTTTATTTTTGTTGCCTATAAAGTTGTCATCTACAAAGAAAACTCCCGAACGCCAGCCGGACTGGTACAGGGCATTAAGTTCAGCTAGAACCTGCACACGGTCTTTTGAACGGGGAACACGGCCGTTTAGGACTACAATATCACAAAACTCACAGTTAAACGGGCAACCCCGCGAATACTGAAGGCTCATGGAGGAATATTCTTTTGACTTTACCAGCTTCCAGAGGGGTATGGGTGTTCGGGTAAGGTCTGACTTTTCTTTTTCGGGGTATACCGCTGCCGCTTTTCCCTCTTCCAAATCACGCACAAAACCTGCCAGAGAGTTTTCCACTTCCCCCAGCAACAAATGGTCTATGCCCTTCAGGGTTTCAGCCTCAGCCGTAAAGTAAGGCCCTCCGGCCACTACTTTTTTACCCAGAGCATGGCAGCGGTCTATACATTCGTGGGCGGATTTTTGCTGAACTGCCATAGCGCTTATAAAGACGTAATCTGCCGCCAGTATATCTTTATCCGTCAGGTTTTCAATATTAAGGTCTACCAGTTTCTTTTGCCAGCCATCCGGCAGCATGGCGGCAAGAGTCAGAAGACCCAACGGCGGAAAAGAGGCTTTTTTAGAAACAAACTTTAAGGCATGCTTGAAGCTCCAGAATGTGTCGGGATAACGTGGGTAAAGGAGTAAAATTTTCATCTGAATCTCCTGACAGAGGATATTTGAATATTTTGAATAATATCATAAATTTTATTCATTTTAAACCCTGCCTACCCCAATCGCCAGATTACCTCTTCCAGTACCTCTTTCCATTTATCACCAATTTTTTTAAACTCTATAGCCACCTGATTACGCCCTGCGATAACCCCTGCCCGAAGCGGTTCAAGCAAAGACTTGTTTATTATCAGCCCGCCCAGCATCCGCACCACTATCTGGCTGCCTTCGGTTACTATAGTATCCACGTGGGCTTTTTTAGCCAGCAGACGCAGACGGATTGAATAAAGCAGGTTTTCAAGTTCCGGCGGCATTGCCCCGAACCGGTCTGCCAGTTCCTTTTCTTTTTCCTGAACTCCTGCCAGACTGGTTAAAGCCGATAACTGCTGGTAGATGGAAAGCCTGAGATCCAGATCCTGAATATAATATTCGGGTATAAATGCATCCAGAGGTAAATCCAGCTTGGGGGCAGGCATGTTCTTGAGGCGTATTTCCTCTTTTGAAAGCCCGCTGCCCGTAGCTTTCAGCCCGGCCACAGCCTCTGACAGCATCTGGGTATACAGATTGAAACCGACTGAATTTATATACCCTGACTGTTTTACCCCAAGCAGTGTTCCCGCACCCCGTATCTCCAAGTCTTTCATAGCAATGCCGTAGCCTGCCCCCAGTTCAGCTGCCTCATAGATAGTTTTCAGGCGTTTCTCAGCATCGCCGCTAAGGCGTTTTTCTTTTTCATACAGGAAATAGGCATATGCCAGCTGGGAACTCCGCCCCACCCTTCCCCGCAACTGGTAAAGCTGGGTAAGCCCGAAGCGGTCTGCCCGGTTTATGATAAGGGTATTGGCATTCGGCACATCCACCCCGGATTCTATTATGGTGGTACATACCAGCACATCCAGTTCATGCCGCACAAAATCAGCCATTACGGCCGCCAGTTTTTCTTCAGCCATCTGCCCGTGCCCGATACCTATGCGGGCTTCGGGAACAAGCTGCTGGATACGTTCTGCCAGCAAATTTATGCCCATCACCCGGTTATTCACAAAAAATACCTGCCCGTTTCTTTCCATTTCCCGCAGTATAGCTTCACGTATCAGCCGTTCATCAAAAGCGGCTACTACGGTCTTTATAGGCAGGCGTTCACCGGGCGGAGTTTCGATAATACTCATATCCCGCACTCCCACCATAGACATGTGCAAAGTACGGGGTATGGGGGTAGCGCTAAGGGTAAGCACATCTACCTGGGCACGCAGTTTCTTGAAAAATTCCTTGTGGGCTACCCCGAAGCGTTGCTCTTCATCTATAACTACTAATCCCAAGTCTTTAAACTTTATATCTGCCTGAAGCAGGCGGTGAGTACCTATGCAGATATCCACCTCGCCTTTTTCCAGATTTTCAACCACTTCTTTCTGTTCGGACTGGCTGCGGAATCGGCTTAGCACCTCTACTTTTACCGGAAAAGTGGCCAGCCGCTCACGAAAAGTAGTGTAATGCTGCTGGGCAAGCACAGTAGTAGGCACTAAAACTGCTACCTGTTTGCCGTCCATAACCGCTTTGAAAGCCGCCCTTATAGCTACCTCGGTTTTACCGTAGCCCACATCCCCCAGTATAAGCCTGTCCATAGGGCGGGTTTTTTCCATGTCTTCTTTGACATCGTACAGGGCCTTCAGCTGGTCAGGTGTTTCCACATAGGAGAACGATGCTTCCATCTCCTGTTGCCAGACGGTGTCTGCCGAAAAAGCATAGCCGCTGGCCAGTTCACGTTTGGCGTAAATCTCAAGGAGCTCACGGGCAGTCTCTTCCGCGGATTCACTGGCCTTTTCTTTAGCCCTTTGCCATTCCTGAGTACCCAGCCGGTGCAAAGACGGGGGTTCATCCCCACTGCCTATAAAACGGTTTACCCTGTCCATCTGGTCTGTGGGTACATAGAGTTTGTCGCCGCCGGCATACTGGAGTATCAGGTATTCTTTATCCATGCCGTCACGGTTCATATGGCTGACCCCGCTGAACAGGGCTACCCCGTGGTCTATATGCACCACAAATTCACCCGGCTTTATGTCCAGCACCACTCCCTTGCGGGCAACCGGACGTTTGGAGGGCAAACGCCGCTGTTTTACAAAACCAAAAAGTTCGGCATCGGTAAATACGTGCAAGCTACCGCTTAAACTCCAGCCCGCACCCAATATCCCTTGAACAAGGCTTAGACTGGCAGACGGAGGGGGTTTCAAAATATCTGTTTGAACATTTGTGGAAATACCCTCTTCCGCCAGAAGCTCGGTCAAACGGGCGGCCTGATGGCTGACTATAACCACCCTGCCTGCGTGCCCTTTCAGTTCCGGCAGTTTCTCATACAAACTGGTTAAACGCCCCACATAATTATCCGGAGAAGCAAACTCCAGCTTCAGAGACTCACTCTCCCGCCCGAAAGAGGCCATAATAAGCCTCTTTTTGGTTTTCAACATTTCAGATATCTCTGCCCAGCTGAAATACGGGCGGGGATAAACGGAAGGAAGCTCACCTTGTGACAGACGGTCTGAGCGCAGTTCTTCGGCTTCTTTATCCAGATGAAAAGCCGCCTGCTCTATAGAGGCAGGCTCATCCAGCACTACCAGAGCATCCGCCGGCAGATAATCAAGTATGCTTGAGGTATTGAAAAGAGGGGCAAAAAATTCCGGGTATTCCGGTTTTAAACCCTCCTGCAAGTGGTTTATATCTGCCGACAAAGTGCGGCTGAATTCAGGATTAAGGTTATCAGTGAGCAAAGCATCCAGCTTGTTTTTAAGCTCTTGACGGGGCAACTGCCCCAGATGAAAAATTTCACTTGCGGGGCTGATGGTAAGCTCGTTTACTTGCTTTCCCGAACGCTGGCTTTGAGGGTCAAAATTACGCAAACTTTCCAGCGTATTGCCGAAAAATTCCAGCCTTACCGGGTTATCTTCGGTATGGGGGAAGATATCCAGTATCCCGCCCCGATGTGAATATGTTCCCGGTATTTCTACTATGCTTTCCTGACGGTATCCCAGTTGCTGAAAATGGCAAATAAGATTCTGGGGTTCTGTTTCCAATCCCGTCCAGACCTGCACAAAAGACTGCTCAAATACTTTGGGGAATATATACCGCTGAAGCAGAGCCGGCACAGCTGTAACTATTATCCGGGCATCTCCACTCCGGATAAAACCGCCCAAAATGCCTGCCAGACGCATTTTTTCCAGTGAGGAATTACGGTCTGAAACAGCCCTCTGGTAAGGCAACAGGCTGGGGTCAGGCAAAAACCCCGGCTCTTCCCCGCTGTAAGCGGCTATCTGTTCCAGTAGTTCCCGTGCCCGCTCCGGCTGTGAAGTGATAACCAGCATGGGGCATTTAAGCTTGCGGTATACCGCCGCCAAACTGAAACCCCTCCCCGCATCTAAAACAGAAATATCAGCTTCACCCCTGTCTAAAGATTCAAACAGGCTGTTAAATGAAGGACTTTGGTCTATGAGAGGCAACAAACCGCTAAGGTTCAATATATTCTCCAAACACATTTAGGGGCTTACCGTTAGAGGTAGCCCCGTTTGGAAATTGTATCACCGAAAGCACCCGCTCTCAAGTCAGGTGCAATATATACGGGGTAATCCTTGTTCTGGCTTAACTTGCTTGCTATAATGACTTATTTATGAACGAAAATTGTTATAAACGGGTTGTAATAAAGTTGGGCACCAGTCTGCTCACCGGCGGCACAGGCAAGCTTGACCATGAGCGCATGGCTGACCTGTGCCGACAGATAGCCGAACTGACCCGCCTGGGTACTGAGATAGTTATAGTTTCTTCGGGGGCTATTGCCGCCGGACGCTCTAAAATGGGTATCCGCCACCTTCCGAAAGATGTTCCTTTTAAACAAGTGCTGGCCGCCATAGGCCAGAGCCAGCTTATGAATTATTATGACCAGTTATTCAGTCCTCACGGGCTGACGGTTGCCCAAGGTCTGCTGACCAAAAGTGACCTGTCTGACCGTTCGGGTTACCTCAACGCCCGAAATACCCTGCTGGCTTTGATGGAACTGGGAGTTATAACCATTGTCAATGAAAATGACGTGGTAGCAATAGATGAAATCCAGCAAGCCAAATTTGGGGATAATGACAATCTGTCGGCCATGGTAGCCAACCTGATAGAGGCTGATTTACTGCTGATACTGACCAATATCCGCGGGCTTTACACCTCAGACCCTACTCTCCACCCTGAAGCTACCCTGATAACCGAGGTCAAAGAGATTACCGAAGAACTGGAGCAACTGGCCGCCGGCAGCTCAAACAAGCTGGGTACAGGCGGAATGGTAACCAAACTGGAAGCCGCCAGACTGGCCACATCTTCAGGGGTAACCGCCATTATTGCAGACGGGCATATACCGGATATTATTCTCAAACTGGCGAATGGTGAAAATGAAGGTACCCGTTTTATACCTTCACTGCACAAGCCGGATAGCCGCCAGCGCTGGATGATGAGCGGGCTTTGCACCCGCGGCAGCATCTGTGTAGATGACGGGGCAGCCAAAGCACTAAGAGAAAACCAGAAAAGCCTGCTGGCCGCCGGGGTGCAACAGGCCGAAGGCAAATTCGGGCGGGGTGATATTGTAAAGCTTACCGACAGCCACGGAAAACGGCTGGGTTATGGCATAACCAATTACTCTTCAGATGATATTTCCAAAATAAAAGGCCTTCACTCACAGGAACTAAACGCCGTTTTAGGGGGCAACCAAGGCCCTGAAGTAATACACCGCAATAATCTGGTGGTAATTTAACGGAGGTAGGTCATGGCACTGGGCAATATATACCAGGGAGACCAGTTGATAGGAGAGGTAGAATATACCTTTCAGGATAATTCTGATTCCCGCTGGTGGGGAGAACTGGTCTTCACTGAATACCACAAAGTAGCTGACGGTGGTGGTTACTCTATCCGCACCGAGGATGGAAAACAAGGGCGCTGCACCCTTAAAAAGAAGCTGAACAAGGCCGTTTACGGCATGCCCTCACGCCATTTCTATCTCTTTCAGGGCATGAGCCTGCTTAAAACCCAGTGAGCATTAAATACACCAGCGGCTTGGGCCATATTTACCTTAAAGAGGTGGACAAACCACTGGCAGATGTCCAGTATAACCTCATGGAAACCAACTCCAGCCAATATACATCCGCCAAGTGGTGGGGAGAGATAACCTCCTCTAAAGAGCTAAAACCGGCTGAATATATTTTTGAGGCTGAAGACGGGCGTAAAGGCAGCGTGGTAATCAGCCTGACTACTCCACCCGGACGCAAACTTCCTAAATACCGTTATCTGGTTAACGGGCGTGGTTCACTGGGAAACCTGCATAACAAACGCGGTCAAAAAAAGCCCGGCACGTTTTAGAAACAGCACCGGGCTTTTTAATAACCAATTATTTATAAACTAAAAGAAGTATGAGGATGACGGGCGGTCTTCAAGGAATATTGTTATAGTCCTCTCAACTCCACCCCTCTTTATCTGCAAAACTACCGTCTCACCTGATTCCATCCTCCAGAGAATTCTGAGCAGGTCTGAAAAAGAGGTGACTGCCTTTCCGTCAAACTGGTAAATAACGTCACCATCCCTCAAACCGGCAAGGTCTGCCGGGCTGCCGTGTTCAACATCCAACACTTCAACCCCGTTTGATTCGGTAGCACCGCTAAATCCCGGTATATCATCATAATAGTCATCAACATCTATCCCCAGATACGGATGACTGACGCTGCCGTCTGCTACCAAGCTTTCATAAATCTGCTCGGCGGTAGCCACATTTAGAGCAAAACCCATATTTTGGGCATCTAAAATACCGGCACTATTTATACCGATAATTTCACCTTTGAGGTTTATCATAGGCCCGCCGGAATTGCCCGGATTTATAGCCGCATCTGTCTGGATTACGTCAAAATAAGGCGTTTCATCTATAAAAAACCAGTTCTCCAGATTACTTACGATACCGGCAGTGACCGTCATACCGCCATCAGTGGGAGATATGCTTAACGGATAACCAAGAGCAACAACAGTATCACCCATTTTAAGGGTGCTTGGGTCACCGAAAGATGCCGCCTGCAGACCGTTTGCCTTTATTTTAACTACGGCCACATCCATAAAATCATCTATCCAGAAATCCTCAGCCGTATAAACTTGTTTATTGGGCAAGATTACGGTCACATTGGTGGCGTTTTCCACCACATGGCGGTTAGTAAGTATATAGCCGCGGCTATCCATAATAGTCCCTGAACCGGAAACAGTACCTCTTTCACCGGTAGACCGGTCATAATAATCTACTTCTATGTACACCACCGACGCCATAACAGAAGCAATAGCATCCACTTGTGCCGTAGAAAGTTTTAAAAGCTCGCCGATTTGCCCATCCAAAGTAGCTAAATGTCCGTTTACTGCCGTCAGCTGGCTCTTAAGCGTATTTATATCCGTACCGGCTTGACTAAGCTGGCTTTGCAGAGACGAGATCTGACCCTGGGCAGTCTGCAACTGGTCTTTCTGGTCAAGCAGGAGAATAGTGTTAAACGCACTTACCCCTATCAGTACCAAACTGAGTAATACTCCTATCCATTTTTGGGCGGTAGTCATACCTGCTCCTCCTTTAGATTATCTAATATGTAATAATAGCTTCTTCGGGCATATTGGGAAAGGTATGTTCATTTATAAATTTTTCAGCCTTATATGTATAAAGCAAGAAAACTGATAATATCACTAACCGGTATTACCAGATTAATATCTTCTATATCCTCACCATAGGGTACTATCCCGGCAGAGGGTATACCTATCATAAGTCCATCCATATTCACCATGCAACCGCCGGAGTTGCCGGGGTTTACGGCTGCATCTGTCTGAACATACAGATAACCTTCATAGGTACGCATAGCCGAAACAATACCTTTGGTAAAAGTAGCCGGACCAGCCAAATCAGTCCCTAAAGGGAACCCGGCCGCCACCACGTCCATACCCACTTTGATATCAGCCATAGTGGCCAAAGTAACAGTAGGAAATTCCTGGCCGCTAGTAGCACTCATAAGCAGCAAAGCCACATCCCGGCCCGTATCACTGCCTACCACACTGGCCGAATATATAGCACCGCTCATCAGGGTTACCCTGATAGTGGTTGCCCCTTCAATAACATGGTAATTGGTCAGTATATAACCCCGTTTATCAATAATAGTGCCGGAGCCGGAGGCAGAAAAGTTCCGGCCGCTTACATCTACCCGCACTATAGCCGGTTCAATCAGACTGACCACATCCGAAACCGCACAAGCATGACAGGTAAGGTCTGTATTTACCTGCTGAAGCTGGCTTTGGACAGTTGAAAGGTCTTGCTGCAGGCCGGCAATATCGCCGCCAAGGCCACTAAGTGAAGCCAAACTTTGGGTTAAAGAATCTATCTTGGTTTCAGCCTGACTAAGCTGGTCAGATTTCTGAAAAAGCATAGCGGTATTAAATCCGGTAACCACCACCAGAAGTGCAATAACAGCTATACTTATCCAGCGGGATTTGACTCCTTCCATGGCTCTCCTCCGTAATATTCAATTCGGTCTTCAATATCTTTATCATAACTCTTTCAAAACCTAAAATGGGAAAATCAAAAAATTATTTACCCTGCTGGTATTTAGTATCCTTTCCCATCCAATCCTTGAAACCGGAAAGGGCTGAAGAATATTCTTCAGCCCTTTGTTTGTACCGCATATCCCGGTTGCATCAAGTAGACTTTTTAAAATACACCCCGGCCGCATCCGCAATAAAAGCGGCCAGTTCAGGATGAATCTTGTCAAAAAATGCCTTGAATTCCGTGTCATCACGGTAGCTTCTGGCTAGACCCAGCAAACCTTCATCTGTGTAATGAGCAAAGTTTCCCAGCCATATCCGCCATTTGTTTATCAGTTCTTGTGACTCCCGGTGGGCAGGGCCGTTAGGTATATTTTTAGCCATCTTCTCAAATATGGTTTGCCCTTGGGCCTGAAGCTCTGCCATTTTGGTTTTGCCCATTTTTACTACCATCTCTTCTGAACGCCTAACTGTTTCTTCTCCATACCTGCGGCGGGCTTCACTGCGGTAGTAATCAATCTTCTCCTGCGAAAGCCCCTGATAATATTCGTTTATTTCCATCTCTATTTTCCCTTCCAGACTGGATATAGTTTTTTGAATGGTCTTCTGCAAATCTTCCAGCTGTTTTCCCTTATCCTGTAGCAAACCGCTCTGCCGGCGCAGGTTTTCAAGAAGGCTTGTACCCGGTTCATCAACCAGCAGTTTTATGCCTTCCAGCGAAAACCCCAGCTCACGGTAAAATAATACCTGCTGAAGACGCAAAGCCTCTTCCCTGCCATACAGCCTGTATCCGGCGGCAGTATAACTGTGGGGTTTCAGTAAACCGTTAATATCATAAAAATGCAGAGTGCGTATACTCACCCCTGCCATTTTGGAGAGTTCACCAACTGTGTGTAGTTTTTCCATAACACCATGATAAACCATTACCTTAGGTAATGGTCAAGAGGGTCAAACAATAATTTTAATCTTGCCATTTCTAAGCTTAAAGTTTAATATTTGTGTATTACCATGGCTTAAAGGAGAAATGATGGAAAAAGCACTGCTGGAAATAGAAGAAAAAGCCCGTTTAGCCAGAGCCGCTTCCCGCCCTTTAAGCTATGCTTCATCTGCCCAAAAAGACGCCGCCCTTAAAAATATTGCCCGTTGCCTGCTGGATAACGGGCCTGCCATACTGGAAGCCAATTTGAAAGACCAGAACGAAGCCAAAGCTTCAGGTATGCTCCCCGCCATGCTTGACCGCCTGATTATAGACCAGAGCCGTCTGGAGGGAATTGCCAAAGATACATTCGCTATCGCCGCCCTGCCAGACCCGGTGGGTGAAATATTTGATATGAACACCATGCCCAACGGGCTGATTATCGGTAAAAAACGGGTACCGCTGGGCGTGATTGCGGCTATTTACGAAAGCCGCCCCAACGTTACAGTGGATATTGCCAGTTTGTGCCTGAAAGCCGGAAATGCGGTTATTCTGCGAGGCGGCAAGGAAACTATCCATTCAAATACCATTCTGGCTAAGCTTATCCGACAGGCGGTTGAACAGGCAGGATTACCCAAAGAAGCTGTCCAGTTTATAGAAAATACTGACCGTAATCTGGTAAACCACCTGCTCAAGCTTTCAGATCAGATAGATTTGGTGATACCCAGAGGCGGAGCCGGACTTATTAGTTATGTTAAACAAAACTCTTTTATACCGGTGGTTGCCGGCGGCATAGGGGTAGTGCATGTTTATGTAGATGCCGATGCCAAAGTAACTGATGCGGTAAATATAGCTTACAACTCCAAAGTACAGCGTCCCACCGTCTGCAACGCCATGGACACCCTGCTGGTGCACAAAGATATAGCACCTGTTTTCCTGCCTGCCGTCGCCGCCGAATGGAGCAAGGCCGGAGTGGAAATACGGGCAGATGAGGCCGCCTTGAAAATACTGGAAAACACCTTCGGTTGTAAGCTCATACCCGCCACCCCGGATGACTGGGGCAAGGAATTTCTGGCACTGATTGCGGCGGTGAAAGTGGTAGACAGTCTGGATGAAGCCCTTTCCCATATTGCCAGATACGGCTCAGGGCATACGGAAAGCATAGTTACCCAGAACTATACTTCTTCACAGCGTTTCCTTAACGAAGTAGATGCGGCCGCAGTTATGGTAAATGCCTCCACCCGCTTTACAGATGGCTCGCAATTCGGGCTGGGAGCGGAACTGGGTATAAGCACCCAAAAGATGCATGCCCGCGGCCCGATGGGGCTTAAAGAGATAACCAGCTACAAATGGATAGTCTACGGTAGCGGGCAGATAAGGGGATAGGATACCTTTATGTATCTATTCCCCGAATATAGTTTAAGGGGGGCGTAAAGCCCCCCTCTTTAATATCTGCTATTTAATCGGCTAAAGCTGAGGCTGGGTAATACCCTTCTGAATATCAAAAAGCTGTCTGATACCGGCTTCGCCCAGTTTGAGTACCTGATCAAGGGTATCACGGGAGAAGGCCTTGCCTTCAGCCGTACCCTGTATTTCCACAAACTCACCCCGGTCATTCATGACCAGATTAAAATCCACTTCAGCCTGAAAATCTTCATCATAACAGGGGTCAAGCACAATATTGCCTTTAAAAATACTGACACTGACCGCCGCTACCTGAGAAGTAAAGGGCATTTTGGAAAGAATACCCATATCTACCATTTTTTTAAACGCCAGATACAGGGCTATATAAGAACCGGTTATGGAAGCGGTGCGGGTGCCGGCATCTGCCTGAATAACGTCACAGTCTACAATAAAAGACCTCTCGCCCAGAGCCGCCACATCTACACAGGAACGCAGGGAGCGGCCTATAAGGCGCTGTATTTCCTGACTCCTGCCGGATATCTTGCCTGCAGACGAATCTCTTTGGGTACGGGTAACCGTGGAACGGGGCAACATGGAATATTCAGCCGTGACCCAGCCTGTACCGCTATTACGCAAAAACTGGGGAACTCTGTCTTCCATACTGACCGAACAGATTACCCTTGTCTTACCCTGCTCTATCAAAACCGAACCCTCGGCAAAGCTCTGGAAACCGGGTGTAATTGTTATCGGCCTTAGCTGGTTAAAGTTGCGGCCATCACCTCTTTGCATGAACACTGACTCCATTTCTAAACTAGTTTATATCCGCCAGTATAACACCCTGAAGTAAAACGGAACAACGCACCCTTTTATCAGCTCAGGCTTTCAAAGGCCTCTTTAAGCAGGGGAACGGTGGAAAGTGAAGCTATTTCAGCTGGAAAAACCCAGCAAAAACTTACATGCTCCCAATCCATTTGGGGTTGTCTGTTTACCTTTAAATGAAACAGGAACGGGTGTATCTGCCAGCAGATACCCAGTACGGTATCATGGTATTCAAATACCTGTCCTTCTTTAAGAAGTACCAAATCTTCGGGTTCATAGCCTGTTTCTTCGGTGATTTCGGTATAGACCTGTTCCAGCGGTGCTGTATCCATGTGGCCGGATATAGCCGCCCAGCAACCGCGGTAACTGCCCACTCTCTGGCTGCGTTTAAATAAAAGCACCTTGCCGCCTTTTATCAAAAAAGCAGTCACTACCGGCTGGGTACAAGATTGGTTATCCACCGGACATGTCTTTCAAATATCCCCTCAGCATATCCAGAGCAGCCACAGCTGCCTGATATTTTATCTCTTCACGGCTGCCTGTAAAATGGTGTTCAAATGCCCTGACACCCTTCAGTGTGGACAGCCCCAGATAAAAAAGCCCCACCGGCTTGCAAGGGGTTTCACCCCCAGGCCCGGCAATCCCCGTATCAGACAAGCAGATATCTGTTCCCAGTAACTGCCTCCCCCCCAGAGCCATCTGACAGGCGGTTTCCGGGCTGACCGCACCCTGTTCTGAAAGCGTCCGGGCAGACACCCCCAGCAAACTTTGCTTAATACCATTGGAGTAGCTGGTAACCGAACCCGGAAAATAGGCTGAACAACCGGGTATATTGGTAATTGCGTTTGAAACAAGCCCTCCGGTAGCAGATTCCACCACTCCCAAACTGAGTTTATGCTTGATAAGCAGCAGCCCTATTTCCCCTGCCAGATCAGTTAGTTTATAATCTAGGTTATTAATCATAGTATTATATTACCTTTAGAAGGTTTAATATGCCACCAAAGGAAAGCCCGTTTAAAGTAAATCTGAAAATAATCCCTTCTGCCCGGAAAAATGAACTGGCAGGCTATGAGAATGGTCTGCTCAAACTAAAGATAGCCGCTCAGCCGGAGAAAGGCAAGGCTAACAAGGAGCTGATAGACTACTTAAGTGACCTGCTTGATACCCCTAAAGCCGAAATAGAAATATGCCACGGGCATACCGGGCGGAATAAAGTACTGGCGTTTTTTACACTTAGTCAGGCGGATTTTGAGGCAAAGATTTCGGCGGCTTTGCACGGGTCTTAGCATTCACCTTAACCACCACCACCTTGGAAGGTTTCCTTTGGGGTATTTTGCTGTTTTTCACAGGCAAATCTATTATAAATCTGGTTCCCTGCCCCAGCTTACTTTCCAACTGAACTTTGCCGTCATGTTCCATAATGATACCGTAACACACGCTCAGTCCCAATCCCGTACCCCGGCTATCTTCCTTAGTGGTAAAAAAGGGGTCAAATACCCTTTCGGCAATCTCAGGTGAAATACCCGGACCATTATCTTCTATTATCATGCGGATAAAATTGCCCATATCTTCAGTTTTAATAAGCAACCTGCCCCGCCCGTGAGCCTGATACATGGCTTGTTCAGCATTAAGAATCATATTTATCAGCACCTGCTGTATCTTGTAGAAATCCATCAGGGTAGCCGGCAGATTTTCTGCCAGCTCCAGTTCCACCACTATATTCTGAATAACCAGCTCATACTCACGCAGCTCTATAGATTTGCGGATAATGTCATTAAGCCCGCACAGTTTCTTTTCCTGTTCGTAACTGCGGGCAAATGTTCGCAGGTTATTTACTACCTTAGCTGCCCGCAAAGCTTCTGTATGTATACGTTCAATATCCCGGTGTTGTTCTTCACTGGTGCATTTTCGGGCCAGCCTTTCCGAAAAGCCCAGTATACTGGTCAGAGGGCTGTTTATTTCGTGGGCAACACCGGCTGTCAGCGCACCTACCGAAGCCAAGCGGCTGGAAAGATTAAGGTCTTTTTCCAATCTCCGCTGATTCTCTTCTGCTTTTTTGCGTTCAGAAATATCCCGAATGGTTGTAAATACTATATTTCTGCCCTCCAGTTGAAATAGATGATAATGTATTTCTATAGGTACAGATATATTATCTTTGGTTTTGTGTAAACACTCACTCAATAGATAACGGCTTTCCCGCAGCTCCAACCATAAGGTCTGGTTAATATTGAAACCTTCGAAATTAACATCAACAGTCACTAAGTCCAGAAATTCTTCATGGGTATAGCCGATATAACGGCACATCTGCTCATTGGCTTCCATGAATTTTACCGGCTTTCCCTCCGGAGAGACTTCATAGACCGCCACTGCATCCAGCATATTATCTAAAAATAAATGAAAAAGTTCTTCTTTTTCCATCAGTTATTTCCAAATCTGTTATATCCAGATACACCCCGCAGGGTGCTTTGAATATAAACTGTACCCTGCAAGAATATTCTATGTTGAGCAATTTTCAGTGTCAGGAGACCACCTTCGCAAGTGACAAATTCCCCCTCTGCCAAATCATAAGAATCTGCCTTTGCAGTATCAAAATACCGGCGGCAAATTTCTGCCTGCCAATCTTCAGGGAAAACTTCCCTATTCTGTTTGTTATTGACTCTTAGCCCAATCGGTCCTATCGGATTAAATAACTCTGCATTGCACTCGGTTGTCACCCTTTTTTCAGGGCAGATAAATATGCCGCCAACTGTAATTTTATGGAGGATTATTTGGTATTCGCGGTAATCGCCCCGAACAGTGCTGGTTTGGCTTTCAGGAAAGGTAATACCGGCAGGATATATCACTGCATTATCTATAACGGGCATGCCTGTTATAGATGTCTGTCCTTTTATATTTACCAGCCTATACTTGCAGGTACCGGATAACACCTGTATACCAAAGCACTCAGGCTCATTCAGGTATTCGTGCCCTGAGCATTTTGGCAATTCTTCATTTTTATTGTTAACCCGCAGGACATATCCTCTGGGATTTATACAAGCAATAGAAATACCGGCATTCCCCAATATTGCCAAGTACCCATTCCGTGTCATCCGGGATTCCGGACTGATATTATTTATCATATCAACACCCGAATTCACTGCTTCCACCTGATTTTTTTCGGATATATTCTTCCCCGCTATTCAAATTATTACATCCATTATTATACATGTTTAAAAATGCCTAATAAAGTACAGGATTGAAAATAAAAAGACCAACCTGAGGTTGGTCTTTTTTCAGAGAGATAAAGTTAAATAACTAGGCTTCAGGGGAAATGCGCAGGAAATTCTTGGTAGCGTTTATGATATCCATCTCACCAAAGGGTTTGTTCATAACGCCGAAAGGCCCTTGAGCCAGCACTTTTGCCATAGTATCGCTGTCCGGATAACCGGTTATGATGGTAACAGGAAGCTTCGGTTTGATTGCCCGAATTTTCTGATAAAGTTCTGCCCCGTTCAAGCCGGGCATTTTGAGGTCAAGAAACACCAGGTCAAAATCTTTGCTTTGAAGCTGTTCCAAGGCTTCCTCTCCGTTTTTAGCCATACTGACTACATGACCCTGCTCTTCCAGGGTTTCTTTGAAAAGGCTGCGCACGGTGATTTCATCATCAATCACCAATACACTTGCTCTCACGCCCACAGCACTTTTGCGTAACCACTCGTCAATAGATGACTTGTCAAAACGCCAGCTATGGCTGACCTTCAGTGCAGGGATGGCATTACGCTGGAGAAGACGATAAATTGTTTTCTGGGTAACTCTGAGATATTCGGCTACTTCGCGAACAGTCATTAAATCAGCCATGATATTCTCCTAATCCTATATAACAATATATTTAAACTCTTATAAGATACCTTTTATATTATAGCAATTCACTATACAAAGGACAAATAGGGACAAAATCTTGAACAAATTATATATACTATATAATAACCTAGTTACTGCATCAATCAGGCCTATATACACCTGACAAACGCATAAAAACTCAAAATATATATTCCGTTGTCAGCTTTGAAGGGTCTGTTTAAATATCTACAGGCATATATCCGTTATCAGATTAAAGCTGGCTTTACGTTTTTAAACGCCTTTGTGTTATTATTGTAGCATAGCAAGGTATTGTAAAATAATACCCATCTTAGATACAAGTTAAATGCACTGCGGGGATAGGGTTTAAATACAGTGATTCGCAATATTACGATAAGCCAAACTACTAAAACCATCTTCCGATGGGGAATGGTACTGGCAAGTATTGCTTTGCTCTGGTTGCCGATGATAATCAGCGCAGCCATAGTGCCTTATGTAGATTCAAATCTGGTAGCCAAATATCAAATAGGCAATACACAAGGGCAAATAACCTGCTACCAAGCGGGTAAAGACCCTGAGGTTCTTGGACTTTCAATTTGGTACCCTACCAGCGGCGAGGGCAGCTTTTCTTTTGACGGGTTCACCGGCACACTGGCAGATTTGAGCGGCGGGCCGTATCCGCTGGTTATTTTTAATCACGGACTGAATGCCAATTATATTGACCCGCTTTACCTTAAAGAAAGCCTGGTGGGACAGGGCTATGTAGTGGCTTCAATCCATTTTAACGATATGCCTTCAATAAGTTTTTCGGATTATCTTTCCACTACCCCCCGGACAGACTGGAATAACCGTACTGATAACCTGTTTTCAGCAGTAGATTACTTTTTCCGTGACAATTACCTGAACTATCTGGAAAGTTTCCGCATAAATCAGTCACGGCTTAGTCTGGATTACGTACTGAATCTAAACGAAAACCCTGCTTCACCTTTTTACGGGCTGATAGATATAAATAAGATTGGCATGGCGGGACATTCACTGGGAGGACTGACTACGCTGGCGCTTAGCGGTGCCCATCCTGACCCGGCTATAGCTGACCCGCGAATAAAAGCTATAATCCTTCTAGCTACGCCGGCCTATCCCTTCGAAAATAATCTGGGCAACATAAATATACCCGTAATGGTTATGCGGGGGGATTATGACCTAATGATAACCAGTGCCGAGGATAATCTCTGGGTAACGGCCGAGGGGCTTAAACCGCCTGAATTTTTTCTGGTAGTCAGTCAATCCCACCACTTTACCTTCAGCCAATCACCTTACAGCATCTCTGACCCGTCGCCTCACATAAACCATGATGCGCGGCTTGAAGTTATCATGCTTTACAGTCTGGCATTTATGGACTACTACCTGAAGAATGATGCAAATGCCCTGAAGGTTCTGGAACAGCAAGACCCCATGCTGGCTCAATACTACTACGAACTGGGCTAAAAACTTTACCCGTTGCTGACCAAAGAAGATTTTGAAGACAAATATAAAGCCCTGCCTTTGCAAGCAGGGCTTTATTTAGTTTCTTAAACTAGGGACTATCTGCCGCCCTTTACGCGATTGTAGCAATTGCTGCAATACACGGGACGACCCTGTCGGGGTTCGAAGGGGACCTCGGTGTCCTGACCGCACTGTGCACAGACAGCCTGGAACATCTGGCGAGCGGGACCTCTGCTCATACCCCCGCCGAAACCGCCGGTCGAACCGCCTCTTTCAGCCTTGCGAGCCTGACGGCAGCTAACGCAGCGCTTGGGATCATTGGTATAGCCGCGGGAAGCATAAAGCTCCTGCTCTGAACCAGTGAAGGTAAATGAAGCGCCACAATCAGCACACTGGATTTCTTTATCCTGGTAAGCCAATTTGGATGACCTCCTCTCTGAAAATAGTTGGCTAGATTTGCGGTCATCCAAAGTGAAGGGTTAACCGATGAGACAACCTGTGTTCTAAACCACCAGAAGTAATTATACAATTGTGCATTACTATTTACAAATGCCAATTCGCCTTTTTTGCCATATTTTCCTAAAAAGAGTAAAATATTTTTTTAGATAGTGAATAAAAAGTAGTAAAGACAAACTTGAACAACATTTTTACCCATATCCCCTACGGCTTGCGCCAGCGTTACCGACTGGTCTCTTCCGTTTAGTTCCCGCTTTTTCATTTTTTTGTGATTTGCAGGGCGAAGTGTGCCCTTGTATCCAGGCTATTTTCAGGAGAAAGATTTTGGAAAACTACCAGAGAACCGACATTCGTAATATTGCTATTATTGCCCACGTAGACCACGGCAAAACCAGCCTGGTAGACGTGATGCTTAAACAAAGCCGCATTTTCCGTGAGAACCAGCATGTGGGCGAACTGATTATGGACCGCAACACTCTGGAACGGGAAAAAGGCATTACTATTCTGGCTAAAAACACGGCTATCACCTACCGCGGAGTAAAAATAAATATTATAGATACTCCCGGACATGCTGACTTTTCGGGTGAAGTTGAGCGGGTGCTGAATATGGCTGACGGCTGTCTTTTGGTGATTGACAGCATTGACGGCCCCATGCCCCAAACCCGTTTTGTACTTAAGGAAGCCATGCAGAAAAAACTGAAGCCTATCGTAGTTATAAACAAGATTGACCGCGAAAATTCACGCCCCGAAGTAGTGCTTGGACTGGTACAGGACTTGTTTCTGGAACTGGCCACTACTGAAGAACAGCTGGATTTCCCGGTGGTTTATACCTCTGCCCGCGAGGGTTATGCCGTTAACACCCCCGGCACCAAGAATACTGATTTGGTACCTCTGTTTGAGTGCATACTTTCCAAAATCCCCCCGCCCAGCATTGCCCAGGGTGAATTCCAGATGCTGATTTCCAACCTGGATTATGATACCCATAAAGGCAGGATAGCTATCGGACGCATTCAACGGGGCAAAATATGCTCCCGTGACCGGATAGTTAATATAGACTCCCAAAATAAGGCTCATTCTTTTGAAGTGGGTCAGGTATTTACCTTTATGGGACTTGGCAAACAGGAAGTTGAATGTGCCGAGGCGGGTGAAATTGTGGCCATTACCGGTCTGGAAAATGCATCTATAGGTGATACCGTTACCAGCCCGCTCCAGCCTGAAGCCCTGCCCCGTATTGAGATAGGTGAACCCACAGTCAGAATGACTTTCGGGGTAAATACCTCCCCTTTCGGCGGGCGGGACGGCAAATTCTGTACTTCACGCCAGCTTCGGGAAAGACTTTACCGTGAGCTTGAGACTAATATCGGACTGAGAGTGGAAGAAACCGATTCCCCGGACTCGTTTTTGATTTCCGGACGGGGTGAACTGCATCTGTCCATACTGGTAGAAACCATGCGCCGTGAAGGATATGAATTTGAAATATCCAAACCGGAGGCCATTACCAAGACTATTGACGGCAAAATCCATGAACCGGTGGAAGCTTTGACTATAGATGTCCGCGAGGATTTTGTAGGTGAGGTTACCGAACTTCTGGGTAAGCGGCAGGCACGCATGACTGACATGCATAATGACGGCGAAGGAAACGTAAGGCTGGAATACAATATCCCCACCCGCGGTCTTATCGGCTTCCGCAACTCGTTCCTGACGGCTACCAGAGGCACAGGCGTACTTAACAGCCAGTTTCTGGAGTTTCAACCCTGGTGCGGCGAAATAGAACAAAGCCGAACCGGCGCACTTGTAGCGGCTGAAGCAGGATTATCCTGCACTTACGGCCTGAGCAATTCGCAGGAACGGGGTATAATAATGATAGATGCCAATATACCCGTTTATGAAGGCATGATTGTCGGACTGCATGCCAGAGGCCTTGACTTGGCTGTGAATGTCTGCAAGCAGAAGAAAATGACCAATATCCGTTCCTCAACCTCGGATATTGCCATCAAACTGGTGCCACCCCTCAAACTTAGCCTTGAGCAATCTATGGATTTCATCGCTGATGACGAACTGGTTGAGATAACTCCCAAGGGTATCCGCCTGCGCAAGAAGATACTCAATACCGACCTGCGGCTTCGGGCACGCAAACGCACTGACAACAATTAAACAGAATTCTGCAGGATGTTATCAAGGAGGCAATTTAAAAATTGCCTCCTTTTTTATAGCGGGATAAAATCTACACAGTATATTTGGCCGTTCCATATAATCCGGCTGGTTTTCTTTTATCTACTAAAACCAGCCGCCCCTCTTTCGAGAGGCGGCTGTCATTTACCCGGCTTATACTGTCAAATCTTAGAGAGTACTAACTACTTCTTGGAAGGTGTTATTTATTCAATGCCCGTTTATCAGCCTCGTGTTTAACCGAGATTGAAGTGGAAGCGTCAGATATATCCACCTTGTTGGTCTCCTTAATAAGCAGGAAACCCACTACCAAACAGATGCCTGCAATAGCCATAGGCCACCACAGTCCGGCGAAGTCATTGCCTGTGGCATTGATAAGTATCAAGCCTATCATAGGCACTAAACCACCGAAGACACCGTTACCTATATGGTAAGGGAGAGACATGGATGTGTAACGTATCTTGGTGGGGAATAACTCCACTAGGAAGGCGGCAATAGGCCCGTAGACCATGGTTACATAAATCACCTGGATAAATACCAAGAGACCCAGTATAACAGGATTGTAGCCTATATAAGCAAACAGGAAGTGCTGTCCGGGGTCAGTAGGCGCAAATGCCGCCATCAGACCATAAATCGGATAGTAAGTCAGCACTGCCAGCAGCATACCGGAAAGCATTACCTTTTTTCGTCCTATTCGGTCTGAAAGAGACCCGAAGAAGATAAAGAAAGGCATTGACAGTAGCAAAGCTGCACCGACTATAAGATTAGAATCAATTAGCGGGGTGTTAAAGATTTTTTGGAGATAGAACAGGGCATAGAACTGACCTGTGTACCAGACCACACCCTGACCCATGGTAGCCCCGAACAGGGCTATTAAAACCCAGCGCAGGTTATAAGGATTGGCAAAGCTTTCCTTGAGCGGGTTTTTTGAAACAGCCTTGGTATCCTTGAGTTGCTGGAACAGAGGTGATTCCTTTAAGGCTCTGCGTATCCAGAGTGACAGGATTACCAGCAATATGGAAGCCATGAAAGGCAGACGCCAGCCCCATTCGTTGAAGTCTGCTTCTCCCAGACTTATACGGGTGATTAAGATGACACCCAGAGAAATAAGCAAACCAAAGGTTGCTGTAGTCTGAATCCAGCTGGTATAGAAACCGCGTTTCCCCTGAGGAGCATGCTCAGCCACAAATGTAGCCGCGCCGCCGTACTGACCACCCAAAGCCAGACCTTGAAGAATACGCATTGTTATAAGGATAATGCCGGCCCAGGCGCCCAGCACGTCCTGGGTGGGTAACAAACCGATGAGGAAGGTGCATGAGCCCATGATGGTAATAGTAATAAGATAAGTAAATTTGCGGCCAACCAGATCACCTATCCGGCCGAAAACTATAGCACCGAACGGGCGAACCAGAAAACCGACGGCAAACGTGCCCAGCCAAGCGATAATATCGCCAATGGGAGTGCCGGTATTATAGAACTTGCTGGCTAGAGTAGTAGCCAAAGCACCGAAGATGTAAAAGTCGTACCATTCTATAACCGTCCCGGCAGAGGAGGCAAATATTACCTTCCATATGCCTTTGGGAGTGGGGGGGCTAGATGTTTGCATCATATGTCCCTCCTAATAGCTCTTATAATTTATTTGTTAACTCTGTGCGTTACCGCTTAATATATTTGAATTATTCGTTTGAGCGGATAAGCATAATGGGAATATGGGAATGACGGACAACCCGTTCGGCTACGCTTCCCAGTAACCAGCGGGCAGCACCACTCCGTCCATGTGTGGACATAGCAATTACGTCCACCTTCTCTTCCTCTGCAACACTTAGTATGACTTCAGCCGCTCCGCCTTCCCTTAGCAGAACCCTGACATCATACCCTTCGCCTTTGAGTTTGTTTTCGACACGAACCATATATTCTTTGCCAGAGTCTACTTGTTCGTTTACCGAAATAGCGGCAATGGCAGGGTCTGAAAATGCAAATTCAACCGCAGGGTTAGACACCACATTTAAAAGCAGGATCTGGCTACCCTCTGAAAAGGCTAAAGCCTTGGCATGAGGTAATACTCCTTCAGCAGCCTTTGAACCGTCTAACGGAACCAGGATTTTCTTGTACATTCATTACCTCCTGATAATTACTGGTCTTACATGTGCCTAATGGAAAAGACCTGCTTTTAGCGGTTTCTAAGCCTGATTGGATTTAACATACCCCTTGCCGTTTATATCCGTTCAAACCATAAAACGAGAGAAAACTACTCCCCTTCTATTTGTCGGAAATCTTCGGCAAACCAGAAATACAATACCAATCAGTCAAGTGCTGTGATTACAGCAGTCAGAGGTACCCTGCGCGTACTAAAAAATTATCAGTACCCGCAGAATAGAATAAAAGAAAAGTTGCTCATGCTTTCCGACCTCCTTAAGATTTACTCAGACAGTTAAAGGATAACTATGCCGGGGTAAATTCGGGAACCTTCTCCTATTGGAGAACTAGGGAAGCAGAGAAATAAGAAGTGTCAACAGAATAACCTAATTCAATAAATAATGTCAAATTTAGCCCCTCAAAAGGCTCAAATAAGCCATTTTATAGCTAATATATCTGTGAAGTTGTCACACAGGGAAGCTTACTGTCTATAAAAAGGCGGTTTCTTCAGGGGCTTTTTTAGCCACAAAACTCTCGGGGGCAACAATGCCGCTTGAGATAAGCATTTTTATAGCCACTTCTACCGGTATATCCGTACGCATCAGCTTTTCGTCAGGAACCAGTTCCAGATAACCACTGGTGGGATTGGGGACATTAGGTATAAATACCAGATTGTATTCCTGCCCGTCTTCTTTGTTTACAACCCTATTGGTTATAAAACCCATAGCTTTTAGACCCGGCTTGGGAAACTCCAGTATAACTACCTCGCGAAAAGATGCTTTTTTCAGGCCGGACACACTCTCAAGTACCTGTTTAACCCCTTTTTGAATTTGCCCGAAGAGGGGCAGGCGATAGGCTAAATTTTCGAAAGTCTTTACCACCCGATGCCCCAGATAATTACTGAGAATAATGCCAACTATGAGTACCAGCAGAATAGTGAAAGCCACCCCCAGCCCCACAATCTCTTGGCCGAATATACCGGATACTACGGGCTGGAGAATATTATCAATGGACTGAAACAGCCAAATGAGCACCAGTATTGAAGCGCCTACCGGCACTACAATAAGAATACCGGCTAAAAACCTGCTCCGCAGATATTTGAGAATACTGGTCCAAATATTTTGGTTTTCAGGCATTTATTTCTCTCCGAAACAACTGACATACAAACCGGATTATACCATTTAAAGCGAGCATGCCAGACAAACAAGGACGGCAGTCACCCCCTCCGGATTAACTGCCGTCCGTTCTACCTCAAACCGGGTTACGTATGCACCCGGTAAGGTCCGAACAACTATATTATTTGGGCGGAAGTAACACTTTGTCAATAACGTGTATCAAACCATTTGTGGCTTCCAGATTTTTGGTGACAACATGAGAGGTATTTAATGCCAGCATTTTGCCAGAAACCTGAATCTCCACCGGTTTATCCAGAGCGGTATTGGTGGAGTACAGTTTAGTCAGCTCTTCAACTGTATGGCGGCCAGATATTAGGTGGTAAAGCAGTATAGATTTCAATTCAGATTCATTTTCCATCAGGTAATCCAGCATGCCGTCAGGCATTTTGGCAAAAGCGTCGTTATCCGGTGCCAATATGGTAAAAGGCCCGCCCCGGAGGGTGCCTATAAGACCAGTTTGGGTAACTGCTTTGCACAAGATGGAAAGGTTTATATTTCCAAATGCGGTATCAACCAAATCCAGCATAAATCCCTCCTTCCCTGCTATTTACTCCATTACTATAAGTTTAAATACCTTATCGCCAAAAAGTAAATACCTCCCTGACAGTTAATATATTTTTTATTATGTAAGTAATTTTCATTCAGAAAACACCTTGTTTGAAGGTACTTTACATCAACACTCAGCGGTCATAGCCTTTATTATTTGGAGCTAAAGTGAGAAAATATGGCGTTTAGAAAAAGACTGGAGTAAAGAACTTGGATAACAAGACAAAACTGAAACTCTGCCTGCTGGCTAATGCGTCTGATGAATCAAACTTAAAATGGGCAAATTCCTTTGCCAGACGCGGTCATGAGGTGCATATATTCAGCTATGACCAAATAAAAGACGGGATTGAACTGGCGAAAGGAATCAAGTTTCACCATCTGGTATTTCCGGTCAAATACCCATTTACTTACCTTACTTTTTTCCAAGCCCAGATTTCACTTATGCTTCTTAAGCCGGATATCATTCATGCGATAAATATGTCCGACTATGGGATACTGGCCGGGCTGGTCTGCCGCATAGGCCGCTTAAATCCCATAACCCTGACAGCCGTAGGGAATGATATACTGCATGATTCCCATACCGCCCATGGCTGGGCCATAAAGCATGTGCTGCCGCTTTCAAAAGTGGTTACCTGTGATACTGATGAAATAGCTTTGGACATGGTGAAACTGGGTATGAAGGAAGACCATATTTTCCTGATGTCACGCAGCGGCGAACTGGATTTATCCCGCTTGGAAGCTACCTACCTTGCCATGAGAAAAACCCGAAGCTGATTCCTCTGCCTGCAAAAAAGGGTGGCAGTAATACTGCCACCCTTTGCTAAATACCCTTTAGCGGTGTTATTTGACTGAATCTTTGAAATCAAGCCCAAGGTGAAAACCCTTGTTCTTTTCTTCGTAACCCTTGACACCCAGCAATTTTTCAAGCCAGAGCTTGGTTTCCACATAAGTTTCCTGAGCAATTTCATGGCGAGGCTGGCTGAAGGTGCCGGTCGCTTTTTTCGCGGCATGCATTTCCTTCAGTTTGGCTTCGATCTGAGCCAGCCATTTAGATTTGTCAGGCGCAGTTTCCGGATTAAATTTTTCTCCGTTTTTCAGATGAAAAGCATCAATGTACATACCGGTTGCTACCTTTGAATAGTTTTCATTTAAAACGTAGCGAGTAGCTTCTCCCAATGTGAGTTCCATTTATCCTCCTAGAAATCTTTGTATTAAATAACAGCCGCCGGATGGCAACTCTATGATACCGCAGAAAAAACATCTATAATCTAATAAAAGGGTCACCGCCTGGCAGTCAGTTGCCGCCTTTTAAACGTTATATTATATGCCATATAATGCAATCTCTCAAGACATAAATAAAATATCGCCCAAAGGAATACTGCTATGACTGATATAATACAACTTATGGCTAAGAATGAAACAATGATAGGCCAGCTTTACCGGCTGTATGCCAACCGCTTTCCGGAAGAAAAAACCTTCTTTCTTGGTATTGCCTCTGAAGAAGACAACCACCATGCCTGGATTGAAAATATATCCAAGCAAGCTACCGAACTACAATCCGCGCTTAAATTAGACACCTTTACCCCTTCAGCCGTTAAGGCTTACCAAAACTACCTGATGCAGGAAATGCAACCGGAGAGAATACACCAGTTGAACCTTCATCAAGCACTCAGTATCAGCCTTTATATTGAAAAATCCCTGCTGGAAAAACATTTTCTAGAAATATTTAAAAACGGCGATCCAAAACTAGAATATGTAACCAATTCGCTGGTTACGGCCACACTTGAACATGCCCAACGGGTGCAGGCCAAATTGAATGAAATTACTCAGAAGGATTAACCCGTAAAATACTTATACTCGAAACTGTTTAGTCACCAGCCAAACTATGGTTCAACCCAAAAATATATATGCCGTTCCGATTAGAGGTTACTTAGCCGTAATTGACCCAAAAATAAGTATTTACACTTATTGTATGTGCAAATGGATATTTGCCTATAATGAGTTAAATAAACAACTCTGAGGAGGCATATATGGCGTCCAAATTTGAACTTTTCAAAGACAAAAAGGGCGAGTTCCGCTGGAGATTGGTAGCCAGCAACGGGCAAACAATCGCTGATTCGGGTGAAGGGTACACCACCCATGCCAATGCAATCAACGGTATTGAATCCGTTAAGAAAAATGCACCTGTGGCCGCGATTGTTGACCTTAGCCAGACATAAATCTCAGCCAAAACACCTTATAAAAAGCAAGTGGCGGGATATAACCCGCCACTTATATTTAATGTTGATATATTCTGCAAATCCGGGCAGAAACTTAGAGACCGTTTTGCTGCAAAAACTCCCTAAGCAAGTTGTTAAACACAGCCGGTTTTTCCAGAGCCGGCAGATGCCCGGCCTGTTTTATTTCCTGAAAAGACGCCCGCGGAATTGACGTGCTAAAACGTTCTCCAATGGTATGCATATCAGGAACATCATGTTCCCCCACCAGCACCAGTGCAGGTATTTTCAGGCTCAGATAATCTTCGGATTGTGGGCGTTTAAGCCTCTGCTCCCGCTTGCCGCCAACTACCGCCAAATAGTTTTCTTCCAGCATTTTTTTACACAAACGATATAGTGTTTTGTCTATATCCGCACTTGTCCTGCCGGTACCCGCCAGCCAAATCTGGAGATAAAGTTCTATAGCTTTAGATTTTTGCCCAAGTGAAATGAGCTCATCCAACTGGCGGTCAAGATCCAGAAATTTTTCGTCTGTATTGCGATACCCGCGCATGCAAGAGTCTACCAATACCAGCCCGGTAACCATATCCGGGTGGAGAAGAGCCAAATCCAGCGCATAAGTACCCCCCACCGAGTTGCCCACCAGCACAACTTTGTCTATACGCAAAAGATGCAGCAACTCCAGCACGTCACGGTAATAGTTGAAAATATCATCGGTGATAACACTCTGCCCGTAACCGCGCATATCCGGTGCAATTACGTGATAGTCTTTGGCAAATTCGGTCAGCTGGTTATACCATGAACGGCTGTCTGTAATGCCGGCATGCATAAAGACCAGCACAGGGCCGGTACCTGCTTCCCTGTAGGATAAATCTACTCCCGGCAGGCGGGCAATTTGAGGTGCGAATTCGTTTTCAGCTGTCATCTTGATTTTCTCCTGTACTTGCTTCAGCTTTGGCATTCCCCCACCAGGCACGCAGCCTGTTTAATATATTCAGTTCATAACCTATTTTACCCGGAGTATAAAAACGTTGGTCTTTGATAACTTCCGGCAGGTTCTGCTGTTTCACAAAGTGGTTCTGGTAATCATGGGCATATTTATAATCTTTGCCGTAACCCAAATCTTTCATCAGACCTGTAGGAGCATTACGAAGGTGAAGGGGCACGTCAGCCTGAGGGTTACGGGCTATTTCCTTCTGAACGTTAGTATAGGCTACATATACCGAGTTGCTCTTTGGAGCACCTGCCAGATAAATAACCGCTTCAGCCAGTGCCAGTTTGCCTTCAGGCATACCCAGAAAATGAACTGCCTGCTGGGCGGCCATGGCTATCACCAGCCCCTGCGGGTCAGCCAGACCCACATCTTCGGTAGCAAAACGGATTACCCTGCGGGCAATATACAGGGGGTCTTCTCCCGCTTCCAGCATCCTGCCCAGCCAATATATAGCCGCATCCGGGTCAGAACCCCTCATGGTTTTATGCAGGGCTGAAATCAGGTCGTAGTGCTGTTCATCGCTTTTATCATAACGCAGACTTTTTTTCTGGGCGGCATCCTCAACCTGAGGCAAACCAACTACCCGCCAACCGTCTTTGTCCGGCAAAGTCGTCATAACCGCCAGTTCCAGTATATTTAAAGCTATACGGGCATCACCCTGTGCAAAACTGCTTATATGCTTTTCTGCTTCCTCAAGCAATCTGGCATGGTAGTTGCCCAAACCATTTTCGCCTTCCAAAGACCGCTTCAAGATAACCGATATCTCTTTTTCGGAAAGAGAATTTAGAACATACACTTGGGCACGGGAGAGAAGAGCGGAATTTACCTCAAACGAAGGATTTTCGGTAGTAGCACCTATGAGCACCACTGTGCCATCTTCCACATACGGTAAAATGGCATCCTGCTGAGACTTGTTGAAGCGGTGGATTTCATCTATAAAGAGGATAGTCCGCCTGTGGTAAAGTTTCAGGCGTTCACGCGCTTCCTCTACTACCCGCCTCAAATCAGCCACTCCGGCAGAAACAGCGCTGAGAGCTGAAAAATGGGCATCCAGACTGTGGGCAATTATATTAGCCAGAGTAGTTTTGCCTGAACCCGGCGGTCCCCAAAAAATAAGCGAAGGTATTTTGTCACTCTCCAGCGAAAGTCTGAGGGCACGCCCTTCACCTATCAGGTGGCTTTGCCCGACAAATTCCGCTAAAGTTTCCGGACGCATTCTGGCAGCCAGCGGAGACTGGCTTTTCTTTAGTTTTTCAGCCCCGGCATCAAAAAGATCCATAATTCTTTCCGGCATGTTTACTGGCTATCAAGAGCACCTCGTGCGGATATTTAGTGGATATAACCAGTTTGCGGTACTTGCTGTTTACCAGATTTATGGAAACAGTGGGTGTTTGGGGAATGATGCAAACCAGTATCCTCCCCTTTTTATCTCTGGTCATACGCACACCATAGCCGCCGTAAAAATCACGATTGCGTCCATTTATTTCAGCAGATTCCACATCCAGCCAGGGGAAAAAACGCTTGAAATAACCGAAACGTATAAATATGCCTTCGTCGGAAAGGCTGATAAACATTTTGCGCATATTGTAAACCAGCAGCGTGACACAAAACATAGTAATAGCCATAAGCATTACCAGCCAGTAAGGCACTCTATCTTCAGGAGTGGGCGGATTAATGGCAAAATACCCCAGCAGGGATACTACCGCCAAACCTACGGCCGCCTCTATAATAGCCATAATCTCCATAACCTTGAAACGCAATTCTTCTGAATATATTTCACTGGCATAAAGAAGCCGGTTATCTACCTTTGACATAAGTCTCCTATTATCAGGGTATCCAGATACTCTGGGCGGTGATTATATCTGCCATACCGGGCAGTACCAGCGGAGCGGCTGACTTGGTGTAAAAAGCCAGCCCCTTGAAACTGGTCAGATACTGGTGGCCGGAAGCCGGCCACCCGGATTTGGCGGTAACTATAAGCGGGTCTTTTACCCGGTTAAGCAAGGCCAAAAACTCCTGTGGTTCAAGGCGGACTATAACCCCTGAGGCTTTGGTGGCCTGAGCAATGGCCGCATATGCCCCGGCACCGCTTCCGTATGCCATTTCAATCTGCCTCCAGCGTTTACTGCTAAATTCAAGAAAAAACTAAAGGGAATTGTACCATAAAGATAGGCCGATTTACCTGCCTGCCCTATCCGTATACACACCTGTGTTGTAAAGCCGTCAGTGGTATCTTTTCACTTCAAAGCGATAAAGTTTTACCGGTGCATCAGCCGTTATGCCTGCCTTCTGGCGGCAGATGGATATCTGCTCTGACGGGGTGTCAACTCCCTCCAAATCAGGCAATAACAGCCCCCGCAGATGTCCGCTTTCCACTATTACCCCGTACTTTTTGGCATCCAGACTATTTGTATCTTCCACCGGCTGGGGCGGGGTGAGCACATCAACACTGTAACTGAGAAGCGGCAATTCCCACTCAGCCACGGGTTCAAAACGGGGGTCTCTAGCGGCAGAACTTACCGCGTTTGAGACAATCTCATCTGCAATATTATCAAAATGAGCTTCGAAAGTACCTATGCACCCCCGAAGTTCACCCAGTTTCTTGAGGGAAACAAATACACCGGCTTCTCCGGAAAGTTCAGCGGCAAGCTCTACCAAGGGGGTGATAACCTTTTTCTCTCTGACAAAAGTCTCCACTGCCGCTCTGGCAAGCGTCACCTGAGGGGATTCTTCAGTCTGCTCAATAACCAACCCTGCATATCCCACCACTTGATCCAGATGATGGGTAATATCACCGCTGGTCTGGTAGGCCACCACTCTGGCTCTTTTGGCACCCAGCTCTTTTACGGCGGTAAGCATGGCAGCCACCGGAGCATAACCGCACATGGTTATATGATTTGCCTGTATCCTTTCCAGCATTTCAGCGGCATCCAGCTTGATAATAGCATCCAGCGCCAAGCTGTCTTTCAGGTGGGCATCTGCCTGAGACTCATAATGGGTCATATCTGAAGATGCAATTATTATAGCTTCACGCCCGGTTTCCCTGAGGGCACTGGCAATGCCATACCCTATATCCGCCAGCGTTTCAGACTTGCCGAAGGAAACAGTAATAGGCACAATCTTGATATCAGGCTTGAAATACTGGAGTATAGGTATCTGTACCTCTACGGAATGTTCATACTGGTGGGCGGACGGGTCGGCCTTTATATGGCGGCAGTATTTCATAATGGAGTGTGCCAGCGGAGAGTCTATTTCCACCTCTCCCATGGGGGTCTGCCAAATGCCTGAAGCCATAATGGCATATTCCGCCCCTATGCCCGTATGGCTGGGACCAAGTATGATAGCGGTTTCAGGCAAGTCTAAACGGGAGGCTACCGCCATGGCGACTCCCCCTGAATACGGATAGCCGGCATGGGGCATAACCGCACCCAAATACCGTTCCTTAGCTATCCCTTTCACTTCCATAGGGGTTATAACCGAACGGATTTTTTCTTTGCTGGCCGGATAATAACGTCCTGCCGCAGACGCTTGTCTTAACATTATTCACCTTCCGTCGGGGAGGAAAGCCGGATATAAAGCTTTGACCGGCAGTGCCGGCAATGATCATTATCCAATCCGCATATTTCAGTATCATAACCATGGCGGCGGATAAGTACCTGCCCGCATTTGGGGCAGCAGGTAGTCTCGCTTTTGTGTCCGGGCACATTCCCCATGTATACATATTTCAGCCCTTCCCCCTGACCTATTTCCACTGCTTTTTCCAGTGTCTCAACAGGCGTTGGAGGAACATCCAGCATATCCCGGCAGGGATAAAAACGGGTGACGTGCCAGGGAGTAAGCTCTCCCAGACGGGTTTTTATCCAGCGGGCTATCCCGGTAAGCTGTTCAGGGTCATCATTATAGGTGGGAATAATATTTGTTACCACTTCCACGTGCATGCCCCACTGGGACTTGGCCCTTTCGGTGGTAGCCAGTATCTTTTCCCAATGCTGGATTTTGGATAGCTTTTTATAGGTATCCGCCTTGAAACCCTTTATATCCACCCTGAAAGCGTCCATATACGGGCCAATAGTATCCAGCGCATCCGCGGTCATATAACCATTGGTTACATATACCGTATAAAGCCCGTTATTTTTGGATAAACGGGCACAATCCAGCGTATATTCAAACCAAACCGTAGGTTCGTTATAAGTAAAGGCGATACCCTGGCAGTGGTGTTCTCTGGCCATACTTACAGCCTGTTCGGGCAGAAGGGTTCGGGAGCTGAACAGTCTTTCGTAAGTATCAGGGCAGGCAATCTCCCAGTTTTGGCAACCGGTACAATGAAAGTTGCATCCCCAACTGCCCAGTGAAAATACCTGACTGCCGGGATAGAAATGATAAAGCGGTTTTTTCTCTATGGGATCTACCGCCACCGAGGAGGTACGCCCGTAATTCAGACTAAAAAAAGAACCGTTTATATTTTGATAAACCTGACAAACACCCAAATGATTGGGATTTATACGGCAATTCCACTGGCAGGTATGACAGCGGATTACTCCGTTTGGCATCTTTTGGTAGAGCAAGGCTTCGTGCATAATTGATCCTCGGGTAGATTATAACACCCCACCCTGAGAAAAAATACAGCTTTAAGGTTAGCCTGAACAAGAGTTAACTGAAAAGGTTCATGACCGCAATGCCGCTTACGGTTAAAACCACCCCGCCTATCTGAAGTATCCGCAGCCTTCTACCCACAGGCCATTCCAGCAGAAAACCCGGTATCAGCCGAACCAATAAAAATGCGTATAATAGTACAAACAAGGGGCGGGCACTGGAAATAGCCGAAACCAGCGAAATAGGGCCATGCTGGATAGCCCAGAGACGCAGCAACATACCCCCGAACAAAAAACACTCGTCCAGCACTATCAATAAGTAACAGAGCCACGGCTTCGTCAGCCCTTTAAGTTCGTTAAAGACGCTCCTGCGGAAAGATACCGCCAGCAGAACAATGGCTAAACATATACTGCTCACCCAGTAACCGTTCCAGAAGGTAATCACATCCAGCACGTGTTTATTGATAATGTCAGACCCGGATATAAGCAACCCGGCCAATATGAGCAAACCCGTAGTTTTGCCAAGGAAGAACGACCCGCCACTGCCGTTTCTTCGGGCGGAAACCAGTATTATACCCCCCACTACCGCCAATATGGCCAGCCACCTAAGTAAACCTATGCTTTCTCCCAGCAAAGGCACTGCCATAAGGCTTACAAAAATGGGGTAAGAATAATATATGGGTATCACCCGCGAAACTTCTTCAGTCTTCAAAGCAAACAGCATTATGTAAACAGAACAAGCCCGGAGAATACCGGCAGCAAACGCGAGAAAAATAATGTCGGGGGGAGTACCCTCGGCGAAAGGGAACATGAAAGACAGCGGAATGTTGTAGCTCATCATAAGAAGCCCTGCCGACAGGATAAAGGCTTTTAGACTAGGAAATCTTTTTTGGAGAAGATGCCCGTCCAGAGTATTCACCATGCTCAAAAGAGCAGTGGCCAGTAGAGCTGCAAAAAACCAAGACATATCTAAACGTCTTAGTCTACACTATACCTGTATTTTTTTAAATGCCTCAAAACCCATCACTATATAATCCCTAACCAAGCTATCCGCCGTCAAATAATTCAGCAATTTCCCCAAGCCCGCCCATACTTTTCCGGTGGCTGTCAGACCGGCTAAACTGAGGTGATACCCTTTATTGCGTTTGACTTTGCGGAGTATTGTTACTATACTATCTGAGCATATTGACGCGGGGTGGAGCAGTGGTAGCTCGTCGGGCTCATAACCCGAAGGCCATAGGTTCGAATCCTATCCCCGCTACCAATTCTAAAGCTAAAAGCCTTCCGAAAGAATACCGGGGGGCTTTTTCTATGGGAGGAGAGAAATGCTTAAAATAAGCGGAACCAAAAAAGAAGTGGCATACCTTACCATAAACTACAAAGACGGCACCAGAGAAACCCTGGATGACTATGCACTGGTGGGACTAAGCGGCGAAACCTGGTTTAGCCTGCTCCATGCCGAACTGTCTGAAGATGATATGGTGGAACTGAATAACCACATAGCTGACCTTACCTATAAAATAAGGGATTTTCTGGACAAGAAAAAGTAAGCTTTCAACTCAAATATCCCCCGAAATACTCCTCTTTAAACAATAAAGCCCGCCTTAAAAGCGGGCTTTTCTTGATTAGGGATATAGAACTTCAGCGTTTCATATTTACATATTGCAGGGGCACGTCAAAGTCCTGTTCACTAAGAAGACGCATTATCTCCTGCAGGTCATCTATCTGCTTGCCGGTTATGCGTATCTGTTCGCCCTGAATGGCAGAGTCCAGCTTAAGCTTGGTAGACTTGATGAACTTGGTTATTTTGGAAGCAGTCTCTTTGGTTAGACCGTCTTTTATTTTGATTTCGGTTTTGGCGGCACCCAGTGAGACGGTATGAGAATCTGCAATATCCAGACACTTGCTGTCCAGCTTGAAGCGGACACACTGCTGAATCAGGGTTTCAATAACAGCCTTCAGCTTAAACTCATCTTCGGCAACTATCTCTATGGCCTTGTCTTTGCGGTTCAGTTCCAGTTCGTATTTGGAGTTTTTAAAATCATAACGGTTGCCAAGGTCACGCTTGGCATTATTTACGGCGTTATCCATGGCTTGCATGTCTACCGTGCTTACCACATCTAGAGACGGCATATATCCTCCCCTTCCAGCTTGTCCTATATTACTTCATTTTAGCACGTACAAGATTAAAATTCTGCAAATAAAAGATACTGAAGATATTGTTATTTCAGGATATCAGGGTAATAATATGCCAATATACCCTTGCCGCTGATAGATAAGGAGTAAAAAACATTGATACAAATTGAATACGCACTGGACAAAAAACACCTGCGTACTTATCTGATTGAAAAACTAAAAATCTGGGGCATAGTTGTTTTGAGTTTAGCGATAGTAGCTATTGGTATGAATATTTGGCAGGGAGAACCTCAATACACCGAAATTATACTTGGTGCCTTGGTTTTCTTAATTATCTACATTTATGCCATATATATTTTTATGCTCAAAAGAGCAATGAAAAATTCCGGCGCTACTGAAAAAATGATCTTTGAAGAAGATGGAATTCATCATACTTCCGCCACCGGTTCAGGGATAATAAACTGGACAGCCTTTAAAAAATGGAGAAAACAAAAACATTTTTATTATTTAAAAATAAATGCCTTAATAACATTCCCTATCCCAGTGGATAGCATACCCGCTGAAAACCGCACTGAATTTGAAACCCTGCTCAGGCGGAAAATAGGCAAATAGAAGGGCTTGTCAAGAGTTTTTAAATATTTTTGTTGCCATATGGGTTTTGGGGTGGTTACAATAACCCTAAGACTAAGAATAAAGGCGGCAAAACCATGAAAACCAAAACCCTGAGCCTTATCCTGAGCCTGATATGCCTTTTCACTCTAATTACCGGATGTGACGGTATAGGACTGGAGGATATCCACCTGAATCTGGGGGGTGATGATTCCAATACCGATGATACTACCCAAGAGATTAGATGCCAGCTGACACTTCAAACCAGAGTAGTCACAGTAACAGGGGCTTATGTTTACCCTGTTATGGTTATATTCATGACAGATGTGCTGGATGCCGGCGGCAGCAATGTATATTTCCATGACCGCCAGATTAAGTATACAGACTCCAAGGGTTATATCAGCTTCACCGCACCCTCATTCAACCTGCCACCGGACAGATATGCGATAATTACAGCCTATGTTCAACAGGGAGATGAAGAAGGCTTTACAGCAACTACTGCGTCCATGTCATTCACATATGCTGAAATTTCCCAACATGGCACCTTGCGCAGCGGCGGCCTGATTACCTATGCCAAGTTCATGACAGTCATAAAGGGGTAACACCAGTCTAAAACAAAAAAAGAGGTCTTCACACCTCTTTAAAATATATGCTGGTCCTGCCGCTAGCCCGATTACGCTCAGGGCTCCGCCCACGGGAGGGGACCTGGATGATAATTAAGCCGTTCGGCGCCTCAACCGACAGCACCCTGATTTCCCCCGGCAGGACCAACCACGTATATCAATTTTTAAACTTTCAGGGGATTTAAGCTACCCTGAATCAAGATTGATAAATTATGACAGAATTATTCTGTTTTGGCAATACTATTTATCGTTTTATTGCCAAGTCAAATTTTATCTTGCCTTTTAAGGCCATCCATCTCAAATTCATATTAGCCCAAATGCGTTTCCGGCCTGTTGTCTTTTAGATTTTATCAGAACACCCCAGACAAACCGCCTTAATCCAATTGCCCACCCCCGCAGGTCAGGTATTAAGTTAAACCCCGAACAGATTTTTAATCTATATTATTGTCAGCAGCCAAGAAAGACTCCGGGTTATTCAGGAAATCACGGTAGATGCGGTAGTACTGGGTATCGTAATACCCTATTGGGGAAACAGGTGCGGTATCAAACGTGTATATGGAAGCACCCGGACAGGCCAGCAGGATAGGCGAATGGCTGACAATAATAAACTGGTTATGGCCAGAACTTGACGCCTGACTCAGAAGTTTTAACAGCATGAGTTGGCTTTTGGGTGACAGGGCAGTTTCGGGCTCGTCCATAAAATACAGACCCCTCACCTTGTAACGGGATTCAAAATATTTCATCAAAGACTGGCCATGGGAACGGTTGGTAAGGGAATCCCCTCCAAAGTATTTCAGAATATCCGGCGAAGCCGCCGCCCATTCATCCAGAAAACGGGTAAAGTCTTGAAACGTGCGCGAATCAAAAAATGAGCCCTTAACCCCACCCTGAGGCAAGCCAAGCTCCAGATAGTCTGACAAACAGTCTGCATAGGGGTTATTATCCAGTGCCAGGCGGCTGGTATCCTCCCAGATATGTACCCCGGCCTTGCGGCAGATAGCCCTGAGCAAAGTAGATTTGCCGCTGCCGTTTTCCCCGATGAAAAAGGTGACCGATTTGTCCAAAACTATCTGAGGGGTCTTATGCAATACGTCCAGATTAAAGGGGTAAACACCGGTATCCGGAAATCTGTCAGACCTGATTTTTACGTTATCCAGAAACATGGGCCAAGCCTCGTTTCCTTAAAATGATTTCTGCCATTGTATGACTGCGGGATAAAGCTGTCAACGTATAAGTCTCAAATAATACTGGACATACACATACGGAAAATGGTATTAAATAGCATCTTCAAAGCTGAAACAGGTACGAAATGAATACTAAGATAAAGGTAGTTTTAATAAGCGGTTCACCCCGAAAGGGCAACACCGAATATATACTGGAAAGTTTATCCAAACTGCTTAAAAAAGCCGGGGCAGATACCTGTCTGATACTGCTCAGAAAGTGCAATATCTGCTTCTGTACGGGCTGTCTGGCCTGCGAAACACGCACGAAAAGCCAACAGGGTATCTGCAAACAGAAAGACGATATGCCCGAACTGCTGGAACAACTGAAACAGGCGGATATAATAGTACTGGGCACGCCGGTCTATTTTGAGATGCTTAGCGGGCTGACGAAAAACTTCATAGACCGCACCTGCCCCGTCTGGCCAAGCCTGCAAGGCAAAAAAATGGGCGGAGTAGCGGTGGCTGAGGAAGGCATAGGCCAAGCTCTGCTGAACCTGGAACAATACGCCGAGGTCTGCCATATGAAATACCTCGGCAGTCTGGAACTGCTGGCCAAAACACCTAAAGAAGCCAGCCGGAATACCTCGCTGCCGGAAAAGCTTACGGCTTTTGCTGATTTGTTGCTTCAGGGCTGAAGCAGAAGCGTCCGGCTGTAAGCCATTTCAAAACCTGCCCGGCGGGCATTACGCTCTGATGAATTGCCCGGTGCAGATACAAATATCATCTGGCGGACACCCATTTTGCGGGCTATTTTCATGCGGTGCTGGATAAGGGCAGTTTGAACCCCCCGGCGGCGGAAATCCGGCAAAGTGGCATCTCCCCCTAATTCAGCCATATGCCCCCGAACATACAATACCCCACCCCCGGCCGGTTTGCCGTCCAGATAGGCCAGATAGGCCGAAGAATTACGGCTATGGTAATTTGGCTCGCAGATAGACTGCATGGACATCAAATCTGACTCTGCAGAGGAGAAACCGTGGCTAACCACCTCCAGCCAGGTAAGATAGTTATTTTTGTTTACCGGCCAGATAACTATACCCGGCGGCTCTTTTATCTCAAGTTGAAAACTGCTGACCTCATGTACCAGTACACTGTCAAACTGATAAACCGTATACCCCCGCTTGCCCAGCATATAAACCATATTTTCTTCTACCAGCGGGCATACATCCAGCATGGCTTTAAGACCATGTACGGCATAAAATTCCTCTATGCCAGGCAGGTCTTCCTCAAGCAGGGCTTCTTTCAACCCCAGACACATCACCCTGTTTACCGGTGATTCAGCCCCGTCATATATCAGAAATGCCCCTTTAAACTCCCTGACGCAACTATCTGCATCAGGGTGCAAACGAACTCTGGCCGCAACATAATCAACCCTTCGGTGAGCTTGAAGCTCTTCCAGAGAAGCCGCCAAAGATAAAGTCAGATTCATATACCTATTACTTTACCCGTTCAGCCCTGTTTCCACAATAATCAGGCAGAAATATTCCCGTTATTTCCCATAATCAGTTCGGGAGACGGATATATGAAGGTGCAGCTCGGGATACTGCCAATCTCACCCCAGCGGCGGCAGACAGGGAAAGAAATCGTATTTAAGCACGACTATCTGCCCAAAAAACTCCTTGCCTTTCAGACAGGTGCCGGTTTGGACAGAAGCAAACCAAAGACAGCCAGTCACCCCTGCATATACAGATAACAAGAGAATCAGATTTAGAGCCTGTCAGGAAGCCTTTTTAGCCAGCGGCAATTCAGGATTGTCTTCGGTAACGGCTGACTCCAGTTTGCGAAGTATGCCGAATAGTATTTTCTCCCTGGCGTGCAGGGCTTTTTTATAGGTATCTGTTTCGGTATGGATTATCTCCACCCGAAGCTCACCGATATAGTTTTTAAGTATTCCTGCCAGCATCTCCCTTTCAGGCATGGTCAAATTTTTGGTCTTCATAAATCACCTCCCGGTGGCAAATTCACCATTCATTGAGGAAGTGCCAACCTTCTTCAATATCCCATAGGGGCTTAAACCCCACAATTAGTATGCATACGTATTTACAGATAAAGAGTGTCTTAGTTTTGAGGGCAGATACTTAGACAAAGAGCGGATAGCCTTTGAAACAGAGAAATCTATTTCAGGTATCTGAAAGTATTTCAGTCAGGAATTTACTTGACCTGATTTTTTTAAAAGACTAGACTAATTCAATGAAAATTGTAGGCATTACCGGTGGTATCGGCAGTGGCAAGACTACAGTTTGCCGTTATTTAAAAGAACTTGGGGTAAATATCATTGACGCCGACGAGATTGGCCACCGCGTACTGCAGAATAAGGGTATCCGTACCAAGATAACAGATGTATTCGGCAACGAGGTAATGAACCCTGACGGAAATATCAACCGCAAGATACTGGGTGAGCTGGTTTTCGGTTATCCCGAAAGGCTGGAACGGCTGAACAAAATTACCCACCCCCTGATAGAACAAGCCATTTCTTCCCTGCTGGAAGAGTACCGCCAAAAAGGCATAAAATCAGTCGCCATTGAAGCCCCTTTACTGGTGGAAGCCGGCTGGCTAAAGCTGGTAAACGAAGTCTGGCTTATTACCGCCCCCAAAGAAAGCATCTTCAAGCGGCTACATAGCCGCATGGGACTAAGCCGTGAACAGGCTATAGCCCGAATTCAGTCACAAGCCACCGACAATGAACGCCTCAAATATGCCAGCGTTGTAGTAAACAACAACTGCCGTTTTGAAGACCTGAAAGCCTGCGTTCAGCTACTGGCTAAGGAACGGCTGGAGCTGGCTTAAGGTAATCAAGCCCTTCTGAAAGAGGTTTGGGGTCAAAGCCAAATTCTCTCTTTACAGCATCTTCAACAGTTATATTGTCTACTGACAGGGCTTTCAATTCCGGCATGGTAATAGGCGGATTAGAACTTGCACGTTCCATCAGCCAAACCAGCGGACGCATTAACCCCACAGGTACATGCAAACGGGGCTTTTTTATCCGCATAGCCTGCATCACGGCTGAAAGTACCTGATCATAGGTAAATATCTGAGGTCCGCCAATCTGTACGCTCTGGTGTATTTTTTCACCCTCCAGCATTTTCAACAGGCAGCTTACTACGTCCTCCACCCAAATAGGCTGAAGGCGGGTTTTTCCGTTTCCGGCTACCGGGGCAATACACGGATAGGGTTTGAACGAACGGATAAGGGCATTTATAAATCCTGCCCCCGGCCCGAACATAACCGAAGGCTTTAAAATACTGTAACCCAGACCCGAATGCCTGACAGCTTCTTCAGCCAGATATTTGGAATGGAGATAAGTAAAACGGGGATCCGCACTGGCACCCAGTATACCCATATGAATAAATCTTTTTACCCCGTTTTCGGTAGCGGCCGCCAGCATATTCTTTGTGCCCTCTATATTTACCTCTGCAAAGGTGGCATTTTTATTTTCACGAAGTATTGCCACCAGATGAATTATGGCAAAAACATCTTTCAGACTATCCATCAGCACCGGCAAGTCATTAACCGTACCATAAACAAACTCCACTCCGGGAGTTTTTACCCGGTTGGCCTCAGTTTCATTCATAACCAACAGACGAATTTTAAAGCCGTTTTCAGCCAGTCTGGGCAATAAATGCCTCCCCACAAACCCGCTGCCTCCAGTGACAAAAACCCTGTTAGTCATTTTGCCCCTCCTTCGCCTGATACTTTGAGTATAACTCCATACGCCAACCGAAATGTATAGGCCTTCAAAGAATATTTTGCTTATTTGGCGGTTTTAGGCTAAATTATAGGGGCAGATTTCGCAGAGGTTCTTGACAAGCATATCTAAACATATTATTTTTAGAAGGTTTTGTTTAAAAGCCTAGCGGCTTTGCGTTTTAATATATTCTACTGTATAATATTGCTTTGCTTTTGGGAGGTGTCAACATTTACGCCATAATTGAATCCGGTGGAAAACAATACAAGGTAACGCCCGGTCAGCTGGTTGAAGTAGATTTACTTGATCTGGCTGAGGGTGACAGCATTGAACTGGACAAGGTTCTGATGCTTAATGACGGTGAGACCATTACTATAGGTTCCCCCACTATTTCGGGTGCCAAGGTAACAGCCGCTGTTGCCGGCCATATCAAGGGTGACAAGGTCTTTGCTTACCGCTTCAAGGCCAAAACCCGTAACCACAAGAAAATGGGCCATCGCCAGCTGTACACTGTACTAACGATAGGTGAAATTCTGACCGGCGGGGCTGCCGAAAAGCCTGCCCGCAAGCCCAGAGCCAAGAAAACAAACGAGGTAACTACAGATGGCGCATAAAAAAGGTGCGGGTTCTACAAAGAACGGACGTGATAGCAAGCCCAAAATGTTGGGCGTTAAACGTTTTGCCGGTGAAAAAGTGAACTCCGGGACTATTATTGTCCGCCAGAGGGGCACTCACATTCACCCCGGTGAAAATGTGGGGCTGGGACGTGACTATACCATCTTTGCCACTTGCGAAGGTGTGGTAAAGTTTGAGCCTACCACTAATGACAGGAGGAAAGTCAGCGTAGTTGCTGACTAATGCCGTATGAAGGAAAAAATACACCCTAAATATAATACCGCCACCAACGTAAGTTGTGCCTGCGGCAACACTTTTACAGTGGGTTCTACCAAGGACAATATCAAGGTGGAACTTTGTGCCCAGTGCCACCCCTTCTACACCGGTGAGAAAAGAATGGTTGATACCGCCGGACGGGTGGAGAAATTCCGCCAGCGCTACGGCAGCAAAACCTAAGCAAGCACCAGTTAAAAAGGTAATAATAAAAGGAGCGGTATTAAAAGCCGCTCCTTTTTGTTTATGACGGAGTGGAATATTGGCAGATAAATTTTATTACGGCGGACAGGCAGTACTTGAAGGGGTCATGATGCGCGGCCAGAAAAATCTGGTCACGGCTGTAAGCAACCCCGACGGCGAAATAACTACCGAAATCAGGCCGCTGCATTCGCTTTATACCAGCAAGTGGCGCAAAATGCCCATTATTCGGGGGGCGATTGTACTCATTGAAAGCATGGTTCTGGGTATTCAGAGCCTTATATATTCGGCAAACATAGCTCTTAAAGAAGAGGAAGAAGAACTTTCAGGCGGGCTTTTGTGGCTGATGCTGCTGGTATCACTGGGTTCCAGCGTAGCCCTTTTCTTTCTGGCCCCCCTGTTTATAACCAATCTGATGAGTTCCTTTCTGGAATCCGCCGTTTTGTTCAATCTGATTGAAGGTCTGGTAAGACTGATAATATTTGTCATTTATATAAAGCTGGTTACCCTGACGCCGGATATTAAACGGGTTTTCGGCTACCACGGGGCGGAACATGCAACCATTAATGCCTTTGAAGCCGGCGTGCCGCTTGAGATAGAACGGGCAGCCGAAATACAATCTTACCCTACCGCTCACCTGCGGTGCGGTACCAGCTTTCTGCTGGCGGTGATGGTGATAGCCATACTGGTATTCAGCCTGATAGGCAAGCCATCTTTTGCTGTTATGTTCGCTTCACGGATAATTCTGGTACCGGTGATTGCAGCTTTGAGTTATGAATTCACCCGTTTCAGTGCCGGACACTGCCATAACCCGATAGTCCACTTTTTAATTAAACCCGGTCTGGCTTTGCAGTCACTCACCACCCGCCCGCCGGATATAAAACAAATCGAGGTTGCCATCACTGCCCTGAAAAAGACAGTAGAGATGGACAACCCCGATTATATTCCCCAAAAAGCCTGCCCCGAATGCGAAGCGGCTACTTAAGCTCTACAGTTTTGAAAAAGCAGCTGCGGTTGCCGGTGTGGCAGGTGGGGCCCATAGGTTCAGCCTTTACCAGCACGGCGTCATTGTCACAGTCAAGGTACATTTCTTTGACAATGAGCTTGTTGCCGGAGGTGGCGCCTTTGTTCCAGAGTTCCTGGCGGCTGCGGCTGTAAAACCAGACACTGCCGGTTTCCTGAGTGAGTTTAAAGGATTCGGTATTCATATAACCCAGCATCAGTACTGTGCCGTCCTTCACGTCCTGTACTATGGCGGCTATAAGACCCTTGTCGTCCAGTTTAAGTTCCATTAGAATGCATTATCTCCCATTTTTATTTTTGCGTATAAAATGTTATTTTATCAGGAATTGAATTAAAGTGCATCTTGTAAGTGCTATGAAACTTTGGGATAGGCTGCCATTAAAACACAGGGGGTACATTTTGGAGAAGTCGCTTTGCATCCGCAGGGTAACCAGTAAAGATATGAATACGCTTGCAGATTTTAACACAGCTATGGCGCTGGAAACTGAAAACAGGCTACTGGATAAGGATATTACCCTGAAAGGGGCAGCCGCACTTTTAGAAAACCCCGCCTATGGCTTTTACCTGATGGCTGAATATAACGGAGAAGTTGCCGGTTCGCTGATGGTTACCTACGAATGGAGTGACTGGCGGAATAAACTCTACTGGTGGGTTCAGAGTGTATATATAAAGCCCGAATTCCGCCGCAAGGGCATCTTTCGGGCTATGTATGAAAGTCTGACAGATCAAGCCAAAGAGGCAGGTAATGTCTGCGGACTGCGTTTATATGTGGAAAAAGAAAATAAACGCGCCCAGACCACCTATGCCGAATTGGGCATGACCCCAAGCCATTACCTGATGTACGAAACGGATTTATAGCCTGAGCTAGGACAGATCTTCAAATGCCCGCTTAAGATTCAGGTCACCGGTGTATATGGCCTTGCCCACAATAGCGCCTTCTGCACCTATATCTTTGAGAAGACGTAAGTGGCTCAGGCTGGAAACACCACCGGAAGCTATAACCGGTACATTGATAGCTGAAATAAGGTCACGTATAGCCGCAAAATTAGGCTCGCTTAGGGTGCCGTCACGGCTAATATCGGTATAAATAAAACGCCTGATACCCAGTTTTTTCATACTTCGGGCTAGTTCCAAAGCATCTATTTCTGTATTGGTGACCCAGCCCCGGGTTGCCACCTTGCCGTTCCTTGCGTCTATACTGACGGCTACAGAGTCAGCATATCTGGCACATATTTCTTTAACCAGTTCAGGGTTTTCCACTGCCGCCGTACCCAGTATTACCCGGTCAACCCCGGCTACAAGCAGTTTCTTTACCGTCTCCATACTGCGGATACCGCCGCCCACTTCCACCGGTATAAGAGCGGAGTTGGCTATTTCTTTTATAAGCTCAAAGTTTACGCTTTGTCCATCAGCAGCACCATCTAAATCCACCACGTGCAGGCGGGGAGCACCCAGCGACTGCCAGCGCATGGCTGTACCCACCGGATCAGACGAATACACTGTCTCCTGAGCATAATCACCTTGAAAAAGGCGAACACACCTTCCACCTAAAATATCTATTGCCGGAATTATCTCTATTTTGACACCTCTCTTGAAAATGCCGCTTAAATACGGGATAACGGTGCCGCCCCGCTGGCACAATAATATGTTTCCGCAAAACGGTTCAGCTTCCATACCCGGCACTGGGGGCAAAGGCAGCTTATCTTTTTAACCATATACGGGCTTTTAGCCCGCTCACAGTAGACCACCTTGTCTTTATGTCCCGGGTAACTGGGACATTTTTTACACCGGCAGAGATTACTGTTAAACCCCAGTATCAGTTTTTTAACCGGATTATTATTATCCATGCCAAGCCCCCTTTTCCTGAGACCTGCCTGAACCTGCCGCCATTATAACATCTTGGCGGATTTTAGCGAAAGAACGCATCTATTTGGGTTTCACCCAAAGACGCATTTTATCCCGCCCGACTACCACCACTTCCCCTCCGCAGGGTATAGGCACGCCAGAAGTGACCGCCTCCCAAAGCTCTCCGTCCAGCCGTATCATACCCTTCGGGTTTACGCTTTCCACCACTACAGCACTGCTACCGATAATAGTCTCCGACCCGGTACGGGGTTTCTGGTCCAGAGTAACCGTACCCACATGATAAAAATATACTGATGAAACCAGCAGCACAGCTTCGGCAAGGAGTATAACCCAAAGCGGCAGTTGGAAATCTATCTGCGGCAACAACCACAAACCCAAGAAGGCAATGCCAACTCCTTCTAACAGCGTAGTAAATACAGTCCAGACCAAGCGGATATTCATACCCTATTATATCAACAACACCTTCCCCTTAATACAGCTAAAGGGGACCTTTGTTGCCCGCATTTGGCGGCAGTGTTATAATCTGGGGACTTGTAAACGGGGGATATTATGAAGCTAAATCGTGAAGACGTACTCCACATTGCCCGCTTGGCCAGACTGGGGCTTGAGGAAGACGAAATAAACCGCCTGAGCAAAGAGCTTTCAGCTTTGCTGGAGCATTTTGAGGTGTTACAGCAGGTGGATACCACCGGTGTAGAACCCACCTCTCAGTCCACCCCGGTTAAAAGCGTACTTAAAGAAGATATTATAAAATCTTCATACGCCCGAGAAGACATACTTTCAAATGCTCCCAGACGTGAGGGTGATTACGTACGGATACGGGCGGTGATGGAATAATGACGGATTTAGTTAAACTGACTATTGCCCAGTCCCACAAGTTGCTCAAAGACCGCAAGATATCATCAGCCGAACTTACCAAAGCCCACCTTGAGCGGATTGAGAAACTTGAACCTGAAATAAAGGCCTTTATGACTGTTTGCCCGGAAACCGCCCTGTCACAGGCTGAAGCGGCAGACAAAGCTATCAAACAGGGGGATATCCGCCCTCTTACGGGTATACCCATGGCCCTGAAAGACGTACTATGCACCAAGGGCATCCGGACTACCTGTTCATCTAAAATGCTGGAAAACTTTGTACCCCCTTATAACGCCCACGTGGTGGATAAACTGGCGAAAGAAGGGGCGGTTTTGCTGGGTAAAACCAACATGGATGAGTTTGCCATGGGTTCTTCCACTGAAAACTCAGCCTACTTTACCACCCGCAACCCATGGAATACCGATAAAGTTCCCGGCGGTTCTTCGGGCGGTTCGGCAGCCTGTGTGGCCGCTTCAGAAGCTGTATTTTCATTGGGTTCGGATACCGGCGGTTCTATCCGCCAGCCGGCCAGCTTCTGCAGTGTTACCGGGTATAAACCCAGCTATGGCATGGTAAGCCGCTACGGGCTGGTAGCCTTTGCCAGCTCACTTGACCAGATAGGGCCTTTTACCAAAGATGCAATGGATTGCGCTTTGGTAATGAATGCCATTGCCGGCTTTGACGACCGTGACTCCACCTCTGTCCCGCAAACTGTTCCTGATTTCAGCAGCGGCCTTGACGGGAATATAAAGGGGTTTAAGCTGGGTGTGCCCAAAGAATATTTCAGCCAGAATATGCGGCCGGATATCACCGAAAAGATAAATGACGCCCTGGGCGTACTTTCGGGTCTGGGTGCAAGCATAGACCGCGAGGTATCTCTGCCCCACACTCCATACGCACTGGCAGTTTATTACATACTGGCGCCCTCTGAAGCATCCGCCAATCTGTCACGCTATGACGGGGTAAAATACGGCTACTCTTACAATCCAACCGAAAACATGTGGGAAGCGATGGAAAAAACCCGTGCCAAAGGTTTCGGGCCTGAGGTGAAACGCCGCATTATGATAGGTACTTATGCTCTTTCTGCCGGCTATTATGACGCATGGTATGTCAAAGCCCAGAAGGTACGCACTTTGATAAGCCAGGAATTTAACAACGCCTTTGAAAAGTATGACGCCCTGATAACCCCAACCACTCCCAACCTACCCTTCAGTATCGGTGAAAAACTGAATGACCCTTTTGAGATGTATATGTGTGACACCTGCACCATTCCCATAAATATTGCCGGCTTGCCCGCGGTAAGCATACCGGCTGGTTTCGTAGATGGTTTACCGGTTGGTTTACAAATTATAGGCAAGCCCTTTGCTGACCAGACTACCATGCGCATAGCTCATGCTTTCCAGTGCGCTACCGCCTGGCACAAGGAAACGCCCCGGTTATAGAGAGGTTGGGAAATCCATGATTAAGCAACCAAGCGAGTGGTACCAAACCAGCAGTGATACTGTTGCAAAACTGGAAGCAAGCCTTAGCCCAAAGGAAATTAAGAAGTACCGTCTGAAATGGCTTAAAACCGTCCTTTACCAGATGGATAGCTTCGGACAAAACTGCAAGGATTGCAGCATGTTCCGCCATGCCCTGACTGCCTGCCTGAAAACCCTGAGTAACAAACCCGTTACCCAGAATGATGAGGAATCTTATTTCAACACCTTGAACGGTGCGGTACTTCACCTGCAAAATAAACACAAGTTAACACCCCCGGGTGAAAACATAGGCATCTGGCTGGCTTTGGGCTTGGTCATAGGTGCGGGGTTGGGATTTGTGCTGAGTGATATGGCTGCCGGTATTGCCATAGGGATAATCACCGGGCTGGTCATAGGGGGTATTCTGGATATTGCCGCCCGCAAACAGGGACGCGGTATTTAGAACCAGACTTCTCAAGATGAATAATAAAGCGGCTGGTAAACAGCCGCTTTATGTTTATATACCAAATTTCATAATGTATAGCTACCTTGACATTTTGAATATGTAATTTTACAATACCAATCTATGAGTATTAAAAATTTCCGCTATCTGGTCATTCTGCTGTCGGTAATAATGGGTATTGGCATAGGGTGGGCAACAGCCAGCGGCGCATATCTCTTCGGGCTTCTGATAGTGCCTATCTTTATTGGGCTGAGTGTATTTCTAAAAAGCCAAGTACGGGGCGTATTGGCAGATGAACGCCAGTATCGCATTCAAGAAAAGGCCGCCAGCTTCACTATCCGTATTTTCGGCCCGGTAGTAGGTATAGCACCCCTGATATACCTGATGATAAATGAAGATGCGGCATCTTCCCCCGAGTACTGGCTACTCGTGGGCATGGCATTATTTTTTATTTTGCTGTATGACCTGGCAAATCTTTACTACCGCAGTAAAATGTAGACAACATGCAAAATAAACTTAAGGTTTTAAGAGCTATAAACAGCCTCACTCAGGAAGAACTGGCAGACAAACTGGGCATTACCCGCCAGACAGTTATTTCTATAGAACGGGGTAAGTATTCCCCTTCTCTGGAGCTGGCTTTCAAAATAGCCTCCCTTTTTAAAACACCTATAGAAGAAATATTTGTATATAACACTGAACAGGAAGGGCAATTATAGAAGTAAACAACCTTAGCAAAGTCTTTAAGGGCAAAACGGTGCTGGATAATATCACATTCAGTGTCGCCCCGGGGGAAATATTCGGTTTTCTGGGCCCCAACGGTGCAGGGAAAACCACTACCATGAGAATCATTCTGGGGCTGTTAAACCCCTCTAGCGGTAAGGCAACTCTGAATGGCAAAAATCTGGCTAAAGATGATACCGCCCGAAGCAATGTAGGTGTCCTGCTGGAGGTAGACGGCATCTATGACCGCCTGAGTGCCTACGAAAACCTGCGGTATTTCGCGGATATTTACCAGATACCCAACCGCGAAGCCCGCATAAATGAACTACTGGAATTTTTTAACCTGAGCGAACGCCGAAATGACCCAGCCGGCAAATTTTCCAAGGGCATGAAGCGTAAACTGGCTCTGGCCAAGGCTATTATGCACAAACCGGAGGTGCTATTTCTGGATGAACCGGCTTCCGGCCTTGACCCTGAAGCCCAGAAAAGCTTCCGTGACCTTATCCTGTCCCTTTCCCGCGAGGGCAATATGACTATTTTCCTGAATTCGCACGATCTGGACGAAGTTCAGCGTATCTGCAATAAAGTAGCCATTATAAAGGGCGGTAAACTACTGGCTTGGGATAGCCTGACCAATCTGGACAGGAAAAACCGCCAACCCGGTATGGAACTTTCATTCAGTAACACTGCTGATATTGAGCAGGCTGAAAAACTGCTTGTTTCCGCCAAACTGGCGGTTGATATTCACCGCACACAGGAAGGCCTGACCCTGACCCCGGCTGAAGGCGTAGATACCCCAAAGATAATCACCTATCTTGCCGGTCACAATATCCAGCTGGAAGAGGTACGTAAGCTAAAGCGATCTCTGGAAGAAATATATCTGGAGACTATGAAACAGGAGACCAAGTAATGAAAAATATACTGACCGTAGCTAAAAAAGAATTGCGGGATAACTTTAGCAACAAGGGCATGCTTATTCAAGCTCTCATCATGCCGCTGCTGTTCGGTTTCCTTTATTCCAACAACCTATCCAGCCAAACAGGTCTGGGTTTATCCTTAAACGGAGTAGTCTTTTACCTGTCCATTATGATAAGCGCCTTTATGTCTTATATGTTTCTCAGCCAGGCATTCGTGATGGAAAAATACACCCGCACTATTGAAAGCCTGATGTGCACCCCTCTCAGCCTGCGGGATATTCTGCTGGGAAAAGTACTGGGGGTAAGTGCTTCCACCTACCCGTTTGTCCTGCTGGCTGTTTTAATACCCATTGTCCGTACCGGCCTTGAAAACGGGGAGTTTATACTGCCCTCGCTGGCGATATTTATTCAGGTACTGTTTGTAACCCCGCTGATTATTTTGGGTTTTGTAAACCTGATGGGTTTTTTAAATCTGTATGTGGGGCTTAAAGAATACCGAATTTTAAACCTGATTGTGTTTGTACCAATGTTCGGGCTGATGGGCGCAGGTATTGGTCTTGCCAGCAATATTGATGCTCAGTGGACTCTGGTAGGCATAGTAGCCGGAGTAGCTTTGCTGCTTTTGGGTATTTCCACTTACCTGACCCGCTTTCTCAGCCGTGAAAGAATAGTAACCACCCTGCCCTAAAATAATATTACCGTCACCTAATGCCCCTCTGCCTATAAAAGCAAAGGGGCATTTTTTTGACAGGAATAATCAACAGGAGTATTTTTTACATTTAAATATATCTGTTATAATAACCCTACCATAAACAGGAGAAAATAATGCTTAGTGACATTTTGAAAATCCTGGAAAATGACTCCCGAATCACACCTGACAGACTGGCCTGCATGACCGGCCTGCCCGAAGGGGAAATCAGCCGTGAAATAAAGCAGGCTGAAGCTGATAAAACTATCCTCAAATACAAAACCGTTATCAATTGGGAAAAACTGGGTGCCGAACAGGTTTTTGCCCTGATAGAGGTCAAGGTCAGCCCCCAGAGAGATGTGGGATTTGACGCTATTGCAGAGAGGATTTACCGCTATCCGGAGGTTCGCTCATGCTACCTGCTTTCAGGCACTTATGACCTGCTGGTAATGGTAGGCGGCAAGACCATGCAGCTGGTGGCCAACTTCGTAGCCCAAAAACTGGCTCCTATCGAAGGCGTACAGGGAGCGGTTACCCATTTTCTGCTGAAGCGCTACAAAGAAGATGGCGAAATAATTGACGGCAATGATGATATTAAACGTGAACCGGTAGTCCTTTAATAAAGATTCAGAGGTTTATGCTATGACATCACAGGTGGGAACGGACAAAGGTTTTATCTCTGACAGAGCCAAAGAGCTCAAGCCCTCCGGCATACGCAAATTCTTTGACCTGGCCGCCAAGATGGGTAGCGGAGCGATATCTCTGGGTGTGGGCGAACCTGACTTTACTACCCCCTGGCATATCCGCGAATCTGCCATTTATGCTCTGGAAAAGGGATATACCATGTATACCTCTAACGCCGGGCTTTTGGAACTCCGTCAGGAAATATCCAAATACCTTTACCAGACCTATGGGCTGGAGTACAACCCTGAAACCGAGGTATTAATAACAGTGGGCTCAAGCGAGGCTCTGGACCTGGTTATGCGGGCTACCCTGAACCCCGGTGATGAAGTACTGATGACAGACCCGGCTTATGTAGCCTATCCTTCCTGCGTCTTTATGTCATACGGCAACCCGGTACAGATACCCACCTTTGAAGCTAATAATTTTGAGATAAGTGCGGCCGATATAGCCCCCAGAATTACCCCCAAGACCCGCTCTATTCTGCTGGGTTACCCTTCAAATCCCACCGGTGCGGTTATGCCCAAGGCCAAACTGGCGGAGATTGCCAAGCTGGCCTGCGAGAAGAACCTGCTGGTGGTATCTGACGAGATATATGACAAGATTATCTACTCCGGTTTTGAACATACCTGCTTTGCCACTTTGCCGGGTATGCGGGAACGCAGTGTTATTATCAATGGTTTTTCCAAAACATATGCCATGACCGGCTGGCGGATTGGTTATGCAGTAGGCCCGGCCGCTATTATTCAGGCCATGACCAAGATTCACCAGCACACCATGCTCTGCGCCCCTATTGCCGCCCAGAAAGCCGCCCTAGAGGCCTTGAGGAACGGTCAGGATGATGTCCGGCTGATGGTAGAGGAATATGACCGCAGACGCCGTTTTATAGTAAAAAATTTCAACGATATGGGTCTGTCCTGTTTTGAGCCCAAAGGGGCTTTTTACACCTTCCCTTCAGTGCGAAAAACCGGACTGAGTTCGAACGAATTTGCTGAAAAATTGCTTATGGAAGAAAAAGTGGCAGCTGTACCCGGTACTGCCTTTGGTGAGAGCGGCGAAGGTTACCTCCGCTGTTGTTACGCTACCTCCCTGAAGGATATTGAAGAGGCCATGAAACGTTTCCGCCACTTTTTAAAACACAACTGCCCGCAGATGTAGGCACTTCTTTCATTAGGCAAAACTAAAGCCCCGCTTTTCGGCGGGGCTTGTTTTATAAACTGATACCAAACGGTTTGGATTAGCGGAGATTCATTTTCTCACGGACCTCGTCCAGCGTCTGGCGGGCGATGACTCCGGCTCTTTCCGCCCCGTCTGCCATTATGCGGTAAATCTCGTCCGGGTTTTTAGCCAGTTCGCTTCTTTTTGCCCGAATGGGACGCAGGTAAGCGTTGATAGCTTCGGCTAGAGCCCGTTTGCACTGGACACAGCCTATGCGGGCATTTTGGCAATCATCGGTAATCTGGGCAACCGCTTGCGGGCTGAAATAATTGTGCAATTTGTAAACATTGCAAATATCCGGGTGACCGGGGTCGGTCTTGTACTGGCGGGCAGGGTCAGTAACTGCACTCATTACTTTTTTGGCAGTTTCTTCCTCTGACAGAGCCAGTTCAATATGGTTGTTGAGGGACTTACTCATTTTATCCTTGCCGTCCAGACCAACCACAGTGGGGAAATTGGTCAGCCTTGCCTGAGGCTCGGGAAAGGTATCCCCGAACTTTTCATTGAAACGGCGAACTATTTCACGGGTAAGCTCCAAATGGGGCAGCTGGTCTACCCCCACCGGCACCACATCCGCCTTGTAAAGGGATATATCTGCCGCCTGAAGCACCGGATAACCCACCAGACCGTAGTTCACATTGTCAGGGTGCATTTTTACCTTTTCCTTAAAGGTGGGCACCCGAAGCAGCCAGCTTAAAGGGGTAATCATGCCAAACAGGGTGAAGAGTTCGTTTATTTCCGGTACCTGAGACTGGACAAAGAGAATGCACTTTTTAGGATCCAGCCCCGAAGCCAGCAAATCCAGCATCATCTCATATATATTTTCTTTCAAAGTGGCAGTTTCTTCCAGAGTGGTCAGGGCGTGAAGGTCTACCACGCAGTAAATACATTCGTAATCATCCTGCAAAGCTACATAGTTCTTAACCGCTCCAAGGTAGTTACCCAGATGGAGACGGCCTGTGGGACGGACACCTGAAAAAACCCGTTTCATTTGTTCCTCCTAAATAACAGGTGGATTGTAACATAAGCCAAAGCTAATTTAAAGCTAAGCTCCGGCTGAAAGCCTATCCAGATACGAACAAACTTCGGATATGGTGGTTTCATCAGTGGAAGCCCCGGAAGTAATGCCGATGCGGCTTACCCCCTTTAACCAGTCAGTTTGCAGTTCTGAAGCAGTCTCTATCAAATGGGTGTTAGATACGGTTTTGCATAAATCCAGCAGGTGGCGGGTATTGGCACTGTTGTGCCCGCCGATAACCAGCATCAGATCTACCCGTCCCGCCAGTTCCAGAGCGGCCGCCTGCCGGTCACGGATATCGTGGCAGAGGGTATCGGCTATACGAATTTCGGCATCTTTGACCAGAGCCTGATCTATAACATTTTTAACAAAAGAAGTGAAACCGGTGGGTATCTGGGTAGTCTGAGAAAGTACGCCTATATAACGGGATAAATCCGGGATATCATCTAATCCCTGCGGGTTAAGGGTAGCCAGTCCGTTTCCACCCGCCCAACCCAGTATGCCCTTGACCTCCGGGTGGTTTACATCACCGTAAATTACAGTAAAAAACCCTGCATCATGAAAGCGTTTGGCGGCTACCTGAGCCCGTTTGACGAAAGGACAGGTGGTATCCACTATTTCCAGCCCTTTGGATTTTAGCTCAGCCAGAACCGCAGGTCCTACCCCGTGGGAGGAAATAGCTACAGTACAGCCGCTGATGTCATCTATATTTTTTACAACCCGTACACCCATACCGGAAAGGCGGTTTAAAACCTGCTGGTTATGCACCAAAGCACCCAGAGTCTCCACCCCGCCCCGTTCGGAAGCCGTTTTTTCCAGTATGTTTATAGCGCGGCGTACGCCAAAACAAAACCCGATATTGGATGCACATTCCACTTTCATAGCTAAAAGCCATTATATCCCGTATATCCTGCCAAAACAAATACTTCTTGATTTAGCGGCTTTCTTGCTACATAATGGCTCTAAGATGAGTATAAGCGCCGGCAAACTGCTTAATCTGACTGCTCTGGCCAGCCCCAGAGGCGTATTTGAGATTGCGGCTATGGACCACCGCGGCTCAATTAAAAAGCACCTCTGCCCCAAAAACACAGATGAAGAATGCTACCGCAATCTGGCTGATTTCAAACTCAGCCTTTGCCGTGCCTTTTCCGGTCAGGCCAGTGCAATATTGCTTGACCCACTTTACGGACTGCCTGAGTGCTTGTCTCAAAATGCCCTTTTGCCCGGGTGTGGTTTGCTAGTCAGCCTGGAATCAAGCGGTTATGCGGGGGAAGCCGAATACCGCACTACCGAGCTTCTGGAAAACTGGGGGGTGACCAAGATAAAACTGCTGGGAGCTAACGCCGTTAAGCTCCTGCTGTACTACCGCCCGGATTTAAAAGATTTAGCCAAGAAACAACAGCTTCTGGTATCCAGAGTAGCTGATGAATGCAGCAAACTGGATATCCCCTTGGTGCTGGAACCTGTCACCTACCCCATAGGGCAGGAACTGAAAAATGCCGAACTCTTCGCTAAAAATAAACCGGATCTGGTACTCTCAACCGTAGCGGATTTGGCCGGTCTGGGTATAGATATACTGAAAGTGGAGTTCCCCGTTGATCTCCGCTTCAGCCTGACCGAAGACATGGCATTTCAATCTACCCGGAAATTGGATTCTCTCTGTCCCGTACCCTGGGCTATACTCTCAGCCGGGGCAGATTTCAGCCTGTATGTGAGGGAATTGGAAATAGCCTGCCAGTGCGGAGCTTCCGGTTTTCTGGCCGGGAGGGCAGTCTGGCAGGAGGCTCTGGAGATAACCAATCCGGCAAACCGTCAGGATTTCATAAACCGTATAGCTGTTGAAAGGTTTAAACGGCTGTGCCCGATAGCCGAAAATGGGGGGCGGCCATGGTATGAGAAGCTGGGGTTGAAAACAGGTAATTTTATAAATCCCAGCCAGCACTGGTATGCCGAATACCGACCGGGTGAAGACCTGTGATTGCCACGGTTACTTTAAACCCCTGCCTGGACAAGCATATAGATGTGCATGGTTTGGTACTATATGAAACCAACCGCTGGCATCGCATGTCCAAATATGCCGGCGGCAAAGGGATAGATGTTTCACGTGCCGTCTACGAAATGGGGTTTGATACAATTGCCTGCGGTTTGCTGGGGGGAGAGGAAGGGCGGAAAATTGAAACCCTGTTGACAGAGCAAGGGCTAAAATATCACTTTACCCCCATAAGCCAGCCTACCCGCAGTTGTTTTATAATTTACGATACCAAAACCCGCCGCCAGACTAATCTGAACGCCCCCGGTCCGCGAATAGCTCCGCCTGAACTAAAAATGTTTTATGAAGACCTGCTGAGGGAAAGTGCTGCTTCCAGCCTGATTGTTATGTCGGGAAGCGTGCCGCCGGGAGTGCCGTCAAGTGTCTATTTCACCCTTATCAGCCACGCCCGCAAACTGGGCAAACAAACCATACTGGATACCGCCGGTAAATACCTGCGGGAAGGGCTGAAAGCTAAACCCTGTCTGGTCAAGCCCAACATCCGCGAAGCAGAGGAACTGTTGGGCAGAAAACTGGAGACTGAGGCTGAAATAATACTGGCTGCCAAAGAAATAGTCCGGATGGGGGCAGGAATAGCGGTAATCTCCATGGGTAAAAAGGGGCTGATAGCCTGTGACGGAAAGCAAGTAATAAAGGCAAGTTCGGCTTATGTGCGGGTAAAAAGTACGGTGGGAGCAGGGGATTCAACCGTGGCCGGTTTTGCTATATCACTCCGCCGCGGAGACAGCCTGGAAGAAGCCTGCCGTTTGGGGGTAGCTATGGGCACAGCTACCGTAATGACTCCCGGTACTGAACTCTGCCACCGTGAAGACGTTCAGTATTGGCTGCCCCGGATAAAAATCCGCCGTCTGGCTTAGCCTTCAGGGAATATACATGGCGTTTAATATCCGCTGGTAAGCCGCAATTGCATTGGCAACCACCCAGGCCATATCCTCGCGTACATCATCGGAAGCTCTTTCCAGAGCCAGATTAAGGGCATTCTGGTTGGCAATGGCTGAAAGGATAATGCCATTTTGGGTAGTATTGGCACTGCCGCCTGAATTTTCAGTTAACCCGAGGTTTTTATTGGGAGGTGCAGTGACTGGTGCAGTCAAGGCAGTATCATCTCTGTCTTGAGGGTTAGCCGCTGACATCACACTGTTTTCAAGCCCCACTAAACTTGCCATAACAGATAGAGCGGAATTGAGCTTGTCATTGGTTTGCCTTAACAGATTAACCTGATCCGTATCCGCCAGATAAATTATCTCGGCAACCCGTCTGTCGGCAATCTGGTTCATAGCGTTTATTTTACCCTCTTCGCCAAAGGAGAAATTCAGCCAGAGTTCTTCGGTTGCCAGTTTCACCCCGTATAGCGGGCTGTCAGGCATACTGCCGGAAGCAGCTACCGCAACCCCTCCGCCTGAAACAAAAAGAAACATAAGGGCGCTGGCAAGCCCGGTTGCCCAGTTAAGCCGCCACCCGAAAAAGCCTTTTTTATGTTTGCTTTCTTTCAGGGCAGACATAAATTCATAGCGGGCTCTGGCCTTGAATACTGGCGAAGGAGTACATCTGCCGGCAACCCGTTCAATCCCGATAGCGGTTTTGAGCAAAGGAGCTAACTCTACCGCCTGATCAGGATACAGGCGAAGACAGCTTTCCAAATCCTGCCCGTTTATAAGAATACGGTCCAGACATTCGTTCAGGATGTTATTAAATTCAGGGCTATTTTTTACATTCATTTCATTCACGCTCCAGAGAGCATTCGGCGGAGTGAGGATACCGCACTGTGCTGCAGCGCCTTGACCGCACCCGGAGTTCTGTTCATTATTTTGGCCACCTCGGCGATAGGCAAATCCGAAGAAAACCGCAGGGAAATTACCTCCTGCTGGGCGGGGGTAAGTTTGGCAGATACCTTCACAAACTTCTCATAGTCTATATTTACTTCGGTAGTTTCCACCGGGTCATCGGCACAAGCCAGCGGGGCAACTATCTCTATATCCACCGTGGGCTGGCGGCTTTTCTTCCTCAGGTAGTCTACTATCTGGTTATGGGCAATACGGTATAGCCAGGCAGAGAATGGTGTATTATCTTGCCATTTAAAGGAAGACATAGACCGGAGAGCGTTCATAAAGACCTGTTGGGTCAAATCCTCGGCCTCCATTTTGTTGCCAATCTTCAAAGCAATATAGCGATAAATTTTATCGAAATATTCCTCATATAGTCTGGCAAATGCCTGCTCATCTTTTTGTTGAGCAAGCTCAACCAGGTGTCTTTCTGTTTGCACCAGTAAGATCCCCTTCTTGGCCGGCCTCTATTTGAGGACTCCCGGCCGGTCAAACCCGGTTATTTACCCGTGCACAAATTATAACGAAGCAGTTTTTAAAAAGATAGCAATCCGAAACAGTTAAAATCTTAAGCATCTTGCAAATATTTTTTCCCTGCAAAATTTCTCTGTCTTCAAACAAGGGGTTGAAATCCTTGTCTGTTTCCGTCATTATAGGAAATATACACCTTTTGGCTTCCCTAAGTTATCTTAACTTATATTACTATTTTCCTATACAGGTTAGTACATTCGGGGGATTGGATAGTAGAGTTTATATAATGTATAGTTCTGAATAGTTAGGTTAAGATACTTTAAGAAAGGACTGCCATGACAAATCATGAAGATAATATAGTCTCCCCCATGCTGACCACCAGCGAAGTAGCCCATATGCTGAATGTGCATATAAATACTGTACGCCGCTGGAGCAATCAGATGGTACTTAAATCCTATCGGATTGGAGCCAGAGGTGACCGCCGTTTCCGTAAGGAAGACGTGGAACAATTTTTGGAACGGGCAGGCAAGACCAAACTCTTGAAAGAAACTCAGAGCTAAAAGAAGGGGCAAGCGATGGAAGACAACAGTAAAATCAGGGTAATGGTCATAGATGAGCAACCATTTTTCAGAGCGGGTGTTGCCCAGGCCTTGTCCGACAATAATTTTGAGATATTGGCAACAGACACTCACAAAGACCCCCTGGAACAGGTTGAAACCAAGATGCCTGATGTAGTTTTGCTGGGTTCAGACCTGACCGCTTACAGCGGGTTGGATTTGGGGCGGCGTATTGTGCGTACCTTCCCCAATACCAAGGTTATTATCCTTTCCCCAAACCCCAATGATACCGAACTGTTTGAATGCATAAGAACAGCGGCTGTAGCCTGTCTGAAAAAGAGCAGCACTGCTGAAGAGCTTATTGAAACTATCCGCCGGGCAAACCGGGGTGAGTATCCTATCAATGAAAGCCTTATGGGTAGCCCTAGCCTGGCTAAACAGGTATTGGCCCAGTTTCAAGATGTCTCCATGCTGGGTAAAGATGCCTCTAGTTTTGTTGCCCCCTTGACCAATCGTGAAAAACAGATATTGACCTTGATTGCCAACGGCAATACCAACAAGCAAATTGCCAACAATCTGGAAATAAGCGAGCAAACCATAAAAAACCATGTCAGCGCCATTTTACGCAAATTAAATGCCAATGACAGGGCACATGCGGTTGTTGTAGCTATACGCTGTGGCCTGATAAATATATAATATGGCTTATTTTTGACAAATAGTTGCACCTTTATATGTATTATGCGTAAGATGTTATAATCAAGTGAATAAAAGCCAATAAACTAGCTGAAATGTGGTTGGGAATGTTACAAAACAAAGTGAAAGATACAGAACTTCGCAAACTGGTAAGCAAACGAGTGGCTGATTATTTGTCCAGCCACAATTACCAGGTGGAAAGTGATGTTAAAATAACCGGGCAATCCGGTATAGAGCATATCTTTGACATCGTAGCCCGCCGAAATGATGGATTTACCGCCAGAACTATGGCTGTTTGTATAATTCTGGGTTCAAACCAGGAGGAAGAAAGCAGCTCTATTTTCAACTTTGCCAACAAAGCCTTCGATACTGGCATAAATGAACGTATCCTGATTGCCATACCCAAACTGACCCCGGAAACCCGCAATCTGGCTGAAAAACAGCGGATAAAAGTCTTTGACGAGGACCGTTTGGAAGATCTGTTGATTACCAGCACCAAGCGCCCCAACCGTCTGGAAGGCATGAACAACATCTCCTCTCGCGAAGACCTTATTAAGGCCCTGACCAATCTGGGCTACACCATAAGGGAGAATGCCCGTATCAAAGGGCGTTCAGGCATTTCCCATGTTTTTGATGTGGTGGCCAGTGATATTAACACCGAAAACTACACTTTAGGTATAGATATTTTAAAGAAGCAACCTGCTCTGGAACTTCAGGATGTGGCTCTCTTTGATGCCAAAGCCTTTGACTGCGGCATATCTGACAAAGTTATCGCTACCACAGCCAAAATAACACCTGATGCCCAGCAATTTGCTGATGCCCAAAAAGTTAAACTTATAAAACTTAACCCTATCCCTATCTCCACTGAAGAGAGTGCCGCTATAACTACTGCCGAAGAGGTTGTAAAAACTTCGGCTAAAACCGAATCCAAAAATGGCAAACCTGCTATAACCGACCTGCGTCAGTCACCACGCCCCGAAGCACTTAAACTTATCCCTGAGGTGCTTGCCCGGCGTTATACCGCTATACCTCTAAATATAGTGGGCAATACCCTTGAAATGGCTATGGCTGATCCGTCTGACATTCTGGCACTGGAAGCTTTCTCCGCCCACTCCAAACGTCGTATCAAGCCAATACCGGCAGACGCCCGCGAGATACGCGAATCTATAGACTTTAACTACAAAGGCTACGGGGATATTGAAAAATATCTCTCCCGCATGTCTATTCCCAGTGAAATTACAGATGACCGTCTGGCTATTGATGCGGCTATTGACGCACCTCTAGCCCAGGCCCTGAATCTTATTATTGAAGAAGCGGTGAAAGCCCGCTCATCAGACGTACACATTGAACCCAACGAAGACCGCCTGCGGGTGCGTTTCCGCATAGACGGCACTCTACAGGATATGATGTCACTGCCTATCACCGCCCACCGGGCTATCATTTCCAGAATTAAAATTTTGGGTGACATGAACATAGCAGACCATTTCCACGCTCTGGACGGTCAGTTTAGCGTAAATGCCGGCGGACGGGAGATAGATATCCGGGCGGCAACTGCCCCTACCGTCAATGGGGAAATGTCTGTTTTGCGGTTGCTGGATAAGAGCCGGGCTACTATTGAACTTTCCCAGCTGGGCTTTTTACCCGAAAGCCTGGAAAAATACAACAAGATGCTCAAAGTACCCTATGGCATGATACTTATCAGCGGCCCTACCGGCGCTGGGAAAACCACTACCCTTTATGCATCTATAAATTCGCTGGACATCATGCGCCAGAATATTATTACCATAGAAGACCCGGCAGAATACCGTTTTAAAGATATAAATCAGATACAAGTAAATGTGCAGGCCGGCATTACCTTTGCCAGCGGTCTGCGTTCTATACTGCGCCTTGACCCTGATGTGATACTGGTAGGCGAAATACGTGATTCGGAAACGGCCAATATAGCCGTTCAGGCAGCCCTTACCGGCCACCTTATGCTTTCATCCATCCACGCCAATAATACTACCGGCGTTCTTTACCGCTTGATAGACCTTGGGGTAGAACCATTCCTTATTGCCTCAGCCGTGGTGGGAGTAGTAGCCCAACGCATGGTCAGGCGGGTTTGCCCGTACTGCCAGCACACTATTGAGGTACCGGTTATTGAGCAGGTAGCCTATGAACGTGAAATTGGGGAAAAACGAACCAAATTTGTATATGGTAGCGGCTGTAAATCATGTGCCTTTACCGGCTATTTGGGACGGGTGGGCCTGTTTGAAATAATGTCTATAAGTGACGAGCTCAGACGGCTTATGCTGAGCGGAGCTTCGCCCTCAGAAATACACAATCAAGCTATCAAAGACGGCATGATTACCATGATGAAAGATGGTATGCTAAAGGTTAAAGATAATGTTACAACACCCTCCGAAGTACTCCGTAGTGCCTATTCACCGGAGGAGCAGTATTGAGGTGAATAAATGGATTTTAATTACGTAGCTTATGGGCAGGATAAAAGGCTTGTAAAGGGGAAAATCCCGGCTACTTCTATGGAAGCAGCCCAGAGACTGCTGAGTCACAGCGGTTACCAGATTTTAAGCATCAAACCCCTTACACCTTTTTTCAATACAGCCGGTTCGTTTAACTTCTCAAAGGTAAAACCCAGAGAAGTTATTCTGTTTTCCCGCCAGCTGGCTTTACTGCTGGAATCCGGCACGGATATTGTGACTTCTCTGGAACTCTTGCAGGAACAGACTACCAATAAACTTTTCCGTGAGATTATCGGCGAGATTGTAAATGATATCCGGGGAGGCAGTTCGCTCTCTCTAGCCATGAGCAAACACCCCAAGGCTTTCCCCCCTCTATACCACAGGGTAATCGCTGCCGGCGAACAAGGAGGCAGCCTTGAAGTAGTGCTTCGGAATCTGGCTAGCTTTGTACAGCGAAACGTAGAAACTGAAAAGAAGGTTAAAAGCGCACTGACTTATCCCGGTGTAGTTGCCGTGGTAGGTATTCTGGTGCTGCTGCTTATGGTCACATTCGTATTGCCGGCTTTTACCAGTCTATACTCCCAGATGGGTACTGAACTGCCCACCCCAACCAGAATACTTATAGGCCTGAGTGACTTCTTTGAGTCATGGGGTCTATATGTGATTGGGATTTTCATAATAGCGGTAACCGCACTGGTGATTTATATGCGCACACCCATGGGGCGATACCATAGAGACCGCATAGCTCTGAAACTGCCTGTGATCGGGCGGATTCTGCTCCTTTCAGAACTTTCACGCGCCTGCCAGACCATGTCGTTGCTGTTTAAAGCCGGCCTCCCTTTGCCTGAGATTATGAACCAAGCCACCGCTGCAGCAAACAACAAACTTATCAGCAATGCACTGGCAGATGTACAGCATGACCTGATAAGGGGTGAGGGACTTTCCCGCCCCATGACTAAAAATCCCCTCTTTTTACCCATGATGGTTCAGATGGTAAGCGTGGGTGAGGAAACCGGTAAACTGGACGACACCTTGGCTACCGTATCCGCCACTTATGATACTGAGACCGATGACCGCATAAGTGCGGCTATTAGCATGATACAGCCTGTTATGACGATAGCTATCGGTCTGGTAGTAGGCTTTATTGCCGTTGCCCTGGTATCTTCCATGTACTCTTTGTACGGGCAAATAGGCTAAGGATAAAATAAAATGAGAAGAAAGCTGCTCAGGCGTCAGAAGGGATTTTCCCTGATTGAAGTGTTGATTGCCCTGGCTCTAATAGGCCTGATAGGCGTGGCTTTTCTGACTGCCCTTAATACGGCCGTAAAAGCGGTATCTATAGCTAACGTACGCACTACTTCTGAAAGTTACGCCAAGAGTACCATGGAGCATCTGAAAAGCTTTTCATACCAGCGAGTTGATGAAGATGGCTCGGTAGCGGATTATTTTTTCCTAAGCCCGTCTGATACCGCTTTCACTATCTGCACTTATAACCGTGATGGAAACCTGGTACAAAACAAGATTTACGGTATACCCTGGGATGTAGTTACCAATACCCAGAGTATTACTGATAAAGGTATCCAGAAGATAACCATAGTAATACAGCACAATGAGGGTGGGGTAAACAAGATTATCTTTACCCTGATAGATTATGTGGCAAGCAGATGAGAAGGTTCATTTTAAAATACAGCGGTAAGCAGGCTGGATTTACGCTGGTGGAAATGCTGGTTGCTCTGGCCATTACCGGACTTATCATGGCAGGGTTAACTACCAGTGTCTTCCAGTTGTTTACCGTCACTCAGCGAAGCAATGACCACATGACCATTATCCGCCATCTGGACATTGTAAACAGCTGGCTTTCCACTGATATTCAGATGGCTAATACCCAACCTGAGTGGGATCCGGACACACACACTCTGACTATAAAACAAACAAGAGGAGATGAGTATTATCAGTCCGACCCAACCAACCCTATAACTGATCACATCGTCACTTATACTTATAATCCCATTACAGGCACGCTCACCAGAACCGAATTGCGGCTGTTTGACAATTCTACCCAAACAAGCCTCATAGCCGAGTATGTTAGTGGTATACTATTTGAAGATGAGCTGACATCAGATGAAAAACTGCCCAGTGCAGTTGATATCAAAATAACCATAACCTTACATACCCAGACTGAAAACAGGCTTTTGCACATTAAACCAAGGATAAGCAGCACATAACTGGAATTGCTTGGTTGGGGAGGTGCGGAGATGAGAAACTTAATAACTATAAGCAAGAGGCTTAGAAGCCAGCAGGGTCAAGCGCTGGTTATCGCCCTTATATTTCTGGCCATAGGAGCCCTAACCCTGCCCCCGCTGATGATGCTGATGGGTTCAGCCCTGGTACAGGGTACTACCTTTGAAAACCGGACTGCCAGCCTTTATGCCGCAGATGCCGGCGTTGAGCAGGCTATCTGGTATCTGGATCCGGCAAACAGCCCCTTGATACCCGGTGGTTTACCGACTAATACAGAGGACCCCCGCACTCTACCAGAAATTACCATAGACGGGCGGACTGTGAACGTAAAATTATACTACCTTGCGGAGGATATATACCAGATTATGTCCACCTCTGTCAGTTCCACTGAAACTATCAAGATAACTGCAGTGGTAAGCGACACCTATAATAACTACACAGACATCATGAACCATGTCATTACCTGTCAAGGTCAAATAACAATTAAAAGTGGACATCCCCTTGTAATTTACCCTTCTGAAGAAAATGCCCCTATTGAGTATTATACCGGTCCATGGCCGGGTGCCAATGAATTGTCGGCCTTTTATTATGTAAATACCACCCCGTATGATTCAGATACTCTTAATCTGTCTGATTATCCGAGTGGTCTGCCAGAAATACTGCGATTAGGCCCACTCAATATTGTAGCTACTTCAACCTCCACCTATACTCTAACCGGTGATGTCTACATAACTGGTGACACCCTAATAGGTAAAACAGGACATGACTTCACTTTGGATCTGAATGGTCACTCCATATATGTACAGAGTAATACCGCTGGAAACCAATATGCCTTGGAAATTGGCGGAAAATGCTTCCTTACGGGCTCAGGAAGCATCATTGCCGAAGGTAATATTTTCTTTTACCCCAATATGGAATCAAGTGAGGATGATTATATATTTGTCCTTTCGGTGAACGGTAAAACCTTAATGCAACCAGGAGGAGAATTCTTTGGCACACTGGCTGGAGCTACTGAAGTTGAACTCAAAAACGGTTCGATTACCTATTCCAGCCCGTTTGATGAGTACGGGAACTACAAAATAGATTTTCCCGGCAGCGGTCTCAGCCACTTCTGGGGGATAATAACCTGGAGCATTAGCTAATATATGCCCAAAAGTACTATCTGCCGGGTTGAATATGACACTGCAGACCTGTTAGTATAGTGGGATATAGTCCATATTTAGCAAATTTGTGTGTACAGCACTGGAGAATATAACATGATTAGTATGAAAAAGCTTATCAAGGGGGAAAAAGGGGCTTCACTGGCCATAGCCCTTATCTTTCTGGCAATAGGTGCCATCATGTTGCCTCCCCTGCTGATGCTGATAGGTTCCGGACTTCAACAGGGTACAGCTATTGAGGAACGTACTGCAGGGATTTATGATTCGGATGCCGGAGTGGAATGGGCTATAAATCTTATCAAAACCGGCGGCGAAGGAGTAACTGACTCTGACGGGAATATTGGTCTGCCAAACCAAGATTCCCCTCGTCGCTATATCCTGTCCGCCCTTAACGGCGATACCTTAGAAGTAAAACTGACCTACCATAACGTAGGCAGTTATTATGAAGTGGTCTCAAAAGCCAGCCTGAACGGCAAATCCATCACCACTCGGGCCACCTTAAAATATCAGCTAGGTGGAAGCGGGCTGTTTGATAATGCCATTACCGCCTTGAATGGGGATATTGAATTTGCTAAAGATGCTTTCGTTACCTCGGCCCCTGGCTCTGACCAAGGGAATATTATTGCCAATGGTAACATAAATATCGGAAGGAATACTGTTATAGAAGGTTCTGCTATCGCGAGTGGAAGCATTACCGGGTTTGTCGGTTATATTGAACAAGGTTATTATGAGGATACTCCTGTCAGCTTTCCAACTTTGGATACTTCAATATTTATGACTAAAGCCATGATCGCCTCCAATGGTAATATTGAGTTAGCAAGCAACTATATTACAGGTGGGACTATAACAGTTGATACCCGACTCCTTGGTAATCTATCACCTAACAACAACAAAACTCTGATAGTGAATGGGAATTTATATATTGAGGGTTCATTTTCATCTAGTAAGGATTTTTCCTTTGAATTTGGAGGGGAAGCTCTCTACATAGGTGGAAATCTTGATTTTTCAAAAAACGCTGAGGTCAAATTTACCAACCCCAATGGATGTACAATCTATGTAGCGGGTGAAATAAAGATTTCTAAAGATATCCAATTCGACGGCCCTTACACACTTGTGGCTAATGGCGATATACATTTGGCAAAAGATACTAGCTATATACTCGATCCCACTAAACGTCCGCCTCTCATTATTTCCGAAATGGGAACAATAGATGTTTCAAAATCAGATACTATTGTAGGTATACTCTATGCCCCAAATGGCAATATTATTATCAATAAAGACATGGATATTGAAGGTTGTGTTATAGCCCGAGGAATTGAAGTAAAAAAGAATCTCAAAATCACTTTCCGCACTGACTGGAATTTATCTGAGCTGGACACATACCTCAATGGGGGTCTTTCTACTCTTAACATACTGGCTTGGAATACGATCGGCGGCTAAGGAGTATTTATGAAAATAAGTAAAACGTCGTGGGCACTGCTGGCATTCGGTTTAATTATCATTGCCGGAGCCAGTCTGTTTATCCTCTTCGAAAATGAGGATAGCCGCAAAACAGACCTGGAGAACCGCATTGCTCTGGCAGAATTGTCTATACCCAAAGTAGCTGGAGATATTGCCACCTCTACCGAACAGGCAAACCAGCTGGCCGCCCAGCTAGAGGAAGCCCTAGGTAAACTTGCTCAGGCAAAAGGCCAGTTCCCGGAAATGATTCAATCTATAGAATATGCCAGCGTGCTGGTACAACTAGCGGCTGAATCCGGACTGGATGTACTTAGTTTCTCATCATCTGAAGCTACCAAACTGACACTGAATAAACTTGACTTCAAGATAACCGAATTCAAGATTGTAGTCAGGGGGGATATCCACCCTATCCTCAGTTTTATATCAGCTATAGACAAGGGTGAAGATTTTCTGACCGGCAGTATGGATGTTATAGACCTGACCTTTGATACCACCACCGCCGATGATGCACTACCCAAACCTGCAATAACCATTACTCTTTTACTGATAAGTTACGAGGGTTAAATAATATGGCTAAAACAACGACGCTATACATAGAAGATGCCGAAATAAAGGTCCTTGTAAACAATGGTAAAAAGATAGAGAAATGGGCGAGCTCCCCTCTTGAAACCGGTCTGGTTATTGACGGATTAATTCAGGACGAAACCAAGGTATCTGAAGCAATAAAAACTCTGTTTAGCCGTGAGAAAATACCGGCAGGCAGAGTTGTGGCGGCTATGAGCGGTCTTAAATCTATCTTCCGTATTATTACCTTGCCTGCCGTACCTAAAAACATACTGGACGAGGCTATTAAAAATGAAGCTAACCGGGTAATTCCCACCCCCATGGACCAGAATTACCTGTCCTACCAGATATTGCCCTCCGCTCAGAGCGAAACCAAAGTATTTATCGTAGCCCACCCTAAAAATACTACTGATTCTGTAGTAAGAACGATAAACAAAGCCGGGCTAAGGCTGGAAGTGCTGGATATTGCCCCGCTGGCTCTTTGCCGTTGTGCCAATCTGGAAAAGGTTATTATTGTAAGCAACTGGCTGGATAATGTGGATATTGCCATTATTATAGACCGCATTCCACAGGTTATCCGCAGTCTGTCACTCCCGATTGAAAGCCAGTCTCTAGCCGAGCGGATAAGCACCATTGCCGAAGAATTGGCCAGAACCATAACTTTTTATAATTCCAGCCATGCAGAAAGCCTGCTGGATGAAAGCGTACCGGTATTAGTCTCTGGTGAGCTGGCAAAAGAACCGGATTCATGGCCTTTACTGCTAGACGAACTGAGCAATCAGATTTCCATCCTGCCCTCTCCCTTTGTTGCCAGCGAAGACTTTGACCCCAGTGTTTATATTGTAAATATGGGTATGGCAATTAGAGAACTGCCTGCCGGTACAGATAACCATAATTCGCTAATCAACTTTAATGCCATGCCGGGTTTTTATAAACCCAAAGGCACTTCCCCGGCAGCTATCTTGGTTCCCACTGTAATAGTTCTGCTGGTGGGCGGCCTTGTTTGGGGCTGGTTTTATATTGATGATATGAAGCAAAAGAATAATACATTGGAACCGCAAGTACAGGTGCAGGAAACTGCTCTGATACAAAAACGGGCGGAACTCTCCGCTATTAATATCCAACTTAGCAACACCCAGAAATCACTGACCGGCATTGAACCGGTAGTAACAGTGCTAAATGATATGCTCTGGGATATGTACCAGGGACGGGAAACAATTACCGGCGACTATAAAGCCATTTATAACCTGCATTCCAGCAATATCGGGCTTTCTGCTGTCAATTTTGATGGTGAAAGCATTACCGTCACAGGTTACGGCCTGACCAAAACGGCTGTACTGGAATATGCCGGTATACTCCGAGGCAGCAACCGCTGGCTGGACGTAGTAGTGATTAATATGGAAAAAGTTCTACTGGATGACCAACTCACATCCATATATAGTTTTGAATTCCTTTTAAAATAAACTAGTCTGGTAAAATATGGACGTTATAAAACTCATCTACGAAGCCGAAGAGAAAAAAGGATCAGACCTTCATCTGGTAGCCCAAAGCCCGCCGCTGGTTCGGGTAAGGGGCGACCTGGAGGCCTTGAATGGTTATGAACAACTTCAACCGGCAGATATCAAAACCGCTTTTGAGCAACTGACCACCCACGAAGAGCGCGAAACCTTTTACCAAGAGTGGGAGCTGGATTTCGGTTATTCACTGGACGGAGTGGGACGATTGCGGTGTAATGCCGCTATGCAAAGGGGGGCTATCAGTCTGGCTATCCGCCTCCTCCCGCCCAATATACCGACTATTAGTGAACTGGAACTACCGGATATATGCCAGAAACTGGTTACCAAACCCCGTGGCTTGGTGATAGTTACCGGCCCTACCGGCAGCGGCAAGAGCACTACTCTGGCGGCCATGATACAGCACCTGAACAACACCGAGAGCAAACACGTGGTGACTATTGAAGACCCTATTGAATATGTTCACCCCTGTATAAAATGTGCCGTTACCCAGCGTCAGCTTGGTTCGGACACACTTTCCTTTGGGCATGCCCTGAAGCATGTACTCCGCCAAAACCCTGATGTGATAATGGTGGGAGAGATGCGTGACCTGGATACAGCCGCCGCTGTACTGACCATTGCCGAAACAGGCCATCTGGTACTCTCCACCTCCCACGCACCCAGTGCCTACCAGGCACTGGAGCGGATTATAGACCTGTTCCCGCCCCATGAAAGGCATCTGGCCCAGACCCGTTTGGCTTCGCTGATTGAGGGTGTGCTCTGCCAGACCCTGATACCCCGCTCAAACACCGATGGACGGATAGTGGCGGTGGAAATAATGCTGGGAAGCCCGGCGGTCAGAAACCTTATCCGTGAGGGCAAGTTTTACCAGCTGCCGAATGTTATCCGCACCAGCCATGACGAGGGCATGATAACCATGGATGAAGCTCTGGTGGAGCTGTACCGCCAGCAGGTAATCAGCCGTGAAAATCTGTTTAACTACTGTCAGGACGCGTCAGAAGTGGAAAAGCTGATAAGCAGCAGCCCCAGCAGCCAGAAGCGGAAAAAACTTATTGAAAGCAGCAAGAGCCTGCTCTTCTAGAGGGCATTTTACCGAAATAAATTAAAGGGGCGGTTTAAATGAACCGCCCCTTTTGTTTACCCTTGCACTGCCGATAGATATAATAAAGGTCTGCTTTAAAGCAGACCTTTATTAATTAGCTAATTAAGTGACACTGGTTGCCTTGGCACCCTGCGTAACTACACCCTCAGCTGTCCATGTGTATGTATACGCCGATGAATTAATTACATAGGGACCAAGTATTGTAGTACCAGGAGTAATTTGGACTGCAGTAGTCACCGGTGTGATAGCAGTTCCGGGATTATCAGCCATGTAGGCTGTCATGGCCAGCTGAATATTGGCCAGTTCAGTTGCTGCAGCTTCCTCAGTACCGGAACCGATGAATTTAGCGACATTGGGAACTACTACGGCCGCCAAAACACCCAAGATGGCAACCACTACCAAAAGCTCAATCAGGGTGAAGCCTTTCTGGTGTTTGCGGAGTTTCCTCATGAAATTGTACATTTGTTTGTTCACCACCTTTCGTTTTTCGTATTATGTTTTACCATGTTTTGTAATGATAGTTACTTTAAAGATAGTTTATATACCCTTATAGGGTCAATAGTTATATAGTAACACCTCTACACTGGGATTATAATACACCCTGTGCCCATTTGTATATATCCCGCCAGTACTTTCGTATATAAACCCTCTTGACGGTTCGGCCAAAAAAAGCCACAATATATTTCATGCTTATCAGTTGGATTATTTTCTTTTTCATCTTGGGGGCTATACTGGGCAGTTTTATAAACATGCTGTCTGACCGCCTGCCGGCTGAAAAATCCATTGTTGCTCCCGGCTCCGGGTGTGATGTCTGCGGCAAAAGGCTGGGCATTGCTGACCTGATACCCATTTTCAGTTATATTTTTCTAAAGGGGCGTTGCCGTTACTGCGGGGCGGGCATACCTCAAAGAGCTTTGTGGGTAGAGATAGCCACAGCCTGCCTGTTTGGTCTGTTCTGGGTGATGCTGGGGCCAAGTGTGGAACTGGGTATAAGCCTTTTGTACCTTTGCGTATTTATAACCCTTTTTGTAATAGATCTGGAAAAAGGGCTTATTTTAAACGTAATTATTTATCCCTTTATGGTGCTGGCACTGCTGCTTTCGCCCCTCTACCTTCAGGGAGACGGTCTGCTGGCAAACCTGTCATCTTCGTTTTTTGGCGGGCTGACCGGTTTCGGGCTGTTTCTGCTGATATATATTGCCTCACGCGGGGGCATGGGGGAGGGGGATATAAAAATGGCCGGCTTTATCGGGCTGGTCTGCGGTTTCCCAAATATTTTTGTGGCCATTTTTGCAGGCATAGTGCTAGGCGGGCTGGCAGCAGCCGGGCTGATGCTTTCAGGCAAACGCCGCAAGGGTCAGACTATCCCCTTCGGACCTTTTTTGGCTGTGGGTGCGGTAACTGCCATGCTGTTTGGCAGCCAGATTATGGAGTGGTATCTGGCTCTGGCCTAAGCTTTTTTACCAAAACCCTTTCTTGATTATCACTAGCACCTTGATACCCATCCGGTTTCCGCCTAGAATAAGGCATATCTGCCGTACCAGTGCATTTATACCTGTTTAAAGGAGTTTTCCCGTTATGCGAATTGAAAGCCTGCGTCCCGCCGAACATCTGGGTAATGTAACCATCCACGGCGTAAGGCGTTTTTTAGAACTTGATTCCGGAGCTTCCAACCTGCCCCATCTTCAGGAAAGCCGCGAAGTGGAGATTGTGGACCAGCAAGCTATTTCAGACGTTGAAAAGAAAATGGCTATTGTTCTGCCCATAAAGGACGAAGACCTAAAGGTGTTTGAAGGTGTACTAAGCGGCATACCCCATGACTGCCTGATGATAGTTATCAGCAACAGCTCCAAACAGGAAGTAGACAATTTTAAAAACGAAAAAGATATTGTCAACCGCTTTTGCCGCATTACCCACCGCCAGGCTTTCGTAGTCCACCAGAAAAACCCTGAACTGGCCAATGCCATTGCAGATGCCGGCTACCCTGAACTGCTGGGTGAAGACGGGCTTATCCGCAGCGGCAAGGCTGAAGGCATGATACTGGGCATTATACTGACCATGTTCAGCGGGCGTGACTATGTGGGTTTCATAGATACCGACAATTACATACCGGGGGCAGTCTGGGAATACGCCAAGCACTTCGCTACCGGTTTTAATCTGGCTCAGTCACCTTATTCCATGGTACGCATACTCTGGAAATACAAACCCAAGCTGGTGGGAGACCTTTATTTCAAACGCTGGGGGCGAGTGTCCGAGGTTACCAATAAACACCTGAACCACCTGATATCCAGCAAAGGCAAATTTGAAACCGAGATTATCAAAACCGGCAATGCCGGTGAACATGCCATGAGTATAGAGCTGGCTAAACGCCTGACCTACGGCACCGGCTATGCGGTGGAAACCAAAGAGATTATGTCTATACTGGAACAGTTCAGCGGTATACTGCCTATAGAAGACAGGGAAGTGGCCGAAGAGGGAGTGGAAATACTCCAGACTGAAACCATTAACCCCCACCTGCACGAGGACAAGGGCGGTGACCACCTGCTTCAGGATATGCTTTTACCCAGCCTGGCGGTCATATATCACAGCCCGCTGGCAGATGATGCCGGCCGGAAAATGATTGAAACCCAACTGGCAGGGATGGAGGGTTTCGAAGCCGGCACACAGATACCTCAGATAAAGCTGATTCCCCCTCCCCAGAAAATGGACTTGCCGAAATTTTCAGCCATAATTGAAAAGTATCTGCCCCAAATTATCCTGCCGGATGGAGAGCTTTTTTCGCGGGCAGGACGCCCGTCCCGTTTGCCTTCATTAGGCCAGTTCAAAAAGATTGTCTATACAGACTTGGACGGCACTCTGCTGAACCCCTTAACCTATTCGTATTCAACCGCACTTGATGCCCTGCGTTTGTTAAAGGACAAACAACTTCCTTTGGTATTCTGTTCCGCCAAAACCATGGGCGAGCAAGACTTGTACCGCAACGAATTAGGTATAAAAGACCCCTTTATAACTGAAAACGGGGGGGCTATATTTATCCCCAAAGATTATTTCCGCCTGCCTTTCGCCTATGACAGGATAGCCGGTAATTACCTGGTAATTGAACTGGGGATGGCCTATAAAGATATCCGCCATATCCTTAAAAAGGCGCTGGCTGCCGCCTGCGCCGAAATAGAAAACTCTGAAAAGGCCGGTAATATATTCATTACCAGCTTCGGGGATATGTCTGTTGAAGATGTGAGCCGCCTTACTGACCTTAACCTGAAACAAGCTGAACTTGCCAAACAACGGGAGTACAGTGAAACCGTACATATAGAGGGTGACAAACGAAGCACCAATATGGTTCTGAACCATATACAACAAAGCGGACTGGAATATAGTTTCGGAGGGCGTTTTTACGAGGTCACCGGCGGCAATGACAAAGGCAAAGCTATCAAGATACTGAACGAGTTGTTCCGCCTGAATTTCGGCAATATCCATACCTTTGGTCTGGGTGACAGCGAAAATGACTACTCCATGCTGGAGACAGTGGACTCACCTGTACTGGTGCAACGCCCCGGCAACAAGTGGCACAAGATGCGTTTGCGTAACCCCAGTTACGTCAAAGGGGTAGGGCCTGAAGGTTTCAGCCGGGCAGTCACTGACATAATAATACCCATGGAATAAAAGATAAAACCATTGCCAAAATAAACCTGTCAGTATTTTCCCCGAAGACAAGTACGGGTAAAATCTGCTTCGGAGAACTTTCGCCGATCCCCAATAGCCTTAGCCCTGCCTTTGGGTTACTAGGATTAGACCTTGTTTAGATGTATAATACCCACAGCCAGGTCTGGCAGGAGTGTGTACCAATAATGATCCACTTGAAAAGCCCTTTGGCTCTGGAATTTGCCGGCTTCTGGCGGCGTTTCGGAGCATTTATCATAGATAATATAATCATCAGCATAATCTCTTCAGCCTTTGTACCTGTACACTGGTTTGAAATACCTGTTTTCTGGAACATAGACAGTCTGTCAGGTATTTGGTGGCTGGCAGCCCCGATTATAGCTTTTTCAAACGTACTTTCATTATTAGCCATGGTGGCTTACTTTGTATTTTTCTGGTACTGGCGCGGTCAAACCCCCGGCATGATGATTGCCCAGATAAAGGTTATCAGGGTAGATGGTTCAGGGGTTTCTTTAGGAAACTCCATTATCCGTTTTCTAGGGCTTATTATATCAACCTTGCCTTTAGGTCTGGGGTTTTTCTGGATTGCCTGTGACCGCCGCAAACAGGGCTGGCATGATAAAATGGCTGATACAGTAGTAGTCAAACTACCCAAACCGCCTGAGGTTACCGCTCCTCAGGCTACCTGAAGTTCACTATCAAAACGGCTTTCCCGTTAGGGCAGGCTGTATTTATAAGGCAGGAACAAGATGACAAACGAAGTGAGAGTACGCTACGCCCCCAGCCCCACCGGCTACCCCCATCTGGGCAATATCCGCACTGCTATGTTCAACTGGCTGTTTGCCAGACACAATGGCGGCAAATTTATTGTCCGGATAGAAGACACTGACCGTGAACGCTATGTGGAAGGGGCGGTGGAATCCATACTGGAAAGCCTGAATTGGCTGGGATTGGACTGGGACGAAGGCCCGGACAAAGGCGGAGATTACGGCCCCTACTACCAATCAGAAAGACTCCCTCTTTACCGGAAGGCCGCTGAAAAACTGGTTGCCGAAGGCAAGGCCTATTACTGCCACTGTTCTTCCGAAAAGCTGGATAAAATGCGGGAAGACCAGATAGCCCGCAAAGAACCCCCGGGTTATGACCGCTGTTGCCGTGATAGGGGTCTGGGACAAAAAGAAGGTGCGGTTATCCGCTTTAAAATACCGCTGGACGGGCAAACTGCCTTTACCGACCTTATACGGGGGGAGGTTACCTTTGATAATGCCAAACAGGACGACTTTGTCATATTAAAATCAGATGGCTTCCCCACCTATCACCTGGCCAGTGTGGTAGATGACCATGCCATGCAGATAAGCCATGTCCTGCGGGCGGAAGAATGGCTGCCCTCCACCCCCAAACACCTTATGTTATATAAGGCTTTGGGCTATACCCCGCCCCTGTACGCCCACTTACCCATGATACTTGGACCAGACCGTTCCAAACTTTCTAAACGGCATGGTGCTACTTCAACTATAGAATACAAACAGGCCGGCTATCTGCCTGAAACCATGGTGAATTTCCTGTCCTTGCTGGGATGGGCTTATGATGACAAAACCGAGCTATTCAGCCGTGAACAGCTGATAGAGTATTTCTGTCTGGAAAAGGTCAGCAAAACTGCCGCCATTTTCAACTATGAAAAGCTAGACTGGATGAACGGCATGTATATCCGCACACTTTCTGCCCAAGACCTTGCCTGCCGGGCTATGCCGTTCTTGGAAAAAGATGTACGCATTGCCGCATCCGGTCACTTAAACCTTGACTATACCGTAAAAGTTATGCCTCTGATACAAGAACGGGCCAAGAAACTGAATGAGCTTGCAGAACTTTGCTGGTTTATATATTCAGATGATATCAGCTATGACCCAGCTTTGCTTATCGACAAGAAACTGACCAAAGAAACCAGTTTGTCCGCCTTGAAAGCGGCAAATGCCCGTCTGGAAGCTTTGCCTAACTTTGATGCCGCCAGTATGGAAGAACATATCCGCCCGCTGGCTGCCGAACTGGAACTAAAGCCGGGACAGCTGTTTGGCATGCTCCGCACCGCTTCCACCGGCCAGCAGGTTGCCCCTCCCCTTTTCCAGACAATGGAAGTGCTGGGCAGGCAAAGATGCCTCGGGCGGATAGCCATGGCTATTGCCAGACTGTCTGAAATGCCTTTCCAGAGGAGCTAACCAGCTAATAGAGAAATGGGCAGGCTATTGTTATTGCGGGCTCTATTGCGGAAACTGTTACCATTTAAAATAGATAGCAGTTAGCTGGCAATTCACTAACTATCCAGCTTGCCGGAAACTGGACTTTCTGAAGCAGGTTCATGGTGAGTTGCAACTGGCAAACCTGACAGCTATTGAAAAAACGGGTTTGGAGAAGTGGTTTAATGGCAAACCAGGGTTTTAATTTTCAAAAGGAACATCCCGGTATTGCCCTGTGCGGGCTGGACTGTTACGCCTGCCCGCGTTACCACACCATCGGTTCATCACGCTGTCCGGGCTGTGCCGGCAAGGATTTCTCTGAAAAACACCCCTCCTGCGGGTTTATCAGCTGTGCATTTAAACATGGAAGATTGGAGAGCTGCGGACTTTGCCCCGAAATAGATACCTGTAACCGCATCACCCGACTAAAAACAGTTATCAAAGACCAGCCCGGTTATCCTTCATACCAAAACCGCATAGCCAATCTAATAAAAATAAAAGGAACAGGATTTGAAGCCTTTGCAGATACCTGCATACACAAAGAAGCCCTTCTGAAAACCCTGATTGATAAATATAATGACGGCCGCAAGAAGGCATTTTACTGCCGTGCCGTCCAGTTATTGCCCTTGCCAGACCTTGAAAATTTACTTGATGAAAATGCCAAAAAGGGGTATAAATCAGTAGATGACGCCGCTTTGGCTGTAAGTAACAGCCTGAAAGCGCTGGCAAATAAACTTGGCATAGAGGTCTGCTGAATATGACAATAGGTCACTCCTCGTTTATCCCGCCTCCCCGCCAGCACTGATACTGCCTTATTTTTTAAAAAGACTTAAATTAACGAGGAGTAAATATATATGAGCCAGCAGGTAAATAAAGAAGAGGCTATAAACTGGTTGATAAAGATAGGCACCATTCCCTACTGGGATTCCATAGATAACCGCCCCCTGTTCCGCAGGATTGTAAAGAAGAATGACGGCACTAAGGTTGACCGGGTAACTGAAGAAGAAGCCTGGCCGTTTATAATAAACGCTTTGGGCATGAAAACCGAAGCCGAAACTGAATCTTTACGCAAAACTATTGAAAAAGCCTTGAAACTGCAGGGAAGGATTTAGGTTGAATCAGGAAACTTCCGAATACACTCCCAGATACCTTAAGCTTTATGAATCCGGAGAGCTACAAAAGAGGCTCATGCGGCTTGATGAGCGCATGGCGGAGTGTGACCTTTGCCCCAGAAAGTGCGGGGTAAACCGCCTTTTAAACGCCGAAGGCGGGTACTGCCACAGCGGAAACGCCCCCATAGTGGCTTCGGTATGCGACCATCTGGGTGAAGAGCCGGCTATATCCGGCGATAACGGCTCCGGCACGGTCTTTTTCTCCAATTGCAACCTGCGCTGTGCCTTTTGCCAGAATCACCAGATAAGCCAGAACTTTGAAAGCCAAAAATCCAACCTGACAGACTGCCAGACTCTGGCCGGACAGATTATAGACCTCCAGAATACCAAGGGTGTGCATAATATAAACTTCGTATCGCCCTCGCACTTCGTACCCCAGATGCTCCGCACCATAATAGAAGCCGTACCCTTGGGACTGAAGGTGCCTATTGTTTACAATACCAACGCCTATGACTCTCTGGAAACACTTTATGAGCTGGACGGGGTAGTAGATATATATCTACCGGATTTGAAATATTCCAATGATGAATGGGCACGCCAAATTTCCGGTTGCCCAGACTATGTCAGCCACGCCCGTGCCGCCATACGGGAAATGTTCCGCCAGGTAGGACGGGTGCGTTATAATGCCGAAGGCATTGCCGAGAGGGGGCTTATTGTACGCCACCTTATCCTGCCGAATGATCTGGCCGGCAGTAAAGAATCACTTATGTGGATAGCGGATTTATCAACTGAAATTACCGTCAGCCTTATGGCACAGTACTACCCCTGCCACCGGGCTTTGGATATGCCCCCGCTTGCCCGGACTATATCTACGGCCGAATACCGCACCGCCATAAACATGCTGGATATTTTGGGAATAGAAAACGGGTGGCTTCAAGAACCGGAAGCTAAGGATTACTATATCCCTGATTTCCAGCGCAACGGCCACCCGTTTATAAGTTACTAAGAAAAAACTTTTTGAAAACTAACCGTGGCGTTTACGGTTGCAGAAAGCAAAGTGGATCTTCAGACCGCTGACCTTGTCTTTTTTGTTTACGCCGGTCATAAAAGTCTTCAGGTCAGGCAGTTCCTGAGCGGTTTTGGTATTTTCAATCTTCTCGGTTTTACAAGCCATTACATTTACTCCGTAATTTTATACAAACTGAACCAGCATTATAGCATGTATTCGCTTTCAACAAAAGCCGCTTTAAAACAAGCTCTCCTTTAAACCCCGATTGTGCCCCTTTTGGGGCTGTGATATTATTTAGACATATGGAAATAAATGTAATAGTTAAACCGCCTTTTAAAAAACTGGTATCCGCCCAATTTCTAAAAAAAATAGCCTCTGAAACCCTTAAAGCCCAGGCCGCAAACCCAAGTTCGGAACTGGGTATTGTTATTACCGGGCAGGAAGAAATAAAAGAACTCAACTGTAAATACCGCCAGCTTGATGAACCTACAGATGTGCTTTCGTTTTATATGCTGGAGGAAAACCCCGAAAACCTGACCGCACCGGATGATTTTCCCACCCCTCCTGATGAAGCCACCCATTTGGGAGAAGTGATAATCTCTTATCCGCAGGCGGAGCTTCAGGCTGGTGCTGCCGGCCACAGCGTCAACCATGAACTAGCCTTTTTGCTGATTCACGGGGTACTCCACCTGCTGGGGTACGACCACCATGAAACCGCCGCCGAAGCAGTTATGAAATCCCATCAGGATATAGCCATGAAACATATACGGGAGATACTGAAATGAGAGTACTGGGTTTATCAGGCAGTCCCCGTTTGGGAGGCAACAGCGACACCCTGCTGCACGAAGCTATAAAGGGTGCCAAAGACAAAGGGGCGGAAACCCATATTATTTACCTGTCAGACCTGACTATAGGTCACTGCCCTGCCTGTGATGACTGTTTTTATACCGGTGAGTGCCGTTACCGCGATGATATGGACGAAGTAATAAGCCAGATGGAAAAGGCTGACCGCATAATAGTTTCCAGCCCTATCCACTTTATGGGTGTCAGCTCACAACTTAAGGTTATGATAGACCGCTGCCAGTCACTCTGGGCACGCAAGTACAAACTGAAAGCCTCCCCCTTGGGTGATGAGCGTGAACGCAAGGGTATGTTTATGGCAACCGGCGGCATGAAAAACGGTGAGGTTTTTGAAGGTGCCAGAGCTACCATGAGGTCTTTCTTTGCAGTACTGAATATAAAATATTCATACGAACTGCTGGTAAGCGGAGTGGACAATCTGGGTGCTATCCAGTCCCAGTCCGATACCCTCAAGAAGGCTTATGAACTGGGTCAGATGCTGGCAGATAAATAAACTAGCCTCTGGCTACCCCTACTATTTCCCTTATGCTCTTTAACCCCTCAGCTTTGGCATAGGCTTCCAGCCCTTCAAGTATATCCATGGGGGCGCGCGGGTTGACCAAATTGGCAGTGCCTATCTGAATTGCAGTTGCCCCGGCCATCAGGAACTCCAGAGCATCTTCAGCATTCATAATGCCTCCCCCCCCGATAACCGGTACGTTTACCGCACCCGCTACCTGATATACCATGCTGATAGCCACCGGTTTTATAGCCGGGCCTGAGAGCCCTCCGGTATGGTTACCCAACACGGGACGCCGTTTTTTGATATCTATGCGCATACCCCGAAGGGTGTTTATAAGTGAAATTGCATCTGCCCCGGCATCTGCCACCGCCTTAGCCAGTTCGGTAATGCTGCTGGTATTGGGGGTAAGTTTTACGATAAGAGGCAGGGTAGTAGCATTCCTGACTACGTCAGTCACTCTGGCGGCAGATTCGGGAGAAGAGCCAAACTCTATACAGCCGCACTTTACATTGGGACAGCTGATATTTACCTCTATACCGCTTACCCCGGGCACTTTGTCCAAACGGCGGGCAAGTTCGGCATAGTCTTCTATACTCTCAGCGGCAATGTTTACTATCACAGGCACATCCCAGGTATACCACTGGGGTGCTTTGTCACGGATAACCGCCTCTACCCCCATATTTTGCAGTCCTATAGAATTCAGCATGCCGTTAGGGGTTTCGGCTATGCGCGGCTGGGGATTTCCCTCCCGCGGTTTCAGGGTGGTAGCCTTGCAGACAATGGCACCCAGACGGTTGCGGTCAAACAGGTGGGGGTATTCGTCACCATAGCCGAAAGTTCCGGAAGCCGCCATAACAGGGTTTGAAAGCCTGAGCTGGCGGGGATTGTAAGGGGCGATGTCTACATTTAAATTAAGTTCAGCCATACGCCCAAGATTATAAGGCTTGGAGACGGCAGAACACAACATCTCCTTCAAAGCTATGCACTAATATTTTATCTTGCTTATTTGGGTTTTATAGACTACACTGAAACCATGAAGCGAAACACCTCCTGTTTTGGCTTTGTTGTTATTAGGGGATATAAAAAATCACGCTTGGGTAGTTTGTTTTTTACGCATAGCGGAGAGGCCGGGCAGATTTCAGGCGGGCTTCTTCCCGAATGCTAAGTTAAAAACCGGATTTAAGTTTCTCATTCGGAATTTTCGGCAAACCGGCACATTACCGAAGCATACCCGAAGTTATCATAGCAACCAGGAGGACCCGATGGTGGCAAAGAAAAATAGTGGATTAAGCCCGATATATCGTTCACGCCTGGAGGCTGACCTTAAAAGGCTGACTGACCAGATTGAACAAATGCGTGCTTTACGTGTATCCGAAGACCGGCGTGAAGGAAGCCCTTTTGGCAAACGTGAAGAAGAGGCAACCGAAACAGCCGACCTTGAAAATGGGCTGGCTATGGAAAAGAAACTGCTTGACCAGATTGCCGAAACTGAGTATGCCCTGGATAAATATACCCGGGGTATTTACGGCTTGTGCGAAATGTGCAAAGAGCCGATAGACCCTGCCAGACTTGAGGCTTTGCCACAGGCCAGACTGTGTATGCAGTGCAAGTCCAAATCAGCTAAGTCTTACTAAATCAGGTTTAAAAGGGTTGGGGGTTAATGACCAGGGGATTAGTATTTTTTGTCAGCACCGCTTGCGGCATTTTGGCTGACCAGTTAAGCAAATTTATTATCACCGCTAACCTTGCCACAGGCACATCCATACCGGAAAGCGGTTTTTTTCAGATTGTCCACGTACACAATACCGGTGCGGCTTTCAGTATCTTTCGGGGACATATAGAGTGGCTTATTGCCGCCAGCGTTCTGGGAGTAATACTGGCAATGACCGCCTTTTTTATAAGGAAAAAGCTGCCGTTTTTAGACACCCGCCCCGGTTTGATAGCCTTGGGGGTGATTCTGGCTGGTACAGTGGGCAACCTGATTGACCGGGTGCGGCTGGGCTATGTTACTGACTTCATACGGGTGGGAGACTTCCCTACTTTCAATATTGCTGATTCATGCCTGACAGTAGGTGTTATCAGTCTGTTACTTTTGTACATTGTCTCATCCCATGTATCCGGAGATACCAGTGAGAACGTTTAAACTGGTAGCCGAAACTGCCGGCGAAAGACTGGATAAATATATTACCCAAAAGGAATCAGGGCTTTCCCGCAGTTTTATTCAGGAACTGGTGAATTCAGGTCATATACTGGTAAACAACCAGTCTGCCAAACCCAGCCTGAGGCTTAAAACCGGCGATACAATAACTATAGAAATCCCTCCCGAAACCCCCTCTGAACTTAAAGCCGAAAATATACCGCTGGAAATAATCTTTCAGGATAAAGACCTGTTGCTTATAAACAAGCCTCCCGGACTTACCGTACATCCTGCCCCCGGTCACCCTGACCACACACTGGTAAACGGGGTATTGGCACTGGAACCTGAAATGGAAGATTTTGATGACCCTCTTCGCCCCGGAATAGTCCACCGTCTGGATAAAGATACCTCCGGACTGCTGCTGGTAGCTAAAAACCGTCAGGCACTGGCCAACCTGTCTGCCCAGTTTAAAGAACGGACCATACGCAAGTACTATCTGGCACTGGTAAAAGGTGAACTGCGGCCTGCCGAAGGGTTTATTGAAGCCCCTCTGGGGCGTGACCCCCAAAACCGCCAGAAAATTGCAGTGGTGTCTGACGGGAGGCATGCCCGTACCGGGTATAAAGTACTGCGGTATATTCAGGGATACAGCCTGCTTGAAGTCAAACTTGAAACCGGCCGTACCCACCAGATACGTGTCCATTTTGCCGCCATAGGCCACCCGGTGGCAGGTGATGCAGTTTACGGCCAAAAGGAATCCTGGGTAAAACGGCAGTTCCTTCATGCGCACCGCCTTAGCTTTGCCCTGCCTTCAAACGGGCAGGTAGTGGAGTTCACCTCCCCTCTTCCGCCGGATCTGGAAGAAGCCCTGAAAATACTGGAAACCCCCTCCTGAAATATTTTTAAAAAAATTTAAAACTGGGGGGTTATATTCGGCTTGCATGGCATAGTATAATAGTAACTCCATAGTAGATAGTAATGGGTCAAAAGGGTTATGAGATTAGACCGCAGACGTTCTAGTATAGAGATTATCGCTGACATGCTCAGGCTGGGTGAAGCCGGCAAGACTGAGATCATGTATAGCGTCAATATGTCTTATTTCCAGCTTCAGAAATATTTGAACTTTATGCTGGAGAGGGAGCTTATTGACCGTGTACAGCTTGGCAACCCCTCTGTTACCTATAGAGTAACCGCCAAGGGGCTTGAACTTTTGCGCAGTATTGATAATATATTAGACACACTGGACCTTAAAGATAATGAACAGGACGAAGCCTAACTTACTGGGGCAGTAAAAGGAGATACCATGTCTGACAAACGAATGCTGATTGTACCGGCGGAGCTGGTAAGGCGGATTGACGAAAACCGCGGCGATCTTAGCCAAGCGGATTTTCTGAATTACCTTATTGACTCTCAGCTTGGCGGTGAAAGCCGCAAGGAAAACGGAATCTCCAACCAGGAGTTTGAGGCCCTGAAGCAGGATGTAAAGAAACTGCTTGAAAAATCCAACAAGTCTGCCAGCAGAGAAGAATTGGTCTCCTTCCAGGAAGATACCAAGAAGCTCCTTAAGAGTTTCGTAGATTTCTTTGTAGGCTACGGGTTGGAACTGGGCAAAGGATCTTCTGCCATGAGCGACCTTGAAGCCCTTAGCAAACTGGGTAGCACCGGCAGCAAAGATGAAACCCCCGGCGGCGAAGTAAAACTTAAGTGGAAATAATCTAAAACAGGTTTTTAAAAGCTTTTTTTAAGCCCTCTTCGTATGAAGAGGGCTTTTATTTTTTCTCCTCAGCTTTAATAGAACATTGTTCTAGTATTCAAAACCTTCCAAGGGTATTTTCTGTCTGCCATATTTAGAACATGTTTTATGTATTTATTGGCGCAGTCGGTTTTTCTCTGGTCCACATCTTTGATTTTGTGGCCCTGAAAAGGTTGCCTCTCCTCAAACCCGTACTCTGGCTGTCAGGCTCTGCCCTGCTCCTTTATTCGGGTTTCATGGTCTGCTTCAATGGCGATTCATTAGCTCTGCCCGTCTGGCTCAGTGCCGCCGGCTGGGTGGTATTTGCCATCGGCATATATTTTTTCCTTTATTCCCTCTTTATCAACCTACCTTTCGGTAAAACTTATGTCAAAACCGGAGTAGGAGACAAACTGGTTACCAGCGGGTTTTATGCCCTGGTGCGCCACCCCGGCGTACCCTGGTTTGTACTAGCTATGGCAGGTATGACACTGGGCGCAGGTACTTACTTCGCCCTGTGGGCAGCCATTATCTGGAGTCTCCTGGATATAGCACTGGTATACATCCAAGACCGCTGGGTATTTGGCAGGATGTTTCCGGGTTATACCCAATACCAAAAAACTACCCCCATGCTGGTACCAAACCGCAAAAGCATTGCGGCTTATATAAAACAGCGTAATTTTTCAAATACTATAAAAGGAGTAGCCAAATGACTCAGCTTGGTGAACTATTTGCACAGGGTAAACTTGAGGAAATCTGGGACCGTTGCTGTGGTTTTATAGACCTTAGCCTTGAAGATTTTATGAAGATACAGGAAAGACTCCTTCAAGAGCAGCTGGAGCTTCTTAAAAAATGTGAACTAGGCAAGCATATCTTCAATGGGGCTGTACCCACCAATTCAGAGGAACTGAGGCGGAGTGTACCCCTGACTACCTATGCAGATTATGCCCCTTTCCTGACAAAAAGACGCATGGACATACTTCCCAAAAGACCTATCCTCTGGCAATATACTTCCGGTAAAAACGGCGAATACGCCCACCGCTGGGCACCGGTAACTGCCCGCCAGATGGACGAAGTAGAGTCACTGGTATGGGCAATGGCTCTCTTCAGCAGCTGCAATAAACGCAAGGACATAAATATCCGCCCCAATGATGCGGTGCTTTACGGCATGGCACCCCCGCCCTACGCCACCGGCACTATTGCCCGCTGTTTCCCCCACGAAAAGTTTAACTTCCTGCCCAAGGTGGAAGAGGCCGAAAGAATTCCGTTTGAAGACCGGATAAAGAAAGGCTTTCAGCTGGCTCTTTCTGAAGGGCTGGATTACAGTCTGGCTATGTCCAGTGTAACTGTGGCCATGGGCAACCGCTTCAGCCAGAGCAGCGGTAAAATGAGTATGAAATTCCTTCTGTCCAACCCTAAAGCCCTGTTGCGGCTGGCAAAAGGTAAAATCAAAGCCAAACTGGCCGGACGCCCCATGCTCCCTAAAGACCTCTGGAAGGTAAAGGGAATTATGACCTACGGTATTGACGGCAGTGTTTACCGTGAGAAAATAAAGGAACAGTGGGGACGGTATCCGCTGGATTTCCACGGTTGTACCGAGGCCTTTTTAATAGCTACCCAAACATGGGATTATTCCAGTATGACCTTTGTTCCCTATATGCAGTTCTTTGAATTTATACCTGAAGAAGAGGCTATAAAGAGTTGGCGTGATACCAGCTACCAGCCCAAGACCCTGCTGATGAATGAATTGAAACCCGGCAACTACGAAGTGGTTATAACCAGCTTCCATGGCGGCCCATTCATCCGCTACCGGTTAGGACATCTGGTACAGATAACATCTTTGCGTAACGAAGCTTTAAATATAGATATCCCCCAGATGATTTACCTGACCAGAGTAGATGACCAGATTGATATCGCCGGTTTTACCCGCCTGTCGGAAAAAGGCATCTGGCAGGCAGTGGAAAACAGCCATATAGAATATGTGGATTGGATGGCCTGCAAGGAACGGGTAAACAATACACCCCGCCTGCACTTGTATATTGAACCCAAAGACAACACTACTCAGGACAAGGAACAGGCAATAGCATCTATACACGAAGAACTGAAAAAAGTACACCCCGGTTATGCAGACTTGGAGTCGTTTATAGGTTTGATGCCGCTGGATGTTACCTTCCTGCCCAAAGGCTCTTTCAAACTGTATAAAATACGCCAGCAGAATGCAGGGGCAGATTTGGGCAACTTGAAGCCACCCCATTTGAATCCCTCTGCCGAGGATCTGGAATTTATGCTGCATACTACCACCAGAGTGACTGTGAAACAGGAAGAACCTGTAAGAGTCTAAAACAAAAAACCACCAGTGTCAGCCAAAAAGGGGCGGTGCTCAAAGCTACCGCCCCTTGGTTTTACCAGTTGTCCGTATTTGACAACAACCAGCTTGTACTTCATAATGGCTCAATACAAGCTTGATTTTTAACTATTCACCCGGATATAACGGGTAATAAAGAGGCATTTTCGTGACTATCTGGGCTCTGGTACCGCTTGTAACCAGTATTGCATATTTAGTGCTGCTGGCGGTTGTTCTGCTTTCAAAACGGCAGTCTATCACCAGAGTTTTTTCCGTGTTTTTAGGTGCCGCTGCTTTCTGGAGTTTCACCTCTTTCATGCTCCATATTGATGCCCCGCCGGAGCAAACCCTGATCCGGCACAACCTGCTGAATATTGCCCTGTTTGCCGCCATGCTTATGTACTACCAGTTTATCCGCGCCTATACCAACCGCAGAGGCAAACTTTTTCTGATAATAGGTTACATAGCACTGGCGCTGGATATTTTCCTTAACCTGACCGGACAGCTGGTCACATCCGCCTACATAGAGGACAATGTTGTTTACCACACAATAACTCCGGTGTTTTATTCTGTTTTTATACTTGCTTTATCATTCATCGGGGTAATTATTTACCACTTAGTCCAGAAATATCGTCAATCTACAGACCCAGCTGAACGCAACCGCACACTGTATTTGGTACTGGGATGGGTAATAGTAGTCCTTTCAAGCTATACCAATCTTAGCGACAACCCCCGTATCTACGGCCTTCCCCTTGACCATGTGGGCAACTTTATAAATGCGGGGATTATCGTTTACGCTATCACCCAGTACCGTTTGATTGATATCAAACTGATAGCCCGCAAAACCCTTACTTACGTCCTTCTGTTCTTCTCCATGATAACTGTATATGCAGGAGCTATATTTATAGCTACGCGGATATTCCCTGCCGAAGAAATGTCTACTATCATCCTTATGGCAACCCTGATTGTACTGATACTGGCCATGACAGCCCACCCGTTGAGAACATTTATTGAAAAGCGCATAGACCGTCTGTTTTACCAGGAAACCTATGAATCCCGTCTGGCCCTCATGGGCTTTTCCCGCAAGATGGGCAATATACTTAATCTGGAGGAACTGGCCAAATCGCTGTTACCTGATCTGGCTAAGTCTTTAAATATAAATAAAGCCGCACTGCTTTTCCCTGATGTTGCCAGCGGCGAATTCTCTATGGAGTACATCTACCCCGCAGATGACCACCTTAAAACCCAGTTCAAATTGGCGGCGGACAACCCCGTTATTTCCTGGCTGGATAAAAATAACGCCCAGCTTTATCTGAATAAACTGGACAATCTGCCTGAACTGAAAGGCTTATGGCAGATAGAAAAAGAGCAACTCCAAAAATCAGAGATGGGGTTGTTGTATCCCATTAAAAGCCGCGACAAACTTATAGGTATTATCGGGCTGGGAAACAAGAAGCGGGGGGGTATATATTCTACCGAGGATTTGGATATGCTGATAAGTGTGGCTAATCAGGCTGGTGTTATTATAGAAAATGCCCAGCTCTACACTCAGGCCACTATCCGAGCCAATACCGATGAACTTACCCGCCTGTATAATCACCGCCACTTCCATGAGCGCATAGAACAGGAAATAGCCCGCGGTTCACGCTTTGGCAATACCTTTTCCCTGATACTGCTGGACCTTGACCTGTTTAAGGTCTACAACGACGTATACGGCCATCTGGCAGGTGACCAACTGCTACGCAGACTGGGTAAAATACTGGAAAACTCCATCCGCTCTATCGACATGGCTTTCCGCTATGGCGGTGAGGAATTTGCCATAATGCTACCCGGCACCAAGATTGAAGACGCTTACCATGTAACCGAACGTATCCGAAAGAATATTGAGTCTAAATCTTCCTTCCGTGACATGCCGATAACTGCTTCTCTGGGTCTGGCTAACTGGCCGACTGACGGGGTAATGAAAGAGGAGATTATAGCCAAGGCTGATGCCGCCCTGTACCGTTCAAAGGAAACCGGACGAAACCGCACCAGCCTGCCTGCTGACCTGAATAATAACTCCACCCAGATAATCAGCTCTGAACTGGAAGCCCGCCCCAAAGCCATGTCCATTATCTATGCTCTGGCGGCCACGGTTGACGCCAAAGATCACTATACTTACGGACATTCCCGCAAGGTTAGTGAATATGCGGTGGCTCTGGCAGAGATATTGAAACTCTCTGAGGAAAAAGTGGAAACTATACGGGCAGCCGGACTATTGCACGATATCGGCAAGATAGGCGTACCTGACCATATCCTGACAAAACCCTCCGCTCTGGACGATGAAGAATGGGAACCTATCAAGACCCACCCGGAACTGGGAGTGGAGATATTAAAACGTATCATGGATCTGGTTAACTGCCTTCCGGCTATACTCCATCACCATGAACACTTTGACGGCAGCGGGTATCCTTTTGGACTGAAGGGTGAAAACATACCTCTGGAAGCCAGAATACTCAGCATAGCAGATGCCTATGATGCGGTTACTTCACCCCGCCCCTATCGCACCCAGCTTCACACTGAGCAAGCGGTAGCCGAACTGAAACGTTGTGCCGGCTCCCAGTTTGACCCTGAGCTGGTAGATATCTTCTGCCATGTTATTAATCCTGAAGATTCCCCGCAGCTAAAAGCCTCACCTGAAACCGGCACTGAATAAACTCCGTGCTGATTATTCTTTTTTAAGAGTTACTTTAACCGGCTATTCCTGTGCCTGCTGCTGAACGGGAAACTCCAAACTGAAGTCCAGCGCCGGAGCCGAATGAGTCAAAGCCCCCACTGAAATAACATCAACCCCGGTCATGGCCACTTCACGGACATTATCCAGATTGATATTGCCGGAAGCCTCTATCTTTATGGTCTCCGGTATAATATCAACTGCCTTTTTCATATCGGCAATGCTCATATTATCCAGTAAAATGGAATTGGGCGCAGCCTCTATGGCCTGTGCTACCTGTTCCAGAGTATTTACTTCTATAGTTACCGGCAGTTTGCTCTTGTTGGTTTTAGCCTTTTCAATGGCTTCTTTTACACCTATGCCTTTGGCAGACAAAGCCATCAGGTGGTTATCCTTTATAAGTATCCCGCAAGCCAGATCAGGTCTGTTGCTTTTGCCGCCTGCGGCATATACAGCATATTTTTCCAGTATCCGCATACCGGGTATGGTTTTACGGGTATCAGCCAGAGAAACATTCAATCCATCTACTTTGGAAATATACTTGGCCGTAAGAGATGCAATGCCGCTTAAGTGGGTTATGAAATTCAGGGCGGTACGTTCACACTTGAGTATGTTTATCACCCTGCCGTTAAGCACCATGATAACATCTCCGGTTTTTACCCTCTTGCCGTCTTCTATCAGTATTTCCACTTCCATGGTAGGGTCATGCTTTACAAATACTATCTTGGCTACTTCAGCTCCAGCCAGTACCCCATCCTGCTTGGCAACTATAATAGCCCGTCCTGCCAAAGAAGACGGGATAAGTGTTTCAGTAGTAACATCACCCCGGGCAAAATCTTCGTTACAGGCATTGTCGATAATTTTCTCAATTTGAGACTGGGACATGTTAATCCTCCTTAATAAAGACTATATGTTTTTCCCATTCGGGCTGGTGGTCAGGAAAATCAGTACGGTAATGTGCCCCGCGGCTTTCCTGCCTGAGCAGGGCTGATTCTACCATAAGCCTTCCGGCCAAAATAAGGTTTGCAAGTTCAATCCCTTTGCGGTTGGAAACGTCACCCAGACTGTATTGCCAGCCTGAGAGTATCTCCTGAGCTTTCACCAAACCGCCATAGCTTCTTATTATACCAGAGTCTTCCCAGAGAAGCTTCTGGAGAGCGGGTATTGAAGGCTCGGGTAAATCACGCACGTATTTGCCCCATCCCAGCAATCTTTTAGTCAGTTGGGGCAGCGGAGCAAGCATTTCAGGCTGGTTTTCACCGGCAGTGTATTCTATAATCCGCCTACCGAATACCAACACCTCTAAAAGCGAATTTGAAGCCAGACGGTTCGCCCCGTGAACACCGGTACAGGCTACTTCGCCGCAGGCAAAAAGCCCCTTGATATTGGTTTCTCCCCAGCTGTCTACTTTTATCCCGCCTATCATATAATGGGCCGCCGGAGAAACAGGTATGGCCTCACGGGTAATATCCAGTCCGTGATCCAGACAAAAACGGTATATCTGAGGGAAGCGGCTGCTTACTTTGTGGGGAGACAAATGGGTAACATCCAGATAAACATGGTCAGCACCGGTTTTAAGCATCTCAAGGTGAATACTGCGAGCTACCACGTCTCTTGGGGCAAGTTCGGCCTGAGGGGAATATTCGAGCATAAAGCGTTTGCCCTCTATATTCCGCAAAATACCGCCTTCTCCCCGAACTGCCTCTGAAATAAGAAAAGGGGCAACCCCCGGCAGGTGAATAGCGGTAGGATGGAATTGGTAAAACTCCATATCTTTTATCTCAGCCCCAGCCCTGAAAGCCAGAGCTACCCCATCAGCAGTGGCAACCTCCGGGTTAGTGGTAAAACTGAAAAGCTGACCAGCTCCGCCGGTTGCCAGTATCACAAAACGGCACAGGTAGTTCTGGATGGCACCGGTATTTGTATCCAGAGTTGCCACACCCTTGATCTGGCCGTTTTCTATAATCAGCTCTTTAGCCAGAGTATCTTCCAGAACCTCAATCTCGGTAGTCCGTACCCAGTTGTTCAGGGTGATTTCAATGTGTTTGCCGGTGGCATCCCCCCCGGCATGAAGTATACGGGGACGACTGTGAGCAGCCTCTAAGGTAAGAGCTATTTCACCGTTTACACTGTCAAAAGGCACTCCCAGATAAACAAGCTCGGCAATACGCTGTGGAGCTTCGTCTGCCAGCAAACGCACCATCTCACGGTCACATAAACCGTCTCCGGCTATCAGGGTATCTTCAAAATGCAAACGGGGAGAATCATCCGGGCCAATGGCGGCGGCTATGCCTCCCTGAGCATGGCGGGTATTGCAATCCTGTATCTTGCCTTTGGTAACCAGCAAAACACTTCCCCGGCCACGCGCCAGTAAAGCAGTATACAAACCGGCAATACCGCTGCCCACAATTATATAGTCGTACCTGGAGTTCAAAATATGCCCGTCCTGGGGATTTTACTTTTTATCTTCGGGGGATTTTTTAAAACCGATAGCACCTCTGGAAACCTTAAGCAGAGTGCCTGACTCTACTTTGATAACTACGCTGTCTTCAGCTACAGATTCTATCACCCCGTGAATACCGCCTATAGTAATAACGCCGTCACCCTTGGCAATTGATGACATAAGATTGGCATGATCCTTTTGACGCTGGCGTTGCGGCCTGATGATAAGAAAGTAGAACATACCAAAGAAAAGAGCCAGTAAAACAAACATCGTGATAGTCTGCTGATCCATTTTTTCTCCTTTAACTTTCCAGGATATTTACCAGCTTTGCCTGCAAAGACCATGGGCTGGTTTTAAATATCTTAACCTTTACCAGACATCCTTCAAGCGGTAAATCGCTCTCCAGAAATACCAGTTTACCACCTAAAGTGCGTCCCTGCCACTTATTCTTTTGCAACCCTTCCACAAGCACCTCGGCAAATGTGTCCATGAGAGCGGCGTTTGCCTTGCCTACTGTTTCTTTCTGCAGGTCTTCTATAAGCTTCAGGCGGCGTTTTTTCTCTATAACGGGGACATCATCTGCCATGTCACGGGCAGCCACAGTCTGGGGGCGGGGTGAATAAGCGGCCACATGTATGGCATCATAACCTATATCGGCCATCAGTTTGTAGCTTTGATTAAACTGTTCTTCGTTTTCAGACGGAAAGCCTACTATCAAATCTGTCTGGAGGCTGATATCCGGCATGGCGGTTTTTATACGTTCCACCAGCTCACGGTATTGCTGATTGGTATATCCCCGCCGCATAGAGGCCAAAATGGTATCATCACCAGACTGCACCGGCAAGCTGAGCGAGCGGCAGACCTTAGGCAAGTGTGCCATGGCATCTATAAGCTTCTGGCTGATATCCTTGGGATGGCTGGTTAAAAAACGTATCCGTAACAGCCCCGTAATGTCATGAAGTGCCGAAAGCAAATCTGCCAGACAGGGCTTTTCAGGCAGGTCATGCCCGTAGGAATCTACATTTTGCCCCAGCAGTACCACTTCACGGCTGCCCCGCCTGACCAGTTCAGCCACTTCACAGCCTATTTCAGCTATACTTCGGCTTTTTTCCCGTCCGCGGCGGTAAGGCACAACACAGTAGGTACAGAAATTGTTACAGCCCTGCATAATGGTCACATTGGCACTTACAGGCGGCCTAAGCGGCAGAATAAACCCTTCCGGAATTTCGCGCCAATCCGGCATACTGCCCGGACCAAAAATATAATCTACGAATGGAAATTTTTTCTTTATGAGGGAAATATCTTGCCCAACCAAACAGCCGGTCAGGGCTATTTTGAGTTTAGGATTTTTATTCTTCAAACTGCGTAAAAGATGCAAGCGGTTAACCACTTTGTTTTCAGCATGTTCACGGACAACACAGCTGTTTACCAGTACCAGTTCGGCATCTTCAGCTTTATCGGCTAAAGAGTAACCCCACAGTTCAAAAAGCCTACCCAACCGGTCTGATTCGGCTTGATTCATCTGGCAGCCAATAGTCCAGAGGTAATAACCGGGCATAAGCAAAATCTCTCCGTATCCAGACTAAACTGAATATAGATTATACCCTAATACGAAGAAATATCATAAATACCAAAGAGGTATTCCAGTTTCAGTTCAAATACGGTTGCGATAAGCCACAATCAGGCTGCTGGCAAAAACGAGTATTCCCAGACCCCAAAAAAACGGGCTGAAAGCCAAACCTACTACTGAAAAGATATACCCCGTAAAAAACAGGGTAGAGCCCACTGCCGCTCTGGCATTCAGTTTGTCTTTAAGAACCAGAAAAAAACTTGCACCCATCACCAATCCGGTTATCAGGTACTCCACCCCTACCAGTGTATCCGCATCTACAAACAGCTTGAAAATAGCCATAAACATAAACAGGGCAAAGGCTACCCCCAGCAGAACAAGCCATACTTTGAAAAATTTTTGGTCCAGAGTACTGTTTCCTTCAGTCATATACATTCTCCTTATTCACCATTACAGGCAAGCACCTTATGCCCAAAATGGCATCCCTATTATTCCAAATAACCTTAAACCCATGCGGATATTGCCAGTGATAAATAAACCTTCCGCCTGAAGTAGTGTATAAACCGGCATACTCATCTGTCAATGCCCCTCAGGTAAAATGTGCGATACTATGATTAACTGGATGTCTTGTATTTGCACTGCCAGAGGTATTAGTATGCAATGAAACCGGTTGAGAGGAGGATGTATGTTTAAAGAGTTTAAAATCTTTATCATGCGCGGCAATGTAGTAGATCTGGCTGTGGGTATTGTAATTGGCGCAGCCTTCGGGGCTATTGTAAACTCACTGGTAAAAGATGTGCTGATGCCCCCTATCGGCTTGCTTTTGGGCAATGTTGATTTTGGCAATCTGTTTATCGTCCTTAAGGAAGGTGCCATTGGCGGGCCGTATGAATCCCTGCTGGTTGCCCAAACAGCGGGCGCTGTAACCATAAACTACGGGGTATTTATTAACGCCCTAATCAACTTTTTAATACTGGCTATGGCTATCTTCTTTTTTGTGGTAAGGCCGCTGAACCAGCTGGCTGCCCGCCAGAAAAGTAAAGAAGCTGTCATTCCTGCCCAAACTGATAAGAAAGATTGCCCTTACTGCGCTACCCAAATACCCTTGAAAGCCAGTAAATGCCCTTACTGTACTTCAGAGCTTATGTAGGCAGAAGATGAAAATAAACAGGTGAGGATAAAAAGACTGAATTCTGATGGCGGAGGGGGAGGGATTCGAACCCTCGACCCCGGTTTCCCGGGGCAAGCGCTTAGCAGGCGCCCGCACTAGACCACTATGCGACCCCCCCAGTGCCCAAACAAGAAGATAATATAGCATAAGAACCTAGTTCATACAACCAAAAGCCACTTTCAAACGGACTGGGGTGTCAGGACTGGCAACGGGGACAGAAGTAACAGGCTCGCTGGCGTATCAGCTGGCGGGTTATGGGAGCACCGCAAACCGGGCAAGATTCGCCCCTGCGATGGGCAACATTAAACTCCAGCTGGGCACCGCCCTTTGAGCCGTCAGGGCGATGATAGGTACTGACACTTGCCCCCTTGTTTTGTATAGCTTTATGTAAAACTGACTGAATAGCTGAATGCAGTCTTTCCACCTCTGCCATACTCAGGCTTTCAGCCGAACGGAGCGGGTTCAGGCAGGCTTTAAACAGGGCTTCATCTGCGTACATATTGCCCACCCCAGCCAGTACCTTCTGGTCAAGCAGTACCGCTTTTATAGGTCCTTTGCGCCCTGAGAGACGATGCCAAAATACACCGGCGGTAAAAGTTTCCTCCAGAGGTTCAGGCCCCAGTTTTTCTAAAACAGAGTCCAAACCGGCAAGCAGGGTTATCCTCCCGAATTTGCGTATATCGGTAAAATATACCTGCTCTCCATTTTCCAGATGGAAAATGGCTCTGGTAAAGCGGGGGGCTTGACCGTTTTCAGCCCTGATTGCCGTCAGTCCGCCGCTCATTTTCAGGTGGACACTAATAAATAACCCGCTGCTCAGGCTAATGATAATATACTTGCCACGGCGGCTCAGCCCGGTTACACATGTACCTGATGCCAGTGCGTTAAAATCCGCTTCGGGCGGGCAAAGAGTTTTGGCCCACAAAGCTTCCATGCGGATTATCTTTTTACCCAGCAAATGGGGCATGATTTCATTCTTTACCGTTTCAACTTCAGGCAATTCAGGCATGGTTTACTCCTTTGGCTAATCTCAGCCGCAGATAGGTCAGCCCTATACCCAGCACTGCCCCTGCCAGCAGGTAAGACGCCAGTACATCACTGGGCCAGTGGGCATTCAGATATACTCTGGAAATGCCCATAAAAAATATGGGGACAAGGCAGACCAGTCTTAGCACCAAACGCAGTAAAGGATCCCGGATAAAACGGGGTATCAGAAAGAATATCACCCCGTAGCAAGCCAAAGCATAGGCGGTATGCCCTGATGGGAAACTGGTGCCGCCGCCTTCAAGGCCGTAAGGACGGGGACGGTCAATAAGCGATTTATATATACCCACTATCAGGGCGGTAACAGCCGGAACCAGCCCGCAAATTACAGATTGCAACCGATAGCCTTTGCACCACAGCCAGATTACAGCCGCAACCGGTGAGATAACCCAAGCCGGGAAGTTTCCAAGACGAGAAATGAAACCCATAAATCCGTCAAAACCGGGCAGTGAAATGCCCTGAATAAACCCCGAAACAGTCGTATCCACCCCTAAAACAGGGTTTAAATAAACCAGCCATGCCAGCAGGCCAAACATGCCCAGCAGTATCAGGTACGGCAGATAATTACGCAGTTTTGCCAAGTCCGGTCTTACTCCATATCTCCCCAGTTTGCTCCGGACTTAAGCTCAACCTTAAGCGGTATTTCAAAGGTAACTGCACCTGACATGGTTTCCATCAGCAAAGCACTCATACGCTTAAGCTCTGCGTCAGGCACTTCAAATATAAGCTCGTCATGCACCTGAAGTAGCAGGCGGCTTTTCAGCTTTTCTTCTTTCAGTTTTTCATCCAGCCTGACCATAGCCAGCTTGATAATATCCGCAGACGTACCCTGAACAGGCATATTTATGGCCATACGTTCGGCTGATTCACGCAAAATACGGTTGGGCGAATTGATTTCAGGTATATACCGGCGTCTTCCCAGCAGGGTCTCAACGTACCCGTTAGTCCGAGCCTGATGCTTAATCTCCGCAAAGTAAATAGCTACCCGCGGGTATTTTTCAAAATATGCCTTGATAAATTTGTCGGCTTCTGCCAGCGAAAGCTCAGTAGCCTGTTCCAACCCGTAGCTGCTCATGCCATATATCACTCCGAAATTCACCGTTTTAGCCAGACGGCGTTGTTCCTTTGTCACTTCAGACGGGAGTATATTCAGCAATCTGGCAGCGGTAGCAGTGTGGATATCCTGGTCCTTAAGAAAAGCCTCTATCAGGGCAGGGTCTCCGGAAAGATGGGCCAGCACCCGCAGGTCTATCTGGGAGTAATCTCCAGCCAGCATTACGGTACCCTTCGGGGCAATAAATGCCCGCCGTATTTCTCTGCCCATTTCACCCCTGACGGGTATATTTTGCAGATTCGGTTCACTGGAAGACAATCTGCCGGTAGCCGTTCTGGTCTGGTTGAAACTGGTATGCAGGCGACGGGTATGCGGATTCACCATACGCGGCAGAGTATCCAGATAGGTAGATTTCAGTTTGACCAGCATACGATATTCAAGTATCAGGTCTACAATCCGGTGTTCACCCTTCAGTTCATCCAGTACCTCTGCCCCGGTGGAATAACCGGTCTTGGTTTTTTTGATAACCGGCAGTTTCAGTTCGTCAAAAAGTATCCGCCCCAGCTGCTGGGGAGAACCTATGTTGAAGCTGTGTCCCGCTTGGGCATATATGGCTTCTTCCAGTTTAAATATCTGCCCGCCCACCTTTTCGGCCATACCTTTGAGCAAATCGGTATCCAGCATAATACCGCTACGCTCCATACCCAGTAATATAGGTACCAAAGGCATTTCAACATTGACAAACAAATCTATCAGATTGGTTTCGGCAAGCTGGGCGGCAAACAGACCCTTGAGGCGGAAGGTGTAATCAGCCACCAACTGGGCGGCTTCTGAAAGCTCTGATGCACTGAAGCTCTTTTTCTTGCCGTTCTGAGTAAGTATGTTTTCAACATCAGCAATTTCCACCCCGAAGTGTTCAAATACCAAGTCTTTTATACCCAGATTTTTTTCACCCAGCAGGTGGGCAGAAAGCATGGTATCAAAGTCCAGTCCCTGTATTTCCTGCCCGGCTGAAGCCAGCAGATTCATGAGGTACTTGGCATTATGAGCGGTCTTGGTTATATTTTTATTCGTAAGCAGGGCAATCAAACCCGGGTGACCTTCGGAAACAAACATCTGCCCATCCGAAGCACTACCGATAAATTCTGCAGAAATAAAATAGGCTTCGCCCTCTGCCGGTGAAATTGCCAGCGCAGTCAGGCGGGCATCTATAGCTTCTTCGGAAGTGCCCGAAACTGCCAGTGCCAGCTCTTTGGTTTCCGTGAGCCGCTTCACGATGCTGTCTAGATTCTGCCCGTTGGCTATAATATAGCGGGTTTCAACCTTTTGGGGGGTGTTAAACATATCTGTCATACCGCCGCCAGGATTTTCACCGCCTGGCAGGCGGTGAATCAGCCTGAAAAACTCCAGTTCACGAAAAAGGTCTACCACCTTTTGGCGGTTATAGTGTTCCGATCTACATTCCTGAATACTGAAATCCAGCGGCAGATCACACACAATCGTAGTTAATATTTTACTCTGGCGGGCTACTTCGGCGTTGTCTGCCAGTTTCTTTTGGAGACCGGGCGGGCTTATTTTATCCAGATTTTTATATATATCTTCTATGCCGCCGTATTCTTCTATAAGTTTCTGGGCAGTTTTCGGGCCTATGCCGGGTACTCCGGGTATGTTGTCAGACGGATCACCCATAAGGGCTTTGTAATCTGCGACATGCTCCGGCCCTAAACCGTACTTTGCCCTTACTGCCGCCTCGTCATACAGACTGGTATTGGAAAAAGAACCGGCCGGGCCGGGATACAGAATACGGATATCCGGACTGACCAACTGCATGGAGTCTGCGTCTCCGGAGGCTATTATAACCTCCATGCCTTCGGCGGCGGCTCTGGTAGCCAGTGTGCCCAGCACATCATCTGCCTCAAAACCGCTCTGTTCGTATACAGGCATATTGAAAGCATCCACAATCTGGCGTACCCGTCCCAGCTGGCTGACAAGCTCGTCAGGCATGGGCGGACGTTGGGCTTTGTAGTCCTTGAACATCTCATGCCTGAAGGTAGGGCCTTTTTTATCAAAGGATATAGCGTAACAATCCGGTTTCAGGTCGGTTAAGACTTTTATAAGTATAGAGGCAAAACCAAAGGCCGCCCCCACCACTTCACCTGTTTTGCGGACTGTAAGAGGTGGCAGTACATGATATGCCCGATGAACCAGATTTGTGCCGTCAAAAAGGACAATTACAGGTTTACTCATGAACACATTATAGCAGATGAACCGCAAAGAGGGTCAGCTATTTTGCCCGCCACGACCCCAACCTGATCAAGCTTGGTCAAAATATGGAGTACATACTGCGGATTGGAGAATACCCCGCTGGTTTACCGAAAAAAGCCCGACAGAGAATGACTGACGCGGTAGCTAGGTTGCCAGCGGCAGTCCATTCGCAATCCAGACGTTTATACCGCCCAGCATGTTATATATGCTGGTAAAGCCATTATCCACCATAAGCTGGGAGGCAGAGACAGAGCGGTTACCTGAACGGCAATAGACAAGGTAAGTTTTATTTTTATCCAAAGCGAAAAGCGAATTTTCAAAGGAAGCATAATAATCCAGATTTACAGCACCGGCAATATGCCCTTGAGCATATTCGGAGGGGGTACGCACATCTAAAATAACAAATTCAGTTGAGTTGGTATTCCGGTCTATAAGGTCTTTGGCTTCTGCAACAGATATATCCTGCACCTTAGTCAAATTACTATCAGTATTATCTAAAGGGTCAGTTCTATCTGTATCACAACCTGTCAGAGTTCCGGTAAATACCATGCATAACGCCAGTACGGCGGTCAGACTACGTTTGAAAGACATACTTTAAACTCCAATAAAATTCGGCTGGAGTTTAACCCCTGAATAACCGGCCATTGTCTGCAGGCAGGTTTCTTCACGCTGGGTAATCCATGTGGATACGCTGGTCAGACCGAAGTCAGACAACTGGCAGAAAGTTACCATAAGCTCGTTGCAATAGCTGTAATAACGCGAAGAACGGTTGTCAAAGCTGACATTCCCCGTATCAGCCATTTGTTCTATCAAAGCGCGCAATTTCAGGCGGTTATAATACGTAGCCCTCATGCCGGCCAGCATACCCTCAAAGAAGAGCTGTGCCCGAAAGTTTATCAGCTGACCTTGATTATTAAAAACCACATCAAAAGAGCCGCCGGTAGCACCGGATTCTTTAAACTGGAAAACCTTCTGCTCATAACCTATAGGCAGGGGCGGAGTAAGCTCTGGCAAACGGATTTCAGGAGCTTCGGTAATATCGGTCAGGCTTTTACCGCCGAACCGGCGGATTATATCCTGGGGAGATTGAAAAGCGCTGTAATCACCCAAAACTTCTGACACAAGTGTAAGGTAAGACAGTGATTCTTTTGGGTCATACTGACGCAGTCTCATACTTCCTCCATGCACATTCGAGTAAAGCTAATTGAAACAGGTGCAAAATATGTCAAACGGCTATGCTTGCCTTTTCTATATCCGAAAGATATCCGGTAACCACTGCCCCCAACCGGACAACGACATGAAGCGAAATAACAACAAGAATCCGCCATTTAGTAATAAAGCGGATATTTCTTATACTTTCTTCACGGGCAAGTTCCCTGAACTTCTCCTGAAGCTGAACACCGGAGGCTATAAATTTATCTTTTGTCATAGTTGTCGCAAGTGATGATTACATTATAATACCCCCTGTGAAGCGGGTGTCAAGTGCAGCCCTGAAACCAGAGTTTGGGTATGTACATTGCCGGTAAATACGGTACTCTATTTCGGTTTTTCCCCAAGCACCATTACTAATGGTATACCATGTATCAGTTGTTTATATATATTTTTACAAACAGACCACCTACACCCTGACGGCTAAAGTATCCAGACCAGTACATTAATGCTATAATTAGGGGTAATTGTGTGCCGGAGGCGAAAAGTGAACACCAAGGATCTGCTCTCTATTTCAGACCTTTCCCCTGATGATATCGGGCGTCTGCTTTCAGATGCCGTTGAACTTAAAGCCAGGGGCTGGAACAACAGCCTCTCAGGTAAAACTCTGGCTCTGGTATTTGAAAAACCCTCCCTGCGTACCCGTGTCAGCTTTGAGCTAGCCATGAAGCAGATGGGCGGAGAAGCACTATACCTTTCTCCGGCTGAAGTGGGTTTGGGCAAACGCGAACCGGTGGCTGACGTAGCCAGAGTCCTTTCCCGTTTTGTAGATGTTATCGCCTGCCGCACATTCGGGCATGAAACTCTGGTGCAACTGGCAAAATATGCGGATATACCCGTTATCAACGCTCTCTCGGACTTGGAGCATCCCTGCCAAGCGCTGGCAGATATCCTAACCATTTACGAGAAGAAGGGCGACCTGAAGGGACTTAGTCTGGCTTATATAGGTGATGGCAATAACTGTGCCAACAGCCTCCTGCTGGCCTGCGCCATGACTGGTATAAACTGCCGGCTGGCTTCACCTAAAGGCTATCTGGTAGACAAAGACCTGTTTGCCAGAGCGGAAGCCTATGCTGAGGACAGCGGGGCTGAACTCTACAGCGAAACAGACCTTAAAACCGCTCTGCGCGGAGCAGATGTAATTTATACAGATGTCTGGACCAGCATGGGACAGGAAGCTGAAACTGAAAAACGCCTCAAGGACTTTACGGGGTTTCAGGTTAATGCCAAGCTGGTTTCCATGGCTAAGAAAGATGCCATCATCATGCACCCTCTGCCGGCTCACTACGGCGAAGAGGTTGACCGGGAAATACTGGAATGCCCTCAGTCTGTTATCTTTGACCAGGCCGAAAACCGGCTGCATGCCCAAAAGGCTGTTTTAAGAGATATGCTGGGTGGACTGGAGATAGGCGGCCGGCATTAAGCCTGCTGTGAAAATTATATATGAGTAATACTACCACCCCTATTATAGCCATTGTAGGGCGACAAAACGTGGGTAAATCCACTTTGCTAAACCGCCTTGCCCATAAAAATCTGGCCATTACCGAAGACCTGCCCGGTACTACCCGTGACCGCCTGTTTGCTACCGTAAGCTGGCTGGACCGCAGGCTGATTATGGTGGATACCGGCGGACTTGACCCGGATATTGAAAGCGTTATTGGCCAGCAGGTCAATATCCAGATAAGCCTGGCCATAAAGGAAGCTGACCTGGTGCTTCTGGTGGTAGATGTAAAAGACGGTTTGATTACGCCTGATTATGAAATGGCCGATATCATCCGCCGCACCGGCAAGCCGGTTATACTGGTTGCCAATAAAGCCGACAACCTGAAAATGGGCCAGGAAGCCACCGAATTTTACAGTTTGGGTTTTGGCGAACCTGCGGTTATAAGTGCTTTCCACGGCACCGGTATTTCAGACCTGATGGACCGCGTACTGGAGGAATTGCCCGACCAGCCCATTGCCACCCCTGAAGAAGACACTTCAGTTAAACTGGCACTTGTCGGCAGAACCAATGTCGGTAAATCCACTCTGCTTAATACCTTCCTGGGAGAGGAACGCTCAATAGTAAGCAATATACCCGGTACTACCAGAGATGCCATTGACACACCTCTTGACTTTGATGGTACTAATGTGCTACTTATAGATACTGCAGGGATAAGGCGACGCGGCAAAGTTGAGAGCGGTGTTGAGAAATACAGTGTACTCAGAGCCCTGAAGGCCATTGACCGGGCGGATGTAGTTCTGCTGGTTATGGACACCGAAGAACTGGTTACTGCTCAGGACACTCACATTGCCGGATATGTCCGGGATACCGCCAAAGGTATTATCATTATCCTGAATAAATGGGATCTGGGTAAAGGCCAGGATAAAGCGGAAGTGACGCAGACTATCCAGAGTAGATTTAAGTTCCTAGATTACGCTCCGATATTGTTTGTCTCAGGCAAAACCGGACGTGGTGTTGATACTATTATCCCCATGGCCCTAAAGGTACAGGAAGAACGCAGCAAGCGTATCCCCACCGCCAAGGTAAACAGCGTGGTTACCGAAGCCCTTTCCGCCCATACCCCGCCCCGTCAGGGCAAAGTCCAGTTAAAAATCTTCTACGCTACCCAGGCAGAAACCAATCCGCCTTCGTTCGTATTTTTTGTCAACAACCCTAAACTGGTTCATTTTTCTTATGAACGTTTTATTGAAAATCGTCTCAGGGAGTCTTTCGGATTTTTTGGTACGCCTATCCGTTTAACTTTTAAAGCCCGAGGTGAAAAATGTTAATTGCCAAGCTGCTGCTTGTTGTTATAGTAAGTTATATCCTTGGTTCAATACCCTTTGGCTATCTGGTCAGCCACCGCGGCTCCAAAATAGATATCCGCAGTTTCGGCAGCGGACGCACCGGTGCCACCAATGTACTGCGCACCATGGGCAGAAAAGCCGCTTTGCTGGTGGCCTCTTTGGATGTTATCAAAGGGGCTTCGGCTGTAGCTTTTGCCGGGCTGGTCATAGGCACTGAAGCACTGGCTTTCGGTACCAATGGCATGGCTCTTCTATTCGCTCAGGTTCTAGCCGGGCTGGCGGCGGTTGCCGGTCATATCTGGCCGGTATTCCTCAAATTCCGCGGTGGACGGGGTGTGGCTACTTTCTTCGGAGGCATGATTGCCCTGTGTCCGGTGGCTGCTATATTCGGCGGCGAAGTGCTGATAATAGGTGCCGGACTTTCCGGTTTTGCCTCTCTGGGTTCCATAACGGGGGTGGTTGGTGCTTATGCTTTGCTGGTACCCCTTACCCTGATCAGCGGATTCCCCACCGAATATATGATATACGCGGTTATAGGTTCACTCCTTATCACCATTATGCACCGCGATAATATTAAGCGGCTTCTGGCGGGTAAAGAACGCAAGCTCAACGAAAAAGCCCGCTAAACACCCTCCGGTTTAACCCAATTTGGCATTAGAAAGCTTGGATTTTTTATGTCTAAAGTTTGTATTATAGGCACTACTACCTGGGGTATTACTCTGGGTACAATTATAGCCCACAAAGGGCGTGAAGTAATGCTCTGGGCACGCACCGAGGACGAAGCTATGCTTCTTTCCACTCAGCGCCGTCCGGCTGACTTTTTGCCGGAAAACTATCATTTCCCCGAATTCATGAATGTAACTGCCAGTTTGGAAGAAGCTATAGCCGGGGCAGACATGGTTTTGCTAGCTGTACCTTCCCAGCGGATGCGCCCCAATATACGGCTGGTTGCACCCCTGCTGACTAAAAGCATGCTGATTTGTAGTGCCGCCAAGGGGCTGGAAATAGGCACTGCCAAACGTATGAGCCAAGTAATTACCGACGAGATTTCCCCTGATTTCGCAAAGAATATCTGCGTTCTTTCAGGCCCGAATCTGGCAATGGAGATATTAAAAGGGTTGCCGGCTGTAACTGTGCTGGCTGCCGATACTGAAAAGACAGCTAAAAAAGCCGCCAAACTGATAACCGCCGCCAATTTTTCTGCCTATACCAATACAGATATTATAGGGGTGGAACTGGGCGGCTCACTCAAAAACATTATCGCTCTGGGGGCAGGCATAGTAGACGGGCTGAATTTGGGCAACAACGCCAAGAGCGCCCTTATTACCCGTGGCCTGACTGAAATTTCCGCACTTGGGGCAGCTTTGGGGGCTAACCCCCTGACCCTATCCGGTCTGGCCGGTCTGGGTGATTTGATTGCCACCTGCTCCAGCAATCTCTCACGCAACCATTTTGTGGGAGTGGAACTGACCAAAGGCCGAAGCCTGAATGATATCATGTACAATATGAGCAATGTAGCCGAAGGTGTATCTACTACTGCGGTAGCTTATGAAATGGCCCGCTCCATGGATTTGGAAATGCCGGTAACTGAAAACATCTATAATGTGCTTTACAATAATGCAGACCCGAAAGAAGCCGCCAGAATACTTATGGATGCCCAAGCTACCCATGAGCTGGCAGGGCGTAAATGGAATCTGTTTAAAATGTTCAGAAAACGCAAAGCCCGCAAAACACCCGAACTTAACCCTGATTAAGGGTTAAGTTGCCTGTTTTTTATCCTCAGCAAAAGACTTCTCCAGCTCTTCAAAGAGCTGCTTCTGTTTCCGGCTAAGCTTCTCAGGGGTAACTACATTCAAGTGTACCATTTCATCACCGCTGCCAAAGCGATTCAAATGGGGAATGCCCTTGCCTTTCAACACAAAGTACTTGCCGTTTTGACTGCCTGACGGGATTTTCAGCTTGTGTTCGGTATTAAGCCCCGGCACATTTACTTCAGTACCCAAAGCCGCTTGGGCAAAATTTATCTCAAGTTCGTATATAACATCATCTCCGTCACGTTTGAAATCCGCATGCTCGGCAATGCCTACGTTTATATACACATCCCCGGCGGAAGCACCCTTGTCACCTACTCCGCCGTAGCCGTTAAGGCGTATTTGGTTTCCGTCTGCCACACCGGCAGGTATTTTTACCTGAACAGTCCGCTTGACGTATTCTTTACCCGTACCCCGGCACTTGGTGCAGGGTTCGCCAATAATAGTCCCCTCACCACGGCATTTGGGACAGGGAGTTACACTGGTAAAACGCCCGAAAACGCTTTTTTGCACCTGGTATACCTGTCCGGTACCGTTACAGCTGGTACATTTTACCGGCGAAGTGCCGGCTTTGGCACCTGTGCCGCTGCACTCGGTGCAATATTCAAGTCTTTCAGTGATAATATCTTTTTCAACACCGGTTGCGGCTTCTTCAAGGCTTATCTTTATATCATAAGACATGTCAGGCCCGCGACGAGGACCGCGTTTGGCACCCTGGGTAGCACCGCCAAAGAAGGTTTCAAAGATGCTGCCCAAACCGCCGAAATCAAAGTTTTCAAAACCGCCCTGTCCGAAGGAATCCGCCCCGGCGCTGAAACCGAAACGGTCATAGGCCGCCCGTTTTTCAGGGTTGGAAAGAACCTCGTAGGCTTCGTTGACTTCTTTGAACTTGTCTGCCGCACCCTCTTCGTGATTACGGTCAGGGTGATGCTTCATAGCCATCTTGCGGAAGGCCTTTTTTATATCTTCGTCAGAAGCACTGCGTTCAAGACCCAATACTTCGTAATAATCTCTTTTATTAACCATAATTAATCATTATAACCTAAAAATTCATTTTATAAAAATAAGCCGGTTCAAACAGAATACATCTATATTTGCTACAGACCTGCCAAATAAAGGCGGGAGGGGGCATCACACCCCCTCCCAGAGGCCGCAGAACCAAATTCCCGGCCTTTATTTAGACTTCGCGGAATTCTCCCTCTACCGTACCTTCATCGTCAGCCTTTTTGCCTTCTGCTGAAGGTTCTTCCTGAGCGGGAGCACCCTCCTGTTGTTTGCCGTAAACGGCACTGCCTACACTCTGAAGAGCAGTTGAAAGCTCCTGAGTGGTTTTCTTGATAGCTTCCACATCATTGCCCTGCAGAGCAGTGCGGACTGCGGCTATCTTGCTTTCCAGTTCGGTATTCAGTTCAGCCGGTATCTTGTCCTTGTTGTCACGCAGGGTCTTTTCAGCATTGTAAGCCAGATTGTCCGCCACATTGCGGGCTTCTATTTCTTCTTTACGTTTGGTATCTTCGGCAGCATGGGCTTCTGCCTCACGGGTCATCTTTTCCACTTCTTCCTTGGAAAGACCGGAAGACGCGGTGATGGTTATCTTCTGCTCACGCCCGGTACCCTTATCCTTGGCTTTGACGGAAAGCATACCGTTAGCGTCAATATCAAACGTAACTTCTATCTGGGGGACGCCTCGCGGGGCAGGCAAAATGCCGTCCAGCATAAAGCGGCCCAGAGTGCGGTTATCCGCCGCCATGGGGCGTTCACCCTGAAGGACATGGATTTCCACGCTGGGCTGGTTGTCAGCCGCAGTCGAAAATACCTGGCTCTTGGAAGTGGGTATGGTGGTATTGCGGGTAATGAGTGCAGTGGATACACCACCCAATGTCTCAATGCCCAGAGTCAGGGGGATGACATCCAGCAGGAGTACATCACTAACTTCACCCTTGAGCACGCCGGCCTGAATGGCAGCACCTATGGCAACCACTTCGTCAGGATTCACACCCTTGTTGGGTTCCTTGCCGAAGAAATCTTTGACCTTTTGCTGTACCAGCGGCATGCGGGTCTGTCCGCCCACTAGAATAACTTCGTTGATTTCGGCGGAAGTCTTGCCCGAATCTTTTAAAGCCTGGCGGCAGGGTTCAAGGCTCTTTTCAACAAGATCCATCACCATCTGCTCCAGCTTTGAGCGGGTAAGGATAATATTAAGATGCTTAGGGCCGGAAGCATCCGCTGTAATAAAGGGCAGATTTATCTCTGTCTGCTGAACAGTGGAAAGCTCTATCTTGGCCTTTTCAGCCGCTTCTTTCAGGCGTTGCAGAGCGGTCTTGTCCTTGGAAAGGTCAATGCCCTGATCTTTCTTGTATTCAGCTATCAGCCAGTCAATAATCTTCTGGTCAAAGTCATCGCCTCCCAGATGAGTATCACCGGCAGTGGATTTTACCTGAAAAGTGCCTTCGCCCAGTTCCAGTATGGAAATATCAAAAGTACCGCCACCCAAATCATAAACGGCTATAGTTTCATCTTTTTTCTTATCCAGACCATAGGCCAAAGCGGCAGCGGTGGGTTCGTTGATAATCCGCAGAACTTTCAGCCCGGCAATAGCCCCGGCATCTTTGGTAGCCTGACGCTGGGCATCGTTGAAGTAAGCCGGTACGGTAATAACCGCTTCGGTTACTTTTTCACCCAGATAAGCCTCGGCATCTGACTTCAGCTTCTGCAAAATCATGGCGGAAACTTCGGGAGGGCTGAAATCCTTGTCGCCCATGACTACCCGGACTTCATTGTTATTCCCCTGAATCACCTTGTAAGGTTTGCGCTTGGCATCTGCCTCAACCGGCAATTCACGTCCGGCCGGTTCGCCCCATTTGCGTCCCATAAAACGCTTGATGGAATAAACTGTATTTTCAGGATTCAAAATTGCCTGATTTTTAGCCTGACGACCAACGATGCGTTCGCCGTTTTTATTTATCGCCACTACCGAAGGGATAAGCGTACTGCCTTCGGCAGAGGGGATAACTACCGGCTCGCCGCCCTGCATGACGGCAACTTCACTGTTTGTAGTACCAAGATCTATGCCAACTACTTTACCCATTAAATTTTCGTACCTCCTTGTTTGTTAAAAGAAATTTATTTCATATCTGAATTTTGCTGGCAGGGCTGGCTTCCATTGCCCACCACCACCAGCGAGGTCCTAAGTACCCTATCCCCTACCGTATAACCCCGGCGGGCTTCGTGAAGAATTATGCCTTCCGGCCCGTCTTCACAGGCAACTGCTTCATGCAGGCGGGAATTAAACTGCTCTCCGGCGGCCGGAATAGCCTTAACCCCCTGATTATCCAGTATGGCCTGAAACTTGCGGACTATCAGGTCCAAGCCCTCTATAAATGGTTGCCCGGCAATATTAGCGGGAACAGATGTCAAAGCCCGTTCCAAATCATCCAATACCGGCAGAACCAGCATAAAGGCATTGCCTCTGGCCATATCACCCTGTATATTTCTTTCCTGTTCTATGTACCTTTTGTAGTTTACAAATTCGGCTCTGGACCGTTTTAAGCTATCCAGATATTCCTCTGAACGCTTCTTTTCCTCTGCCAGTTGGGCATTCAGATTTTCCAGTTGCCCATCAGTTTTAGCCTGGGTATTTTCAGGGTGTTCATTTTCTTCTTTATCTTGCATTTTTCTATCTGTCATAATACCTTCCTCAATTGAAATGAAAATGCATTACGGAATAAAGATGGTGCTATTCATCTTTGTCAACAGGCGCTTTGCCGTAAAGTTCGGCTACCAGAGTACTCATAACCAGAGACAAATAACTGACCGCCGACAATGCCCTTTCGTAGGCCATGCGGGTAGGCCCTATAACCCCGATAGTGCCCACGGCTTCATCAGGTATACCGTACTGGCTGACTATCAGACTGTAATCACGTATTTCGGCAGAGGCATTTTCCTGCCCTATGTATACCTGTACACCTCGGTTAAAAGGCATGGGCGGTACAATCATCTTGGAAAGTTTCTTCTGCTCCAGCAGCTGCATTATCTCCTGAGCTCTCTGGTTCTGGTGAAATTCGGGCTGTTCCAGCATATAATGCAGCCCGTCAAAAAAGGGCTCACGGCTTTCCTGCTCATCTTCACCCCGCATCATCTTGACCAGACTGTCCTTAACCTTCAGTTCATCATGGTTCAGACCAAGCGGTTTCTGCTCTATCTGGAAACGGGTCAGACCATCATATGCGTCATTTAAGCGGTTTGATATAAGCGTAAGCTCAGGCTGGGAAACAACATTCTCAAAGTTTACAAGCTGCTGTTTTACCTTGGCTCCCCGAAGTATCAGGACTACCAGCACCAGATTATCCTGCAGGCTGACCAGCTCTATATGATGCACTTTGCCCTGGGTCTGGCGGGGCATGGTAACAACTGCCATACTCTGTACACGCTGGGAAAGCACAGCTACTGTCAGATTAAGCCATTCCTCCATTTCTTTTTCTACCTGATGAAAAAGATGGCGGATAAGAAACTTGTCATTGGTAGGCAGTTCCACATCTTTAAGGGATTCTACGTAATAGCGGTATCCCTTATCAGCCGGAATGCTGCCGGCAGAGTGATGGGGACGAAGGATATAACCCTCAATCTCCAGCCGTACCACTTCGTTCCGTATGGTGGCTGAACAAATGTCCAAACCGCAATCTTCCAGTATGGAAGATGACGAAACCGGTACTGCTTTGGTTATATACTGCCTTACTATAGAACGCAGTATTATCTCTGCCCGTGATGTTAGCACTCTTGCTACCTCGTTAGCACTCTATTAGCCTGTTTGCTAATACAGGTATAATTTAGCATGACTGCCAACTACTGTCAAGGGTAATCCGCCGGACAGATACCAAATAAATAATAAAGTTACCAGCTTCAATTGACCCTCTGAAGGGGGTCTGATATAATTCACCCATATGGAAATTAAATGGTTAGGTCACTCGTGCTTTCGCCTTAAAGGCAAAAATACTACTATAATTACTGACCCGTTCCCCCCGAATTTGGGGTATGCGATGGGCAAACAGAGTGCTGAGGTAATTACCGTCAGCCATGCTCATCCCAATCATTCGTTTACTTCGGCTATTGATGGCAATCCCCACATTGTAAGCGGCCCCGGTGAATATGAAATCGGAGATGTTATCATTCTGGGTCTTTCCACCTTTCATGATGACTCCAAGGGCAGCGAGCGGGGTAAAAACACCATTTACCAGATGGAGATAGATGACCTGTCCATATGCCATCTGGGGGACATTGGACAGGGTCTGACTGACAGCCAGATTGAAGAGCTGGGACGGGTGGACATACTTCTTCTGCCGGTTGGCGGGGGCAATACCATCAGCCCGGGCAAAGCCGCCGAGATAATGCGCAAGCTGGAACCATCTGTTGTTATTCCCATGCACTTCCAAAGTGATTTATCAACCAGTTCCCTTTTGCCTATAGGCCAGTTTCTCAAGGAAATAGGTATAAGCAGTCTTGAACCCCAATCAAAGCTGAATATAACCAGAGGCAATTTGCCTGTTACCACCCAGGTTATGTTACTGCAGCCCTAAAACCCGGAAAACAAGAACTGTGCGGGAGGATAGCACTGAATGCACTACCTGAAACGGGTTGTCATTTCCTTCATTCTGGCTCTGGGGCTGGCCGCAGGTCTTCTGCCCCAAACGCCGGTTTTGGCTGTTTCCTCACATGAATACTGGGCAGTAGTGGTGGGTATTTCAGATTACCAGAAAATTACAGATGTAATAGGTCTGGCTAACGGTGCCCAGAAATTTGCAAATTCCCTCAAACAAGCTTGGGGGGATGACCATGTAATGTTGCTGACCGACAGCAAAGCGGACAAATATTCCATAAAGTCAGCTTTGGACTGGATGAAAGATAAAGAAGATGACAATGATACTGTTATCTTTTTCTTTGCCGGGCATGGCGACAGCCATTCATACATAGCCCCGTATGATGCTTATTATGCCTCAGACTGGATTTCTAGCCAGGAGCTTTCAAACTGGTTTTCACCTATGGAGTCTCACTATCAGGCTATCATACTGGAATCCTGCTATTCCGCCAGCTTTGCCACTGATTTAAGCCAGACCGGACGGATCGTTCTCTATTCATCACTGGCTACTGAAGTTTCATGGGCAGACGGAGACAGCGGGCTTTTTTCCGGATATATAAATGACGGACTCAGCTATGTACCCAACGCAGACATAAACGGTGACAATATAATAACCTTGGAAGAGCTTTTTTACTACGCACAGCCCCTCACTACAGATGAATCCCAATTAGCATCATCCCTTCAGCACCCTCTTCTTTCGGATGGAATAGGCGGAGAGCTCAGCCTTATCGGCAAACTCCTCCTTAGCACTTCGGTGCCTATAACCGGCAACTATAACTATCTGATAGTGGATGGCAAAACCTATTCACTTAGCTATACACAGTTCAACTTCACTCCCGGCACAACTCACGAAATTACCGCTCTAAATGTAGAAATACTTCAGGGAATCCGTTACCTCTTTAAAAACTGGGCAGACGGAAATACCTCAGCCAGCCGTTCGTTTATAAGCGGTGCAAATCTGCAGGCAGTTTATTCCCGCCAGTATCTTTTAACCATAGACTCCCCTGCCGGTACGGTTACCGGTGCCGGATGGTATGACCAAAACACCTTTGCTTCACTTTCTGCCCCAAATATTGAAGATGGCGGAATACGCTACACATTTACCGGCTGGAGCGGTGATATCAGCGGGAGTTTGGCCAGCACCCGCCTTGTAATGGACAAACCCAAAACGATAAAGGCGAACTACAACACCGAATATCAGCTTAACCTGTCCTCTCCGTATGGCACACCTGACGGCGCCGGCTGGTATGCCGCAGGCAGCACCGTGAAATTAAGCGCACCCTCACCGGAGGGGTTTTTAATCCGCCAAGTATTTGAAAGCTGGAGCGGAGATTATAGCGGCACAGACGCAGGTGCAATCATTACACTTAATAAACCTATGAACATAACCGCCAATTTCAAGGCTGATTATACTTTTCTTTATATTGCCATCGGATTGGGATTACTGATAATTGTCTTGGTCATACTGGCAATATTCAAACGCCGAAAGAGCTATTATTACAATACTATCTGACAAACTGTTCCCCGTGTTTGAGAAAAGGACAACATTAAACCTGCATGGAAGCATATTTAGATATTGAAACAACAGGCCTTTCACCTTATCAGTCTGAGCTGACAGTCATAGGTATCCATCTGGTAAACGGCAGTTCTATACCGGGGCTGATTCAACTGGTAGGCAGAGAATGCACTGCCGAAAACGTAATGTCATCGCTGGCAGGTGCAGATACAATTTATACCTATAATGGCAAGGGATTTGACCTGCCGTTTATTCACCGAAAACTTGGGATAGACCTGAGCCGTCATTTTAACCATCGTGACCTGATGTTTGACTGCTGGGCTAAAAACCTGAAGGGCGGATTAAAGAAAGTGGAATGCCAGTTGGGTATTCCCCGCCAGTTGACCGAGGTTAACGGATACGTAGCTGTCCAGCTATGGTGGAGTTACATAAACAAATCTGATATCGGGGCACTTGAAACACTGCTGGCCTACAACCGTGAGGATATAGTAAATCTTAAAACCCTTAAGGACATGTTATTAACTAACTGTACCTATTGACTGGCAAGTTTATCCTGACTATAATCATCAATAATGTATTTTAGGAGGCGTTAATATGGAATGGTATGAAATCCTTCTTATTGTGGTTGTACTTTGGGCGGTAGCACATACTTACATGGACATGCAGATGAAGAAACAGGTAGAAAAACTTCAGAAAGAATTTGATTCCCACAAGCATTAATCGGTTTTTGTTTTTAGCCTAAAGGGCCGGAGAAATCCGGCCTTTCTTTTTTCAGCCAAACTCCATTTTAGGCCATTACCCCCACCCTCCAGTATGCCATTCCAGCCATTTTCTAGTCCGTTCCAGCCGCAAGTTCTTCCCCTAAATTCCAAGTGCCCAATTTTTGCCCGTAGGCACTCTCAGGCAAGTAGCACCACTTTATGTAGAGTTATTTTTATCAGGCGCAATCACACGGATAAACTAGCATAAATATAAGAGCCCCCCGTTTCCGGGGGGCTCTTTGACTTACTTTAGGACCGTCAATCCTTTTTCACTTTGTAGTTTATTAGACTACGCGGCGAGTGCGGACAATCAGGACGATTACGGCGACAGTCAGTACAGCACCGACAGCCACAATCAGCCAGATATAGGCAGGAGTTTCAGCCTGAGGTACGGTCAAAGTGATAGCCGGAGGATTATTGACCTCTACCGGGGCTGCATCAGCCTTAACGGTGGTAAAGACGGCCGGGAACCATTCACTGGTGCTGTTGGCGGTATTGATGCGAACTCTCCAGTAATAGCTGGTTGAGTTGGTCAAAGTGCCGTCATAGGCCCAGTAATTGGTGGTCAGGCTCTTGGTAGCCAAAACCTTGGTAGCATCAGCGAAGGTAGGATCGGTGCTGAGTATCAGGTCATAGCTGACAGCAGTAGAAACTGAATCCCAGGCGAATACGGGTTTAATGGGGATATTGATAGCGCCATTGGTAGGCATCAGGTTAACAGTGTAGTCGGGACGATCAGGCTGGGTGGAGACTGAAGCAGTACCCACGAAGCTCATGACGGGGCTTACAGCCCAGACGCTTACCTGATACACAGTATCAACATCAAGATCATTAATCTTAAAGCTGGTTCCGACAGTGGTACCATCGGAAGTAAAGGCAGATGTGGTCATATAAGCAACTTTAGCACCGGTAGCAGCATCTGTGATGTATACATAGTACATTACTTCAATGTTGCTATTGTCAACATTCAAGGCATCCCAAGTTACAGTCAAGGATGTGGTGGTGATCTTGGTTATCTGAACATTGGCAACAGGTACTGCCATCTTGTCAGTGTAAACATACAGTTCGGCACCAAAGATACCGTAAAGCATGTTAGCACCGGGGGCGGCAATACCAATCAGTTTAGTGCCTACTGCAGTACCAGGGGTAGCGACAGAACCAGCATAGCTGGTAGTGCCAACCATGGTAAAGCGAGAAAGACCATCGGCAATGGCATTAGCGTCCAGAACATAGAGTACGCTACCACCAGAAGCAATGCCGGAGAAGATACCTACGCCGTTAACAACAGCGGAGGTAGCAGCCCAGTCAAAGTCGGTAACGGGAGTAGCAGTGCCCAGTTCTTTCCAAGCGGGAGTAGTAGCGGCAAAGTCATATTTATAAACATGACCGCCATCGCCAGTCAGGTAGACAACGCTGTTGCTGCCATTCTGGAAGGTTACAACAGGTACGGATGAAGTAACAGTTGTAGGAGCAGTAGCGGTACTCCAGGTAACACCACCATCAACTGACTTGGATATAGTGCTGTCGGAACCGGCGGCTACCAGTACGGAACCGTCAGTAGAAACAGCAAAGGAAGTGATGATGGTACCAACAGCACATGGGCGGCCAAACCAGAGAACGCCATTGGTGCTGGTCTGGTAAACTACGTCACTGCCACCAACCAGGATGGTGTTGGCATTGGAAACAAACCAAGAATTGATAGCTGTACCACTAGCGGCGGTAATATCACTTATCTGCTTGGTGAAGATCTGGCCGTTATCCAGTGAACGCCAAATATTAACACCACCAAGATCAGCAATAAATACTGCGTCACCAGCGGGTGAAACCTGAACATCAAGTTGGCTGAAAGGACCACCGATAAGGGTGGAGGAGAAGACGCGTTCAGTAACGCCGTTGACTATACGCCAAACGCTCTCACCAGAGAAGTCATTGGTAACAACAAAGAGGCTACCAGCAATATTCTCTACACTATGAATGACCTGGCGCAACATAGAAATGGTATTCCAGGTTTTGCCGAAGTCAGCAGTGTAAGAAACGCCGCAGTCATAACCGGCAGTACCGGCAAGGGCTTTACCGGAGGTATTGTAGTCAGCCATGGCAAGTACGGTTACGGTAGCAACTGAAAGACCCCAAGTGCTTTCTGCACCAGTGGGGCGCTTGCTATTAGCTGAGAAGGTAAGGCGATCAGATGAATTCAAAACCATGGGAATATTATCAACAGCAATATCGTAGCCGCCGATAATCAGTTTGGCATCTGCAACGCCGCCGATACCATCAATGTCGGTAACTTCGGTTTCAGTACCAATACCACGGACGTTAAGGTCTATGGTTTTAGGAGTTGTGACACTGTTAGCACTGCCGTACCACAGATACACATCACCTTGACCACCGAGGGTCTGAATAGCCAGCCAAGCCTGGAATTTACCAGAGGTCAGGCTGGAGCTAAAGTCAGAGGGCAACCAGAGTTCGGCATGAACAACACCAGTAATAGCGGTAGTATTGTCCATCTGAACTTGGGTATCATCACAACTAGCAGTCTGATTCCACTGGTTGCCGAAGTATTTGGCAGTAATGACGGTCTGAACAGGATTGACACCGTCATTATAGGTAGCAACGGCAATAACACCCTGCCTTACAGCAAAGTCAGTGGGATCAACCACTACATCCCAAACGCTACAACCGGAATCCCAGTGGGTTCCAATAGGACGCTGAGAAGAGATGGAAAGATCAGACCAGGGCATACCAAAGGCGGTTTCCTGGCACATAAATACGCCGTTCTCAGTACTCACGGTACCAAAATTGGCAGTACCGACAAAGACGTATTTGTTGGCACCGGCATAACCAATGTCAAGGGTGACAATCAGGTTAGTGCCGGAGACGGGCAAAGTAGTCCATGCGTTAGAAGCAGCCCAGGTGAATACGTTGGAAAGATTATTCCAAGAAGCACCACCATCCTTGGAGGTGAAAATCTCACGGCCATCGGTAAAATAGAGTTCATTGGCATTCACGGATGAAGCAACGAAATCATAAATGATATTACCAACAGCAGTGGGAGTGACGAGTTTTTTCCAAGTGCGGCCTGCATCAGTGGACTTAAAGACGGATGCGACTCCGTCATATTCGGCAGTGGCATAGACCGCAGTTTTATCTGCGTTCCATTCCAAAATGCCGATGTTGTCAAACCGAGCACCGGGAGCGCTTACAACATAGCCGCCGGTGGCGCCGGAACCGGGCAGGGAGATCTTGCTCCAGTCCTGGTTGGCAGCAGCTACGGGGGTAGCGACAGCGAACATGGACAGAACCATGGCAGCAGTCAGGACTACGCCCAGTACTTTACTTATTTTTGTCTTAAACATCGACCTATAAATTTCCTTTTTTATTATTTTATGCAAATGTCTTCATATTATATATGTATATATGAAGACCAAGAGTGGTCCAATTTCGCATCAATCAAAGACGCTTCCCCTTACGGGTGCATACAAATTACACCACCACCTTTCATGGTTTAACCTATCTTATATAATAACACAGGCTGTCAATACTTTATTAGTATTTTGCCCCAATTTGGCTGATAAATACTATAGTTTTGATACCCTCTACGTTTGAAAATATTTTTTTATCCTTTTTAGCTTACATTTCCTTCTGGAGGTTAGCCAAAAATTCAGCATTGTTCTTGGAGCGGCGCAAGCGGTCCAGCAGGCGCTCGTTAACCTCTGTATAGTGGTTGGCGTCATCAGCGATAATAGCTACCATTCTCCGCAGGAGCTGTACCTGCTTGTAGTTGTCACCCAGCAGAAGCTCTTCACGGCGGGTGCTTGAGCGGGGTATATCCAAAGCCGGGAATACACGGCGTTCGGCCAAACGGCGTTCCAGATGAAGTTCCATATTGCCGGTGCCTTTGAACTCTTCATAAATAAGGTCATCCATGCGGCTGCCGGTTTCCACCAGACAGGTGGCAATGATGGTAAGAGAGCCGCCTTCTTCGGTATTGCGGGCAGCCCCGAAGAATTTCTTGGCGGGGTGGAGGGCTACCGGGTCAATACCGCCGGAAAGGGTGCGGCCTGATGAGGGCATGGCCAAGTTGTAGGCACGGGTAAGGCGGGTAATGCCGTCCAGCAGGATAAAGACGTCTTTGCCGCTCTCTACCATGCGCTTGGCCCGTTCCAGTGCCAGTTCGGCTACCCGGGTCTGGTTTTCTACCGGTTCGTCAAAGGTGGCGGCCATTACCTCGCCCCGCACGTGGCGGCGCATATCGGTTACTTCTTCAGGGCGTTCACCTATAAGGACTACCATTATATGTATATCGTTATAATTGGTAGCGGTTGCATTCGCTATGTTTTTAAGAATAGTGGTCTTGCCGGCTTTGGGCGGGGAAACAATAAGCCCGCGCTGTCCCCGGCCGATGGGGGCTATCAGGTTTATGAGGCGGGTGGCAAGTTCGTGCGGGGTAGTTTCCAGGTTTATAAGGCGGTCAGGGAAAGTGGGAACTAAAGCACCAAAATTGGGGCGGCGTTTGGCCATTTCAGGGTTAAGGTCATTGATGGCTTCCACCCGCAGAAGACTGTAATATTTTTCACCCGGCTTGGCAGGCCGTCCCTGCCCTATTACCATATCACCGGTACGAAGCCCAAAACGGCGTATCTGGGACTGAGACACATATATGTCTGACGAGCTGGGCAATAAAGAGGCCTGCCGCAGAAAGCCGTATCCGTCCGGCATTATTTCCAGAATACCCGAACAGAATACATTCCCCTGTGATTCGGTATAAACCTGAATAAGGCGCATCACCAGGTCCTGCTTTTTAAGGGCAGTCACCCCGTTCACACCCATTTCTTTGGCAATATCCAGAAGCTCTTCCCGAGTCTTCTTTTCAAGTTCACTCAGCTCAAATTGTCCGATTTCCATTGTGTCTCACCCCCTATCTACAACGAGTTATCTGTATTTTAGTTTCTATATATAAAGGAAGCACCTGTGATAAACAACCTTAAATATTATTTCTGGACACTTTTCCAGTCAGCCATGAAACGGGCAATACCCGAATCTGTCAGCGGGTGCTGCATCATCTGCATAAGCACCTTGTAAGGTACGGTGGCAATGCCGGCACCAGTCTGAGCCGCCTGAGTGCAGTGAAGCGGGTGGCGGATACTGGCAGCTATCACCTGGGTTTCAAACCCGTATTCCTTATATATACTGACAATATCATTTATAAGCATCATGCCGTCATGCCCGGCGTCATCCAGCCTGCCCACAAACGGGCTGACAAAGGCCGCACCGGCCAAAGCCCCCAGCAAAGCCTGATTGACCGAGAAACAGAGGGTCATATTGAAACGGACACCTTCTTTGCTCAGCTTGGAAATAATCTCCAGCCCTTCGGCGGTGGCGGGTATCTTTACCACAACGTTGGGTGCCCACTTGGCGATTTCACGGGCCTGCTTGAGCATTTCGGCGGGGTCTTCAGCCGTAATTTCGGCGGAAACATCACCCTCCCGCAGCAAGGCACATATCTGCTGGACTACGGATTTATAATCACTGATGCCTTCTTTGGCAACCAGAGTAGGATTAGTGGTCACACCGCTCACCACTCCCAGTTTCAGGCCTTTTTTAATCTCTTCAATATTAGCGGTATCCAGAAAAATACGCATTTCTACCTCAGGACCAATTTATATTTATGCCCTTATTTCAGGGCGAAAGCGGCAAAGAAGGCTGTTCACCGTCACGTATAACCTTTTTAGCAGCATTTACAAATTCACGGAACAAAGGATGTGGACGGTTCGGCCTGGAAAGAAACTCCGGATGGAACTGCGAACCAACCATAAACGGATGGCCGCTAACCTCGCAAATCTCTACCAGCTTGCCGTCAGGAGACAGTCCGCTGAATACCATACCTGCCTTGGAAAGGGTTTCACGATAATCATTATTAAACTCAAAACGATGACGATGACGCTCATTTATCATCTGATTCCCGTAAGCCTGACCGGCCATGGTATCAGGCTGGATAAGACAAGGATAATTGCCCAGACGCATAGTCCCGCCCTTGGAATCCACCCCCCGTTGCTCCGGCAAAAGGTCAATAACCGGGTAAGGAGAATCAGGTTCAAATTCGGTAGAGTGGGCTTTGTCAGACTGAAGCACGTGGCGGGCAAATTCAATAACCATAACCTGCATACCCAGACACAAACCCAGATAAGGTATGCTGTTTTCACGGGCATACTTGACAGCGGTTATCATGCCCTCAATACCCCTTATGCCGAACCCGCCGGGTATAATAATACCCTGAACGTGTTTCAAATATTCATCAGGGCCGTTTTTCTCAATATCTTCAGCATGCACCCAATCTATCTGAATATCCCGCCCGTTATGAATGGCGGCATGGCAGAGAGACTCCCGCACCGAATAATAGGCATCTTTGAGTTCCACATACTTGCCAACCAGCGCTATCCTGACTGTCGGGGTGGGTTCTTTAATCTTTTCCACCAACCCGCGCCAGACGCTGAGGTCAGACGGAGAAGCATTCAGGTGAAGACGGCTGACCAGCAAATCCCCCACACCCTCGGACTCGAGCTTAAGGGGAACTTCATATATGGTGGAAACGGTAGGCATAAAGATAACTGCCTTGCGTTCCACGTCACAGAACAAAGAAATCTTGTCTCGGATACCCTCTGATATAGGGTAATCTGCCCGGCAGACTATAATATCAGGCTGGATACCTATCCGCCGAAGCTCGTTAACACTATGCTGGGTAGGCTTGGTTTTAAGCTCTTGGGTGGACTGTATATAAGGAAGCAGGGTGACATGAATATACAGAACATTATCCCGGCCGGTATCATTCCGCATCTGGCGGATAGCCTCAAGGAAAGGCTGACCTTCAATATCACCGACTGTGCCGCCCACTTCCACTATCACCACATCAGCTTTGGAACGGTCTGCCAGACGCTGTATTCTGGCCTTTATCTCCTGAGTAACATGGGGCACTACCTGTATGGTACCTCCCAGATAATCACCCCGGCGTTCTTTGTTTATAACCTCGGAATACACCTGCCCGGAGGTAACGGTGGAATCAGCAGTAAGTTCGATATCTATAAAGCGTTCATAACTTCCCAGATCAAGGTCGGTTTCAGCCCCGTCTTGGGTTACAAAAACCTCGCCATGCTGGTAGGGGGACATGGTACCGGGGTCTACGTTCAGATAGGGATCAAGCTTCTGAACCGAAACACTCAAGCCCCGGCTTTTGAGAATATTTCCCAATGAGGCAACGGTAATACCTTTGCCTACAGAACTAACCACACCGCCAGTTACAAAAATAAATTTTGACATAATAACCTGCTAAGACTTGATAAGATGAGAGTAAAATAGAAAGGCAAATCTTGAATCTTTGCCATAAATTTGGAAACCCATGGAAAAAGCAGAAGTCTGATTCATTAAATCGAGTTTTATTATAAAGATGTACCGAAGGCTTGTCAACATCATATATACATGGAAATGCAGTATGCCTTTAAACTATACTAACACCAGTTTATTAACTTTGATAATACCTCATTGACACTATTTATACCATCATATTATAATATTAAACAGATATTTCCCAAGGGGGAATTATATGGCAAATGAAAAAAACTTATACGAAACGCTGGGCGTCCCTAAAACCGCCAGTGCGGACGAAATAAAAAAGGCATACCGTAAGCTTGCCCGCAAATACCACCCTGACTTGAATCCGGGGGACAAGGCGTCTGAAGAAACCTTCAAGAAGATAAATCAGGCTTACGAAATATTGAGCAACCCGGAAAACCGGACCAAGTATGACAAGTACGGGGAGCAGTGGCAGTACGGTGAGCAGTATGAAAAAGCCCGCACCAGCCAGCAGCAAACCCAGGGCAGTCCCTTTGGCGGATATGACTTTAACTTTGGCAGTTCCGAAGGCGGCGGATTTGAAGATATCTTAAGCCAGATGCTGGGCGGACGCACCGGCAGACGCCGAAGCCATCCCCAGCCTGGACAAAGCATTGAACAACCCGTAGACATTTCGCTGGAGGAAGCCGCCAGCGGTACCAGCCGTCTGCTAAGTTTCCAGATGCAAAAACCCTGTGAAACCTGCGGGGGCAGCGGTGCAAAAGATAAAAAGGTCTGCCCAACCTGTCAGGGTACGGGTATAAATCCGGGGATTGAAAGGCTGGAAGTCAAGATACCGGCCGGTGTTAATACTGACTCCAAAATCCGTCTGGCAGGCAAAGGCGGGTATGGACAGGCGGGTGGACAAAGGGGTGACCTGTACCTTCGCATCCATGTACGCCCCCATGAAAAGTTTGAACGCAAAGACGATGACCTTACGGTAAATGTACCGGTAAACCTGACTACCGCCATGCTGGGCGGGGAAATATTTATCCCCTCGCTCAAGGGCAAACTGGCGCTTAAAATACCGGCTGAAACCCAGAACGGTCGCACTTTCCGCCTTAAAGGACAGGGTATCCCCCATCTGGGGAAGGATGGAAGCGGAGATTTGCTGGCTAAAGTCAGCATTGTACTGCCTGAAAAACTTACAGATACCGAAAGAGACCTTTTTGAAAAACTGCGCCAGCTTCGGCCGGACAGTTAAAGGGAGATACTCATGGAAAATACCAATCAGCCACGTTATGTAATCTCGGTAGCCGCCGAAATACTGGGCATGCAGACCTACACCCTGCGTTATTACGAACGGGTGGGCATTATCAAGCCATTCCGTTCACAGGGCAGGATAAGGTTATACTCGGAGCAGGATATTGAACGACTGAAACTGGCCAAGACTCTGCTGGATGAGCTGGGCATAAATATGGCCGGGGTGGAAGTGATACTAAATATGCGTAATCGTATTCAGGAGCTTATGTCCGAAAATGAAGCCCTGAAGGAAGAAATACAACTACTCAGAGAGGAGTAAACCCATGAGACAGGAAAAATTTACCGAACAAGCCCAGGAAGCCCTCAGCGCTTCACAGATGCTGGTACAGGAATATCAGCACAGCCAATGGGATGTTGAACATGTACTGCTGGCTCTTGTCCGTCAGGAAAAAGGGCTGGTGGGTGAAATAATCAAAGAGCTGAAACTAAGCTCCGAGGAAATAACCAAACAGCTGGTAGAGGCTTTGAAACGTTCGCCTAAAGCAGTAGGCGGCAATGTTCAGATATACCCCACCCCCCGCATTATCAGCCTGCTGCAAACCGCCAACAACGAAGCAGACCGCCTGCGGGATGAATTCATAGGCACGGAACATCTGCTGGTAGCTATAGCAGGAGATACCCAGGGAGAATCTGCCCGCATCCTGAAGCATTTTGGTATTGATCAGGAAAAAGTCTATTCCGCCCTCCAGAAAATAAGGGGCGGACACCGGGTGACTGATGCCAGAGCCGAAAGCAAATACAGGGCACTGGCCAAATACAGCCGTGACCTTACCGAACTGGCTAAACAGGGCAAGATAGACCCGGTAATAGGCCGTGATCAGGAAATCCGCCGGGTTATGCAGATACTCTCCCGCCGCACCAAGAACAACCCTGTGATAGTGGGGGAAGCAGGTGTAGGCAAAACTGCCATTGCCGAAGGGGTTGCCCAAAAAATTGCGGATAACGACGTACCCGAATCCCTGCGTGACCGCAAGGTAATGGCACTGGATATGGGTGCATTGGTTGCCGGAAGCAAGTTCCGGGGGGAGTTTGAAGAACGCCTCAAAGCCGTAATGGACGAAGTGCGCCAATCTGCCGGTGAAATTATTTTGTTTATAGATGAAATCCATACCGTAGTCGGGGCAGGGGCAGCCGAGGGGGCTATTGATGCCTCAAACATGCTGAAGCCGGCCTTGTCCAGGGGTGAACTCCAGACTATTGGGGCTACCACTCTGGATGACTACCGCAAATATATTGAAAAAGACACCGCTCTGGAGCGCCGCTTCCAGCCGGTATATGTGGAAGAACCTACAGTGGAACAAACTATTGAGATACTAAAGGGTATCAGACCCAAGTACGAAACCCACCACAAGCTGAAGATAAGTGACGCCGCTCTGGAGGCAGCCGTCAGGCTGTCCAGCCGTTACATAACTGAACGCCAACTGCCCGATAAGGCTATAGACCTTATTGACGAAGCCGCAAGCAAACTCCGTCTGGATAGCGAAAGCGCCCCGCCGGAAGTAAAGAAGCTGGAAAATGAATTCCGTCAGGCAGGCATTGAGGAAGAAGCCGCCTCCCAACTGCAGGATTATGAAAAAGCGGCTGAACTCAAGGCTGAAAAAATACGCTTGGAAGAAAAGTTCAACACTGCCCGTGAGGAATGGCTGAAACAGGAGAAAATAGCCGAAGAAGTAACTGACAAACAGATAACCGAGCTGGTTTCCTCTATGACCGGCATACCTGTCAGCCAGATGCTTGAAGGCGAGGCTTCCAAACTGCTGAATATGGAAGAGCGTATCCACGAGCGGATGGTAGACCAGGAAGAAGCCGTAAAAGCCGTTGCCGAAGCTATCCGCCGCAGCAGGGCAGGTCTCAAAGACCCGCGCCGCCCTATAGGCAGTTTCCTGTTTTTAGGCCCGACCGGGGTGGGCAAAACAGAACTGGCCCGAAGTCTGGCCTGGTTTTTGTTTGACGATGAAACCGCCATGGTAAGGCTGGATATGTCCGAATATCAGGAAAAGCACACCGTATCCCGTCTGGTGGGGGCACCTCCCGGATATGTGGGCTACGATGAAGGCGGGCAACTAACCGAATTGGTTCGCCGCCGCCCTTATCGGGTTATCCTGCTGGATGAAATTGAAAAAGCCCATCCAGATGTCTACAATTCCCTGCTCCAGCTACTGGATGACGGCCGTCTGACAGACGGGCAGGGCAGAACAGTGGACTTTAAAAATACGGTCATTATAATGACCTCTAACGCAGGCATAGAAACCATAAAACGCGAATCTGCTCTGGGTTTCGCAGTCAGAACCGATGACACCAAAACCCGCCATGACAGCTATGAACGCATGAAAGACAAGGTCATGACCGAAGTCAAAAAGACCTTCCGCCCGGAGTTCATCAACCGGGTAGATGAAATAATTGTCTTCCACGAGCTGGCAGAGGAACAGATACGCCAGATAGTAGATTTCATGATAAAAGACGTTTCCAAACGTCTTGAGGAACGCAAACTCAAACTGGAGCTGACCGACGAGGCTAAGGGCTGGCTGGCCAAGGTGGGTTATGACCCGGCTTTCGGTGCCAGACCCCTTCGCAGAGCCATTGAAAGATACGTGGAAAGCCCGCTGGCGGGCAAGCTGCTTCGCAATGAGTTTAGTGAAAATGCTACAATACTGGTGGACAAGGCGGATGAAGCTCTGAGTTTCAGCCAAAAGGCCGCCTGATACCAGAAAGACCTTAGATGGCAGAGCTGCCCGAAGAAGAAATATCAATATGTGCAACCGGTGCCGAGCTAAAGACCCGTACATGGTTTAAAAAGTGGGGAATTTGGCTCGGCGTTCTGGTTATTATAATCAGCATTGCCCTTTCGGTTTGGCTCATCATCCGACGTGATATTATTCAGGATTTGGCCGGCTATGGATATATAGGCATGTTTGCCATCAGTTTTCTGGGTAGCTCCATTTCCATTGTTCCGGTACCCATGCTGGCTGTCCAGTTTACGCTGGGAGGGGTCTTGCCGCCGCCGGTGGGAGATCCGATACTGGGGCCGCTCTTCGCCGGAGTGGTAGCCAGCTTAGCCGAAGCTCTGGGGGGCTTTTCCATTTACATGACCGGCTATTCAGGTAAATCCAGTCTGGCCGGATCAGATTCAGGCAGCAAACTAAACCGCCTGTACTGCAAAATGCTGAAGCTGATGGAAAGGCGGGGTTCACTTATGGTTTTTATACTTTCAGCTATTATCAACCCTTTTTTCTACCCCATGACTCTGGCCGCCGGAGCAGTAAATTTCGGTATCCGTAAATTTATGCTGATTTCACTGGCCGGCAAGTTTATTAAATGCACTGCCATCTGCTATGCCGGCTATTTCGGCCTGACCCGCCTGTTTGGTCTTGAATAGGTTTGCATCGCAGCTTAAATTGACCCGTTCCAAAGCTTAGCGTATAATAAAAAATTGTCATTCAGATATAAAGAGGCTGTCTATTTTGCATGAATCTTGCGGCGTTTTCGGTGTATTTGCCCCCGGTCAGGATGTAGCCCGACTCACATTTTTCGCTCTGTTTGCCTTGCAGCACAGAGGGCAGGAAAGTTCAGGCATATCTACATCTGATGGACAGGAGCTTAATCTTCATTCCCAGATGGGTCTGGTTTCCCATATTTTCACTGAAGATATACTTAAAAAACTGGACGGCCATATTGCCATAGGCCACAACCGCTATTCCACCACCGGTTCAAGCCAGCAGATTAACGCCCAGCCCTTTGTAATGGGGCAGGGAGATAATGTTATAGCCATAGCCCATAATGGCAACATCGTAAATTCCGAAGCTTTGAATACAGAACTTACCTCTCAGGGATACACCTTTAAGACATCCACTGATACCGAAATAATCAGCCAGCTTATCCTTTCATCTATTGAAACTGACTGGGTCAAACGGATACGTTATGCCATGAACCGCCTGAAAGGGGCTTTTTCCTGCACCCTTATGACCAAAGACACCCTATTTGCCATGCGTGACTCACTGGGTGTCCGTCCCCTGTGCTTGGGTAAAATTCAGGGCGGTTATGTAGTCGCTTCTGAAAGCTGTGCTCTTGACCATATCGGAGCTGATTTCGTGCGTGAAATAGAGCCGGGCGAGATTGTAGCTATAAACGGAAACGGCATAACCAGTTTTAAACAGCAAAGCTCCAGACGGGCTTTGTGTATATTTGAGTTCATTTATTTTGCCCGCCCCGATAGCCTGATAGACGGGCGTCTTTTGTATTCCGCCCGCCAAGCCATGGGGGTAGAACTGGCCAAAGAATACCCGGTAGATGCAGACCTGGTTATAGGCGTACCTGACTCTGCCACGGCTGCCGGTATCGGCTATGCCGTAGGTTCAGGCATTCCTCCAGCCGAAGGCCTTATTAAAAACCGCTACATGGGGCGAACCTTTATTCAGCCTGACCAGCGTCTGCGTGATTTGGGCGTGAAACTAAAGTTCAATCCCCTTAAGAGCGTTCTGGAAGGTAAGCGGGTAGTACTGGTAGATGACAGCATAGTCCGAGGAACTACCACCCCACAGGTTATCCGCCTGTTACGTAAAGCCGGCGCCAAAGAAGTCCATATGCGGGTATGCGCACCCCCCATAACCAACCCATGTTTCTTCGGAGTAGATATGGCCACCCGTTCAGAACTTATTGCCGCCAGAATGAGCATACCTGAGATACAAAAATACATAGGAGCAGATTCACTTGGCTATCTTAGCCTGCCCGGGTTGATAAATGCCGTGGGGCTGCCTGAGAAGAATTTCTGTCTGGCCTGTTTCACCGGCGAATATGCCCTGCCAGTTCAACTGGAAATGGATAAATTTGCACTTGGCAATCAACGACACAACTGTTGCCAGATGCCTTCACCCGAAAGCTAGTTTTCCACCCCAAAAGAGCTATCCCGCGCCTGATACCGCTTGAAGTTTAACGCCTTCGGCGGTGTTTTATTCGTTGCAGTTGATAGCTATTTCTGATAATCTTAGTTACCACGATTTGAGAGGTGGCCACATCAAAGATACATATGCAGGGGCAGGAGTGGATATAAACTCCGCCTCAAAATCAAAAGAACTCATCAAACAATACGCCAAAGCCACTCTTGGACCTCAAGTGCTGGCAGGTCCGGGATTTTTCGGCGGAATGTACGAATTCAAGGGTTACAAAAACCCGGTACTGGTTTCCAGCTGTGACGGCGTAGGCACCAAACTGAAAATTGCCGGCGTGCTGAATAAACACGATACTATAGGCATTGACATTGTCAATCACTCTGTCAATGATATATTGACCTCCGGGGCTGAACCCATCTTTTTCCTTGATTACATTGCCATGGGCAAGCTATCACCAGGAAAGATAACCGAAATTGTCAAGGGACTGTCAACCGCCTGTCTAGAGGCGGGATGTGCCCTTATCGGCGGTGAAACTGCCGAAATGCCCGGCCTTTACCACGGGGAAGATTACGATTTGGCCGGATTTATTGTCGGGGTAGTTGAAAAAGAAAATATGCTTATCAACCGGGGCATCAAACCGGGAGATGTGATTTTGGGTCTGGCTTCAAACGGACTCCATACCAACGGTTATTCTCTGGCACGCAAAGTTCTGGGTGAAAGCCGTGAATCACTGGACAAATACTATCCTGAACTCGGGCAAACAGCAGGCGAAGCCATGCTGGTACCCCACCGCAGTTATCTAAAAGAAATAAAGCCCAACCTCCTTCTCATAAAAGGGTTAGCCCACATAACCGGCGGCGGCCTGACGGATAATGTCCCTAGGACACTGCCTGAAGATGTGTCCGCCCGTTTTGAAACTAAAAACTGGGAAATACCGCCCTTGTTCCAGCTTATCCAAAAAACCGGTGGAATAGACCGCGAAGAGATGTTCCATGTGTTCAATATGGGTATAGGTATGGTTATAATAGCCGGCACTGAAGAGGCCGGGCTTATTATGAAAAACCTGCCGGAAGCAAAAATCATCGGGGAGATTATTGCCCGCCAGAGCGGAGCACAAGTGATAATTGAATGAGCAGCCGGGATTACTTCAATCAGGTAGCCGACAACTGGGATGAAATGCGTCAGGGCTTTTTCTCAGACCGGATACGCGAAGCTGCCCTTGAAGCCGCAGATGTAAAACCGAACAGCATAGCCGCTAATATAGGGGCAGGCACAGGATACTTGACCGCAGGACTGCTGCAAAAGAATTGCCGGGTTATAGCCGTTGACCAGTCAGCTGCCATGCTTGAAAAGATAAAGTCCAAGTTCGGGGTGCGAAATGTCTCCTGCCTGCAGGCAGATGGAAACGCACTCCCTTTAAAAAACCAAAGCGTAGATTACAGCTTTGCCAATATGTTTCTTCATCATGCCGAAGATCCGGCAGGGGTGATAAATGAAATGAGCCGGATACTTCTGCCGGACGGACGGCTGGTCATAACAGACCTTTGCCTCCATACCCATACAAATATGCAAAAAGAGCATCACGACCGCTGGCCGGGGTTTGAACTGAAAGATGTCAAGGGTTGGTTTGAACAGGCCGGTCTTCAAAATATCCGGGTTGAAACCTTGAACCAGAAATGTACCGCATCAAGCTGCACCTGCCAAGAGCAGATTGCCATAGATATTTTTCTGGCCTCAGGTGAGAAATAAAATTTATTTAACATAAGGAGGGATTGTCATGAGGGCTATCCTAAGCGTCTCAGATAAAACCGGTCTTATCGAATTCGCCAGGGGCTTGTCAGAACTGGGTTTTGATATATACAGCACCGGCGGAACCAAGAAATCACTCCAGCAGGCAAATGTAACTGTTCACAGTATTTCAGACATGACCGATTCACCCGAAATACTGGACGGACGGGTTAAAACCCTGCACCCCAAGGTACACGGTGGCATACTGGCCCGGCGTGACCTGCCCGAACATATGGCCGAACTGGAAAAATACAATATCCAACCCATTGACATGGTGGTAGTCAATCTCTATCCCTTTGTCAAGACTGTGTCGCGTCCGGATGTCAGCCTGACCGATGCACTGGAGAATATTGATATTGGCGGTCCGACCATGATACGGGCTTCTGCCAAAAACTTCCCTAGCGTGACAGTGGTGGTAGACCCCCAGGATTACCCCCATGTTCTGGAACACCTCAAGACCGGCACTTTGAGCCTAGATGAACGCAAGAAGCTGGCCCAGAAGGCCTTTCAGCATGTAGCTATGTACGATACCGCTATCTCCCAATATCTCTGGCAGGGAGAAGAGGGCTTCCCCGAGAATATGACCATAGCCCTTTCCAAGCGCTATGACCTGCGTTACGGTGAAAATCCCCATCAGCCGGCAGTTTTCTATGCTGAAAACAGGGTAGGGCACGGGCAGAACACCGGCATTACCTGGGCACAACAGGCCTGGGGCAAACAGCTTTCCTTCAACAATATCCTGGATGCCGACGCCGCCTGGGGAGCCGCCACTGATTTTTCGGCCGCCACAGTAGCCATAGTCAAGCATACCAATACCTGTGGTCTGTGCAGCCGCGAAGACGTAGCCGAAGCCTACAAGAGAGCTTTTTCCGGAGACCCTGTTTCAGCTTACGGGGGCATCGTAGCCTCAAACCGCAAGGTGACTCTGTCCATGGCCGAAGCCATGAAAGGCACCTTTTATGAAATTATTATTGCCCCCGAATACGAGCCGGAGGCGCTGGAATTCCTTAAAACCCGCAAGGATTTACGCATACTTATAGCCGAGCTTCCCAAACATAATGAGGCCGAAACCCGTTCACTGGATTACCGCAGGGTAAAGGGAGGGCTGCTGGTACAAGCCGCTGATGAACTGGCGGAAAATGCCGTCCAGACCAAGGTGGTAACCAAGCGCGAACCCACCCCTGAGGAAATGTCAGATTTGAAATTTGCATGGCGGGCAGTCAAGCATATCAAATCCAACGCCATTGTGCTGGCTAAGAACAATGTTCTGCTGGGTATGGGAGCCGGACAACCCAACAGGGTAGTCAGTGTAGACATTGCCAAGAGCAAAGCCGGTGAGGCTTCAAAGGGTAGTGTCATGGCCTCTGACGCCATGTTCCCCTTCCCTGACAGCGTTGAACAGGCTGCCGCTGCCGGAGTGACCGCCATTATCCAGCCAGGCGGTTCTATCCGTGACCAGGAGTCTATTGATGCCGCCAACAAGCACAACATAGCTATGGTCTTTACCGGCACCCGTCACTTCCGCCATTAGAATGAACCGGAGGAGTTATGACTTTTAAACCGAAGTTTAATATACCCGGAAACCTGCTGGCAGGGGATACCACAGATATCTATTTTGCCCGGACAGTGGAAATACTGGCTAAAGAAAACCGGAACCCTGTAGCGGTAATGGAAGTATTCGCCACCCGGCCCGGCATTCTGTGCGGTCTGAGCGAGGCTGTAGAGCTTCTTCAGGCGATATTGCCGGCAGGTGAGGGGGAAATATGGGCACTGGAAGACGGTGACCAGATTTCAGCCAAGGAAGTCGTGATGCGTATCAAAGCTCCTTACCTAAGCTTCGGCCTTTACGAGACTGTTTATTTAGGCATGCTGGCTTCGGGTACTGGCTGGGCAACCGCCGCCCGCGAATGTGTGGAGGCGGCAGGGGATATACCTGTTACCAGTTTTGGTGCCCGGCATATTCACCCGCTGGTAGCCGGCCGCATGGATTATGCCGCCATGGTGGGCGGGTGCGAAGGCTGTTCGTCCATTGAAGGGGCGCGCCTTTCGGGCATCAACCCTTCTGGTACTATTCCCCACGCCCTGATACTGGTTATGGGTGATACTTTAAAGGCCACTCTGGCCTTTGACAAATACATGCCGTCCCAGATACCCAGAGTAGCTCTGGTAGACACCTTTAAAGACGAGGTTGAGGAAAGCCTGCGGGTAGCCGAAGCCATGGGACAAAGGCTGGACAGCGTCAGGCTGGACACCCCCCTTGAGAGAGGGCGGGTTACGGCAGATTTAGTTAAAGAAGTGCGTGCCAATCTGGATATGGCCGGACACAGGCATGTCAAGATATTTGTTTCCGGCGGCCTTACCCCGGAACGCATACGCTACTTTGCGGAAAATAATGCCCCGGTAGACGGCTACGGAACAGGCAGTTATATAAGCGGTGCCCGCCCCATTGACTTCACCGCAGACCTGCACGAAATTGAAGGCAAACCGGTAGCCAAACGGGGGCGCATACCAGGTCTCGCCCAGAACCCCCGCCTTAAAAAAGTGCGTTAGCTATATTTAAACTCTAGATTATAAAGCGGCCTTAACCAGCCGCTTTTTCTTTTGTTTGCCAGTTTGATAAGTCTAAATAAAACTCTAAAAAGCAGTGGCCCCCCGTTATATTATTTGACAGAAAAAACCAACCGGGGTATTATTCAGTATATTCTGATTTTACTGATTTACTAGTGAGGCAAATATGGAAGAAAAGTGCTGTTGCGGGATAGATGCCATCTTAAGCATAGACGCCCGTGGTCAGCTGGTACTCCCAAAGGAAATCCGCACCAAACTGGATATCCAGCCGGGAGACAAACTGGCGGCCATTACCCAGCATTCAGGTGGAAAACCCTGTTGCCTGCTACTCATAAAAGCAGACGAGTTTTCGGAACTGGCCAAAGAAATAGTCAGCCCCATTTTAAAAAACATGACAGTTGCAGGAGGAGATTAACCCATGACAGACATCAAGAAACTGGTGCGTGATGAATACGGACAGATAGCCGAAAGAGCGGCTTCACCCGCTAGCGGTTGCAGTTGCTGCAGCAGCTCTAATATGGCGGCAGAATCCAGCCTTCAGGCAGGCTACAGCCCTGAAGAAATAAACTCCGTCCCCGAAGGTGCCAACCTGGGATTGGGTTGCGGTAACCCTCTGGCGCTAGCCGAAATAAAAGAAGGTGAAACTGTACTGGATTTGGGGTCAGGCGGCGGTTTTGACTGTTTTCTGGCCAGCCCGCGGGTGGGTGAAAAAGGCAAAGTAATAGGTGTAGACATGACACCCCAAATGTTGTCTATAGCCAAACGCAACGCTTTTCAGGGTGGCTATACCAATGTGGAATTCATTCAGGGGGAGATTGAAAACCTGCCGCTTGAGGCAAACAGTATAGACCTTATTATCTCCAACTGCGTTATAAATCTGTCACCGGACAAGCCTGCAGTCTTCAAGGAAGCCATGCGGGTACTCAAGCCGGGAGGTCGGATAGTCATTTCGGATATTGTGCTGGAAGGAGACCTGCCAGACGAAGTCCGCAAATCTGCCGCCGCCTATGTTAGTTGCATTGCCGGAGCAGAACAGATGTATGATTATCTGGATATTATCAATGATGCCGGTTTTGTTGACATAACATTACTGTCCAAAAAAACCTACGGCTCAGACAGCTGTGGTGACGAGGGTTGCGGCTGTAGTTGCAGCTGTTCAGATGAATCCTGCCACAGCCACCAAGATGCCGAAACCAACGAACTAGACGGTTTAATCAGCAGTTTAAGGCTCAAGGCCTACAAACCGCTTTAACCCAACAGCCTGAATTCCACCCGAAGCACCCGGCGGGTATTTTCATCTACCTTGGCGGATTCGCCAATACGGTAACCCACCAGCCAGAGTATTTCCTTGCTGGATATAAGCAGGGGTACTCTGGCCCGCCAGTTTCGGGGAATCTTATTGTCTATCATAAATTCCTTCAGGCTCTTGGCGTCTTCCATACCCAGCGGCTGAAACTGGTCACCCTCGGCGCGGGTACGAACTATCAGGTCAGTCCCGGCTTTATCCATATCCAGATAGGCTACCAGACTGCTTTCACTTAAATCCAGACCTATCGGCGAAGGCAGTATTTCAGTTTTTACTACCCAGCCGTCCAGAAAAGTTTCCGTCCCCACTCCCAGCCTGTATTCCCCCTGACAAGGCGGGTATGGACAGAGTTCGTCAATCCCCCAGCCCAGCAAATAATGTTCATAATCTACCTGAAAAACCAGCTTATATGGCAGGTCTATCCGCCGCCCGGCAGGCTTATCCATGGTCTGGACAATGTTCTCTATGTGACGGGCTTCTATATCCTTCAACCCGCCCAGCAGTTCTTCCATCATCTGGCGTAAAAGGTTTCGCTTAAGTGCCGGATGAAGCCGCTGCATCTCTATTTTTTCAATCATAAGCACATCGTCTTGGCGGATTACCAATTCGGCTTTCATCTGGGATGTAACCTCATCCAGCAGAGCCATTTCCTCACCCGCTATAAAAGCGGTACGGAGTATAGTTTCCTCAAAGGCCGGGTTAATTGTCTTTAACAGAGGCAATACCTCAAGGCGTATTCGGTTTCGCAGAGGTTCTGTGCTCAGGTTCGTAATATCCTGTCTGGGCAAAAGCCCAGCTTCGCGGCAGTACACTTGAGTTTCTGCCCGGCCAAGACACAGTAAAGGGCGGATAACCCTTAGACAGCCTGCACCGGCTATGGTTCGGTTTAAAACCGGCCTGAGTCCTTGAAGTCCGCGGGTTCCGCTACCCCTAACAAGGTGGAGCATAACGGTTTCAATATTGTCGTCCAGGGTATGTCCTACCGCTACTGCTGCTGAACCGAATTCGGCCGCGGTTCGGCAGAGAAAAGCGTAACGCATTTCGCGGGCGGCTTCTTCCAGTGACAGGTGGTGTTCAGCCTGATAAGCCTTGACACTGACTTTCTGCTGGCAAAGGGGTAATCCCAAAGCACTTGCCAGTTCGGTTACATAGGCGGCATCACGGTCAGATTCTTCTGCCCGCAGACCGTGATTCAGATGTGCCAGCCGCAAACTGAAACCCATTTCCCTGCTTAGTTTATGCATTATGTAAAGCATACAAACGGAGTCAGGTCCGCCGGAAACTGCCAGCAATATTTCGTCGCCGGCTGAAACCAGTCCCTGTTTTTTTATATATTTACTTACCCGTTCTGTTAAAATCTCGGTATTGTCCAAGGGTATATTACCGCCTTTTAAAACTTATTCAACAAGATATTTTCAAATACAACGGCTGTCCTGGTGAAAGCCATTTTCATTAAAAAGTGCCAGATAAGCTTGGTTGCCCTTAAACTCTATCAGACTTAGACTGCCGATGTGAAGCCTGAAATTGCCCATTTTTTCCAAAGGCAAATCAAGCACCTTGCAAATAATGGAGAGTATCACGAAATAATGACAGACCACGGCCACATTCTGGTCAGGATGGTATTCGGCTATTTTGGTGATAACCCGCCATGCGCGGGTCTGAACATCGGTAAGGGATTCGCCGCCGGGAATGCGGGGCAAGCCGCCCTCAGGATGGGGTTCGGTAAACAGTTCTGTAACCTTCATATTGGTACTGCCCATGTCAACACCTTCAAACTCGCCTGCCTCTATCTCTCTGAGGTCAAGTGCGGTATTGATGGCAAGACCATGCTCAAGTGCAATCACTTCGGCGGTTACTTTTGCCCGGCTGAGAGGGCTGGCATATATGGCAGACAGTTTTTCATCTTTGAGCCGAAGTGCCAGACTACGGGTCTGGCGAAGGCCGTTTTCATTAAGGGGGGTATCACTCAACCCGCCCTGCAAACGGCGCTTATTATTCCAGTCCGTTTCTCCATGCCGAATCAAGTATATTCTGGTCATGACTATCCTCTGTCCACACTCCGGCGTTTTTCAAATTCGTCCGCCAGACGGATTCTTTGGGTATAACTGGGATGATCTTGCGTCAGCCGCTCCAGCCAGTTTGAGGGTTCGGCTTCAGCCAGATTCTGGTTAACCAGACGGGTCATAGCCGTCCGAAAGGCAGACGGGTTTTGACTGATATTCAGGGCAAATTCATCTGCCTGCTTTTCTAATTTACGGGTAAAAAGGCTGAGCACTGGTGAAATACCTATTAACAAAACCGCCAATATACCCCCCAGTAAAGGCAATCCGGCCGGGTCGGAAAGTCCGCTATATTCCATAGCATTGCTTAGATAGCTGAAAATAGCCCCCCCCACCGCTAGGACTCCGAATAAAACCGCTGCCTGAAGGGAAAAAAGACGCAACATATCATTATGCTGCTGGTGGGCAATCTCGTGGGACATGATAACCTCTATCTCAGGTATGGAGTAACGGTCTACCATGGTATCGCTCAGAACTATCCGCCGGGTACGCCCCAAACCCATCAGGGCGGCGTTGGCGGCCGTTCCGCGGGCACTCAGCTCTATAATATATATCCCCCTGACAAATACGCCTATACGCCGGCGAGGCTCTGTAAGGCTGGTTTTCAGTTCCCCATCGTCAAGGGGTTTCATGGGGTAGAACAGAGGTATCAGCCAGATAGGGGCAATAAAAGTCATGCCCATGCTTACCGCCAGAAATCCCAGCCAGACCAGCAACCACCAGATATCCGGCCAGGCACCCATAACGGCATAAACCGCCGCTACCAGAAGCACACCCATCACCAGCGTAATTAAAAAAGACTTGGCAGCATCCGCAAAAAATGTCTGCCGGGTCTGGCTCAAAACCCCGTAGCGTTTGCCCAGAACATACCCGGTGTAATAATCAAACGGCAGGCTGAATATTTCATAAACACACGCAAGCAACAAAAAGTAGATACCGGCTGACCAAACCGGGGGCAACCCCAGATGGCTGGTAAGCTCGGAAGACAGACCGCTAAAGATTAAAAATGATGCCGCTATGGCAATAATACCCGTTTGAATATAAGCAAACCGGCGTTGAAGCCGGCTGTAGTCTCTGGCTTTTTGCTGGCGTTCCGTATCCAGCCCAAGGGGAGAGTTCAAAGTATCTTCGGAGGGAAGAGCCAGTTCACCTTCAGGCATCAGGCCTCCAGAACAAGCCGTATACGCTCCACTGACAGGGGAAATTCGGAAATACCCAGAGCTTTGGTCAGCTGTTCAGGGCGGCCTGCCCCTTTGCTGTCGCACTGGAGGAGCATCCGCAGGCGGAGCATATCATCAGTCAGAGCCAGCACTTCCAGTTCGGCTACCTGAGCACGCAAATCATATTCTTTAACCTTGTCCTGACGCTGCAACTGCCAGACAAGGCTGTCTTTGGCCATAAAGCCATCTACCGCCTGCCGGCACTCCGAAAGGGATATTGAAGTCCGCACCGTTACAACGTACTCGGCCTGACGCACCAGTGCCTGAAGCGAATCCTGTTCAAGGGGTACAACACAGCTTTGGAGTATCTTGATGCCCTCCGGCAGCTGGCGGTTTATCAAATCTTCAAAATAATGGGGACTGAGAGCGCCAGAAGTATACAAATCCATAAATTCAGCCCGGCTGGTATACCCCACCGGCAAGGGTGATGCCAAAGCCATGCGCGGGTGAGGGTTAAACCCTTCTGAATAGGCGGGTTCTACTCCGGCCCGGTAAAAGGTCCTTTGCCACAGGCGTATTATGTCAAGGTGAGAAATAAACTTCAGGTTTTCTCCCCTTTGGTATTTAATTCTTAGACGCTGCACGTTTTTCCTTTGTTATCAGGACTTCATCAATCTTCATACCCTTCATACGGGTAATCACCACTTTGAGATTCTGCAGTTTTATTTGCTGACCCTGCTTGGGTATATATCCCAAACGGTCCAGTATCAATCCGGCAATAGTCTCATAATCACCTTCGGGTAAGTCCAAATCCATTTCAACATTAGCTTCTTCTATCCGCATACTACCGTCTACCTGAAAGGTGTACTCATTAATAGACTCGTAATCTTTTTCAGCATCCGCCAGCTCATCACCTACCGGTCCGACTATCTCTTCCATCAGGCGGGAAAGACTTACAATACCGGCTGTGCCGCCGTATTCATCTATAACTACACACATGCGGAAGTTCTTTTCCCGCATCTCATTAAAAAGCTTGCCGATTGGCTTGGTTTCAGGGGCAAAATAGGCCGGCCGCATCAAATCGTCAACCGAATCCTGCGGGGTATGAGTACCCTTGGCCAGTGCCATCAGCACATCTTTAATGGATAATATGCCCAGTACATTATCCATATTTTCTTCGTATACAGGGAAACGTGACATGGGAGACTCGGCATATAAATCCAGAAAATCTTTCAGGGTCGAGCCTTTTTCCACGCTCTCCACTTCCGGTCTGGGAACTATCACTTCCCGTACCGGCCGGTCAGAAAACTCAAATACTTTATGCAGAAGCTCGGCCTTATCTTCTTCAACCGTGCCCTCTTTATGGCCTACGGTTATCATGGCCCGGATATCGTCTTCGGCCACCAGAGAACTTTTGAGCGAAGGGCCGCCAAACAGCTTGGTAAAACCAGAGGATATCCAGCCGAGCAAAGCCACCACAGGTGCAAATATTTTAGAAATTATTTCTACAACAGGGGCTACCGAAAGGGCTATTTTTTCAGAATGCTGGGTAGCCAAAGTTTTGGGTGTAGTTTCGCCGAAAACCAGCAATATTATAGTAACCCCGGCAGTGGCAATAAGAACGCCTGTTTCATTGCCCCATACCGAAACCGCCAGAACAGTACCCAGAGCGGAAGCGGCCGTATTTACAAAATTGTTGCCCAGCAATACGGTAGAAAGAAATTTTTCAGGCCTTTCCATTAATTTGGAGACTTTGTCAGCTCCTTTTACCTTGCTTTGAACCATGTTTTGCAGGCGGAAACGCTGCAGTGAGATAAAAGCAGTTTCAGAGCTGGCAAAAAAGGCGGAAAAAACAACACACAGAACGAAGAGTATAAGGTACCATGTCTCGGTACTCATTTTGAAGAAAACCTCACTAACCTAGGCTACAAAGCCTGGATATTCATAATAACATTGACCTATATGGGTGTCAAAGGGTTTAGCCCTTGACATTGTCTATGATATAATCCTGTTTATATGAAAATACTGGGTATTGAAAGCTCCTGTGACGAAACTGCGGCCTCCGTGGTGGAAGATGGGGTAAATATTCTCTCCAACCGGATATCTTCACAGATAGATATCCACTCCCGTTACGGCGGAGTAGTCCCCGAAGTGGCTTCCCGCCAGCACCTGCTTTCCATATTGCCGGTTATTAAAGACGCACTGGAGGAAGCCCGCACTGGTCTTGATGAGATTTCCGCCATAGCCATAACCAATGGACCCGGGCTGGCAGGCTCTCTGATAGTGGGGGTAAATGCCGCCAAGGCCATAGCCGCTGCCCGCCGTATACCTCTGGTAGCGGTAAACCACCTGCACGGCCATATCTACGCAAACTGGCTTTTCGGCAAAATACCGGAGTTCCCCTGCCTGTGTCTGACTGTTTCAGGCGGGCATACGGACTTGGTGCTGATGAGCGGACACGGGCAGTACCAACTGCTGGGACGCACCCGTGATGATGCCGCCGGAGAAGCCTTTGACAAAGCCGCCAGAATACTGGGATTAAGCTATCCGGGCGGACCAGCCATAGACAAAGCCTCCCAGGATGGCCAGGCTGTACTTGATTTGCCCCGTTCGTGGATACCCGGCAGTCATGACTTCAGTTTCAGCGGGCTAAAAACAGCCCTTCTCAGGCTGGTGGAAAGCGGTGAAGTTTGTTCGGTAAATGATGCCGCCGCCAGCTTTCAAAAAGCAGTGGTAGACGTGCTGGTAACCAAAACCATAAACTGCGCCCAGGAATATAATGTGAAGCAGATACTTCTGGCAGGCGGAGTAGCTGCCAATAATCTGTTGCGTAAACAGCTAAGTGAAAAATCCTCCCTGCCGGTTTCCATACCGCCGATGGGGCTTTGCACCGACAATGCCGCCGTAATAGCCTCCTGCGGCTATTTCCGCTTTATATCCGGCAAGCAAGACGGGCTGGATATGGATGTATTGCCGGCACTGTCAGTTACTTCCTGAAGTGATTGACAATCTTTTTTTGGCAAATAAAAAAGGAACCCGTTTCCGAGCTCCCTTTTACAACCTGTACAGTATTTGAGGCGGCCTGTACAGTTTTCAAAGACCATCCAGATCTTCATTAACTGTAACCATTGTAGACCAGTATCAAAGATCTTACTATCGTACTTATTACGTAAATTGACTGCGCATTTATGCTTAGTACTTTAATATACTATCGTATATTTTTAAGCCGGGAGGTACTTTTCAGTCTCTGTTAAACCCTGCTATCTGACTATCCAAAGACCATATAGAGAGTTTATACCCTTGGTTGATATAGCTATATTTATTTTTGCAGCTATATTTCTTCTTATTTTACCATAAATACCTGTAATTACCTCTGTATACAGTTGCAGGCAGCCTTTCAGTACTGTATTATATTGCTGTTAGCAGTCTCGTACTGAGACTGCTAAAAAATTGCCGCATAAATATAGTTAAATATTAAAAGGAGGAATAATGGCAATTAGATTCGAACCCCTGCACAACATGGTACTCATCCAGCCCCAGGAAAAACAGGATATGAGCAAAGGCGGTATCATCATACCTGACGCTGCTCAGGAAAAATCCCAGGAAGGCGTGATTGTAGCTGTGGGCCCCGGCCGTCTGGATAAAGATGGCAAGCGCGAAACCATGAGCATCAAAGTTGGAGAGAAGGTTCTTTTCCCCAAATTCGGTGGTGTTGAACTTAAATCTGGCGGCGTGGAATATATCATCATGCCCGAGAGCCAGATTATGGCTAAAATCGTAGGCTAAATTTTTTAACGAATATTAGGAGGTATAATGGCTAAGCAGATTATATTTGGCGAAAAAGTCAGGGTCTCCCTTAAAAAGGGTGTTGACACTCTGGCAAATACAGTAAGAGTAACCCTTGGCCCTAAAGGTCATCCCGTAGCCCTTGAGCGGAAATGGGGCGCACCTACTGTTATAGATGACGGTGTAACCATTGCCCGTGATATTGAACTGCCCGATGCTTTCGAAAATATGGGCGCCCAGCTGGTCAAAGAGGCCGCTACCCGCACCAGCGATGCCGCCGGTGATGGTACCACCACCTCTATCGTACTGGCTCAGGCCCTTATCAATGAAGCCTTCAAGAATATTGCCGCCGGTGCCGAACCCATCAACCTGAAACGCGGTATTGAAAAGGCTGTTGCCGCCCTAAAGGCCCAGCTCCGCAAGAATTCCACCCCCGTCAAGGGCAAACAGCAGATTGTTCAGGTTGCTACCATTACCGGTAAAGACCCCGAAATCGGTAACCTGATTGCTGACGTTATGGACAAAGTCGGCAAAGACGGCGTTATCACTATTGAAGAATCCCGTGGCCTGCGTTATGAAACCAGCTATGTAGAAGGTATGCAGTTTGACCGCGGTTATATCAGCGCCTACTTCGTAACTGACCCCGGCCGCATGGAATCCGTTATGGAAGATGCCACCATTCTTATGACTGACCGCAAGATTGAAACCGTTGCCGAGCTTCTGCCCGCTCTGGAAAAAATCCTGCAGATTTCAAAGAATCTGGTCATCGTAGCTGAAAACGTTGAAGCTGAAGCTCTGGCTACTCTGGTAGTCAACAAGCTGCGCGGCAACTTAAACATCTTGGCTGTCAAAGCCCCCGGCTATGGCGACCGCCAGAAGGCCATGCTGGAAGATATGGCTATCCTGACCGGTGGTCATGTAATCAGCAAGGAAGCCGGCCGCAAGCTGGATTCCGTAACCGAAGCTGACCTTGGTCATGCCCGCAGGATTGTTTCCAATAAAGACAAGACCACCATCATTGACGGCGAAGGCTCTGCCGAAGCTATCAAGGATCGCATCAAGCAGATTAAGGCCCAGATTGAAGAAACCGAATCTGCCTTTGACCGCGAAAAACTGCAGGAACGCCAGGCTGCTCTGGTCGGCGGCGTAGCCGTTATCGCCGTAGGCGCTGCTACCGAAACCGAAATGAAAGAACGCAAAGCCCGCGTTGAAGATGCTCTGGCTGCCACCCGTGCCGCCATTGAAGAAGGCATCCTGCCCGGCGGCGGCACCGGCCTCTTGAATGCCCTGCCCTGCCTTGATGCCCTGAAACTGGAAGGCGACGAAGCCACCGGTGTCAATATCGTCCGCAAGGCTCTTATTGAACCCGTCCGCTGGATTGCCACCAACGCCGGCAAAGACGGCAACGTCATTGTTGACAAGGTCAAGAACTCACCCGTCGGCCATGGTTACAACGCTGAGAATGATGTCTTCGGCGATATGGCTGAAATGGGTATCATTGACCCCACCATGGTTGTCCGCTCCGCCCTTGAGAACGCCGCTTCTATTGCCAACATGGTTCTCATCACCGACTCACTGGTAGCTGACATCCAGGAAAAAGCCCCTGCCGCCCCCGGCCCTGAAGCCGCAGGTATGTACTAAGACCCAAACGGGTTAAACAGAAAAGGGCGAGACTTCGGTCTCGCCCTTTTCTTTACTCAAAACTATATTTATAAATAGATACGTTGTCTAGTCTTTCAGTAAACAGCTCACCTTTTCTTTATCAATCTGCCCCACCAGAGCCAGCCGCATCTCAGGTTTCCTGAAATACTCCCCTGCCAGTTCCATTACGCTTGTCAGGGTCACCCCGTCTATCAGGCGGATAACATCTTCATGGGTGTTTACCCTTCGGCATAACAATTCCTGAGAGCCTATCCATTTGGCCATATAGCGGCTGTCTTCCATAGCCAGCTGAATCCGCCCCTTGGACATTTCCTTAGCCTTTGTCAACTCTTCTGCGGTTATAGTTGTCTTGGCGGCTTCCATCTCCGAAAGTATAGCCTCTATGCAGGCCGTCAGATTTGCGGGGTCTACAGCGGCAAATATGGAAAAAGCCCCTGTATCATGCAGGAACTCAGTACCGGACTGGACAGAATAAGCCAAACCCAGATTATCCCTGACATGGGCAAAGAGACGGCTACTCATGCCGTCACCCAGTATGGTATTTAGTATACTGAAAGCATAACGGCGGTTATCCAGCCGGTTCATACCCGGCATTGCCAGCATCAGGTTAATCTGCTCTGCATCCCTTTTGTCTACCCCTACCGGACAGGGGTTGCCGGAATGATAAGGTTCAAAAGTCTGAACTATATTCTGACCGCCCAAACCGCTGAAGGCCTGACTGATAGCCGAAACCGCGGGTGCGTGCTTTATATCTCCGGCTACTGCCACCACTACATTGGCCGGGTTATAATGGCAATGCATGAAACTAAGCAGTCTCTGTCTGTCCAGACCTGCCACACTCTGGCGGCTGCCGGCTATATCCCTGCCCAAAGGGTGATTCGGCCAGAGTATTTCGTCAATCAGCAGTCCTACCCGGTGGGAAGGGTTGTCCATGCTCATGCTTATCTCTTCGTAGACAACCTTACGTTCTTTCTCAAGGTCTTCAGGATCAAACACAGGGGTTACCAGCATATCCGAAAGCACATCCAGTGCCAGAGCAAATTTGTCACTGCCCACTTTGGAGTAGTAAAGGGTGGACTCACGGTCGGTAGCCGCATTCAAAATACCACCCACCCCCTCTATGGCGCTGGAAATAAGCTGGGAATTGGGGTACTTGGCACTCCCTCTAAATACCATGTGCTCTATAAAATGGCTGGCGCCGGCTTCACAGTCTTTTTCATAACGTGAACCCACCCCTATATATACGCAAATGGTAACCGAACGGCTGGCAGGCATGTGGTAGCTTATCACCCGAAGGCCGCTTGGCAAAACACTTAATTCATACAAATAAACACCTCGCTTCTTTTTGAATAATAAACATGGTCTCAGAGGGTGTCAAATGGAACCGGTGGATTAGACACCTAACCATGTCTGCTTTATAATTAAACAAGGCGGAAAAATGCACGAACTGTCAATAACCGAAGAACTGCTTAAAACCATTGTAGCCAAGGCAGAAGAAGCCAAAGCCCGAAACGTCAGCCGGATAAATCTGGTTATCGGCGAATATGCGGGCGTGGTGGAAGACAGTGTAAAAATGTGTTTTGAGATACTCAGTCAGGATACAATAGCCAATGGGGCAATTCTGGAATTCAGCCGTATACCTGCCAAGTTCCGTTGCCGCCTGTGCGGCCATACCTTCCCTTCCGGCCAAAATTTACTTGTCTGCCCGGAGTGTCAGGGCTGGAATGCCGAAGTGATAGCCGGCAACGAATTTTTTATTGAAAGCATTGAGGTAGATGATGAAAGTCAAAGTTCTTAAAAATATAACCGATATGAATGACCAGCTGGCCACCCGAAACAAGCATATGTTTGCCGACAAAGGCATACTGGTTATAAATGTCATGTCTTCGCCCGGTGCCGGCAAAACCAGTCTGCTTTTAAAGACTATCGAGCTGCTGGGGAATGATGCCCGGGTGGGTGTGATAGAGGGTGATATTGCCTCAAGCGTAGATGCCGAAAAGATAGCCGCAACCGGCTCGCAGGCTATCCAGATAAATACAGATGGGGGTTGTCACCTTGACGCCAACATGGTTGCAACCGCCGCAGACGGGCTGGAACTGGACAAACTGGATATCATTTTTATTGAAAACGTGGGTAATTTGGTCTGCCCGGCCGGTTTCCAGCTGGGTGAAGCCAAAAGGGTAGTTCTGGCATCCGTGCCGGAGGGTGATGATAAACCAACCAAATACCCCTTTATGTTCAGAGATACAGACGTAATAGTCATAACCAAAATGGATTACCTGCCCCTCAGTGATTTCAATATGGAATCCTTCCGCAAAACAGTGCTGGGTCTCAACCCGGACGTCAAAATAATTGAGCTTTCAGTAAGGAATGGACAAGGGCTGGACGAATGGATAGCCTGGCTGAAAAGCAACCTTTTACAGAGGCAATAAATGCCCGCACCTAAACAAACCAAACGGTTTGCCTTCACACTTAGCGGTGTTGTCCAAGGGGTGGGTTTCCGCCCGTTTGTTTACCAGCTGGCCGCCAAACACCGCTTAGCCGGCTGGGTCAGAAATACCTCCGCCGGAGTGGAGATTGAGGCAGAAGGTGCAAGGCAGGCACTGAACGCCTTTTCAGAAGAATTGACCAGTCTTAATCCGCCTCAGTCAGTTATAAAAACATTCAAACAGACTGAAATACCTTTAACAGGCGAAGAAGGGTTTGAAATCAAACCCAGCCAGAGCCTTGCAGGCCGCTTTCAGCTGGTCTCACCGGATATAGCCACCTGCACCGAGTGCCAAAAGGATATCTTTGCCCCCCGAAACCGCCGTTACCGCTACCCCTTTACCAACTGTACCAACTGCGGACCCCGTTTTACTATCATCGAAGATATACCCTATGACAGACCCCTGACCACCATGAAGAACTTTAAAATGTGCCCTGACTGTCAGGCCGAATATGACAACCCTTTGAACCGCCGTTTTCATGCCCAGCCGAATGCCTGCCCGATATGCGGCCCCCGCCTCTGGCTGGCCGACAAAACCGGTACAGAGCTTTCAAATACCGATACCATAGCAGAAGCCGCAAAACTGCTTCAAGACGGTCAAATTTTAGCTATACGGGGTCTGGGGGGCTTTCTGCTGGCCGCCGACGCTACCAATCCACAGGCCGTAGCCGCCCTTAGAAACCGCAAGCACCGCCCTTCAAAACCCTTTGCGGTTATGCTGGCAAATCTGGAAGAAGCCCGAAAATACTGTTCCATATCCAAAGAAGAAGAAAACCTCCTGGTTTCACCCGCCGCACCCATAGTCCTTTGCAGGTGGAACAAAGAAAGCCCCGTTTGCCCTGAAACTGCCCCCGGTCAAAATTATCTGGGAATTATGCTCTCTTACACCCCTCTCCACCATTTACTTCTTAAGGAAATAAACAAACCCCTTGTCATGACCAGCGGCAATCTGAGTGAAGAGCCCATTGCCAAAGACAATGACGAAGCCCTGAAAAGGCTCTGCAATATCGCGGATTATTTTCTGCTCCACAACCGTCCCATCTACTCCCGTTATGATGACAGCGTGGTCATGTATGAAGCAGGCGAAAAGAGGGTGCTCAGACGGGCCAGAGGCTACGCCCCCTACCCCGTCCAGACCCATTTCAAGGGCAAGGAAGTACTGGCCATGGGGCCGCAGGAAAAGAACACTTTCTGCCTGCTGAAAGACGGTTACGCCTTTGTCAGCCAGCATATAGGGGACATGCAAAACCCGGAAACACTGGACAGCTTTGAAGAAACGCTGGCGGTGTACTTGAAACTGTTCCGCTCAAAACCTGAAATAATAGCCGCCGACCTGCACCCCGGTTACATCGCCACCGCTCTGGCCGAAGAATGGTCTGACAGGCTTGACATACCTCTGGTCAAAGTCCAGCACCACCATGCCCATATTGCATCCTGTCTGGCTGAACACGGCTGTGACGATGAGGTTATAGGGGTGGCTCTGGACGGCACGGGTTATGGTCTGGACGGGAATATCTGGGGCGGGGAATTTTTCTGCGGAGGTATAAAACAGGGATTTAGCCGCCAAGCCCATCTAGAATATCTGCCGCTCCCCGGAGGCGAAGCCGCCATCAAAAAGCCTTACCGCACAGCGGTGTCATATGTCTATACCTTGCTGGGAGAAGAAGGCTTGGGCTTTTTTAAAGATATAGACCCGGAAGAACTGGATATTATAAAAAGCCAGCTTAACAAAAAACTGAATTCCCCGCTCACTTCCAGTACCGGCAGGCTGTTTGATGCGGTTGCCGCCCTGTGCGGAATCTGCCGGGTGGCCAACTATGACTCACAGCCGGCCATAGAGCTGGAAGCCGAGGCAAAAGATACTGAATTTGCCCAGTTCTACCCCTTTGAGTTAGACTTAGACAAGGGCATTTACCTGATTCGGCTGAAAGGTATACTGGAAGGTGTGCTTTCGGACCTCAAATCAGGCAAAACAGCCGCTTATATATCGGTAAAATTTCACAATACTGTCAGCCAAATAGTTCTGGACACCTGCCGCAAGCTTTCAGCCGAAAGAGGGCTTACAAAAGTAGCTCTTTCAGGCGGGGTTTTCCAGAACAGACGGCTTTCCCGGCAGGTGATACAACAGCTGGAAACAGAGGGGTTTAAAATGCTTACCCACAAGGAAATCCCCTCTAATGACGGCTGTATATCACTGGGTCAGGCGGTAATAGCCGCCAACCAAGGAGGATTATAATGTGCCTTGCAGTCCCTGCCAAAATAATATCCCTTGAAGACAGCGTGGCGGAAGTGGATCTGAACGGAACCACTTATAAAGCCAGCATCATGCTTACCCCTGAAGCCAAAGTGGGTGATTACGTACTGCTCCACACCGGCTATGCCATACAGGTAATAGACGAAAAAGACGCTCTGGAAACTCTGGAAATATTCAAACAGATGGAGATGCTTTAGCCTGTGAATTTCATAGAGGAATTCCGAAACAGCCAGTCAGGGCGTACCCTGCTGGAATACATAAATAAACGTTCCACCAAGCCTGCCCGCTTTATGGAGTTTTGCGGAGGGCATACCGTAGCCATTTTCCGTTACGGCATCCGCCAGCTGCTGCCGCCCCATATTGAAATGCTGTCAGGACCGGGCTGTCCTGTCTGTGTAACCTCTACTGCCGATCTGGACAAAGTCATAGCCCTGTCCAGACTGACCGAGGTCATCATCTGCTCATTCGGTGATCTTTTGCGGGTTCCCTCCAGCCGCCAAAGCCTGCTGGAAGTGCGGGCGGAAGGGGCAGACGTACGTATTGTTTACTCTACCATGGACGCACTGGAGATAGCCCGCCAAAACCCTGCCAAAAAGGTTATCTTTGTGGGTATAGGCTTTGAAACCACCGCCCCCACCATTGCCGCTTCGGTAATTCAGGCGCGTAATCAAGGGCTTGATAATTATTATGTAATGTCGCTCCATAAAATAACCCCTCCCGTCATGCGGGCTATACTGGACGCGGGTGAAACCCGTCTTTCGGGCATAATCTGCCCCGGACACGTTTCTTCCATCACCGGCAGTAACGCCTGGGAGTTTATCCCTAAAGACTACCATCTGGCCTGTGCCGTTTCCGGTTTTGAAAGCCTGGACATACTCTACTGTGTCAAGTCACTGGTAGACCAAGTGGAGGACAAAACTCCCCGTCTGGATGTCAGCTATTCACGGGCAGTCAAACCCGAAGGCAACCTTGCCGCCCTGAAGATTATGGACGAAGTATTTGATATCTGCCCGGCCAACTGGCGCGGCATAGGTATTTTGCCCGAAAGCGGTCTCTGCCTGAAACCAGAATTTGCCGCTTTTGATGCTGAGAAAAACTTTGAAATAAAACTCTCCGAACCCAGCCGCGAAACACCCGGCTGTTTGTGCGGCGAGATTATTAAGGGCACCCGGACACCGCTGGAATGCAAGCTGTTTTCAAAGGTTTGCACCCCGGAAAATCCGGTCGGGCCGTGCATGGTCTCCTCTGAGGGCACTTGTGCCGCCTATTACCATTACGGAGGCAAACTTGGATAAAACTAAGATATTACTGGCCCATGGTTCGGGCGGACGCCTGACCCATGACCTTATTTCCAAATACCTTGTCCAATCCCTGTCAAACCCGCTTTTAAACAAACTGGACGACGCGGCTGTTTTTAAAACCGGGGGCAATATGGCTTTTACCACCGACAGTTACGTGGTAAGCCCCATTTTCTTTCCCGGCGGCAATATAGGCAAACTGGCAGTCTGCGGTACGGTAAACGACCTGTCTGTCATGGGGGCTGTCCCCAAATACCTCAGCCTGTCATTTATCATTGAGGAAGGGCTGGACATAACCGTTCTGGAGAAAATCATACAATCCATTGCCGCTGCCGCTAAAGAAGCCGGGGTAGAAATAGTGACCGGAGACACCAAGGTAGTCAATATCGGCAAAGCCGACAAGATATTTATAAATACGGCCGGGGTAGGCTTCATACCCGAAGAGCTGGATATATCCGGTTCCAACGCCCAGCCGGGTGATGCGGTAATTGTATCCGGCACTATGGGTGACCATGGTATTGCCATTATGGCTCAGCGTGAAGGACTGAACTTTAAAATAGCAGTTGAAAGTGACTGTGCTCCTTTAAACGGGCTGATAGCCGATATGCTTAAAGCCTGCCCCCGAATACACGTCATGCGTGACCCCACCAGAGGCGGGCTGGCCACCACCCTTAACGAAATAGCCGCCCAATCACAGGTAGGTATAGAGCTTGACGAAGAGTCCATACCTGTCAAACCGGCAGTGGGCGGTGCCTGCGATGCGCTGGGGCTTGACCCGCTGTATGTAGCCAATGAAGGCAAGCTGATAGCTATCCTGCCTGAGGAATTCGCACCAAAAGTACTTTCGGCTATGAAAGCCCATCCGTACGGAGTAGACAGTGCCGTTATCGGGCGGGTCACTGCCAAAAACCCGTCACGGGTCAGCATCCGCACCCCGCTGGGGGCACTTCGGATACTGGACATGCAAAGCGGCGAGCTCTTGCCCCGCATCTGCTAGCATAACCGGACAAGCATTGACACAGGCTGGACAGCTATTCTGCCCGGCCTGTTTTATTTTCCACCATCCGCATTATTATTTAAAACATATTGACAGCGCATCTTTATACACTATAATATCAGAGATATTGAATGAATGTTCAATGAATTTTAAAGGAACACCATGCCAGAAACAATTAAAGCAGATAACCGCAAAATGCAGGCTGAAAAACGCCGCCGTGAGATACTGGACGCTGCCCTTAAAATATTTGCCGAACAAGGCTATCAGGGGGCAACCATAAGCCAGATATCCGAAACCGCCGGAACTTCGCTGGGACTGCTTTACCATTACTTTCCCAACAAAAAAGCCCTTATGGAGGCGGTAATAGCCGAAAACAGCTTCCTGCCCATGCTAAAAAACATACAGACTGTCTTAACTAAATTGTGTCTGGAATTTTACCGCCTGCTTGAAAACAAAAAAGAACTGGTAAGCGTGTTTTTACGGGAGGGAACCAGCAACCCGACGGTGCGGCAGGTATGGTTCGGTATGCTCGCCCAAGGGGCTCTTTCCTTTAAAATATTTCTCGACCAATATGTGGAACGGGGAGTGCTGAAAGCCCACTCCACTGATATTTCCGCCCGCAGCCTCATGTCGGCAACCGTTATGCTTTACCTGACTAATGAAGCCTTTGGAGAAGGGTTTGCCAAACCGGCGGAATTCATAACCCAGATGGTAGCCAACCAGCTTAGCGGTATAGAAATTCGCCAAAAAGAATAGGAGAATAAAATGAAACTGGAACGCAAACACGGCATCGGTATTATGGCTCTTAGTTGCCTTATTCTTACCGGAGCGGTACTGATATTTATATCCGTACCGGATTGGGGTAATTTTATCGGTTCATACTTTCAGGGAGTGAACCCAGATGAGTATTCCCCGCAGGTCGCGCCTTTGCTAAGCACATGGAAAAGCCTTTTCAGCCCGCTGCTTGCCCAGGTAGGCGGTTATATGAAGGCAGCCGGCATCTTCGGGGGTTGCGCCTTAAGTATTATGGGACTGATAGCCATGTTTGTGGGTATCAACATCGTCCGTCAGAGTGCAAAATCCATTTAATAACTCTTTGACAAGTAATACCGAATAAAAGCTAAATTGCCCCCAGGCGGAGTTGACTTTGGGGGCAATTTAGTAGTAAGATACTTCTCTAGATTTTTACAGTTTAGGAGTGTAGCTCAGTCCGGTAGAGCAGCGGTCTCCAAAACCGCCGGTCGAGGGTTCGAATCCTTCCACTCCTGCCATACTGGCCGAGATGGTGGAATGGCAGACACGCTAGCTTGAGGGGCTAGTGAGTGATGAGCTCGTGGGAGTTCAAATCTCCCTCTCGGCACCAATAAGTTATAGGGGCGGAAGTAGTTCAGCGGTAGAATGCCTCCTTGCCAAGGAGGAGGTCGCGAGTTCGAATCTCGTCTTCCGCTCCAAAATCATTTAGCTGGCGTAAAATCTAGTCTTTGGCTGGGCGACGTAGCCAAGTGGCAAGGCAGGGGTCTGCAAAACCCCTATTCAGCGGTTCGAATCCGCTCGTCGCCTCCAAAACTCCTTCGTCACTCATCAATTTTCTTTTGAACTTTGTCTTACCTTGAAAATCTTTATTTACCAACCCTGCATTAACCGTCATTACCTTCACTTATATTTTGTTTCAACACAGTTTAATATCCTAAGGGGATATCTATTAATCTAAACTGGGGTTGAACATGGCAAAATATCAACAAATCCAAACTTTACCGAACATTCCCTGCACCAAAAAACTTTCACCGAGAGTGCCTCCCGACGGCATAATATAGCTGGATAAACGCAAGCAAAATATTCTGCTAATCTATCTATCTGCCTATTTGAAATCGGGTAGCGTCCAGCAGGGCGTGCCAAAACAGACCCGTGTCACTTAGTTTATATTTCAAACCGGACACAGGCGTATATTTCCGAAGGAACAGGCTATTGCCCCAAAATCCGCTTTTGAAAACAGCCGAGGAAATTTATAGCTTTTTGCCGTTAAACCCTGCGGCGAATTGATTTCAGGCGATAACCCAGCAAAGCCAGCAAAGGAACAGATATAAAAAATGACATAAACAGCCAGTCCGAGTTCTGGTTAAGGTGGGTAACTTCAGCCAGCCCCAGAGTTAATACCCCTCCCAAAACAGCCCCCAACCCGCCAATTCTGGCAGAACCGGAGTAAGCCGTTTTATAACGCAGCCAGACCATAGACAGGCAAAGACCTAACGGATAACCCAGTACTATTCCCAGAATAGCCCCGCCCAAAGCCGCAAAACCGGCTGAATCAGAGCCTATGACAAACACTGCCAGCCTGCTCAGCATAACAGCACCCGCAAGCCCACCCCCAAGCATGATAGCAAATGCCAGTACATGTTTAAGAAAACCCGGGGCTGCAAATATATTTTTTAATTTCATTATTCCAGTATAGCTTTTTTCCTTGAAAGAAGCACCGCAAGACGCTAAAATGGCGTTACTAATTAGCCGGGGTGGCGGAATCGGCAGACGCAGCGGACTTAAAATCCGCCGGAGCAATCCTTGTGGGTTCGACCCCCACCCCCGGCACCACTTTGAGGCTGTCATATGCCTTTACTTTTTATCCTTCTAAGTTATCTGCTCGGAACTTTTCCTGCAGCCTATCTGGCCGTATACCTGAGCCAAACCAGAGATATCCGCCTGAAGGGTAACCGGAACATGGACGCCCAGAATGCCTGCCGTTGCCTTGGCTGAGGCTGGGGCATACCCAGTTTCACTTTTGACCTTACCAAGGGCTCTTTGGCCATCATGCTGGCTCTGGCGGCTGGCCTGGATACCGGCTGGGTCATGGTTTGCAGGTTGGCTGTGATTATCGGACATAACTAGCCTGTCTGGCTGAGTTTCAGTGAAGGACGCGGGGAAGCAGCCGCCATAGGTGCTGGTAATTGCCACCCAGCCGATGCTTTTTATGGGCAGGCTGGGTCTGCTGGTGCTGATATTTACCTCCAGCGTTATTGCCGCATCTGCGGTTATGTTCAGACTTTTATGGCTGGCGGTCATGATTTACGGCCTGCCCGGCGGAGTTATCGCTTACAGCATCGGATTGCCGGTAGTAGTGGGGCTTACCCATTACATGCGCACCCTTAAAGGCCGCTCTCAAACCACATAAAAAAATCCGGGTTTAAACCCCGGATAATTTACATATTGCCACCATTAGAAACTCAGGACTTTTCTGTCCAGCCCAGTTTCTGCCAGAGCCGCTCAAACCAGCCCTGTTTAGGTGTGCTGTCAGGGGTATTCTCACCCGGTGCATTAAGCAGTTTAAGCTGACTCTCCATTTGTTTAATCTTTTCAGTAGCCGCCCCTAGCTGAGCAGCCAAAGCCAGATTTTTTTCATGAAGTTCACGAACTACATCCATAAACTGGATAGGGGTTTGGATAGTCTGCAGAGAAAGGTCTTCCTCGTCTTCCTTCTTCAGGTCAGAGGGAATTTCATAAATGCGGTATTCCTCGCCAAAAGAGCCGGGAACCAGTTCTGCCTGTATCTTGCCAGACTTGATATAACGCCGAATGGTACGGGTGGAAACACCCAGTAAATCAGCGGCTTGGGCAATAGTCATACCTTCTTTAGTCATGGCTTGACAAGTGTAGGCAAAGATACAAGTTTTGTCAAGGGGTCAAAAAACTTTAGCCAAAAACTGTGTGGCAGGCGAATTAAAATAACCGCAGGCAAATAGCCGCAAATGGAAAAGCCGGGGATGTTATCCATACCCCCGGCTATTTCAACAAACAGACAAAAAACCTTATGCTTTGCCGATTTTGAACATCTTGGTTGCGCAATCGGGGCAAACACCCTGAGTGGCGGGACGGCCGTTCTTCATGGTGATCTGCTTGGTATTTTTCATTTCCTTCTTAGCGCGGCATTTCATACAATAACCCTGCATAGCCTACCTCCTATTAGATTTGTATAAACGATAAAACACTCTGAACGCAATGTCAAGCCTTTAGCAAACATTTTTTAGCTATATTTCAGTTTAGCCCCCTCCGGCAACCGCTCCAAGTATCTCTTCAAGGCGTAAACCTTTGATAATCATACTGATAGCAATAGCCGCCAGAAACAGGCTGAAAATCCGTGACATAGCTTTGAGACCACCCCGTCCCATGTAGTGAACAAACCATTGGCTGGACTTAAAAATGAGCCATGTTGCCAGCATATTCAGGGCAAAGGAAATTAGTACTATATACAGGGGAAATTGATTTACCAGCAAAATCAGGGTAGTGATTGTGGCCGGCCCCATGGTAAGGGGAGTGCCGATGGGTACAACCGCCACCATTTCCTCTTTGATAACCTCTACCATATGCCCGCTGGTCATATAGCGTATGGCAAAAAGAAGCAGGATAAGACCGCCGGCAATGGCAAACGCCCCTACGGATATGCCCATCAGGTCCAGTACCAGCTTGCCCATGAAAAGAAACAACAGCCCCAGTAAAGAGGCGGTAATAACCGCAAGATTAACTACCTTTTTACGTTCTTCGGCAGTGGATTGGTCGGTAATGGATATTACAAACGGCAAATTGCCCACTGCGTCCACCACGATAAACAGCGGCACAAAGGTCAGCAGAATATTATTCCAGAAATCACTCATATTTTAGTAAACCTCTACTCCAGAATGCTATGTCCTGACGGCATATTCTGTCAACAGATATTATTCTTATTGCCAGCAGGTTTATAATAGCTGGCAAAGGATGCGAGTAATTTTTTGATAAAATATTTTTTCAAAACTGTCTGGCACTTTGACGCCCCACCTGAAAAAGTCTGGGAGCTGATTAAAGATGCCCGCAGCATGCCGGAATGGTGGCCGGGAGTAAAACGTTTTGAAATACTGTCTAAAGAACGGGAACTGCAGCCGGGTTGCCTTATACAGGCTTCCGTAAAGGGGCTGACCGGAGACCTTAACTTTGAACTGGAAGTAAGCAAGGCAGTACCCTGCCATGAAATCGTAATGCTAAGCAGGGGAGACTTGATGGGGCAGGGAGTATGGACACTTACCCCTGACAATGGCAAGACCATCAGCACCTATATCTGGGAAGTAACCACCACCGGCAAACTGATGAATGCCATAGGTTCTGTCTGCAAGCCGGTATTTATCTGGAATCATAACAGGGTAATGACAGCCGGCTTTAAAGCCCTTGAAAAACGCCTCTAATAAATTACTTGGAGCTCAGAGACAAAGGCAGCAGATAAGTTTGACCGGGTTTGCGGTTAAGATATGACTTGGTATATTCCTGAGGGAATGAATACACTATTTGAACCTTGGGGTGTTCCAGCCAGAACAGGAAAACGCCCACTACCTGCGGTTTAGTGCCGAACGGCCCTATCACCATGTTGTAGGTGGTCTTTACTTCATCATAAATAGACTCAAGTATATTGCGGACTGCCCATGGGTTGTCCGCCGGAGCCTGCCGCACCTCCACCGAAGGCTGGGAAAGCAGGTACTCATTGTTTTTTTCAGCATACTTCAGGTATTCAAGGTTACTGTCCCGGGGCGCGGTTATAAGGGCAATGGTGCGGGTGGGATTAAACTGCTTCCAGACCGAAAGTGCCCGTTCGGGTTCAAAACCCAAGAAAAGCACCAGAACATTGTCTTTTTCCAGAGATATATTTCCGAAGTAATTTGTAACCGTACTTATCTGCTGGACACCCTGAGTCAAACGGGTGGGGGAGTAGGACTGGGTGGTATGAATCATACGGGGCAATCCCAGATTAGTCTCTGCTACCAGATAATGCAAAAGCCCCAGCAGATACACCTTGGTAAAACCTGAAATGTCCACGGTTATAAAAGGCTCTTCGGAATCTTTGGGTTTGCACCTGTGCCAGATACTTTTTAACTGACCAATACCGTCAACAGGATCTTCGCGCTGACAACGGATAACAAACAAACCCTCAGCTGTCTTACGTGAGAGGATAGACTGTATTTTGGCAAGGTTAACTTCTACTAATTCTTCATGGCGGGGTTCTTCAATCACAAAGATAATGGAATATCGTGCCCGGAAATTCGGGCTCATCCGCTGGATAGAAGCTACACACCGTTCCTCAAAACTGGCGCAACAGATAAAAAGGTCATCCGGCCCGTATTCATTCAGACGGGTCAATACCTCTATCAAAATTGGTTCTTCAGCCGCCTTCATGGCTTCTCCAGACAAACCCGCATTTTGCCCAAATATAAACGGAATCAGTCCATAAGTCAAATTGCTCCAAAGCAGGCTACGGACACTACCGCCCAAATATCCCCCGTTATATCATTCATAACCCCCATTTAAAGCCCTTTAACAAACAGCTATAATGGTATAATCTAAATACCGGACAGGAGAGTGACATGCTGTATTTTGCATACGGACAGAGCCTCAGCCGAAAACAGATGAAGGAAATCTGCCCGGATGCCACCCCCAAACAGAGTGCCACGCTGGCTAACTACAGGCTGGTTTTTCTGGGTTATTCACGCAAGTGGCACGGGGCACTGGCCAGTATCAAACCTTTCCGCGGTGACAGGGCTAAAGGAGGACTTTACGAGATAAGCGAATCCGGACTGCGCAAACTGGACGCCCATGAGGAATATCCGGCTAACAGCGAACGGATAAAAGTAAATGTCCATAACGAAGACGGGAGTCTTTTGGAAGCCTTTACTCATACCCGCCGCCGCTCTGATGACGAGGCCAAACCCTCCGCCGAATACTTGACGGTAATCCAGCAAGCCTATCATGAATGGGGGCTTGTCTGACCCCTGGACAGCTTTTGACAGTTTTAAATCACTGTCAAGGGAAGGAATAAAATTAGCTTAGATAGCACATCATCTATCACCCGTTAACCTTTGACAAAGGAGTAACCAAAGCGATACCCGGATTTTCTCACAGCAACAGATAAACAGATTTATCTGATTTGAAGGAGGCACCAAATGACTGGTATCAGCCTGGCACTTAAACCCAGACAGGTTTTTGGCAACAAGAACAAACTCATCAGAGCCCAAGGGCTAACCCCTGTCCATATCTTCGGGCACGGACTGAAATCACTGGCACTTCAAGCCGACACACTGGAACTTGAATCAACCATCAACCGGGCCGGCAGTTCACATCTGGTGAATATCAAGCTGGACACAGACAAAAAAACCCGCAAAGTATTTATCCGTGAAATTCAGCGCAACCCTATAAAAGGTTACCTTGAGCATGTAGATTTTTACCAGATAAATCTGAAAGAAAAAGTAACGGCGGAAATACCCATCCACTTCAGCGGTGAATCATCCTTGCTCAAAGAAAAAGGACACAAACTGATAGCCCCCTTTACGCACCTTACTGTTGAAGCCCTGCCGGATGACCTTCCGCCGGAAATACATATTGACCTCTCCCAGTTTGACACTCTGGAGAAAGACCTTTACATAAAAGATATCATCCTGCCCGGCGGAGCCAAAATCCTGAACGAGGCTGACCTTCTGGTAGCCAAGGTAAGCGAAGTCCACCTCAAGGTAGAAACCACGGTGGCAGTCAACCCTGCTGAGGAATCTGGGGAGAAACCTGTAGCCCATATTGAAGAAAAAGAAAGCACTGAAAAGGAATAGTTATCCGTCCTTCATGATAATAGATTTTCATACCCATATTTTCCCTCCCGAAATCATTGCAGCCCGGCAGGAATACACCTGCCGGGACAGCTGCATGGGGCTGCTTTATTCAAACCTCAAAGCCAGAATGATAACCGCAGACGAGTTGGTAGCGGCACTGAATGAAGCCGGCGTGGATAGGGCAGTGGCACTGAATATCGGCTGGGATTCAGATGAACTGTGTACATTTACCAATAACTACCTGCTGGAATCTGCCCGCCGTTACCCTGAAAGGATTATTCCGTTTTGTGCTTTACCCATTTCAAACCCGTCTGCCAGCCTTAATGAGCTGGAACGCTGCCTCAGTCTGGGGGCAAAGGGTATAGGCGAACTCCGTACCGAACGGCCGGAAGAACTGGCTCTTCCGCCATATCAACCCTTGTTTGAGCGTATAGCACAGAGGGGCTTGGTTTGCCTTTTTCATGCTTCAGAACCGCTGGGGCATATCTATCCCGGAAAGGGTCTTGCCACTCCGGAAAGGTTTTACCCGTTTATTTCCCGATACCCCAAGCTTAAACTGGTACTGGCCCATCTGGGCGGGGGCATGCCCTTTTACCACCTTATGCCGGAAGCCGCCAAGGTGCTTTCAAACACCGCCTATGACACCGCGGCCGCCCCTTTCCTGTACAACCCTGAAATTTATCAGCAGGTGATAAAACTGGCCGGAGAGACTAAACTCCTTTTCGGCAGTGATTACCCCCTCATGCCTTATGACCGAACCTTAAAACACCTACTAGATGGACGGCTTGAACCTGACATACAGGCAAAGATACTGCGGCAAAACGCACTTGACTGGTTAAATAAAGGGGAAACGGATCTTGGCTGAAGGACTTATCCGCACTTTCATCGCCATAGAACTGTCACCTGAGCTTAAAACCACACTCGGCGGTATCCAGAATTCGCTGCCTATACCCTCTCAAGCTATTAAATGGGTAAAACCCGAGTCTATCCACCTGACTCTCAAATTTCTGGGGGATACCCCGCTAAGCCAGATTGAGAGTATCGTACAGGGCATGGAGAAAGCCGCACTGGCCTGCCCTGCCTTTACCCTATCAACCACCCGAATAGGGGCTTTCCCTTCACTTTCAAACCCGAAGGTTATCTGGCTGGGGCTGAAAGGTGAGACCGATAAACTGCAAGCCACCTTCGCCGAAGTTGAGAAAAATATTTCCCGGCTGGGATTTCCAACAGATACACGGGAATTTGCTCCCCACTTGACCCTTGGGCGTCTTAGGGAGAATGCCGGTAGAAATGATATAGAAACCACTGCCAAAATACTCAAATCCGCACCCCCTATCCCCCAAACCAGCTTACACGCCAGCCATATCTGTTTGTTTAAAAGCCAGCTTTTACCCGCCGGGCCGTTATATACCAGACTGACCCAAATCAGCCTTGCCTAATCTTGTCAGGATAAGCCTCTAGGAGTATACTCAATCAACTTGAAACAAGGTCTCAGCCGGGAGGTAACTTCGTGGAGAATACAAGTTTTCCGAAATGTTTAAAATGCAATCAGGGTGATCTGCTGCCCCTGTCAGACTTTGGCAGTCAGGGTGCATCCATCCATTACAAAGCTTGGGTCTGCTCTAACCCCGGTTGCGGCTTCAACCTCAAAATCCGCAACGGGGATATATATATTAACGAACCTATCATAAACGGCAACAACCGCCAGCATTAGGCCGGTAAAAGCCAATCTAATCTGCCTGGGGGCAAACTGATGGCGTTTTTGCATCAATCCTTTAAAGATACACTGCTGGATCTGGTCTTTCCCCAGCAGTGTCTGGTTTGCGGGAAAGAAGGCAAGCTGTTCTGTGCCAAATGCCGTGCCGGTCTCAGCTATATCTCCCCTCCGGTCTGTTCACTCTGCGGCCATCATATATCAAATGACGGGGTTTGCCCTATGTGCCTTTCCGGCAAAATCCATCTGGACGGGCTGCGTTCAGTTTTCAACTTTGAAGGCGGTATTGCCCAAGCCATTTATTCCCTCAAATACCACAACCTGCGTTCGGTTGCTCCGTTACTGGGCACTTTTATGGCAGACTACCTTAAACAAAACCCTATGCCGGCTGATATTATTGTACCTGTGCCTCTCCACCCCAGCCGTTTGAAATACCGCGGCTATAACCAGTCTCTCCTGCTGGCAAGGGAACTTTGCCGCCAAACGGGTATAGAATTAGCCGACAAATGGCTTAAGCGTTCTCTGGCAACTGCCTCTCAGGCACGCACCCAAAACCGCATTGAACGTTTGGCAAACGTAAACAACGCCTTTATTTTCAAATACCCCACGACAACCGCCCCCAGGGTGATTATAATAGATGATGTAGCAACCACAGGCGCTACCCTGAATGCCTGCGCCGCCACTCTTAAAGAGGCTGGTGCCCTCAGTGTATGGGGGCTGACCATAGCCAGAGAAAGATAGAGGAGTGTAGAGTATGGAGATTCAGATTACCACCAAGAATTGCCGCCTGGACAACCGTACCCGCAGTTATATCCAACGCAAAATGGGACGGATAACCCGCATGCTCCCCCAGATTTCCGAGTTCAAGATTGAGCTTGACGAGGAACAAACCCGTTCCCAGGCTGACCATTTTATCCTGAAAGCTACTCTGCATACCGGTACAGACGTACTTTACGCTGAAGAACGGGCCGAAAACCTGCTGACCGCCGCCGACCAGGCGGTGAAAGTGCTTAACCAGCAGATTGACCATGCCAAAGGCAAAATGGAAGAAAAAGTACGCAACCGCGAAAGCATACGTCTCAGCCAGCCAAAGGTGTCTTCTCCTCCACGTGAGCCTTTAATCCGAAAACGCCAACAAGAGGCAAAACCCATGACAGTGGAAGAAGCCGTAAATCAGCTGAATTTATCCGGAGAGGAATATCTGCTCTTTTTAGGTCCGGATACCAAACGGGTAAATCTGCTTCGCCGCTTTGCTGACGGCAAATTTGAGCTGGTAGAGCCTGTACCCGAATAGTTTTTAATGCCCGGACACCAGCCCTGATACATCCAGGAGACTGCAGGGTCAAATTTAAGAAGTGGATAACAGCTTTTGAGTAGAGTTGCACTAAAGAGCCTTGACACAGCCGTCAGAATGGCTGAGACTGATTCCGATATCCGCTGGGATATTTTTAAAATCCAACCGGGTTGGGTTGGGGTAATGGCATCTACGGAAGGAATCTGCCGCCTTACCCTGCCCCAGCCCGGTCAAACCGAAGCACTGGGGCAACTGAAACCGCCGCCGGGTGCTACCCGGACCAACAATCTAGTCAGCTCTCTGGCAACTAAACTTGAAAGCTATTTCAAGGGAATCAGCACGGATTTCCCGTTCAGCCTTGACCTTGGCGGGTATACACCCTTTGAATCACTGGTGTTTCAGGCCTGCGCCCAGATACCCTACGGACAAACCGCCAGTTACGGCCAGATTGCCCGCCAGATAGGCTACCCAAAAGCTGCCAGAGCAGTGGGGCAAGCGCTCCATAAAAATCCTGTGCCCCTCATAGTACCCTGCCACAGGGTAATTGCCAGCAGCGGCAAAACAGGCGGTTTTAACGGCGGGATAAATATAAAATGCTGGCTGCTTACACTGGAAGCTAGGAAACCTTCAGGTTTATAACTAACGTTTCCAGAGGTACAGCATCCCACGGACGGGAATAGTAAAACCAGAGTTCGGTCTGTTCTTTATCCAAAGCCCTGAAGCGGAAATATTCGGTTCCGCCGCTTCCGACCAGAGCGGTATCAGCATTATCAGGCGTATAGGTTTTTTCAACCAGATATATTTTAGAACTGACCGATTCAAAATCCCAGCTATACCCGGTGCTGGGATTAGACGTCAGGGCTACTATAAATTCGTCACCGGTATGGCACTCTATCAGGGTATCATCGGCGGTATAAGTTTTTACCTGAGCACTGCAACCGGAAAAAGCCAAACTGAAAGCGCAAACCAGACTAAGTATCAAACCCGCAAATTTCTTCATAATTTCACTCCATCAGGCTAATCTACTCCGGGTTGCCCCCGAACAATTCTGCCCGGTATATATGGCGTCTGGCCTCGGAAACATGCTTCAGTTTCAAATTCAGAAAACCTGTTTCATACTCACCCATAATACCGGCGGCGGCAAAACTAAAATAACAGTTATCCCCGATGATAATATGGTCTAAAGCCCGTATTTTCATCACCATGGCAGCATATACCAGTTCACGGGTTACGTCTTTATCTGCCTGTGAAGGCTCGGTCTTGCCGGAGGGATGGTTGTGGACAAAAATAAGGGCGGAGGCATTTTTGGAAATAGCGGCCGCAATCACCTCACGGGGGACTATGCAACCGCTGGCCACCGTTCCGCAAAAAAGGTCTGCCACGTCCAGCACCCTGTGCTGGCTGTCCAGATAAATTACCTTGAAAACCTCTTTTTTAAGACCCCGCATGGCACAGTAAAGGTAGTCAAACACCTGCTGGGCAGTATTGCAGACCGGTTTTTCAATAATGCCATCTTTCAGGTAACGCTGGGATACTTCTTTAATAAGTTTGATAGCCACCGAATTGACCGCCCCAATGCCCTTTATGCCTGAGAGTTCTTCAGGTGAGGCCTCCAGCACAGCCCTCAGACTGCCGAAGTTTTTGATAGCCTCTTTGGCGGCCTGTTTGCAATCACGGCGGGGAGTTCCTAAAGTAAGCAGTAGCTCCACCACTTCATAATCATTCAGCCCGTCCAGACCGGCCTTTAAAAAACGCTCACGCAAACGCTGGCGGTGCCCTTCATTAGGGTTAGCCGGGGGATTGGAGGAGGGGGTCTCATCGGTCTTATTCGGCAGACTCATCCGGTTCTTCATTCTGTATCTGCAAATCCACCAATATTTCTTTGGCCTGAGTAAGGTGTTCCTTTAAAACATACAGACTTACCGGCAACATGGTCACCCCCAGATACGAAAATACATGCTGGGCTCCCAGAGTGGACGGAATCCCCTCCCCCTCCAGAAAACCCTGCCACATCTCAGCTATTATCTGGTTCGGGGCTATGCCCGCCAGTTCCAGTTTATCCGCTTGGGGCATTATTCTCCAACCTCACATTGGCATTGCCCACCAGGGCAGCAAGCTTATTTTTTAGCTCCGGACAATAGTATACCCAGATATCAGGCATTTTCAATATGAAAACCCTCTCATGGTTGACCACGCACAACCGTACTTCGGTTTCACCCGTATATTGCCGCAGGGTTTCCACCACCTCGTTCAGGCAGTCAATATCCCGTTCCTCATTTTCAGTTTGCTGGATACATACCACCAAACGCTGCAGCTGGGGAGCCGGAGGCTCTTTTTCCTCTGATTTTGGCTGGGGGGCATTTATAAATACCGGTGCCGCTTTCTTCTCTGTTTCCGGCTGGTACCGGCTTACTTTTTCGGCATGAATTGATACCCTGTCTCCACGAACCACAGCTTTACCTTCCACTAAAAGAATATTCCCCTCTTCCCAGAGGGCCTTGGTTGCGTTATAAACTTTCGGCCAGGCGGCTATTTCCACCCGTCCTACCAAATCTTCAATTTCGGCCATAACAAACGGTTTGCCTTCGCGGGTGGCCGAAACCCGCACCGAAGCCACCATACCCGCCACTGTAACCAGCTGATTGTGGAGTTCCTCATCTATCTGGCCGCACAGGGCGGTAGTTACCTCCAAAGCCGAACTGGCATAGGGGGTAAACGGATGCTCAGATATAAATATACCTACCAGCTCTTTTTCCCACTGGAGTTTTTCACGGGTGGTAACCGGTGATTCTTCAAGCTCCAGATTAGTCATGGGTACGGGTGATTGCTGGCTGAAAAGGTCAAACATAGTAGTCTGGTTTGAATCTTTCATCTTCTGCTCCCGCTGAGCCAACGAAAGTATATTCGGCAAATTAAAAAAGAGCGTTCCCCGGTCACCCATATTATCCAAAGCCCCGGCCTTAACCAGACTTTCCATCACCCGCTTGTTAAGTGATGAACCCTCGGCCCTGCGGCATAAATCTTCCACAGACAGATAGTCCCCGTTGGCTTTCCTTTCGGCCACAATAGGTTCTACCGCCGCCACACCCACATTCTTGATAGCCGCCAGCCCGAAGCGGATTTTTTTAACCCCGCCTTCGGCTTGTTCTATCTCAAAATTAGCCCCGCTGCGGTTAATATCCGGCGGCAATACTTCTATCCCCATATGGCGGGCTTCGGTAACGGCGGTTACCACCTTTTCGGTCACGTCACAAAAAGCCTGCAGATAAGCGGTTATATATTCCACTGGGTAATTAGCCTTGAGGTAGGCTGTCTGATAGGCGATAAGGGCATAGCTGGTAGCATGGGCCTTGTTAAAGGCATACCCGGCAAAAGGTTCAACCAGAGCAAATACCTCATCGGCTATCTCACGGGTATAGCCGTTTTTCATAGCCCCGTCCACAAAGTTGGCTTTCTGCTTCTGCATAACGGCGGCAATCTTTTTACCCATGGCCTTGCGGAGTATATCCGCCTGCCCCAGAGTATAGCCGGAAAAGGTCTGGGCTATGAAGAGAACCTGCTCCTGATAGACAATAACCCCGTAAGTTTCTTCCAGCAGGGGTTCAAGTGCGGGGTGTGGATAGGTGATAGGCTCAAGCCCATGCTTGGATTTGATAAAACGGGGTATCTGCTCCATAGGGCCGGGGCGGTACAAAGCCACCATAGCACCAATATCTGAAAACACTGTCGGTTTCAGTTCTTTGATATAGCGGCGCATACCCGTACCTTCCAGCTGAAAAACACCCACTGTTTCGCCGGCTGCCAGCAGTTCAAAGGTCTTTTGGTCGTCAAGGGGTATGGCCAAGGGGTCGATATCCTGTCCGGTGTATTCTTTGATTACCGCACAAGCCTTGCCCAGTATATTCAGGTTAACCAAACCCAGAAAGTCCATCTTGAGCAAACCTATTTTGGCTATGTCTTCCATGGTGTACTGGGTCATGACCAGCCCCAGATTATTCTCCTTGCTGAGGCGCTGCAGGGGTACATGGTCTGTCAAGGGGTCTTTGGAAATGACTACGCCGGCAGCATGGGTGGAAGCATGACGGGAAAGACCCTCCACCTTGCGGGCGGCATCCACCAGGTTGCGGACAACGGCATCTTGATTGTACATTTCCTTGAGCTCGGAGCTTTCTTCCATAGCCTTGTCCAGAGTCATGTGAGGGGAGAAAGGTATAACCTTGGCTACCCTATCCACATCGGCATAGGCCATGCCAAGTGCCCGTCCCACATCCCGCACGGCCGCTTTTGCCCCCAGCGTACCAAAGGTAATAATCTGGGAAACATGGTCACGCCCGTACTTGCCGACAACGTATTCAATAACCTCCTCGCGGCGGTCATCCTGAAAGTCCATATCAATATCAGGCATTTCCTTGCGTTCAATATTAAGAAAACGCTCAAAAACCAGTTTGTATTTGATGGGGTCAAGGGCGGTTATGCCTAGACAGTAAAGCACTATGGACGAAGCGGCACTGCCACGGACACCATAATACAACCCTTTTTCTTTTACAAAACGGATGATATCCCAGGTAACCAGAAAGTAATTGGCAAACTCGGTGGTTTTGATAACATCCAGTTCGTACTTCAGGCGATCAAGTATCTCCGGGCCGGCATCAGGGTAAAAAACTGGCAATCCTTCATAGCACAAGTCTGCCAGATACTCATCAGGGGTTTTGCCTTTGGGTATATCTATCTCCGGCAGGTGCAGACGCCCGAAGTCCAGGCTGACATTGCACATCTCAGCTATTTTGGCGGTGTTTTCAATTGCATCAGGTATATCTTGATAGGCTTCCGCCATTTCCTGAGGGGATTTCAGGTAAAAATATTCCCCCTCCATCTTCATCCGCTTTTCGTCACTGACCAGTGCATTTGTGCCTATGCAAAGCAGCAAATCATGGTAGGGGGCATCTTCCTTGTCCAGATAGTGGGTATCGTTGGTAGCTACCAAGGGAATATCCAGCTCCCGTGCCATAGGTATAAGGACGCTGTTTATCTTTTCCAAATCAGGCATGGGGTGGCGCTGGATTTCTATATAGTAGTTTTCAAAAGTTTTCTTGTACCACAGGGCGGCTTCTCTGGCCTCATCATAGCGGTTTTCCAGTATCAGGCGGGGTACTTCACCCGACGGGCAGGCCGAAAGGCAAACCAGCCCTTCTGAATATTTCTCAAGCAGTTCTTTATCTATACGGGGTTTGTAGTAAAAGCCCTCCAGATGCGAACGCGAGCTAAGCTGAATAAGGTTATGGTAGCCCTTGTTATTTTTAGCCAGCAGTACCAGATGGTAGTAGTTTTTGTCTGCCGCAGTTTTGGCGGTGCGGTCACCATATGCCAGATAAAATTCGCTGCCCAGTATGGGTTTTATGCCTGCCTCTTTGGCTTCTTTGTAAAAACGGGGAATGCCATGCATAGTGCCGTGGTCAGTAATAGCCAGTGCCTCCATGCCAAGTTCCTTGGCGCGGACTACCAGCTGGGAAATACGGCACATGCCGTCCAGCAGGCTGAATTCGGTGTGGACATGAAGATGACAAAACATAGCTTTTCCTAAGGGCAGATTATAACACAGCCCTGCCATTTGAGGTATGCAGGTGAGAAGTCATTTCAAGGCTTAAAACAACCTCAAACAGACAACCTCAAGGTTTGAAGGTGCATTTTTCGCAGATAAGAGTGTAAAATACAGCCATGAAACCAGAATTGAAAAGATTTTTATATAATGTCTGGAAAACCTTAGCCATACTCCTTATCCCACTGATAATACTCACCCTGACCCTGAGTATACTTATAAACTGCCGATGGCTGTATGAAAAGGGTTTTGAAAAGTACGAAATCAGCCAAAAAACCGGCTTTACCCCTGCCCAACTAGAAACAGCCGCATCTACCCTTATTAGTTACTTTAACAACGGCGAGGAATATATAGACCTGCAGCTGGAAAAAGACGGGGTAGACGTAACCGTATTTAAAGAACGGGAAATACTGCACTTAAAAGATGTAAAGGGGCTTATCCTCCTGAATTATCTAGCTCTGGGCATCTGTCTATTACTTGGCGGAGGATTTTTCCTTTACCTATACTTGAAAAAACAGGCCGGGCGGGTAAAAGAAGCCGGCATAGTGCTTATTCAGGGGGGAATGTTCAGCCTTTTGTTATTAGGCGGCATCGGGCTTATAGCCATGCTGGATTTCCAGACTTTCTTCACCCGGTTGCACCTGCTTGGTTTCAGCAATGCCTTCTGGTTGTTAGACCCCGCCAAAGACTATCTGGTAATGTTTTTCCCCAGAGGGTTCTGGGAAGACAGCACCCTTGTGCTGGGCATTTCAATCGGGGTATTGGCAGTCAGTCTTATGGCCGGCGGTTGGCTACTAAGAAAACCTGCCAGAAGTGACCTGCCTTTTTAATAGCCAAACGGCGGGGTTTACCGCCGCTTCTTTTCAAGATGCTACATTGCACACCTGTGATAAACAATACAGAACTTCAGTTCTAGCTTACTATGCCTTACTGACAGTCAGCAACAGGCGGTACTGGTCTTTGGTAATTTCTGTACCGGCTGCAGGGTAGGGAGTAACGTTAAAGCTGAATTTATAAATGCCGAAATCAGCTACCGCATCTCCTCCGGCACCTCTTTTAACCATGTAAAACTTGGTCTTTTCGCCGCCAGAGTTAATCTCCAACTGAACCATCACTTCACCCGCCCAGATACACTGGACACCCTCGGGGCAACGGCTGTCGGATACTACCCCTACGAATTTGATAATCAGATCTTCGCCGGCTATGGCACAACTCTGTCCAGGGGGGAAAGAGATAGACTGGTCAAGCCCTGCCGTAGGAGTGTCAACGGAACAGGCCGAAAGGGGTAAACCTAGCATCAGCAAACCGGCAAATATAGTTAAGACTCTCTTGCGCATATTTTATCCTTTACCTTTCCGGGAAACACACCTGAAGACAGTCTGAAACACTCTGAAAGCTCAAAGACATCCGGTGCACCAGCGGCAGAGTAATTTTCAGACATATCTGTTTCCCTCTATCTTATAACGATAAACGGAACTTGCAGATAGCCGCTTATAAAAAGTACCTGCCAACCGCAAGCTAAATAAATACCCGCTTAAGCACCGTACAGAGTAAAGGCAATAGAAAATCCGGATCTTTTACTAAAAACAAAAACCGACACAATACATTGCTGGCTGGGATAGGCAGATGAATTATGCCGGCATTTGCCGGTCAGCTTTAACGAAACACAGTTTCATCAACCGAATTTAGTGGCAGCCGGAACAGCTTGAACAAGAACCGCTTGAACAGGAACCGCCGCCGCTTCCGCAGGAACCGGTACCTCGGCAGGCAAAACCTGAAACGCCTCTGGCAGAGGGAGTTTTGCATTCAGGGCAAAGAGCTTCCTCATCAGCCTTGCTGGTAGAGCGGATGTCTTCAAATCTGGTTTTGCATTTTGGGCATACATATTCGTAAATTGGCATTTTTATCTCCTACTAAAATTGTATCGTCAAAAGAGCTTAAAGTCAACGCTTACCTGACATAACTATATATCCCAGATGTAGTTGGCCTCAATAACAGTTTAAAAACTAAATATTGTCCAAGACTCTAAAATTTTCAAAATAAATCCTGCCGCTAAAAGCAGATACTCCTGAAGCTGGATTGACACTAGTCTATCCCAATAAGTATAATCTAGCGGCTTAAGTTGTCCAGATAACCCTGATCAACTGGTGACTTGACAGGCCGAAGTGGCGGAACGGCAGACGCGCTACGTTCAGGGCGTAGTACCTGTAATAGGTGTGAGAGTTCAAATCTCTCCTTCGGCACCATACCGGCGCTTGTAGCTCAGTTGGATTAGAGCGCAGCCCTGCGAAGGCTGAGGTCGTGGGTTCGAGTCCCACCAAGCGCGCCATATTTCTTTCGGGCGGTTAGCTCAGCTGGTTAGAGCACCTGCTTTACACGCAGGGGGTCATAGGTTCGAATCCTATACCGCCCACCATTTTTTGAACGGATAACAGCCCTCATGATGCTATTTTCATGGGGGCTATTTTTATGAATGGCACTAAACAACTGTCACCGGCTACTATACATGAATTGTTATTTGCTAAAACTGAGATGAAGTATCGTTATACGTATAACTTGTGTTATAATTTCACCGGTATATCAGGCATTATTCAGATAACAGGAGAGAATTTGATTATGGACACACTGGGTTTTATTTTAGCAATACTGGGCATTATGGTGGCAATTTCCTTACTCTATGTCTTAAATTTATCTGCAAAAGCTTTAACAATTTACATCAACAAAAATAAAAAATAGTAAAAAGTTAAACCCTCCCGCTTAGCCAGTCCCGCAAGAAACTCCGGCAATAACGTAACCAAGATAACATTGACAAAGACATTTTTTATATTGTAATATTGTTTTACAGACTAGGAATGAGATTAGTAGGTCTAAAGCGAAGCTCAGAGAGCCGGGCAAGGTGAGAGCCGGTGCTAGCGCATAGAACTGAATGGACTCAGGAGTCGCAGGCCGAAAAAGGAAACTTGAGTAGGTTTTGACGGAAGGGCACCGTTATCAAAGCCTAGGGTATCGCTCTGAGAAATCCGGGCCGCACCCGAAAAAAGATATTCCTGTATTTTTTGCAGGGATAATTAGGGTGGCACCGCGAAGGTTAATCCCTCGCCCCTAAAAAGGACGAGGGATTTATTTTTTTGCGAGGTGCCCGTTAAAATGTATTACCCATCTTTAGCCGAAGTAAAAAAACTGGCCGCACAGGGCAACCTGATACCCATCTCCTGTGAGATTATGGCCGACCTTGAAACCCCGGTTTCCGCTTTTCTGAAAATCAAAGACAGCCAAAATGCTTTTCTGCTGGAAAGTGTGGAAGGCGGGGAGCGCGTAGCCCGATATAGTTTCATCGGCACCAACCCCCATAAAGTGCTTACAGCCTATCAGACAGATACCGTTCCCCCTCTAACCCAAGTTGAAAATGAACTAAACAAATACCGGGTAGTACCGGTGGGGGATTTGCCCCGTTTCTGCGGCGGGGCGGTGGGTTTTTTGGGCTACGAGGCAGTTACCCGCTTTGAGGAGTTGCCCTCGCCATCGGCTGACCCCCTGAATCTTCCGGAAGCAGTCTTCATGCTGGTTGATACCATGCTGGTTTTTGACCACATCAGCCATTCCATAAAAGTACTAAGCTATGTCCATACCGAACAGGATATTGAAACGTCATATAATCAGGCTATCCGGAATATAGAAAATCTGGTTAACCGCCTTAGAAAGCCGCTGCCCGAAACCGCCCCAAAATCTACCGCCGCAAGTATCCCCGAAATGAAATCCAATTTCAAACAGGCGGATTTTGAGGGCAAGGTATCCAAAATAAGAGATTACCTTAACTCAGGCGAAGCTATTCAGGTAGTTTTGTCACAGCGTCTGTCCAGACCCACCTCCGCCCATCCCTTTGACATCTACCGTGCCTTGCGTTCGGTAAACCCTTCACCATACATGTACTATCTGGATTTCGGTGATTTCCAGATTGTGGGCGCCTCGCCGGAGGTACTGGTACGGGTGGAAGACGGCGAGGTTATGACCCGCCCTCTGGCAGGCACCAGAAAACGGGGCAAAACCCAGAAAGAAGACACCAGTCTTGAGCAGGAACTCCGCCATGACGAAAAAGAGTGTGCCGAACATACCATGCTGGTGGATTTGGGACGAAACGATATCGGGCGTATAAGCCAGCCGGGCACAGTCCGCATAACCGACGTCATGGATGTGGAACGCTATTCCCACGTAATGCATCTGGTTTCCCACGTACAGGGCAAATTAAAACCAAACATTACTCCGTTTGAGGCTTTGCAATCCTGCTTCCCGGCAGGCACAGTCTCAGGCGCACCTAAAATACGGGCTATGGAAATAATAGCTGAAATGGAAACCGAAAAGAGAGGCATTTATGCCGGGGCAGTCGGATATTTTTCTTATTCGGGCAATATGGACATGGCTATAGCCATACGCACCATGGTTGTCAAGGGAGGCATTGCCCATATCCAGGCAGGCTGCGGCATAGTAAGTGACAGCGTACCCGAACATGAGTATCAGGAAACATTAAACAAAGCTCAGGCTTTGCTGAAAGCTCTGGACAGGGCAGAAAATCAGGCATCGGAGAAACCGCATGTTATTACTAATTGATAATTACGACAGTTTTACCTATAACCTTTTTCAGTATTTTTCCGAACTGGGGCAGGAGGTTAAGGTAGTCCGCAATAACAAGATTACCCTTGATGCCATAGAAGCCCTAGGTCCTGAATATATCGTGATTTCACCCGGACCATCTTCACCCCTTCAGGCAGGGATGTCCAATGACATTATCCGCCATTTCGGCCCCAGACTGCCGATCCTCGGTATATGTCTGGGTCACCAGTGCATCGGGCATACCTACGGGGGGATTGTCAGACAGGCAGACCGGATAATGCACGGCAAACAGTCTCTGATACAGCATAACAACCGGGGTATTTTTAAAGGTCTGCCCAAAGGGTTTCCCGCCATACGTTACCATTCCCTTATAGTTGATAAACCGACCCTGCCGGAGTGTCTTGAAATAACCGCCTGGACAGATGACGGCACCATTATGGGGCTTAGGCACAAAGAGTACCCGGTTGAAGGCATACAGTTCCATCCCGAATCATTCAAAACCGAATGCGGCAAGGAGATTTTGGGCAATTTTCTGAAATACTATGCACCTGTATCAGGTAAAAGAGAGTAAATAAATGATTAAAGAAGCCATCGGGTCTTTAGTTCTGGGTAAATCTCTGACTCTTGAACAGTCTGCCTCAGTCATGGACGAAATCATGGAGGGAAAAACTACTCCTGCCCAGATTGGGGCATTCCTGACTGCTCTCAGGGTCAAGGGTGAAACCGCCGAAGAGATAGCCGGTCTGGCAAATGTCATGCGGGCAAAGTCTACCCGTATATCCACCAGCACTCCGGTACTGGACATAGTGGGCATTGGCGGGGACGGGATAAACACGTTTAATATTTCTACCACCGCCGCCTTTATTATATCAGGAGCCGGCATAAAAGTAGCCAAGCACGGCAACCGGGCGGCAAGCAGTATGTGCGGCAGTGCCGATGTGCTGGAAGCACTGGGCATAAAAATAGATCTAAATGCCGAACAGGTAAAAATATGTATAGAGCAAATAGGTATCGGGTTCATGTTTGCCCCGGTTTTTCATCCCGCCATGAAATTTGTAGCCCCTTCCCGCCGTGAAATAGGCATCCGCACCGTGTTCAATATTTTAGGTCCACTGACTAACCCGGCCAGTGCCCAGTACCAGCTTATCGGCGTACCTGAAATAGGGCTGGGTGACAAGATTATTTCAGCCCTCTGCCACATGGATATCAAGCATGCTCTGGTGGTACACGGTCTGGACGGCATGGACGAAATGTCTATCAGCGGAGACTCTGTTATCTGGGAACTGAAAGACAAAGAGATAATCAAATTTCGCCATACGGTTTCACCCCGAGAAATGTGCTTAGAACAGGTTTCCCTTCAGGCTGTCAAAGGGGGTGCGGCAGAGGAAAACGCACTTACCCTGCGGGCCATACTCTCAGGTGCAAAAGGGCCCAAACGGGATGTAGTTCTGCTGAATGCGGCCGCCGCCCTGATGGTGGCAGACAAGATTGACACCATTGCCGAAGGTATCTCTCTGGCCGCAGAAATAATTGACAACGGGCTGGCACTTAATAAGCTAGAATCTTTGATTAAACTCAGCCAGTCTTTGGCAAGCGGGTAAAACCATGATTTTGGAACGTATTGTCACCGACAACCTGCCTGATTTGGAGCGGAGAAAAATGCGGCTGCCATTAGCAAAACTGCAGGAATTGGTACTGGACATACCCTATCCACCCATTGACATGGCCATGAAGCTTAAAGGGCGGCAGGTCAGGCTGATTGCCGAGGTAAAAAAAGCCTCTCCGTCAAAAGGGATAATCCGCCCGGATTTTGACCCGGTGGATATTGCCGGCATATATGCCCGAAACGGGGCTTCCGCCATTTCGGTTTTGACAGAAGAACACCATTTTATGGGAAGCCTTGACAACCTGAAGAAAATACGCGAATCAGGGGTGGCATCAAAGCTGCCGCTTCTCCGTAAGGATTTTATCCATGACCCGTATCAGGTATATGAATCCCGCCTGTACGGGGCAGACGCTATTTTGCTGATAGTAGCCATGCTGTCTCCCGAAAGGTTACAGGAACTGCTTTCACTCAGCCATAAGCTGGGCATGAAATGTCTGGTGGAAGTGCATACTCGGTCAGAGCTGGAAATAGCTTTAGAGAGTAATGCCCGGATTATCGGCCTGAATAACCGTGATTTGCATACGTTTAAAATAGACCTAACTGTAACCGAAAGGCTTCGCCCCCTGATACCCCCTGAGTGCATAGTTGTCAGTGAAAGCGGCATTCAGACCAGAGCAGATATTTCCCGTCTGGAAGAACTGGGAGTAGATGCAGTGCTGGTAGGAGAAGCCTTAACAGCCTCGGTTGATATTGCCGCCAAAATGAGGGAACTGCTGTGATTAAGACTAAGATTTGCGGCTTGACAGAGGTTGGACAAGCCTTGGCCACAGCCCGGACAGGGGCTGACTTTGCCGGAGTGGTATTTGCCGAAAGCAAACGGCGCATCACCACGGAGAAAGCACTTGAGATAGCCGAAGCCCTGAAACCACTAAACCCAAGACCGATGCTGGTAGGCGTCTTTGCCAACCAGACGGCAGAAGAAGTAAACCGGATTGCCTCCGTCTGCCGTCTGGACAGGGTACAGCTAAGCGGTAACGAAAGCTGGGAATACTGCAATCAGGTAAACCTGCCGGTTATCAAGGTTATTCACGTTGCCGAAGGCACTACCGCCGAACTGGTTATTCAGGAAATACAGGCCGGGCTTAAAGCCCTGAAAAAAACACCCGTATTCCTGCTGGATACCCATACCAAGGCCTTATTCGGAGGCAGCGGTCAAAGTTTTGACTGGCAGATTGTAAAACAGGTCTCTCTGAAATACCCCGTCATGGTGGCCGGCGGACTTAATCCGGAAAACATACAGGGATTTATAAAAATAGCCAAACCATGGGGAGTAGACGTTGCCAGCGGAGTGGAAACAGACGGGATAAAAGATACAGCCAAAATAAACCTTTTCATTGAACGGGTGAAAGATGCGGATGGTAACCGGATATGTTAGTAATAATGAAAAACAATGCAACTCAGGAACAGATAGATAACGTCATTCGTGAGATTACGGATGCAGGCTACCGGGGCATACCCATACCGGGTGACCACCGAACCGCCGTCTGCATAGTGGGCAATCAGGGTATGGTGGAGGAAAGCCCTTTTCTGGCGCTGGAAGGTGTGAAAGAAGTATTGCGGGTGACCAAGCCCTATAAACTGGTCAGCCATGAAACCTGCCCCAAACCGACAGTTATCCGTCTGGGAGATATAGAAATAGGAAACGGCTGCAAACCGGTTATCATTGCCGGACCTTGCTCGGTGGAAAGTGAAGTACAGACCCTCCGCATAGCCCGTCAGGTAAAAGAGGGCGGTGCCAAGCTCTTCAGGGGAGGGGCATTTAAACCCCGCACTTCACCCTACAGCTTTCAGGGTTTGGGCAAAGCCGGCCTCAAAATACTGGAAAAAGTACGCTCTGAAACTGGGTTGCTTATTGTTACCGAAGCCACCGACTCTGAAAACCTGAAGCTGGTTGAAGCCAGCACAGATATTATCCAGATTGGTGCCCGAAACATGCAAAATTACTCTCTGTTACGCCGGGCAGGCCAGACAAAAAAGCCGGTCATTTTAAAACGGGGACTGTCAGCCACTATTGAAGAACTGCTGATGGCAGCCGAATATATAATGGCCGAAGGCAACACTCAAGTTATTTTGTGCGAACGGGGTATCCGCACCTTTTCGGACAATACCCGCTTTACACTGGACCTAAGCGCCATCCTGTCCGTCAAGGCTGCCAGCCATCTGCCCATCATAGTAGACCCCAGCCATGCCGCCGGACGCCGTGATTATGTTATCCCCCTGTCCAGAGCAGCCATTGCAACAGGGGCAGACGGACTGATAGTAGAAGTCCATTCAGACCCGCCCAGCGCTCTGTCTGACGGGGCGCAGTCTTTGTATCCGGAACAGTTTTGCCAATTGGTTAAAGAGGTGGAATATTTAAATATGCTGGGAGTAGAAAAATGCCTAAAGTAGATAGCACCGGTAAACCGGGGTATTTCGGCAAGTATGGCGGGCAGTTTGTACCTGAAATACTGGTGCCAGTCCTAAACGAACTGGAACAGGCTTATGAACAAGCCAAAAAAGACGAGACTTTCCAGTCACGCCTGAAATCCCTTTCAAACACCTTTTCGGGGCGGCCCACTCCGCTGTATCTGGCAGAAAGGCTGACTGAACATCTGGGGGGTGCCAGAATTTACCTGAAAAGGGAAGACCTGGCCCATACAGGTGCCCATAAAATCAACAACGCACTCGGTCAGGGGCTGCTTGCCTTGCATATGGGAAAGAAAAGGGTAATTGCCGAAACAGGGGCGGGGCAACACGGGGTAGCCACCGCAGCTGTTTGTGCCATGCTGGGGCTGGAATGCATTGTCTATATGGGCGAAGATGACATCAAACGTCAAGCCTTGAACGTATTCCGCATGAAGCTGATGGGAACGGAAGTCAGAAGCGTATCTTCGGGCAGCCGTACCCTGAAAGACGCCATCAATGAAGCTATGCGTGACTGGGTAAGCAACCCGGAGACCACTTATTATATAATCGGTTCGGTGGTCGGCCCGCGCCCTTATCCGGCTATGGTACGGGATTTTCAGGCAGTTATCGGGCAGGAAACCAAAGCCCAGTCCTTAAGACAGCTGGGGGGACTACCTGACTGCATTGTTGCCTGTGTTGGCGGAGGCAGCAATGCCATGGGTATTTTCTATGATTTCATACCAGACCAAAGCGTACGTCTTATCGGGGTGGAAGCTGCCGGCAGCGGCATCAGCACCGGCAAACATTCGGCCACCCTTAGTGCCGGCAAGGTGGGTATACTCCACGGCGCCATGTCCTACCTGCTTCAGGACGAGCATGGACAGGTGATTGAAACCCACAGTATTTCGGCCGGGCTGGATTATCCCGGCGTAGGCCCTGAACACAGCTACCTGAAAGATAATAAGCGGGTGGAATATGTTTCGGTCACAGATGAAGAAGCCCTGAACGGCTTCAAACTGCTCTGCTCGCTGGAAGGGATAATGCCTGCTCTGGAATCTTCCCACGCCATTGCCCATGCCCTGAAAATAGCAGGCGGCATGCCGAAAAACAAAAATATAGTCATAAACCTCTCCGGCAGAGGTGACAAAGACATGGATATTGTTCAAAAAGCAATGGGGGTAAAGATATGAGCCGTGTCAGTGATGCATTCCAAAAACGAAAATCTCTTATAGCTTACATAACAGTCGGCTACCCGGATATTGAAACCACCCTGCGGCTGGTGCCTCTGCTGGAAGAAAACGGGGTGGATATTATAGAGCTGGGTATTCCCTTCTCAGACCCGCTGGCAGACGGAGTTACTATTCAAAATGCCAGTTATCAGGCACTCCAGAACGGGGTGACGCCTGAAGTCTGTTTATCTGTTGCCGCCCTGCTCAAAGAAAAAATCTCCATACCCATGGTATTCATGGGCTATTATAATCCCATTTACAACTACGGACTGACCAAGTTCTGCCAAAAGTGTGCAACTGCGGGTGTAAGCGGATTTATTATTCCTGACCTGCCACCGGGAGAAGCCCAAGACATAGACTTTGCCGCCAGAGAAGCCGGCTTGGATATAATCTTTCTGTTAGCCCCCACCAGTACCGACGAACGGATTAAGCTAGTTGCCGCCAAATCACGGGGGTTTATTTATCTCGTTTCCCACTCAGGCGTTACCGGGGCAACTGCCAACTTGCCGGCTGATTTGAGCAGTTTTGTAAACAGGGTAAGGAAAACCGCCCGCCAGCCTCTGGCAGTGGGCTTTGGTATTTCAACCCCCGAACAAGCCCAAAATATCGCAAAATTTTCCGACGGGATAATAGTAGGCAGCCGTATCCTGCAGCTTGTCCAGACAGACCCTTCACTTGAAAAAGTAGCCACATTTATCAGGCAACTCAGACAATCATTAGACTAACCGAAAAATCTGCTTTATGCTGAATAATTTCGGCTACTAATCTATAAAAACCGAGGGATAGCAACAGGGGAGGTTAACCTCCCCGCTGTACTTAGTAATATATTGTATCTTTCTACTTGAATAGATGGACATATTATACTTTATTTTTTCATTTAGAATTACTATATATCAGCCAAAACTCCATTTGAAGTGAACGGTACACCCAAATGCTCTACCATGGCTGTTTCCGCTTGTGAAAATACTTCTGAATTGGTATCCTTTCGGCATAAGGAGACGCCTTTTATGGAATATAACGTAGAAGTAAAACTGCTGGCCATTACTCCGAATGCCGAAAATCTGGCAGAACAAGCCGGACGGCTTTGTTACGCCAGCAGCAATAAACTTGGCAGCAGCCAGGACTGGCTTCAGACACGCATCAAACAAGGGCACGAAAGCCTGCTTGAGCATGTTTCGGCCACTTTTTATATAAAAGCCTCACGGGTGGTTACCCATGAGCTGGTCAGACACCGTATTGGCAGTTACTCCCAGCGAAGCCAGCGTTACGTTAAGGAAAATCAGGCCGAGTTTATCACCCCGCCTGAAATTACCGAAGGAGATAGTGCCAAACTAGCGCTGTTCAATCAGGCTATGGAAAGCGCTTGGGATTCCTACCGCAAACTGCTGGAAGCGGGTATAAAGCCTGAAATAGCCCGTTACGTACTGCCCAATGCCTGTGCCACCGAGATTATCTGCACCTGGAATTTCCGCGAACTGCGGCATATTTTGAAACTGCGCACTGCCCCGTCCGCCCAGCCTGAAATGAGGGTAGTCGCTAACCGAATCCAAGAGATACTAAAAAAAGAAGCCCCCAAGATATTCGGAGACCTCTAAGCCACAGTCAATGAGATTTCGCCCCCGCTTAAGTCAGGCTAAATGACAGGCGTAAAGGTGGTTTTCGGAAACCCCTTTCAGGGATGGAGTTTCCTGGTGGCAAATCGGTAAATGCACCGGGCAACGCCCGGCAAAACCGCAGCCTTGCCCGTCTTCAGCATGGTGATGCAGGTCATGGCCTTCTTCAAGCCCCAGTGCCAGCCCTGCCAGCAGCATTTTCGTATAGGGGTGAACAGCCGAAGACATATTTCCGCTTTCCATTACCTCAACCAGCTTGCCCCGGTACATGACTGCCACACGGTTGCAAACTGAACTAATCATCTGTAAATCATGGGAAATAAGCAGGTAGCTTAAACCGTATTCCTCTTTAAGCTCCAGCATAAGCTTGAGCAACTGGTAACGAAGGATAGTATCCAGCCCGCTCAAAGGTTCATCAGCGATTATTATTTTAGGCCTTACCAGCAGGGTTCTGGCAAGTGACACCCGCTTACGCTGCCCGCCGGACAGTTCCGTGGGGTAGCGACCCGCAAGCGAAGGATGAATAAAAGTTTTCTCCATAATGGCTGAAACCAAATCTTGTCTTTCAGCCTTATCTAAGTGCCGGTTTATCTTTAGAGGCTCTTCCAAAAGCTCTACAAGCCTCATGCGAGGGTCCAGAGTTGAATCCGAGTCCTGCAGTATTAGCTGGACTTCGCGGCGGTATTTTTTGAACTCAAAGGCATCCATTTTTTGCAGGTCACTCCCCCGGTATAATACCTGCCCGCCAGAAGGGCGAACCAGCCCTGCCAAGGCTCTGGCCAGAGTGGTCTTGCCCGAACCGCTTTCACCTACCAGACCCAGTATCTCTCCGTTTTTCAGTTCAATACTCACGTCGGAAACAGCCCTGATGGTGTGGTCTGGGTGCTTCAAACGTACCAGCGGGTTATGCCTGACTACAAAATGGACTGACAGATTTTCGGCTTTTAACACAGCTTCATCCCGCTTTGGGTATAAAGATGGCAAACCACTCTGCTATTGTCCAGACAAACTTCAGGGGGTAATTCTTTAAAACAAATCCCGGTTGCCTGTGGACAGAACGGGGCGAAACTACAACCTTCATTATCTCCCAGTAAATCCCGGCTTTCAAAACCTGTCAAAGGTATATCAAGATAATCTCCGGCTTGCTGGCATTTCATAAGCAGGCGGCTGTAAGGGTGAAGGGGGTTTGACATCAGGCTTAAGGTATCACCATACTCCACAATCCGCCCGGCATACATTACCCCCAGCTTTGGGCAGAGGGTTTTCAGAGCAGGTAAGTCATGGCTGATAACCAGCAGGCTGGTTCTTTTGGATGCCTCTTTCAGTATATTCAGGGTGGTGGTACGGGTATTGGCATCAAGTGCGGTAGTAGGTTCGTCTGCCACCAGTAAATCCGGCTCTGAAAGAAGCGCCATGGCCGTCAGCACTCTTTGGCGCATACCCCCGGACAGCTGGTGGGGATAGCTTTTTAAAATATGTTCAACCGAATGAATATCACCCAATCCCAAATCCGAAAGTAACTTTCTAGCCCCCTCCAGCCTTATGTCAGGCCTGTTCAGGTTCACGCAAACCTCGCCTATCTGTTCACCCACCTTTAAAAGGGGATTGAGAGCGGTAGACTGATTTTGAGGGATAAGGGCAATCTGCCTGCCCCTTATATGGTTCAGCTCAGCTTCGGGCAGATTTACCAGCTCTCTGCCGCTGAAAAGTATACTGCCGGTTATAATTTTACCGGGTTGCTGCAGCCCCAGCAGGGTATAGACAAGTACAGTCTTGCCGCAGCCGCTCTCCCCCATAATACCCAGATTACAACCCTCTTCAAGGTGCAGATTCAACCCGTTGTTAGCCCGCACCAGACCGGCAGGAGTCTCAAAATAAACGTGCAGGTTGGAAACTACCAGCAGGTTTTTCATCTGTCCAGTATCCTTTGCAACCGGGGATCAGTGCGGTCTTCAAAACTCATATTGATAAAGGTCAGCCCCAGTATGCACAGGGTAATGCACAGTCCCGGCGGCAGATACCACCAGTACAGGTTCTGGACAAATCCTCCCCGTGAAAAAGCATAATGAAGCATCATGCCCCAGCTTTTTTGAGACGGGTCACCCAGACCCAGAAAACTCATGGAAGCCTCAAGGAGCAAGGCCACCGCCACCGCCAGAATAAACTTTGCAGCCACCAGCGGCAATACATTCGGAAGTACATGCCGCCACATCAGGCGGAATTCACTTGCCCCCATAATACGGGCGGATTCCACGTAACCGCTCTGGCGGATAGTAATCACCTGCGAACGGATTACCCGTGCCGTCCCCGGCCAGAGAGTCAGGGCGATAACCAGAATAATATTCCAGATACTGGGTCCCAGATATACCGAAAGGAGTATTACCAGAGGCAGAGCCGGTATAACCAGAAATATATCAGCCATACCCATCAGTACATTATCCAGCCAGCCGCGGCGGAATCCTGCCCAGATACCCACCGCCACCCCCAGCAAAGTAGCCAGAGAGGCAGATACAAAACCCACCCACAGGGATACTCTGGCAGAATAAACCAGCTCGGAAAATATATCCTGCCCCACGTCATTAGTCCCCAGCAGATGCTGGGCAGAAGGGTGCAGAAAAGCCTGTCCGTAAGTCCACGGGTCATGCGGGGAAATCAGCGGAGCAAATACCGCTGAAAGCACGAATATCCCCAGAAGTACCACCCCGAAGAACAGGAGTTTATTTGCGGTCAGTTTTTTAAGGATATTCATCTTAAGCTGTCCTCGGATCAAGGCGTCTGTAAAGCAGGTCTGCCGTCATGTTAGCCAGCAGGACACAAACTGCAATAATTAAAAAGGCACCCTGAATAAGTGGATAATCACGCGCCCCGATAGCTTCATAAATAAGCGTCCCCATGCCCGGCCAGGAAAAAACGGTTTCCACCAGCAGTACTCCCGAAAAAAGCATGCCAAACTGAATAGCGGTAACCGTCACCAACGGGGCAAGTGAATTTCTGAGTATATGTTTAAAAAGAATCCACCCGCGGCCGAGCCCCTTGGCTCTGGCCATCAGGATATAATCTTCTCCGCAAATGGAGATAACCGTATTTCTCATAATCAGAAAATCATAGGCCGCCTTAAACAGGGTAATAACCAGCAGGGGCAGCGCCATGTGCCAGAGCAGGTCTGCAAAATAGGCAAAACCGCTCAGCCCGCCTGTAGTCACCTTGCCCATGGGAAACCAGCCCAGATTGAAGCTGAAAAACATAAGCATCAGCATGGCAATCCAGTAATGAGGCATGGCATAAACCAGCATAAAACCGCTGGTCAGACCTATGTCCAGAGGGGTCTTCCGGAAATAGCCCGCCACCAACCCGGCCAGCCCGGCAAGGAGCGCCCCCAGTATAATAGCCGGCAGGATAAGTACCAGCGTCCATAGCAGATGCCCGCCCACTGCCTCCAGAACCGGCTGCATATACAGGTACGAGTAGCCCCAGTCACCGCTAAAGAGTCCGCCCAGATAGTCACCGAACTGCTGGTATACGGGTTTGTCCAGCCCCAGTTCAGCTGAAAGAGCGGCCACATCCTCCGCGGTATAGTAGGCCTGTTCACCCAGTATATTTTTAACCGGGTCTCCCGGCATAACTCTGGGAATAAGAAAATTTAAGGCAATAATAACTATAAGTACGATGCTGTAACGCAGCGCCTTACCCAGAAAGCTGGCCGCAGGGTGATAATGTCTTTGCATATTTTATAAAGTGAATAAAGGCTGACCGGGATATAAAAACCCCAGCCAGCCATAATACTCTAGGGGGACTGGACACTCAAGAAGGAAAATCCGTTAAACACCCCGCCATAGATACTATCTATCACCCAGCCTGACCAACCCTGCCGGTAAGGGTAGACACTCTCAGTCCAGGCCAGGGCAATACCCGGCAGATACTCGGCGGTAAGTTCCTGTATCCGGAGGTCAAGCACCGCCTGCTGGGCAGGGTCAGCCGTAGCCAGTCTAGCGTCACAAGCGGCCAGATATTCAGCCGCGTCCAGATTGTGCAAAACACCCTGACCGGTACGTCTGGAGTCAAAGTACCCCGAACCATGCCCGGCATGCATCAGAGTACCCCAAGGAGTAGCCCCGAACAGAACCATATCGTAGTCAAGTGCATCTTTTACCGAAGCCCAAGCCGAAAGGTCCAGGGCTCTTATCTCTACCCCAAGCCCAATCTCAGACAGGGCATCCCGCAGTATTTCAGCCAGACGCATATTGGTAGACTGGTCAGATCTGGCCAGCAGTCTCAGGGAAATATTCTGTCCGGATGAATCCTCACGGATACCATCCCCATCTGTATCCAGCAGTCCGGCCGCATCCAGCAGGGCATTGGCCTCTGCAGGATTATATGCCAGAGAAGGCAGGTCAGCATTGAAATTTGGGTGGGTGGGAGGAACAAAACCGGTGGTAGGCACACTACCGTAGCCCGCATAAAAGTATTCTATTATCTGCTGGTAGTTTATAGCCGCCGCAATAGCCTTGCGGACATTTATATCGCTGGCAGGGCCGTCTTCAAGGTTAAAACCCAGAGCAGAGGGCACACCCAGATAGGTGCTGGTCTCAAAGTCTACCTTACCGGACTTAATCAGGGCGGGTATGCTAGTATAGGGGAAAGTCCCGGAATAATCCCACCAGGTATCTATATCACCTTTGGCAAGTGATAAAACCAAAGCGTCCATATTCTGGTAAATATCCACCTCAAGGCGGTCAATGGTGGGCTTGCCCTGAAAATAGTCTTCGTTAGCCTTGAAAATAAACTTGCAGGAAGAAAGGTCAAAACTTTCAAATACGAACGGACCCGAACCAACTGTCATATCCGTCTGGTTATACTTAAGCGGGTCAGTCACATCCTGCCAGATATGTTTGGGGACAATGGAATAGGTCATAAATTCGGTCAGAAGGTTACCGTAGGGACGGGACAGAGAAAGGGTAACTGTATCCCCCGAAAAGCTGACATCAGCTATTACATCTTTCATCCAGCTGGCCGAAGCAATGTAATCACGGTAGTATTCCACAGAAAAGGCCACATCTTCAGCCGTCAGCTTAGTGCCGTCATGCCAGTAGGCATTATCCGCAATGGTAAAAACAAATGTCTTAGCGTCATCTGACACTGTCCATGATTTGGCCAGCCAGGGCTTGATGGACATGTCATCCCCCAGCCTTATCAGGCTGTCATGGGTAGTCAGGTTAGTCAACACCCCGTACCAGTAGTCACTGAAGCGGTTGGTCGTCTTGAAGGGTTTGGTAGAACCGACCTTCAGGGTAACAGCCGTGGCAGTATCATCTGCATTAGGGGTTGTCTGCTCACAGCCAGCAAACAGGCTTAGCGATATCACTGCCGCCAGACCGATAAGCCAGACTTTCTTAAACTTTTTCCAATTTTTAATCACCAGATTACTGAACCTCCTTTTTAATCCAGATAAGGGCATCTCTATTCTGGCGTTTCAGCCAGACCTGTCCGCCCTCAGTAAAAGTTTTACCGCTATCCGTCAGATGTTCTTTCAGCTTGGCAAGCTCTTCCGGATTGAGCCCAGGGTTGTAGGAGAACATCTCCAGCTGGACATCCAGCAGTATCTGATAATTACGGTAAAACACCTCTACGTCAGGGCTGAAACCCATCTGGTAGAGTATGTTGTATATATAAATATAATCAGGCGAGGCCTGCAGCCCGAAAAGAGTCTTCAGAATAGGGCGGAGGTCGTTGCCGGCAGTGTGGACAATAAACACATTCTTAGCGGCCAGAGTTATCATCTTTTCCAGTGCCAGGCGGATATTCTCCATTTCCAGCGAATAAACCGCCATGACATGGTCATGACAGCCTATTTCTTCGGGCAACAGTTCTTCCCACGGCTGGCTGACTAGCCTGATATTGGCAAGTAACTCTTTTTCAATCTCAGCCATCAGCAAACCTGACTGTCTGGGTGAAGGCTCAATGGCAGTTACTTTTACACCCTGTTTGGCCAGAGGAATAGCAAACGAACCAGCACCGGCACCAATATCCAGCAGGCTTTCACCCCCGCGGGTAATGCCAATAATCCGTTCAAGCAGTTTCCCAGGGTAATCACGGTTGACATACAGGCTCATCCAGCTCTGGTATTTCTGCCAGAAATCCTCGCGGCTATGCCCCTGCCGCTCAAGATTAGCCCTCAGCCCTCTTTGGGCAGTAGCGTCATCCCAGGCTTTAGCCCAGTCAATATCCGAAGCAGGTCTGTTCATATCACCATCTCTTATGCAATATTAAGCAATTGCAACTAGTTGCATTAGAATATAACAAATACCAGAACCATGTCAAGCCGTAAACACACTTCCAGACTCCGGAAGTAACCTTGCAGAATCACTCCCACGTCAAACGGCAGACTGCAAGCTGAATAACCGATATTGGTGCTATATATGTATTATTACATATGTATATGCGTATTTTTTTAAAGTACTTGCCCTGATATGTTATAATGGCGCGCACGTTTTATTTAATGGGGGAAAGAAACAAAAAGCATAATGGTAGAAATGTTCGACAACCTGAATCACAGACTTTATCACCACTTCAGCTGTACCTATCTAAGTATTTTGCGCTATATGCAAAAGCGAATGGCTCACGATACCGAATATACCCTTGAGCAAATGTCTATTTTGAATATGCTCAGAAATCTGGGCAAGGCCGATGTGGATACCATGGCCCGCCTTATAATCAAAGAGCCAAACACTCTCCTCCAGATAATGAACCGCATGGTAGAAAAAGGGTATCTGGAAAAACAGAAGATTGGCCGCAAGACAGTTTACCAGATAACTGAAGAGCACCGTGCCAAGCATAACCCTGAGTTATTCAATGACTATACCCAAGATATTTTTGACTGCTTCACTCAGGAAGAAAAGGATAAATATCTTGAGCTTTCAGACAAGCTGTTCAATTCGGTAAACACCAAACTTAACAACTATTTCGTAGAATACGAATAATCTCCAGCCCCGTTTATCAATCACCGTTGTTCCTCCGCTTTTGACAAATATTGTCTCCAGCCGGAGGGATGGCGGGACTGATATCCCTCTAAAACCACTTGGATTTCAATTTATTTTATTCATCTGCTAGAATATTTTGTCTGGTGCATTCCGGCAGGCAGATAGCCTGCATTTACTGCCGTCATTCCGGGGCAAAAAACGCCTCTTTTCGGCGTATCTGTTCATCAGCATTTAAAAGAGGTGTTTAAATGGGCGAAATACTGCTGCTGGCGGCAGGCGGGGCTTTGGGTGCAGTCAGCCGTTACGGGCTGAATAACCTTACCGTCAAATTGTTGGGAGATAGCTTTCCTTACGGAACCCTGATTGTAAACTGCCTGGGCTGTTTCGTGCTGGGCTTCCTGATGCAGTGGGGATTCAGCTCCGACAGCCACAATACCCACCTGAAACTTATGCTGACAGCCGGTTTTCTGGGGGCTTTCACCACTTTTTCCACCTTCAGTTATGAAACTTTAGACTGCTTTAAAAATGGCGACTACTTTAACGGTTTTTCCAATATTCTGGCCAATGTTCTGCTGGGTCTGCTGATGGTATTCATAGGAGCGTATCTGGGCAGTCTTTTAAAACAGAACAGCGGAACATAATAAAACAGCCTCCAAAAGAGGCTGTTTTTGTCTGCCCTGAACTTACGAACTAGAGACTGGTCAGCGAGTATTCAATATTGCGGTCTTTAAGGCTGGATACCAAAGCGTATACATCTTCTTCGGTACAAACCACCGCTGAAGACAGCCCGTGCAAAGCGGCATCTATAACTACTCCGGAAACATCATAAAGGTAATCGGGTTCTATTCCGGCCCGGTGCAGTGCCGCCACAGATTCAAGCCCGATTGCCCCTACATGACTAACCCCTTTGAGTCTGGTTTTCAAAAGCTCCAAATCAATATGCCGCGAACCGCCTTTGGCAATACCCGGCACAACCAGCACTGCCACCAGCCCGTAGCTGAATTCAATCAGCCCCTGTATATCGCGTACGCCCACATCTTCGCCGGCTTTGGCATCAGCTTCGGCAATCCCGGTGGACTTAGTCTGGCAATCAGCAGTGGCATACAACAGGCCGTTTACCATTTTCAGGCCTACCTGTTCGCCCTGTTTTATATCCTTTTCGGCAATAGCGGGTGATATCACTATCCCGTTTATGACACTGTCTATCCCGTCAAAATAGGCCTTTACCTCCCGGACATTCTTAAGCACCCAGTTTACCCCTTCGCGGGTTATCTGGTAGCGTGAACGCCCCAAATAGGTAATCATGCTTTCGCCTTCCAGCTGGCTTATATAGTCTGAAACGGCCTGCGGGGTGATAGACAGCTCTTGGGCTATAGCCCTCTGCTGAATAGTAGGCCCGTGAGTAGCTATCTCAATAAGTATCTGGAAACGGGTGGCAAAACTCTTGTTTCGAAGTATCTCTACCATATCGGGCTTATTATAACCGCAAAGTACCCTCCTTACAATCCAGCCATTTATAAAAGCAGTCTTAAACAAGGCCGCAAGGAGTGTTATACTTACCATAAATATTCCGGATAAGGAGGTGCTGATGTCACCGCGCAAACTCAAGACTGATCCTGTAATACTGGATATGCCAGATCAAAAGATGGCGGTTGTCAGGGGAAAGGGTGCTCCGAACAAGGTTTTCTCCCAAATATTCCCGGCTTTGTTTGGCTCTGTATATACCCTGAAATTTGACCTGCTGAAGAAGGGATTAGAGTCATTTAAAGTAAGTTGCCCGCGTGCCCGTTACCCTGATGCCCATTTATATCCAAAGGATGAATGGGTGATTATTGCCGGTATACCGGTACCTGAAAATATAACTTCACTGCCCCAGAAAGAACCCGGTACCGAGGTAAAGCTGGAAACTTGGGAATACGGCACGGTAGCCCAAATCCTGCATTTGGGGTCTTACGATCAGGAAATGGAATCTGTGGAACGCCTGCACAAGTTTATCGCCGCAAACGGTTATGAGATATCCGGCCCGCATGAGGAAGAATATCAATCCAAACCGGATGCCAAAGTACTAAAAACCCTTATCCGCTACCAGATAAAGAAACGAAAATAAACCGGGTACAAGACAAGGATACATCATGAAATCTTTGGTTATATATGATTCATTTTACGGCAACACCGAGCAAATTGCCCGGTCTGTAGCCAGTGCTATCGGCAGTGGTGCTGAGATATGCAGAGCAACCGAAATCAGTCCGTCAAAACTGCTTACCTTTGACCTGGTCATATTCGGCTCGCCGACTCAGGGCGGCCGTCCTACCAAACCCTTGCAGGAATTGATTAAAAATCTTCCCACCCTGAAAGGTATTAAAGTAGCATCATTTGATACCAGATTTTCCAACCCGATAGTCAAGATATTCGGCTTCGCCGCTGACCGCATAGCCGCATCGCTGACCCAAAAAGGCGGACAGCTTTTAGCCCCGCCGACCTGGTTTTTCGTAGAGACTGAAAAAGGCCCTCTAAAAGAAGGCAAACTTGAACGTGCCGCCGCTTGGGCAAAGGAACTCATAAAATGATTTTGGGGGTGGTAGCCTGCCCTTATAGCCGTATAAACCAGATGATTACCGGCAAACAGTAAAGCGGGCAGCCACCTTCTTTATCAAGTCAAATAGACCTAAGAGCCAGCTCAGGCCTTGCGGGTATTTCCTCTGGACAGGGACGCAAAGATACCCAGAAAACACAGCGTAGTAAAAAGTATCATAGCGGTACGCATGCTGGTCAGAAAACCTTCATAATTCTCCGGACCAATCTGAACCGGCCCCAGTATCAGGGAAAACAGGAACATAACCACCGCCAAGCTTATCATCTGGCCGGAAAGACGCATGGTGGAAAGCGTTCCTGAGGCCACCCCGTAGTGTTTTCTCTCAACCGAACTCATAACCGCATTGGTATTTGGAGAAGAAAACAGGGCAAAGCCCAACCCCAGTAATATTAATGCAATTATAATAAATACCAGCGGAGTGTCCGTGCTCAGGGTTGACAAGAGGGCCAGCCCGATAGTAGTTAAGCCCATACCGGCAGTAGCCACAAAACGCGGTTGAATGCGGTCTGAAAGCCTGCCGGCAAAAGGCGACAGACAAGCCTGAACAATGGGCATAGCCACCAGTACCAACCCGGCAGATTGGGGACTGAAACCTTTTATATACTGTAAATACAGGCTCATCAAAAAGCCCACCCCGAAAGTAGCACTGTAATTTATAAGAGCCGCCAGATTGGACAAGATAAACGGACGGTTACGTTTAAACAAACGCACATCAAAAATAGGGCTGGTGAAATTCAGTTCCCGCCAAATAAACACGCTGAAAGCTATAAGGCCTGCCAGTATATACCAGACTGCAGTCGGGTCAGGCAAAATGGTAGTGCCGGCCATAGCCGCCACCACCCCAAGCCCATATACCAGTGAACCCAGATAATCAAATTTTTCGCCCTTGGATTCGGCCATATCCCAGCCGCGCATCTTCCAGAAAATAAACCCGATAACCAGTAAACCCAAAGGCACATTTGACCAGAAAATACTCCTCCAGCCAAAGTTTTGGGTAAGAAAGCCCCCCAGAAAAGGCCCGGCAGACAAACCTATATATACTGCCGCTACATTTATCCCCAGCACCCGTCCCCGCATACCGGGAGGAAAAGCCGAAATGAGAATGGGAGCAGAAGTACCGAATATACCGGCACCGCCCACACCCTGAATAATCCGGCTGAATATCAGCCAGCCTTCATTGGGAGAAAGTGCAGAGGAAATTGAAGCCAGAGTATAAATAATGATGCCGATAGTCAATATACGTTTGCGCCCGTAGATATCCGCCAGCCTTCCGCAAGGCACCAGACAGACCACTGCCGCCAGAATAAAGGCGGTGGCTATCCAGCTAAGGTGGACGGCATCAATACCGAATTCTTCGCCCATGGAGGGCAAAGCGATATTTATAGATGATGAAATAAAAGGAGTCAGGAAGGCACTTAAGGTCGTAACCACCAATACGGCTTCCTGACTTATCTGTCTCTTGGGCAAATCTGGCTGAGTCATAATCTACTTATTATAATCCAAATAGCTCTGGCAGAAAAATCAAACCCTTTTTCAGAGAATAAGATTCATCAACCCGCCCACCCCGAAAGCCGCAATCAGCATGACCAGTACTGATTTTAAGGCATCTCTCTTTCCCAGTTCGCGGAAAAGTATTACCAGCGAAGCAATGCAGGGAAACAGCATGGCCAGCACCAAACTGGCAACCACCAGTTGTTCAGGCCCCATATCCAGAGGACCCATCAGCGCCATAGCCGCATCCTTACGCAAAAAACCCACCACCAGAGGCACAGCCGCTTCAGCCGGCAAACCCAGAATGCCGGTCACCACCGGCTCAGCCACCTTGGCGATAACATCAAATACTTTAGTGAAATTTAGTATATTTATAACTGCCACTACCCCCAGTATGATAGGCAAAGCCTCTTTCAGAAAACTTTTAATCCTGAAGGCCAGCTTTTTAAATACCAGATTGACAGGGGGCAGGCGATAGGGAGGCACTTCCAAAAGGAGTTCGGGACTGAAACCGGGGGTAATCTTGTTCAGAATCATACCCAGCCCCAGCCAAACCGCAAACAGAGTGCCGAACACCAGAAAAACATACTCCACCCCGAATCCCCCCAGCATGCCAATTATCATGGCCTGCAGAGAAACGCAGGGCACCGCCACTGAGACCAGAGTAGCCGCAATAAAACGCTCACGACGGCTTTCCAGGCTGCGGGTAGCCATAATAGCCGGCACGTTACAGCCCAAACCCAGCAAAGTGGGTATAAAGGCAAATCCATGAAGGCCCAAATGGTGCATTACATTGTCCAGCAGCACCGCCAGACGGGGCAGATAGCCGGTATCTTCCAGTATGCCCAAAACCAAATAAAAGGCTACTATGTACGGCAAAACCATGGCAAACGGCACATACAAACCGCTGGTAAGGAGTCCCAGAGACTCTTTGAAGTTTATTTCCCCGCCGGACACATTACCCACCAGCAGTCCGTGCAGAAAACCACTGCCGCCTAAAGCATCGGAAAGAGAATGCACTACCGGTGCCCACAGGTTATCGAAAATGGGGTCAAATACATAACTTATCAGCCCCTCGCCCACAAAACGGACCACCATAAAAACTGCCGCCATAATCAGCATAGCCATAAACACACCCAAAACAGGGCTCACACTGGCATCCGTCAGCCTTTCCCCAAGGGTGTGGTGTCTGTGGGTTATTTGCTGTACTTGGTGAATAATACCGCCAATACGTTGCCAGCGTTCATCCTGCCCCTGTACGGCCAGAGAAGGAATTTGGGGTGAAAGCAACTGTACCACCAACTGTTTTATACCCTCGCCGCTGGTAGCCGAGGTTGGAGCTATGGGCACGTCCAGTATTTCCGAAAGCCTATCCAGCTCTATTTTTATGCCCTTGTGGCGGGTCTCATCCCACATATTCATAGCGATAACAGTAGGCAAACCCCTTTCCAGAAGCTGCTGGGTAAGATACAGGTTTCTTTCCAGATTAGTGGCATCTATCACATTCAGGATAATTACTTCACCCTCTTTGTCAGCCGCCACTTCGTCCAGCATCCGTCTGGCCACGGTTTCCGCTTCGCAGGTAGGCTCAAGGGTATAAGAACCGGGCACATCTATAACCTCGGCAATTTCATCACCCAGCTTCATCTGGCCGCGGCTGAAAGTTACAGTCGTACCGGGATAATTGGCAGACATGGTTTGGACACCGGTCAGGCGGGTAAAGACCACACTTTTACCCACATTCGGGTTGCCAAAAAGCAAGACCTTTTTCATATACCGGTAACTTCCACCATTACTTTGGAAGCCATGCCATGCCCCATGGCCAGCTGGGTTCCGTCAACCTTTACGGTAACCGGTCCTTTAAATGACATAGCGCTGATTTTGGTCAATTCCTTGCCCGGCCTAAGCCCCAAAGCTGCCAGACGGTTATTAACCGCTGTGCCGCCCTCTATGCTGCACACCCGGGCACGGATGCCATTTTTCAGGTTTGTTAAAGAAACTATTTCTTGAGCCATATGTATCCTTGTCTATATCTTATAATTTCTGTGCTAAATTTACCGGGAATCTTCATTTTTAGAGCAGCTGGCACAATAACCGCTGAAACGCAGGTCTGTATTCAAAACCCGAAAACCGCTGGCTTCAGGCACATTGCTCAATATATATTCCAGCGGATACTTAAACTCCACCACCTTGCCGCAACCCAAACAAAGTAAATGATAATGCTCACCACCGGTCTTTATTTCGTAGTAGTGGGTATGCTCATCCAGATGGATTTCCTCTATAAGCCCGGCTTCCTTAAGGGTTTTTAAGTTGCGGTAGATAGTCCCCAGGCTAACCCGGGGGAATTTCTTCTGTACTTTCTGGTAAATATCCACCGCGGGCATATGCCCCTTGGCTCTAGATAAAACCTCCAGCACAGCCTGACGCTGGCGGCTGGCACGTGTGCCAATTTGGATATTCCCGGGTAGAGAACTAGTCATCTCTCTGCTCCCTTGTTATCAGTAATGATTACTGTTATTAGTATATGACAGGGGATACACTCTGTCAAGCGCTAATGCATTATGCCCGGATTGTAAGCAATCTGCGTCTGGGGTATGATATAATACATATGGCAGAATACGTAACCCTGACAACTAACCGCAAGGCATTTCACAACTATTTCCTGGAAGAAAAATACGAAGCCGGGATAATGCTGCTGGGCACGGAGATAAAATCCCTCCGAAGCGGCAGAGTAAATATGGGAGATGCCTATGTAAAGCCCCAGAGGGGCGAACTCTGGCTGGTAAATGCCCATATTTCAGCCTACGAGTGCAGCGGACATACCGGCCATGAACCAATGCGGGAACGCAAACTGCTGATGCACCGCAAGGAAATAGCCCTGCTCATGTCAAAGGTCAAAGAAAAAGGGCTGACACTGATACCGGTTCGTATTTACCTAAAAAACGATATCGCCAAGGTAGAGCTGTCACTGGGGCGGGGTAAGAAGCTCTATGACAAAAGGGATACCGTAACCAAGCGGGACACCGAACGCGAACTTGAGCGGGAGATCAAATACCGCAATTTCCGCCGCTAGTTACCAATTTTTATGGGGACGCGTGGTTTCGACAGGGAAGGTAGGCTACTGGATTGCAGGCTGAGGTGCCATCCACCTCATTAAACAGGTGGCAAAAAACAACTGGCGAACGTGAACTCGTTCTTGCTGGCTAAATAAGACAGCACATCCTGCTTGGCCCCACCTCAACGGGTCAGGTTTGGGTGCCGATTAGTTGAGGTGCCGTTTCCCCAACGCCGATGAGGGGGACGAAAGAAATATCGGCTGGTTTGGCTAAATTAGGCCGGCAAAAGCTAGCCAGACAAGATTAAATAGACGGATAATCCTGTAGTAGATCCTGGGTCACCTTTTCTGGACGGGGAGTTCGACTCTCCCCCGTCTCCACCAGAAACACGGACGAGCCGGCGGGTGAAGTACCCAAAGGCTCGTTTAAGATACGTATTCTGGATTCCTTCTTTGATACCGCCACCTGAAAAATGGGTTTAAAGGGCGGCTTCACCTTAACTGCAATCACCGAGCGGCTCTGTTTCACATCCACATACACCCCGTCCAGCATGGTCAGGAGTATCTTTCTCTGTTCAGTAAGGTTAGCTTTACCCCAGAGTACAGGCAGATTCTGGATGAGTTTCCCAGCCTGTTCAGAGGCATCATAGTCGGGTACTACCAGTGATTCCAGACTGAGTTCCAGAAGTCTCTTCTGCCTTAAGTATTCTTCCTCAGGAATAAGCCCGTCTATATAGGTTTTGGCCATACGGTGGAGTTTGCCGGTTACCTGCTCTTTTTCTTTCTTAACTCTTTCCACTTCATCCTTAAGGCTTATGATAGAGAGTACTTCCTCAAGCCAGCCAGGACCAAGCTCTATAGCGGAAACAAGTTCCTTTATCTGGTTATCTATTACATGGCAAGCTATGGTGCCGCCATGTCCGGGGCATTCCTGTATACTTCTTGAGGCTTTATGCTCCCGGTAGTAGCTGTTTCCACTTTTATAAGTCTGAGCCCACATTGGCATTCCGCAATAGGCACACCTGACCAGTCCTTTCAGCAGATACTCTCTATTAGGTGAGGTATTTAAGGTTTCAGATCTGCCCGAATTCTTTTTTAAGGCCAGTTGAACAGTATCAAACAGTTCCCGGCTGATTAAGGCTTCATGGGCACCGGCTAGGATTTCATCCCGGTGGTTTATCTGCCCGGTATAGAAGGGGTTATGCAGGATATTTCTGACCGAGGAACTGGTGAATAGTCTTGGCCCTGAAACCAATTCTCCGTTGGCATCAGGCAGATTCCTGGTATTACGGGTACGAAATCCCTGTTCATTTAGCCAGATAGCCAGCTGCGAAAGTGTTGTTGTACCGGAGGAGTATCGTCGGAATAGCTCGGCTGCGGCTGGCCCTTCCCTTGAATGGATGTGAAGTCCTCCGGGGTGTTCCTGCTCACAGCGCCTTTTCTTCTCTCCCTTTTCGCCTGTCTCCCAGCAGGATTCATAGCCGAATGGGATACAGCCATTGTGTTTGCCTTCCCTGGCTCTTTGGTCAAGTCCTTTTCTGACATGGGTACTTAAGGCTTCACTGAAATACTGGGCAAATGCCCCCAGCATCTGGGTGAAAAGGATACCGTCCGGTTTAGAATAATCCAGATTTTCAACAATAGAGACCAGCCCTATCCCGTACCTGCCCAGTAGTTTTAATGATTCCAGAGTAACGGTAAGATTCCTCGACCAGCGGTCAAGTGTATGTACAACTACAATCTCAAATTCATTTTTGGCTGCATCTTCAAGGAGTTTCCTGAAGACGGGTCGTTTATTAATACTGTCTACATGGGCGGATTTGCCTTCTTCCCGATATATATGCACAGCCTGCCAACCCCGGTTCTTGCAGAGCTCGGTAAATAGCCTTTCCTGAGCATCCAGAGAGTAACCCTCAACCTGTGAAGCCGAAGAGACCCGGACATAAGCAACCGCTCTCTTGCACTCAATCATTTTGATAATCCCCCCGGGATGCAACTGATAAGGCCACTTCGGCTAAGGCATTTAGAAATTCTTTTATCATTAACTGGTCCACCTCACTCTTGTCAGAATTGGCGGACAGTGTATAGGTACAGGGTATACCCGTCAACGAGTCTTTCTCCTGACAGGGTAATCTCTCTGGCATATCATGAACCCCTTAATCCTTGATATTTGGAATCAATAAGCCGTTTTAAGGTGGCGTAGCCAATGCCAAGTGCCCTGGCAGCCTGCCGTCTTGAGATCTGGCCAGCCCTCAGACGCTCTAAAATGTCTCCATAAGCCTGGTTGAAGTGCGGCCTTTGGGTTACCCTTGGCCGCCCTGTCTGGCAGCCCATTTTACGGGCATGGGCCAAACCAGACTTAAGCTTTCGATGCTGTCGATTCTTTTCAAGTGCTGCATAGGACAGGGTTAGGTGGTAAAGGACCCCACCAGAGACAGAAACCGTATCAAACCATGGTTCAGAATAAGACCGAAGGCCAGTTCCGGCTGACTTAAGCTCTTTTAAGATTTTGGCAGCCTCTGTTGCCGAGCGGAAGATTTGATCTAAACGACGGATAAGGATCAGTTCAAATTTGTGTTGTCTGGCATCTACCATTAGCTCAATCCAGCCAGTTCGCCGGGAGTTGCCAGAGGGAGAGACGTAATCCTGATAACAGTTATAAATCTCCCAACCTTGCGCAAGGGCAAACTCCCTTATATCCTGAGGGGAAATGGATTTCCCTCTTTCCGAACTTGGAACTTTATGGTAGATGGCCACCTTCATTACTCGCCCCGCACCTGCCTGATTTGTGCCCTGAGTTTACGCTCTTCTCCATCTAGTCTAAGGGCTTCTCGGAGCTGGTTTATCAGCCCATCAACCCTTCCAGCAATCTCCTGATATTCGGAGAGTGATTCCTCAAGTTTATCTGAGATTTCGGTGCATTCTTCTTTCCCTACTCTAAGAATCGGCTCAAGCTCGGTTGGGTTAAGTACATACTTTGCCTTTCCGCGTGATATAGTTGTGGCAATACTCATGGCACTAAAGGCTTGCCCTATATTGGAGGGGCTTATCTTGAGCCCAAACTGGCTAGCAGCTCTTGCTGCTATCTCCCCGGCAGTTGCCCGTCTGTTTCCTTCTAGAGACATACTATAGGCCGTCTGGAAGAGGGTCATGCAGTTCTTCATTCCAATCAGGGCTACTCCGCTTTCAAAACATTCTTTTAAACTGGTCATGCTTTATTCCCCTTTCTGTATGTTTGTACATACATATATTCCGCCACATGGCGGCTACCCCTCCCTCATACCTTTAGTCTTCTCTTCAAGCACTTTATTGATATAGGTCTGGTCCGAGATAAACGCCCGGAAATGCCGGCCGTCTTTCGGACAAATGAGCATGATGAAGGGTTTATTAGAAGCCCTGCCTTTGGCCATCCTGATATTTAAGTGGCTTGTGCAAATCGGGCAGGCTATCTCATTCATTCCGGCTGCCTCCTTTCTATATAGAATTTACAAAGCAAAAAGATGGCTGTGCTTCTGGTATTGGGGTTATCTTCTTTGGAATCTTTGGCCACTGGCAGAATTAAACTGACTGCTTCCTGAACTGTCTCAAGCTGGGGTCTGGTAAATTGAAGCTGTAGGTGGCTGAGTTTGGCAGTTTGAGCCTGTTCCCAAGCTTTTAAGTGGTCAGCCAAATCTTCTTCATTTATCATGGAAAGGGTTTGGAGGCTGTTTCGGGTTTCAGGCAGCAGGGATAAGACTTCACTTTCGGGTATGACTGAGAGAATTTCCTTGAGTAAAGCCCCTTTGAGTGCCAAATCATCCTGCCCTTTAAGCCCGTTAAGTGCCTGAGTTAGCAGCATGGCTTCGGTATCATTAAGTTCTACTACCACGCAGGGGACAGCTTCTTGTTTGAGGTCTGTTAAAACTTTAAGCCTTTGGTTGCCGGACAGAACTTCAAAACCATCCTCACCACTCGGCCTGACTACCAGTGGCTCTACCAGCCCGTACCGGGAGAGGCTGTTTTTTAGCAGCTGTTTTACCCCTTCGTCCATCTGGTTGGGATTCCATGGGGCTTCACATAACTTGTTGACGGGTATTTCAATCACTTTCATATTGCCTCTTTCTTAGGGTAGGCTTGAGGGAGTACCTTGAGTTTGCCTTGAAAATCCGTATCCAGAAAGTAGAAATAGCGGTGTTTCCGGCTCTGGGGTACTACCCTTACCTTTACCCCACAGGATTCAAAGTGTTTGACTGAATGGCTACCGTAGGTGTGGCTTAAACTCCGGGAGTGCCTAGGTTTGCCGTCCCCGATATCAAACATGGGCATGGCTTCAGATAGTCCGGTATAGACCCAGCCGGTTGCCTGATAGATTGTGCCAATATGCCCTTGAGCAGGGTCGGCATAGCTGACTAAAAACCTTATCCGGGTGAAGCGCTTTAAAGCCCTGAGGGCTATCCCTAAGACGCGGGATTCCGAGTTGGAGGGGAGTTCGTCTGAAAGCCAAAGCCTTGAGAGTGTTAAGCAATCCGAGGGCTTTGCCCCCTCTACCATCCGGTAGACGTTGGCTGGTCCTGAACCAAAAGTAATCGCACCATAGAGCCTATCACCCAGAAAGACTCCAAAGGCAAGCTTGGTTCCACCGGGCATGGAGTGAAGATAGTGATATTTCTCAAGTATTGCCTTGGCTGCCACAAAGGGCAGGGGTTTGACCATGATAGACTGGAGCGCCGCCGTGGGAGTCGGACCCCGACCTTCACTCTGGATGAGTGGCGTGCTTACCATTACACTAGCGGCGCTCATGGCTGGACCTCCCGGTAGGCCGGGTCTTTTAAGACTTCCTGAAGCATCTTTCTTGCATATTCCTCGCGTTTTATATCCCCCTGACTGATACTTTCTTTTAAAACCCGTCTCCAAGCCGGAATAGCTGTCTTTCTCCATGAGTCTAAAACTTCGCAGGAAGTATCCGATTCGGACTCATCATCCAGCTCATTTTTGTCTATTTCTCTGATAAACAGGGTTTTATCCGTAACATCCGTAACATTACGATTGGCATAGCTCTGAGGATTATCCGTAACATTTTGCTCTTTTGGACCATTTGTTACGGATGAATTTGGCTCACATTTTACGATTGGCTCAAAGCTATCTGTTACGGATGTTACGGATAGAAGTCCATTTTTAGAAAGATAGCGGTTAAAAGCATCTTGAAAATCAGCGACTTGGTAGCCTTTGAAAGTTCGGTTGCCCTCTCTTATAGTCTGGCTGTGAATGCCATAGGTTTTAAGTAGAGCAGCCAGTCTTCTGGCATTAAGAGATCTGCCATTCAGGTCTGACCATGGAGATTCATCTACCTTGAGGAGAGCCTCGATTAAGTCAGCAGAAGATATACACTCACTTTTGTCTTTAGTTATTTCCCGTATATCAGTTAGAAGTTGAATCCCAAGTGAATCGTCTTGCCTAACTTCTCCAGTCATTAAAGCAATGGCCGCAATGCGGGCTTTTTCAGGCCATGAATTGCCTGCTGTTTCTGCAATGATTAGGAGATGTTCCCAGCAGTCAGCCGCCCGGTCATCAAGTTCAGAGGGTATGATAAGTTCAATCTCACTTAAACCAATGGAGGTACACTGAACTAATCTCTCTTTCAATCTCTGGATTTCGGTTGTGATTTTTCGGGGATGGAATTTTGCAACTGTCTCATTAACATTCCGGCGTTTAAGCTGGATAGGGATGCTCCGGTCAGCAAGAGTGCCCGGTAGCTTACCAATGCCAGCAATTGCTTTGGGGCAGAAGGTGGATAGGTCTTTATAGGAGATGTCTGCTCCTTTACCCACGCAAACCGAAGATTTGCCACCCCTTCGGTATCCCGTATTTAATATGCCCCTCAGGGTTTCGGAATATTCCTTCTCACCTTTGAAGGCAGCATCGGATTCATCCAGAAGGAGGGTAGGGCATTCGGCATCTACCTTGCGGGCAAGTACGGCTGAGGTTACCCTGCCGGTAAACCATGGACGGGCAACCAGTACTTCCAATACCTCAAGAAGCCTAGTCTTGCCACTTCTTTTCTCGGCTGAATAGATATTCAAGTAGGGGGTAGTGACTGCACTTTCTATGATATGGGTATGAATAACCCATAAGATTATTGCCTGCAACTGGTGCTCTGATAAGACTACATAACTCCGGATAAAGCTAGCGATGTCATCAAGCAAAGCTGGAAGGTTTATTGCCTCAGATCGGGATAGGGAAGGTTCTACTTCAATCAATTTTAGGAGGTCTTGACTACTATGTCCTTGATTAAACCAGTCATGAATGTCTTCTTTTTCTTTCAAACCCGTCAGCTGGACTATCTGGACTGTCTTGGCAATCTTGGATAGGGAAGTGAATACCTGCTCGGCGTGACGCTTGCCCGGTTCGTCATTATCGGGCAGGATGATCACATCCCGGTTAATAAAGGCTGAGTTATATTCCTCTCTCTACTTTCCTGCCCCCATAGGAGAACAGGTGGCAGTTAAACCTTGCTCAACCAGAGAATTAACTCCCTTTTCTCCTTCAGCTATAAAAACAACTTGGCCCTTAGGGGTAGCTGAGAGTTCGGGCAATCGATAGAGAACCGGGGTAATGCCTTTGAGGTTATAAATCCAGTCACCCTTACCATCCGGTCTTCTTTGAGTGAAAGACTTGGGCTTATAACGAACTACCTGATAGAGGAGTTTGCCGTCCTTATCTCTGTAATCGTATAGAGCATCTATACGACGTTTAGGATTGATTGGTTGGGATTCAGGTCTAAGGCCAAGTGCCTGACAGATCTGCTGATAGCTATGATTTCGATTCGAAAAGCATGCTAATAGGATTTTATCTCCAGCATCTGTAATAGACAGGTGATTTTGAGGAGTAGAATGGCCCTCCACCGGGCATGATGCAACCCAGCGGTTATCCCCCACTTTTTTAGCATCTGGTAATCGGCCTAAGAGTTCATTTAAGTTATTCTGTATTGACCCTGTTTTCATCTACGAATAATTCCTTATCTTAACCATTCGACGATGTCAGCCCGAGTGAATTTTTATACAATAATTTAATTAGCACTCTCTGATCGTTTTTCTGACCAAATAGTAAGGCCCAGATTATTCATCTGGGCCTTCGCCTATCTCTTTATTAACTTTCTAATTAAATTATACTGCTTCAGGGTATTGACAAGGGACACCCTTACAAATTATTTTTCATACTTGTTTTTTATTCTCTGGTAGCTCTTTTTGACTGCCTCGGGAGTTTTTCTAATGCCTATTGTTTGCAACATTTCTGATATTTCTGTGTACTCAAATCCACAGAATCTCTTAGCATAATATTCAAGTCGCTTGGGAAGTTCAATTCCAAGGTTTTCCAGTTGTTGTTGACAGCTAATCTGAATTTCAACAATCTTCCAATTACTAAAGGTTTCATATGCCTTAGCAAAATGTTCGCTGATAAACCCGAATAATTGTCTTGAACACAATGTATACCAGTTATCAAGAATAATCTCAGCTCTATCTTTGGCAGGCTTTCCCTCTGTTTCAAATACGAGCTTAAAAGATGGTCCATTCACAGGGTCGGTAAATCCAGCCTTAATTTCTGATTGATTGCCAAATTGGCCTGCAGGAATAGCAGGTGAGATGAGTAAAAATTCAGGCCAGTGGTACTCGGGTATATTTTTATATCTAAGTATGTTGCACCGAATCTGGCCGCATGCAATCTCAAGAGCGTTCTCCAAATCCTCTAGAATATTGTCATATAGAGGTGTGGGGGCTACAAAGGAATAAACACTATCCGAAGTGTAGTGAACACCATCCTCAAACCACGCTTCCAACAGATTTCTCAGCCCGGCCAGGATATAAGACCTATTAGGTACATCAATTTTAAAAAATTGTTCGCACCCAACTAGCCATTTATTTTCGTAATCCATTATTCTTTGGATTTCTGGATCTAGCATAATCAATTCTAACGCATTTTTACCGTCAATTATAAGACCACCTGATAAGTAAATATTGCTGCTGGTGGGAATACCCATTTTTCTATACCAGTCGGCACTCCAATAAAATATGCCTAATATTAAAGCTAAGGGCAACAATAAGTGACGAATACAATATCGGATATAGTGACAAAACCGTGTCTTGACAGCTTCAGCAAAACTTCATCCTACTGGGCAATCCCAAATCCTGAGGATTTCATTGATACAATGCTTGAATCTTGTAACCTTATAAGTTACAATTGTAACCAGTATGAGTACACTAAGAAATAAAGATATCATAGGAACTACCCTTTTCGGCAAAGCAAGGCGAGGCATTTTATCACTGCTCTACGGACATGCAGATGAAGAGTATTATCTGCGGCAGATTTCCCGCACTACAGGTATTGGGGTCGGACCGGTTCAGAGGGAACTGAAACAACTTACTGATTCTGGCATTATTCGGCGCAGAGTACATAATCAACAGGTATACTATCGGGCTAATCCGATGAACCCGGTATTTAAAGAGTTGAAAAGTCTTATAACCAAGACTTTTGGTATAACAGATATCTTGCACAGTGCGTTATTGCCATCTGCTAGCCTAATTAAGGTTGCGTTTATATTTGGCTCTATTGCCAGTGGCAATGAGGATAAAACCAGTGATATAGACATTATGGTAATTGGTGATATATCATTCGAAGATACGGTTGCCTTACTTTCAGATGCAGAAAAACAGCTCAACCGGGAAATCAACTCAGTAGTATATCCAACCTCTGAATTTCGGCAAAAAATCGGAAGGGATAATTATTTCATCAATAATGTATTAGAGGGTGAAAAAATTTTTATTATAGGCGACGCACATGGACTTGAAGAACTTACTAAATGACGGACGAATAAAAGAACATACACCAAGCAAACAGGAGATAGAGCAACTTTTAGCCGTCTTTGACCGCGACATAACCGATGCCCAAATAGAGATCTTGAGTACAGACAGAAAATTTTCTACGGCGTATAATGCTGCCCTCACGATAGCCAGAATTGCTTTGGTCAGCAGCGGTTACAGGACCACTGGTGAAGGAAGCCATTATTGGACAATTCAAGCCTTAGCTTTCATTTTACCATTAGATACAAGCATGATAAGAAAATTTGATAAATTCCGGCAGAAACGTAATATCAGTGGATATGAGATGACAGGGATGATTTCGGAACAAGATACTAAGGAAATGATTGATTTGGCACGAGAGATTCATAGTGTGGTGCTAAAATGGTTGTCAGAAAATCACCCTGAATTCATATAGGGATAAAATAACAAGGAGTTCGATGATCCCCCGTCTCCACCAAAGTTAATAATGTGGCTTGTCTTTGATAGGGCAGGGCACTTGAACGTAATAATCCGGACGGGGAATTAGAGTATCTGATAAGTACCTATCTTACGTAAAATTAAAGCCATGAAAATAAAAAAGGAGGAAAAGCTAGCTTTTCCTCCTTTTGCGCAATACTAAGACAAAAATTTGGTTTACTTCTAAACGTCTAAATATTTAAACTAAGGCAGAGTAAATACTACTTTCTTCTGCTTTCTTGCTTTCCAGACGGCAGCGTTTGATGTCCATATACCAGACACCCATACCCCCGAATTGAGCCTGCTCATCAAATACCCTGTCCCATTCCTCTA